>Ga0116216_10000012_pt1 | contig 217879 bp, 200 predicted proteins | sample Sb_taG_11_FD_89696 | JGI IMG/M metagenome (GOLD analysis project Ga0116216, IMG submission 89696) | Peat soil microbial communities from Weissenstadt, Germany - Sb_50d_3_AS metaG | ecosystem: Environmental > Terrestrial > Soil > Wetlands > Peat | place: Germany: Weissenstadt | collected... | reverse complement strand
CTTCCACTGGCCGTTGTCGAGGTCGGCGTACAGGGTGTAGTCGCCCTTGGGAATGGCGAGGCCATTCAGGTCGAGGTCGGCGTCGGTGTGCAGAACAGTGGCGTAATCGGCGCCCAGACGCCACACGCTGCCATCCGGCTGGAGCGCGCCGGCGCCGCCGAAAATGTGGCGACCCCTGACGGAGGGGGCGTGGTAGTAGATCCAGAGGTTCTTGCCGTTGATGGTGACGCTGGTTTCAGCGCCCGGACTCTTAGTGTTCTTAGTGGTCAGGTCTTCCTTTTTCACCTGGGCGGCGGCGAGCATCATGCCGCTTAACAACAGAGCACTCAATAGGATTCGTTTCATTTCCGACGTCGTTTCTTTCTCGAGAGAGTATACAACGCACGCGGCGACTGCCCCCGCAGGGTTTAAAAGTGAGAATAGTCCGCCGGCCCGTATACCCGGCGATCCGGAGAATCGTCCTTCGGGCGATCCTCCTCGACTCAGAATGATGGTGGGATTCGTCGATAGAGTCTTATTTTTCCTAGGCCATCAACGCAATAGTTCCGCATTCCACAGCTTCTCCACAGCAATCAGCTTCCGGTATAGTTCAAACAACGTTTTTCTGCCTCACAATCCTTACGGAGCACTGTCTCTCCCATCATGACCGAGTCTGCCGATTTCAAAGAAATCGTCAAGCAGCAGGCGGACATCGTCCGCATCGTCGGCGATGACATCAAGCTGAAGAAGTCAGGTGCGCAGAACTACTCGGGCCTTTGTCCCTTTCATGGCGAGAAGACGCCGTCGTTTTCGGTGCATGCCACGCGCCAGTTTTACCACTGCTTCGGCTGCCACGAATCCGGAGACGTATTCAAGTTCGTGCAGAAGATCGAAAACATCACCTTTCCCGAGGCCTTGCGACTGGTCGCGCAGAAGCTGGGAATTCCGCTGCCCAAAGCTACGTACTCGAGTCCCGCAGAGGCCAAAGAAGCCAGGCTGCGCGCTCAGCTGTTCGACATCCAGGGGCACGCCGCGGCATTTTTCCAGGAATGTATGAAGCGTCCTGAGGGCGCACGCGCGCGCGAATATTTGCTGGGGCGAGGGCTGGACGAAGAAACGATCGCTCGCTTTCGCATCGGCTACGCGCCCGATTCCGGCTTCCTCCTGCGCGACCGGCTGGCAAACGAGTTCAGCGAAGAGGTGCTGCGGGAGAGCGGACTGTTCTCTTGGAAGCAGGAGGACCGGCCTCCGGCGTCCGGCGCCCGGCGGAAGGAGAACGGCGAGACCGGTGCCGCTGGCGGCGAACAGCAGGTTCCTCACGGGCTTGCGCCCGCTCGGAATGACAAGGATGGGAGTGAAGACCGGGAGCCGGAAACCGGACGCCGGACGCCGGAAGCCCGCATGTATTCCAAATTCCGCAACCGCGTAATGTTTCCCATCGCCAACGACGCCGGAAAAATCATCGCCTTCACGGGACGAACCCTGGCCTCCGACGAGAGGGCCGGTCCAAAATATTTGAATTCCCCTGAGACCGGAATTTATTCGAAAAGCCGGGTTCTGTTCAATCTAGACCACGCGAAAGAAGCCATCCGCAAGCTCGATTACGCGATCCTGGTCGAAGGCCAAATGGATTGCATTTCCGTCTACGCCGCCGGATTTCACAACATCATCGCCAGCTCGGGTACGGCATTCACCGAGATGCAAGCCAAGGTGCTCGGCCGCTTCAGCAAAAACGTTATCGTTAACTTCGATCCCGATACCGCCGGCGCGAAAGCCACGGAGCGCACGCTGGGTTTGCTGGTGGAAGAAGAATTCAACATCCGGGTGCTGACCCTCGAACAGGGATTCGATCCCGATCTCTACATTCGCCGCAAGGGAAAAGACGCATACGGAGCAGCTTTGCGCGCCTCGCAGAAATATTTCGATTACCTGATCGACCGTGCCCGCAGTCATTTTCCAGTTCGCAGCGCCGAGGGCAAAAAAAATGCTGTGAACTACCTGCTGCCCCATATTCAACGCGTGCCCAGCCGCATTGTCCGCGACGAACTGGCGCAGGAGATCGCGCAGAAGCTGGGTATTGATTCGGCTGTGCTCCGGCAGGAATTGCGGCATGTGGCTGCGCAGCGCTCCGCGGCGACAGTGAAAGCTCCCGCAGAAGCGCAAGCTACCGATGCCGAGCGCATTCTCATCCGGGCGCTGGCTTCGGCGCGCCAGATGCAGCCCGGAGCCGAGCATCTTTCCGCTCGCGACGGTGCGGAAGAAGAATTCGATCCCGCGCGCCAGGCGCGCTACGCACTCGAGAATGAGGGCCTGCATCGCGGTTTAGCCACAGAATCGCTGGTCGATGCGCTACTCAACGCGGGGACGGAAATTGCCGATGTAATGGAGGTGCCATGCTCCGACGGTGAGCGCCGTATGCTCGCTTCCATCCTCTTGAAGGAGGACGAAGAACTTAGCGCTGAACGCCTCGAGGGCGCAGTGCGCGCACTGCGCCGAATTCACGTGCGCCGTCACTTCGACCAAGTGCAGCGCGAACTGAAGAAGCCCGGCATCAGCGACGATAGAGTACGCATGAAAGAGTTATTGCTTGAGTTGGAGCGGCTGAGCCGTGCGTTGAGAGATCCAAGTCTGGCCGAACTTGGATTGAAGAAGACGGGCTGAAAAAGAGCGGTGAGTACGCTCTGGAAACAGGAAAAGTGCCCAAAACAGGTGAAACAAAACGGCCCTTGGCGCCATCTAACTATTTAGCAGGAATAGAGATAGCGGCGGGCGGCGGGATTTCGCGGGGCAACTGATAGACGGCGCGGCACTTATGTGCTAAACTCTGTAAGTTTGTGCTAGGTGCACAACTCCGCGCTACCCCATATTCCCACCTTTTAAGACTGTACCACGACGCTCCGCGCGAGCGAATTGACGAATTTGAGGACACGCCTCTTGGCTCTTGAAGATAAGTACGACGACATTAAAAAGCTGGTCGATGCCGGGAAAGAGAAGGGATACCTTACCTACGATCAAGCAAACGACTTGATCCCGCACGATGTGCACAGTCCCGAAGACCTGGACGACCTGCTCACTACGATTGGCACGCAAGGCATCGACGTGCTGGAGGGCCCAAAACTGCCTTCCGCCGCGCTCGACAAGAAATTCGACGAAGGAGAAGAGGGAGAGGATGTCGAACTCGATCTCACTCCCGGCGCTCTCGAAAAAACCAATGATCCCGTCCGCATGTATCTGCGCGAGATGGGAACCGTCCCGCTGCTGACTCGCGAAGGCGAAGTGGAAATCGCCAAGCGCATCGAGCGCGGCCAGTTGCGCGTGCTCAAAGCGCTTTCCCGGTCGCCCATCGTGATTCACGACCTTCTTGCCATGGGCGAAGACCTGAAGAAAGGTGTGCGCTCCATCAAGGAAGTTGTCACCTTCGACGAGGAGGAAATCACCGACGAGATTCTGCAGAACCGCTTGAACGAATTCACCGGCAAGATCGACGACATGGCCAAGCTCTACAAAAAGGTTGGCGTCCTGCAGGAGAAATACGCAACCGTCTCGCAAAAGAAGCGTCCCAAGGATCACCGGCGCGCCCGCCGCAATCTGGCGCGCGCCATCGTGCGGGTTTCTCTTGCAGTCCGCAGGCTCGGCTTCACCAATGCCGAACGCAAGCGCCTGATCGACCGCGTCAACAAAACCGTTGACAGCATGCGCTCGCTCGACCGCCAGGCTGGGAATCTCGAGCGCAAAGCCGACGCCACGCGCAGTGAAGATCAAAAAAAAGAATACCGCCGTCAGGCCCGCGCCGTAAGAAGCGAGATTGAAAAACTCGAAGCCGAGGCTGGCCTGTTGTTCCAGGAGATCAAGCGCACACAGCGCGAAATCATCCAGGGCGACATGGACGCGGAACAGGCCAAGCGCGAACTGATCGAAGCCAACCTCCGCCTGGTAGTTTCGATCGCGAAAAAATATACCAACCGCGGCCTGCAGTTTCTCGATCTGATTCAGGAAGGCAACATCGGCCTGATGAAAGCCGTGGACAAGTTCGAATATCGCCGCGGGTATAAGTTTTCCACTTATGCCACGTGGTGGATTCGGCAGGCGATTACTCGTGCAATTGCTGATCAAGCGCGTACGATTCGCATCCCGGTCCACATGATCGAGACCATCAACAAGTTGATCCGCACTTCGCGGCAGCTGGTGCAGGAACTGGGACGCGAACCTACGTCGGAAGAGATCGCGAAGAGAATGGACATCCCGGTCGCGAAAGTACGGAAAGTTCTCAAAATCGCACAGGAGCCCATCTCGCTCGAAACTCCGATCGGCGAAGAAGAGGATTCGCATCTCGGCGACTTCATCGAAGACCGCGCCGTAGTCTCGCCCGCCGAGGCCGTGATCAACGTGAACCTCAAGGACCAGACCGGACAGGTTCTGCGCACGCTGACCCCGCGCGAAGAAAAAGTCATCAAGATGCGCTTCGGCCTCGAAGACGGCAGCGAGCACACTCTGGAAGAAGTCGGCCAGTCATTCGCCGTAACCCGCGAACGTATCCGCCAGATCGAAGCCAAAGCCCTGCGCAAACTGCGCCATCCCTCGCGCTCGCGCAAGCTGCGCGCGTTCATGGATGGAGTTAGGGACTAAGCTTCACACATGTGTCATTCCGAACCGGGCAGAAGCCCGGTGAGGAACCTGCTTGTTACGTCGGAAAAGGCACGGCCTCGGTCGTGCCTTTTTGTTTGTGAGAATGCTGCCTGGGCTCTCCCGAATTAGTAGGGGACGGACGCACTCGTCGCCTCTGCGTTCTTCACCACTGCGTCACGAGGAGCGCAACGGATGGTGATCCGATCTTACGCTCCAGTCGCCGCCTTCTTGCGCTTGTGCCTGGGCCTCCCGCCAAGGGTACCATTGTTGCGAGCAGCCGCTTTCTTCGCAGCACTGGTAGACCTTCCGCCAATTTCCCCCATTGCGGACGCCATCCATTTTCTCGAGCGCCGCCGATCAAGTGGACATTCGGGGGAGTGTGGTCGTTCGAGTGGATCGCGGCACGCATACCGTTGCGAGAATCGACTGTGCCCACATTGACCATTATGAAACAATATCCCAACCGCTTAGGTTTTTATTTAAATGGGTACAAAAAGCGAAGAACGGTGCCGCCCGCCATTTTCATTAATTCGGAAACTCGTGGACAAATGGCCGCACTTCCGCGACAGCCCAATGGAAGGCTGGTCGAGGTTCGTGGCAGCCTCGCCCGTGGCGGCGCAAGGGTGGGCCAGTCCCCCAACATCAACGCGGTGCGGGCTTGAAATAGTAATCGTAGTTCGGCACTTTTTCTCCGAGCAGTCTTAGCAGCCTTATGTCAAAGAGGAATGCATTGACTTCGTCCAGACTTAGGTTACTGAACATCGTTGCCGCACGAAGTGGCACAGGGAAAACTGTCGGAGTAATTAAATTATTGCTGGAGTGCACGTAGAACACGTTGAGCCGTGGCTCAATTTCTGGGTGTAAGGTTTCTGGAGGCGCGTGCGAATCCTTGTTCGACCAAGGAAGCAATACAGGTTCATTCATCGGCGTTTCTTCCCACGTGCTGTTGCTGTTAGACCATCGCAAAATACGACGAAGATGACCTTGGCATTGTTCAACGTCCGCCTCTGTTAGGCATCGCGGCAGCAGTTGTATCCACGCGCTGGTCCCAGTTGACCTTCCAGACGGGTCTTGGGTAGGGTTTTCTTGGATGCAAGCTTCGCGCACTTCAAACTTGGATATCAAACGGATATGATCGGCCCTCCACGTGTAGTAGCCAGCAACGAATAGGGCAAGAACGACCGCAGTCCAATTCAGCCACTCAGGGGGAGTAGCTGTTCCTACAATAAAATGCATTCCCCAAACGACGGCTAACACGCTCGGCCCCCATAAGACTGCTTGCCAATGTGTAAAAACCAGAGTGAAGTATTGGAACCCGAGATGTTCTTTACGGAATTGTTTGTATCGTTGGGACAGGCTAGCCATCGCGCACACCTCCACAGGAGAGCCAAGAGTTTCTTGGACCCACGAAGGATAATCTCTTTGTGGAGCAGAACAAGGCAGAACGCCCGTGCATAAAAACCCGTCTTGGCTGCGCAAAAACTAGCCCTCATAAGAGCCTTTTCTGTCAGAAGCGACATTTCGCCCCGGTTTGATAATCTGAAACTAGGAAAAGCCGCCGGCTCGTTGCTAAGACCTGGCGGCGAAGAGCGGAGAACTGAAAGCCTCCTCTTATCAAACCGCGGTCGCCCGTCTGTTGGCGCTGGGGCACGAACTGGCCCAGACGCCTTCGCACAAATTCGATCTGGCGCACATGCAGGTGCTGTTGCAGGCGCTGGATCATCCGGAGCGTCGCTTTCCCAGCGTGCTCATCGCGGGCACGAATGGCAAGGGGTCGACGGCGGCGACTCTGGCTTCGATCCTGCGGGCTTCGGGATTGAGGACGGGTCTGTACACCTCACCGCATCTGGTGCGAATCAACGAGCGGATTCGGGTGAATGGCGAAGAGATCAGCGATGACGATTTTGCGTTCCTGCAGGGCGACGTGGATCGCGTTGCGGAGAAGTTGGTGGAGCGGGCAGAGTTGCCGTGGCATCCGAGTTTCTTTGAGATGATGACGGCGATTGCGTTTGAACACTTCGCCGACGAGAAGGTAGACCTGGCGGTGCTCGAAGTGGGGATGGGCGGACGGCTGGATGCCACGAATGTGGTGGAACCCCGAGTCAGCGTGATCACCGATATATCGCTGGATCATCAGAAATTTCTCGGGAATACCGTGGGGGAGATTGCGCGCGAGAAAGTTGGGATTATTCGTCCTGGCGGAGCGGTCGTGACGCTGCCGCAGCAGCCCGAAGCGAACGATGTGATCGGAAATACGATTCTGGAGATGGGGGCGAGAGCGGTGAACGCCGTCCCTTATGTGCCGCCAGTTTCGCCTCATAGTCCCGAGTACCTGGTACCGAGTACCGAGCCAGGCAAAGCCAGCTTCGTGTATCGATATCCCCTGTCGGTGATGGGTGAGGAGATTCTGGTGGAGACGCCGCTGGTTGGGCGTCACCAGCTCCGGAACGTGGCGCTTGCGATTTCGGCGGCGGTCGAGTTGAAGCAGCAAGGATTCAGCGGCATCACGGCAGCGAGCATGGAGAGGGGCATCCGGGAGACGCGCTGGCCGGGGCGCTTTCAGGTGATCGCGGCGGATAAGGGCTGGCCGGAGATGGTCATCGATGTGGCGCACAATCCGGCGGGCGCCTGGGCACTACGTTCCGCGCTCTCGGAGCGCTATGAAGACCGTTCGCTGATTTTTGTTTTCGGCGCGATGCGGGACAAAGCAATCGCGGAGATGACGGAAATTCTGTTTCCGCTGGCAGAGCGAGTAATCGCAACCAGGCCCGCGAATCCGCGAGCGGCCTCGCCAGAAGAAATTCAGCAGGCAGCGGCGCGAACCGCGGTTGAGATCGAGGCCGTACAGGATGTTCACGAGGCCGTGGAGCGGGCACGGACGCTCGCCAACCCTTCCTCGGTGATTGTGATTACCGGGTCGATTTATCTGGTGGGCGAAGTGATGCGCGTGGTTGGTGTGGAAATCTAGAAGAGTGTCTGCCGGCGGCGGTTTGATAAGGAAGCGAGCCAAGAGCGCGCGAGTAATGCGTCGCAAAGGGCGCGACGCTTCGCGCGGCTCGCGCAGATCCCCTTCGGCTTCGCTCAGGGCAGGCTCTCGCTGCGCAAAGAACGCTTGCTCGGGATGACAAGGACGGGCGGTTTTCCCCTAGAATAGAAGGGTGCAGGAAGCGAACTCATCATCGTCCGTGGAAGTAGAGCAGAGCCCACAGGCGGCCCCGATCGCTGCGCAGCGGGGCAGTCCGCACGCGATCCCGGGGAAAAAGTACGGGTGGCTGAGCCACCTACGTTCGTATTTCATTCTTGATCCGCTGATCTGGCTGTACACACTGGTCCTCGGCCTGATCGCGCTTCCCGGCGGATTGTTCGACAAGAGCGGACGGCGTCTGCACTGGTTTTCGCGGGCATGGTCGTGGTGCATTATGAAAACGATCATGTCTCCGGTGAAGGTCACGGGCCTGGAGAAGATCGATACAACCAAGCCCCATGTCTACGCGGTGAATCACGCTTCGGCGATGGACATTCCGGTTCTCTACGTTTACCTCCCGTTTCAATTCCGCATCGTTTTCAAGAAGGAATTGCTGGCGTATCCGATTGTGGGCTGGCAACTGAAGCGTTCGGGCCAGGTGTGCATCGACCAGCAGAAGCCCACCAATTCGATTGCTGCGATCCGATCCGCGGTGAAAAGCCTGAAGGCAGGAATGCCGCTGGTCATTTATCCCGAGGGGGGGCGGACGCCGGACGGCGAGATCAAACCGTTTCTGCCGGGGGCTTTTTTCCTGGCGCTGAAAGCGCAGGTGGATATTGTTCCGGTCGCCTTGATCGGAACTTACGAACTGCTCCCGATGGACACCTACCATATCAAATGCCGACCGCTCGAGATGCGAGTGGGCGAGCGGATTTCAACCTCTGGGCTAACCGTGCGGGATCTGGAAGCCGTCTCGGCTAAGGTGCAAAAGGCGATGGAGGATTTGTATTACGCGAAAAGCCGGGCTCCGGCATAAATATTTTCCTCGTAACTTTTCTTGATCCCTGCCGTTATCCCTGTGTAAGACTACTCCGCGCGGAGAATTCGTTGAAGGCTCTGAAGAGAGAAGCGGACGAGCGGCTTCTGATCGAGGCGGCGCAGAAGGATCCTGCGCGCTTTGCGGAGCTTTACGAGATCAATTTCGAGCGCGTGTATGCCTACGTGGTGCGGCGGGTGGGAGATCGTGCGGAAACTGAGGATCTGACCTCCGAGGTATTTCATCATGCGCTGGCCAACTTGCGGAGATTTGAGTGGCGTGGGATTCCGTTTGCGGCGTGGCTGTTCCGGATTGCAGCGAACCTGATTTCCGACCGCTGGCAACGCAAGAGCCGCGAGCAGGCGATAGACGAGCCGGAAGCGATCGAATCGGCGCAGGCCAGCGGTACAGAATTCGAAGAAGTGGAGCGCAAGGCAACGTTGTTTCAGTTGGTGGATACGCTGCCCGCCGAGCAGCGCCGAGTGGTGGTGCTGCGCTTCGTGGAGCAAAAAAGCATTAAGGAAGTCGCGCAGGAAATCCGCAAGACGGAAGGCGCGGTGAAGCAGTTGCAATTCCGCGCACTCAGCAGTCTGCGGGCGCGCATGGAGGGTGCCGATGCCTAAGCGCTCTCTGAATCTGCCAAACAACGACGCGAAGAAGATCGAGCAACTGAACCGGGCGGTGGAGTTGTTGCTGACTCGGGCAGACGGCAGGCCCGCAAAGGTGGAGGCTAGCGTCGAGCCACTGGTGCGCGTGGCCAGGGACTTGCGTGACCTGCCGCGGGAAGAGTTCAAGGCACAGCTTAAGTCTGAATTGTTAGAAGGGAGAACTATGAGTACCGTTGCTGAACCAGTTGCAACCGTTCGTACGATGGCAGTCCCGAGGATCGCGTTCCAAGATCCTGCGAAAGCGATTGAGTTCTACAAGCAGGCTTTGGGCGCGAAAGAAATATTCCGTTTCGAACTTGGCGAACGAGACCTGCACGCCGAGATCATGATCGGCGATTCAACCCTCCACATCAGCGGAGAGTGGCCCGAGGGCGGCCGCTTCAGCGCCGAAACGCTGGGAAATTCGCCGATTTCGATGTCTGTCCAGGTGCCAGATGTGGATGCGTTCGCGGAGCACGCGATTGCGGCGGGGATGAAGGTGGTACGTCCTGTGAAGGACCAGTTCTACGGCCGTCGCGATGTGACGTTGGCCGATCCGTTCGGATATTTGTGGGTTGGCTACCAGGTGAAGGAAAAAATGTCGGTCGAAGAGATGCACCGACGCATGAAGGGGATGACAACCGGGCCTGAGGGCGGGCAAATGTCACCGAAGAGAGAGGGAGTGAATCCGGTTCCGCCGGGCTTCCACACGGTGACGCCTTACATGATCGCGCCGGACGGAGATGCGATGCTGGCATTTGCGAAGCAGGCGTTTGGCGCGGAGGAGACTTTCCGGGCAATTGGCGGAGCTGGAGGAATTCACGCGGAGACGCGCATCGGCGACACCATGCTGATGATGGGCGGAGGGATTCCGGGCAAGCCATTCAACGCCAAGCCGAACACGACGGCGTTGCACATCTATGTCGAGGACACTGACGCCGCCTACGAGAAAGCTTTGCAGGCGGGAGCGACTTCGGTCGGTGAACCCCAGGATCACGAATACGGAGAACGGGGCGCGGGCGTGAAGGATCCGTTCGGCAACTACTGGTACATCGCCACGCACAAGGGCGAGAACTACATACCGAAGGGATTGCATAACGTGAATGTATACATGCATCCGCTGCGTGCGGAGCCGGTGATCAGTTTCCTGAAGAGAGCTTTCGGCGCACAGGAGTTGGGGAAGTACGCTTCGCCCGATGGCGTGGTTCATCACGCAGAGATTCGCGTCGGCGATGCCGTGGTCGAAATGGGCGAGGCCCATGGCCCCTACCAACCAATGCAGTCGATGTTCTACATGTACGTGCCGGACTGTGATGCCGTGTATCAGCGGGCTTTGGCGGCGGGCGCGAAGTCAATCCAGGCGCCGGCAGACCAACCCTACGGCGATCGCTCGGGTGGAGTGACAGATCCGTTCGGCAATACCTGGTACATTGCGACCCACATCAAAGACGTAGAGGCTCGAAAATGAAAAGCTCGGTGGGTAAAGCGATGGTCGTCAGCTTCCGAGAATCGAAGGCGAGGATGCTGTTCTCGTTGACTATCAGGACTATCACTAGTCTGTGTTGCCGGTGCCCGCGAAACCGAAACCTGGGCCACCCGCCCTATCGAGTGATCGTGAAAAAACGAGTTTGTCGATGGAGTCAAATGCTCGAGCAAATTCGTTCTCTGCTTTTGTCATGGACTGGTTTTTTGCGACTTCAGGCCAGAAAGGAACCATGAGTTGATAGGTTTTGCGCCCAAAGACGAGCAGGTCGACATCTTGCATGAGGTGGGTAAAGTATTCATGGGTTTCTTCATCAGCAGGTTGTTTGGTATGGTCGCAGCAGCCATCCAGGGTAATGTTGATTGAAAGATTACATTTCTCATTTGATTGCCCCTTACCAGCGCTCATGAGCCTTTGAAGCCTTGGCGGGTGGCCCACCTTTACGATCTTTGCGTGCACCCTTCCCACTGAGGGTGCCCCATCCTTGCGTTCTTTGGCAAGGGGACGAAACTGGGGACGGACGGGACGCTTTCCGTTTTTCCTGACGGGAAATTGGGGAACGTTCCGTCTGTCCCCAGCTTTTCGCGGCGACTTTTTTTACTACTGGCGCATCTCAGCGGCGACGTCGTCGCCGAACTTCTTTTGGATATACTTTTGGGTCTCGGGATCGAAGTCGGTCATGTCAAACATCCGGCGAACCTCGACCATTTCGTTATCCTTTCCGGGGATGCGCGAGGCCCATTCGAGCGCCTCTTCGCGCGACTTCACCTGGATGATCCAGTAGCCGCCGATCACTTCCTTCGCTTCGGTAAACGGACCGTCGGTAACCTTCGATTTTCCGCTTTTGAAGGTGACGCGCGCGCTCATCGTCGAGGGCGGGGTCAGCCCGTCGAGCGCGAGCAGCACGCCGGCCTTCTGTAGTTCCTCGTTGTACTTGCCCATTGCCTCCATGCCTTTGAGGTCGGGCGCCCAGCCGGGTTTTGCGTTTTCGTAGACTTTCGGAAACATGATCATCATGAAGCGCATGGTGTTCTCCTTGTGTACTGAGTATCGAGTGTTGTGCGGACACCGTATCAGGGCCGCTAATTTTATATAAGAGCTTGCACCGCGCTGGGCACAGAAAACTGCGAGTTGCCAGGCGCCGGGTGCGCGGTGCGGCTCCACTTACTAGTCGAACGGGGTGGCCGGGAATCGACACGCGATTTGCAGATTTTTCGCGTAGCGTATCACCCGGGGGTGGAAATCCGTGGACAGACGGGACTGACCCCGACGTATCCCTCAACTATGCTGGGTGCCCCATTTCTCGCGTCCTTTGCGAGAAGTGGGGCTTTTGACTTGAGCTCACGAGCCCAAGCCCAGCCAATGTTCATCCGTCACAGACGTGACCTCGCATTGGTGCGTAGGTTTTCCCCATGCCCTGGGGCTTAAAGCGTTATTACGGCACAAGAAGCTTCCATTTCATCACCTGGAGCTGCTACCGACGCAAGCCGCTACTTGGCAGTCCCGAGCGCCGCGACCTGGTACTTGCTGTCCTCGAGCTGATGCGTGTTCGCTATCGGTTCGCTGTGATCGGATATGTGGTCATGCCCGAGCACGTACATCTGCTGATTTCCGAACCCTTGATTGGCGAACCTTTGATTGGCGATCCCTCGAAGATAATTCAGGCCGTGAAGTTGAGCGTCTCCCGGCGGCTGGCCATTGGCGGCGAATTCTCCGGCCGATTCTGGCAGAGTCGTTTCTACGATTTCAATCTGTGGGGCCAGCAGAAAGAGGTTGAGAAGCTGAAGTACATGCATCGCAATCCGGTGGTGCGCGGACTGGTGGCGAGTCCGGAGGGTTGGCGGTGGAGTAGCTACCGATCCTACGCGTACGGAGAGGCGGGATTGGTTCGGATCAACGACTGGACTTGGTGGGAGGAGAAGATTCGGTGGAGCGCTGGCTGAGGTTCAAGTACTCATCAAAATCAGACTTGGGTGCTGGGTGCCCCATTTCTCGCGTTCTTTGCGAGAAGTGGGGCTTTTGGCTTACAGCTCACGATAAGCCCAGCCAATGTTCATCCGTCACAGACATGGCATCGCATTGGGGGGCAAAACCCGGGACGGGGGGCCGTCAGTCCCCGGTTTCCGTCGGTGGAAGGAGAAAATTCGGCGAAGCGCTGGCTGAGGGTGGGTAGGGTGTCGGCGAAAAGCCCCACTTCTCGCAAAGAACGCGAGAAATGGGGCACCCGGCCTTTTTCACCGTTCAAATCATCGGTCGTTGCGTGCCAGATGAATCGTTTGATTTATCTGTTACCGTCATAAACAAAGCAAAACGCACGAACACTCTCTTTTCGCGCAAATAACGAAAAGTAAGAAGACTGCTGACAAGAATTGTCCCCACGCATAGCGCCCACCTCAATGTCAAAGGAGGCCAGTCGGTCCAACGACTGAAAAAGGGCAGCACAAACAATATGAGGAAAACGAGCGCTAGGGATCGTGCTCCTAGCAAGTCTGCATCGGTACGTGCGGTCAATAAGCCTAGATTCGAATCGCATCGCCAAACGTAGTAGGCACACAACGCGCTCGCACGATCTATTGATCCCGGAAGTGCAGTTCCAAAACAACCTTTGAATCGCGTGTGAAGCTCATTCCAGGATCCGATCTCATAATGGGTTTCAAGACGTTTCATGTTTAGAGGAACGAGTTTTTTGAAGATCATTTCCTCAAACACTAGATACGACAGAGGAGACAGGATTCCACCGCAAAAATGTGCACAGGCAAAAAAGAGCACGATGATCGCAGCGGCGTAACCGGCGGTGGAGTCTTTGGGAAAAGCTGTTTGAAGTTCCGTCAGCCAGGAGGTAAAGAAGCTAGGCCGAAAATATATCCACAATCCGAAGACCAACGCTGTTCCAGGAACAATATGACCGACGAGGTCATAGAAAAAGAGCGGTATGGTACCGCCAATCTGTTTTGGTGACGGACCATCTTCGGACTCGCTCATAGCTACCTCATGAATGTTCGGTTGGGGTCCCGAGCATTGTATTCTCGGCGCCACTTCCAGACAAACTGTCTCAGTTTCCTACACTTAGAACCAATGATCGACCGGCGGGTGGCCCACCTTTAAGCAATCTTTGCGCGCACCATTCACTCTGAGGAGAGCCCCATCCTTGCGTTTTTGAAATGGGGCACCCACTGTTTTGGTAATGCGCAAGATCAAAAGCTCGGACCAACCGCCTATGTTTCGGAGTTTAATGCAGCCGTACAATACGGTTGTGAGCCCCGACACACAAAAACCGTCCAACCCCGCGGAGGACAGGCTTCGGCACTACGCTGAGATCCTGAATCCGCTCTTCTGGAACGATTCGTTTAACAAAATGAATCTCCTCTTCGAGTTTGCCTGCAGTCTCGTAAGAGCCTCCGGCATGAAGGACACAGGCTGGGAGTCCTATAACGAATCGTTGTCCTTTCTCGACGATATGAGGCGACTGGGCGAGATTGATCTTCCGAGCGACGTATTTCCGGAACCGCTCCATACGAGGGCAAGGCTTGCATTGGTGGCATACGGCCACGCTACCGAGATGAAAACCCACTATGAGTTGCTGGCAAATCTGCTGCGATTACGTCTGGGTAAGAAATATTGCATAAATCCGTTCGCTCATTTGGCCACGCGAAGGACGCGAAAAATCAATGGCGTGAAGACCTATAAAACAATCCCCGCGAGTCCCGAGAAAAAGATTGCGTTGATCGAGGAACTGTCGACTCAGTCTGGATTACCAGGGGTCGGGGCGGCACTACGGGAGATATACGATCCCGTTATCAGAAATGCTGTTTTTCATTCCGACTATGTCCTGCACGGCACAAGCATGCGGTTACTTTCCGATTATTGGAAATCGCCCACCTCGCAGGCGCGAACACCGACGATTCAGTTCCACGAATTGGTCGAATTGACTGCAAGTGCGTTCGGGTTTCACTCTGCGTTGATTGCACTTTACCGTCGTGCTCTCAAGTCGATGACGGATTTTCGCGACAAGTTTCTTCCCTACGACCAACACTACAAAGCAATCTTAGAGTTCACCTTTGATGGCGACCAACTGACGGGATTTCGCGCGTATTGGCCGAATGGCACTCTTGGAATTTATTGTCGATCGCTCGACGGAAGCGCGACTGCCGTCAACCTAGAGTTCGACCCGGACGGCAGCATAAACTTTTTCGTCGGCCTCTATGCCAGTAAGCCGGGTGCCTTTTCGCCATGCGTAGAAGCAAGCGCGCAGCCGGTCTATGCAGAGGTGCCGGGGACCAAAAAACGCCCGTACTGGCCGAGTGTTCTTCGAGCCTACACCCTATGAGAAGGACGACTGAGGGCTCAAAGTCAAAATCCGCGGGTGGCCCACCTTTTCGTTTTTGTTTCTGCCTGCGCCGCTCCAACTGGGGGTGCCCCATCCTTGCGCGGTTTTCGCAAGGGTGGGCGCCACGAACTTCGATCCAGACTTGCGTTCCCAAGACTTATAGGTCGGAGGTTCCCACCCTTGCAAAGAACGCAAGGGTGGTGCCTAAGAAAAAAGGATGGCCATCCGCCTATTCAATTTTCGAACAGTGGTCCGACAGCCCCTTCCAGCCGCTTCCCTGCTTCACGGCGGTCATGCTGCAGATAATAGTTCGAGCGCGGTGCTGGCCCTCAATCACAGCGTCGTAACTTTCTTTGAAGCGCGCCAGACCGACATTTCCGACAACCTGGGTTTGCACATCGCTGATATCGCTCTTAGTGAACTTATTGTTGCTCGGATCATTGGCATCCTTGATCAGTTGCGCTTTCGGAATCCACGTGCCGAAGCTCGTGCCTTCGACATAGGCCGCGGCCAGGTTTGCTTCCATCTACTTGGCGTCATTGTTGGTCTGGGCTTTGTTGGCCTCGTCTACCCACTGATCGAATGATGCTTTCGAGTCGCCGCTGCCCATTTGAGCAGCAATGCCTGCGATGCTGAGACAAACTGCGCAGAGCGATATTGCGAGAAGCTTTTTCATACGTAGCCCTCTCCTGTTGTTGAATTTGCAATCGTTCAGCGGCAGCAAGGCTGTCATAGCCTCGATGTGAAGTCAAGCGCGGGCTCGCAAGTTTTACCTTCCCGCACCTCCGTTCTGGCTGGGCCGAAGGATTTTCCACGCTTCCTTATACCCCTCGTACAGATACCGATCTTTCATGTGCGGCTCCATCGGGAAGAGCATCGGGCCTTTTTTCAGATGGTCGCCGTTGACCAGCACCCGCGCCGGGATGAGGTACCAGGCGTCCTGCGGGATGACATAAGCGGCGAAGAGATCGAGTTGCTTCAGGCTATAAGGTGCGCTGAGGCGATTGGGCTCGAACTCACAGCGGTATCCCGTGCCAACGCGGTAGGCGGTCGACTTCACTTGGACCCTGACGATGCGGTTGCCGAAGTTGACGGCTACGTCAAAGGGCTGCGAGTCTCCCCACGGCTTTAAGACTTTGTAGCCCCGGCGCAGGGCCTCGGCGATGAACTTGGCTTCCACCCACTCGCCTCGCTCCTTGTAATTCTTGAAAACCCCAAACTTGGCCATCTGACTCCCATGCGGGCAGGGAACTCGCCTCGCATTTCCAGGCACACCCGGCACGAAAAAAGGCGCAGCCTGTAGGCCGCGCCTTCAATTGCTTAGAGATTTACTTTATGTTTCTATTATATCATATTGAGACGGGTCGCTGGGACATTTCTAGAGAAATATTTGCCTCATCCTTTGAGGTACTTGCGCAAAAGCTCACCCGTTTACCTATTGACAGGTTTTTCCACAGGCATGTTGTCTGCAAACATCACATCTGCTGGGGAACTGCAGCAGGTAGAGTAAATGCTAAGGTCTTCATGTGTCTGCCGGACGTGCCTTGTCCCAACGCGTGTTCGCAGGGCGTCCGACACAGGCCATCCTTCGATTTCTTGACTGGCTGGCCGAGCATACTCTTCCCGCAGAGAAGATTGCCGCGCATCATCTGACTGGGCGGCGTGGAGAGGAAGCGGCTTACTTTCATCTCAGGAAACTGGGATACACGATGGTAGCGCGCAACTTCCGGTCGCCGCGCTGCCGGGGAGAGATTGATTTGATCGGATGGGAAGACGATGGGTATAAATATAGTTCGCTGACCGAGGTCAGTTTTTGGGCGGCTCTTTTCAGTGTGCGTTTGCGGGGGGCCACTGTCAATTTGACAAATTTCGTCATTGTCATCCGATTACTAAACGTTTACCTTATACGTAAAGGTGTACACCGTAGTACACGGTTGTACGCCAACGATTCGGTAACCAGGTGATTGTGATTAAGGTCCGCCGGACATGCACAGGAGAAAGGCAACAAACACTGCACGAAATTAGCCCTACCTGTCGCGTTCCGTCGGATGCATCCCCCAAAACAGAATTAGCCGCAAGTTGCAAATGCGGCTAGTGAGGTGGACGTGCCGGGAATCGAACCCAGAGCGGGAGCCTCTTAAGTGCCCCACTGGAACCATTCACCACGCCCCCTCTAGCGAACGGACTGACAACGGAAACGTCTGGCAGACAACCGCAGCATCGGTTGGGTGGTTCGAGGCCGATGCAGGGTAACTCCGTTGTCAGTCCTTCCAGATAGTAACAAACGCTTTTTCATACGTGTCAAGCCAAAAACCAAATTCGCAATGGGATAAGTTCGAGTCTGCTATGCGGCAGATCGTTTCCGTTCCCCACGCTGACATAAAGGCGCATCTCGACAAGGAAAAGGAAGCCAAAAAGCTCAAGCGAACCAGAAAGTCGAAATATGCCGCTTTCCGCAAAGTAAATTCGTGACGGAATATCTTTGGGGCCAAAACAGGCGATCGTTGTGGTGACTCTGGTGACGTGACCCCGGTTACATTGCTTTAGTTACGGTCATAAGGGATAGTGAGCGAAACTCCTCCAATAACTTTGGGTTTTAGGTAGACATCGGGCCATTCGCTGCTACAATTCTGTCCCGATATGGATTGGATGTCAGTTTTGAAGTGCGCTCTCGTCGGTGCCTTGGGCGGCTTTGCGAATGGCCTCATCATCAATGGCGGATTACTCGGACCCAGATGGGTCCGGCGTGCGAACAACAGGCCAGTCTTGGAACTCGGGACTTTCGCCAGTTTGTTAATAGGAGCCGTGTCTGGAATGGGTGCCTATTGGGTGCTAGCTTTGGACCTCGGAGTGCTCAAGGATTGGGGTCTCGTATTTGTCACGGGTCTCGGAGGAGACAGCTTTTTGACGGGTCTAATGCAGAAACGGGAAGCTAGTACGCAATCCGAAATAGCGAATCAGTTCCAAAGCATAGTCAAGAATGAGTTGACTTTAGTCAAGAACGAACTGTCTTCGGACGATAGGGAATGATAATGGAACAAAATTCCAGCGCTTCCTTTTTAAGCAACCAGTTGGTCTGGCATCCGACGGTTCTAGATCGTGATGGTCATGATCTAGGCGGCAGCCCTGAGTTCATCGTATCGGATTCACCCGAGGAGACGACTCGCACATTAAGCGCATTTTTCAACAGTATCGAGCGTCAAGGTGCTGACATCCACAAGACGGTGTACTCCGAACTAGAGCGGCTTCGATTCGCCGCTAGTCAATTGTCGGATATGTTGAGGGCATCTCGCTCAATTCCAGAAGCGACCATCAACGGGAAGCGGTTGAAAAATGTAATGTCGTTTCTTCGGATTCTTGAGTCGCATTACTTAAGCGATACTCGACGCGACGGCACTACTGGTGATTGAAACGACTTGACGCGGTTCGGTTCTTTGCCGCGCCGTAAGCGGTAAGGATTAGAGGGGACGCTCCACAGTCTTTCCAGTCAATTCCGCATACGTCAATCTTTTCCCGACAATCTGAGACAACGCCAAATGGAATCGGTTGGCATCCGTCAGGGGATTGTCCTTCGTAGCGCGATTGTTATAGCGGAATACCTGCTCATCGACATAGCGGTCCAAGTGGAACGGCTCAACAGCGACATACGTGCCTTTTAGCCCACGTTTCATTAGGCTCCAGAAATTTTCCAACCCGTTAGTATGAACGGAGCCGCGAACGTATTCACTTACATGGTTCACCACTTCGTGAGCGTATTTCTGTGTCAAGCCATCGTAGGGTACAGCCTGATCCGAATACAGTTTGGAGCCGTACTCAACCTGACTCAAGATCACAGCTTGCAATGTTTCGCGTTTGATATTCGGCACGACTGCCGCTCTGACTCTTCGCTGTTCTCTATCCAGCATTCCCATGACGGCGGTCTTTCCCGGATAGCGGTCAGTACTTTTCCAGCGTGGCATCTCTGCAGCCTTGCGCTGAATCCGATCCTTGCGGCTCTTGTGCATGTTCGTCATTTTTCCGCCAACGAAGGTTTCATCAATTTCGACTTCGCCACCGTCGCCACTGCCGATCTTGTGGATGGAGCCATCCTTCATAGCCAGACGAATCCGATGAAGCACAAACCATGCCGACTTCTGAGTAATGCCCAGATCACGGGCGACTTCGTAACTACTCACACCATTCTTGCAATTGACCAACAGCCAAACGGCAGGCAGCCACTTCTCCAGCGGGATCGGCGAATCCTCAAACACGGTGCCAACCTTCAGAGAGAACTTCGGTTTCGGATGGTTGCCGTAGCACTTATACACGCGGGCTTTTGATAGGTAGGTTACGTTCTCTGAATCGCACTTGGGACAACGAACCTTGCCGTCTGGCCAGCGAACGGCTAGCATGAACTGGCGGCAGTTTTCAAAGTCCGTAAAGTATTGAATTGCTTCCTGTAACGTCCGTGGCGTTTCCATGCTGTAAATATCGCATAAAACGCACGGTCAGTAAAGTATATTCTTGCCAGACGATGTCCTTTGCTTCGTGGAAGTTAAAACGCGGACGACGCGCGATGTGAAGCCCGGGGAAGCGGCGGTTGACCGGCATAAGCGGCGCGAGATCGCGATGGTGGTGCGAGAGTATTTGCGGCGCTTTCCACCTTCGTGCCAGTGGAGATTCGATGTGGTCAGCGTATACTACGGGCAGTCCAAAGCCAGCCAGCCGCAGATTGAAGTTTTTCGAAATTCCTCCCTGACGGCGTAGAATTAAGGATTCGTCCATCCTAATTGTGAGGTTTAGTGAGTGCCTGAGCTGAGAAAAGATCCTATTGTTGGGCGCTGGGTAATTATCTCCACAGACCGCGCGAAGCGTCCGACGGATTTTGCGCGGGAAAATGTGAAGTTGAAGGGTGGATTCTGTCCCTTCTGCTACGGGAACGAGGGCAAGACGCCGCCGGAAATTCAGGCTTACCGTCCAGGATCGAATGGTGGTCCAGCCTCCCAGCGCGATACCCCGGGTTGGACCGTGCGAGTGGTACCCAACAAGTTTCCTGCGCTGGGGATTGAAGGCACGCTCAACCGTCAGGCCGAAGGCATGTTCGATCGGATGAACGGCGTTGGGGCGCACGAAGTGATTGTGGAGACGCCAGACCACAATGCCAGCCTGGCGACGCTGCCGCCAAAGCGCATCGAAGATGTCCTGTGGACCTTTCGCGACCGCATCCTCGATCTGAAAAAAGACCGGCGTTTCAAGTACATTCTGTTATTCAAGAATCACGGCGAAGCCGCTGGAGCATCACTGGAGCATGCGCACTCACAGCTGATCGCACTGCCGATTCTGCCGATCAACGTAGTTCAGGAACTGGAAGGCGCAAAACAATACTACCTTTATAAAGAGCGCTGCGTCTTCTGCGACATTATTAGGCAGGAGCTTGAAAATGGAAGCCGCGTGGTAGCCGAAAACGAAAATTTCCTGACCCTCGCGCCGTATGCGCCGCGCTTTCCGTTCGAGACATGGATTCTGCCCAAGCAGCATGAATCGGCGTTCGAAAATTCCTCCTCGCACATGTTTGAAAACCTGGCCAAGGCGCTGAAGACGCTTCTGATCAAGGCGGACCGCGTGTTGGATAATCCGCCCTACAATCTTGTGGTCCACACTTCTCCGGCGCAGGATCCAACCAACGATCACTATCATTGGCACATCGAGTTCATGCCGAAGCTGACCAAGACCGCCGGATTCGAGTGGGGCACGGGCTTTTACATTAATCCGACACCGCCCGAGGAAGCGGCCAAATTTCTGCGCGAAGCCAGCGTGGAGGAGCCGGTTCCAGCAACAGCCGGTTAACCGAATAAGTAGAAAAAATAGGGCACGGGTTGAGAGCCGCGCCCTTTGCAGTCGAACAGAGAGAGAAGTTGATAGCGAACGCGAACAGCTAACCGGCTAGCCTCAACTCTTAGATAGAATTTTAGGCTGGCTCGAAGTCGCGTTTGTCACAAGGATGTAAAAAAGTGGCAATGCGGACGGTTCAGCGCGGGTGTGTTTTGGCTATCCTTGAGTGCGATCCTGAAATTCTTCATGCCACGCCATTTGGATGGCTTCGAGCTTGCCCTCATTGGAGGTTTTCGGATCGCCTTTGAAGTCGGGGAGTTCGGTCACGTAGCGGTGGAGGTCGGTGAATCGGACGGTCAGGGGATCGACCTCGGGATGAGCTTCAGACAGCAATATGCCGATGTCTTCGGCGTCGTCCCAGGTAAGTGGTTTAGGCATCTGCGAATATCCTCGAGAAAAGCATTCAGCAATCGGCATTCAGCCCGTCATCGCCAATAATGGAAACTTTAGCCTTTCAAACGCAAGACCTCAAATTTCCTCAAGGTCTGAATGCTGACTGCTGACGGCTGCTTCAGTGATGTTCTTCCGATATGTAGTTGCGATTCCAGGCGGGGATCTCTACTACCACCTTACCGGGCTTCGTGATCTGGACCTGGCAACCGAGACGCGAGTTTAACTGCAAGTCGGCCGCCATGTCCAGGCGGTCGGCTTCGTCGTCGTCCATCGGCGATAGATGTTCGGCGCCCTCTTTGATCCAGACGTGGCATGTGGTGCAGGCGCAATTGCCGCCACAGGCGTGGTCGAGCGGGATTCCGTAGTTCAGCGCGATGTCGAGAATCGACTCTTCCTTGCCGTGATCTTCATAGGGTAGTTTGCCGTGCTCAAACTGCACCGTCTTGCCCTCGGGCAGAAACGTGATCTGCACTGTGTTTGGGCCGAGCGTATTTTCGCCGGGGGCTTCTTCGGTGGCTGTTCCGGCGCCTTGTATTTTTTCTTCTGACATTTTCACCCTCAATCCCTTGTAATCCTGAGTGAAGCGAAGGAACTAGTGCACTCCTAGCCAATTGCATAGGTCCTTCGCGGCAAAGAACGCCGCTCAGGATGACAATCCGAACGGTCACTCAAACTCCGCTTTAGCCATAGGATGCGGCGGGGTCGGGCCTTCTCCCATATCGGCCTCGTCCATGGTCTTGCCTTTCAGCGCAACCGAGACAGCGCTGTCCATCATTAATTCTGCGAGACGCATTGTCCCCTGATTAAGCGCGTCGATGGCCTTGCGGATGCCCTGATAGTCCTCTTCGGACTTCACCGCGACCAAGGCCTTCTCCATCTTCGCAATCTTCTTCTTCTCATCAGTGGTGAGCTGCCCCCACGCCGGACTCTTCTTCGCTTTGTCGAGCGCAGCTAGGATCGTCCCGGCCTCGTTGCGCGCTTCGATGAGTTGGCGCTCTCGGAAATCCTCTTCGGCGCTGTCGAACGAGTCTAGAATCATGCCCTCGACTTGCTCGTCGGTCAGGCCGTAGCTGGGCTGGACCTGAATCTCAGATTCTTTGCCGCTGCGCTGTTCGCGGGCCGAAACGTGCAAGATGCCGTTGGCATCAATCAGGAATTTCACTTCAATCCGCGCCATTCCTGCGGCCATCGGCGGGATACCTTTGAGATCGAAGCGCGCCAGAGAGCGGCAATCCTTTGCCAGTTCCCGCTCGCCTTGCAAAACATGAATCGCGACGTTGGCCTGTCCGTCGACTTGCGTGGTATAGAACTGCGTCGCCGATGCGGGGATGGTTGAGTTGCGCAGAATTATTTTGTCGGTAACACCGCCCGCGACTTCGATGCCCAGGGAAAGCGGCGTTACGTCGAGCAGCAGCATATTCTCGGTGGCTTCCGATCCGCCGCCGAGAATGTTGGCTTGCACGGCGGCGCCCAGCGCAACGACTTCGTCAGGATTCAGATCCGTATGCGGTTCGCGGTGAAACAGTTCTTTCACAAGTGCGCGAACTTTGGGGATACGAGTAGATCCGCCGACGAGAACGACTTCGTCAATTTGCTCCGGCTTGAGGCCAGCATCTTTCAAAGCCTGCTTGCATGGACCGACGGTGCGATCAATGATCGGTTGGATCAGTTGCTCGAATTGGTCGCGCGTAATTTCGCGCAGATACCGCTTGCCACCTGGTATTTCAACGTCGAGCTTTGCAGACAATTGCGACGAGAGCGCAATCTTGGCCTCGATCACAGCTTTTCGAATCGCCTGCACGGCTTCGGCGTTGCGACGGAGGTCGTTTTTACGCAGATCGATGCCGAGATCGCCCAAGGTATCGTCGAGTGCGATCGTAATCAGCAGATTATCAATGTCGTCGCCGCCGAGATGCGTATCTCCGTTGGTAGCGATGACTTCGAAGATGCCGTCGTGCAGCTTGAGGATTGATATGTCGAAGGTGCCGCCACCGAGATCGTAAACGGCGACAATGCCATTTTGTTTCTTGTCGAGACCGTAGGCGAGCGACGCGGCCGTGGGTTCGTTCACCAGACGAAGAACTTCAAGGCCAGCGATGCGGCCCGCATCTTTCGTGGCCTGGCGCTGCGCGTCGTTGAAATACGCAGGTACAGTAATCACCGCTTTGGTGACCTGCGCTCCGAAGAAGCGCTCGGCGTTGCGCTTGAGTTGACGAAGAATCAGCGCCGAAAGTTCCGGCGGAGTATATGTTTTGTCGCCGAGCTTCTTTTCGCCAAGTCTGATCCGCAGAACTTCGCCGGGTTGCAAGTCCTCGGCAAGGCGAAAAGGAAAGAACTTCAGTTCCTCCTGTACGTCGTCAACTCCGCGGCCCATCAGCCGTTTGATCGAGTATACGGCTCGTTCCGGAGTGGCGATGAGCGCATTGCGTGCCGCATTGCCGATGATCGGCTGATTGTTCTCGTCGAGAGCGATGACGGAAGGCACCAGATTCACACCGTCGTCGCCCGGGATCACGACAGGGCTCTCCCCTTGCATAAAGGCCACGAGAGAGTTCGTGGTGCCGAGGTCAATGCCGACGATGCGATCCGATGACATAGAAGCTCTATTTTTCCTAATTCGAGCACTCAGCATTCAGCACTTAGCATTCAGCTACGCGCCGTCGGTGCCAGTTCACCCAAAAATCCACGGGCTGACTGCTGAGTGCTGAGTGCTGAATGCTACTGCTTATTCCTACTGCCCCAGCACTTCATTTACATCCCGTACCAAATTGCGGATGTAGTTGCGGCGGTTCAACAAATCCACCATCTTGTCGCGCGCCGGCTTGCGCTCGCTCTCCGGGACGACCCGACCCGCTTGTTCGCGCTCAATCAATCCGTCCCAGACTTTCCAATAAGCCTGCAATTCGTTCAGGAGCGCCTCATGCTTCTCTTCGAGTTCGAACTTCTGCCGGCCGATTTCCTCGACCAGGGCCGGATCGTCCTCGCCCACCTTCTTCTGCGCGCGCAATTCCTCGAGTTGCATGTTTAACTCAAAAACTTCTTCCAGCAAATCGGGCGGAACGATCTGTTTCTTGACGTCTCCACTGGAACGAGCCTGCTCAGTCGCCGATTTCGATTGCTCTTCCAGTTCCACGCCTTCCAGCTTCAGGAGATACTGAGTGCGCTTAATCGGATCTTTTAATGTGCGGTGAGCGTCATTGAGCAGAGAACTCTGCTGCAGGCTCCACTCCTGCTCTTGGCTGCCAGCCTTCGCGTTAAGATCAGGATGCAGCTTGCGGCTCAAGTCATAGAAGTCTCGATCCAAAGCGGCGACATCAAGGTTCAACTTGCGTGGCAGGCCGAAGAAAGTGAAATAGTCCACCGGCGCCGGAGGCTGAACCTTGCCGCAGGCCTCGCAAAAGTGCACTGCGCGCATGGTCCCACACGACCAGCACGATTGCGTTTCTTCGGGTGCGGGCTTCGCGCTAATTGTCGTCAAATTCGTCATAGCTTAAGAGAAGTGCACGAGCAAATTCATGCCGCAGCAGACAAGGAGCTACGTGGTGAGATCTCTCGGACAGGCTTGCCCTGAGCGAAGCCGAAGGGAGTGTCCGAGCCACACGAGCAACACTCAAGCCGAGAACGAAGTCCCGCAGCCGCACGACTTCGTGGCTTGGGGATTCACGAAGACGAATCCCTGTTGCATCAGCGTCTCCTGATAGTCCAGGGTCATGCCGTGCAGGTAGATAAACGACTTCGGATCGACGAACACTCGCACATCGCCGTATTGGAAAATGCGGTCGCGTTCGCGCGGCTGCGTGTCGAAGCGGATGTTATAGCTTAGACCGGAACAGCCGCCGCCCTGTACGCCAAGGCGCAACCCACCCTGCTCAGGCGAAATGCCTTCTTTGGCCATCGCACTGCGAACTTTAGCCAGGGCCTTGTCGGTAACTTGAATGCCCTTGGCCGGTGCGGTTTGCGGAGTCTGTCCGGTCTGTTCCGTTGCCGTTGTCATTAATTTCCTGACGCAGTCCCTCAGCGGCTAAAGCCGTCATCAATGGGGGACGCTTACGGCACGACTGAAGTCGTGCCCTTCCCGATCCCTTCCACCATCGTGCCCTTTGGTGCGTTCCAAGGACCACGAAGAGCTTACTGTGCTACGGCGGACTGCACCGGCTTGGCGCTCTCCTGCTTTTTCTTCCAATCGCCGATCGCGGCACGAATGGCATCCTCGGCCAGCACCGAACAATGGATCTTCACCGGAGGAAGCGACAACTCCTTCACGATATCCATGTTCTTGATGGCAAGAGCTTCGTCCACCGTTTTGCCCTTGACCCATTCCGTGGCTAAGGAAGAAGAGGCAATCGCGGAGCCGCAGCCAAAGGTCTTGAACTTGGCCTCTTCAATAACGCTGGTCTCGCGGTTCACTTTGATCTGCAACTTCATGACGTCGCCGCACTCAGGTGCGCCGACCAGACCGGTGCCTACGTCGGCGCTGCTCTTGTCCATGGAGCCGACGTTGCGGGGATTGTTGTAATGATCGATTACCTTATCGCTGTATGACATTTGCTCTCCTGAATTCTCCGAACTTTACCCCAGAGGCTAAAGCCCCCTTCAATCAGAACCTTGGCGGCACGACTAAAGTCGTGCCTTCCCGTTCGTTTTACGGCACGACTAAAAGTCGTGCCCTTCCCAATCTCGATTACTCGCCCGCCCACTTTACATCCTTAAGGTTGATGCCTTCCTTCGCCATTTCGTACAGCGGAGAAAGTTCGCGCAGGCGCTCGACGGTTTCGATGACGCGGTCGGCCACATAATCAACCTCGGCCGCGGTATTGAAGCGGCCAATGCCGAAACGAATCGAGCTGTGCGCCAAGTCATCCCCAGTGCCCAGAGCCTTCAATACATAAGATGGCTCAAGTGTCGCGGAGGTGCATGCCGAACCGCTGGAAACCGCGATATCGTTAATGCCCATCAACAGGGACTCACCCTCCACATAGGCGAAGCTGATGTTCAGGTTGCCGGGCAATCGATGCTCCATGGTGCCGTTAATGTAAACCTCATCAAGGCGGTTCATGATGCGGTCGCGCAGGCGATCACGCAAGGCACCCAACTGCACGGCCTCGCGAGACATTTCCTCAGAGGCGATGGCGCAAGCCTTGCCCAACCCGACGATGCCGGGAACATTGAGCGTCCCCGAGCGCATGCCGCGCTCGTGGCCGCCGCCATCGATAATGGCGGAAATCTGGACTCTGGGATTCTTGCGGCGGACATACAACGCACCCACACCTTTGGGTCCGTACATCTTGTGCGCGGAGATCGACATCAGGTCGATGTTGTGCTTGTTCACATCGACTGGAATCTTGCCGATTGCCTGGGTGGCGTCCGTATGGAAAATAACCCCGCGCTCGCGGCATAGCTTGCCAATCTCGGCAAACGGCTGCAGCACGCCAATTTCGTTATTGGCGGCCATGATGGTCACGAGGATCGTCTTGTCATCCATTGCCCGCTTGAGATCTTCGAGATCAATCAGGCCATCTTTCTGTACCGGCAGGTAGGTCACGCGATAGCCGTACTTCTCGAGACGCTTGCAGGTGTCAAGGACCGCTTTGTGCTCCGTAACCGCGGTGATGATGTGATTCCCTTTCTCGCGGTACATCTCGGCGACGCCCTTGATGGCGAGGTTGTCGCTCTCAGTGGCACCCGACGTGAAAATGATTTCTTTTGTCGTGGCGCCGACCAGCTTGGCGATGCGCTCGCGCGCGGTCTCCACGCCCTCTTCCCCCGCCCAGCCGAAAGAGTGATTACGGCTCGCGGCGTTGCCAAATTTCTCCATGAAATAGGGCAGCATCTCTTCCAGCACCCGCGGATCCATGGGCGTGGTGGCATGGTTGTCCATATAAATCGGCAGCTTCACTCCCTGGGGAGCGGAGTGCTTCGTGACTGGGAGTTGCTGGGGGATCTTTACATCCGTGCTCATAATTGCTTCTCCTACCTCGTTCTTTAATCTGAAATCAATCTTCCTCTACGTCCGCTTAGACGATTGTGACCAGTTCGGCCTTGACTGCGGCGCCTTCCGCGACTTCTGGCTCTTCTCGCATGTGTGAAATTTTGATGCGCTTCAATACACCTTCGATGCTCTCATTCACCTTGCGGAGCGGCTCCCGGATGTTACAACGATCACTCTGGCCGCACTCGCCACGAACCGTCACGCACGAAGTAATAAAGAGCGGACCGTCAATGGCTTGAATCACCTCGAAAGCTGAGATTGTATGCGCAGCCCGCGCCAGCCTATATCCGCCATTGGTTCCGTGATGCGAAAGCAACAGACCAGCTTTGGCCAACCGCTGCAAGATTTTGGCCAGGGCTTCGGGAGGGATACCGAAGGCATCGGCAACATCCTTCGCGCTGGCGCTGCCGCTTCCCTCGCGCGCGTGGTCGGCCAAATGCTTCATGGCCATGAGCGCGTAGTCCGCCTTTTTGGTCAATTTGAGCATTCTCGAAACCTAGCCTCAGAACCGGCTTGTGGCCCACCGAAATCCGACGCATTCAGTCGTAATTAATTACGACCTTTTCCGTCGTAATTCAGTTTACGCCAATCCGCGGAGAGTATGCAAGCCCCTACAGGCAACCGTCGGAAGCGTAAATTGAATGGTAAATATCGCGGATTGAACGGTTTAAGTTTAGGCGACGACTTTGGTCGGAATTTGCGTTATCGACGCATGCTGCGATACCGACCGAGGGGAGGCATGGGACAAAATAAAATTGCCGACTTTCTGTCGAAGGACTTGACAAGTGAAAAAGCAGGGCTAAAATACCGGGAAATTCCCGCGAATCTGCCTTCCACGCAGTTGTTACAGGCAGAGCCTCCGGATTTATGAGCTCAAAGCCGTTTTCACACCCTCAAAACGCCAGCCAGCCTTGTAAGCATCCCCGCGTGCAAATCGTGAGCCGCGAAGAGGATGCCGAGTTCGTGGAGTGCCTCGAGTGCCGCGAGATCTTCGAATCGAGCGAACTCAAGGACATGAGCATTGAAGAAAGCACGGACGGCGAAATCCAGGAATCGTAATTCGGGAAATTAATTCAACACACGAGCTCGAGGCTGATCACCAAAGTAATCGGCTCTGGCGCATTGCAGCTTGCTCACGGCAAAAGCGCTTTGCTAGTCTGCTAGCAGGGGCGTGCGTGTCTGCACGTGTGATTTCATGCCTGCCGTAGCGCTGGTCGTCGATGACTCCATGCTGATCCGCTACACCGTTTGCCGCTTCCTTGAGAGGCGCGGCTTTGCGGTGGAGTCTGCCACCAATGGAGCGGAAGCCCTGGAGATTCTTGAGCGCACCCAACCCGACCTGATCGTTACCGACATGCAGATGCCCAAGATGTCGGGCGGCGAACTGATTACCGCATTAAAGAAGAACCCCAAAACCGAACGGATACCCATCATTATCGTTGCAGGCCGGGCCAGCGGCTTCGACGAAAAGGAAAATCGCGCCAACTTCGCCATTTATAAAGATATCGACATCGAGGGCCAGCTCGAGAAGGCGCTGGAGGCTGTGATGGGGAAAACTCAGGTGAAAGGCGCAGGGAAGTAGCGCCACCGGCCCCTTGCTTCCTCTTTTTTATATTATTCATTCAATAATTCTTCACTCTGCCAAAAAACCAGCTTTTGAAAGGGCGAACTATCGCAGGCGGAGGCTCGCCTCGGCCGAAAAATCCATTGGAGCAAAATTCTTTGCCAGAAACTTGGGATATGCAGCGGCTGCAATCATCGCGGCATTGTCTGTGGAGAGCGGACGCGAGGGGAAATATACCGGCAGGCCATCCTGAGCGCCGCTGCGTTCAAATGTTGTTCGCAACTCGCTGTTCGCCGCCACTCCCCCCGTCACGAAGAGTGTAGCCACGTCGTAGGATTGGCCCGCCGCCAGGGTCTTTCCCACCAGATCTTCGACCATCGCACGTTGAAATGAAGCAATCAGATTGAGAGTTTTTTTGTCGCAATTTGCAAGATAGTCCTCGGTCTCAGGTTTTGAAACGCTCGCCAATGCCTGGCGGCGCTTCTCGATGGAAGAGTGCATATCATGAACTTCGACGTAGCGCAGCATGGCGGTCTTGATGCCGCTATAGGAGAAGTCAAAGCGCGGACGATTGCTCTCAGTTTCTTTTCCGCCTCGGCGGTCGCGGTGATCCCGATGCTTGATCTGCGTCGGCGGAAATTTCACGGCAATAGGATCGCCATGCGGGGCGAGCCGGTCGATGATCGGGCCTCCGGGATATCCCAAGCCAAGCAACTTTGCAACTTTGTCGAAAGCTTCGCCGGCAGCGTCGTCGCGGGTGTGACCGATGTTGTCGTAAGTCCAGCCGTCATTTTTCTGCGCGGCTAAATAAAGATGGGTGTGTCCTCCCGAAACCACCAGAGCGAGCACGGGAAATTGCAGCTCGTCGTTGCCTTTCTGACGCTCTTCCAGCAGGACGGCATGGATGTGGCCTTCGAGATGGTTGACCGCTATCAGCGGCTTGTCGAGGGCATACGCGAGAGCTTTCGCATAGCTGATGCCGACGAGCAACGCCCCGGCGAGACCCGGGCCCTGCGTGACCGCGATCGCATCTAACGATTTGTAAGTCTGATTGGCCTCTGCCAATGCTTGGCGCACGACCGGAACGATCGCCCGCAAATGCTCGCGCGACGCCAGCTCAGGCACAACTCCACCGTAGGGCTGATGAGTCGCGATCTGCGAAGCGACGATGTTTGAGATGACCTGCTCTCCGGAGCGCACCACCGCTGCCGCGGTCTCGTCGCAGGAGCTCTCGATGCCGAGGATGTAGGCGTCTGGCATAATCAGATGCTGCGTTAAAGGTTCCAATATCCAGCTTAATTCAAATCGTTTCGTAAGTGCCGAGAGATGACCGCCAGATGCTGAAAGTTTTCGCCACTTCGATCATCCAAACGCTGCGCCAGCGCGGCTTTCAGGCCTACCTGGTGGGGGATGCGTGCGCGATCTGCTACTGAATCGAAAGCCGGCAGACTATGACATAGCGACCAGCGCAACTCCTGAGCAAGTGATGGAAATCTTTCCTGATACTTATGCCGTGGGAGCGCAGTTCGGCGTAGTCCTGGTGCCGGCGCCGCCCGAGCATCGGACGGACGGAGAAGAAAGCGTCGCAGGGAAAACCGCTGAGGTGGCAACTTTCCGCAGCGACCTTGGCTACTCGGACGGACGCCATCCCGATGAAGTGCGATTCAGCCAGGATCCGCGTGAGGATGTTGCCCGCCGGGATTTCACCATCAATGGCATGTTACTTGATCCGCTGACGAATGAAGTTCTTGATTACGTTGGTGGGCGTGAGGATCTCGAAGCCGGAATCATCCGTACAATCGGCGATCCCGAGCGGCGCTTTTCAGAAGACAAACTGCGCATGCTGCGCGCAATACGCTTTGCGGCGCGTTTTGGCTATCAAATCGACGCCGAGACCATGACCGCTATTCAACATCGGGTGCACGAAATTCGAGTTGTCTCCCGCGAGCGGGTTCGTGATGAACTCACAAAGATGCTCACCGAGGGCCACGCTAGACAGGCATTCCTTCTGCTGGATGAGAGCGGACTGCTGAAGGAAGTGCTCCCCGAAATCTCGATCATGAAGGGTGTCCAGCAGCCGCCGGAGTTTCATCCCGAGGGGGACGTGTTTGTGCACACGCTGCTGCTCCTGGATCATTTGCCGCACCCGTGTCCGCCAACTCTGGCGTGGGGCGCGCTGCTGCACGACGTGGGCAAGCCCACAACATTTCGTGCAGCTCCCGACCGTATCCGATTCGACAACCATGTGGAGGTCGGCGTCAAGATTGCCGAAGAAATCTGCGAGCGCCTACGGTTCTCCAGTCACGACACGGCTCAAGTTCTAGCCTTGGTCGACAACCACATGCGCTTCGGTCATGTCTCGCGCATGAAGGAGTCAACGCTCAAGAAATTCATTCGCATGCAGAACTTCGACGAGCATCTCGCGCTGCACCGTGCCGACAGCCTGGCCAGCCATGGAAACCTGAGCACTTATGATTTCATCCTGGGAAAACTCGCCGAGATTCCGCCTGAAAAAATCCGCCCGGCTGCATTGATTACGGGCGACGACCTTATCTCGGCCGGTTATGCGCCCGGACCACGGTTTCGCGAAATCTTAGAGACCGTCGAGGATGCGCAACTCGAAGGTAGACTAGCGTCGCACGACGCGGCCCTCGATTTCGTAAGACGCGAGTTCCCACTCTGAGCGCGGCCGCTCAGGGAACGCACACACGATAACGGGAGTGCTAGAATCGGAATTCGTGATTTTCGATTGTTAGCGGTACAAGCGGGAGAATATTCCTTGCGGGAGTCAGCGATGCAACAAGCAGGCGCGGGATTAGAACGGATCGTGGCGGGCTCTTTGCGGCGTGTGCCGCAGGCCGAGGCTCCGCTGCTCGCTTGGCCGCTGGTTTGCGGTTCGGTTGTGGCCGAGCGTACGCAAGCCACGGACTTTGCCGATGCAGTGCTGCGCGTCGAGGTTCCTGATGCCGGATGGAAACGCGAAATGCAGAACCTGGCTCCGCGTTATCTTGCCGCGTTGAATCGTTATGCCGGACAAAAAGTTAAACGGATCGAGTTTCTGATTCGCCGTGGATAAGCCGGGCGACTTGAAACTGTTTTCCACGGACAAACATTCCAGAAGACAAACATTACAGAAAATGAAAGTTACGGAGAAGGATGTTTCGTACGTCGCCGATCTGGCCAACCTGGATCTTTCCGCGCAAGAGCGCACTGGCATGTTGCGGGATTTGAACTCCATTCTTGACTACGTCGAGCGGCTCAACGAACTGGACGTTACGAATGTGGCCCCGATGGCACAGGTTTCCGATCGTTATGGCATCGACGACTCCAAACCGGGCAGCGACAGATTTTCGTACGCGAACCGGGAGGATATTGTGGAGGGGCTGCGCAAATCTCTGTGCCAGGAAATCGCGCTGGCGAACGCTCCAGACGCCGACGGAACATTTTTCCGAGTGCCGAAAGTGATTGAACGATAGGTATCCAGTGATCAGTGGCCAGTGGTCTGTCGTCCAGACACAGGATGTTGGGCTTTTGCGGATTCTGTAATTCTCCAACCGACCACTAAGCACTGACCCTTTTCCGATGACCCCGACCCAGCTAACCATCGACGGCGCACGCTCCGCGGTGAAGGAGCGAAAGACGACTGCGCTCGCGCTCGCCGAAGCGCACTACGACCGAATCCAAAAAGAGGATGCACAAATCGGTGCCTTCCTTACTCTTTGCAAGGAGCGCGCTCTCGATCAGGCCGACCGCATGGACCGTATCGCCGCGGAGGGCAAGCCGCTGCCGCCTCTTGGCGGTGTGCCGGTCGCGATCAAGGATGTAATGTCGACGCGCGGCGTGCGAACCACTGCGGGATCCAAGAGCCTCGCCAAATACATTCCGCCCTATGACTGTACAGCAGTAGCGCGCATGGAGGCGGCGGGAGCTGTGATCCTCGGCAAAACGAATTGCGATGAGTTTGCCATGGGTTCTTCGAACGAGAACTCGGCGTTCCATCCCGTGCGCAATCCCCGCGATTTAAGCCGAGTCCCAGGTGGTTCTTCGGGAGGTTCTGCAGCCGCAGTGGCCGCTGATATGGCTGTGGTCGCGCTTGGTTCAGACACCGGAGGCTCGATCCGGCAGCCGGCATCGTTTTGCGGTGTGGTGGGATTGATGCCAACCTACGGGCGCGTCTCGCGCTATGGTCTAATCGCTTTTGCATCTTCGCTCGATCACATTGGACCATTGACGAGAACGGTGAAGGACGCGGCAATTGTGCTGCAAACCATTGCCGGGCGCGACCCGATGGATTCAACCTCGTCGGACGTGCCGGTTCCCGACTACGTCGCCGAACTTCAAAAGCCGGTGCGCGGATTGAAACTGGGCGTAGCCAAAGAATATTTCGGCGAGGGACTCGACGACGAAGTCCGCCACGCAGTCGAATCCGCGATCGATACGTTGAAGAGCCTGGGCTGCGAGGTTGTCCCGGTTTCCTTGCCGCACACGCCCTATGCAATTCCTACCTATTACTTGATCGCAACTGCGGAAGCGTCTTCGAACCTGGCCCGCTACGATGGTGTGCGCTACAGCTATCGCGCGCCCGAAGTGAAGTCGCTTCCGGAGATGTACCGGAGCAGCCGCGATGATAGCTTCGGCGCCGAGGTAAAGCGCCGTATTATGCTGGGCACCTACGCTCTGAGTGCCGGCTATTACGATGCGTATTATCTGAAAGCACAGAAAGTGCGCACGTTACTGACGCGAGATTTCGAAGAAGCCTTTCGCACAGTGGACGCGATTGTCACTCCCACGAGCCCGACTGCCGCGTTTCGGCTGGGTGAAAAGTCGAATGATCCACTAGCGATGTATCTGGCCGATGTGTACACGGTCACGGCAGATTTAGTGGGCATTCCGGGAATTTCTATCCCTTGCGGCGAGACGCGCGAAAAGCTGCCGATCGGGCTGCAGATTCTGGGGAAGCATTTTGAGGAGTCGACAATTCTGCGCGTTGCTCATGCCTATGAGCAGGCGGCTTGATTGGACTTCAGGCTGGCTCGTAGTAGCGCTCTCCGGCGCATGACCGGCAAAGCACTTTCTCATCTCTGCGTACTTCCCTGCGGAAGTTGATGCCTTCGCCGCACGCCGCACACACCACGCGATCGCCTTTGTATCCAGGAAATTCTTCGGGCGGCAGCTCGACCTTCACCCACTGGAAAGTAAATAGATCATCGTCGCTGATTTCGCGGTAGGCCCGCATCTGCTGCTGATTCTTGTCTGCGATTTCAGGATGCATCTGCCGGGCCAGAGCTTTAGACGATTCTTTTGCCGCAATGCGAATTGCTCTGCCTGTGCTGACGTCCACGAACGTCGCCGCAACTTTTCCCCAATCGCGGAACTTCAAGGCACGCTTGCCCAGGCGGCAGCCGGTGACCACGGCAACGGCATCGGTGGCGCAGCGGTCGATTTCGACGAAAGTGACGAGCCGTTTGCGTTCTTTGCCGTGCGGATCTTCGATCCCAAGTTTCGCGAGACCCAGCATCGCCAGGCGAACGCCCAAGACCTGTCCCGCGCACAGATGCCCGTGAGCTAAGTCGGCGTCGCGGAGATATTCATCGAGAGATTTCATAAAGCCTGCGGGGCTTCAGGTCTCAGCTTACCACCCGCAGGAATTACTTTCTTCTCCAGCGGACGCCGTCCTTTGTGTTCTCGATAATCACCCCGGCGGCGGACAGTTCCGCACGCAGCGCATCAGAAGTCTTGAAGTCACGGGCTTTGCGAGCCGCCTCCATTTCGTCGATTTTCTTTTGAATATCGGCGTCAGAGAGTTGGCCGGATTGCACCGCTTCTCGCAGCTCCGGAGTGATGTCTTTTTCGCGGCCCTCGGTAGGTGCCCACTCGAAAACTTGCTTCATCTTCGCGGTATCATCGTCCGCGATGACCGCAAAAACCTCATCAAATTTCTCCAGCGCTGCCAGTAATGGCTTGGCGTCGTCTTTCTTGACTTGGCTTGAATCCAGCGCGGAGTTAGCACTGCGTACCATCTCGAAGATCGCAGCCTGCGCCTGCGCCGTATTGAGATCGTCTTCGAGCGAAAGCCGCATGCGGTTGACCGTCTCCCCGGCGAGCGATTGCATTTCGGAGTTTGACCCTTGAGGGAAATTGCCTGTAATCAGCCGCTGGCGAAAATTGCGCAGCCGCTCGACCGATACCGCAGCCTGTTTGAGGCCATTGAAGGTAAAGTTGAGCTGGTTGCGGTAGGGCACCGACGTCAGCAAATACCGGATCGACGACGGTTTGTGTCCTTTCAACACCAGATCACGAAGCGTGTAGAAGTTTCCCAAGCTCTTCGACATCTTCTCGCCTTCGACGAGAAGAAAACGCACGTGAAACCAGAAGCGCGCAAACGTTTTACCCGTCATCGATTCCGATTGTGCAATCTCGTTTTCGTGATGCGGGAAGACGAGATCCTCTCCGCCGGCGTGCAGATCGAAGCTCTCACCCAATTCTTCCATCGACATCACCGAACATTCCAGATGCCAGCCCGGACGCCCCGGCCCAATCGGCGAGTCCCACGAAGCTTCACCCGGCTTGGGCGCCTTCCACAAGGCGAAGTCGCGCGCGCTGTCTTTGTCATATTCGTCAAGGTCAACGCGGGCACCGTCGAGCATTCCGCCAAAATCTTTCTTCGACAGTCTTCCATATCGCGGAAAGCCGGCAATGCGAAAGTAATAGGACCCATCCTCGGTTCGGTAGGCAACGCTTTTTTCCACCAGCTTAGCCACGAAATCCGCCATCTCGGAGATATGATCGGTGGCGCGCACCAGCGTGGGTTGCTCGATGCCAATCATCGCAGAATCCTCGAGGAAGGCTTTTTCATACTTCGCGGTGTACTGCCGAACGCTGAGTCCGTCGCGCGCCGCGTTGCGAATGATCTTGTCGTCCACGTCCGTGATGTTCATCACGTAACGCACTTTATAGCCGGACTGGCGCAAGAATCGCTGCAGCATGTCAACCGCAATAAAGGTGCGGAAGTTGCCAATGTGCCCATAGTCGTAGACCGTGGGGCCGCAAGCATACATGCGCACTTCGTTATCTCGCAGCGGATGGAATTCCTCGATCTGCGAGGACATAGTGTTGTAAAGGCGTAGGGCCATAGGGTGATTGCGGCGGTCAGAGATGAACCCTCAATTCTAGGGGGATGCAAGAAAAAGGGTCAACTCGCGCGTGCGTCGGGCAGTGTCTTAAGTAATGTGTTTAAGACCCTACCGTGCGGCTACCGAAGAGTGGGAGGCGAGCACATGAGTGTGCGACCGCAACCGGTGTTGCACTAGAAAAACATAATGCAGTGCAGAGATAATCGTGAAGGCGAACGTCGCACGCAGGAAAACGGTACGCGTAATCCAGATCCAGCGTGCCGGCCGTATCGAAAAGAGCATCACGAAGAATACGGCCGCGATCTGGGAGAAGGTGTTCGCCTTCCCGAAGATGCTTGGCCGAAAATCGCGCAATCCCGAAATCGCAAATAGCACCGCGCTTGCGGCGAGGATCGAAATATCGCGGCTGAAAACCAGCACCGTGAACTTCCACGGAATCTTGTGAAGAATCGAGAGTACCGGAAACATGGTGCTCAACAATAGCTTGTCGGCAATGGGGTCGAGATATTGGCCGAGTAATGTTTGCTGGTGCAGCTTACGAGCCAACAGCCCGTCCAGGCCATCGCTGAAGCCGGCAACCACAAAGAGAACCAGCGCCCAGAAATAGCGGCCGTCTACCAATTCGATCACGATAAACGGAACAAAAGCCATCCGCAGCAGCGTAAGCTGATTCGGCGCGGTAAATATTTGCGAAAGCTTCATGCCGGATCCTTCGCCGCTGCGGAAACATGCGCGGCGCGCGGATCGACGGTCTCGCCAGCGATTCCGCTAACTCCGCGAGATCCCAGGACCGCGGCGGGATCCAGTCCCGTCTTCGCCGAAAAGCGCTGCGAAAGCGATGGCAGACTGCCATCAGGAAGATCAAGCTCGATTCGCTCAATCCGATGCATGGGGAAAAACACAACTGCCGGCGTAAATGGCTCGCCATCTTTCACCATCACGACCAGATCTTCGAACGACGCCAGCTCGATGCCAGTGATGCTCAACCCTTCGGCGGCAAGCGCCAGAATCATGCCCCAGAATTTGTCCCTGGGATTGCCCAGCGTGACAACGACCATGGACCCCGGGGAGAAAGGAGAACGCCCCGCGGTCGGCGAGGCGGAACGTACATCTTCAGAGTGCGACGCTTTCGGCATAGCACGATTGTCGCCGCCATGGTTGCAACTTGGCAACAGCAATCGCAATTCGCTACGCCTACGGAAAGCAGTGGCGTGGCCTGCCAAGCATTGCGGGAACAGACCAACGACATTAGAATAAGTGCAGCGTAGGCGCGTAGCTCAGTTGGTTAGAGCGCTACCTTGACACGGTAGAGGTCGCTGGTTCGAGTCCAGTCGTGCCTACCATTTATCTCATTGAATCCGCTCAGTCGCGAGCGGCAGGTTCTCTCCGAGTTTGGCCAACTCGTCACCATTGGTCACCAATACAGAAAGATTTTCGACTGCCTTGCGCTGCGCTGCGGGAATCGAGATGGTGTAAATTTCGAGGGTCGTGGACATCTTCGAGTGACCCAACTGCGCTTGCGCCTCTCTGAGCGTGGCTCCCGCGTGCTGCAAAAGCGTCGCGTGAGTTCGGCGCAGAGTGTGCCAGTTGAGCCAAGGCATCCCGAGCTTCCGTCCTACCGGCTTCAGATGATGATGGAGCAGGTTGGTGTCGCTGAACGGCGTGCCGTTGCGGGTGTGAAAAACTAGATGCTCTACCGATGCAGATTTCTCGCTCAGACGCTTGAGAGCGTCCTGGAGAGGTTCCGGCATGGGAAGAGTACGGCGGCTGCCCTTGGTCTCTGGCGTGCCGACCAGACCCCGGTAACAGGCCTGCTCGACGCGAATCTCGCTCGAGTGGAAATCGACGTCCCTCCAGCGCAAAGCCAAAATCTCGCCAATTCTCAGCCCGGTCAGCACTCCGACCAAAACCATCGTGCGGGCCGGTTCTTCGAGCGCAGCCAATAGCGGGGGTATTTGCTCGGGCATTAGCACGCGTTTTTCCCGGACAGCTTTCTTTTCCGGAAGATCGACCCCGATTGCGGGATTGTCTCCGGCAAAGAATCCCCATTTCTTGGCTGTGATGAAGATCTTCGACATCAGGTTCCGATAGTGGTCGGCGCATTCCCAACCCAAGCCACCGGCCATTTTCTGCAGTGCAAACTGCTGCAGATCTAACGTCCCGATGTCGCAAAGACGAGAATCTCCAAAAGCAGGTAAAAGATGTTTTTCGAGTGTGCGGCGATAACGTTGCTGGGTAGAGAGTTTCAGGGAGGGGAAGAAGTTCGGGACAAAATACTTGTCCGCGAACTCCCGGAACGAAATCGCGGAGAAGGGTGTCACCTTCCCGAAATTTAACGGGCGAAGATGCTCTTCGGCGGCTTTTAACGCTTGCCGTCGAGTCATGCTCGTTACGGGCGCGAGAATAACGGACTCTCGTTTCCGTCCTATTTTGCCATCCGGGTTTATACAGTCTGCCCACCACTGCAGCTCCCATACGGGGTTTCGTTTTCCGCGTTTACGGATATTTCCCTTCTGATAACGTCGGCGAGCCATTTCTTTTTGCCAGCCTCCTAACTGGGCTAGCTCGCCTTGCTTTTCCGTGATGGGAAGTATAGCCATAAACGCTCTTAAAATCGTTAATTCTTAAGTCCGGTTAAATTTGCTAAACGGACTTAAATTGCGCATATTTATTTAGCGAGTTGTTCGAGTTCTTTGAATAAATTCTCCAGCTTTGTTTTCAGCAAGTTGCAGGCGCGTACCTTGTCTTCGTCGCGGATTAAGAAACCTATTTGCGATTGGAGCCGTTCGATCTGCTCCTTAACCCCGTTAATTTCGGTTAAGAGCGCTTGTATCCGATAAACCTGCTCCGCTCGTTCCTTGAACGGGATCTCGTGTTTGGCAGCATCGCGCAACAACTTTTCAAGGAGTTGGATTCCGTGAGGTCTGCGGACAAAGAGTTGTATCCCGCACGGATTGCACACGAAATACGGTTTCCGGTTTTTGTCGGTGCGTTTGTCGAGACTTGCTCCGCACAAGAAGCAGGGTAAATATGCCATTCTGGTCTCCTTCAACGTTAACGTTGTAATCCGGCTTTTAAGGCCATTTAGCCGTTCAAAATCACAGTGAATGATTCCAACATTTGATCTTCATCCAATTTCTCCGCAGTCACCTCTGCGGCGTAAACATCCCTCAATCGGTAAATCGAGACCCGTAAGAACTCCCACTGGACCGCAGTCGGCCTCTTCTCAAAGAGCTTTATTCCGTGCGAAGTCGTAACCCTTCTGCAACGCAAAGGAGCCGACATCAGCAATTCTTTTGTCAGATATTTGGAGATGTAGTGGGAAACCCGATGTACGTCCACAAACTTGATATCGACCATGAAGCCTCCGCCGACAGCAACCCAGGATTTCCGTATCCATTCGAGAGGGATGTACCGGTCGATCAGGATGTGAAGGTGGGGATTTCCGTTCTTGTAAAATTCCAGGACACGGATGTATTGCGGAGCGACTCCGTACTCACGCTGCAAATAAACTCGCAATTTGGCGAAGGCTGCGCTCAAATAACGAACGGGATCGCCCTCAATCTTCTTTGGATCCAGGGTTAACGTAAGAAATCTTTGGAGTTGCATCGCCTCCGCTTTCTCTCGGATAGCGTGCTTGAGCTGCTTCGCTTTGTTGGGGGCGCAACGCGAACAATTCCAGCATTTGCAGTTGACGCGAAGGAATCGCGTTTCCGGAGAGTTCGGAGCCTTGCCGCGCACCGTGAACCTGCCACAATGCTTGTTCCGGCCCAACTCCTTGTTACGATTAACCTGTATTTGGTCAAGAGAAGAAGGCGTGGCGGCTTCGCCGCCACCGGGGACTCTGTCCCCGGACCCCTGCCCACTTTTAGTCTGGGGAGGGTGAGAGGAAAAAACTGGAGGGCAAGCCTCTGGCTTTCGGCCAGCTGTTGGTGGAGTTGTTGGCCGTCCCAGACCCGGACCGGAGTGGTCAACCGGCTCCCCGGAATTGTTTCGGACCGCACCCCGCTTGCCCATAACCGAACCATCCCAGCCGTCCTGTCGAAGCCGCTCTAGGGAAATCGGAGACAATTCGGAAACTTGATGATGATCTCGTGCCACGATTGGGATTTTGTATGACGATCATCGTGGGAAGGAATAACAATCGATCTGTGGCGGAAAAGCGGGTTTTTCTGACAACAATTCGGATGAGAATAATTGGCGTAAATTTTAGAGGGATATCTTCACAGCGAGACGCCGAGCTTGTCGAATGTCTTCTCGCGATGTGCTGAATGTCAACTCATAATCAGAACCAGCCAGTGCCTCAGCGAGCACCCGCGCTCTGGCAGGAAGATCTTTTTTGGCTCGCTCAAGAAGCTTCGGATCATCTAGCGCCTGCTGAAGTCGCGTTGTGTGACGGCTCAAGAATTCACAAGCCTTGTGATGATCTTGTTCGAGATAGCACAGAGTGTCAGCTAGAGTGCGGCTTGTTTTCGGAAACGATATGAGCTTTAGGATCGCGGGTTCCAGGAGATGAGCGATTTCGAGAAGCCGCAGGTGTTGCCCTACTGGCAGCTTTCGCTTAGCACCGGAATGGAACGTGAAAGTCTTGCCGAGTTTCTTAAGAGATCTCCTCAAAACCGTGGAATTCCCGCAGGCCAGGAGCCTACGCATTTGATCTCTCGTCAATTTGCACTCAATCGAACGCTCGTGAACCCACGCTAAGACCGCAGCGCGGTCGCCACTCGTGAAGGCTTCGTATAGCCACGCCTCCCACAACTCCGAATCCCGTTCGAGAAGTGTCAGCATCTTGAAGGCAAACTTGCCGGAGGACAGTTCCTCATCTGTCGGAATTGTCGAAAATCCGCCCGTCAATACGTACTGAACGAGCCACGGTTGTCTGGGATCGAGTATGCAATCCACGAATTGCTCAGCAAAGCGCTGGTATTCAGCGTCGCTGATTTTCGACGGCAGATTTGACAGAGCCTTCTTCACGTAAAATGGATTACCGCACTGAGGGCTCGTCGATATAGTGCCTCTCTAGATTCGCGTGACACTCAGGCTGTCGTGATGTTTTCGGCATCCGCTAATCCGAGTGAAGCGAGTGCGCGCACGATCTTTGCTGTTTCCAAGCTGACCGTGATTACTTGGCCAATGAGTCGAAGGATGTACTGCGGGTCGTCGCCGCGATTAGGGTCGTTAGTTATGCCGCTGCGCTTGTCGGTTGAGACTTGATATTGATCGATGACCCATTCCAGGCCGCAGCGGTTGCCGAGGCGGTAGTCGTAGGTCTCATTCGGGATGCCGCTCAGGGTTAGGAATCGGTTGTAGGTAAGCGTTGTCTTGTCCTTGCTCAGCTTCATCTTGGTAACGCGGTAGTCGAGTTTCTTTCCTGCTTTTTCTGTTTTCGTCAGCTTGTACTCGGGTTGCTGTTCGTAGTGGACGTGGAGTTCGGCTAAGCGCTTCCCGGCCTTCGCTAACAAGGCGAAAACTTCAAAATCCTTCACAACAGAGGGCACGGGCGATGCAGAGGCGAACGGGATGCGGGGAAGTTCGCGGCGGAGGTTGGCGGCGTAACGGGCGCGGTATTCGGGGTGGTGGAGGATGGCGTAGATGTAGTGGAAGATGTCCCACTTGGTAATGGATCGGTCGTGGTAGTGGGTGCGGAACTGTTCGAGGGCCCAGTCGGTGATGTTCTCGCGGCGGTGGGTGCCGTCTTCGGCGTAGGTGAAGAAGGGGAAGCACTGGGAGCCGCCCTGAGGCATGAGGTTCGGGATCATGTTGACAGCGAGCGCGTAGTGTGGACCTTCAGTGCCAATCTTCTCCCAGATCACGATGTTCTCGGACTCTTGGGTTGGGAATATACAGTGGAAGAGATAGACTTCCTCGTTGAATAGGCGATCGAAGAAGAAATATTGTTGACAGAACGGGCGGTACATTGACCTGCGTATCTTGCCCTCGCTGAATTCGGCTTTGCGTCCACGCTTTAGATCCTGTTTTAGGTCTCGGCTCCAGCTAATACGTGTCTCATCGTATCCGACGAAATTGTCAAGATCAGGCGGCTTGCCGGAATGAATGTATCTGCCAACTTCTTCGTTGTAGAACTTCATGGACGCGCTGACATTTCGTTTGAGATCGTCCCTTCTGAAGTTGTAGGCCCACGCGTCCCGGTTGGTATTAACGCCGAGGCTGTAGAGGGCGAACGCCGCCGGCGGCGCGGGTAGTGACTTGTCCGGATTGCCCGTAGGCAGGAAGCTTTCGAATTCCAAGTGCAGGCCCCGTGTAAGCCACGTGTCTTTGTCGTCCGGTTGTAGTGTTTGCCATTTAATCTTGTTGATGAGGTCGTTTGTTTCCAGAAACTGGAATTTCTGTTCTTTGCGCCAGAAAGGATCTACGTCCGCATATTCGATGTTCGCCCGCCGTGCGGGAACTGGCTGACCTTGTACTTCTCGTAGGTGCCAGTCACTTCAATGAACTGTATCTGCCAACCTGCGTGCTGCTCCACGGCGTCACGGATGCTCTTCAGCATCTCTTCGGGAATGTTCTCTGCTTCGCTGACGTCACGGTTCATTACGAACTGACCGAACAGCAACCGTGCTTGGTATGTCGTTACACTCATAAAATCTCAGTCTCTTTCTGTGGCGGCGGGAATGCCTTGTTTGGACTGCCGCTCTTTCCGCTTCGCTATTTCGGAATGTCATTTTCGTGATGATCCCTTTTTGACGACGCGTGATTTCTATAGATGGGCAGCGTCGCGAGGACTGCTGAGCTCGAAGGACACCAGCGGGAAGTACAACTATGCGGTCTACAAGAAAGCTACTAGGCCAGTCCGCATGTTAAACAAAGCGCTGTACACGTTCCTGAGGGTTGTGGGGCCAAACCGATACACGATCATCATGAAGTACTTGTCGTTCGTTTCTGTGTTGCGAAATCAGCCGGGCGTATTGTCTCCTGACTGAAGTGTGGAAACGGCAGGATTCCAAACTAGATCTTCACGACGTTTAACAACAGATCAAAGAACGTTCGGGAACAGTATCGATGACGAGTGGTAGGCGCGTTTGTAGGCACCAAGTTGGAAGTAATATGATATCGGCAATGTTGGAGTAACTGGCGTGATTTCGCTCTTGCTTGCAGATGGAGTCCTATTAGTCTCGCTCGTAGTGTCTCTTGGGACTTATGTTAATGTGAGTAAACGTGAGCATAGCTATTTTAACGTGCTCACACCTTCATTTATCATCAGCGTCCCGGCATATTATCTCCTGCCGTGGGGTTACTTCCACGCCTTTGGAAATGAGAACAGCGTTTACGCTTACACTTACGTGTACACTACGCTTGCCGTGGAAAATGTTGCATTTGCTTACATGTACACGCGATCAACAAGACTGCTGATCCGATTGCCTTTTGGCTATTCTTATCACAACTTCGATTTCGTAGCGTTCGGATTCATTGGACTGGCATTCTTGATGTACGTGCCCATTTTGTTGCAGTTCCCGGAGTATCTCTTGGATCCGCGACAGATATATGTCCACACACGAACAGGTTTCGGAGTGAATTACTTTATATCAAGCAGGCTAGCGTATTTGGCTGTCATTCTGATTCAGTTTAGTGGACAGTCTCGAAGGGTTAAGGGTCTTTTAATACTAATAGGAGCGGTGATACTTGCGCTTCATGGCAGCAAGGGACAGGTACTTTCTCTTGTTCTCTTGGTGGTTCTTTTCCACGTATATGTTAGAAAGCGCACGCTCGACTTTCTTGCCTCATTATTTGCGTGTCTGGGCCTGTCTTTGCTGCTATTTCTGTTATTTGCTGCAACAATGGCACTCGGTGATAGCCCAGCCGAGATGGAGGAACTACTTACACCGTCCGCTGTATTTGCGTGGGCATACGCGAACACGATAAACTTTCAATTGCATGACTTCGCTGGCACACAAGACCTCGGCACCAGAGCGCACTGTCGTCTCGGGAAGTGTTGATTCTAAGATGTCATCTCAAAAGAAACAAAAGACGATCGTCTATGGCGCATTCAAAGCAATGGGAGACTTGCTGAATGCGGCACCAGTAATCGCTTCGCAGTTGAATGCCGGACACCGGGTCAAGCTTCTGCTCTTCCCCAACCCGGCTTTGGAGGAGTTTTCCCATTTGATCGATTTTGGTTCAAACCATGAAAACTTAGAGGTCGTGCATCTGCCAGTGTCAGGCCATTTTAGCGACTTCCAGAAATTCTTTTCGCGCATGCGACGCATTCAGCCCGATCTGGTTTGGATCTCACCCCACGCTCCGGGTCCGTCTTCCAGTTGGAAGATACCGCTTCTTCTTTGGTTTACCAAGAAACTCTTTTGGAGAGAGACGACAACACTGGCAGGCGCTGAAAGTGAGCGCCTTTCAGTGCTGTTCGACGTACAGGTTCGAGTCGATCGGAACTTGCCGATGATGGAGCGGGAGTGGGTTGCATTTTCCATGCTGGGCAATGGACGTGCCACAGCGTTCCACGCGGTAACTTTTGTCGAGGCGATCGGGAAGTGCAGGGAGGAACAGCCGAAATACGATCTCCTGATTCATCCAGGGGCGAACGCGCCCAACCGGACCTGGCCGTACGATCGATTCGGGGCTGTTGTTTGCATGATCCCCGAGAAATACCGAGTCGCGGTGCTCGGACTTCCGCAGGAGCTTGAGTTGATGCGTACCGCGCTTCCCCCGGACCGCGGCATTCAGTTTCTAACAGGCACGCTGCAAGAGGCGATTAGCGCTATTGCGCGCGCACGCGTTGTTCTTGCCATGGATAGCGGAGCTGCGCATTTTGCTCAGGTTCTTCACGTACCCACCGTAGCTCTCTTCGGTAAGTCGGATCCCCAGACAATAATCAGCCGCGAGGGGAGCGTGATGCCGATTTATGAGCGGAAATTCCCCTGCCAGCCTTGCGGAAGAGCCGTGTGCAGTCAACCGGAGGTCTATTGCATGAATACGATTACTGCTGAAACTGTAGCCAACGCTCTGCGTCGTCAGCTGGAGCCCAAGGCTGGCGAAAGAAGGTAGCCGGCCTCGTGTTCAGAAACCTGTAGGATGTTGTTCCGCGTTCAGGGAATCCTGCATAATAAAAGGGCATACTTAGCCGGCGTATCGAAGCGATCTTTGTAGAGGCGGGTCATGTACATAGTTACGGGCGGGGCGGGGTTTATCGGCAGCAATCTGATCTGCGAACTCAACTCCTACGGCATCACCGACATACTGGTCGTCGATCACTTCGCTAAGGTGCGCAAACTCTTCAACTTGCACGGTGCGCGGTTCGTGGATTACATGGACAAACAGGAGTTTCGCACCGCACTGGAAGAGAAGGCGCTACAAATCCCACGGGTCCAGGCAATTTTCCATCAGGGGGCGTGCACCGACACACTCGTGGATGACGGCGTCTACATGATGGATAACAATTTTACCTGCTCCAAACAAGTACTGGCATATGCGGCCGAGCACGGATCCCCAATGATATATGCATCAACTGCGGCAGTATACGGACTGAGCGGACCGGGGCGCTTTACACCGACACCAGACAACGAGAAACCGTTGAATGTGTATGGGTTCTCGAAGTTGGCGTTCGATCAGCACGTTCGCAACCGGATCGCCCGGGAGTCGCTGCCGATCACCGTGGTCGGTCTTAGATACTTCAACGTCTACGGCCGACGGGAAGAGCATAAGGGCCGTATGGCCTCGGTAGTCCATCATTTCTCAAGGCAGATCAGAGAGAACCGAGCCGTGCGGTTGTTTCAGGGCTCGGGCGGTTACGGGGACGGCGAGCAACGGCGGGATTTTGTCTTCGTCCGCGATTTGGCTCGATTGAGCATGTTCTTTGCTCAGGTGGGTCCATATGCTCCGCGACTCAGCAAGCCGCTGAAGACTTATCAGGGTGTGGTCAATGCCGGATCTGGCCGGGCGAGAACCTTCAATGAAGTAGCCTGGGCTTTGATGCAAGTCCATGGCGAAGCAAAAATCGAATACATCCCAATTCCCAAAGACCTGCAGACGCGCTACCAGCACTTCACAGAGGCGGATTTGACGGGTCTTCGGGAGATCGGGTGTGATCTAGTGTTCACGCCGCTCGAGGAGGGAATTCGAGAGACGTTTTCCCAAATCGAACAAGTTCCGGCTTGAGGCATCTCACGAGAGGTATTTCTCGACAGCATCGGCCAGAGTATTGGCCACTGCGTCGGCAAGGGCAATAGCCTCCTCTATACCGCGTTTCCGAGTCTCCGGGTCACCCTGTATGAAGATTGCGGATAAGCCGAGATTGCGGGCAGCTTGGATATCAGAGATTGAGTCACCGACGACGATACTGTTTGGGGCCGATGCCTCGGGGAAATCCTTGAAAGCCTGTTCAAATAAACCTGTTTTCGGTTTTCTGCAGTCGCATTCGTTTTTATCGTGCGGGCAGTAGTAAAAGGCATCGATATGCGCATTATGCGTAGCCAAATGCTCTTGCAATTTCCTATGGAGGGTCTCGACTTCGGCGCGGGTAGAGAGTCCCAGCGCAATTCCGCGCTGGTTACTAATAATGATGACGGAGCGGCCGGAGCGATTCAGGGCGGCGATAGCGGATTCGACACCCTCAAGGAGCTCGAACTCACGCCAGGAGCGAACGAATTGACCTTCAGGGAGTTTGCGATTGATTACTCCATCGCGATCCAGAAAAACGTACTTGACGCCGGGGAATGTGGTCGTTCTCGGTAACAAGGCCATCCAGGGTAGATTGTATGATAGCAATCAGTCTTGATTTTGGGTTTGGTCAATCAGTACCGTAGCCCCGGTACGGAGCCGAAATGTCAACGCCTGCAGATGTGTCGGAAATCTTCGAGAAGGCCCTCACAGATCATCTGACCGTGATTCAAGCACTGCTCGCACAACAGCCGGTGTTGAGGCGGATTGCAGCAGAGATGACTCGAGCTATATTGGCCGGGAGGAAGGTGTTGTGGTGTGGAAATGGTGGAAGCGCAGCCGATTCGCAGCATCTTGCCGCGGAACTGGTTGGGCGTTTTCGCCGGCAGCGGCGTGGACTGCCGTCCATCGCGTTGACCACCGACACCTCGATTCTGACGGCGGTTGCCAACGACTGTGGCTTTGAGGAGGTGTTTCGCCGACAGGTGGAAGCGTTGTGCGCGGCGGGAGACGTTTTGGTAGGCATTTCCACATCCGGCAACAGCAAGAACGTGTGCCTTGCCTTGGAGTGTGCCAAAGAACTCGGCGCGTTCACGGTTGCGCTTACAGGAGGGGATGGCGGAGCGATGGCCCTGATCGCTGATGAATCATTATGCATAGCGTCGAAGGACACGGCGCGCATCCAAGAGGCGCATATTTTGTGCGGGCACGTATTATGCGACTGGATCGAACTGAACGCCGGCAAAGCTCCTCTTATCAAGAACGGGGTCCTCTCGCGATGATTCAGTCCCTCCATCAAGTCATAGAGCTCATCGAGAGTGCCTGGAGCAACGCACACGTACTCGTCATAGGCGATCTTATGCTGGACCGCTACATCTGGGGCGACGTCACACGGATTTCCCCAGAAGCGCCCGTGCCGATCGTCCGCGCCATGCATTCCAATGAGCGTCCTGGTGGCGCCGCCAATGTCGCGATGAATGTTGTCGGCCTAGGTGGCAAGGCGACCCTGTTTGGGTTCCTTGGTGAAGATGCCGATGGCGCGTCGCTGGAAAAGCATCTGCACGAAGGCGGAGTCGAGTCGCGGGCTATACGTGTTTCTGCACATCCCACTACCACAAAACTCAGAGTGCTCTGCGGAAGACAGCAGGTGCTGAGGGTTGATACCGAAATAACCGGTGGCTATCCGGACGAAGCCTATCAATCGTTGATCGAAAGAGTCGATACAGAATTGGCATCCGCTGAAGCGGTAGTGCTGTCCGACTATGCCAAGGGCCTTCTGACAGAGCATGTGTGCCAGCACCTGATCGGAGCGGCGCGTCGCCGCCGCATTCCGGTACTCGTCGATCCCAAACAGCGCAGCTTTGCGCGGTATCGTGGCGCCACAACAATTTGTCCTAATCTGGCGGAGTTGTCGGCGGTGACGGGGATTGCTGTAAGTGATCTTGACGCGCTATTGGCGGCCGGACGAAGGCTGACAACTGAGCTATGCCTGGATTGCCTGACGGCGACCATGAGTGAGAAAGGCATTGCTGTTCTTTGGGGAGACCGGAGTTTCATCGCTCCAGCCGTTGCCCGGCAGGTTTTTGATATTTCCGGAGCGGGCGATACGGTTATCGCAACGCTGGCACTAGCAATGGCAAACGGGCTGAAAATGGAAACAGCAGTTCAGCTCGGCAATGCGGCTGCAGGGATTGTGGTCGGTAAAATCGGAACAGTTCCGGTTACCAGAGATGAGTTGCTGGTGCATCTGATGCCCGATATCGAGTTGCAGTCCGAAGAAAAAGTGTCATCACTCGCGCACCTCAAGGTACGTGCAGCTGCATGGCGTTCCGCCGGTCAGAACATCGTGTTTACCAACGGCTGTTTCGATCTCCTACACATGGGGCACATTGCCTTACTGGAGGATGCCCGTCATGAGGGCGATCGCCTAATTGTTGCCGTCAACAGCGATACTTCGGCGCGCAGGCTGAAGGGACCAACCAGACCCATAGTGGGCGAACGCGAACGTGCCCGGATTCTGGCGGCCCTCGCGGCAGTGGATGCAGTGGTCATATTCGACGATCCAACGCCCCTACGCCTGGTCGAGACGCTCCGCCCGGATGTTATCGTCAAGGGAGGCGACTATAGGGAAGAAGCTGTAGTAGGCGGCAAGGAGGTCCGCTCGTGGGGCGGCCGAGTTAAGATCGTGCCTACCGTCAAGGGCTTCAGCACGACGGAGCTGATTGCAAAGCTCACGGCTCCGGTACATCAATGATGATGAGCCGCACGTTGCACTTGACTTTCACGATCACTCCCAGGATTCTGTGATGAATGTCGCCAGCCAACTTCGGCTAGTTCAGGATTCCGTGCTCAGAAGGGGACTGCAGGAAAAAGGACTACTTCGCGCCAAGGAGAGGAAATAGTGGCTTTACTAAAAATATGGCGAACGGTTCGGCAGCGTGGCCCACTTGGTGCCTGCAAGAAGCTACTGACGGTAGCCCCCGCATATCTACGTGGAATTAAGTGCTGGAGGGTAGGGCGATGCCAATGCTGCGAACGGCTTACGATTTTCCTCGGACAGCATAATAATTCTGCTGAGTTGCGGTCGTGCTTGCACTGCTCAGCCAATGAGCGATACGAACTGTTGGCAGCTGAGATTCGAAAGAGGTACGGAGACAGGCTTTCAGAGATGGACGTGCTGGAATTGGATCCACACTCGCCTTTAAGAAAGGTGCTTTCGCGGGCGCAGAGCTACACCCGCTCCTTTTATGAGGAAGGTTGCCCGACGATATCAAGGGATGGTGCGGTTTGCGAGGACATAACGGCGCTCAATTTCGGGAAGAATTCCTTCGACCTCATCGTATCGTCAGAGGTTCTTGAGCACGTGGCCTGCCTAGAGCGAGCGCTAAGCGAAAGTGCCAGGGTTTTGAGACCGGGGATCAAAATTAGATCATTGGTGGTCCAGATTTTGGAGTAAGGAAAACATTCAGAAACTCGTCACCAATTCGTCACCAAAACTAGGCCGTTTAGGGGTATTTCGACCTCTTCGAAAAACCGGAAAAGCAAGGGAGCTAAAGGGTTTTAGGTGTGATACCTTAAAATTGACACGGTAGAGGTCAGGAGTTCGAGTCTCCTCGTGCCTACCATTTTTTTTGGTACTTCCCGGCTTGATCATGTCCAACCCCGACACTTCAGACTCCCAAGTGACTGCCGAATCGGCCGCTGAAACCAGCGAGGCTTTTGGCGAGATGCTGTCGCAGTACGAGAAAAGCCACACGCGCAAAACTGAAGACGGCGGCAAGCAACTCGTGGGCACGGTCATTGTTGTCTCCGGCGACTCAGTTTTTCTTGATATCGGCTTCAAGAGTGAAGGCGTGCTGCCGCTATCTGTCTTGCAGGCTGCTGGGGAAACAGTAAAGCCTGGCGACAAGCTCTCCGTTTCTGTGAAAGGGCGCGATCCCGAGGGCTACTACCAACTCACCCGGGCCAAGGTCGAGCGGCCGAATGACTGGGCGACGCTGGAAAAGGCCTTCGCGGATAAAGCGACGATTGTGGGCACAGTAACAGGAGTGATTAAAGGCGGGCTCAGCGTGGATGTGGGCGTGCGTGCGTTTATGCCGGCCTCGCGCAGCGGAGCGCGCGACGCAGCTGAAATGGAAAAAATGGTGGAGCAGGAGATCCTCTGCCGGATCATCAAGCTCGATGTGGCCGACGAAGATGTTGTCGTCGACCGCCGCGCCGTCCTCGAAGAGGAAGAGCGCTCGGTGAAGGAGCGCCGCTATTCGGAGATGAAGGAAGGCGATACGGTGAGTGGGACGGTTCGCAGCCTCACCGACTATGGCGCATTCGTCGACCTCGGCGGCGTTGATGCGCTGCTGCACGTGAGTGACATCGCCTGGAGCCGTGTCAACAAGGCGGCGGACGTGCTTTCCGTGGGGCAGCAGCTCGAAGTCAAGGTGCTCAAGATCGCGAATGATTCCGGGAAACGGCGCATTTCAGTTGGCATGAAGCAGTTGCAGCCTCATCCCTGGGATGGGGTGGCCGGGAAGTACAACGTCGGCGAACGCGTGCGGGGCGCGGTTACACGTGTCGCCGAGTTCGGGGCGTTCGTGGAACTCGAACCGGGAATCGAAGGGCTGATCCATGTTTCGGAGATGTCTTGGGGGAAAAAACTGAGAAGCGCCAGCACGTTGGTGAAGCCCGGCGAGATTGTTGACACCGTAATCCTGGGAGTAAATGCAGGCGAGCGTCGCATCTCACTCGGGCTGAAGCAGGCGCTGGGAGATCCGTGGGCCGACGCGGCACAACGCTTCGCCGCAGGCACCGTGATCGAAGGACCGGTCGTCAGTATCACGAAGTTCGGCGCATTCGTTCAGCTTACCGAAGGCGTTGAGGGCATGATCCACATCAGCGACATGAGCGCGGAGAAGCGTATTAACCATCCGCAGGAAGTGGTGAAGGTTGGACAGCTGATTAAGGCACAGGTTCTCGCGGTTGATACCGAGAAGCGGCAGTTGCGGCTGGGTATAAAGCAACTGGTGCCCAGCGGGCTGGATGAATATATCGCCGAACATAAAGAAGGCGACGTTGTTTCCGGCCGCCTGATCGATATTTCAAATGGACAGGCGCGTGTAGAGCTGGGCGAAGGCATCGAGGCCAACTGCCGCATGAATGCGGCCACACCGACAACCGAGAAAGCCGAGACGGCGCCCTCTGCAAAGGCCGATTTATCCTCCCTGGGTTCAATGCTGCAGGCGCGCTGGAAGGGCGCCACGCCCGCATTGGACTCAAAACCTGAAGCCGCCCGCCCTGGACAAATTCGCAAGTTTAAGATTACGAAGCTGGATCCCTCCGCGAAGAAAGTTGAATTGGAGCTCGCGCAGTAAGAAGCACGGTCGGAGCAGAAATCAGAGACGCGCCCTGCCTGGTAGAAGAATTTCCCTTCCCGAATCAGATTCACCGAACCAAGTTCATATTGCGCATTCGCTCAGCGTTGCTCTTGACACTCACGCGTTCCCAGGTATATTACGAACCGTTACCTTTACTTTCGTTTGAGCACGATTCGGAAAAGCCTTAAGGCTTACTCTCGGGGAAAAAGCTCTTATGCACACGACACTCAGATTATGGTTCGCTCTGATCGTAGTAATTTGCGTTCTGTCCGCGGTACCGCAGAACTCCGCCTTGGCTACCGCGTCCACGGCAAAAATCGAAAACTCCAAACTCGCGATCGATGCGGACGGGAAAGCGGGCACGTACACGATTCGATCGAAAGAGAATCCACGCGACTGGCTCACCGGGGCGGTAGCGGCACAGGTGAATCATCGGTGGCTGCGTTCAGCCGACTATCGGCAACATGAGATACAGCAATCGCCTTTCAGTGACGACTTGGGAACGGGCTCGCAGCTCACGATTACCTACAGCGGATTCTCCGGCCAACCCGAACTCGTATGCAGCGTCCGGTTGCGCGCCGAATCAATGTTTGCGGAGATCGAAGTTCAGGTCCGCAATACCACCGGGGCGCAGATTACAGTGCAGAGCATTCGCATGCTCGACGCCAAAAGCCCATTCCTTGCGCTGGATGGGCCGGTGTCGGGCGACCGCGTCCTCTCCGACAGTTTCAGCGAAGACCGGCCGAACATGGTGATCCACGATCTTGTACAGCATGATCTCGCACAGCATGATCTATCTCAGCCAACCGATGGAATGCATCGCGCCGTCGGCAGCCAATTGATCTACAACCGGCAAAGCAGGCAGAGTCTATTTCTGGGGGCGCTCACCTCCGAGAAATGGCTCACCGTGCTGCGATTGCATGTTGACGAGAAGCAAACGGGCATCACCGGCTATGAAGTTGATTCCACCGGCACCACGGAACTTGCTAAGGAGAACTCATTGCGAACTTCGCCGCAGCAAGATCAGATCGAGCTCAGCCTGCCCGTGGAACCGGGCCAGAGCCTCGCATCGGAAAAGCTGGTGGCGAGTCTATCCTCCGACTACCATGCACAGTTGGAAGCCTACGGTGAAACCATCCGCCGGCTGCATGCTCCAAGAGTCACGGCGGCGACACCAATTGGATGGTGGAGCTGGACTGCTTATTACTTCGACCTGACCGAGGGCCCGGCGCTGACGAATGCGGAATTTCTGGCAGCTCACCTGAAAGATTCCGGCTACAACTACTTCCACATCGATGAAGGCTATCAATACGCCCGCGGCGACTACACCACGCCGGTGTCAAACAAATATCCGCACGGAATAAAAAAACTTGAAGAGAAGGTGCAGGCTCTCGGCCTGACACCTGGGATCTGGACTGCGCCGTTCGAGGTGTCGGAGCGTTCGTCAGTGTATTTAAATCACAAAGACTGGCTGGTGCACAACGCGCAGGGAGAACCCATCCATGCCGGTTGGGTAACCGAACCGCCCGATACACCAACCAACCTCGACCAGCTTTACGTGCTCGATACGACGAATCCCGGGGCACAGCAGTACTTGCGTGAGACCTACACGACGCTAGCGAGGGAGTGGGACATCCGCTACATCAAACTCGATTTCATGGACGACACTGCCATCGAGGGTTATTACTACGTTCCGCACACGACCGCGCTTCAGGCTCAGCGGATTGGTCTGCGGATCATTCGCGAAGCCGTAGGAGACGGAGTGCTTCTGGATAAGGACGGGAGCGTGATGTTGAACCCGGTAGGGCTTGTCGACACGGGACGCATCTCCTGCGACACGGGCCATTCCTTTGAGGCCAGCCGCGATGCGGCTCCCGGCATCGCTGCCCGTTACTACATGAACCGGAACTTTTTTGTCAGCGATCCTGATGCATTCTCCATTTCGCGGCAAGAAAGCGCCGGAGAACAGGACCATGGCGGACCGAAGCCGCTGACGCTGGGAGAAGCTCAAGTCGCGATTGCGCTTGCGGCAGTTTCCGGCGGGATGTACGAAATCGGCGACGATTTGCCCACTCTGTTTCTGGACGCAGATCACATGGCTTTGTTGCAGAATCGCGACCTTCTCAACATGGCACTGTTTGGTCGCGCCGCCAAACCGCTCGACTTGATGAGCTACGCCCCCGACGATGAGATGCCGAGCGTGTTCTTGCTGCGTGAGAGCAAGCGGCAGTCGATCTTGGCAGTATTCAACTGGACCTCTAAAGAGCGAGAACATGAATTTTCGTTATCCGATCTTTTCTCTGACCCACAACTCGCCGCGCACAATGGCGTTTCGGACGTCTTTGGCTCCGGAGCTTCGATCGCTGAAAATCGACCTTCGCTTCCATTGAAGGTGGCGCCTCATTCAGTGCGGATGGTGAAGATTGTTGATACCTCGATCCCCGCATCTGCCCCTTCGATAAACCTGCACATAGCGGAAAAGATCGCAACCGGAAAGCCTGCGGCGTTTTCCGCGGAAAGTACCACAGATAGTGTGCCCGCGCTTTCCTATCATTGGGACTTCGGAGATGGAACCAGCGCCGAGGGGTCATCCGTCACGCATGCCTATACCCACACTGGTGGTTTCACGGTTCATCTGAGAGCGGAAGGCATCGAAGGAGTGCCGTTTGAAAAGAGCTTCCAGGTTTCAGTTGTAGGCACAGTTGACACGAGCTTCCGGCCAGACCTCTACCAACGTTATACGGAACGGCGGCCCTGAGAAAATTTCGGCAATCCGCGAGTTTTATATGCTTTCTTTTCTGGTTGTTATTTGTTAGTATTTGTTATTTTTAGTTTCGGACTTCTTTTCGATTGCTATGAACCCTCTCTCCGCTCTGTTGGCGCTGCCGCAAGACGAAAAGCAATTGCGAGGACTCTTACACACGCCGCAAGAGATTGCGCAGCAGCCTGAAACCTGGCTGGCCACCTACGAACACTTTCGCGAGCGGCAAGCGGAGATTCGTCAATTTCTGCAGTCGGCCGGCATCAGCTGGGATCCCATGCGGCGGCCGACCGTGTTCCTAGTTGGCGCCGGAACCTCCGACTACATTGGACGCTCGCTGGCGCAGTTGCTCCGGCGGCATTGGCAGTGTGAGGTGCTCGCGGTTCCCAGCACGGATCTCCTGACGCACGCGGACGAATGGCTGGTACGTAACCGTGCGCATCTTTGGATTTCCTTCTCACGCTCGGGCGAGAGTCCCGAAGGAGTTGCGGTTGTTGAAAGAGCATTGAAGAGCCATCCCAGCATCCATCACCTGCTTGTAACTTGCAACGCGCACGCGAGTATGCTTCGACTGGCCTCCGGTCACAAGCAGGTGTTAGGGATCGCGTTGCCGGAGGAAGTGCATGACCGTGGACTCGCGATGACGAGTTCGTTCTCCAACATGGTTGTCTTCGGCCAATGCCTGGCCCATGTTGAAACCTTGGACCCCTATGGGAACATCCTGCGCCAATTGGTGGGAGCGGGAACAAACTTCCTTGGCATGGCCGCAGCGAGCGCCGCTAATCTTGCTGGTGGAAACTTTACGAAGGCTTGTTTCATCGGCTCGGGTGCGTTGAAGGCTGTCGCTACTGAGTCCGCGCTGAAGTTGTTGGAGCTTACCGGCGGGCAGATCCAAACCATGTCGGAATCCGCGCTGGGCTTGCGCCACGGTCCGATGGCGGCCTTGGATGAACAAACCCTGTTGGTGGCCTTTCTCTCCGGAGACGAAAAGGTTCTGAGATACGAAACCGATCTGCTGGAGGAAATAGGAAAGAAGCGATTAGTCACTACGCGGGTGGTAGTGAGCGCCGCCTATGGCTCGCGACTTGATGCCGGGGCCGAGCATGTGCTGCGACCCTCTCCGTCACTCGCGATCGGTGACGATTACCGTCCGCCGCTGGATGTGATTTTCGGGCAACTGCTCGGCCTGTTTTTCTCCATCAGTCGTGGCCTGAAACCGGATTGCCCAAGCCCGCGCGGCGCCATCAGCCGGGTCGTGCAGAATGTTCTGATTCATTCTTGAAATGAAAGTTCCGTGCAAGAACATTTTCGACAACAACATCGTCTATGCCGGCAAACAAAATGTCTGGGTTAACAGCTTCGTGAAGCCCACGGCAGCCTATCCTGCACCGCCGGCCAAGCTCAATTGGAATTTGTATTATCCTGCGGCGGGATACGTGAAGGGAACCTCGATCGTTTGGGGAGGCGTGAGCAGCTATAAGAGTTATTCGGCCTACCAAAGCACTTCGGGAGAAGATGCAGACTCACCGAATGCCAATCCGCTATTCGTTGACTTGGGCGCGACGCCTCCGAACCTTGACATTACGGCCAGTTCGCCAACCGTCAATGCCGGCAGCACGAGCCTTCCTTGCAGCGTGGGGTATTGCAATGGCGAGTTCCCGATTCCATCTATGGAAGCACTGACTTCCTTGGCAATCCTCGGACGAATTGTTCAACCATCGACATTGGCGCCTACGAATTAAACTGAAAAAGCGGACGCGGAAAAAACGGCATCAACGAAGAAGCACGGAAAGTTCTCGGAAGAACTGTGAGGGAGTCGCAATTCGCAAGGATGTTCTCTGTGCTACCGCCGCTGTGAAATGTTTGGTGTTATGAGTCAACAGCCAATCGGGTTTACTCGCGACGGCAGAGAGCAAAACTGGCACATCCGTGACATGCCGGATTAAATGCCGGCTTGAATGGACTAGCTCGGCGTGTGGATAAGGAACCAGTTCAGGATGGGTGAGTTTGATGAGCCTGCGATAGTCCTCGATCAAACGGTCAGCGTCGAGCGCAGGCAGTCGTTCCGCGTGGAGCAGTAGATTTTCCTCAACTTCATCACGAACCACCTCGGCCAGAACCAACCGGCACAACTTCGCAGCGCACAGCGACAGCGTGGCCTTGTCGAGCCCCCACTGCGAAACAATTCCACTGGTAAGGACGTTCGAGTCGAGGAATAGCCGGATTCTGCGTGGAGGTCTCACCTCCCACGACGGGAGTTTCGACGCCGCTGTGACTGGCGAATAAGTTTCTTGCCGTAACGAGTGACGTAAACACGATCACGGGCCTCAGGAAGCGTAGCAAGAAGTTTGGCCGGCTCCAAACCGGCAGCGGTCAAGCTGCGACTGACCTCTTGGCAGAGACGCTCGAAGCGTTGCTGCTGCGGTAACAGAATGAGGCCGTCGCCCAAACGCAGAACGGCAAAAGGAGCGCCATTCGCCAAGCCGAGATCCTCGCGGAACCCTTTGGGAACCGTGAGCTGGCCCTTCTCTCCGATTTTGGTCGTCGTGAGATATTCGAGCGTTGAGTCGCGAGTCGCCATTTTTGCAGGTAGGAAAATCCTACCATGGAACTGGTGGCGCAGCAATGGCGATAATCGGCACGTTGCGCCTAATCCATCTCCCGCACGTGACCCTCGCCAGCCTGCATTCCTGCGCCGGTGCCCCCTGAGGACTCTGCCTTCTTTTTCTGCCAGTCTGCCTCAGCGAGCACGGTGATAGATTCCAATCTTTTCTTCTTCAGGCCGGTATTGATTCCGGGCAGCTCTGCCTGCGTCTTCTTCTGGAAGTCGTCAATCACATCCTGCAGTTCGTGACCCAGGGATTCGGTTCGGGCGACCTGATAATCGGTAGGTTTGCCATCGTATCCGGTGACCGCACCGTAGAGCTGCCCCAGGTGTTCGCGAATGCGTTCTTCGCCGGTAATCATTCCGCCTTCCTTAGTGGCCACGATCTTCGAGCGTAGCGCATCGCAATCTGCAGCGAGTTGCTGCAGTTGCTTGCGGAGAGGATCTTTCTCCGCGAGCTTGGCCACTCTCGCATTGGCTGAGTTGCGAACGCCCTCGATGGCTTCTACGGCAAACGTCATGTGCTCCAGCTCCTTGTAAACTTTCATCGAGAGTTCGAATTGCGCTTTGCGTTCCTCCATCGAATACTTGGCGCGGGGATCGATCGCAACGTTCAACTGTTCGGTATAAGTTTGATCGCCTTTGGTCAGCTTTACCGTGTAAGTACCCGGCAATACGCGTGGTCCCTGCGCCGCTTCAAACAGCGCCGACGCCGCCGGAGCGACGGCCGGCGGCTTCAGATGCATGGACCAACTCGCGCGGTTTAATCCGCGATGCTTGCTCCCCGCGACGGTGTCAACCAGTTTCCCGTCCTGATCGAAAATCTCGATTTTCAGATCGCCGAAGATGTGCCGTCCTTTCTGGTAATACGTGATCTGTGCGTCTGTGGGCCGGCTCCGGCCGTGGAAAGCTTCGTCGCCTTCCGGCCATCCGCCGGACGTATCAAAGTATTGGACTACCGGCCGGCCAGGAATCAGGCTCGCATCTTTGCTCATCATTTCCGGCGTCAGAGTGCGTAGCGGGGAAATGTCGTCCACAATCCAAATGCCGCGGCCGTGCGTCGCCAGCACCAGGTCTGACTCTCGCGCCTGTATCGCGATATCGTCTACTGGAACTGCGGGAAAATCCGTCCCTTTGTATTGCGCCCAGTGTTGTCCGCCATCCACTGAAATCCAAAGGCCGAGCTCGGTGCCCAGGAACAGCACATTGCGATTGACCGTGTCCTCTTTAATCACATGGGCAAAACCGCGCACGCCGCTCTCCTGTGCCGGAAGCGCCGTCCATGTCTGCCCGTAATCCGTAGTTTTGTAGACGTACGGCTTCATGTCTCCGAAGGTGTGCCGGTCAAACGTGGCATATGCAGTGCTTTCGTCGAAGCGGCTGGCCTCGATGGTGGTGACCCACGAATTTCTTCCCAGGCCACCGACGTTTCCAACCACATTGGTCCAGGTCTTTGCGCCATCGCGCGTGATCTGTACGTTGCCATCATCGGTGCCAACCCAGATGATTTGCCCATTCTTGGGGGATTCTGAAATCGAATAAATCGACGTGTGCATCTCCGCGGATGAGTTGTCGATAGTCACTCCACCGGACTCTTCCTGCTTCTGTTTTTCGGGATCGTTCGTGGTCAGGTCCGGAGAGATGCGCTCCCAGGACTGGCCATGATCGCGAGAGCGGAACAGGAACTGCGCGCCAATGTAAATTGTTCCCTTCTCGTTGGGACTCATGTGAATCGGCGTGTTCCAGTTGAAGCGCAACTTCCCCTCGCCGTAATTCGGCCAGGGATGGATATCGCGCATTTCGTGCGTGTACCGATTCACTCGCCCAATTTCGCCCCCTTGCGCTTCAGCGTAGAGATAATCTGGGTCGGAAGTATCCTCGAACATCCAGAAGCCATCACCGCCAAACATATTCTCCCAGCGCGCGTTGGTGACGCCGCCCGGATACGACGAGTCGCCGACCCAGGAACTGTTGTCCTGCAGGCCGCCGTAGACGTGATACGGATCCGCATTGTCGGTGCTTACGTGGTAGAACTGCGAAACCGGCAGGTTGATCTGGTGCTTCCATCGATTGCCGCCGTCTTCGCTGCGCCACAGGCCGCCATCGTCGCCGGCAATCACGATATTTGTGTTTTTCGGATTGATCCAAACATCGTGGAAGTCGCCGTGCCCGTTCCCGGAAACAACGCTGAAGCTCTTGCCGCCATCAGTGCTGAGAAGGAGCGGGCCATCGGGTTTGAAAATCTTGTTCTCATCCTTGGGATCGACGATCAGGTTGCCAAAGTAAAATGGACGCCACAGCATGAACTGGCTGGCGTCCAGCTTGGTCCAGTTCGCGCCAGCATCGTCAGAGCGGTAAAGCCCTCGGCCCTTTTCTGCTTCGATGTTTGCGTAAATCACGTTCGGCTTTGACTCAGCTACCTGTAGCGCGATGCGGCCATATGGCTTCGGCGGCAGACCTTTCGCGATGCTGCCGTCAGTGATTTCAGTCCAGTGAGCGCCGCCATCGGTTGATTTGAAAATCCCGCTGCCCGGACCACCCGAGCGAAAGGTCCAACCCTGCCGCCGGAAGTCCCACATTGCGGCGTAGATAGTCTTCGGTTCCTGCTTGCTGCGTGCAATCATGGCACAACCGCTCGAACCATTCACTCCGGCGAGAACTTTACTCCAGATCTTGCCGCCGTCGGTTGTTCGGTACACACCGCGCTCGTCGTTGTCGTCCCACAGATGCCCGGTCGCACACGCCAGCACGTCATTGCTATCGCCCGGGTTCACCAGGATCTTCGCGATATGCTCGGTGTCCTTCAAGCCAACGTTGGTCCAGTTCTCGCCTCCGTCGGTCGATTTGTAGACACCGTGGCCCACCGAGACGCTGTTTCGCACCCAGGCTTCGCCAGTCCCTACCCATACAACTTTCGAATTCGAGGGATCGATCGCCACCGCGCCAATCGACTGCACATCCTCGCGGTCGAACACAGGTTTGTATGTCGTGCCGCCGTTGACTGACTTCCACACTCCGCCGCTTGCCGCACCCACGAAGACGGTGATGCGACCGTTTTCTTCCACCGCATCCACCGCTGCAATGCGACCGCTCATCGTGGCTGAACCGATATTGCGGGCGGGCAAGCCTGAAACCGTGGCCGCATCGTAACGGTAGGGCGCTTGCGCGTGGCACAGCAATGTTGCAGCGAACAGCACAGTCAGTGCCCAAAAACTGCGAGCGGATGCTTTCATTTTTACGAGTCCTTTACGTTTGATTGTCATTCCAAGCAAGCGTCTTTCGCGGAGCGAGAGCCTGCCCTGAGCCTGCCGAAGGGTTGCGCTTTCTGCGGCGCGTAAATCGCGCGTTTGGCTCGCTTCCTCATTCCAACTGCCAATCACGCGCCGATTCACTTAATCCCGACTATCCCAGACTTCTTTTCCTCGGTCTTCAACGACGCAGGCAGAGCAAAATCCGCAGGATCAATCGTCACATTCGCTTCCATTTTCTGCACCATGGTAGTTTGAGCGTCGGGATGGTTCTTGGGCCCGCTCGAAAGCGAAAACGGAAACATCACGCCGTTCACCGGCTTGTAAGAACCCAGCCCCACCACACGATCGCGCACCGAGCCACGGATAAACTGCTGGATCTCCCTGCGAAACTCAATAAAAGTATCGGGATCGAGGTAGTCATAAATGATGTCGCCATTTTTCAGCGTCACCTTCAACCGCAGCGCATCGTCTCCATCGACCACATCGTGTCCCAGGAACTCCACCGTGCTGCCTTTTTCTTTGTAATCGACCAGAGGTCCGTCGAATTCGGCATCCAGGAGCAGATCGCGCCGGTCATCTTCTCCCATCAATTCGGGATCTTTCTTTCCTTGGAAGGGCTGAATCTGCCAACCGGTGGTGCCGTCGTAGGCCTGAACCGCCGTCATTCCCTGCAGCACGAACGTCTGCCGGATCAAGTTGGGGCGCTCGTTCTCTTGTCCGACGGAAGCCGTGAATCCTCCTCCGCCCTCGAATTTACCGGTCATGCGGAGGGTCTTGATCGCCTTCATCTTCTCGATCCCGCCCCTGGCTTCGATGTTCTTGGCAATCAGTTCATCCGCGGTTTGCGAGACGGAGAACGCACCGCAGCAGCAGACAGCAACCAGCACAATCAACGCGCGACGCATCAGACAAACTCCTGTTGTTGAGGGACTTAAAGAAACCCGGGAAACGGGAAACAGTACTCTACCCGGTAGTAGACGAATTTTTCAAGTCGTGGTGAGCAAGGGTAGTGATGCAGTTTGGCTGACGCTCTTAGCCGGTCAGGCGGGAGATCCATCGCTACACCTGAAAAACGGCTACGCTCAGGATGATGCCGGGCAAGAGGCCCAACTGCACCACCTGAGCAAGAAAGCCCTGGAAGCTGTCGTCGAGACTTGGTTCTGTGCAAGAAAAGCCGCTCCTGGCGAGCGGCTTTCAATTTCAGTCCGGAAAAATGTACTCAGTGAGTGAATGTAAAGTTCACCCCGGTCGTCAGGATCAGATCGTTTTTCTTTGCGGTCGCAGGCGGGTTGGAAACATATATATCGCTGAACTGGTTCTGCCAGCCCAGCCACTTGGCGATTTTCGTCACCGTACCGAAGTCGAACTCTCCGCGATAGTCGCCGCCATACGAGCCCGACAAACTCGGATAGAAATAGAACTTCTCTGTGACCACCGTGGACTTCCCAGCCTTTTGCGTCAGTTCCTCGCCCAATGTCAGCGCAGCAAATTTGTTGGTTACGCCGTAAGAAGTAAAAGTTGGGGGAACAGTGGCAGGAGTCACTGGTGGACCGTCCGAATACGTTTCATGGGTATAGTTGAGGCCGGCCAGAAGATCAAAGACAGTCTTGTCGGACTTGATCGCATGATAACCCAGGCCGCCCCCGTACAGGCCGCGCAAATCCAGATCCTGCAGCGCATTGCTCATGAAGTCGGCGCCTACGAACGCGAACCACCGCGGTTTCAGATTGTAATCGTAGCGGATTCCTGATGTGATAATATCCGCGACCGTGCTGGGAGTAGCTAACTGATTCTCAGTATCGATCGAGGTCAAGTAGATTGTTATCTTGTCATTCAAAGTGGGATGGACGGCATTGATGCCCAACGCCAGGTTAGTGGTTTCACTGTTACCTCGAGCCACCGAGAAGCCTACGTTCACTCCGCCATTCCACCCGTGCAGTAAACCGGGGTGCAGCGACTTGTCGTAAGCGGCCTGCTCCGCATCATTCCGCATCAATACAACATTTCCCGCCGGAACTTCCACCGGACCGGCCTTGGTAGCTACTTCGATTTTTCCGTCGTTCTCATTCACCGGCCCGACCACGGTTTTCTTGTCGGATGTGCTGACATGTAATTCCTCATCAGTGGTGATCTTCGTGATCGCCTTGAAATCGAGGGTGACGTCTCCCGCATAGTCCGTATGCAGCACCAGGGTCTTGCCATCGGACTTCACGATCTTGCCGCTCAGGTGGTCACCATTCTTCAAGACGACCTGATCGGCAAATACTGCTTGCGCGACTGCCAAAACTAAACCGAGGACAACAAGTTTGTCTTTAAGCAACACTTCTACCTCCAGCTTCCAGAGAAGTTTTCACAGCTCAAATGCTAAATAAGGTAGCCCGGAACTACGGAACAAGACAGGAAATGGTCACAAGACGGCAACTGCATCTTTATTTGAGGTTAGAGACCGCCAGTTTAGCGCTCAGGCTTTGGGCTCTTTGGATTCAGTAGTCTTGGCCTGCTCGGTTGGAGCCGCAGCATTATCCTTCATGCCCTCTTTCAGGGCACGAATTCCCTCACCCAAGCCCTTGCCGAGTTCAGGCAATTTCTTGGGACCAAAAACCAGCAAGGCGATCGCAAAGATGATGATCAGGTGCGTCGGCTGAAATAGACCCTCAAGCATAGGAACCTCCAAAGACACCACAACCTAGTAATACGTTACCGGACGAACATGGGGGAAGTCAAACCTCGCGGCTACTCGCCCGCAAGATGGATGGCACAGCTGGGCTCCATCCCCACTCTCCCAGTTTGCTACTTGAGGAGAATCCGCGCTGTGATTCAAATCACAGCCCGTCGCGATAGCCGGCGCAGGACGCTTTCGGCGCAACCATTCCAGCCTATTACTTCCGTGATCTTACCTTGGGTTCTAGTGCCACGGTAAGGTGAGATCGGCGGTAGGAACCACCGCGAACCGCTCAGCAATCAGCGCGACCATTGGCGTATCCAGCAAGCCGAACCGTTGCCCGGAGATTCGAGTGAAGCGCAAGGGCCTGTCAGTTTTTTTGTTTCTCTTATTGGGTTCGCTGGCTGCCCATTCCAGCGAAAGCCAGCCGGTAAACGCCATCCAGTTGACGGCCTGGCTCACGGCGGGCGTGCCCAGCAGTCGCCTCGTCCGCATTATTCAAGAGCGCGGAATCACCATCACCCCAGGCAAGGAACAGATTCGCCAACTTGAATCGGCTGGCGCCGATCCAAGTCTTATCCGCACGCTGAAGAGCGTGAAGCCATCGCGGGCTACCGGTTCCTCAAGCTCCGAGACTTCGAAGTCTGACGTTCCCGAGACTTTGCTGCGCGCTCTCGCCGATGCCCACGCTCACCGCTTCCACGAAGCCGAGTTGGCTTTGCGCCAGGCCTTGACCTTGGATTCCGACAATGCCGCGCTGCACTTCGCCTTGGGCGCAATGCTTCGCCAACAGGAACGCTGGGATGATGCCTTCGACGAAGTTACGCGCTCGACGGAACTGATGCCCGATTTTCCCGAGAATCACAGCAGCCTGGCGTACATCTTCTACCGTCTCGATGACGGCCCCAACGCGATCGCCGAGGCGCGCACCGCCCTTAGCATGGATCCTCAAAACGCGGAGGCTTACCAATTTCTTGCGCTTGGTCTTTACTCCAGCGGGCAATACCAGGCGGCGGTACATGCTTTTCTTGAATCGCTCGCCCGCGACGACAAAAACCCAGACAGCTATTACGACCTCGGCATCACCCTGCACGCAGCCGGCAACCTGACCGGCGCCATTGACGCCTATCGCCAGGCGATGCATCTTAATCCCGTGTTCTGGCAAGCTCACTCCAATCTGGGGATGGTTTTGCACGAACAAAACAAACTTGACGAGGCCATCGGCGAATATCGGGAAGCCAAGCGCCTCGCGCCTCAGGATGCCGCCGTACGCAACAACCTGGGCAACACTTACTGCGATAAGGGCGACTTCGAGTCAGCCATGCTCGAACTGCGAGAACTCTATCGACAGCATCCCGAATGGCAGCAGGGACACACCTGCCTCGCCCGCGCTTACATGTCAAAGAAGGACTACGGCAGCGCGGTCAACGAGCTGCAACTATCCGTGCTCCAGAACCCCACCAGCTCCGCCGAGCACCGCATCCTCGGCGAAGCGTTGTTGATGGATGAGAAACTGGAAGATGGCGTGCGCGAGTTGCGCCTTGCGGTTGTGCTCAATCCCGACTCTGACACCGCCCACCAAGCCCTGGGCGCAGCGCTGTTCCAGCAGCAACAGCTGCCAGCGGCAGAAAAAGAATTTCGCGAGGCGCTTCGCTTGAATGGTTCTCCCGACAACCACTATTCTCTTGCGGCGTGCCTGATGACGATGGACCGCTACGAGGAAGCCTTATCGGAGTTGGAGACCGCCACGCGCCTCGATCCCGAGCGCCAGCTTTACCGCGCCCGCCGCGATGAACTCCTGAAATTGATGCAAGAAATGAAAGATTAAGAAAATGGCAATGAAATGTGAAAGAACCGAATTCTTGGTAACCGTCCGCTGGGACAGTACAGGCCACTGTACTCCGGTTATTTTCGACCGGAAAGTGAGCCTACTTACACTGAAAAGCAGGGCCTGCCCGTGCCAGCGACGCACCCGTTCCGCGCCACACATGAAGGGAATTTGATTATGGAATTGACTCAGGCAACACCGTCACGAGCCGCCAAAGTTACTTCTTCCTTGCTTCAGCCCGAGATCAAGATTCGGGGCGATGCTCAGAGCGATGTTCAAGATAATCTCCAAAAAGTGCGCAGTGATCTTCGAAACGCCGTCCGCAGCGGAGCCGACGCGTCGCACAAGTCCTCAGGCTTCGGTCTGCCCTGCGCCAATTGCCGTCTCTACTACCCCGCCAACCTCGACACCTGCCCAGCCTGCAATAGCAAACAGAGGGTTTCGCCAGTTGTAACGCGGGCGATTCCAATACCGCAACCAGCGACTGACCCTGAAGCCGATGCTGCCATGCTCGAGCAACAGAGAGAGGCGTTTCTGAAGGAGTTCAAGTCCCAGCTTTTCTCGGCGGATGGGGAAGCTTCCGATGCACCAGCGGGCTGCACACTGGGAGAGCATCAGGGCGAAACAGCCGAAGCGGCCTCGATCTGCAGGCCGTGTTACGACCGGCTGCAGGAGCGCGTGGATGTGTTTGAAGCCGCCTTGCACATCGATCTTAAGGAAGCGGCGCAAATTATCTACGACGCCGTCTGGGCCGATCCCTCCGACCCAACCAAGACCTACACCAATGCGGCCAGTGCGCTGCTTACCGAATTGCGCAAGCGTTCAGGAGCGTCCAGCCTGCTTGGTCCGTTCCATCCGCTGGGAAACTGAGTTTGTGCAAAAGCTGGGATGCTCTTGTGGGGACAGCCGCCGCCACCGGAGCGAAGCTCGACCGCGTTCTCTTTTTTACTCCGGCTTCAGCGATACCCATTTCTTTCCGGCGTATAACCGGTAGGCGCCGCCGTCCTCAACTATCTTGAGCGGGACGGCCCGCTTCAACTCTGCATCGGTTGCGAACGGTACGCTCAGTTTGTCTTCGTTGGCCACATCCATAATGAGGAATTTGTCAGCCGTAAAGCCGAAGCCGTATTCTCCCGGGAGCAACTCCGCGCCCGCGATCGTCAGCTTAGACTCGGTGACGAGCATGCCCTGATATTTCTGCTGAATCGCCGTGGAGTATCCCGAGGCATCTACCAGAGCGGCTAACGTGATCTTGCCGTCGCTCATTTGAAATCCCGCCGCGTTTCGCAATTGGGTGGGAGCCTTCTGTCCACGAAAGAAGAACTCGGCGGGCACTACATTCTTAAGCTCGTCGGCGGCCAGCAGGTGCTGCGAAGCTTTTTCCGCCAACGCGGAGGTTAACAGCATGACCAGAAGAGTCGCAAATGTTCCTAACCGCATCTTATTCAATGGCATATCCTCGGCATTATGTATTAAGGAAACACATAGGAAATCTAGTCTTTTCGGCCAACGGGTGCAAACGAGTAGTAAGACGAGTAGTAAAAATTGAGATCCGACTAATTCAATTTGCCCGCAAGATTCGGATAGTCCGCTCGTCTGCTCCGCCGTAATCTCTAGCTATCATGACTACGACAAACATGACTTTCCCAATGACGGCCGCGAGTGCCATACTCGCAGATGAAATCCCCAGCGATATGCTGGCCGCGCAGTCCAACTCGAAGCCAGCGAAGGATCAGATGGTCGCGGATCATCAAGGCGCGGATCAGCCCAACGACAACCGGCGCTGGGACTCCGTCGTCGCGCGCGATACCGCCCACGACGGAAAGTTCGTCTTCGCCGTATCCACCACCGGCGTGTATTGCCGGCCCTCGTGCCCAGCCCGCCGTCCGCGGCGCGAGAATGTGAAGTTCTTCTCGCGTCCCGAACAGGCCGAGCAAGCTGGCTTTCGCGCCTGCCTGCGTTGCCGGCCGAGGTTGATCAGCGGCAATCCGCAATCCGACTTTGCGAAAGAGATTTGCCGCTACATTGAGCAACACCTCGACGAGCCAATCACGCTGGGGCGACTGAGCAAGACATTTCGGCAAAGCCCGTTTCACCTGCAGCGCCGCTTCAAGGCCGCGCTCGGTATCACTCCGCGCGAATACGCTGACTCCTGCCGCCTGCGCCAGCTCAAACGCAATCTGCAGGCCGGAGACAACGTGACGCGCGCCATGTATGACGCTGGTTACGGGTCCAGCAGCCGCCTTTACGAAAAGACATCGTCGCAACTGGGCATGACGCCAGACAAATATCGCCGGGGGGCCATTGCCGCCACTATTCGCTACGCCGTCTCTGATTCGCCGCTCGGACGCATGCTGATCGCGGCCACCGACAGGGGAATCTGCTCGATTCAGTTCGCCACCTCCGATGGCGAGCTGCTCGAAGGCTTGAAGCGAGAGTTTCCATTTGCCGTGCGCAAACCCGATGAGGGCGCATTACAAGCCTGGGTGGAAACCTTGCTCTCCAGGATGACGGGCGACGATCTGAACGCCGCTCTGCCTTTGGATATCCGCGCCACTGCATTTCAGCGGCGCGTATGGACTTATCTGCAGTCGATTCCCTTCGGCGCGACGCGGTCTTACGGCCAGGTGGCGAAAGCGATTGGCCAGCCCACCGCGAGCCGCGCGGTCGCCCGCGCATGTGCTACGAACCCGGTGGCGGTTGCGATTCCATGCCATCGCGTGGTCCGCGAAGATGGCAGCATCAGCGGCTATCGCTGGGGCGTGGAGCGCAAGAAGACGCTACTCGAGTTGGAGCAGCGGGGGGTCTAAGACCGCTGCCCGCGCACCCCGCTCGTAGCGAACGTTCTGCGGGCTACCACGGCCCAATTCACGAACGCCAGGGCAATCGTTGCCACCAAAATTAGGGATTGTCCAAAATCCACTCGCGTCACCAGAACCACGCAAATCAGCACACCCAGCACGGCGAAGAAATTTCCGGCAGGCAGCCGGAACATCACGCCTTCAGGCTGCTTCCGCCGGAGGATGGGCAGGGCTGCGCAGCCGACACTGTAGTAGAGAAGCCGGGCTACTGCCGAGAGCGTTACGTTCCATTTGAAGTCGCCGACCAGCGCTAATCCCCAGACCATGGCCGCGAAGACTAGGATCGAGACATACGGCGTGTGAAAGCGGCGATGGACGGCGGCGAAGCCTTTAGGAAAGTCTCCTTGCTCGGCGAGGGCGAAGGGGACGCGCGGCATGGCAAGAATTTTCGCACTGAGATATCCATAGAAGGAGATCAGCGCGCCGACGGCAACCAGCGCGCCGCCCATGGGACCAACCGCTAGCCGCGCAACGTCGGCCAGCGGGCGCTCGCTGTGCATGGCGTCGGGCAGGACTCCGATAACCACCCACTGAATTAGAGCATAGATCAACGTGCAGAGCAGGAGAGCCGCCAACAGCGCAAATGGTGCGTCGCGACGGGGATTTTTCGCTTCGCTCATTGGAGCGAGCGCTGTCTCAAATCCGCCATAGGCGAAAACCAGAAGCAGCAAAGCTTTCATCCATTGGTTAGTTCCAGGTACAACAACGGAAGCAGTCGCAGCCTCCCAATGATTCCTGTGAAGCACAAACAGACCGAGGACGATCACGGCAAAGAGTGGCACAAGTTTGGCGGCTGTGAACAGGTTGCTCACCTGCGCTCCAGCCCGCACTCCCCGAACGTTGATGAACGCCAGGACCCCGATTAGCAGGGTGAGGATAAGGGCGCGTGGCAGCGGATCTTTGGCGTGCGGAAAAAATTCGCCCAGATAGATCACAAACAAGTTCGCATTGGCGGCCGGCGCGGCCACTTGTCCAAGCCAGAGCATCCATGCGGTTTGAATTCCCATCATACGCCCGAACGCGACGCGAGCGTAGAGGTAGGGTCCGCCAGCTTCCTGAAAGCGCGACGCAACCTCTGCGAAGCAGCCGATGATCACGCTCATTCCAGCGCCAGCTGCCAGCACGGCGTAGGGGCTATAACGACCGATGAGAGCCGCCACCGTCGAGGGCAAGCCAAACACGCCACTGCCAATGATGGAGTTCACTACTAGCGCGACCAGGCTCCAGCGGCCGATGGCGCGGAGTAGTTGGTGCGTGGGTGGGGTTGGGGCAGCGGATTCCATCCGTGCGTTTGTATCACAACCGGACGATGCGGGAAGCAGTCTTGCCTGGGCGCCGCGCTTCGCGCAGGCTTGGACGGCCGAGGCGGCCGTCTCCACATGGTCACTGGCTTGGACAGCCGGGGTTTGCTGTCGCTACACGGCCTGGGCTCGTCTACAATACGCCGGAAATCCGAAGGCGACCTTCTTTGTATTTCCGAGGGAGAGATTCGATGAGCACACAGCGTCGACCCGTTTTCATCACCGGGGGAACCGGGTATATGGGTTTGAGGTTGATTCCGCGGCTGCTGGAGCGCGGGCACGAGGTGCGGGCGCTGGTGCGTCCGGGCTCGGAGAAGAAGTTACCGCCTGGCTCGGTAGCGGTTCTGGGAAACGCGCTGGACTGGAACAGTTATTCCGACAAAATATCTTCGGCGGAGACGTTCGTGCAACTGGTTGGAGTCGCGCATCCGAGTCCCGCGAAGGCGGAGGAATTCCGCAAAGTGGATCTGGTTTCCGGGTTGGGAGCCGTGACGGCGGCGAAGGCTGCAGGCATTCGTCACTTCGTCTACCTGAGCGTCGCCCATCCCGCACCCATGATGCAGGCTTACATCGCGGTGCGCGCCGAATGCGAAGCGGCCATCGAGGCAACGGGCCTGAATGCCACCATCCTGCGGCCCTGGTATGTGCTGGGCCCGGGACACCAGTGGCCTTATCTTCTTGCCCCAATCTACAAAGTTGCCGAAATGCTGCCACCAACCCGCGAGGGCGCGCTGCGCTTGGGACTGGTGACCTTGGAACAAATGGTAACTGCACTGATGGCTGCAGTGGAGAATCCGGCGCACGGGATTCGGGTCGTGAGCGTGCCGGAGATCCGTTCGGCGATAGCGTGAAAACCCTTGCCCATAGCGGGTTTCGGCGCCATCGATTGTTTAGGTTACTTTTTCAGACCAAGGTAATCGCTTGAATTACCAAAGCGCATGATCGTGGGACATCTATCCGCTTCCTACTGCCGATGAGATGTTCAAACGGCACGCAGACAGTCGCTAATCCATGGGGATCGAATCAGAGATGGACGACCTGCACACACGAATGATGCGCGTCACCGAAGATCTGCGGGTAATCCAGCGGGAGCTTAACTGCGCCGCCATGCAAGCGCCCAGTGATCCGGAATTAATGGAGGCCTTGAGCGCCCTGCCCGAGACGGAAGCCATCCAGACTCTGTGCAAGTCGCTCGACCAGATGCGCCACTTTCTGTGGTTCTACACCCAGGTGATGAGCAACGAGCCCGAACTGGGCGACAAACTGCGTCAATCGAATGCGTCAAAGACGGTACAAGATGGCAAAGTAGACACGTCTTTCCTCGATCAACTGAGTCGCTCCGATGAGGCCATGCTGCTGCGCTACCTGGCCGAGGCCAAGGAACGCAAGCCGAATTAGGTCAATCCTATAACTATTACGTTAACAGCGTAGAGACGTAGCTTTGCTACGTTGTTCTTGACGCCGCCACAAACCGCGCTAGAAGCCATCACCGCGAACCACTGTTTTCCTCACCTCTCCATTTGCGCTCAGCACAATGATGTTGGCCTCCGCGCCTTCTACCAGCTGACCGTGTTGCGCGAGGCCAACCGCGCGCGTGGGGTTCAGCGTGGCGGCGCGAACCGCATCCTGCAGGCTCCAACCGGCGAATTCAGTCACGTTGCGGACCGCGCGGTCCATGGTCAGAACACTGCCGGCGAGCTTTCCATCCATCGTGCACTTCCCGTCTTTGACCTCGACCTGTATGGGGCCGAGCTGATAGGTGCCATCCGGCATGCCAGCTGCGGCTGTGGCGTCGGTGATGAGCACGGAGCGTTCGAGTCCTTTGGCCTGCAAGAAAAGCTGCACGACTTCAGGGGCGAGATGAATTCCGTCGGCAATAATATCGGCGGTGAGCTGCCGGTCGACAAGCACTTCGCCCAGGATGCCAGGGTCGCGATGATCCAACGGCCGCATCGCGTTGAAGGTGTGAGTGGCATGGCGTGCGCCAGCCCGCACTCCTGCGCGGGCGGCATCCAGCGTAGCGTCCGAGTGTCCGATGCTGACGCAGACATTGCGCCGCGCCGCCTCGGCAATCACTTCTAGTGCTCCAGGCAGTTCGGGGGCGATGGTCATCATGCGCACGTGGCCGCGCGCCGCCTGCCAGAGGCGTTCAAAAATTTCCAGCGTGGGCTCGACCAGGAATTCTGGGGGATGGACTCCACGACGTTTGTGACTGAGAAACGGACCTTCCAGATGGATGCCGAGCGGCCGGGCTTGCACGCCTCCACCATTGCTTGCATATGAATCCTGAGACGCCTCGATGGCATCGGCCATGCGTTCCAAGGCTACACAGGTCTGGTCGAGCGGCGCCGCGACAGTGGTGGGGAAATAGCCGGTGACGCCATGCTTCGTCAGGAAGTTGTTGAGGTGCGGTAAGTCTGTAATCGCAGCCCGCATTACATCGAGGCCGGCGCCGCCATGCATGTGAATGTCGACAAATCCTGGAGCCAGAATGGCATCGCCGAGATCGTCCGCAAAATTAAGGACCGTCGCATTTCGAGGAATCTCTTGCTCCGCCCGCGAGGAAACCGCGGTGATTACTCGATCTTCGATAAATAGAAGCGGGTCCTCTATTACTTCCTGTGGCGTATACAGGCGATTAGCGCAGAGGACGATCATATTTGCGATGGATCGAGTCGCGTTGAAATAGGCCTCTTCAGTGTAGCGGAAACTGATTCAGCAGAGAGATACAAACAGTGGAACTCGCCGTCGACGTCATGAAAGAACTTAGCTGGAATCGGAAAAGCCGGTGCGCCTTGAAGTCAAAACCTAGCGAGAGCCACGAAGCTCGCGATGTTATAATCGTTGTGCCTGTTGAAAAACTGCGCGGGTGAACGTGTTCTCTGTAGGCACCCGCAGCATCGTCGGGGAGTGGCTCAGCCTGGTAGAGCACCTGGTTCGGGACCAGGGGGTCGGAGGTTCAAATCCTCTCTCCCCGACCATCTTTTCAAACACTTAAACCGCACTTCTGGTTTTCCGTCTACATCGATGGTGTCGAAATTGTAGACGGTCGTGCTTTCCTGGATTTCCCGCTGGGTTTCCATCGAGAATTACAATCCGATCCTACCGCAAGAATTGTCCGGGGCCCTTCTATTGGTGCGCGGCATCCTCAAAAACATTATCCTAGTCGGGTTGCTGCCCGGCCAATTCTCCCGCGTGTGCAGTCGTGTGAAAACCAAGTTTCCGAGCCATGGAATAGGCCTTTCGAAATAGCTCGAGTGGGATTCCCGGTTCAGGGCCACCCATCCCTACGCCGATCACCCCCAGTTGTTCCATTGCCATCGAGCTTCAACACTGTGCGCATTTGCTTGTTCAGGGCCATAGAACCGCGCCAGGTCGAGACGCTCTAACAGTTTCGTACCGCTACTAACGATGTCACCGAGGGACGAACCTCCAGAGGAACGTTGAAGGGCCGCTGCTCGGCATACAACGTAAAGCCAAGTCCCCGGAGAAACGCACACACTTCCTCTGCATTCACTCCCAGATGTGAATGAACATCGAGCAAGACCGCAAGGCTGCGCTGGGCAGCGAGGGTTTCCTGTGCGCCGCGCAACACCTGCATCTCTGCCCCTTCCACGTCGATCTTGATGGCATCGATCCAACCCATCCCCAGCAAGAGATCGTCCAGTCGCCGCGTCTTGACTGCGATCGTGCCCTCATTCCGCTGTGCCAGCCCTCCGATCAGCGAGTGGAATCCGCTCTTTTCTCCCAAGTGAAGAGTCGCCGTCCCGTTGGTGTCGCTCAGCGCGAGTTGCTGGAGGTCGATGTTGCGATAACCGTTTTTTGCGATGCTCTTGCGCGTCCAGCGGCAATTCTCCGGGTGTGGCTCAAAGGCGAGAACCCGGCCCCCAGACCCCACCAGCCGGGCTGCAGCCAGAGCGAAATCGCCCTTGTTGCAGCCCACATCGACGAAGGTTGCTCCGGGGCGGAGGAAATGGCGCAACGCCTGGTGCTTCTCCGGTTCGTAGCGACCGAGAGCGCGTTGCAGCATCATGCTTGACTCTCTCAGGTTGAGATAGATCCATCCTCCCTCGAATTTGTAAGGCAGGTATACCGGCGGCAGAAGACGGGACCAAAGCTGATAAGTTCTTAACAGAAGAGTCTTGCCTTTTTCCCGTAGCGCCATTTGAGACTGCCTCCAGAACGGAATTCTTACACCTTTCTGACATTACAAGAGCCTCCAAATTCAAGAAAGTTCCCATCTCCATTTCTAGGTTTGACCGCTACAGAAACGAGTTCCTTACACATGAAGGCGCGCGGCGGCATTTGGCTCGTTTCAATTCACGCGAGTGTGGACGATTTTGTAGCGGTCGAAGCACTTTCGTTCAACTTGATTCAACGGCGTTCAAAACGAGGCTGTAACGGGAACAAAACAAATCACTTGGAACCTCCAAAATTCAGGAGATTTCAACAAGCATCTGAATCTGGTTCGGGACCAGGGGGTCGGAGGTTCAAATCCTCTCTCCCCGACCATTTCTAGTTGATTCGGTTGACTCAATTCTCGCGGTTTCCGCAAGTCTCTGATTCCAAACACTGAGTTTTGTGTCCCAGTTGCGTCCTCTCTGTGGGGAACCAACTGGTATGATGACCTTCGGTAAAAGCCAGATGTTCTTTTTCTGGAATTGAATCTGAGGTCGACCAAGGATAGTCATCTTTATTCCGCCAATGGGGGACGTATTGACTGACTCGAGCCATAACGCTTTCAATCGTCGTGAGTTCATCCACAGCGCGCTTGCTGGAGCTGCCTTCGCCGCATTGCCAATCTTTGCTTTCTCTTCAGATGACCCCGGCCTCCAGCCGGTGCTGAGCCAAATACCGAAGATGCATGATGAGAATGTGAAGCGGCTGCAGGACTGGATCGCTTTGCCGTCGATCGCGGCCGAGAACCGCAACTATCCGCAGGGCCCTGACTATATGGCACAACTCGCTCGCGAGGCAGGATTTGCGAACGTTGAAATTGTGCCAACATCGGGTAAGCCTGGGGTCTTCGGCACTCTCGATGCTGGTGCGGCAACCACCGTCGGCATCTATTTTATGTACGACGTGAAACAGTTCGACCCGTCGGAGTGGTCTTCGCCACCGCTCGAAGGCCGGATCGTGGACAAGGAAGGGTTGGGCAGGATCTGCGTCGGCCGGGGCGCTGTGAACCAGAAAGGTCCAGAAACGGCGTTCCTCGGCGCCCTTCATGCCTTCAAGGCTGCGGGAACAAAGCTGCCTGTAAATCTCGTGCTCGTCTGTGAAGGTGAAGAAGAGATTGGTTCGACCCACTTTCCGGAGGTTGTGCACCAACCCAAGGTCACCGCCACATTGAAGAAGTGCATGGGTGTGTTCATCCCAGAAGCGGGCCAGGACGTGGATGGAGGCATACAGATATCACTAGGCGCCAAGGGGGTAGTTGAGCTCGAACTGGTTTCCAGTGGAGAGCGATGGGGACGAGGGCCCAAACACGACGTTCACTCCAGCCTTGAGGCACAGGTGGACAGCCCCGCGTGGCACCTGGTGCAAGCGCTCAACACGCTCATCGAGTCCGATGGGCACACGCCTGCTGTGGCGGGCTTTTTTGACAAGGCCAAGCCGCTCAGTCCTGCACAAATAAAGATGATTCAGGATGCCGCCGCTCACCGTAGTGAGGCCACTGCTAAGAAGCAGCTAGGCGTTGAGCATTGGGTGCATGACACAAACTGGCTTGATTCGCTCGTGCTGCTCGAATCCAAGCCCACAATCAACATCGAGGGCCTGGTCGGTGGATACACGGGGCCCGGTGGCAAGACCATCCTGCCGCATCGCGCCGTCGCGAAGATTGACATGCGACTGGTACCGGACATGACGGCCGCCGGTACACTGGCGCTTCTGAAGGATCATCTTGCCAAACACGGCTTCGGCGATATCGAGGTCAATATGAGTGGTGGTTACGATCCGACACAGACCTCGCAGGATTCGAAGCTCATCCAGGCGCAAATTGCGACTTACCGTAAGCTGGGCTTGGATCCCGTGCCGTGGCCTCGATCCGCCGGGTCCTGGCCGGGATACATCTTCACTTCCGAACCTCTCAATCTTCCCGCCGGACATTTTGGAGTGGGGCACGGGACTGGGGCACATGCTCCGAATGAGTACTATCTGATCGATTCCACCAACCCAAAGGTTGCGGGGATGGATGGGGCTGTGCGCTCCTTCGTCGAGTATCTCTACGCTTTGGCATAAAGCAGAGCGAGATGATAATTATCAATCCTAATTATTGGTCCCTAGCCAAGCCAAAGCCGGCTTTCAAAGGTCGAATCAAGGCTCAACGCCTGCATAAAGAGGAATCGCTCCGCGGGCGGCGTTCTTGTCAACCACGCCGTCCTTCATTACAAACACAACGCGCCGAACGGCGGTGATGTCTTTCAACGGGTCTCCGTCGAGCGCAATGATGTCCGCTTGAAAGCCGGGGGCGATGGAGCCAATTTGATCGCCCAAGCCTAGCGCTTCAGCGCCCAGCGAGTTGGCAGAGATCATCGTTGCCATCGGGTCCAAACCGCAGTCCCGCACGCGATCGATGAACTCCTCGGCATTGCGCCCGTGAGCGCCCGCCACGGCGTCAGTGCCAAAGACGATTTTCAGCCCCGGAGTTTTTGCTGCGTGTTTCACGATCTCGTGGTCCATCGGCAGGATCTTCTCCATCGCAGCAAATCCCTCGGCAGTGTAGCCTTGTGTGCCGAGATACCTTTCCCTGTTCTGCAAGTAGTTCTCAATGACCAGCCCGCATTGCGGATCGAAATAGGTGCCCCTCTCTGCCATCAATTTCAAGTCGTCGTCCGGAGCCAGCGTACCGTGCTCAACCTCAGTGCAGCCGGCGAGAGTCGCGGCGCGGACTGCTTCTTTGTAGGCGTGCACGAGGGTGCGCAGTCCCTGCTTCTTTGCTTCATCACAAGCCGCGTTCAATTGCTCCTGCGAAAGAGTCATTCCTCCGCCCTGGCGAATGGACTTCGACGCGAAGATTTTGATCAGGTCCGCGCCGGCTTGCTTTTGTTTCCTCACGTAAGCGCGGATTTCATCGGGCGTGCCGGTCGCCTCCCCTCGCCCTTCGAGCGGTTGGTTGGCCGTCAGGATACGCGGGCCGGGGAGTATTCCTTTCGCGATAGCATCGCGCAGGGGAATGTCGTTGGGCGCACCCACACTTTGCACGGTCGTGAAGCCTGCCATCAGCGTCACCCACGCATTCGACGCCGCTTGATAGGCATCCTCTTGGGTTGTGCCTTCCGTGCCTGCGTTTGCCCCGTCCTTGCCGAAGATCCATGTAATGTGCACGTGCGCGTCAATCCAGCCGGGCAACACCGTCAACCCGCGCAGGTCATAGTCCAACGGCCCCTCGACCTTGGGACCTATCGCAACAATCTTTGAGCCCTCGATCACGATCCGAACGTCATGGAGTATGTGACCCTTGCCATCCATCACCACGCTCGCGGCAATTACTGTTGGGTGCGGCGAGGCAAACGTCTGTGCAGGAATTCGAGGCGCCAGGGCGCAGACACCAACTATGCTGAGGATGCATGAAATAGTCTTTGTCGGTCGCATGACCGCTCCTTCTTCGGCTCGATCTGAAATACCAACCAAATTCTGTAGCTGTTGAACCAGAATTCCGATTCGGACCTCTGGCTTGTGCATTGTAGGCGTCTAGTTCACAGCCTGTCCCGCCGGGAAAAATTACCCCCGCCATTTCGGAATAAATTCAACCGCCGGGCGTGAGACTCCTTCTGCTGTCTTACCTTTTTCATCGTCGATCCGTCTGCCCAAACGGAGTTGTTGAGTACCGCAGCGGCTGATACGCTGGAAACGGCAATCGACAACCTTTATACTTTGCCACTGCCATGCAACCCCTGCCGGGCAAGAAGAGGAGCCATGCTTTCAACCAACGTCCGCCGCTGGTTTGGAGTGTTCGTAGCTATGATTATGCTCACAACAACCATGTTTGCGAAGACTCGCGTTTCCAGGCAATCATTTGGGAGCACCCCGGAAGGGACGGCGGTAGATCTTTATTCGCTGAAGGATGGAAAGGTCGAGGCCGGCATTATTACTTACGGAGGGATTGTCGTCTCCCTTCGCACACCGGATCGCAATGGCAAACTTGACGACGTGGTGCTGGGTTGCGACTCGGTCGAGAAATACATCGCGCAGACGGCACACTTTGGGGGGATTGTTGGCCGCTACGCAAATCGCATTGCGCATGGCACCTTTCAACTCGATGGTCACACGTATTCCATCCCCAAGAACGATGGCGACAATGCTCTTCACGGCGGAACGCGAGGGTTCGACAAAGTGGTTTGGGCGGCCAAACCGATTCAGGATGGGGTGGAGCTCACATATGTGAGCAAAGATGGCGATCAGGGTTTTCCCGGCACACTCACAACAGTCGTGCGGTACACCCTGAGCGGAGGCGCTTTGCGAATCGAGTATTCGGCGACCACCGATAAGGATACGGTTCTCAACCTCACCAACCATTCTTATTTCAACCTGGCTGGCCAAGGGAACGGTGACATTCTGCGGCATGTACTGAAGATCGATGCTGCGCGCATCACACCGGTGGATGCGAATCTAATTCCTACTGGAGAGCTGAAGCCGGTCGAAGGCACGCCGTTCGACTTTCGCACGCCTCATGCGATCGGGGAGCGGATCGAAGCAGACGATCCTCAATTGCGACTCGGCCGCGGCTACGACCACAACTTTGTGCTGGATCATGCGCCTGGGCAGTTGGCGGAGGCGGCTGAAGTGTACGAGCCGACTACAGGGCGAATTCTGCGCGTGACGACCACCGAGCCCGGGGTTCAGTTCTATACGGGAAACTTCCTCGACGGCTCGATCACGGGAAAAGACGGACGCGTTTACAAGCGACGATACGCTCTTTGCCTGGAGACGCAACACTTTCCTGATTCGCCGAACCATCCCAGCTTTCCCTCGACTGAGCTGAAACCAGGCGAGAAGTTCTACAGTGTGACCGTGTATGAGTTCAGCGCGGGCACGCGATAAGGCAAGGCCGAGATGGAAAACCTCAGTGGACCGACTCTAGGCCAGGGCCGTTGCCTGCAGCTCGGAGACGACGGCTTCCAGATGGGCCAGCGTTTCCGCGACTGTGAGAGAGTACATTTCGCGGCCCAATCCCTCGCCAGACTCCATTGCGGATTTCAAATAGTGGCCGGCAATCTCAACCGCTAGCGAATCCGTGATGAGTTTGCCGGTGCGTTTCTTGTACTCCACCCACGCCGGATGCGGCAGGGCTACCCAGACCGTTCGTCCATCCACCAGAAACTTGATGTCGACAGCATCGGCGTGCCGCGTGGCAATCGCGACGATCAGCGCTTGATAGACGCAGTGAACTGGTTTTTTGGTCCAGCGGTCGATGGCGGTGAAATCCTCAAACATGGCTAGGAAAACTATAGCGGACGTACGCGGCGCGAGCAAATCGACGAATACGGCCAGCCCATAGAGCTTCTTCCCAGCGATTTCCTTAGTTTTTGAAGGGACTGAACCGGTCCAAAGCTGAGGGGCCACGCCCGATACACGCAATATCCGCAAGCGCGGCGGGCGAGGGCGCGGCCCGGACAGCGACGGCGACGCTACGCCTACGGGGCTTCGATCAGCTCCATCTTGCCGTCACGGGTGCGGTGCAGGATCATCACTTTGCCTTTGGGATCGCGGAAGACGAAGACGTCGCGGTCGCGGAAGTGGGCTTCTTTGATGGCCTCTTCGAGCGTCATGGGGCGCATCGAGACCGCTTCACTCGATCGAACCAAGTGCACTTCGGTAGTCCTGGCTACGGCGGGATAGCGGTGCACGGCGACGGGCACGGCTGTTTTTTCGGTCAATCCAACTTTTGTCTGGACGTCTTCGGGCAGCGGCTGCTGGGAGTGGCCATTCCACTTCTTCACTTCTTCGCTTTTGCGCGCCGAGCGTTTCTTCGACTGCCATTTGGTTTTGTATTTCACTGCCTGCTTTTCGAGGTGATCGATAGCCTGGTTGATGGCGATAGTCATGTCTTTGGCTTGCGCCAAGCCGACTAGCGGGCCGTTGCGCGGACTGATGGTGATTTCAGCTTTATGACGATGTTTCTCGACGGTGAGGATCACTTTGGTTTCAAATCTGTCGCCCAGGATTTTGCGGATTTTTGTGAGGCCAGTTTCTACTTCTTTACAGATGGCGGGAGTTACTTCGTAGTGCCTCCCGGTATATTCCACGTTCATGAGCGCCCCTCCTTAGATTCTTGCTCGAGATAAATTGGGCACTGCATTAAGGATGCGAGCCAAACGCGCGATTATTGCGTCGCAATGAACGCGACGCACCGCGCGGCTCGCTCAGATCCTTCGGCCGCGACGGCAGCGGTCTCAGGATGACAGCTTTTTCCACTATTCATGGGCTATTCCTTCACTCTGCGCTGATGGGTGCTTGGGATTCGCATGTCTTCACGGTACTTGGCCACAGTTCGGCGCGTGACCTGAATCCCTTGTGATTGCAGGATGCGGGTTAACTGCTCGTCGGTCAAGGGACGGTTGGGGTCTTCTTCTTCGATCAATTTCTTGACGCGGCGTTTCAGGATCAGCAGTGACGTGTTGCCGCCTTCGGGGCCTTGCACACTCTCGCTGAAGAAATATCGCAACTCGAATACGCCCTGCGGCGTGTGAGCATATTTGCTGGCCACGGCGCGGCTCACGGTGGAAGGATGCACGCCGATTTCTTCGGCGACCTCCTTGATCATCATGGGCTTCAGGTAGTCGATGCCTTTTTCCAGAAAGTCATACTGCCTCGCCACGATGCAGTAACAGACCTTAGTGATGGTTTGCTTGCGCTGCTCGATATTCTTGATGAGCTGGATGGCGCTCTTGTAGCGCTCTTTCACGTAGTCACGGGTATTCTTGTCGTTGGTTTCGCGAGTAAGCAGGCGCTTGTAAGCCGGATTGAGGCGAAGCTGCGGCAGGTCGTCGTCATTCATCAGAACCAGCCATTCGTCGCCGTGCTTGATGAAAGCCACGTCGGGTTCGATCAGACGCGCCTGAACCTTGTTGTACTGCAGGCCGGGACGCGGATCGAGGGTCCGGATGTAGTCGATTGCCTGCTGCACGGCATCGGCGGGGCGCCCGATGGCTTTGGCAATTTCCTTGTGCTGTTTACTTTGGACCGCGCGCAGGTGTTGGTCGACGATGGCGATGGCATCCTGCAGGACCTGCGCAGTGCCGTTCCCGTTTTTCTCGCCGTTCTTGTGCTGGGCGAGCTGTTGCTGGTGATGGCGCAATTGGCGGAGGAGGCATTCGCGCAGTTCGCGGCAGCCTACACCGGGAGGGTCGAGTTGGCGAACCACCTCGAGCGCTTCGTGAAGATCCGCAAGGGTGAAGCTGGCTTGGTAGACAACGCGCTGAGTGGCGGACGCGGCCTCGGACGCGGGCGGGATTGCCGGCGCGGAATCTCCGTTGCGTGAGGCGACACTTGCTTCTGCGAGCGAAGCTTCAGGCAGACTATCCAAGCCCCGGGAAGAATCTTCCGCTACGCCGTGAGAATCGGAAAGCTGCGAGGGATTCAATTCCTCACCGATCAGCTCATCCGAACGGCTGGGCGCAACGTCTGCGGCGACCGTATCGCTCGCGGGCTGCTCTGCGCTCCACCCCAAGGCAACAGCCTCACTAACAATATTTCTTGCAGCGGCCGCGTCGGCTTCGGGAGGCGCGGGTGCTGCTACTCCTAACATCTCGTCATCGCTGGCGATCAAGTAGCCATCTTCGTTGAGATTGCCGATGATCTGCTCGGCGGCGTCGCGGACTTCTGGCCGCAGGCTCAAGGCTCCCAACTGCCAGGCTAAGTGATCGGTCAGCGTGGTTGGCTTGGAGAGGAAGTTTTCAAAGGACGGGCGCTCGATCTCTTCCATCTCGCCGCGAGTGCGGTATCCGGGATCGAGATAATCCTGGAAAAAGGATCCGAAGTCGATTTCTTCGAATGGATCTTTCTTCTCGGCGGTGATCGGAGTTTCTTCTGTGGAAGTCTTAGTGGGGCGATCGCGGTCTTCTTCTTTGCGGCCAACCTCATCGATCAACGGAACAGATTCTTCGAGCTCTTCGAGAACCGGATTCTCAACCATCTCGGAGTTGATCATGTCCTTGAGCTCAAGCTTGTTGAGCGCGAGGACAGAAACCATCTGCACCAAGCCCGGAGTAAGGATCTGGCGCTGCGACAGCTTGACGCTCAGTTTGTGCTGAAGTAGGACCATAAAAGTCAGTGGTTGGTGGTCAGTAGCTAGTGGTCAGTACTGAGCACTGATCCCTGGCCACTGGCCACTGCCTTTTCACACCAGCGAGAAGCTTTCTCCCAGATACACGCGGCGAACTTCCGGATCGCTGGCGAGCTGCTCGGGCTGGCCCTGGCGGAAGATTCTGCCGTCGTCGATGATGTAAGCGCGATCCGTCACAGATAACGTCTCACGCACGTTGTGATCGGTGATCAATACTCCGATGCCGCTGGCCCGCAAACCGCTGATAATTTTTTGCAAGTCGAGAACGGCAATGGGATCGATCCCGGAGAACGGTTCGTCGAGCAATATGAAAGTTGGATTGATGCACAGGCAGCGGGCAATTTCCACGCGCCGGCGCTCGCCCCCGGAAAGGGCATAACCCCGGTTCTGTCGAATGTGCTCCAATCCCAGCTCATCGATAAACTTCTCCATCTTCTCGCGGCGCTCGTGCCAGGACATAGGTTGCGCCTCTAACACCGCGAGGATGTTCTCTTCAACTGTTAGTTTGCGAAAAACCGACGCTTCTTGCGGGAGATAACTGATGCCAAACTGGCGGGCCCGCAGATACATGGGAACGTCAGTGATGTCCTGACCGTCATACAGCACGCGGCCAGTATCAGGGGGGATCAGGCCAACGATGGCGTAAAACGTAGTCGTCTTGCCCGCGCCGTTAGGACCAAGTAAACCAACCACTTCGCCCTGCTCGACGCGCAGGCTGACACCATTTACAACGCGACGGCCGCGGTAAGACTTGCCAATTTCATCCGTGGCCAGAGTACGCATTATCTTGACCGTGTTTACTGCGCACGCATTTATCGTGCCACTCGTGTTTGTGTTACCACAGGAGTACTTGCTTCGCCTTCTACGAGCACCCTATCATCGCCTCTGAAGAAAGTCAACGAAACGCCGGTAATCTTGCCACGTTCGGCATCAAAAATGCTGGGCGGCCCGCCGGTGAGGACAAATTTGTCATCGGAGGCGGTATAGACCAGCCTCTGACCCTCGGCTCGTCGAGCCGGTTGTTGGATGACCACGTTGCCCTGCGCGACTATGCGATCGACGCGACCGGGTCCGGTAACTTGTTGATTATTGGTAGTTTGGCTTCGAGGAAGAAGATATGCGTCAGCAGTGTTCGAGGTAGCGGTGAAGCTTGTACCTTTGGCGGTCACGCCTCCTTCATAGTGAGCTCGGCGTTCGGCATCTACGTAGGTGAGTCGGGCCGCACTTATGGTCACCGGGCTGGCCTCGCTGGGTTTTTCCTCAGCTTTTCCACGAGATTTTCCGGATAGCGGTCTTTCTGCTGGAAAGAAATCGGGCCGACCTTGATCCGTCTGAATCAGCTTTGTTTGAACCAGTACCGTGGAAACCGGCTGCGCGGCGGTCCCTTGGGCCATTAGGGCGCGACGATTCCGGTCAAACTGGATCGAGGGAGCTTCGATCACGTTCGCGTCCTGCCATAGGCGCGCTTTGCCCTGGTACAGCGCAGTCGCGGTCGAGTTATGCGCCGTCATGCTGGCTGCCGTCACATGAATCGGGGAAGCGGACGCCAGCAACGCGCCGTCTGGTTGCTCTTTTAGTTCGCTGTAAGTGCTTTTCACGTCGCCGTCGGCGAACGCCTCATCGGTGGCGCGATCGATGCGGATGCTCTTCGCAGTTGTGACCATACCGCCGTCAGAAATGCGCGGGCTCCCGCTGAGCACAAGAATACGATCAGCGGGAGTGTAGAGGGCTTTATCCGCCCACGCTTGGGTCCGCTTTTCAGGCGGCTGGCCATCAGTATAGGCAACTTTTCCCTGCTGGGTGATTGACGAAATGCCGGACGCTTCGCTGCTCTCTGGAAGGAACGCAACGTCGAGCGTCTCACTCGTACTTACGCGGTCGGGCAGGCCCGGAGCCGAGTTCACGATTTTGGCATTGGGAGCACCATGGACTGAAGCTAATCTGCTGGCGCCCGTGGAGGTCGCGGCGAATTTCGCCTCGAACCGGCCAGCGGTGACGACCGTTCGTTGAGTCGAGGCTTGCGCACCGGCCGCATTCGAACTTTGCTGAGTAGAGTTCTGCGCCGGGGAAATCGTGATCTTTGCGTTGCCGGTTGTTGCGGCGTGATCCAGGCGGCGCCCCTCCGCGACGAAGAAGTCGATGATGGGCGCGGCGATGTCTAAATCCTGCGGCGTCGATGCACTTCCCGTTGCCTTTTCGTTGCTGGCCGCGTGCTGAGCCAGATGGACTCCCTCCGCAGCGTGTACTTTCTGCAACTGATTCTGTCCCGCGAAATCCAGAATCACTCGCCCGGCATCGCCCACCATTGGTTGGGAGCCAATACGCTCAGCGTGGACATGGCCCGTCAAAGTAGCTGTACGCAGCAGGTTTTGCTTGCCGGTAAGAAGCATTTCGCCTTGATCGGCGCGAGCGCGCATCTGGTCGGCATCTTGTCCCTCAGAATTTCGTCCCGTGGATTGTGCGGTCACATTTCCCGTAGCCAGCACGCGCTCCACATTATTGTCTGGTCCCAGGAAAAACGTGGCCTGCTCCGCCTCCACCGTTCCGCTCTCGCGCTGCAGGCTGGCATCATCGAGTTCGATTACCCGGGGATCGCGCGTGATTCGGCCGTGAGTAGCGAAAATGCTTGCGGCATCCTGCCCGGTCAAGGTCACGTGAATCTGCGACAGCAGCGTCAGCGTGTTGGTCTTGGCCGCATACTCGATACCGACGGCCCAGCCGCTGGCCTGTGGCGTGCGGAAGTCCACTCGCTCATCGGTGGAGGCGTCGCCGCTGCCCTGGTTGAAAACCAGGTCTCTGGTCTTCAGGTGGATGGGGTTCTTGAGTTCCTTAGGCGCACCCTGATCGGGTCCGGTCAGGCCGCCGGGATTGGCTTCGAGATCGATCTGCACCTCACCGCGAGCGGTAACGTTGCCAGTTTGTTTGTCATAGCCGAAGTCGTCGCCATAAATCTGGTCGAAGCGCGAGGAGTCTCGGCCGTAAAGAACAATGCTGACGTTGTGCAACTCGGCGCTGCCGTTGAGCTTGAACTGTCTCAGGTCGCTCGCCTGGATCGTGAACAAAGTTCGTCCACCGTCGGACTTGGAAAACTGAAAGCCGGAGGCGGTCTGCCTGATGTCAATCCCAAGCTTGTTGGGAATCTCTTTCAGGATATTGCGCTGGCGCAGACGCGCATAGAAATACATTCCCGCGATCACCGCGGTGAACAGAACCGCGATTACCATGAGCAACCGTCGGAGCCGGTAGATTGGGAGGGGCATCCTGCCATTAGTTTACGGCAAGGGCTCCGGAACTTCTTGGATGTAATGCCTGCCAATCCTCGGAGCGGGGCGCGTCGTGATGAAACGATTCGCCCCCCACCAACACTATCCATATGGAAGAACTATATTCGGGCAAGCCAGAAGGTAGGGCCAGCCCTGCCTGCAATCTTGCCAGACCTGGGCGAGACTGGAGACATATGAAGGGTGTACTGGCCGAATGGTAAATGGAATCCACCAGCCGGTTTTACGGCGGCAGACTATTAGATTGACAACCCCGCTGTTGCAGAGCATGCTCTGGGCTGCTTTATACCCTCTCTTCCCCCTGTTGTTTGCCGGAACTAGATCTCGATATTTATATACCTGCATTTTCCTAAAGCGTTCGGCTCAATTCTGAACTAAGGAGTGCCTCCATGAAAGGTCAAAGAAGATTTCCAGCCAGAAGTCTAGCTATAGGATCCCTGATCGCGGTATCGATTCTTGCCAGCGCATTGCTGGCCTCTGCCCAGGCCGGCTCAGCCCCTTCAATTGCGTCTCTTACCATCCCCTTTACGACGCTGGTGAATTTCAATGGAACGAATGGCGCCAACAGCCAGGCGAGTTTTGTTGAGGGAAGAGACGGATATCTTTATGGGACGACTCCGGACGGCGGAGCAAATAATGCCGGAGTGCTATTTAAGATGACCCCTGGCGGAACTTTAACCACGCTGTACAGCTTTTGCGCAGAAGCAGGGTGTACCGACGGGAGCGGCCCGGGTGGGCTTACGCTGGGTAGGGACGGAAACATTTACGGATTAACGGGCGGCGGCGGGACCTTCGGCTACGGCACAGTCTTCAAGTTCACCGGCGCAGCCAGCCCGATTACATTGCACAACTTCGACGGGACAGATGGGTCCGGCGGCGGTTATCTTGTGCAGGCGAGCGACGGTAAGTTTTACGGGACGACAGCCTACGGCGCCAATTTCTTCGAGTGTCTCAGCAATGGCTGCGGGACTATCTTCGAAATGACTCCCAGTGGGACGCTAACCACGCTTCACGCTTTTTGCAGTGAACTTGCGTGCGCTGACGGCGCGATTCTCTACGAATACTTGGCGCTAGGCCCGGGCGGGAATTACTACGGTGCAACATTTGGCGGAGGGACCGCTAACTGCGGCACCGTGTTCAATGTCACACCCAAAGGCGAACTGACTACGATTTACACCTTTGGCCTGCAGTTCTATCCCTTCTGCAATGGCAATCCTGTCGGCCTCGTGCTCGGGACAGAAGGAAACTTTTACGGCGTAACTCTCGGCGGGCAAGGCGGACGAGGCGGCCAAGGAACAGTCTTCAGGATCACTCCGAAAGGCGAACTGACCACGATTCACAACTTTTGCTCCCAAACTCGGTGTACGGACGGCTCTACTCCGCGCGTGTGGCTCACACTGGGCAGTGACAGGAACCTCTATGGCACAACATACTTCGGTGGAGCGTACAACCAAGGCACCGTATTCCAGATCACCCCAGCCGGTGTACTGACTACGCTGCACAGCTTCAACGGCAAGGACGGAAACTATCCCATCGGCGCCCTATATCAAGCACGCAACGGATCTTTCTACGGGACGACCAGCGTCGGGGGGGTCAACGGCGTCGGCACGATCTTTAGCCTGTCTGTGGGTATTGGAGTTATGCCTGTCAAATAGGCCTGACGGAGACCCAAAATTCTAAGGACGGTTCGCTCCAAGTGATGCATCGGTGTCGCTAGAACGTTTGAAATCCCGCAGGCACAATTCCAATCCGCCGAAGTCGGAATGATCATTCGCGCCGATGGTGAAGCCGATGTCGATGGCATCTCCGGCCAGAAGCGGTGATTGCTGCAAGCGCTCGGCCATGTGCCAGCCCAGGGCGTCGAAGACGGGACTCAGTTTTCGTTTCCCAGTTGTCTGTTTCTCGGCACTCGAGGGACATCCATCGGCTTCGGCTCTCTGGCTGCGACGGATGGCCGCGCCATCGGGATGACAGCTCGGTGTAACTAGAACTGCTACCGCGGAGAGTTCTTCCTGTACAGGTTGCTGCGGGCGTTCGGCCGCCTTCAGCTTCAGCTTGATGTGTTTGTCTTTGAGGATTTTCGGCGGTGCGATCAACCTCACGCCGCGGGCGGTAAACGCCGGCTCATGATTGCCCGTTCCGTAAGGTTCAAGCAAACGCAATACCCTGTATCGCGCGGGAGTGACTTCGTCAAGCTCAAGCTCCGCCTCAACATCCAGCACGGGATCGAAATCCGCCGCGGTCAGACGCGTGCGCGCGAATGCATCCAGCTCTGCTCGCAGTTGAGCCACGTTCGCAGCCGGCATGGAAAATCCGCAGGCGTGAGAGTGACCGCCGAAGCGAGTGAAAAGCTCGTGCGACGCCTCGACGGCCTCGAGCAGGTGAAAGGGGCGAATGGATCTCCCCGACCCAAAGGCTTCTTCGCCCTCGCGCGAGATCACCATGGCAGGCCGGTGATAGCGCTCGACCACTCGCGTCGCGGCAATGCCGATCACGCCGCGATGCCAACCCTCGCCATCCACTACGATGCAGTAGGCCTCGCATAGCGCGGGATCGCCCGCAATCCGCTCCTCGATCAAGCGCAGAATCCGCCGCTCTTCCTCCTGGCGCTCGGCATTCAGCCGATCCAGCTTGCCGGCCAGAAGGCGGGCTCGATCCGCATCTTTCACGCTGAAGAGTTCGATCACATCGCGGGCAACATCCATGCGCCCCGCAGCGTTGATGCGCGGCGCAATGCGAAAGGCAACTTCAGTCGAGTTCGGCGGACGCTTCGCAGAAATCTGCGCCACTTCGAGCAGCGCCTTCAACCCGGGATTCACCGCCTTGCGCAATTCCTCGAGCCCCAGCTTGGCAAACACTCGATTCTCGCCGGTCAAAGGAACAGCGTCGGCAATGGTCGCAATCGCCACAACCTTCATGAACGATCGCAGCATGCGGACAAGATCTTTTTCATCGAGCCGACGCTGCATCAATCCTTGCGCAACCTTGAAAGCAACCCCCGCGCCGCAAAGCTGCTTGTAGGGATACCCGCACCCAGGTTGATTCGGATTCACCACCGTTAATGCCTTGGGCACGCCGTCGGGTCCGGGTAAATGATGGTCGGTAACAATCAAATCCACACCCAGGCGCTGCGCGGTTTCCGCCGGAGCGAAAGCGCGAATGCCCATGTCCACACTAATGATCAGGCGAATGCCCGCAGCGGCGGCACGCTCGATGACATCGTCACGCAGATCGTATCCCTCCCGAATTCGGTGAGGTACGTGAAAGTCGGCCGCACCTCCGCAGAGCTCGATCGCAGTCTTTAGAATAATCACCGCCATCGTGCCATCCACGTCGTAGTCGCCGTAGATGAGCATCGGCTCTTTGCGCTCGATGGCGGCATCCAGCCGATCGACGGCCGCGCTCACACCTGTCATTTGTTCAGGAGCGTGCAAGTGATCGATGCAGGGAAAAAGAAATCGGACCGCAGCGTCGGCCTCAGTCAGGCCACGCCGAATGAGAAGCTGCGCCAGCGTGTGCAGCGGGCCGCCGCGCTTTGTAGGATCAACTGCCGAATGAGAAACGGAAGGAGGACCCGCGAAATGAAGCTCGGGCAACTCGCTCAGCGCAGCAGCCAGGCTCTGCACTTGAACCGGATCGTCCGCAGCCAGCTGCCAGCGCACGTCTAGCTCTCGTCGTCCTGGTCTGATTCGTCGATGGGGATGCCGCCAAAATCGTCTGACATTTCCAGCAGGCGCTGGTAGCGCTCGTACCACTCGGTACTTACTTCGCAGAGGAACATCGATCCCTGGTAAGCCCAGCCGAGTTGCAGGAATCCCACTTTGCCTACGTGAGCACGCAGCCAGCGTGCATCTTCGACATCGTCGCCATCGGAGAACTCTGAGTGCGCGAGCCTTTGCACCAACTCGTCCAGCTCCTCGCGCTCCATCTTCCAGGAGTGCATGGTAAGAAACGGAGCCCCCGCGCTCTTGGCCAGCTCGACAAAATCCTTCCAGCCATCGGGATTGGTTCCCGTCTCCCACATCACGCACTGCACCTCTTCGTAATCCACGTAGCCGTGGAAGCGGCGCATGCCATGGCCTTCGATGAAGGCGATCATGTCATCTTTAAGGGTGGTCAAGTCTTCCGGCGTGGGCGACATAACAAATCTCGTCAATCAAGTATTGTATGCCGTTTGGGTGGGATGGTGCCAGCGCGAGGCATACCTGCAGCTCCATGGCAACAGCCATTGGCGGTAGGGAATATGTTGGGAAAACAACTCACAAACTCCGACATAACCGTGGAAGAGCGGCGCTTCAGCGCCGTGCAAACTGGAAGTCTGTTGGGCTCAGCTCCAGCGGCCACCTTCCCGGCTTTCCTCTTTCCCCCGCTCCATTTAGAATCCTTTGTCCCACGTTCACCCGCATATTTTGCCAGTAACGACAGGAGGCGCAGCCGCCTTGATTCCGCGTTATACCCGCCCGGAAATGGGCCGCATCTGGAGCGACGAGAACCGCTTTCGCACATGGCTGGCCGTGGAAGTCGCCGCCACCGAGACACTGGCCGAGGCCGGCATGGTGCCGAAAGAGGCGGCGCGGGCCATCCGCGAGCGCGCCGACTTTAGCGTGGAGCGCATCCAGGAGATCGAGGCCGAGGTGCGCCACGACGTCATCGCCTTTACCACGGCGGTCGCCGAAATCGTCGGCCCGCATGCCCGCTGGTTTCACTACGGCCTCACCTCGAACGACGTGGTCGACACGGCGCAGGCTTTGCTCATCAAGCAGGCGTCGGCGCTGATTGCGAACGATCTCGCGCGACTGGCCGAAGTACTTGAGCGCCGCGCCTGGGAATTTAAAGACACGCCCATGGTGGGTCGCACGCACGGTATCCACGCCGAGCCCATCACTTTTGGCTTTAAGCTGGCGAACTGGTATTCCGAGACGCAACGCAACATCACGCGCTTCGCGGCCGCGGCCGAAGACCTGCGGGTAGGGAAATTTTCCGGCGCGGTCGGAATCTTCGCCCATCTCACTCCGGAGATCGAAGAGAAGATTTGCGCCCGGCTTGGCCTGAAAGCAGCCGCGGTTTCGTCGCAAGTGATCCAGCGCGACCGCCACGCACAATATCTGGCGACGCTTGCCGTTATCGCTTCTACTCTCGACAAGATAGCAACCGAGGTCCGCCACCTGCAGCGAACCGAAGTGCGTGAGGCCGAGGAGTTTTTCAGCGAAAAGCAAAAAGGCTCCTCCGCCATGCCGCACAAGCGGAATCCGGTAACCAGCGAGCAGATCAGCGGTTTAGCGCGCGTAGTCCGCGGCAACGCACAGGCGGGGTTCGAAAATGTTGCCCTGTGGCACGAGCGCGACATCTCGCATTCTTCTGCTGAGCGCGTGATCCTGCCCGACTCGACCACTCTGATCGATTACCTGCTCCACAAGACGCGCAACTTGATCGAGACCATGTTCGTATATCCCGAACGCATGCGGGCAAATCTCGAAAGCACGCACGGATTGATCTTTAGCGGGCAGTTGCTACTCGATCTTGTCGAGCGCGGCGTCTCGCGCGAAGATGCCTACCGCATCGTGCAAGCGCACGCCATGCGGGCATGGAAAGAGGGGCTGGACTTCCATCAGTTGGTGCTGGCCGACAAAGAAATCACGAAGAAAGTTCCGCGAAAACAGATCGAATACGCCTTCGACCTGCAACGCCAGCTGAGGAGCGTAGACAAAATCTTCGCCCGCGTCTTCGGACACCACAACGAGATCGGCGCCAAACCAACCTCCCGCGCGAAGTCTCCGAGCACTCCCCGCCGCCGTAGGTGAGCACATAGGTAGATGAGCACTTAGATACTCTTCAAACAGGCGAGAAGCAACGCCGCAACTTTTTCAGGCTGGCGGGTTCAATCAAGTAACGAACTAACCGGATGGTTAAATCGTAAAGTTTTGTCAATTGGGTCGGAGGTGACCTGTGACTGTGACAAAGAAGACATGGAGAAGGATGGGCACTCTGCTGGCCGTGGGAGTGCTGAGCGCGACGCTTGTCGCCCAGACTGGGGCCGCAGCTCGTTACGACAATCAAATTCAAACCACAGTCGCCGCCAAACTGGCGGCGAAAAAGCAGTTTCAGGATGTGCAATCGAAGGTGGAAGACGGCATTGTAACCCTCACGGGTACGGTCGATCTCTATCAGCGGAAGCTGGACGCGGCCAAGCTTGCTCGAAAAACTGCGAGCGTGCAAGGCGTACGAAACCTTGTCACTGTAGCGGGGCCGAACGTTGCCGACGAGCAAATCGAGCAGAAACTGGGTCGGAAGCTCGCGTATGTGCGTGTCGGCTACGACAACACGTTTGACTATTTCGCGTTGGGTGTAAAAGACGGCGTGGTTACCGTCGAGGGGCAGGACCGAACTGGGGTTGGCCGCGACGAAGCTCTCGCCGACATCTATAACCAGCCCGGCGTGAAAGACGTGATCGAGAATATTTCGCTTGAGCCGGTTTCGCCGATGGACGACGGCTTGCGCCTGCGCGCGGCTCGGGCCATCTACCGCGATCCTGTGTTGAGCAAGTACGCCATCGATCCCGCGAAGCCGATTCGCATCATCGTGGAGAACGGCCACGTCACGCTCTACGGGTCCGTGCAGAACGCCATGGATAAGCAGGTCGCCGGCATCAGAGCCAACCAACTCTTCGGCGCCTTCAGTGTGGAGAACAAGCTGACGGTGGAGAAGGATTCAGGCCAGTCGGGGACGTAACGCGGGTTGGTGGTGATGGGCGCGGCGCAACCCGCGCCCTTTTCACTTCGGCGGCTTCGATGCAAGAATGTCAGACAGAGATGCGAGTGAGAGCGTCAGCGACCGCAGCGTCCTGTTCTGGAAACACTGTTCGCAGATCGAGCAATACGCGACCATCTTCCACTCGGACGATGATCGGAGGATCCGAGCGGCGCAAACGCGCGGCCAGTTCGTCAGCGCTCAGACCGTCGCACGTCACAGCCAGCACTCGCGTGGGCAGAACAGAAGAGGGTGCGGCACCACCGCCCAGCAGGGATTCGCCGTCCACGATTTCGACCTTCAACCTTGGCGCCGCAAGGCGCGCTGCTAAAGCTTGCGCGCGGTAGCCAATTTCTGTTTTCGTAAGCCGCATCATTCGCAGGGTGGGAATCGCATCGTGATTTCGTTGCACATAGGCGAGAAGCGTTGCCTCCAGCGCCGTGTAGATAAGTTTGTCCACGCGAAGTGCACGGAAGAGTGAATTCGATCGCATGCGCGTGACCAACTTCGAAGCGCCACTGATCAGCCCAGCCTGCGGTCCGCCGAGCAGTTTATCGCCGCTGTAAGTAACGATATCGACTCCGCTGCGCAAACTATCGAGCACGCCCGGCTCACCGGTGATTCCAATCGAGCGCAGATCGAAAAGCGCGCCGCTCCCCAAATCTTCCATCAGCGGAATGCCCCGCTTGCGCGCCAAAGCCACCAGTTCCTCAGTCGAGGGCTGCTCGGTGAAACCGGTGATCTCGAAATTCGACCGGTGTACGCGCAGCAGCAATCGGGCGCGATCGGTGATGGCGCGCTCGTAGTCCCCGATGCGTGTGCGATTCGTGGTGCCAACCTCACGCAAGATGGCGCCCGACTTGGCCATCACATCCGGAATGCGAAACGATCCGCCGATCTCCACCAGTTCGCCGCGCGAGACAACGACTTCTCCGCCCTCGGCCACTGTGTTCAGCGCGAGCAATACGGCCGCCGCATTGTTGTTGACCACGATGGTGGAGACAGGCGAATGCTCAGCGCTTCTTACTTCTTCGTGCAGCAATTCCTGAAAGAGGCGGTTCAGATGCACGTCGCGCTTGCCGCGAAGGCCCGCGGCGAGATCAAACTCCAAATTGGTGTAACTGGCGGCCGTTTCGCGAATATGCTCGATCGCGGCTCCGGCAAGCGGAGCACGGCCAAGATTGGTGTGCAGGATCACGCCGGTAGCGTTGATTACCGGACGCAGAGAATATCGGAGCGACTGGCGAAGCTGATTTTCCACGGCGACGGCTAGGCCCGCCAGCGCAAGTTCCAGTCCATTTTCATCAAGCAAGCCCGATGCGATTTCCTGTCGTAGACGGCCCAGCGCAATGCGCGCGGCATCCACCACGAATTCGTGGCCGCAGCTCTCAGCAAGTGAACTAATCGCAGGGTCGTGCATCACTTCATCGACCGACGGAAGCTTGCGAAACAGTTGCGAGTTGGTCGTACTCCTCATCCGGGAATTATCACATGGAAAACCAGGCGCTTTTGCTAACAGTCCAGCGGCGGCTTTTATTCGCAACGTCACATTTCTCCACGTCAGAGCGTGTGCATGTAGGCCAGCAGATCCTGAATATCTTGCGCGCTGAGCACCTGGCTATAGCCGGGCATATCGGGGCGTCCGTTGCGAATAATATCGGTCACGCGATCATCATTCGCGGGCAGGCCCGTCTTCGGAAGATATTGGTGCTGAAAAACGGCTTTCAGCCCCGGCCCCTTCTTTCCTTTCGTGGAATAGGGCCGGTGACAGCGATCGCAGTGGTTATCGTAAATCTTACGTCCGACGGACTGCTGGGCGTTTAGGCCGAGTTCGGCGTCTGATTTGCGACGCTCGACGTCACAGGCCGTAAGCGCGGCGAAACCGAGGCACGCGGCCAGAGCCGCTCCAATCCTAAGCCAGCGGTTCATGGTTGGCGTCAGGTCAGTCCGACGCTCTGTCCCTTCGATCACATGCATCTGGTTATTATGACCTCGAAACTCATCCCTCACCTCTCGAGCGGCTCCATTCGAACCTGGTTTCCACAGCTGCTCCTACCGCACAGATTTACAATGATAGAGCAAAGCCATGCCAATTACGGTCAAGCGAGTTTACGAATCGGCATCACCCTCCGACGGATCGCGAGTGCTGGTGGACCGGTTGTGGCCACGCGGCCTTCGAAAGTCCGAAGTCGCTGCGAAAGAGTGGCTCCGCGATCTCGCTCCGTCCAACGAATTGCGGAAGTGGTTTCACGCGCGTCCGGAACGATGGGTGCTTTTTCGCAAGCGTTACCTGAAGGAATTGGCTGCGCCAGAAGCCGAAAAGGATTTGAAAACGCTCTACTATCTAGCTCACAAAAAAGGTAAGCTCACGCTTTTGTACGCCTCGAAGAACGAGACCAACAACAACGCGACCGTGCTGAAGGAGCTGCTCGACGGTATGCGCAAACCGCCAACTGGCACGGGTCCGGCTGCGGTTCAGTCGATGCGAACGCGGAATGCCGCGGTGCGGCGGCGGAAGTAAATGTCTCCTGATGCAGCGAATTGCTAGGCGCAGCGAACTGCCCTATGGAATCCGCCTTCCCGCTTTTCTGTTTCATTTAGAATCTGCCGCATGAGAGCTGTCTTTCAGTGGAGCCTGGGCGCGCGCGCGCTGGAACTGGGTAAGCGCACGCTCATCATGGGCATCGTGAACGCGACCCCTGATTCTTTTTCCGATGGCGGTCTCTATCTCGATTCCGGCAAAGCCGTCGAACACGGACTAGAGTTGCTCGACGAGGGCGCGGACATCATTGACGTCGGCGGAGAGTCCACGCGGCCCGGGGCCAGCGTGGTCAACTCTACTGCGCAGCCGGAGGCGAAGGAAAAAGCGCAAGCGAACGCAGCTCAAAGAAAGATTGCTGTGGACGCCGAGGAAGAGTTGCGGCGAGTGCTGCCCGTAATCACGGAACTCAAGAAGCTTCGTCCGGACGCGATGATCTCTGTTGACACGTATAAAGCTAGTGTCGCGCGCGCCGCGGCCGCCGCCGGGGCTGAGATCGTCAACGATGTCAGCGGGCTGCGCTGGGATCCGCAAATGGCCAGGACGATTGCCGAAATAAAGTGCGGGGCCGTCCTGATGCACATGCGTGGCCGCCCCGAAGAGTGGCGCACCTTGCCGCCGCCGGGCGATATTGTTTTGATGGTCAAACGCGAACTCCGGGAATGGGTGGAAGCCGCGGTGTTGGCCGGTGTGCGGCGAGAAAGAATCGTCCTGGACCCGGGATTCGGCTTTGGAAAAAACTTTGAGCAAAACTATCCGCTGTTGAGTCGCTTCCAGGAGTTACAATCTCTAGGATTCCCGTTGTTGGCAGGGACGTCGCGCAAGTCGTTTCTCGGCCGGATGCTCGCAAAAAATGGAAAAGATGCACCTGTCGAAGATCGCTTGTACGGAAATCTCGCCATCCACACCGCCTTGATTCTCAAGGGGGCGCATATTTTGCGAACGCACGATGTGAAAGCGGCCGTAGAAGCCGCGCGAGTGACGGACACGATTCTGGCTAGTCGCTGACAACGATTCTCGAAGCATGCTCTCGTTACTGCTTCGCTGCGCTTGGATAGATCCCCTCGAGCGGTTTAGCTAGCTGCTCCTCCAGTTCCGGATGTGGCATAGGTTTACGCGGGAGCATGGCATCGCGCTCGGCGGTGTTGTAAACGAAGATCGCCATGATGACGGCAGCTTGCTTCAGATCGGGCTCAGAGAGACGTTCATAAGTGTCCTGGTTGGTGTGGGCGCTGCGAGTTTCATAGTCGCGGGGATCCTGGATGAACTGAAAGCCCGGGAGACCGACCTGATCGAATGAAACATGATCCGTGGAACCGGTGTTGCGGAGCGTTATGGTCGTGAAGCCGAGGTCGCTGATGGGAGCGATCCACTGCTGAAAGATATTTGCGACAGCCGAATTGCCTTCGGTGAAAATTCCCAGGAACTTGCCGCCGCCATTATCCGTGTTGAAGTAGGCGTCAAACTTGGAATGCTCGGGCTTTATTGCGATAGCTCTCGTCTGCTGTCGAAGGAACTCAGGGACAACCTGCTCTTCGGGCTTGGTGGAATAAGAGAGCGTGGCGAAGTGATTGCTCACATAGCCCGCCGAGCCGAACAGGCCCTGTTCTTCACCGCCCCACAGACCGATGCGAATGGTTCGCCGCGGCTGCAGGTTGAGTGCGCGCAGAATGCGCATGGCCTCAAGCGCGATGATGGCGCCCGCGCCGTCATCGGTTGCGCCGGTGCCGGCGATCCAGCTATCAAGATGGCCGCCAAGCATGACCACCTGATCCTTTAAAACCGTGTCAGCACCGGGAATTTCGGCGATGATATCATTGCCAGGCTCATGATCGCCAAAGAATTGCGTGGCGATGTTGAGGCGCAGCGAGACGCGAACATCGTGCGAGACCAGCCGGTGCATACGCCCGAAGGCTTCATTCGCGATCACCGCCGAAGGAAGAGCCTGCTTGTGGTCGGGGCGGTAGACAAACCAGCCGAGCGAGGAACCGGTGTCGTCGTGGATGATACCGCCCGAACCGGTGGGTCGAAGGACGGCGATGGCATGCTCGTCGGCGAAGAAGTGGCCGACCTTTTCGAGGAAAGCCATTTCCTTAAAGACTTTTCCCCAAAGGGCCGGATCGTTCGGCAGAACGTGGCTCTCGTTTTGATCGCCGTCGAGCGGGTAGGAACGGAAATGATCGAGCTTGGCTTGATCGTAGTGCTCGATGGGGCGGGAAAGATCGGGATTGATCTTCGGCGCGTCGCCATAAAGGATAATCTTGCCAGCGAGCTTGCCTTTCCATTTGTCGAAATCTTTTTCTTCCTTGAGCGTAGGAACGGTGATGACTTCTGCGGTGATCTCGCCGGCAGTCGCGGGCGACCAGGGTGTCGCCTGCGCGAGTATTGTGGCGGTGGAGGGCGCCGTCATCTGCACCGAGGTTCCGATTTGCTGCCATCCCATCCCGAAGTCGCCCCAGGATTCGAGGTGGGCATTGGACGCTCCCATGCGGCGTAGTTGGTCGAGCGACCACTGTGCAGCCTTCGCGAAGTCCGGCGATCCGGTGAGGCGTGGGCCGACGCCATCGAAGAGACCGGTAGCGTACTCCATGATGTGCGAGCGATTAAAGCCCTCGTCGCGGATGCGTGCGATGGCATCGAGGTCGAGCGTTTCGACAGTGGGCATGGCCGGAGCTGGTGCGGATTTGGGTTTTTCCGCCGCCAACGCGGAGAGGCATAGGGCCAGAACAAGTGCAGTAGGGATTTTCATGGCGGGAAAGAAAAGAAAAAGAAAAGAAGATGATACGGAAGTTAGACGCGCGTAACAAACAAATGTCAGAATTAACCTAACGTCGCGTTTCTCTCTCAGACGTCGACCGGGTGCGATAGCGGTGCTTGACAAGCTGTGTCCCACCCGGCTTTTATCGACAATCCGCGACGGATGCTTCAGGTCTTTGGGAATTGTATTGCACTCGACACGACGGGCGCGATTGCGGCAAGGCCAACCGAACTCCAGACTCGTCCTCGCCGCGGATGCCGGAGTCTGTCCACACAACATACTCACGGCCTGCGACGGAATAGGCGACCTTGTATTCTGCCTTCCACGTTAACTGCCCGCCCCATTTCGTTTCTAGTGCGTGGTCAGTAATGATCCTGCTGTCCTGAACAGTCCCCTGTGTTGGCAGCCAATTCACCTCTCGCGGCCGTCGGTGCAAAAATGCAAGGAGCAAGACCACGACCGCCCATGTGACGGCGACCGGTGCCGTAGTACGGATGTCGATGGTCCACTTACCGCGACTGACCATGGCTTTTGGCGGGACTGAGGAGAGTGCATCAGTTCGCTACCAACGCTTAACATTGTAGCTGTTGTTAACACACATTTTCCCCATCTGGCGGGCGACCGCTTCCGCGTTTGACGGTTCTAGAACCCCTTCCCTGAGTCCAATAGAATCGTCACCGGCCCCTCGTTCAATAACTCGACTTTCATCATTTCCTGAAAGCGGCCGGTCTCGCAGCGCAGACCTGCAGCGCGAATCTGCTCGACAAAGAAATCGTACAACTGGCGCGCTTTCTCCGGCGGGGCCGCAGCGTCGAACGAAGGCCGCTTGCCGCGCCTCACGTCTCCGTATAGGGTGAACTGCGAAACCGCCAAGACGCTGCCCTCGACATCCTGAACGCTGCGGTTCATTTTCCCCTGATTGTCTTCGAACACGCGCAGGCCAGCGATCTTCTCCGCCAGATAAATCGCATCGGCCTCGGTATCGTCGCGGCCAACGCCGAGCAAAACCAGCAGTCCCAGGCCGATCTGTCCTGTGATTTCGCCGTTCACCGTGACTTGAGCGCGGCTTACCCGATGGACGACAGCACGCATGTGGTTTGACCGCTACAAGCGGCCACGTTTAGGATGCTGAAGGTATATCACAGCGCCGTCCCAACAAAGTGCGGGGTAGTGGGTCTTTAAAGATAAAGACCCACTACCAAGTGCGGTGCTTCCTTTACAGCCACCTAGGCGGACGTTACACTACACGTTCGCCTTTTTTCGTAGCATTGGCATCTCAAAGCGACGAGAGTTGGCAATTTTTGCATTGGGCGATCTAATCCGGCGTTGCATCCGTGGCGTTGCATCCGTACATCGAATTTCAAAATCAAATCGAAGTTAAGCGAGGCGAAACATGGCAGCCGTTGACGACAAAGTAAAACAGATTATCGTTGAGCAGTTGGGCGTGGACGAGGGCGAGGTCACCTCCAGTGCTTCGTTCGTGGACGATTTGGGCGCGGATTCACTGGACACGGTCGAACTGGTAATGGCTTTCGAAGAAGCCTTCGACATCGAGATTCCCGACGAGGACGCGGAGAAGATTCGCACCGTGCAGGACGCCATCGATTACATCTCCAAGCACTCGAAAGGCGGCAAGTAGGTTTGGGACGCAGGGTTGTAGTCACCGGCATCGGCCTGATCTGCGGCGTGGGAAACACCACTGGAGAAGTGTGGCAGGGGTTGCTTGCCGGCAAGAGCGGCGTGGCCCGCATCACTCAGTTCGACTCCAGCAAATTCGCCTGCCAGATCGCGGCCGAGGTCAAGAATTTCGATCCCCTCAACTTCATCGAAAAAAAGGAAGTGAAGAAGATGGGGCGCTTTATCCACCTGGCAATTGCCGCGGCGGATGAAGCGTTCAAGATGTCCGGCCTGAAGATCACGCCGGAAAACGACGAGCGCGTGGGAGTGCACATTGGCTCCGGCATCGGCGGCTTCGACATCATCGAACGTGAACACGCGGCGCTGCTCGAAGGCGGCCCGCGCAAGATCTCTCCGTTTTTTATTCCGGCGGCCATTATTAACCTTGCCGCGGGCCATGTCTCGATGCGCTTCGGCGCCAAGGGTCCAAACGAAGCCACGGCTACCGCCTGCACCACCAGCGCCCACTCCATCGGAGATTCCTTCCGCATCATCCAGCACAACGACGCTGACGTGATGATCGCGGGAGGCTCGGAGGCGGCGATCACACAGATGGGCGTCGGCGGATTTGCCGCCATGCGCGCGCTTTCCACCCGCAATGACGAGCCGGAGAAGGCCAGCCGTCCCTGGGACAAAGATCGCGATGGCTTTGTGATTGGCGAAGGCGCCGGGATACTGATACTGGAAGAGCTCGAATATGCCAAGAAGCGCGGCGCACCAATTCTCGCCGAGGTTGCCGGTTATGGCATGTCCGGCGATGCCTATCACATGACGCAGCCGGCTCCCGAGCACGAAGGCGGCTTCCGCGTGATGCGCAATGCAGTGCGCGATGCCGGGGTGAGCCCCGACAAGGTGGATTACGTCAACGCCCACGGCACTTCTACGCCGATCGGCGATACGCTTGAGGCGCACGCCATTCGCAATTTTTTTGGCGAGCGAAAGATTCCAGTGAGCTCTACCAAGTCGATGACCGGACATCTGCTCGGCGGCGCGGGCGGCCTGGAAGCGGGCATCACAGTGCTCGCACTCCGCGATCAGATCTTGCCTCCTACCATCAACCTCATGAGTCAGGACCCCGAGACCCACGCCATGGATTTCGTTCCCAATCATGCGCGCAAAGCGAAGCTCGATTACGCCATGTCGAACTCCTTCGGCTTCGGGGGGACAAATGGCGCACTGCTTTTCCGGCGCTGGTCAGAGTAGAGCCACGATCATTGAGTTTCATCCCTAATTGTTCCCGCGCGGGACGGGACGCAAACGTAGAAAAACTGCAACGCCGACAGGATGCGAACCGTAGATCGGCTTCAATGCATCGGGTGCGCTGTAGGTGGTGAACTGCCCTCCGAACGCTGAAGCAACACGCGGAATCAGCGTAAAGTCATGGTCGTAACCGAAGGTATACGCTTGAACCTGCCCGATGGGCTCTTCTCTGAAGCCAGGCGGCAAGGGATTCTCGCCTATGATCAATTCATTTGAGCGCTCTGCATCTTCAATGCGAGTCCACGCATAATTTCTCCTAAGAAATTGCAGAGTAGATTCGAACAGGTAGCTATTGAAAATCGAGTTGTCCTGCAGAGAGCGCGTACGTCCCCAAAGGAGTGTGCTTGCCCAATTCCCATTCTGAAGGGGGCGGTTGTACATGACGGACGCAGTCATGCGCTCCTGGTTGTCGGTGGGGAAGATCGCTTCCGGGCTGCGAAGCCGTCCGTAGGAGTATTGCGCGCTCCAGTTCTGTCCGGGTTGGAACGTCAAACGAGTGGACCACGAATCGATGGCCCCCCGGCTGATGGTCCAGCGATTCTCGTCCGGCTCGCGTCCGTGGAAGCCCGAGGTTTCAATCCGCAGGGAGCGATAGGCTAAGCCGGCAGTCACCACATCATATGCGATGTGCGTGGAGTCTTCCTGATGGTGGCCAAGCGTTCCTACGGGATTTTCCAAAGCAGACGCGCGATGTGGGTAGGCTGTTGGTCCGAGTGCTGGATCGCCCACGGGGGCGACGTAGAACGACAGAAGGGATCTTTTCCCCAATTTCAAATCGAATAAGGCCGCGACTTCGATGAAGAAATTATGGGGATGCTGGCCGTCTGCGATTGGTACGCCATAGGCAGTCTCACCTTCCTGGAACAGCAGCGGATAGCGTCGATCAGTCACCGTTGCTGGTTCAAGGCTCAGCATGGTGCGAACGGTGAGGGTGCCGGGGCCGAGGGCTCGTTGAGCCATAGGCATGAACCAGTTCGTAGAGAAGAATCTATCTCCGCCGCGTGCGGTTGATTGCTGTTCATCCGTGATGAAGGCATTGGCGTGGAACATGACCATCCAGTCGCCTTTCATGATCGTCCACATCGGGGTTGGGGTGGAATTTGGCTCGGCGCTCGTTCCGGAAGTCTCATGATTCTCAATTTCCTCGATGAGAGTCTTCGGCCGCTTCATGCTCATCTGCCTGTCGTTGTCGGTCCGCATTTGTTGCATCTGGTCAGGGTCCATGCCGGACATCGGTTGCATCTCGACGCCGCGTTCTGGCGGTGACGGCCGATCTGGAGGCTCGGAGTCCGCCTGCGTTTTCAACAACTGGCCGTTGCCGTTGTCGTTGTCTTGAGAAGCGGCAAGCGCGGGGATGAACAGAAGCGACAGCACCACGATAAGAAATAACCGCACGATACTCTCCCCCAATCAGATTTCTGCAATGTGAATAGCGGCAGGGCGCATGCGCCGTTCGAACAAAAACGGACGGGGCTGACGCGCCGTCAGAAATGCGTCACTACGGGAGAGGGGTTTAGATCCTGAGGGAGGTTGTGAGACGATCAGGTGCCGAGATTCCTGAAGGGGGTCTTTCTAATCTTGTTTGTTCAGAGTTGACTGTAAAACTGAAGAGATTCAGAATCCCGATCTCTTCCGCAGGTGACGAATCAGTTTGAGAAGAATTTCTCTGGGGTGGCGAGGTGGAGGCGGAAGGTTTGCGGCATTCTTCCTGCGTGCACGATGAGACAGTTCGAGAACCCTCAGAGCCCTCTCCATGCATCCCCGTTGCTGAAGAAGCGAAATGACTACGCGCAGCGTCTCCGGCGTAAGTTCTAGCAGCGTGAGGTCCAATCGAGCGTCCGCAATGGTGAGACTTCATCTCTGGGACAGAAGGCTTCGATTCGACTGTGCGGCTTTTCAATGATGTATAGGAGCCGGCGATGTGACACTCCGAATCTGCAAGATGCAACCAGCAGGACAGATCACACGCTGAGGCAGAGATCGACGTCGTTGCCAGAATAACCGACAGCAGTGTTGCCAGCGGGCTCGCTATTTTCAGCTTTGAATCGCTCACTTCACCACCAGTCGACGAAAATTGCATTGGAGGAAACGAAGAAGGCGCTCGCACGTCTATCTTAAGTATACTTCGGCTCTCCGCGGCGTGTTTTCCAAAAAAGACCTGTCACCCAATGGTGCCATTGACGCCATGTCCTGGAGAGGGCTGAATTGCCACTTTCAATTGCATTCGTTTCTCCTTTCGATTAGATTCGTATAACAGGTTCGCGGGGTGATTTGGGCATGCGGTCGATCTCGAAAAACACGGCGCGTCTGTGTTTATTGCTGACGTTCTGGTCAGTAATAGCCCTGATTACGCATCACCATTCGGATCGGACTGAATCTTCTGTTTGCCAGGTTTGTGTTGCGGCACATTCAGCGGCGTCAACCAGCATCTCCTCGGCTCCGAAGCCTGTATTCCACACAATCTTTGCGTTGCGGTTGCGCCCGACCGCGACCAAGCAACGCCTTATTGCCTTTGCTTTGAGTGTCCGCCCACCTCCTGCCGTTTAAAAATCAGATCCTGACTCCAAATAAGCTCGGTTCGTGTCGTGAACCGTCTCTCTGATCTTTATACGGACTCATTCTCTGGAGGAATTCATGCTGGCTTCTTACAAGAGGTCGCTTCATGCGGCTTTTATAGTATTTTTCTTTTTGGTCCTCGGCCTTCATGCTCACGCGCAGTCGGGCGGGAGTTCTGGATCCATCAGCGGCACTGTGCTGGACCCTACTGGTGCAGTGGTCGCCTTTGCAGGCGTGGAAATTCACAACCCAGTCAGCCATTTTGATCGAACCACGGCTACCGACAGTTCGGGTAAATTTACCATCGCGAATGTGCCCTTCAATCCGTATCACGTCGCTGTTCTGGGACACGGGTTTGCTCCTTATTCACAGGACATTGATGTTCGGTCTGTTGTTCCCGTGAACCTCAACATCACCCTCAAGGTGGGAGGTGGGTCCGAGAGCGTGACGGTCGAGGCTGGGGCGGCCGATTTGCTGGAGAATGATCCGACTTTTCACTCCGACATCGACAAAAGCTACTTCGACAGGCTTCCCTTGGAGAGCACGACATCGGGACTGAGTTCGCTGGTTACTCTTTCAACGCCGGGAATCGCTGCCGATTCCAACGGCCTCTTCCACGGGCTGGGCGACCACGCGGAGAATTCGTTTTCCATCGACGGACAGCCCATTACCGACCAGCAGAGCAAAGTCTTCTCCAACCAGCTTCCTGTCGAGTCGATCGAATCCATGGAAGTGATCTCGGGCGCGCCGCCCGCGGAATACGGCGGCAAGACCAGCGTTGTGATTGTAGCGACTACCCGCTCAGGTCAGGGTGTAACCACTCCCCACGGCAGTGTTACCACTTCCTACGGGTCGTTTGGAACGTCAAATCTGTCAGCCGAGTTGGCGTATGGAGGCAAAAACTGGGGAAATTTCATCTCCGCAAGCGGCTTGAATACTGGACGGTTTTTAGATCCGCCGGAATTCACGGTGCTCCACGATAAGGGAAACGAAGAGAATCTTTTCGACCGCGTGGACTATCAACTCTCCACTGCCGACTCGATTCATTTGAACTTCGGCTACAACCGGAGCTGGTTCCAAACGCCGAATAACCTCGATTCCGAAAATGCGACGCCCTGGAGCGGGTTGTTTGGGGTTGAACCACAAATGGCGGCCTTTGCCGGCAGAGATCCGAATGGAAATATCGTCGGACCGACGGACCAGCGCTCCAAGATTGGGTCGTTCAACATTGCCCCTTCCTGGACGCATGTGCTGAATACGAACGCCGTATTTACTTTGGGCGCGTTCGTGCGCCGCGACGATTACAACTACTACCCCAGCGGCGACGCGTTCGCGGACCTCGGGCCACCGAGCCTGCAGAGACAATCCGTCGGCCAGAACCGCACGCTCACCAACGCGGGACTGCGATCCGATCTTTCCTATGTCAAAGGCATTAACCAAATCAAGGCGGGAGTCGTCTACCAACAAACATTCCTCAATGAAAACGACACCATCGGGATCGTCGATCCAACGTACAACGCGCCCTGTATAACCGCTGCACCTGTGACTTCAGTCAATCCGTTCCCATTTGTTGCGGCGCCCGCGCCAGGGATCACTGATCCCTCGCAGTGCACTGGCGCCTTCCAGCCAAATATCGCATCCAACCTGAACGCACCTAACATCCCTTTTTACCCTAATTACAATCCGATCCTGGCTCCGTTCGATTTGACTCGTGGCGGAAGCCCGTTCACCTTCAATGGCCACACCGACGTGAAGGAACTTGCTTTGTACGTGCGCGACAACATCACAAAAGGAAACTGGTCTTTGAACCTTGGCCTGCGCGGCGATTTCTACAATGGGCTCTCAACAGCAAGGCAGGCTGAGCCTCGTCTTGGAGTCGCGTACAACGTCAAGAAAACCAATACCATTCTCCGCGTTTCCTACGCGCGCACACTGGAATCGCCCTTCAACGAAAACTTGATACTTTCCAGCATCGGATGCTTAAATCCCGTTTTGAACCCACTGCTTCTCTGCGGCTCTTCGAGCGGGGCGTTGACTCCCGGCTTTCGCAATGAATTCCACGCCGGGATCGAGCAGGCATTCGGAAAGTACTTGGTCTTTTCTGGCGAGTGGATCACGAAGTACACACACAACGGCTACGATTTCAGCGTGCTCGGCAACACTCCGATCACGTTCCCCATTGAGTGGCACAACTCCAAGATTCCCGGATATGCGGGACGCGTGAGCGTGCCCGATATCCACGGCTTTTCGGCGCTCGTGGTCTTCTCCAGCGTGGCGGCGCGCTTTTTCCAGCCGCAGATCGGTGGAGCGGGTGCGACAGTATCGACCGCTGCCGGGCTTCCGTTCCGCATCGACCACGACGAGAGGTTCAACCAGACCACTCACTTGCAGTATCAGCCGTGGAAGCGCGGACCCTGGCTCGGTTTCAACTGGCGGTATGACAGCGGACTGGTCGCCGGGGCAACACCGTGCTTCGGGCAGCTCGCGTCGAACGATTGCCCGGGATCGCTCGTCCTCGGTGGTGTGAATAACATCAGCATGGGCGCCGCAAACGTTGGCGAGATTCCGCTTTCTGCCGACCAGGAGTCCGAGGCCGGCTTCACTTGCAACGGCGTCCGCGCAACCCCAACCACGCCCCTGCCTTTCAATTGCCCCGCATCGGCGTTTGGCTCCGCGCTGATACAAGTACCTGCCCCAAACACCGAAAACGACGACCACAAGCCGCCGCGCATTACGTCGCGGAGCCTTTTCGACATGTCGGTCGGCCATGACAACGTTTTCCGTGGCGACAAATACAAAGTGAGTGCGCGATTGACCGTCATCAACTTGGCGAACCATTTTGCGCTGTACAACTTCCTTTCAACCTTTAGCGGCACGCACTATGTCACACCACGTTCGCTGACGGCTGAGATCGGTTTTCATTTCTAGCAGGTAAGGGAGGCGGCAGTTGTTTCCGCCGCCTCCTGAATTACTTCATTGGAGGGTGGAAATCCCTGCCCACGAATTCGGTGGGCTGGAACCTACTCAGCAACAGCCGCAAGCATTCCCGCGAATCGCTCTGCGGCCTTCGATCACAATAAGGGGAGTAACGGCGAGACCCGCAACCGGATCAGCCCAGGCAAGATGCCAAATCGCATTCACCGCCATCCCCACCAGAGTAACCAGCGAGAGATACGCACATAGTGCTGATTCCGCTGCATCGGCCTTGAGGGCCGCGCTGCCTGTGATTGCCGATAGCCTTCGCTTCTCCCAAGCAAGCCACGGCATGATTGCCATCGCGGCAATCAGAACCGCGATGCCCATGTAGCTCGGTTCGGGCTCGCTGTATCCCAGCATGGTCAAGGCCGACGCCGCGACAACAAAAGTGGCCAGTACAAACAACAATGCTCCAGCAACATGGGACGCACTCTTCTCGGCATGCTCCTGCGCGTCGCGAGAGCCGAAACGCCGCAACACGACCGCGGCGGATAGAAGCTCGATGGCGCTGTCGCCACCGAAAGCTACAAGCGCAGGGCTGTGAGCCTTCCACGCCGCCGATAGTGACACTCCCGCCTCGACGCTCATCCAGACGATGGTGATGGTTTGGATGCGTTGGACGCGCCGGATCGCGTCTCGCACAGGAGCATGGAGGACAGAAACCATCACCCGAATTATATCTGTGTGACCTTCGACGAATAAGCCAGGCTTGGTTTAGGCTTTGTAAATCAATGTAAAGACGCGCAATCTTCGGGGAGAGGCAGCAGACCGGGTTCCATTTCTGATATGGCTGCGTCTCGGGACGATTGGACCTCGGGACGATTTAACCAGGATTGAAGGTCTGTGTTGTTTCGGTATATACCGGGCGCGAGTGCGTACGGACGATTAGCAGCCCAACCAGTACCGCGCTAACGAGCATGGCGACGCGGATGTATACGCCGGCGTGAAAAGCCTGGTCGCCGGCAGCGGTTCGCAAAAGGCCGGAGGTGGCGCTCAGAGTGCAGAATCCGAAATAGAATTTTTCCATCCATCCGTCGGAGATGACCAGAAGCCACAAGAGGATGGCGGAGACGATCGCAAAGACTCCGCAGAGAGCCCACGTGCCGGGAGGCACGCCGGCAGGCAGCCATACTCCGGCAGCGGGAGTGGCCGCAACCATTTGCCGCACCGCAATCAAAAGAAACACGACGGAGTGCGCCAGCGCGACGATGGCGCGTTTGCGGTTGGTGAGGATGGAAAATCCGCCCATGCTGACTTTCACTGTAGCGAAAACGGAAGAGGGAGGCTGTGACGCAGATCACGCCGGGCCAGCGTCGCACGTAGGGGAGAGGCAGGTCCCTCCACGGGCCTCCCATTCGTAACCAGAGAGGGAGACTTCGGTCGGAACGACAATCCTCATGACAGGCCAAAAAATACAAACGGCCCGCGGGGTTGAACCTGCGGGCCGTCCGGTGGACTGTTTGGGATTGACCAAGAGGTGGTCACTCTACGTGGCCTCTCACGGCAACTCCCGGGTCTGGGACTAAAGTCCCAGGATGGCAGCCTTCGCGCGACCGACGCGATGCCATCCATCCGTACTCACCGGCTAGTGTGCGGGCTGTAGCTCGCGGCGCGTAGCGAACGCAACGTCGCCGAAGCCCCGCTTAGAGCAACCAGCTCTAAGTCTCAGCCACCTCACCTGGTCTTAGACTCCCACACAAACCACTACAATCAGAACTTGTCATTCGACCACCTCCTTTCCGGTGTAATCGCAGATTAGTACGAAACGCGCGGCGGCGTCAACCGGCACGAAAGTGGGTGCCGAGACGGGCACTGCCCATCTGTTAGCTTGGAAATCTCGGTCGAGGGAAGAGCATTGGGAGAGGTTACAAGGCCATCAACGGTGGGAAGCATTCTTCGACAGCGCTGTCCCCGGTGCCGCATGGGAAATATTTTTCGCTATTCCATCTTCCGCGGGTTTCCCAAGATGCACGAGCGCTGCCCCGTCTGCGATCTCCGGTTTGAGCGGGAGCCGGGGTACTTCCTGGGCGCGATGTATATCAGTTACGCGTTGGGGCTGGCGATCATTGCGATTATTGCGGCTCTGCTATGGTCCATAACAGGGTGGTGGATCACGAAAGACTCCATCTGGGCAGTCGTCTTGTTCCTGCCGCTCGCGCCCACTGTTACGCTATTTGCGCGCGTGCTCTGGATCTATCTCGATCAGACCATCGACCCGGAACGGCGGTAGGGAACAGCATTTCCGAAAGGCTCATGCCTTTTGCTCCGGAGTATTAGAAGCCCGCGCCTTCAACACCGGCGCTTCCTCCTTTGCCTGCATCGCGGCTTTGAAGCCACGGATGCCTTCGCCCAGACCCTTGCCGAGTTCAGGGAGTTTCCTGGGACCAAAAATCAGTAGGGCGATTCCGGCGATGATCAATAAGTGGGTGGGTTGAAACAAGCCTTCTAACATCAGATGCTCCTTGTGTCGCGCAGCAGCGATAGTCGAAACTCTGGTTAAGGATCGTAAAGGGCGCGCTGTGACTGAATTTTTCCAGGCACAGCGCGCCAAAAAGACGAAGCGAGGCGCAACGGTTGGGCGGTTAGAAGCCGCGCTCGGCTGCGTCCGCTTCTGTGGCCAGCTGTTGCAGGAAGGTGAAGAACTCATTCGACTGGCCGAGGAAGAGTCCATCCTTGATAAGGCCCTGAAGCGCGCCCATGGCCACGCCTTTGGTCTCGGTCGGACGAATGATCGAGACCGGGGGGAATTTAGGGCTTAAGAAAACTGTTGGTTCGGGCATGATGAGGTTAGCCTGCAGGTTCGGACCAACCGCCGGCGTTGCCAGATTTGGAAAGGTAACCGACACGCCACTCACCGGGTCGACAGCGGTCAAAGGAGTCGCATTGCCTGCCTTATCGTGCCAGGTCTGAAAGTGGGACGTCTCAACTGGCCCAATGCTGAGCAGGATTCGCAAAACTTCGACGTTCCTGACGCGTTGCGCCAGCGAAGGATAGAGACTGCTGCCGCCTTGCTCGATAAAAGCGAAGTGGAAGCCCGCAGTGTTCGCGATCGCCTGCAGGAAGTTCGTATCGTTCACGTCGTCGTCTGTGCGAGGAATTGCGGGGTGCTGTCCGACTGCTAAAGTTGGAATCGCCTGCGCAAATTTGCCGCCCAGGTCCGGGTTCGCAGTGCCGCTGCGGTAACGCGTCCACCAGCTTGTGTCTACGGTAAGTTGCATTAAATTCGTGATGCGCCCGACCTGGTTTGCACCTGTCGCCTTGCTGCTCGGCAGGGTGCGGAAAGGGTCCAAGCTGACAGGATCGAAGCCCTTCGAAATCAAGTAGGCGTTGATGAACTCTTCGTGGCTGAATTCATCTTCGGTATTGTCGTGAATGTACTGCGGCATGTCGGTGTCAAGCACCAAAATGTCGTTGATGAAGGCAGAGTTCCCGCCCGTGGGCTGCGCGGGATAACCCGGAATCTGCCTGCTTGCAATAGTTGCCACTTCGTTGTCCTGAACTCCCAAAAACTCTTGGTATTGCAACCATAGATCGCTTTCGATGATTTCGGCTGCGGCAAGGAAGCGCAGGATAGCGGCATCCCCTTGGCTGATGGTGGGTCCTGTTTCAGTGCTGGCTGTGGCTTTCGCTCCCAGGAACGCGCTGGCCGAGATGGCTGCGCCGGCAACTCCCATTCCCTTTAGAAACGAGCGGCGATTGGAGGTTCTACGCGTGGGCGATTTCGATTCGGTTGAGGTTGAGGGCTGAGCCGTTTCCGACGTCAGAACCGTAGAGGAGGTCTTTTCGGTACTCATAGATCTGCGCTCCAAGTTTCGTGGAATAAGTTGGAAATCGAAGCAGGACTTCGAATCAACGTGAAGGCAGAATATGTGCGCTGGCATTGGTGCTTGTCATTGGAGTGTCCGTGAATTGTAAAAAGTTCGCTCAGCGCGAGCTGTGTGCCGTCGCAGGTTGAAGGGAGGAAATCCGTGCCTTCCTTGAATGGGCCTTGCCTTTGAGGGCAACCCACCCGCGTGCATTTCGATTCTCAACCGTTTAGTTCACCACATCGAGAAATTGTCGCGGACAGCAGGCGAGATTTGCAGGAAAAGGCCTGGTATGCGTAATCTCAAAAGGGAGAACGTGGAATGATTCGATTTGCTTGCGCAGCAATTACTCTGGCCTTCTTAACTACTTCGTTTGCTCATGCCCAAGATGCGACGCCCAAGGTGCAGGTATTTGGCGGCTATTCGCTCCTCCACGCAGATTCGGGTGGACTGAATGGCAGCATCCTGGACTTTAATTTGCGGCAGTTTCCCAACACGTTTGACGTGCGATCAAACTTCAATGGCTGGAATGCCGAGGCGCAGTACAACTTCGGCTCCTGGGTGGGAGTCGCCGCCGACTTTAGCGGTTACCTCGGCTCGCCGCTCACAGTGCGGAGCCCCAGCACAGTTTCTGGACTCCCTGACGGCAACTCGTATTCGATCCTCGTGGGGCCGGTGATTTCTTACAGAGCCCCAAAAAAAATAACGCCCTTCGCCCATGCGCTGTTCGGATGGAACCGAACCAGCCTGAGTGCCAGCAGCTTTACAGGCACATCGACTCCTTTGGCGTCCGTCTCCACACATTATGACGACTTCACACTCGCGCTGGGCGGGGGAGTGGACTACAGAGTGTTTCGACGTTTTGCTCTGCGGCTGGCACAGTTGGATTGGTACCACACTAGCGTCAATCTGAACTCTTTTTATGGAACCGCCTTTAATACCACCGTGTTCCAGGGCCTGGCCACGCGCGAAAGAAACCTGCGATTCTCGGCCGGGATCGTGATTAACTTCAGATGACGGGTTGTCTACGGCAGCCCAAAAGCATACAAGGCGCTACCGGCAGCAATGGCGAGGTATTCTTTGCCATCCACTGCGAAGGCAATGGGTGCAGCATAGACTGCGCCGCCCATTTGAAAGTGCCAGAGAGGCTTGCCCGCTGCCGCATCCAGTGCGATGAAGTTTCCTTCCGCATCGCCGGTAAAGACCAAGCCACCGGCAGTGGAGAGCACGCCCGACCATGTCGGCGACGTGTGCTCGAACGTCCACTTGATCTCGCCCGTCGCGGGATCGATTGCTTTCAGAAATCCGCGATACGGTTCGGCCTCTTCCGAAGGAAAGTACGCGCTGCCATAAAACGCGTGTCCAGCTTCGTAGGGCTGCGGAGCAGTGCTGAATATATCGCATTGATCTCGCGCCGTTACGTAGAACAGCTCGGTTTGTGGATCGAACGCCGGAGCCATGAAATTCGTCGTCCCCAGTGCGCCAGGACATACGGTATGACCCTCAAGGGTAGGTGAAGCTTCCTTCTTCGCCACCGGACGCCCCTCTGCGTCTTTGGTGTCGCTCCACGTGGTCTTGCCGTAGGCGTTCGCGGAAATGAGCCTGCCGCTTGTCCGGTCTATTACGTAGAAAAATCCGTTGCGGTTGGCTTGCGCGATCAGATGCTTGCCGGCGGAATTGGGCTTTTCGACGTCGATCATGACCGGCACCTGCGTCGCGTCCCAGTCATGTTCGTCGTGTTTGGTGAACTGGAAATACCAATTCAACTTGCCGGTATCAGCGTTCAGCGCCAAAAGCGAATTGCTGTAGAGATTGTCACCGGCACGGCCTTCGCCGCGATTCGAGGGCGCCGGATTTCCGGTGGGCCAGAAAATCTGGTTCGTTGCCGCGTCATAGGTTCCAGTATTCCACGCTGGAGCGCCACCCACTTTCCACGAATCGCCCTCCCATGTTTCGTGACCGGGTTCGCCGGGGCCGGGCACGGTGTAGAAGCGCCATTTTCGTTCGCCCGTCGCGGCGTCGTAGGCGTCGATAAAGCCACGGACACCGTACTCGCCACCAGACACGCCAATCACGACAAGATTCTTCACCGCCAGAGGCGCGACTGTGAAGCTGTAGCCGTTGCGATAATCGGCTGCGACGACATCCCAGATTACGTTGCCGGTTTTCGTGTCGAGGGCGATCACGTGGGCGTCGAGCGTTCCCAGGAAAACCTTATCTCCCAGGATGGCGAGCCCGCGATTTACGTGTCCACAGCAAGGGCGAATGTCCGCGGGCAGTGGATGCTGATACATCCAGGTCGGCCGACCGGTGCGCGCATCCAGCGCCAACGCCCGGTCATCTTGCGCCGTAGCGTAGAGAATGCCGTCCGCTACAAGCGGCGTGGTTTCGAGTTTGCCCGTTGCTGCCGTCTGGTATACCCATTTCGCGACAAGGGACCGAACCGTTTTCTTGTTGACCTGATCGAGTGCGGAGAAGCGTCGTCCGGCGTAGTCACCGGAATAAGTCAGCCAATTCTGCGGCTCTTTTGAGGAATTCACGATCCGATCGAATGTGACCTGAGCGTGCGCCGCGGTCGCGAAGAAAGCTGCAAGCAGCAAGGCGTTCAGGATCCTTACCGGGACCCGGGCACGACCGTAGAAGAGCGGCCCTTTCAGGGCCGCGGCGCGGAGCCGTGAATAGGCGGCCTTCAGGCGCTGCCGACTACGGGGGCTAAAGCCCGAAGCTCTGAATACATCTTTACGCGGCGCTGAAGCGCCGCTCTTCCACGGTTGTTCAAATGCCGCAGCAGATCCCACGCGACTTCGTAGCCCGCCATCGTCAAAGCTACAACGCCTCATTTCGCCCCCACGCTGATCAGGTAAGCCACGATGTCCTCAAGATCTTTGTCGCTCAAAGTGTCAGGCTTGTACTGGGGCATCATTGACTCCCGGCTCTTTTTGAAGGAGCGAAGCTTGTCTTTATCCAGCAGATAAATTTGTTCGCTCGAATCCATCACCTGCACGCTAAAGCTGTCCTCGTTCAGAGCCACCCCCTTGATTTCCTTTCCATCGGCGGTCACCACGGTGATGGTTTCGTATTCCTGGGGAAATTCCTTCGTGGACTCGGTCAATCCCCAGGCCAGTCGTCGACTTGGATTGCGCACAGAATCGATGATTGCTTCTCTGGTGCGTGAGCCTCCCACAGCGCTGAGTTCCGGACCTACCCGGCCGCCCTTGCCTTCCACCATGTGACAGAGCGAGCAATTCGCGTCGCCATAGAAAAGTTCTTTGCCATGCGCAGCGTTGCCGATGGGCTTGGCCGGCGCCTTCACCTCCACGCTGCGAATGTAGGTGATGATCTGCCAGATTTCTTCGTCCGTCATGCCAACGCCCTGGCCATTGGTTCCGTTGGCTGGCATGACGGTGCCCGGAATGCCGTTGCTGATCACCTGAAACATCTCCGCGTCGGAGTGAACGTGCTTCTTCTGTACTCGCGTCAGGTCGGGACCGCGACCGCCGCCGCGCGCGCCCAGCCCATGGCAAAGCGCGCAGTTGATGCGGAATTCATACTCGCCCGCCTTGGCCGCTCTGGCGTCACCTGCGAAGGGATTGCGATCATCGGCAGCGGCGGATGACGCTGCCATGGCACACGACAACAGAAGTGAGGATACAAAACGACGCAAGAAGGTATTTCTCACGGATGCTCCTCCAAAATTAAAACAATGCAGGAGACGACCACTAAACCCGAAAGTTAACGGATGGTATCATCGGCGCCGCTGGATTGGCGCTGTGAATATTGGGAGGGCTCGAGGCTTACGCCGCTGAGTCTCGATAGTTTCGCTCATGGATAACCTCCAGAGCGCCAGGAAACACAATGCCATTTAGGCTTGACGTTTGGTGCAGGTGGCGACGGGGAAGTTTTCGGAATCACAAAGCAGGCTAAGGCATTCCCATCGTACATGGCCGCCGGGTATCTGGGACCCACACGGATGCCTCGCTACACTTGAGACTCCCCTGATTTCAGCCGATCTTCCCTTTAGATCGAAGACTTTTTAAATGTAGGCGCGTAAGTCGCTGATGTCTCAGCCCTTCCAGCGGAAGGCGTTGGACTGAGGAAGGCCAAGATGGGCGAGCACACGATAGGCGAACTCGCGAGCCAGGTCATCTAAAGAAGCAGGCTGGTAATAGAAGGCCGGGATGAGCGGAAAGATGGTCGCTCCGGCGTCGGCGGCCCGGTACATGTTGCGAATATGGATTTTGTTGAGTGGCGTTTCGCGCACGCAGAGAACCAGCGGACGTTGCTCTTTCAGGCAGACGTCAGCCGCGCGCTCGATCAGGTGGGAGGCGACGCCGTTGGCGATCCGGGCCAAAGTGCCCACGCTGCAGGGGATCACGACCATTGCGTCGGCGGGGTAGGAGCCGCTGGCTATGTTCGCCCCGATATCAGCGTTGGATTGCTCTTTGATTTTAATTTTCGAGGTTTTGGAGGCGAAGTTCACCGGGCCGCGAGAGCGGCTTTTCTCCAGACGTTTTGGTGCTGATCTTTCCGGGGAAAGAATCTGGCCGAGAAGATTCACACGGCCGCGGATGCCGAGTTCTTCCGCGAGCACACGCAAGCCGGAGTCCGACGCGATGAAGTTCACGGTCTGGATACGAGCGTCGCGTTCAACTGCCAGCAGAAATTGCCGCAGGAAGACCGACCCGCTGGCGCCAGTAGTCGCGACGGTCAGATTCTGTGGCGGATGATTCGGCAACGCGCCTCCCGCGGGCGACGCAAAGCGTCCGCCCCGAAGTTTGGAGCATAGGGAGTTGCCGAACGGGAGTCAAGAAGAACACCAGAGGAAGATAGCCAGAAGCGAAAGGCTAGAAGCTGCTTTTTATGGCATCCACTGCCAATTTGCGATCCCGCCGTAGCGCCGCGCAGCTCCACGCGCTGGCGGGAGTCGAGCGGCAAATCCGCGCCCAGGATTCGCACAGCCGCCGTAAATATCTGCGTGAGTTCAACCAAGCGTTCCGCAGCTACAATTCCGTTCTCGATGCTCAACAGATTTGGAGCGCTGTACACGGCGCCGACATGGTCCTGATTGGCGACTACCACGCCCTGGCCGCCGCCCAGCGCTACGCTGCATCCTTGCTCGAGCAGCGTGCCCTGGCTGGGGATCGTCGAGTCGTACTCGGCGTCGAGACTATCTTCGCGCGCGATCAGCACATCCTCGAAGAATGGTGGCGCCGAGAAATTAGCGAAGAGGAATTGCGCCAGCGCATCCGTTTCGATCTCGACTGGGGCTACGATTGGACTCCGTTTTACGAACTGCTGGTCACCGCGCGCGATCACGGAGAGGCTGTCTACGGCCTCGACTGCATGCCGCGGGAGAACCTGCGGAAAATTGGAGCTCGCGATCGCCACGCCGCGGCGAAGATTGCCGAGATCCGCCGTCGTCATCCCGATGCGGTGATCTTCGTCTTATTCGGCGAGTCGCACCTTGCTCCGGGACACCTGCCGCGTGCGGTACAGAAGGAAATGCCCGACGCGAAAGTTCTGACCGTGTTGCAGAATATCGACGCACTCTACTGGCGTGCCGCGGGCGAGCGCGCCGACAAGGTCGAGGCAGTAAGCATCGTTGACGATGTCCTGTGTGTATTCAACGCGACGCCGCTCGAAAAATACGAAAGCTACCGGCTGTTTCTCGACCAATGGAGCCGCTGCGATACCGGACCCGACTTCGCGCCGACAATTTACAATTTGATCGACAGCCTGGCCGCTTTTCTCCAGATCAACCGTTATTCGCCGCATAACGGCACGCAGCCGAAGTTTCTGGTCGATATGCTGCCTGAGGTCCACGGCAACTCATCGGATGCGTTGATCCATCGCATGCTCTCTCGTAAGGGCATCACCGAGCGGCAGTTGGAAAGCATGCTAGCGACGGTGGAGGAGCGTGGCAGCGCTTATCTTCCGCAGGTGAATGCATTTTATGTCCGCGACTTTCAGATGGTGCATGCGGCCGAAGATGCGACGAGGTTTCTGCATCACGCCTGCCGCAGCTTGCCCCAACGGCTCAATGGACATGACGGCGGAAATGGCCTTCAGGAAAACGAATGCGTTGCTTTGAGCGTCGACTACTTTTATACGAGGGTACTGGAGGACGCTGTTGCCTATTTCGGATCGCGGGTGCTTTATCCTTCAAGGCCTGCGCCTGAGATGGAGGATTCCTTTGTGCTATCACGCGCTGCCTGCGAAAAAACGGGACAGGCAGCCGTTCGCGCGGACGCGGACAAATTTGACGCAATTGCGCGGCAGTGGGGATACCGGTTGGGAAATTTGATTTATGACAAATATCTTGCAGGAAAAGTAAAGCCGAGCGCCTTGCGCCGATTGTTTCTCGCTCGTATTGACGAGCCCAGCATCGCCCGCAAAGTCTGCACTGCCGTGATCGCCAGACTTCGATCCCTGTAGCGCCGCAGGGCGTCCCTTCGGTAGGCTCGGGCGGCGCTACATAGTACGCATCGCGAATGCTAATCTAGAAGTCGCTTGACTGTACAACGTTGGCGACAATGAACGCCCAGTCCATCCGCAAGCTCTTCGAGCAGGTGCGCCGGGGCACACTCACGGCCGACGATGCCGTTGACCGGCTTCGTCATCTACCTTTCGAAGATCTTGGTTTTGCCAAAGTTGACCATCACCGTTCTTTGCGTGCGGGTATGCCAGAAGTTATTTTCGGAGAGCGGAAAACTCCAGCGCAGACGGCCGAGATCTTCGCCCGCCTCGCGAAGCATGGCGGCAATGTCCTGGCTACTCATGCCGATAAGAAACAGTTTGCCGCGGTAAAAAAGAAAGTACGCGCCGCGGAATATCGGGAAATAGCGCGAGCCATCGTGCTGCAGCGCGACCCAACCACCTACGGCAAAGGAACCATCGCCGTGGTTTCGGCGGGAACCAGCGATATCCCGGTGGCTGAAGAAGCAGTGGTCACCGCTGAAATGATGGGCAATCCCGTGGAACATTTCTACGATGTGGGCGTTGCTGGAATTCACCGGCTGCTGGCGAATCGTGAGGCTCTGGCGAAGGCCCGAGTGGTAGTTGTATGCGCCGGCATGGAAGGCGCGCTGCCCAGCGTGGTCGGCGGCCTTGTCGGCGTTCCTGTGATTGCCGTGCCTACCAGCGTCGGCTACGGTGCGTCGTTCAAGGGACTAACCGCGCTGCTCGGCATGCTGAATTCCTGCGCGTCGAACGTGAGTGTGGTTAACATTGATAATGGATTCGGGGCGGGATACGTGGCCTCGCTGATCAATCGGTTACCCTGATCGCGGATGGAGTGGTCGTGGCCATCGCACTGTGCACGATTCAAATCGTGTGACTGCGGAGGCTCGCATGATTGACGGTAAACTCATTTATCGCGGCGACCGATTGCTGTAGAGTCTCGAAATATATTATTCGGCACGAAAATATGATCGTCGGCACGGGCATTGACATCGCGGAGGTTCCGCGCATCCGCCACTCGATTGAACGCTTTGGCGATCGCTTTCTGCAGCGCGTTTATACGGAAGGTGAGATCCGCTACTGCGACTCGAAGGCAAACCGTGTCGAGCGTTATGCCGCGCGCTTCGCCGCCAAAGAAGCGGCTATGAAGGCCCTGGGCACGGGCTGGAGCCGCGGCGTCCGCTGGCGGGATTGCGAAGTGACGCGCCTGCCCGGGGGCCGACCGACTATTGCGTTTCACGGAAAAGCCGGCGAATTTGCCGCCAAGCTGGGAGTAAAAAACTCCGCGTTGTCGCTCTCGCACACCGCGGAACAGGCTATCGCGCAAGTGATTCTGGAAAACTAAAGGCGCGATACCGCACGCCACGGCCATCTGCTAGACTGGCGCATTCCACTTCGTCATGGTTGCCACTCTACAGGTTGTTAGGCCGGTCTTCTCCCCCAGTGAGATTCCCGAACCTACTCTGCTCATTGGTTTGGGGATGACCAGTTTTGCCGCGTTGCTCCTCGAGTTGGGACTCACCCGATTGTTTTCCGTAGTGCTCTTCTATCACTTCGCGTTTCTGGCAATTTCGATTGCCCTGCTTGGACTGGGCGCTGGCGGAGTGTTCGCCTACCTGTTTAAGAAGCGATTGACTAGAACTGGCACACGCGCGCTGGCCGCGCGTCTATGTATCGACAGCTCGATTCTGGTGTTCATTGTGCTTGAAGTTGTCCTGCATGTGCCTGTCGCGCTTATGGCCACCGGAAGCAACTTTCTGCACCTAACCGCTCTTTACGTGGTTTCGGCATTGCCTTTCTTTTTGACGGGATTGCTCTTTTCGGTTGTCTTTGCGCGCGAGACATGGCGCGTGCAGCGCCTCTACGGAGCGGATTTATGTGGGGGCGCACTGGCCTGCCTGGCCGTGGTTCCACTGCTCAATTGGATCGGCGGACCGAATTCCATTCTGGCTGCCGGCGTGGTGATGGCCGCTGCCGCGCTCGTTTGGGCAGAATCGTCGCGCGCGCGCATGGGAGCAAGCGCCCTGGTGGTTGTATTTGTAAGCGTAATCGCAGCGAACCACTCCGGTCGGCTGATTGATGTTGTCTATGCCAAGGGCGTGTTTCGCAATCCGGCTTGGGTGGAATTCGCCCGCTGGAATGCGCTTTCGCGCGTGGAGGTAGATCGCCAGAGGCAGGCCAAGACCATCGTTATCGATGCCGACGCTTCCACCTACATTATGAATTGCGATTTGGCGCACTGGGACAACAGCAAATGGGAACGAGATCTCATGTCAGCTCCGCCGGCATTGGCCAACGTTCTGCGGCCACACGGCGAGTTCGCGATCATCGGGCCAGGTGGAGGGGTCGATGTGCTGCGCGCAGTGGCGAATGGCAGTCCGAACGTGACTGGAATCGAAATCAATCCCCTCATCGCCAATACAATCATGCGTGGCCGTTACGCCGATTATGCCCAGCATCTCTACGAACGTCCCGAAGTACACATCCATGTGACCGATGGCCGCTCGTACCTGCGCTCCTCGCCGCAGCAGTTCGATGTCGTGCAAATGACGCTTGTCGACACCTGGGCTTCAACTGCGGCCGGAGCGTTTGCGCTGAGCGAAAACAATCTCTACACCGTGGAAGCCTTCCGGGAATATTTCGAGCATCTCAAGCCGGATGGCATGATCGCGATCACTCGCTGGGAGTTTCGCCAACCCCGGGAGGCGCTACGCGTCGTCGCGGTGGCAATGCAGGCCTTGCACGATGTGGGTATCGCCAACCCGGCGCGCAATTTCATCGTTGCCTCGCAGGGACAGCTTAATGAAGATGGAATTCCGGTAGTCGTGCTCGCCAAAAAAACTGCGTTCACTACTGGGGAGCAGTCGACGATCCAGGCTCATTTCGAGAAATACAAGCAGTTGAATCCGCTGTACCTCGCATCGTTTCCGCTCCCAGTGCAAGCAGGACAGAATCCGTTTGCCGATTTGATAGTCAGTAACGATCCTTACCGCTTCGCGCAGAGTTATGCCTACAACGTAGCGCCGGTTACCGATAATGCACCGTTTTTCTTTTTCACGCTCAAAGCCGGGCAAATCCTCGGCCAACGGGGACTGCACCACGGCATCGACTGGAAGGTGAACCTGGGCGTACTGGTTCTGCTTTTTGTGCTGGTGATTTCAGTGCTTGCCGTGTTGGGCTTCCTGATTTTGCCGCTTGCGCTTCAGAAAGGCCGTCAGTCGCCGCTTCCAGTTTTGTACTTCGTCGCAGTAGGTCTGGGTTACATCCTGGTGGAAATTGCGTTGATCCAGCGCCTGTCTCTGTTCCTGGGACACCCAACCTACGCCCTCACTGTGGTTATTTTTCTATTGATGCTCTCCAGTGGCGCCGGGAGTTTGATGTCGCGCCGCTGGCTTGTCGGCACCAAACTGTCTTGGGCGCCGCTCGTGCTTGTGATAGTCGCGTTGTCAGCCGACCTTGTGCTTTTTCCGCGCCTGCTTGCCGCCTGCATAGGACTGAAATTCGTTTACCGTATGGCCATGAGCGGCATGCTGCTGGTTCCGCTCGGCTTCCTGATGGGAATGCCGTTTCCAACGGGCTTGCGTGCTCTGGCGGCGAGCTCTACGGTCACCAACCCGGGCGGGGCAGGCCACGATGACAACGCGGTGGAATGGGCATGGGCGATGAATGCCGCTGCCAGTGTATTGGGTTCGGTGGTCGCCATGGTGATCGCTATCGAGTTTGGCTTAACCATCACCCTGGCGTGCGGAGCTTTGGCTTACCTGCTGGCCTTATTGCTTCTTCCAGCCCTTGGCTCGCAACGCGCTTAGGAATGGACTCGTGGTTTGCTATGATGCTGCGAGGGGCGGCGAAGGTGGGAGCTGTTCCGTGTGTCACCGAAAATCACTAACGACGTTCTGAGGGAACGATTTGCCGAGCCAGAAACAGCTCAAATGGTCGCAACTCTGGGTCGGCCTCACTGTGATTTTCGCCAGCATAACGCTGGCGGTGCTTCTATTCCTGATGTCCGGAACCACCGGCTTCTTCAGCAAACGAATAACGCTTGTCTCGTATTTCGACAATGCGAGCGGGCTGCGCGTGGGAGCCCCCGTCCGGCTGAGTGGCGTCGATATCGGCAATGTTTCGAAAATTCTTATTGTCCGTGATAAGGACAAGCAGATTACTCCGGTCGAAGTGGTCATGAAGGTCGGCACGAAGTACGCCTTCGATCTGCGCCGCGATTCGGAAACCTCTCTGGATACGGCTGGAGTGCTAGGCGAGACTTACATGGACATTAACAGCTCGCAGGCGATTGGTCCCCCCGCGCAGGATGGCGATACGCTTCCTACCCACCTGCATCCCGATTTCAACGAGGTGGTGCGATCCAGCCAGAGCACGCTGCAGAACATGGATGCTCTGCTCAAGCGCGCCGATCGCATTCTGGCTTTCGCAGAGAGCGGCAAAGGCTCCCTGGGCAAGCTGATCTACGATCCCAGGTTGTACGACCAGCTTTCGCAGACGGTCACGGAGTTCAAGCAAGTTGTCGACGAAATCGCCAAGGGACAGGGCAGCCTCGGCCAACTGATCAACAGCAACGATGCCTACAACAAATTCGTGGCCACCCTCGACAAGATCAACCTCGTGGTGGATGACCTGCAAGCTGGCAAAGGAACTGCGGGGAAATTCCTGAAGGATCCGTCTCTTTACAATAATGCTAATGACACTATCGCGAACTTTAAGCAGGTGAGTGAAGACATCAACGCCGGCAAGGGTACTCTGGGCAAACTGACCAAGGACGAGGAACTGGCTGAGAAGATCAAAACCACGATGACCAAACTTGCCGCCCTGACCTCCGCACTGGAGGCAGGCCAAGGGACTGCGGGAAAGCTGCTCAAGGACGATACCCTCTACAACAATGTCAATCATGTGCTGGAAGAAACCCAAGGCCTGGTGAAAGCGATTCGAGAGAATCCCAAGAAGTATCTAAGCATCAAGTTGCACATTTTCTAAGAACGAATGCAGCAGGAGATCAGATCTCCACTTCGCCTTCCATATAGAAGACGCAACTGCCCTCCAATTCGACGCGATCACCGGCGAGTCGGCAAGTGATTTCTCCGCCGCGCAACGAGGCCTGGAAGGCGCGAAACACCGTCTTTCCCAATCGTTTGGCCCAATAGGGCGCCAGCATGCAATGCGCCGCGCCGGTCACGGGATCTTCCGGGATACCCTTGACCGGAGCGAAGTAGCGGCTGATGAAGTCGTAGGACCCATCCCCTGCCGCGGTCGCGATCACGCCGGGCCGGTTCAGGCGGGCGAGCGCCGCCATATCAGGGGCCAGCTTGCGCAAGACCCGTGCGCTCTCCAGCAGGGCCATGTAGTTGAAGGCGTTGATGAAAACCTCAATCGGAACGACGCCCAGCGCTTCGGTCAGTCCCGGCGGTGCGGGAATCGGCTCGGAGGGCCGGGCGGGGAAGTTCATAATGTAACCGGCGTCTGCACGATTCACCGTTAAGGGGCCGCTCGCCGAGTGGAATGTCACGCGGCTGCGTCCGGGCTCCAGTCGCTCCATGACCACGGCTGCGCTGGCCAGAGTTGCGTGGCCGCAAAGCGGCACCTCGGTCACGGGCGTAAACCAGCGCAAGCGATAGTCGCCGCCCTCAACGACCAGAAAAGCCGTCTCCGCTAGATTGTTCTCGGCCGCAATCGCTTGCAATGTAGGGTCAGCCGGAAAACTATCCATCAACATCACAGCCGCTGGATTGCCTGAGAAGCGCTGGGTGGTGAAGGCATCAATCTGGAATATCGGCACTCGCATGCGTTCAGTGTTCTCCGATACCGGTCAGCGCTCCCAGCAAGCGCCGGCGAAGAATCCTGGCACCACCAGGAGCACGCCCATCATCGTCGCGTTTAGGACACCGCTCTCGGAGTGGATGTGGACTCAGCCTGCTCGTGCGCGTGATAGCTGGAGCGCACCATGGGGCCGGATTCAACATGGCGGAAGCCAAAGCGTAGGGCTTCATTGCGCAATTCGCGGAATTCTTCTGGTGTGTAGAAGCGGGCGATGGGCAGGTGGTCGCGCGACGGACGCAGGTACTGCCCCACAGTGAGAATGTCGACGTCGCGCGTACCCAAGTCGCGGAAGACCTCGACGAGTTCGTCCGTGGTTTCGCCGAGTCCGACCATCACGCCGCTCTTGGTCACCATCCCGGGAGAAAACCTCTTGGCGTTCTCCAGCAAATTGAGAGTGCGCTCGTAGCGCGCACCGGAGCGCACTGCGCGATAAAGGCGCGGCACGGTTTCGGTGTTGTGATTGAGCACGTCCGGTTGTGCGTTGAGCACAATCCTCAGAGGTTCTTCCAGGCCTTGAAAATCGGGGATCAGAACTTCGATGCGGCAATCTGAAATAAGTTCGCGGATCTCGCGGATGGTCTCAGCGAAAATTTTTGCTCCGCCAACGTTGTCATCGTCACGATTCACGCTGGTCACGACGGCATGCTTCAGTCCCAAAGTCGCAACTGCCTCAGCGACGCGGCGGGGCTCGTCCCAGTCGATTGGCTCCGGACGCCCCTTTGGCACGGCACAAAATCCGCAGCGGCGCGTGCAGATATCGCCCAGCAGCATGAACGTCGCAGTCTTGTGATTCCAGCACTCGCCAATATTCGGGCACTGGGCCGACTCGCAAACCGTATGCAGTCCGAGCCCACGCGCCAACTTTTTCAAGCTATGAAAGTTATCCCCGACAGGCGCTTTGGCCCGCAGCCACTCAGGCTTGGGTATCCGAAGTGGAGGCGCGAGGTCGATCTGAATCAGTTGAGAAGTCCCGGCCATCAGTTTGATTCTATCAGTTCGTCTTTTTCGGCTTGAGAGCCAGAGCGTGCCTTGGGGTACTCAGGTGGCCCAGTCGCAGACTCTACGGCAAGTACCGTGACACCCAATCTACCGCGGGACCAACGACTAGCACGGTCAGAACGAGCTGTGCGATAGTCCCACCCAGCCACGCGAGGACTTGCCGCCCAAGACCCATATTGTGTGTGAACTTGAAGACGCGACAGGCATGAGCTAGATACGTCGCAAGCAACGCGACCTCAACGACATCGGACGCGACAGCTAGTGGCTCGACGCGCTGAGCAAAGTGGTCCAAGGCAAAATAGGCCGCCCCTGGGAGCAGCCAGAAACCCTGTAAGTAGAGATTGCATGCCAGTGTTTGACGAAGAGTCCGCCGAGGACGGGAGAGCAGGTAAAGCGCTAACGAATTGAAGAAAACGACCGTCACCGGCCAGAAGAACTTTTTGACGATCTCGTGGTATCTACTCCTGTGCTCACATTCGAGTGCAATCCTCCGGAACGATCTTGCGATCCCGGGGTCGCGTCCCACCAGGTAGAACGCCACATCGTTAGCCCCGACGGACCCAACCTTGCTCTTGATGTGGTCCGACAATATGCTTGACCCTGGTACAAAGGCTTCCTCAGTGCTGTACTTGTCAGCGTCCGCATCCTTCAAGTCCATGTCAGCCATAAACGCACTCTGGGAAGCGGAATCAAGGCTCGCCCAAACCTCGAACCATCCCACCTCCGTCCTTTGCCATGGAGTCAGCGGAAAAGTTAGCGCCATCACCCCAAAGCAAATTGAGTAGAAAGGTAAGGGCCTAATTCGGTACGGATACTTACCATCAAGGACCGCCCGAAAAAATGATCTGTAATCTGTGATCAGTAGTAGGGCTGATCTTGCCAGTTGAACCTGCGGCTTCTCCTGTAAGGGATCGCCAAGCTCTAAATCGCGTTCCTTGGCAGGCTTGGAAACTCTTTTCATGTCTAAGGGCCCTCAGACGCAGGATATCCTTGCATCTGGGATTAACTAAACCGCGGCATGGGTTCCGAGTTTATCAGCCCACCTCGACCAGTCCGTAGGTATGCTGCCAACGCGTGCGCATGGCGACCAGGGCGCGGCTGATCTCGACCTCCGTGACTTCGGAATTGGGCCCAGCCATCACCGCCGCAGCCTCGCGTTTGGCCAATTCCAATAACTGGCGGTCACGAATCAGGTTGGCTACACGGAAGCTCGGCATGCCGGCCTGCCGAGTGCCGAAGAACTCCCCGGGCCCTCGCAGTTCGAGATCGAGTTCGGCGATTTGAAAACCGTCGTTTGTGCGCACCATGGCATCGAGGCGGCGCTCGCCCTCTTCGGTTACTTTGCCACCAGTCATCAAGATGCAATAAGACTTCGCTGCGCCCCGCCCGATCCGTCCGCGCAACTGGTGAAGCTGCGCCAGACCAAAGCGCTCCGCATGCTCTATCACCATCACCGTAGCGTTCGGCACATCCACTCCAACTTCAATCACGGTGGTGGCGACCAGAATCTGCAATTCGCCCGTCTGAAACATCCGCATAACCTGATCCTTCAAATCGGTGTCCAGGCGACCGTGCAGGAGTCCAAGCTTAAGATCAGCGAACACCTTTCCGCTCAATTCGCGGTACATCTTGATCGCGGCTTTGAGTTCGCTCTCCTCATTTTCCGCGATGACGGGGTAGACCACATAGACCTGATGTCCCTTCGCCACTTGCTTGCGCACAAACTCCCAAACTTCAGGCGAGCGGTCGTCGGTGATTCTTCTTGTAACGATCGGAGTACGGCCCGGAGGAAGTTCGTCCAGCACGCTGAGGTCGAGATCGCCATAAAGAGTGAGCGCCAGAGTTCTGGGGATCGGAGTAGCGGTCATGACTAAAACGTCAGGCTCGGCCGGACGGCCCGGTATCAAAGGGGAGCCCGTCCCCGCATAAGCATCTTCACCGCCATCACCCGATTTCTTCATCAACTTCAGCCGCTGTAAAACGCCGAACCGGTGCTGCTCATCGACGATCACTAATCCCGGCCTCGCGAACTCAACTTTTTCTTCCAACAGGGCATGCGTGCCGACGATGAGCTGCGCATTCCCCTGCGCGATGTGCCGGCGGATTTCGCGCTTGCGGTCGCTCTCCAGCGATCCGGTCAGCAGGACGATGCGGTATCCCGCATTTTCCAGAATTCTCCGGGCGGAAAAATAATGCTGTTGCGCTAGAATTTCCGTCGGAGCCATCAGCGCGACCTGGTAACCATTTTCGATCGCTATGATGGCTGCCTGAAAGCCGATGATGGTTTTTCCCGATCCCACATCTCCCTGCAGCAAACGCCGCATGGGATGCGCCTTCTGCATGTCATGAGCGATTTCTTTCAAGACTCGCTTCTGCGCGGCTGTGGGATGGAAGGGCAGAATTTTCTTGATGGCCTGTCGCACCCGGTCGTCCAGCTGAAAAGCGATACCCGTCTGAGCCTTGAGCTGACGCCGCTTGAGCTCCAGTCCCAGCTCGATGAAGAATAATTCCTCAAAGATTAGCCGGATGTGCGCAGGCGTGCGCGCCGACTGCAAATCTTCGAAGCTCTCTCCAGCCTCGGGCCAATGCACTTTCCACAGAGCCTCGCGCGGCGAAACCAGCGCCAGACGCTCGCGCACGGTTGCCGGAATGGTTTCTGCGAGTTCGGGAGTCAGATCGTCCAACGCGGTGCGGATGACTCGGCGAAACCAGCGCGCGGTCACGCGTCCTTGTCCGGCCGACTCGTAGATGGGCACGATGCGCCCCACTTCGAGCGATGCCGCAGCCTTGTCGTCCGTGCCGTTTCCGCCGGCATCGCCCAGCATCTCAAACTGCGGCTGGATAATCTGCAGCTCTCCGCTCCGCCGGTCTTGCTCCACCTTGCCGTAGAGCGCGAGCAACTGGCCGGGTTTGAACTTGTCCTGCAGGTAAGCCCCATGAAACCACAGGCAGCGCAACTTGGATCGCCCTTGCCCCACAGTCAGCTGAAAGATAGGCATCCTGCGAGTGCGAAACAGGCCCGAGTTGCGGACTTCGGCGATCACGGTGGCCATTTCGCCGGGACGCAATTCCGCAATCCCACGCGGATTCAGCCGGTCTTCGTAGCGAAAAGGCAGATAATTGAGCAGATCGCCCACCGTGGCAATGCCCTTGGTGGCGAGAATCTCCGCCAGCCGCGGACCAATTCCCTTGACGTATTGCACCGGCGTGGTGAGTTCAAGCATGGCGGACGTTCCCAAGGAATGTTAGCAGCAACTTGTCCCATAAATGCGATGCTTGGTGTTTGCTGTTGAGAGGGAGTTGGCTCGAGAAGGCCATCAAGATCAGTCTTTTCACCTTTCCCAGTCAAGAGCCTCTTACATGATGAAGCCGGTGTCTAAAGCCTCGGTGCTGGTAAATCTAGTTCAAGCTCTGTGTGCCATCATCCTGGGCAATGTCGCGTATTTCTTTCTCGCCCCCGCCTTTCACCTGCCGCACCACCAGCCTTTCCAGATGGATTGGGGACTCGTTGTGGACTTCTGGTTCTGCGTGGTTGCTTACGGGCTGATCCGCACGGCAAGGAGATGGAAGTAGACCGCGCTCCGCGAAAACCACGGCGGCTGCATACGGGCGCTGACCTCAGGGGCTAAAGCCCTCATCTTTGTTTGGGCCCAGGCGGCGCGGCTAGAAGCCGCGCCCTTTCAAAACAGAGATTCTTTTCGTGGTTACTTTCGGAACGTCTGGCAAACGCCTCCGTCACGTTACGATATCTCCTGAAGTATGAACAAAATTGCAGTCCTGTACGATGCCGGCCAGGCCGTGCTCTCCACCTTCGATTTGGACGAGGTGCTGCAGCGCATTCTGGCCATCGCACGCGACTATTTTCATCTGCGGAATGTGGCGATTGCGCTGCTGGACAAGCCGTCCCAGCAGCTATATATCCGCTCGCAAATTGGCTGGGACGAGGGGCAGGACAAGATTCGCGTGCCTCTGGGCCAGGGCATAACGGGAGCCGCTGCGCTCAAGAAGCAGCCAGTATATGCGCCCGACGTCACTAAAGATCCACGATACTTCTGCTCCGCGAAATCCACCCGCTCCGAGCTCGCCATTCCTTTAATGGTGCGGGATGAGGTCGTCGGGGTCTTGGATTGTCAGAGCGATCGTGAAGACCATTTCGACTCAGAAACGATCGATCTGCTCACGCTCTTTTCCACCCAGGCGTCGATCGCTCTGCAAAACGCGCGCCTCTATTCTCTGGAGCAGCAGCGGGCGCGGCAGTTGCAGGCGATCAATGCCATCGCGCAACAAACTACGGCTGTTCTGGAGCTAGAAGACCTGCTGGGCAGAGTTTGCGAATTGATTCAGGAGGCGTTCCAGGTATCGCATGTCTCGCTCTTCCTGAGGGAGGATCATGACCTGGTTCTGCGGGCTCATCACGGCACGCTCACTCCTCGCATACCGCAAGGTGGACGCTTCCCGGCCAGCAACGAGCCATGGGCGAGCATCCTGGCCGGCAACCGGACCGCGACGGAAAGCGATCTTCGCAGCGCAACCACTACCAAGTTCTTCGCGGAATCGGCCTCGCGCATGCGCATCCCGCTTGTCTCCTTCGGCCAAACGCTGGGAGTTCTCGCTCTGGATAGCTCCCTGCCGGATGCGTTTCGCGACGGCGATTTGCAGTCGCTGGAATCCGTTGCCGACATTTGCGCCACCGCCATCCAGAACGCCCACTACGTGGAACGCGTAAAACAACTTGCCTACCTTGATGGCCTCACCGGCATTTTCAACCGCCGCTTTTTCGAACTGCGCATTCTTGAAGAGATTGACCGCGCCCGGCGCTACGGCACCGGCATGGCCGTCGTCATGGCCGATATCGACCAGTTCAAGCGGCTCAACGATGAGTTCGGACACGTATTAGGCGACGAGGTGCTGCGCCAGGTTTCCTCGCTGTTTCACCAGCAAGTGCGAAAGATTGATGTCGTGTGCCGCTACGGTGGCGAAGAATTCGGAATTCTGCTGACCCAGACTACCGCAGCACACGCCATGAACATCGCCGAGAAACTACGAAAGATGGTGGCGGGATGGCAATTTCCGGGTGTGCCACGCACCGTTACCATTAGCGCTGGAACCGCTGCCTTTCCCGAGCACGGCACTACCCGGGACGAACTGGTGAAGGCTGCGGACGCTGCCCTCTACGTCGCGAAGCAAGCGGGGCGCAATCGAGTATGTGTAGGAATTCGGGCGCGCAATCAAGCCGCTGGCTCTTAGCTTCTTGCGATCACCGGAACAGCAAATCTCTCCCGGCTATTGCACGCCATACTAGATATCGAGCCAGTGAGCCGCCATTTCCTTACGAAGCTGCTCCATCTCTTTCTGCAGTTTCTCGCGGCTTTTCAGGAGTTCCTCCCGAACTTTGGTATCGACTTGCTCCGTCAGCTTGCGGGCTTGCTCTTTCGCTAGTCTCTTCTGTTCGCATACAGACTTGCGTACTTCCACGGAAGCCTTGCGGGTTTCTTCTCTCATCTGTTCCAGCTGCGGCTGTAGTCTGGCCACTTCGTTCAGCGCTTCCCGCAATTCGGCCCTGCTTTCCGCGTCCACTTCCGGCGCTTCGAAGCTCTCCTCGATCATTTCGCCGGACTCCTTGCGTCCCGGCAAACTTATGGTCAAAGTCTGGGCCTTCCTCTCTCGAATTACTTCCACGTTCACCGATCCGGCGTTGCGGGAATGCAAGGCGTGACTAAAATCGCTGGTGTCGTGCACCGTCTGGTCGCCAACCCGAACGATCACATCTCCAGCGCGTAAACCAGCTTTATCAGCGCGACTGCCTTTTTCAACTGATCGAACTAAGACTCCATCTCCGTTCTTCGCGCCAAAAAATTCCCCCAGCTGCGGGGTAAGATTTTCCACCATCAGTCCGCTTCTCGTCGACGAATGAACGTAAACCACTCCAATATTAGGGACATCGAAGTCCGGCATATTAGGCAGCTGTGGCATTTCGAAATGGAAGTCGTTGTCTTTGTCTTTGCCTTTCGCGAGATGGTGAAATTCTGAACGGCGATCCGCCAGTTGCACTTTTATCGTCATTGGCTGCCCATCGCGGCTCAGCCCAAGCGTGACCAGGCGTCCGGGTGGGGTTTCATGGATCATTCGCTGCAGTTGAGTCTTACTCTCGACGCTCGTTCCGTTCATGCTCAGAATGACGTCATGTTCCCTGATGCCGGCTTTTCCGGCGGGAGCATCCTGGTCGACCATGGTTACTTCGACCCCTTTTTCTTCTTTGAGCTTTAGGGATCCGAGGCGATCGGAGGTGATATCGGCGATGTCAACGCCGAGATAGGAACTTGTGCCCGAATCTTCGCTGGAAACGCCGAAAGGTTCCGACGCCTCCATCGCGGTTTGTCCGGCTTGCGAGAGGCTGAGGAGCAAAGGCAGCAAGGCAACCGCAGTCAGAATTTGCTTTCGCACGGATCACCTCCAAAAGTCTTGGGCCCTGGTATTTTGCTTCGAATCATTCCTGAATCCGCTGGGTCGTTGATCTACTGATTCGACCGCTTGAAGCAGATGTCTCCGGTCGTTGTCCGAACCTTGAGGACGGGTCCTCCCCCATTTAACCTGCCTTCGGCGCTGAGCGTTCTCGGCCCCCACTTGTCGCCTTCGCTGGCAATGTGAATGTCCGGGAAGTCCGAGGTAATGTGATGCCCACTACCCAAGTCGACGCTGGCTCGCACTGAGATGGCGACGTCAGGTGCGATGTAAACCGTAATGTCGCCCGCTGAGGTCTCAAGCATCGAACTGGTGGGCTCAGCTCCCGTTTTTACGAGCTTCACCACGATACCGCCGGCGCCCGTCTCTGCACGAGCCGATGGAACCCCATACAACTCGATCCCACCCCCGCCGGTACGGGCCTCGACATGGCCTTTAGCCGACGCAAGATGGATGCTGCCCCCGCCCGTGTCAATTTCCACCGGACCACCCATGTCTCCAAGATCGATGCTGCCGCCGCCGGTCGAGACTTTCACCTTGCCGCTGCACTGGCGAACCTCAATGCCTCCGCCACCCGTTTCAATGCTGGCGGCCTGAGAGGCAGACATAATTTCCACGCTGCCTCCGCCGGTTTCCGCGACGAGTTTTCCATTGGCGTGATGCACTTCAATAGACCCGCCGCCGGTATGCAGGCCAATATCGCCGCTGATGGTTCCCACTTCGATAGATCCGCCACCGGTCTCGGCGTGGACGCCTCCACCGATGTCATCCAGATGCATGCTGCCGCCGCCGCTCTCCGCCTCCACTCGGCCAGAAATTCCCGTCGTATCAACGTTGCCGCCTTCGGTCTCGATCTTCACCAAGCCGATCTCGCGGGGCACGTTAATGGCAAACTCTCCTGAGAACTTGCGAGGCCTGCCTCCTTGCCAGTCGCCGACAATCCATGCTGTGTCGCCACGGACGTATGCGCTGACTTTGAAGGACCCAAACTGGCGGCGCGCGTCCTCCTCAGACGAAGTGTAGGCGCGCGTATGAACCACGTAGTTGATGCCCTGCTGCTGTGCGCCATGTACGACTACCGAGCCCATGTCGACCTTGACGTGCAGATTCTTTACCGAGGCCAGAGTGCCAGTGATTTCCTGACCCCAGGCGCCTCCCTCGCGGGAGATCCTGCCTTCTTGCGCCCGCGTCAACGGAGCAAGGAGGCACATTACGCAAAGCAGGCCGACGAATTGGGGCGAACGTTTCAAAATAAATGCCTCAGCTTCTTTAGTGGTGCCGTGCCATTTTCATTCCGAACAAGCGCTAGTCAATCTCCGGCAACTGCGCCAGCATGGTTCGCGCCTGCGACTTGATGTACTGGCTTTGATCTTTGGACGCAAGCGTTATTAATACTCCGCGCACGCTGCCATCCGCCTTCACCGGCTCGATCAGGCGCAACGCCTCCGTTCGCACCCCCGGATTCGAATCGTTCACCAGCGCTTCCAGTACCACATCGCGCACTCGCACATCATCCTTCACAAAACTTCCTAGACCGTCGAGCGCTTTCAGCCGCACTCCGGGATTCGTGTCGTAACGCAGCGCATAGATCAAAGCATCGCGCACCTGCGAGACATCGGGTTTCTTGGTCAGCAGGTCCACCGAATCCATGCGTACCCCAGAATTGTAGTTATTCCGCGCAGCAAACAGCAGCAGTTGCTGGATCCGCTGGTCATTCATCGATCCCTGGGTCTCGAGCGTCGAAACTGTGTCGTACTTGATGTCGATCTGATTGGTGCCCGGCTCCTGCGTAATAGAACGGATGCCTGTAATGGAAGCCTCGGCTGGGGTGGGAGTTGCGATCGCGGTCGGGGTTTGCGGCTGATGAACTAATACTTTGTAGGAAGTTCCAACTCCGCCGGCGAATCCAAGCATCAGGATCACAGATGCCAGCGCCGGCGAGAAGCGCACCTGCCGCAGCCAGTTCGTCGGATCAAACGCCAGCCGATGCCAGAAGCGCCCTTGCTCGGCCGTTTCCAGCGCTTCCTGCAGCCGCATGCGCGAAGCCGCCAGCAGGTTCGGCGTCGGTTCCGCCTCCGGAGTGTGCGACAGCAGAGCGAGAAACTCCTGCTCCGCCTTCAGTTCGGCCGCACAGTCGGCGCAGCGCGCCACGTGCTGCTCCAACTCATGGCGGGCATCATCGGCCAGTTCGCCATAAACCTGCAGCGTGATATTTTCTCGAACCCATTCGCACTTCATAATCGCTCCCTCAGCCCATTACTACCAATGTGGGGACAGCCGCCCTCGGCTGTCTGCCGGGTGCAGCCCGGTTCCCCTCCCTGCCTCATATCCGCCAACTGCCCTCGCAATTTCTGCGTGGCTCGAAACAGCGTATTCTTCGCGGTTTCTTCCGTGGTGTGCAAAATCTCGCCCACGGTCCGCAGCTTCAATCCGTGGTAATGCTTCAACTCGAACACCATTCGCTCGCGCGGCGTCAGTTTCTCCAGCGCCCCAGAGATTCGCGCGCCCAACTGCCTTCGCATCAAATCGCGCTCCGGATTCGCTCCTGCGCGCCCATCTGGTACCTGATCGAGTAGATCGTATTCCCCGCCGGACGCGTCTTTCGCCACCGGAGCGTCTTCCTTGCGCACCGTCTTCTTGCGCAAGTGATCGAGGCACAGGTTGGTCACGATCCGATAAATCCACGTGTAGAACGAGCACTCGAAGCGAAAGCTTCCGATATTTTTGTAAGCCTTAAGGAAGGCATCCTGATACACGTCCTGGGCGTCGTGCTCAGTGCCGGTAAGATGCAGCGCCAGCCGCAAAACCGCCTGATCGTAGTGACGCACCAATTCCTCGAAGGCGGCGCGGTCCCCGCGTTGCGCCTCACGGATGAGGATCGTATCGTCGATGCGGCGTTCTTGCCCAGCCATGCGGCCCCGCGCGGGGATTTGGTCGTCACCAATTACACAACCGCTGACTCTGTTCACTCGCTCAGACTTCGTTTTCGAGTGCGCCCGTTCACCAACCGTAAGTGTTACTGCCCAAACATCGGCCGGCATGTTTTATCGTTGTCCTGTACCGCCCGGTGTCGATGCCGTACCCGGGCTTGCATAGGAATAGACGGGGAATCAGTGGAATCGTAAGCAGAAATTATAGGGTAGCCGAGGATTTTATGGGGTGTAGGTGATTCTTGCAGAATGATTTAGCGGAAACAGAACATCGATTGGGGGTCAGGAATCCGCGCCTTGCTGCGCCGCGAGTATATACTCGCAACCGCTGCTTCGAGGCAAATGGGAGCAACTGTTAGAGGAAGAATCATGGAGATGAGACCGTCCGGGCGCCGTTTGGCGTACACCGTGATCATACTGTTAACTCGTCTTTGCCAACCTGGGCTAGCCGCAGCGCAAGCGTCATCGGCTTATCCCGCGGAAGTAAAAGCCCCTTGGGCTAATCCGTTCACAGAAGCTCAGATTCGCGACAAGGCGACGACTCTACTGCGGCAAATGACTCCTGACGAAAAAATCGCGCAGTTATCGCAGCTACCAGGAACTGACTCCGACGAATTCAAGGAAAACGTAAAGCAGCCCATGGAAGAGATCCTCAAGCAGGTGGGCGCGGGTTCCATCCTGTGGATTTCTGATCCCAAGGAGATCAACCGCCTGCAGCATGTGGCGGTCGAACAATCGCGGCTGCACATTCCGGTTCTCTTTGGGCTCGATGTTATCCATGGCTACCACACCATCTTCCCGGCGCCGATCGCCATGGCATCGTCGTGGGATACGAAGATGGTGGAGGATGCGCAATCCGTGGCCGCGCAAGAGGCTCGTGCCGTCGGAATTCAGTGGACCTTCGCGCCCATGGTCGATATTGCTCGCGATGCCCGCTGGGGACGCATGGTCGAAGGCTCGGGAGAAGACCCGTACCTGGGAGCGGCGATGGCCCGAGCCCAGGTCTTGGGGTTTCAGGGCAAGCAGTTAGGCGCTCCAGATCAAGTGCTCGCCTGCGCGAAGCACTTCGCCGGCTACGGAGCGGTCGACGGAGGACGCGACTACGATTCTTCTTACATTCCGGAAGAGCAAATGTGGAACACGTACCTGCCTCCTTTCAAAGCGGCTATCGATGCCGGCGCTGGGAGCCTAATGAGCGCTTATATGGATCTGAACGACGTTCCGGCAAGTGGCAACCGATGGCTCCTGCACGACGTTCTGCGTGATTCGTGGGGCTTTCAGGGATTTGTGGTGAGCGATGCCTTCGCAGTCCGCAGCCTGAGAATCCATGGCTACGCCAGCGACCCGCAAGATGCCGCCCACAAGGCTTTCACCGCCGGCTTAAACATGGATATGGCCAGCGGCACTTACCTCAAGTATCTGCCCATGGAACTTCAGCAGGGACGGATCTCTATGCAGCAGATCGACGATGCTGTCTTGCCGATTCTGGAAATCAAGTTCCGCATGGGATTGTTCGAGCATCCTTACATCGATGAATCACGTATCGAGTCCACGCTCAACGATCCCGCTCATCAGCAAATGGCCCGCAGGGCCGTGCAGCGCTCGGTGGTGTTGTTGCGCAATGAAGGCGGGCTGTTACCTCTGGATAAGTCAGGCAAAACCATTCATTCCATCGCGGTGATTGGCCCGCTCGCCGACGCGCATAACGATCTGCTTTCGATGTGGGGCGCACTGGTGAAACCCGGCCCTACGGTCAGCATTCTGCAGGGAATCCGGGAGAAGGCCGGCTCAGCCATTCACGTCGTGTTCGCACATGGGCCGAACCTCAGGCGCATAATGCCCTCGCCGCTTGAAGGGATTGCCATGACCGCGGCGTTGCAGGAGGAACCACCTCAGACGGAGCAGGAGGCGAAGCAACCAATCGAAGAAACCATCGCTCTCGCGCGGCAGAGCGATGTGGCCGTGCTGGTGGTGGGAGAGATTGACCTGATGAGCGGCGAGTACGCCTCGCGATCTTCGCTCAGACTTTCGAACGGTCAGGAAGAACTGCTGGAGGCGGTTTCTGCCACAGGTAAGCCTGTGGTTTTGGTGCTCGTCAACGGCCGCCCGCTTGATATATCGTGGGCCGCCGAACACGTGCCGGCCATTCTCGAAGCTTGGTACCCGGGAAGCCAGGGCGGCAACGGAATCGCCGATGTGCTGTTCGGTGACGCTAACCCATCAGGCCACTTGCCCGTGAGCTGGCCGCGCAGTTCCGGACAGCTGCCCCTCTATTACAACCACAATCTCACGCAAAACCCAGAGACCGAGCCGGATTTCAAGTCACGCTACTGGGACCTACCCAGCACGCCGCTCTATCCCTTCGGCTACGGCCTCGGTTATGCGACGTTTTCCTTCGACAATCTAAAGGTAACTTCAACGGCGCGCGCCGGAAACACAATCGATGTCTCAGCCGACGTGACCAATACCGGCAATCGCGCTGGGGATGCCGTGGTTCAGCTCTACATCCACCAGCGCGCAGGCAGCGCCTCTCGTCCGGTACGGCAGTTGAAAGGATTCCAGCGTGTTGCGTTGGAGCCTGGTTCGAAAAGCGCCGTCCACTTCACGCTGGGACAAGACGAGTTGCAATTCTGGAGCCCAACCGAAAGAAAATGGGTAGTTGAGCCTGAGCAGTTCGACGTATGGGTAGGCGAAGATTCCAGCGCGTCGCTGCACGGGGACTTCCGACTAACCAAGTGAGTTGACCTTATTCCGCGACCGCTTCCTTCTCGATAACCACCTTCAAATGCGCAGTGACGTCCTTGTGCAGTTTTACCGGCACGGTGAACTCGCCCAGGGTCTTCAGCGGCTCGTGGAGCTGGATCTGGCGCCGGTCCAGGTTAATGCCCTTCTTCGCAATGGCTTCGGCGATGTCGCTGGAGGTGACCGAGCCGAACAATTGATCGTGCTCGCCCGCGCGCTTCTGGAAAGAAGCTGCCAGCCCTTCAAACTGCTTTGCCAGTTCTTCCGCTTGCGACTTCTCCTTGGCCGAGCGGCGCACCGAGGCGGCCTTCATCTGCACGATGACGGCCTTGTTGCCCGCGGTCGCCTCAATGGCGAGCTTGCGCGGCAAAAGAAAATTGCGCCCATATCCTTCGGCAACCTTCACCACGTCGCCGCGCGATCCCAGCTTAGTTACGTCTTCTTTGAGAATGACTTCCATGAGCATGACTCCGATGTTTGAGCTTGTTGGCCACGGATTCTCACTGATTACCACGGATAAAACCAAAATATGTAAAAAGCGTTATCCGTGTTGATCCGTGCAAATCCGTGGCAAGTGTCCTACGATGCTCGCCCGGCAAACGGCAGCAGGGCAATGTTGCGTGCCTGCTTGATCGCTGTTGCCAGCCGGTGCTGATGCGGCGAGCACACGCCGGTCAAGCGCCGGGGTACGATCTTGCCGCTTTCGGCCACGAACTGTCCGAGCAGCCGGTAATCCTTGTAGTTGATGTCAGCGATCTTCTCGGTGCAGAACTTGCAAACTTTCTTGCGCCTGAAAAATTTCCGTCCCCCTTCACGCGGAGGTCCGCCGGGGCCGGAACGCCCACCCCCGCCTCCTCCGAACCGTGGACGGTCTCCACCTCCCGAACGTGGTCCGTCGCCGGAAGGCCGCGATGGCCGTTCGGCCACCGGCGCTGCTGCTTTCGTTTCGTCAGTCATAATGCTCCTTGTAAAACAGTGGCCAGTGATCAGTGGTTAGTGATCAGAGAGCCAGTTCAATCATTCGCGCAGGTTGTGGGTCACTGACCACTAACCACCAGCCACTGACCACTGCTCTTACGCCGTTGCCGGAGTTTCCTCTACCGGAGCCGCGGGCCCTGCTTCGGCCGCCGCGGGTTGAGCGCTCACTTTTTTCTTCGCCTCGCGAAGTTTTTTGATCTTATCCAGGCGCTTCTGCTCTTCATCGATGCGCACGGTGAGGAACTTGATCACCGGTTCGGTGACGCGCAAGCGCCGTTCAAGTTCGTGGACTACGCTTCCCGCGCCCTCAATCGTCATGAGGATGTAAACACCTTCGCGGAACTTGCGCACCATGTATGCCAGACGACGCTTGCCCATGCGGTCCACGCTCTTGATCGAGCCAGAGGCTGAAGTCACAGTCGTCTCCAGATTCGAAATCAACTTGTCGAGATCCTCGTCCGCCATATCGGGCCGGACAATAAACATCAGTTCATAAGTACGATTCATGTGCTATCTCCAAATCTTGAACACCAGTGGTCAGTGGCTAGTGGTCAGTGAGTCCGATTTGTTTTTACTGACTACAGATCACTAGCCGCTGACCGCTAATCTTCTTCTTTGCGGTTGAAGCGATTCATCGCCGCCGCCGCGCCCTCGGTCAAAATCACTTTCACCGCTTCTGCGGCTCTGTCGAGCATCTCGTTCACAACAGCCAGCGCAGCTTTACGAAGCGGCGACAGCAAATATCCCTTCCCGTCTTCTACTCCGTAATCCGGAGCCACGCCGATCCGGATGCGCCAAAAATTCTGCGTGCCCAGCGCATCGATGATCGAGTCGATCCCGTTATGCCCCGCCGAACTCCGCCTCGTATGAATCCGCAGCGTGCCCAGCGGAAAATCCAACTCGTCCTGAATCACAATCAAGTCCGATTCCGGCTTCGCGTCGTACTCCGCCACCAATTCGCGCACTGAAATGCCGCTTAGATTCATGTACGTCTCGGGTTTGGCCAGCAGCACCGGCTCGCCCGCAACCTGAATTCTCGCCGTCAGCGCCCGGCATTGCCGGTTCCTGACCTCAACCCCGCACTCGCTGGCAATACGATCCAACGCCAGAAACCCAACGTTATGCGGCGTGAACTGATACTCAATGCCAGGATTGCCAAGGCCGACGATCAGTTTCACGCCGTATCAATTTCCTTCGCTTGCGAGTCGTGGTGCAGTTCGATTGTCATCCTGAGCAAGCGTTCTTTGCGCAGCGGAGGATCTGAGCGAGCCGCGCGAATCCACGGAGCCTGCCCTGAGAGAGCGCAAGCGACCGAAGGGCGCGTCTGGCTCGCTTCCTTATTTTTTCTCCTTCTTCTCGGCCTTCTTTTCGCCTTTCTCGGCAGGCGCAGCCTCTGCACCCTCTTCCTCGGTTTCCGCCTTGCCCTTCTTGATAACTTCTGGTTCTGCCGGAGCAGCTCCCGCCTCCGCCGCAACCGCCTCGGGCGTAACCACAACTTCTTCCTTCACCGAAGTCACGTGGGCCACGGGCTGATTCGCTTCCGTGAGGAACTTCCACTTCTCGTTGTGCGGCAAATCCGAAACGCGCAGCACTTTGCCGAACGTCAGATGGCTCACGTCGACATCGATGTGGCTCGGAATGTCTCCCGGCAGGCACTCAATTTCTACTTCGCGCAGCATATGCTCGAGAATCCCGCCCTCGGTCTTCACACCCGCGGCTACGCCCTGCAGAACGACAGGCACGCTTACTCGCAGCGCCTTATCCATCGCAATGCGTTTCAGGTCGATGTGCAGCAGGTGGCCCTTGATGGGCTCGTACTGCCAATCCACGATCATGGCCTTGGTGCGCTCGCCGCCATTTAGTGCGAGATCGAAAATCGTGTTGTGGCCGCTGTCAGAGCGCAGGATTCGCAGCACGTGCCGCGGGTCCACGCTCACCGGCAACGCGTCCTTACCCGCGCCATATACGACGCCGGGGATTTTGCCTTCGCGACGCACCCGTCGGGCGTGGTTCTTTGTTCCCGCTTCCCGCGGTTGCGCTTCCAGAGTGTTCTGTTCCAATGTGGTTGCCATAATTTCAATTCCTGTCTGTGTAATGTCATCCCGAGCGACGCGTTCCTTGCGCCGCAATAATCGCGCGTTTGACTCGCTTCCTTTTCAAAACCACCACGACCGCTAGGTAAATAACTTACTAACGGAAGTCTCTTCGTGATTGGCTTGGATCGCCCGCCCAATCAATCCCGCAATCGAAAGCACGCGAATCTTCGGCTCTCGCTTGGCTTCTTCGGTCAGCGGGATCGTGTTCGTAATCACCACCTCGCGAATCACCGATTTCGCAATGTTCTCTACCGCCGGGTAAGAAAGCACCGCGTGCGACGCACATGCATAAACCTCGGTTGCCCCGTTCTCCATCAACGCCGTTGCGGTTTTCACCAGCGTGCCCGCGGTATCGATCAGATCGTCAATGATCAAGCAGGTCCGCCCATGCACGTCGCCGATCACGTGCATCACTTCAGCAACATTCATTTCCACACGCCGTTTGTCGACGATGGCCAGCGCCGCGTCCACTTTCTTTGCAAAAAACCGCGCCCGCTCCACGCCGCCCGCGTCGGGCGAAACCACCGTCAGGTTCGGCAGGTTCAGCTTTCTGAAGTGATCCACCAGCACCGGCGACGCGAACAAATGATCCACCGGAATATTAAAAAAGCCCTGCAACTGCGGAGTATGCAAATCCACGATCAGCGCCCGGTGGGCTCCCGCGGTAGTCAACAAATCCGCCACCAGCTTCGATGAAATCGGACTGCGCGGCTTGTCTTTGCGATCCTGCCGGGCATAGCCGAAATACGGCATCACAGCCGTGATCCGTCGCGCCGACGCGCGCTTCAGCGCATCGATCATGAGCAGAAGCTCCATCAGGTGCTCGTCGACGCTCGTGCTCCTGCCGCTATCCTTGTTCGTCGCGCGGCACGTTGGCTGCATCACGAAGACATCTGCGCCTCGCACATTCTCCTGAATCTGCACATACGCTTCGCCATCGGCAAAGCGGATCACCTGCGCCTGCCCCCGTTGCATCCCGAGAAAATGGCAGACCTCATCCGCTAGCGGCTCATTAGCCGTTCCGCTGAAGATTTTGAACTTCTCGTCCACTCGCGCCCGCTGCTTGCGATCCGGCTTCTCGTCAGGCGTGGGTGGAATCTGCCTCTCGACCTTCTCCGTTTTTTCCGCCGGCGTCACCAAAGTAGCCATAGTTTAGCTCTTTGCCTTTAGCACTTAGCTTTTAGCGAAAACCTCAGGCTCTTGCCGCCGCGCTAAGAGCTAAAGGCTAACAGCTAAGAGCTGATCTCTGGCTGGGCCGCTAGGATTCGAACCTAGACAAAGTGCTCCAAAGGCACTTGACCTACCATTAGTCGACGGCCCAGTACCGCTGTTTCAAGTTTCCAGTTTCCAGTCTCCAGAAGAAACCGAAAGCCAGCATCGGTTGAAAGCGTATACCTCTATTAAACAACTAGAAACCAGAAACTGGAAGCTAGAAACTTTCACCAGAAACAAGAAACTTTGCCCAGTATTGCCGCCGCGTCAGAGTTACCGTAGTCTGCGCCGCCCAACCCTGCCTTCTGAGCTTCGCCACGGTCCGCTGCGCCGCCTCTTTCGAAGCGAACAACCCGTACAACGCTGATCCGGAGCCCGATAACGACGCATATTCCGCGCCCGCGCGCTCCAGCGCCTTCTTGCCTTCACTCAGTTCGGGATACTCAGGAAAGACGACCCCTTCGAAGTCGTTCTTGATCCCGGCCCGGACAAGCTCGAGAAGTGGATTCTCGCGCCGGCCCCTCATTGGTTGATCTGTTAAGCTTCGAGCAGAAAAACGAGGAGCACCGGAGTAACCTTTGCTCAGCCACGCCGACAGCCCTCGGCTAAGCTCAACCATTCTATCGGATGGCTCCGGCACCGTCAATTTCCGGTCCCACTCCGCAAATGCCTTCGGTGTCGATAACCCCACCTTCGGCAGAACCACCACACACACCATAGCGGGCAAGTCCTGTAGCGGATAAACCTGCTCGCCGCGCCCCACCCCCAGCACGGTCCCGCCCACCAGGAACAGTGGCAGGTCAGAGCCAACTTCAGCCGCAATCCTCAGCCGCTCTTCCGCGTCCAAAGATTTGTTCAGCACCCGCTCCAACGCCGACAACGCTGCCACCGCATTCGCGGAAGCCCCGCCTAGCCCACCCTCCACTGGCAGCCGCTTCTCGATGTCGACGACGACATGGCCGTTGGCCTTCAGTGCATGTAAGGCCTTTTCGACGATGCGATAGCAAGTATTCGATTCATCCTTCGGAACTCTCGGGTCGCTGCACCGAATCTCAATTCCCCTGCCTCGGCGAACGCTCACCCGGACCACGTCATGCAAACCAATCGTCTGATAAACCGTTAGCAGTTCGTGAAACCCATCCGCCCGGCGAGCACCAATGCGCAATCCCAGATTGATCTTCGCGAACGATCGAACGGTGACAGACATGGAGCATGATTGTAAAGCTCAACCACCAAGCATTGCCATGAATTCGCGCGGATGCTCACGGATTTGAGTCCACCGAATTTGGGATTATCAGTGAGCATCCGCGCGAATCCATGCAGCGGAGCGAAAGATACACCACCTTGGTAATCTCGACCTTCGCCGCTCATTAAAGCATCTTAATTGTGATTCCAATCACATGAACCGGTGACGGTCCTCCCTGTTGGAACCAAGAACGACCGCATGAAACGAGTGCTGCCCCGCTTCGCAACGGGGACCCTGTCAGCACTGACCCGTAATTGGGTGTAAGGCGTTGCCTGCGGAAGCGAAATTCGACCCAAATTCAGCCCGCGTTCCACGGCGCTTGGTGGTAGGGCTCCGGGAACGGGCGGTGGGCTATCAGGGGTAGTGTATGCGGAGTCCCGTTACTCGTTCTCTTTTGCTGTTTCTTCTTCTCGCGGCCGCGACTTTCGCCGTCGCGCAGAGCGACTACAAAGTCATCTCCGTCACCGACGGTGGCAGCATCTCCGGCACCGTCAAATGGTCCGGGCCGGCGCCCCATCAACTGGATTTCGCTGTTACCAAAGATCCCCAAATCTGCGATCCGGAGGGCAAAAAGACGGTCAGCCTGGAACGCCTGCTCATCGGCCCCGAAGGGGGTGTAGCGAATACTATCGTCTATCTGAAGAACATCTCTGCCGGAAAAGAGATGGACCTGCCTGAGCAACGCCGTCATCTTGACCAGCGCCACTGCCACTACGTTCCGCACATTCTTCTGGTGCCCGAGAACGCGGTGCTGCAGATGCAAAGTTCCGACGCCACTCTGCACACGATCCACATGGATGGCGCCGCCACCTATAACCTGCCGTTCCCCTTCACGAACCAGATCAACTCGCGCACCATGTCGATGCCCGGCCTGGTCAATCTGCGCTGTAACGGCGGCCATGTCTGGATGAACGCCGAGATGATGGTCGTCCCTCATCCCTATTACGCAGTCACCGACGAGAGCGGACGCTTCGAATTCACCAACGTCCCTCCGGGGACCTATCAGATTGTCGCCTGGCATGAAGGCTGGGGGCTTGCCGGCAAAGAACAAGCCTACGACGTCCTGACCGAGCGCACTGTACTGCGCCCCATCTTCACGGAACCGAAGATGTGGGAGAAATCAGTGACAGTCAACGCCAATCGTCCCAGCTCAGTAAGCTTTGTAATCGGAAGTAAGTAGGGAATGCCTGTGCTGGCCGGGCACTCCGTTCGGCAAGCAGGCAGGCTTGCCCGCCAACTGCCAGCGGGAATTAGCACTCGTTGGTCTCTGAAATGGGAAGGGCACGACGTTCACTCGTGCCGGTCGAAATCACAAATCTTGTGGGCTTTAGCGCCTGAGGCGATCGCCTCTGTCCTACTGCCGCGGAATTCTAGCTTCCAGGAATGTCAGGCAGGATTAAATCCGTGCAAATCCGTCGCTAACGAAACGCCCACTACCCCCGCCGCTTATACAGCACCGCAAACTCAAATCCCGGATTCGCCGGAAAAAGCTCCGCCACTTTCCGCAAGCGCTCGGCCAGCGCCGAAGCTGCGAGCAGCGGATAATCCCGCTCCCGCAGGTCGTAATAATCTACATCCAGAAAAAGCGAGAGCAGATAAATCGAAATGGTGTCGGAAAACGTCGCTTCGAAGTACTCATTCTTGTAGCGCTCCGCCTCAGCACCTCCGGCCAGCGCCAGCTTTCGCGCCTCCCAGGCATCGAGCGAGGTTTCACCGCGCGTACCGGCCTCCACTTGCTTCCAGGCCAGCTCGCTGAACTCTTGCGAAACGCCTGCAATCTCGACCAACGCGTGCCCCACGTTGATATAGAACTCGAAGGCTACCGAAAATTTATCATCGGTCAGCCGGGTCGAGATGAATACGCATTGTGAATCTCCTAGATTCAAGTTGCGATGGCAGACCGCGTTGTCGCTAAGCGCCACATCGTAGCGATCCGCGATCAGGATCTCTTCGCCCTGGCTCACCGTCAACGGCACAAAATAATAAGCCTTGCGCTTAAGTGCCGCCGCAGCCTTGGCGGGAACCGCGGCAATCATGCGCTCGAGGTCAAACGAACTGATGGAACTCTCGCCCGCCGAGGCGTAGCACACCCCGTTCGCCGCTTGGGAAACCGGCGTCATCCGCACCACATCCGCGGGGCTCCGCGTCACTGCTGGCGCTGCATGCGACATACTTAATCATTTATACACTAGAGGACGCTGGTACCAGCGCCGGACGAAGCCAGCAGCGTGGAAGGCCATTTGGGAACTCCGCTCAATGCTGCCAGTCATTGAATCTGGATCGCGGAACCTAGATCGCGGGAACCTGGATGGCGGTTCGGCACTGCTCCAGAGCTTGGGATGATGTAGCCTAGAAGCATGCCGCCGACCCCACGCCCACCGCGTTGGTATGTGATTCCGGTGCGCGTCCTACTGGTGACTTTCATCGGTACTCTCCTCTCGTTCGCAGTCAGCCTGCTGCTCGGCATCGTCGGAACCGTGGTTGTGGCGGCCTGGCGCCACGTCAATCCGGACATGACCGCAGCGTATCGTCACGTCGCCTTGCCCGCCGCCCTGGTTGCGGGGAGCATTATCTTCGTGCTCGCGCTAGCCATGGAGATCCGCCACTACCGCCAGTCGAAAACCCTGGCTGCAATCGCGAGATTAAGTTGAAGATGGCAAGTTGAGGATGGCGAGTTGAGGATGCTCCAATGAGAATACCTAGCTGATATGGCTCCCCGCATAGCTATCCCGATGCCGCACTCGATCGACCTCGATTATGCCGAGCGGTCGATCCTTCAATATGAGCGCGCGGTCCAGCGAGCCGGAGGCGAGCCGGTTCGCATCCCGCTCGACCAGCCGCCAAGCGAAATCCTGAAGATCGAAATCCTGAAGATCGTCGAGAGCTGCGACGGAGTGCTCTTGCCCGGCAGCAGCGCCGATGTTGATCCCTCGAGATTCAACGCAACCCGTTCTCCGCACACCGCGATCGCCGACCCGCGCCGGGACACCGTTGACGACCTTTTGCTTCAGGGCGCCTACAAGCTGCGTAAGCCGATCCTCGGAATCTGCTATGGCTTGCAGAGCCTCAACGTCCACCGCTGCGGATCGTTGATCCAACACATCCCGGATTTTCTGCCGGAGGAGCTGCGTACCCGCGTGAATCACGAAGCCGGAAAGAAGATCGCGGTTGCGCACGCGGTCGAGATTGCAAGCAATTCCAAGCTGGCGGGGATTTTACGCAGGATTTTACGCGAGAACGATCGGCTATGTGGGGACAGCCGCCCCCGGCTGTCCGGTGGCGCCCAACTCATGCTTCCGGTCAACTCTTCGCATCATCAGTCGGCCGACTTAATCGGCGATGGCCTCAGCATCGCAGCCCGCTGCCCTGACGATGGCATCATCGAAGCGCTCGAAGGAACTGCCCCGGATCATTTCGTGCTGGCCGTGCAGTGGCACCCCGAGCGCTCCGTCGATGAAGACCCAGCGTCGCGGGCTATCTTCCAGGCTTTGGTGAGCGCGGCGGAAACAGCGGGCAAGTAGCTCAACGCCGTTCGCTCTTCCCGGTTTTCCTACGCGGCTTCTTCGGATTGCGTCCCTCCTCCAGCAACACAACCACATGCGCGATCGCAGCCTTTTCCAGATTGAGTCCTTCGGGAGTCTTCGCCTTCAACCCGACGCAATCGGCGTGCACCCCCAACAACTGCGCCACACGCTCACGAATCGCCACCGCGTGTGGTCCGATCTTAGGCGCGGCCAGAATCAGGCTGGCGTCCATATTTGCCACGCCATAGCCAGCATCGTGCACGCGTTTCAGCGCTTCGCGCAGGAAGACCAGCGAGTCCGCACCTTTCCACTGCGGATCGGATGGCGGAAATAGCGCTCCAATATCGGGCGCAGCCACAGCTCCTAGAAGTGCATCGGTAATGGCGTGCAATAGTACGTCGCCATCGGAGTGTCCGCCCAGTCCCTTATCGTGCGGCAGCGTTATTCCGCCAACCTTCAACGGAATTCCCCGTTGGAACTCATGCGAATCGAAGCCATAGCCGATGCGCGTCGTTGGTCGATGATCGTTAGTCGTTGGCATCGGCGCTGATCGTCAAATCTATCCGACTTTCAAATAGAACTCCGCGAGTTCCATGTCTGCTGGCGCAGTAATCTTGATATTTCGAGGTGAACCCATCACGACGGCCACGTTGTGTCCTGATCTTTCCACCAGCGAAGCTTCGTCGGTGCCGAGGAAGCCGTCAGCCGCGGCCTCATCAAAAGCCTTCTTGATCACAATGTAGCGAAAGCCCTGCGGCGTTTGCGCCATCACGATGCCGGCGCGCGGAATCGTAGCTTTAATGAGTGCGCCTTCGGCGGTGCGCTCGACCTGCTTCACGGTATCGACCGCGGGCATGCCGGCGATGGCCGCGCCGTATTTTGCCGCTGCGTCGATCACCTCCTGGATAATTTCACTGGTAACGAACGGCCGCACCGCATCGTGCACGAGAACAATATCATCCGCCGCCGCCGCAATCGCATTCAGAGCGTTCTCCACCGACTGCTGGCGATGTTCGCCGCCGACAACGAATTCCACTCTCTTGTTCAGAACGTCCTTCGCCTCGCTTTCAAGCCGGGCGCGGAAACCGGAAATCTCGTTTTCGCGCAGGGCGATCCAGATTTCGCTTACCGCCTCGACCGCAGCAAATTTGCGCACCGTACGAATGAGAATCGGCGTTCCGCCCAGCTCTGTAAACTGCTTTGAGGGCAGCGTTCTTTTCTGTTTGCTGGCGGAGCCCGCTGGTATTGGAGCCATGCGGGTGCCAAGCCCTGCAGCCGGAATAATCACAACAACCTTCATAGCGGGCTGTAAGTATACGAGCGGATGGCGGAAGAGTTCAAATGCGAGTTCGAATGCGGGTTCGAATGCAAAGAGATCTAAAGTTTCGTTAGTCTCATGCCATATGGAGCGGCCGGCAGGGGTAGCGGTAATTACAGTTGCGTTCTTCCTAGTCGCGGGGTATCTCTTCACCGTTGGGGCTATCGAGTTGGTGGCGCCCGGCACGATCTCCCCGAATATGAGAGCGCCGTTTATGTACGGGCGCGAACTTGCCGGACCGCAAAGCGCTTTTCTCGTGGGCGCGGGATGGGGCCTGGTCGGCTGGGGGCTCTTTCAAGTTCGCAACTGGGCTCGCTGGTCTGCCGTGGTGCTAATGGTGCTTGGAGTCGCGGCGGGCATACCAGCTGTTTCAGCGGCCGCGACCGATCTGAATTGGCGTCTCGCCTGGTATGGCGGGCAGATGATGGCGAAGGTCGTCGCAGTGTGGTTTCTGACTCAATCCGCTGACGTGATCGAGGCTTTCAAGGGTAATAAACCAGAGCCGCCTGCGACGCGTAAGTAACTCCTTACCGTTTCGCTTTCACCGGTTCTTTTTCTCCTATGCGCTTACTGACCTCAAATTTCATCTTGCCAGCTTTTTTGTCGGCGTCGACGATCACGTGGTCGCCGTGCAGAATCTCTCCGTCCAGAATCTTCAGAGCCAGCGGATCCTGCACCAGCTTCTGGATAGACCGCTTCAGCGGCCGTGCGCCGAAATTCGGGTCGTACCCTTGCGTGAACAATAATTCTTTTGCAGCGTCGGTGAGTTCGATCGAAATCTTGCGATCGGCGAGCAGACGCCGCACGTCTTCGAGGCGTAGCTCAACGATCTTGACCAACTGTTCCTTACCGAGCGGACGGAAGACAATGATGTCGTCCACGCGATTCAGGAACTCCGGCCGGAAGTGGCCGTGCAGTGCGTTCGTCACCTGCTCAGTCGCCTTCTCAAAATCGCTCGCTGTGCGCAGATTTTCCGCTTGCAAATAGCTGGAGCCGAGATTCGAAGTCATGATGATGATGGTGTTCTTGAAGTCGACCACGCGGCCCTTGCCATCGGTGAGGCGTCCATCGTCCATGATCTGCAGCAGGACATTAAAAACATCAGGATGAGCCTTTTCGATTTCGTCGAAAAGCACGACCGCGTAAGGACGGCGACGCACCTGCTCGGTGAGTTGGCCTCCTTCCTCATAGCCGACGTAACCCGGCGGCGCGCCGATCAAGCGGGAGACCGCATGCTTCTCCATGTACTCCGACATGTCAATGCGCAGAAGGGCGCGCTCGTCGTCGAAGAGGAATTCGGCGAGGGCACGAGCCAACTCGGTCTTGCCGACTCCGGTTGGGCCGAGGAAGATAAATGAGCCGATGGGCCGTTTGGGATCGCTGAGTCCCGCGCGGGAACGGCGGATAGCGTTGGCCACGCGTTCCAAGGCCTCGTCCTGGCCGACGACGCGCAGGCGCAGACGATCTTCCATCGTGACCAGTTTCTTGACTTCGCCCTCCAGCATCTTCGAGACAGGAATGCCTGTCCACTTTGAGACGATACGGGCTATATCCTCTTCGTCCACTTCTTCTTTAAGCATCCGTGGGGCACCAGCGCCTTTGCCGTCAATTTTGGCCGTGAGCCGGCTGAGCTCTTCTTCGGCCTGCCGCAACAGTCCATAACGGATTTCGGCAACACGCTGCAAATTGCCCTTGCGCTCTTCGGCCTGCTCTTCGATCTTGAGCTTCTCGATTTTTTCCTTCAGCTCACGCGAGCGCGCGATCAGATCTTTTTCTTTTTTCCAATTCGCCTTGAGTGCGTTCGACTTCTCGCGAATGCCGGCAAGTTCCTTTTCGATGACAGCCAGCCGCTCCCTCGAATTGGGGTCGTCTTCTTTCTTCAACGCCTGTTTTTCGATTTCAAGCTGCGTGGCCCGGCGTTCAAGCTGATCGATGTCAGTAGGAAGTGAATCGATCTGGATGCGAATCGACGCAGCCGCTTCGTCAACCAGGTCGATGGCCTTGTCTGGCAGAAAGCGGTCGGAAATGTAACGGTGCGACAGCGTCGCGGCAGCGACGATTGCCGAGTCTTTGATACGCACGCCGTGATGCACCTCGTATCGTTCTTTCAACCCGCGAAGGATGGCGATGGTGTCTTCAACGTTGGGTTCGCCGACGAAAACAATCTGAAAGCGGCGTTCCAGGGCGGCATCTTTCTCGATGTATTTTCGATATTCATTGAGCGTGGTGGCGCCGATGGCACGCAGTTCCCCGCGAGCCAACGCGGGCTTGAGCATGTTGGAAGCGTCAATCGCGCCTTCGCTCGCGCCCGCCCCAACCAGGGTGTGCAGCTCGTCGATAAATAGAATTACCTGTCCCGACGAATCCTCGATTTCCTTCAAGACGGCCTTCAGCCGATCCTCAAACTCGCCGCGATATTTTGCTCCAGCGAGCATCGATCCAAGATCGAGCGCGACTACGCGTTTGTTTTTTAGTACCTCAGGCACGTCTCCCGAGATGATTCGCTGCGCCAAGCCTTCGACGATGGCGGTCTTGCCCACTCCAGGTTCGCCGATGAGCACAGGATTATTTTTCGTGCGACGCGACAGAACCTGAACCACGCGGCGAATTTCTTCGTCGCGTCCGATGACCGGGTCGAGCTTGCCGCGGCGAGCTTGTTCGGTAAGGTCGCGGGCATATCGTTCGAGGGCTTGGTACTTGGCTTCAGGATTCTGGTCGGTAACTTTCTGCGAGCCGCGCACTGCAGTCAATGCTTTCAGAATCGCGTCGTAGGTTGCGCCGTGGCGGGCAAGGATCTGCGCCGCTGGATCCTGCTTCAGGTGCGTAATAGCGAGCAGAAGATGTTCGGTGGAAACGTATTCGTCCTTGAAGTTCGACGCTTCTTTGAAGGCTTGCTCGAGTAGCTTGTTGGCGGCGTTCGAGAGCGCGGCCTGCGCAGCTTCTCCAGAAGCCTTTGGTAGTTTCTCAATGTCGCGATAGAGATCGCTAAGAACAGCTTGCGGGCCGATACCGATTTTCTCGAGCACCGGCGCAACGATGCCCTCTTTGTCCTCGAGTAAAGCAGCGAGTACGTGCAGCGGTAGCAATTCCGGATTGCCATGTTCTGAAGCAAGTTCGTTTGCGCGCTGTACGGCTTCTTGCGCTTTTACTGTGAATTTATCCCAACGGATAGGCATGGGTCACTCCATTTGGTAACTTGCAATTTTGTACTTGGGCAATTTGAAAGCGAGCCAAAGGCATACCGGGTTTGGATGATTTCAAGTTGCCGAATTACACAATTGTTAGCTTGAAAAAAAATGAACGGGAGGCGGTTAGGATTTCCGCCTCCCGCAGATTGTAAACCGTCGAGCTTCGCTCGACTGGACAGCCGAGGGCGGCTGTCCCCACATGAGCCCGCCTAGTTTACGCGGCTTTGCTGGGGCCTTTGGCTTCCAGGGTCTTCTCGGTACCGATGTTGACCTTGATCTGCTTGGGCTTGGCTTCGGCCTTCTTGGGCAGAGTCACTTTCAACACTCCCTTGTCGTAGTTTGCCGAAACTTTCTCGGCATCCACCGTCGTGGGCAGAGTGAAAGTGCGGGTGAAGCTGCCGTACTGGCGCTCCACACGGCGATAATTCTCTTCCTTCTCTTCCTTCTCAATCTTTCGCTCGCCGTGCACGGTGAGGGTATTGTTCTCCAGGCGAATGTCGATGTCTTTCTCATCGATTCCGGGCACTTCGATCTTCAAACTCACATTGTGCTCATCTTCGTAGACGTCGACGGCTGGGGCAAAGCTGGATGTGGTCAAGGATTCATCCCGGCCACCTTCGTTGTAGGTCTCGCGGAACAGGCGGTTCATGCGGTCCTGCAGGGTGGAAAATTCACGGAATGGTTCCCAACGGGTAAGAACTGTCATGGCAAAATCCTCCTTCAAATCTTGGGCTTGGAATTTGGTGAGAAGCCCATCTACTCACATTGCTGGACCTCGGTCACTACATTGGATGCCGTAGTTATTATGAAAGAAGCATAAAATATGAGTGCGTTATTGTCAATGTAGATATTATGCTTTTTTTCATCAGCTTACAACGGCTATCAGGCACTTCAGATAGGCCGTTTCTGGGATATTCAGCAGGATTGGATGGTCTTTGGACTGTCCGCGAACCTCGACAAGACGCGCCGTCCGATGGGCATCGTGGGCGGCTAGCCGCAGCATTTCCCGGAATTCGGCCTGGCTGACATGATACGAGCAGGAGCAGCTCACCAGCGTTCCGCCCGGCCGAAGCATCTTGAGCGCTCGAAGATTCAGTTCTTTGTAGCCGCGCATAGCGGCATCCAGATCTCGCTTGCTCTTGGCAAACGCCGGGGGATCGAGAACTACAGTGTCGTAGCGCCGACCGGAGCCAGCATAGTCCTTGAGCAGGTCAAAGGCATTCGCCTCGATCCACTCGATTTCTTTGCCATCGAACTTAGGGCGGTTGAGCACCGCGTTCTGGTCGGCGATTTCGAGCGCGGGACGGGAGCTGTCGATGCCGGTGACGTGGGAACAGCGCGGGGCCAGATGAAGAGCGAAGCCTCCTTGATAGCAGAAGACGTCGAGGGCATCGCCGTGGGCGTATTGGGCTGCTGCGGCATAGTTCTCGCGCTGGTCGAGAAACGCTCCCGTCTTCTGGCCTTCGAGCGAGTCGAAGTGAAACTGGACTCCATTCATAGTAAAGATTGTCGAAGTCTTTTCTCCTCGCAAAAGGCCGGAGGAGCGCGGCGGCAGCTCTTCGAGTTGGCGCACGCGCGGGTCCACGCGCTCCACAATGGAGGTCGGCTGCAGACGCTCCGTCAGCTCGGAAACTAACGTCTCACGCACAATCTCGCCATCGATGGCCTGGGTGAGAATCTGCATCGAGAGAATGTCGTGATAGCGATCGACGATCAGGCCGGGCAAGAAGTCGGCTTCGCTGAAGATCACACGGTACGCATCGGTATCGCGAACGATTGGTTCGCGATAAGTAATGGCGTCAAGGACACGCTGCCGAAGCAGCGCCGGAAAATCGGCAACAGGATCGTGTGAGATGAGCCGGATGGCGATCTGGGAAGAGCTCGAATAAAGCGCAGTCCCCAGAAATTGTCCGCGATGATCGGCGACGGCGACCAGCGCTCCGGGAGGAATCCCTGCAGCCGAGACAATGTCGGAGCGGTACACCCAGACATGACCGTCCTTCAACCGTGACGCGCCGCGCGGGGAAACAGTAATGGTGAAACCAGAATCGGAAGCTGCTGCCTTGCGGACCATCCTCCGATGTTATCTGACAAAGCTCGCGTTAGGCTCCGCGTTGCCGCCAATTCTTAGGCGCAGGCACGCCCAGTTTTGCGCAGTAGAAAAATCATCTGCTGAGCAGAATTGTCGAGAGGGGCTTTCGCGAAAGAGCCGTATTCGGCAACCGGGTCCAGCTCTGCCAGCAGAAATAATGCGCGCAGATGCGGACAGGTGAAGTAGGACAGCCTGAAGTCTTCCGTCTCTTCCAAAATTAGCTCGCCGGCCTGAAATGTGCGGTAGATGAAGGTAAAACTGAAGATCTGATTAATCTTGTCGACCGAAGCCTTTTTGAAGTAGCGGCGCACGATTGTCGCTCGATCGGAAGTCGAAATCCACTCCATCTCTTGCACTTCCTCGCCAATTTTTGTATTGATCATTTCGAACTTCGGATAGAAAACGTCGAACGCGAGGATTCCTGCATCGCTCAGATGCGCGGCCGCGGCAGTGAGAGCGCTGACTTGGTCTTGAACTGTATACATGTGCTGCATGGGGCGGAAGGGAATGATCACGAGAGGAAATTTTGCGCCCAGGCGAAAGTCGCGCATATCGCCCTCGTGAAGCGTAACCTTTTGCCGAACGTTATCGGGCTCTCCAGCCAAACTGTTTTTCAAAATCCGAAGCATGGGCAGCGAGTTGTCCACGCCGTGAATCTCGATTCCCTTCCGTGCAATGGGAAGCAGAACGCGTCCGGTACCACAGGCAATCTCTAGGATTGGGCCGCGCGACCGTTCTGCGAGCTCAAGGTAGAAAGGCAGATCTACGAGGTCTTCCTTGGCGGCGTAGGCGCCGTCGTAGTACTTGGCGGTAACTTGGTAGGAGTCGATGGCGTCCCGCATGGCCTTGTTAGCTGGCGGCCTGCTCCGTGGAAATAGCAGCGGGCGTCTTCGATTTTGCCGACGCGTGCGAACTCATTTCGTAGCGGGCGGCTTCGAGGTCGACGTGGAGGGAGTCCAGAGCTGTCATTGGCATTTCCGTGCCCCAGTTTTCCATCTCACTCTCGGCCCACGATCCGTTGAGGCGAACGGCGCCGGTGATGTCTTCGGGAAACGCATGGCGGTAGTCGCCTTCGCGAATCAGAATATCGCCGATCAGCCGGCCAGTACCCATGTCGAAGACGCGGCGGCTAGCCTGTCCCGAGGTATTCGTCAAACACAAGAAAACCTCGCCCGCATCGCCGAACTCCTGACGGTAATACCACGCTTGCGGCGCATCGATCTTTGGATGGTGACGGCGGGAGCGTTTGTGCTCCGGCTCGAGTGCTTGCATTTCATTGGCGGGATTGAAATAAAGAATCCGCTGGCATGAATCACAGACTACGGTCTGTTGCCCGGTGCGCACATCGTTGTAGATCTGCGGCCGAAGCATGACCTGGCAAGCCATGCATTTGTGATCGCGCACTTCTGAGATGCCGCTGCCGCGAAATTTGGAGACCCGCTCATAATGCCGCAGCAGATCTTCATTGACACCGGCGCGCATTTGATCGCGTTTGGCGCGCCAATCGGCGAGCTGCTTTTCGTCCACCGCGGTGCGCTCGCGGGCCTCCGCTTTCTCTTTTTCGCTCTCGGCAGCTTCCGCTTTCAGTTCGGCCTGCGCCGCTTTTACCTCCTTGTCGCGCGCGTCAGCGTTGAGCATCAACTCAAGCATCTTATCTTCCGTGGCCGCAATATCTTTTTCCGCAAACTGAATCTCGTGCAGCAGCGCCTTGTATTGCTCGTTGGTTTTTACGTCGAGAGACTGGTCGCGGTACTTGGAGATCTTGCCCCGAAGGTCGGAAATTGTGTTTTCGTGCTTGCGGCGAGTACCTTCGTCGGCCTTGACGGCGGCTAGCGCTCTTTCGAGTTGCGCGTTGGTGTCGGCCAACTTGTGTTCGATCGCGGCAACGCGCTTGGGGAGTTCGGCAATTTCATCCTGCAAGCGGCGGATTTCCTTGTCCGCTTCTTGAAGGCGCAGCAGGTTTTCTATTTCTGGAAGCATCCCGAAAAGACTCAGGCTTAATTCTATCATGCGGAAACCTGGCCTCATCCTCCACCGGAGAGCGGTGGTGCTGCACTTTGATTGTCATTCCGAGCAAGCGTTCTATTGGCGTGCGTTCAATGCGCCTCGCTGGTGTTAAACTTTTTCGTTTGCGTTGCACTATCTCCTTTACTTCTGAATCCGCTGAGGTCTCCGTGCACAAACTGATATCGCTTTTCGCTTCGGCTATTGTTCTCCTTCTTGCTCTGGGTCGCCCGCTCTGGGCGCAATCGTCCTCGCTGGTGAAACCGCTCACTATCGAGGCGATCTTCGCCCCCGGCGGCCTGGGAGGACGCGGTCCCGAAAACGTCGAATGGAGCCCCGACGGTACCAAGCTCTCGTTTGTGCAGCGTGACGATGAGGGAGAGCACGGTGAGCTGTGGTATGTGGATGCGGCCACGGGCGAAAAAAAAGTGTTGTTGAGCGCCGCCAAGTTGGCCTCGCTTGCCCCCGATTACGACAAAGTGAAAGATGAGCGCGAACGAGAGCGCCTGACGCGCTATCACGTAGCAGCCTATTTGTGGGCGCCGGATTCGAAGCACCTCATTTTCGACTCCCAGGGACAGCTTTGGCTTTTTGATTTGGCGACTGGAACGGCTGTGCAGTTCACTTCGGCGCCTGATCCCAGCGGCGACCCCAAGTTCTCCCCCGATGGCACCCACGTGTCTTACGTGCGCAAACACAATCTGTACGTTCGGCCGATTAGCGGCAAAGGCGAAAAACAACTCACCAACGACACGGGGGAAAACCTTTTCAATGGCGATATCGATTGGGTCTATGCCGAAGAGCTGGCCGTGCGCAGCAATTATTTCTGGTCGCCCGACGGCAAGCAGATCGTCTTCCTGCACATGGACGAAACCAAAGTGCCCACCTATCCCATCGCTAACCTGATCCCCACGCATCCGACCGTAGACAACGAAAAATATCCGAAAGTCGGCGATCCAAATCCAGAGGTCAAGCTGGGCGTCGTGGATGCCGAAAGAGGCAGGGAAAAGGTGCGCTGGATCTCTCTTACTGGTGATTCGGAGGCATACATTCCTCGTTTTGGCTGGGTCCGTGAGGGAGTGATCTGGGCCGAGGTTCTCAATCGCAATCAGGACAAACTGGATTTGTATTTCATCGATGCCAAGACGGGTAGATCGCGAATTGTTCTGACTGAAACCACTCCGGGCGCCTGGATCGACTTCGATCAGGTCGAGGTTCGGTTCCTGCATTCTGGCGGCGAGTTCCTGTGGCCGAGCTGGCGCGATGGAAACATGCATCTCTACCTGTACAACTTTAACAAGCAGAATCCGATGGCGGCGGACGCGAAGCTGGAGCGGCAACTGACGCGCGGAGACTTCGAGGCCCTGGGAATCGAAGGCGTCGACGAAGTCGACGGCACCGTATTTTTCCTTGCCAACAAAGACGATCCGCGGCAACAGCATATTTTCTCCATCAAACTCGATGGAACGGGCCTGCAGCAACTTACGCGGGATGAGGGAGTGTATTCGGATACGTTCTCCGACGACGGCAAACACTATCAACAGACATTCACGAGTCCCACAAGCTCGCAGAAAATATCTCTGTGCGCGGTGGGCGACAAATGTTTTCCGGTATGGCAGGCGCGCGATGAGGTCGCAGAGTATGGATTGCGGCCGCCGACGTTTCTGGAGTTCAAAGCGGACGATGGCACAACGCTCTACGGACGCTTGCTGCTGCCTCCAAACCCGCCGCCGACCGGCAAGATTCCCTTGATCGTTAACATTTACGGCGGTCCTGCGGCGCAGAAGGTGCTAAAGGAACTGACTGATCCGTTCGATGAGATCCTTGCGCGCCAGGGATTCGCGATTTTTGCCGTCGATAATCGTGGGACTCCGGGCCGGGACCGTAAATTCCAGACCGCGATTCGCCATGAGTTTGGCGCGATCGAATTGAAGGATCAACTCACCGCGCTCGATCAGCTTCTCGCCCAGTATCCGCAACTCGATCGAGACCGCATGGCAATCTGGGGATGGTCGAACGGCGGCTCCATGACACTCTATGCCATGACCCACTCGGAGCGCTTTCGTGCCGGAGTTGCCGTCGCCCCCGTCACCAATCAGATCAACTACGACAGCATTTACACCGAACGTTACATGGGTCAACTCAAAGACGATCCCAAGGGCTATGCCGAGTCCGACGTTACGGCCGCTGCCGCGAATCTGCACGGAGAGTTATTGCTCGCCCACGGCATGGGCGACGACAACGTGCACTTCCAGAACACCGTTCAAATGATCAATGCACTGATCGCGGCGGGCAAGCAGTTCCACCTGATGATCTATCCCAACAAAACTCATAGCATTTCGGGAAGCGATGCCCGCGACCACTTGTTCCACATGATCGAAGATCACTTTCAACGGGAACTGAAGTAGGCGATCATCCGCGCACGCCGCGGCTATTTGTGCCTGCCAGATTTTCGGGACGAGGATTCCCTGGACGCGCGTTCATTCCCGGAACGTTCTTTCGACGAGCTTTCTTTCGACGAAGTTTCTTTCGAACTCTCCTTCGAAGAACTGTCCTTGGGCGAACTATCCTTGGACGAACTCTCCGACTTCGATTTGTCTTCCCTCTTCGAGTCTTTTCCGCCGCCATCGGAGGAAGAGGGCGTGTCGGATTTCTTCGGGTAGTCGGTGACGTACCAGCCGGATCCCTTGAACTGTACCGCGGGCGCGGAAATCATCTGCTCAACCCGGCCGCCGCACTCCGGGCATTTCTTAACCATTTTGTCGGAAAACTTCTGGATTTTTTCGAAGCGGTGACCGCATTTTTCGCACTGATATTCGTAAAGAGGCATGGGTTTTTGAGATGGTCGCGGGGAAACTATTCCCCGTTTCGATTCTAGGGGCGCACGTGAGTCCCGTCAATTCACGCGGCTGCGTGTAACTTATTCGCCGCTCAATCATCCGTTTGCTGACTGGGAAAGAACTCTGGCAGTACAATGAGAGACGCATGTCGAGCCTTCCACTTCCGATCGCCGCGTTCTTCGCCGGGCTGATTTCGTTTCTCTCGCCCTGCGTGTTGCCGCTGGTTCCGGGATACGTTTCCCTGATCTCCGGCGCGGGAGTGGATGAACTTAAGTCATCGCAAGGGCGCCTCATGCGCCGCGTCATGACGAACTCGGTGGGATTTATCCTCGGCTTCAGCGTAGTGTTTATTACCCTGGGCGCAATCTCCACCGAGATCGGGCAGATCGCCGCACAATATAAACACACGCTGGCGGTGGTGGCCGGCGTCATCATCATTCTGTTTGGCCTTCATCTCACCGGCATTCTCAAGATCAAAGCGCTCTACGCCGATACGCGCATGCACGAACTGAAGGGTGGCAGCACGCCGGTTGGCGCCTTTGTCATTGGCTTCGCCTTCGCCTTCGGCTGGACTCCGTGCATTGGACCCATCCTCGCCGGTATTCTCACGCTCGCTGCGGCACAGGATACGCTCTCGAAAGGCATGATTCTGCTGGCAATTTATTCCTTGGGACTTGCGGTGCCGTTCCTGCTGACTGCGCTCGGTGTAGAACGTTTTCTGAAGTTCTACAGCCGCTTCCGCTCGCACATGCACGCGCTGGAAGTGGCCTCTGGAGCGTTGCTGATCGGCCTCGGAGTATTGCTGGTGCTCGGCCGATTCACCATGATTTCGAACTGGCTTTCGTTCCTGAATCGTTTTGCTCTATAAGTCCTGATTCTAGAACGGTCGCTGGGTTCATTGCTTCGTTTAGGATCGGTTATGGAGAATTCTGTGAAACGCAGTCCTCTGGTTCTGGTGGTTGTGGCGTTCGTCGTCGCACTGATGCTGTATGTCGGATACCACAAGGCGCGCGGCGCTGGCATTACTTCGCATCTCACAACATCAAGTGTCGCGCCGGATTTCACTCTCGAATCGCTCGATGGCAAAAGCTTCCGGCTTTCCGACCTTCGCGGCAAAGCCGTGCTACTCAACTTCTGGGCAACCTGGTGTGGCCCGTGCAAAATCGAAATGCCCTGGTTCGTTGACTTCCAGAAGCAGTACGGCTCCGAAGGCCTGCAAGTCGTCGGCGTCGCCATGGATGATGCCAGCAAGGCGGACATCGCCAAGTTCGCCAAAGATATGGGAGTGAACTATCCCATCTTGATCGGGAAAGAGTCGGTGGGCGACCAGTATGGCGGCGTCCCGGCTCTGCCGGAAAGTTTCGTGATTTCGCGAGACGGCAAAATCATGGACAAAATCATCGGGCTCAGGGGCAAAGCCGAAATCGAGGACTCGATCAAGAAGGCGCTCAACACCCAGCCCCCGTCCAGCCAGGCATCGGCTTCGACGAAGGTTGCTCCAGAATGACCACCGGCCAAATGAAGATCCAGATTCTCAAAGCTGCTAGCACGAAGCTACTCGGTTTCCTTGCGCTCTTTGTTTTGACGGCTGCAAGCGTTTCATCCGCTCAAACCCTGGGCAAAGCCCCGACTCTTACCGTGGCCGCAGTGCCGCTGGTTACAGCTCAGCGCACTCAGCAGACCATGGTAAGCCTTAATTTCCGGATCCCTGCCGGTTACCACATCAACTCAAACACACCCAAGTCGGAGTTTCTCATACCGACCGCGCTGAAGATGGACTTGCCGACGGATATTATTCTAGGAAAAATCGAGTATCCAGCCGGCGAAGAGGCAAGTTTCCCCTTCTCACCCGACGAAAAACTGAGTGTATATAGCGGAGACTTTACGATCGGCCTCGGAGTGCACCCGCTCAAGTCAGTCGTCCCCGGAAAATACGTGATGCACGGTGTGCTGCGCTACCAGGCCTGCGACAACGCCGCCTGTTATCCCCCGAAAACTCTGCCCGTGAGTTTTGAAGTGAAAGTCGTGAAAGAACCGGCCGAGCACAAAGCGAACCCGGCGCAGAGCCCACACGTGCATAACTAACTGGTCCCGAAACGGAACGATCGTTAAAATTAGGCTGCGTTCAGCCTTGTTTGGCACTCGCCTCGTCCCTAACCTGATCTCTGGGCCCGTGGTGTAATTGGAAGCATATCTGCCTGTCAAGCTCGAAGGTGCGGGTTCGGATCCCGCCGGGTCCACAGCATTCCCTGGTTTGGTAGGGAATCTGACGAGGGGTCTCCGACAGGCGGACTCCTCAAGTAACCTTGACTTCTACTTCGTGCTTTTCGATAATCGTATTGAGCTTGACAGGCTGATGTGCTGCCCCGAGTTGAATTCCCGCTCGGGGTTTTGCTTTTTAACACTCACAGGCGCCCGAACCTCGCCTCTATGTATTGCCAGTCTCCCCCGAAACCAGTCCCCGTTCGCGCGCGAAGGCTTCGAGTTTTGCGCTGAGATTGTCAGGACTTCGGTAGAACTGCTGGTCGAGGGCATCCAATTTGTTCATCAAGTCCGGCGCAGGCTCAGGCATCAAGCGGCGGCGCTTCTCCAAATCGGCCGGGATCGTGATCTCCGGAAAGACGAGCTGTTTCGCATGGTGCAGGAGTTCGAGCATGCGCGGCTCATCGAAAGTTACCAGGCCATTTTCGATTAGGTCGTAGTATGAGCCGGAGCTGTTGAAGAAAAATTGATGGAAACCCCCATTGTTCACCTCATTCTGAAAAAGCGTCAGCGCGTAGTAAAGCTTTTCGGCGTCGGTGAGTGCGTCAAATCCCCCCGGCGTGTGGAAAACTCGCTCAATGAGTGAACTGTAGAGCACAAAGGACGGATTTCGATTTGCGTGGCAGCGCAAGCACAGGCCGTCCCTTCTGCCAGCCAGTTTGGCCGAAACTGGCTTGCCACACCCCGCGCACGAGACCTTCTCTTCGTGCTTGAGGCGACAGGAGAAACACAAACCGTTTCTCTGTCTGGCCATCACGACTGAGACCGGTTCGCCGCACTCTGCGCAGGGCACTTTTCCGTCCAGGGCGGTCATCACATTTTCTGCTCTTGTTTCTTCTCCACCTTCGCCCAAGTATCCTTCAGCGCCACCGTACGATTAAACACCGGCCTGCCAGGCTTTGAATCCGGATCAACGCAGAAATATCCCAATCGCTCAAACTGATACCGGTCGCCGGCAGCAGCATTCGCCAGAGATGGCTCGAGCCTCGCGTTCGTGATTACCTCAAGCGAATTCGGATTGAGATTCGCCGTGAAATCCAGCCCCTCCTCAACCTCGCCAGGATTTTCTTTGCTGAACAAGTTCTCGTAAATCCGCACCTCAGCATCGACAGCATGCAAAGCCGACACCCAATGGATGGTGCCTTTCACCTTGCGGCCATCGGGAGTGTTTCCGCCGCGCGTCGCAGGATCATAGCTGCAGTGCACCTCGATGACTTCTCCCTTTTCGTTCTTTACCACGCCGGTGCATGTCACCAGGTAGCCGTAACGCAGGCGCACTTCGCGCCCCGGCGAAAGACGAAAATATCCTTTCGGCGGATCTTCGCGAAAGTCGTCCTGTTCGATATATAGCACGCGCGCGAACGGAACTTTCCGCGTTCCCGCGCTGGCGTCTTCCGGATTATTCACCGCTTCCATCTCTTCGACCAGATTCTCTGGATAGTTGTCGATCACAACTTTCAGCGGACGCAGCACCGCCATCACTCGCGGAGCGCACTTGTTCAGATCTTCGCGGACGAAGTGTTCGAGCATCGCCAGTTCGATCGAGCCCGTCGTCTTCGATACACCGATCGACGCGACGAAATTTCGAATCGCCTCAGGCGTGTATCCGCGGCGCCGAATCCCGCCGAGCGTAGGCATCCGCGGATCATCCCATCCGCTCACCCGCCCTTCCTGCACCAGTTGCAGCAGCTTGCGTTTGCTCAGAAGCGTGTAGGTGAGATTGAGCCGGTCGAACTCGATTTGCCGCGACGGAAAGATCCCCAGCTGCTGAATGAACCAGTTGTAAAGCGGACGATGGTCTTCGAACTCGAGCGTGCAGATGGAGTGCGTGACCCGCTCAATGGAATCTGACTGCCCATGCGCATAGTCGTACATCGGATAGATGCACCATTTGTTCCCGGTGCGGTGATGCTCGGCATGCAAGATGCGGTACATCACCGGATCGCGCAAGTTGAGATTTGGCGAGGCCATATCGATCTTCGCCCGCAGCGTGCGCGAACCGTCGGGAAATTCGCCCGCTCGCATGCGTTCAAATAAATCCAAGTTCTCTTCCACCGAACGATTGCGATAAGGGCTGTCCCTGCCCGGTTCGGTAAGGGTGCCGCGATGCTTGCGAATCTCTTCTGCCGTCAGATCATCGACGTAAGCCTTACCATCCTTGATAAGTTTGATCGCCCACTCATAGAGCTGGTCGAAATAATCCGAGGCGTAGAAAAGCCCGTCCCACTCGAAGCCGAGCCAGTTGACGTCGGCCTTGATCGACTCGACGTATTCCGTTTCCTCCTTCTCAGGATTCGTATCGTCGAAACGAAGATTGGTATGCCCGCCGAATTCGTCGGCCAGTCCGAAGTCGATGCAGATAGCCTTGGCATGACCGATGTGCAGATAGCCATTAGGCTCCGGAGGGAAGCGCGTCTGCACGCGCCCGTTGAACTTGTTGGTCTTAAGATCTTCGACAATGATGTCGCGAACAAAGTTCGACGGAGCAGGCAACGGCGAGGCAGCCACAGCTTTTTCTCCAGTTTCAGTAGAAGGATGCGATGGATTCATTACTCTTTGATCTTATCGCAATGAGAGTGCCCAGCGAACTCCGCCCTCACTGATTGCGTTGGCGTCCGCGCGATCAAACTCCGGCTGAAACTACCTGCCCGGGCGAGGCAACCGGGAGAGCTTGGTCAGCGAGCCGTCTCCGGTAGCAAACATGCCTCCAGCGTGTCATCTTCACCAGCGGCTTCCACACCGGATTCACCAGGTCGTGTCTGATCAACAGATGCCAGAGGCGGTTGGAGCGCTTGTATAAGTACGACATGGCGAGGTAGAGCGGAACAGCCTGCCAATCCTCGGGACGACGACGCCAGATCGAGGCGTGCGAAAACAGCCGCTGGTAGATCCAGGCATAGCCGTGTTCCAGTTCCTCGGGTGTCATGCGCTTCGGCAGAAAAACTGCATGCGCCGTGTCATACAGAGACCAGTCGCGATGCAGGAGCCGACCTTGCGCTTCCATTTGACGAAACAGCGGGGTCGCCGGGTACGGCGTCAGAATGTGGAACGTGGCGCACTCCAGCCGATTCTCTTCGATCCACTCGGCCGTGTGCGCAAATACATCCTTACAGTCATGGTCGAAGCCCAGGACAAACGATCCATTCACCTGAATACCGTAGTCATGCAACATACGCACGCGTCGGGCGTAGTCGGCAGTCCTGGGCGTCTTCTTGTGGGCGTCCGCGAGGTTGTCATCCGACAGCGACTCGAATCCGATAAACACGCCCGTGCAGCCCGCCAGGGCCATATTGCGGATCAGACTGGGATCGTCGGTGACGTCGATCGTAACCGCAGCGCTCCAGATTTTATTGAGCGGCCGCAGCGCCGTGCACAGGGCATGCAGATAGTCGCGACGCGATCCGAGATTGTTGTCGATGAAGACCGCATACGGCTGATTGTCGGCTTTAAACTCCTCCACCACTTGCTGTGGACGCCGCATGCGATACGGAATACGCAAACTGTCGGTTGCAAGATAACAAAAGCCGCACCGATTATGGCAACCGCGAGTAGCGATCAAACTGGTAGTGGTAAGAAAACTTTGCCGCGCAAGAATCGAACGGCGCGGCGGCGGATCCTCGGAGTAGTCATTTTCATAAGTCGCAACATAGCGAGGCTTCAAACCACCCACTTCCACATCGTGCACAATTTTCGGCCAAAGCTGGACGCCGTCTCCGAGCGCCAGAGCGTCCGCGTGCGGCGCGCACTCATCAGGGCAAGAAAGAACGTGCAGGCCTCCGAGGATCACTTTCGAACCGTGGGCGCGATACCAATCCGCTAGCTCGTAAGCTCGCCGCGCAAATGTCAGGTGCACTGTAATGCCGACAATCTGAGGCATAGGCCTACACGGCGGCTTCCCGTCGAGCACATTTTCGTCCCAATATTCAACTCGCCAATGCGCCGGCGTCGTTGCGGCGAAGCTGGTCAACGCCAATGTTGGTGTGAGCACGTGCTTGCCAAAACTGGCGTTCGCATCTTTGGAATAAAAAGGATTGATCAGCAACGCGTAGCGCGGCTCGACGAACCTTGAGATTTCCTCCGCTGAAAACGGGGGCGCGAACCTCATCTCGGGCGGAATCCAGCGTTTCTTGACTCGATGACGGAAGGGTTCGTCGTGCGCAATCATTGACGTAATTTGCAAGACCCACTGCCCAATGTCAACGTTTCCTTTTAAAACGGCACCTAGGCCCTCACTTCAATACCCTTAGCGCCTGCTTGATTCGTGCCAGCGTAGTCTCCCTTCCTAGCACTTCAAGCGTCTCGAACAGCGGTGGAGCATTCTTGCGGCCGCAGACTGCAACGCGAATCGGCTGAAACATCTGTCCCGCCTTCACTCCGAGTTCCTGTGCGGCGGCGCGCAGAGCTTGATCCAGCGGATCGTGCTTAAATTCGACTTCGACATTCGCCAGCACCTCACGCGCTCGCGTCAGAACCTTCAGCGCCATGGCCGCGTCTCCCTTTTGCGGGATGAGTTCGGCCGGGTCGTACGGCGGCAGTTGGTCGACGAAGAAAAAATCAGCGGCAGTGAGCACATCGCACAGCAGCTTGATGCGTTCGCGGATCAGCGGCGTGACTCGCAGCATCTTTTCCGGAGTCACGCTGAATCCAGCGCCTTGCACGATCGGTAGCAGACGAGCGCTCAATTCCTCCATGGGCAAGCCCCGAATGTGCTCGGCATTCAGCCACACTGCTTTGGGATCGAACGTTTCCTCGGGCGTGGCCGCGGGTTCTTTGAAGTTCACCACCGCATTCGAACGGTTAATGCCTTCGAGCGAAAACACGTCGGTAAGTTCTTGCAGAGACAAATTCTCGCGGTTATCTTTTGGCGACCAGCCAAGCAAGCAGAGAAAATTGATGAACGCTTCGGGAAGGAATCCAACGTCGCGGTAAGTAGTAACGCTGACGACCGGACCGTGCCTTCGCTTGGAAAGCTTGGTGCCATCAGGCGCGACCAGCAGGGGCAGATGCGCGAACTGCGGCGGCGTAGAGCCGGCGGCTTCGAAGATGAGCACATGTTTGAAAGTGTTCGTGAGATGATCCTGGCCGCGAATGATGTGAGAGATGTGCAGGTCGGCGTCGTCGGCGCAGGATGCCAAGTGGTAAGTTGGCATGCCATCGGAGCGCAGCAGCGCGAAGTCTTCGATATCGTCGGCCGCCTTCACTTGGTCGCCGTAGACCGCATCGCTGAACCGCACCGTTTGCCCGGTTTCACGCGGCACACGAAAACGCAAGGCAAAGGGCTCTCCTGCCGCAGCGCGGCGATCGCTCTCTGCGCCTGAAAGTTCGCGTGCGCCAGGATTAAAAAGCCACGTTCCCTGCACCCCTGATTTTTCGGCGTCTCCCGCATGGGCAGGCGTGAAGTCGCGATAGGCAAGGCCCTTCTCGAAGATTGCCCACGCAGTCTTGCGGTGCAGTTCGATGCGCTCGGATTGCTTGTATTCTTCGTCCCAGCTTAAATTCAGCCACTTCAATCCATCGAAAATCGAATCCACCGAGGACTGAGTGTTGCGTTCGACGTCGGTGTCGTCGAGGCGAAGAATCATAGCTCCGCCGTTGTGGCGCGCGTAAAGCCAGTTAAAGATGAAAGTGCGGGCACTTCCTACGTGCAGAAAGCCGGTGGGCGACGGCGCGAAACGCACGCGCAGAGATGAATTTGCGTGGATTGGCTCAGGCATAAGTGATGAAACTTCGATGGTATGGGGACAAGAAAAGTATCGTCAAGCGAAGGCGGGAAAACTCGCCCGAGATAAGTGATTGATTCCAGGCGTCCTGCGATCTGGACACTGTACTTAAATCCTGTTGTATTCACATCGTCGGCTGTGAAAACATTACGCAGGTTAGTTGTCTTCTTCCCGGGTTTCTGAATCATAATCTCGCTAAGGTTCTCCGAGCCTCATGAACAGTGTCGTTATCAGTATGGTGGTGATTCCGGGAGTGGTCTCGCTGTTACTGTTCCTGGTGTTCACGTATCTCTATGAGCAGAGCCGGCAGGCGTATTTCCGCGCCTGGCAGTTCGCCTGGGCCGCCTACTCGCTGCACTACGTGCTCGATGCTTTCTCGTTCTACCGGGCGCCCTCCCCGGTGGCGTTTTTCGCCAGCTCTCTATTTCTTGTGGCCATGGCTTTGTGCATCTTTGTGTCGACTCGCCTGATGCGTGGCCCTTCACGATTTCTCTGGTACGACGCAGCCCTGGGAGCCGCCGGAGTTGCGCTGGCATGGATTAACTTTCAAGGGCACATGGTGCGCGGAGCATTCCAGGCAACGGCGCAACCCACAATCGCTCTCGACCTGGGAATCGCCGCGGTGCTCTTGTACTGCTCCGCGGTCTTTTACATAAACGGCTACCGCAGAGGATCGCTGGCCTTTAAAGTTCTCGCCTTTTCGCTGGCATTGTGGGGCGTATTGATGGGTGCGGGCCAATTCCGCAACCCGTGGGGCGCCCGCTTCGGCAGCGTCGCCAATTATCTCGGGCCCGTGCCGCAAATGCTGCTGGGCATCGCGATGGTGATGGTGCTGTTTGAAAACGAGCGGAATGCCGTACAGGAAAACACGCTCGCCCTTTCGACGCTGGGAGTGGATCCGCGGCGCCTGCTCTCGGCTGACGATTTGCTTCCGAGTATGCAGTCGGCATTGGAACGGCTGGCAGGTGCCTTATCGGCGCGACGGGCGGTCATCTATATTTCGGAACGCTGGCGCAGTCTGCTGCCCTCGGTGGAGCGAGGATTTTCGCCGGAATTTCTCGAAGCTTTAACTTCAACCGGGACGGGAGAATACATCTGCGAGCTAGCCTATCGCCAAGGCGGGCTGTTCACCGTGCACGACCTCGCTCAAATGAAAGAGCAGTTGCCGATTGCATCCATCGGGACCCTGGATGAATTCAAGAAAGTTTTCACGGAAGCCGAGATCCGTAATCTAACCGCAGTAAGTCTGCAGACCCGTGAACATGCTTTCGGCGTCATTTTATTTCCTCACGCTGAGCGTAAGGCATTTGGCACCTCCGGGCCACGCCTGATGGTTGGACTCGCGCTGCAACTCGGGCTCACGCTCGACAACTACCTGATCGCCCACGACGCGCACCGGCGCACCCAGGAATACGAATTACTCACCGAGATCGGAAAGGCGATCAGTTCGCGCCTCGATCAGGACGAAGTGCTGCGCACCATCCATAGCGAGTTAGGCCAGATTTTCAATACCAGCAACTTCTACATCGCGTTTCAGGAAGGGGACGAAATCCGCTTCGAACTGGAAGTGGAGAACGATCGCACTCTTCCGAAACGAACGCGCAAGCTTGAAAATGCCTTTAGCGAATACGTGATCAGGACCGGGCAGCCCTTGCTAATACGCTCCGACTTGGAGAAGACACGGGCGCGATTGGGCATCACCTATAGTCCCGAGCGCCCCGCCAGGTGCCTGTGTGCAGCACCAATTCTGCTTGGCAACAAGCCGGCGGGCACCATGGTTGCTATGAGCACGGAACGCGAATTCGTCTTCGAACAGCGCGATCTCGATGTGCTGGTAACTGCGGCCGGGCAAGTATCGGTTGCGGTGGAGAATGCACGCCTTTTCGCCGAAGAGCAGCGCCGCTCGCGGCAACTGGCGTTCCTGAACAATATTTCGCGCACCGCGATTTCGAGCGACGATCCGGTTCATATGCTCGGTCAGATCGTGGGAGAAATTCAAAAGAACTTCAGCTTCGATCACATCGGCATCGGTTTGCTGGATTATGGAACGAAGGAGATCGAGATTAAGGCCGAAGCTGGAGCCACAGCGCACGCCATGGGCAAACGCATTCCGTTGGGATTCGGAATTCTAGGTCGAGTCGCGCGCACCGGCGAACGCGCTCTGGTACACAACGGAGCGGAAGGCCAGATGGGCGCGATTTTGCCGGAGTCTCGGTCCGTACTCTGTATTCCCATCACCTACGGCGAGACTCTGCTGGGAGCACTGAACATCGAAAGCCGCAACGACAGCGCCTTTTCGCCGCAAGATGTGCTTATCCTGAACACGCTTGCAGATTTGCTGGCAACCGCCCTGCACAACGCTTTTGTTTTCCAAAAACTGCAACAGCAATCCATTACCGATGGCCTCACCGGAATCAAAACGCGGCGCTTCTTCTGGGAAGCGTTGTCGGCGGAATGGAAGCGCGCATCGCGCTCGGGGCGGCCGTTCTCGGTCGTCCTCATCGATCTGGACAAGTTCAAAGAAGTCAACGACACCATGGGCCATTTTGAAGGCGACCTGGTGCTCGCCCGCGTCGGGCGTCTGCTGGAGCAAAAGTCCCGGCAGTCGAACGTGGTCGCACGCTACGGCGGTGACGAGTTCATAATCCTCATGCCCGAAACCGGACCCGAGCAGGCAGAAGTGCTGGCCGAGCGACTGCGCCAGTGGATAACCACCGACCCGCTTCTCAGCGAGCACCATATCACCGGAAGTTTTGGCGTGGCCAGTTTTCCCATGCATGGCTTCTCCATTGAAGACATCATCCGCGTCGCCGACGCGGGCATGTACGTTTCGAAACGTTCCGGTGGCAACCGGGTGTCGGCGGCGCAGGAATTTGCCGCGGGCGAGGAGTTCGCCGCTCAGCGGCAAAAGATCTCCGCTTACATCGAGGGTTTTTTACAGCGCGAGCACAATGGGCCGGAGCATCTCGAAGAATTGACTTCGATGTTGGTGAAGTTTTGTGGTGGCCCAGACGATTGCAACGTTCCGCTGCTGAAAGAGTCGATTGAGATTCTCAGCCGGGCCGCCGAATCCCGGGAGTTGCGCACCTCCGGCCACGGCGATCTGGTCGCTCGCTATACCGAGATTCTAGCGAGGGCGCTCCACCTGCCCCCGGAGGACACCGCTGATCTCGTCTATGCGGCACGCATCCACGACGTCGGCAAAATCTTTGTGCCCGAGCGCATTCTGAATAAGCCTGGACCGCTCACTGACGACGAGTTCTTTCTGGTCAGGATGCACGCGCGGGTCGGCGCCGAGATCGCCGGCATCCTGCCCCACAGCACCATGATGCGCCAGGCCATCGAGCATCATCATCAGCGCTTCGACGGCACCGGCTACCCAGACGGGGCGAAGGGCGAACAGATTCCTTTGTGGGCGCGCATCATCGCCTTATCAGACGCTTACGCCAATATGCTGACCGAACAATCCATCGCTGCCGCGCGCACGCCGGAACAGGCGCTCGATGAGCTGGCCAAGATGAGCGGCACGGGGTTCGACGGAATGCTGGTGCGGCTGTTGCTGCGCGAGTTGAAGTCGGAACGAGCCTCGTCGTCGAAAGACGGTTTTTAGTTTCCAGAAAATCAAGATTCGTATCAGGGTATGCATTCAAGCATCCGTACATTCCGTTTGGCAGTCGGTCGTTTCCAGTTTTTTCTAATCCCCGCGACTTGCAACCAGCAACAGGAAACTAGAAACTATTCACCATGTCCATCTCCCTCTCTCTCTCCAACAAAGTTGCCTTGATCACAGGCGGTTCACGCGGCATCGGCGCAGCCACAGTTCGTCTATTCACCGCGGCGGGTGCGAAAGTCGTATTCAGCTATCAAAAGGCGCAATCACAGGCTGAAGCTTTAGCGAAGGAATGCGGTGAGGCAAACTGTCGCGCCGTCGCCAGCAACCTGAACAGCGCGGATTCCGCTCGAGCCCTGGTTGCCGAAGCGGTCAGGCATTTCGGACGCATCGACATCCTCGTCGCCAATCACGGCGTCTGGCCTCCACAAGACGTCCCCATCGAGAAGATGACCGATGAGCAATGGCGCACCACGCTCTCCATCAACCTCGACGCGGTCTTTGGCCTGGTCAAACACACGGTCGCGCGGATGAAGGGGCAACCGCGAACCCATTCTGCCGCCGGCCATATCGTGCTGATTAGCTCCACCAGCGGCCAGCGTGGTGAGGCATTCCATTGTGACTATTCCGCCACCAAGGGCGCGCTAATCAGTATGACGAAAAGCCTTTCCGCCGAACTGGCGTCGGCGGGAATCTACGTGAACTCAGTCGCCCCCGGATGGGTTGACACTGACATGTCAAAGCCCGCCTTAGATGACCCGAAAAGTGGAGAAGTGATTCGGCGCACGATTCCCCTGGGTCGCGCGGGCAAGCCCGAGGAGATTGCAGCTCCCGTTCTGTTTTTATGCACGGAATATGCCGGCTTTATAACCGGCGAAGTCTTCAACGTAAATGGCGGAGCCGTGCTGGTGGGATAGCCGACCGCCTGTGCCGCAACCCCTGCAAGCAGCTACAATTCCCGTTCGGGCATCTCACTGATCGGCTCAATGAACATCGGCTCAATGAAGATTGGCTCAATCTCAATGAAGATCGTCTGAATGAAATTTTCGAATCTCATCGTTATTCCGGCGATTCTGCTGACGATCTACGTCTTCCCCATTCCCACCGCTTCAGCCCAGGCAGCCCCTCCAACTTCACGATCCATCGCCCAGAGCGAATCCGCCGCCCAAAGCCAATCCATCCCTCCGGCGGATCTGGAAAACGCGCGCAAGGCGCGTGGCTTGCTCGATCAGGCGCTCCAGGCGCTCGGCGGCCAGGCATTCTTAAATATCCACGATGTGGAGGAGGAGGGGCGCACCTACAGCTTCTATCATGGCCGTCCCACGAGCAACGGAGTCTTGTTCTGGCGCTTCACCGAATATCCTGACAAGGAACGGATCGAGGTCACGAAAGAGCGCGACGTGGCTTACCTCTACGTCGGCGAAAAGGGTTATGAATTAACCTACAAAGGCCCAAGCGCTGTAGAGAAGAAGGATCTCGACGACTATCTTCGACGCCGCAGATTGTCTCTGAATACGTTGCTTCGCACCTGGATCAACGATCCCAAGGTGGCATTCTTTTATGACGGCACTGCCCTGGCTGGCAACGTTCCGGCGGAGCAGATCACGATGATCAATTCGAAAGGCGAGGCGGTAAAGCTCTTCTTTGACCTCAACACGCACCTGCCCCTCAAGAAGAGCTACAGTTGGCGCGATCCCGTTGACAAAGAGCGCAACATCGAAGAAGAGCTCTACGACAATTACCGCCTGGTGCAGGGTGTCATGACGCCTTGGGGATTCACACGCTATTTCAACGGCGACATGCAAACTCAGCGCTTCGGCAACGCCGTTCACTACAACCAGGGACTCAACCCGGCTATGTTCGATCCCAACTCCGGCTACAACCCCAACAAGCCTGCGGGAAAACACTAAGAGATTTTGTCAGAAGCCAACCGTAATCGGCGACAGGTGCCAACGGAGCTTCTAATTTCCCGCATTTTGACCGCAAGCCTGCGTTGGCGGATAGCGGCGATCAGGACAAGAACCGAGAAAGCATCCTTGCAGTCACATTCTCGCGCTGCGAGTTCTGCTAATCTCAACATTTGCTGAAACTGCTGTTCACTCCAAGATAGAGGGCACTTGTCCCATCTATGGCCGAATCTCCGATCACCGCGCGCAGTCAGGATTTTGCTACTTGGTACCAGGACGTTGTTTTACAAGGCGACATGGCCGAGCCCGCGGAAATCGTCAAGGGCTGCATGGTCATCAAGGCCAACGGCTATGCTGTCTGGGAGTTGTTGCAGCGCGAGCTTGACGGCCGCTTCAAAGCCACGGGTCACCAGAATATGTATTTTCCTCTGCTGATTCCGCAAAGCTTTCTACACAAGGAGGCAGAACACGTCGAGGGCTTTTCCCCTGAATTGGCAGTAGTAACGCTGGCCGGCGGCAAGCAACTGGACGAGCCCTATGTGATTCGGCCGACGTCGGAGACGATCATCGGCCACTTCTTCGCCAAATGGATCAAGAGCTGGCGCGATCTGCCAGTGCTGGTAAACCAGTGGGCCAACATCATTCGATGGGAGCTGCGTACGCGCATGTTTCTGCGGACCACAGAATTTCTCTGGCAGGAAGGCCACACCGCGCACTCCAATCACGACGAGGCTGTGAAGGAAGTGCGACGCATGTTGGACGTGTACGCCGAGGTGGCCGAGGACGTCATGGCGGTGCCTGTTATCAAGGGCGTGAAGACCCAATCGGAAAAGTTCGCCGGAGCGCTGCAAAGCTATTGCATCGAAGCCATGATGCAGAACGGCTTCGCGTTGCAGGCCGGCACCAGCCACGACCTCGGCCAGAACTTCGGCAAAGCGTTCGACGTCCAGTTCCAGAACAAGGAGGGCCAGCTCGAGTATGTCTGGCAGACCAGTTGGGGCGCGAGCACGCGCCTGATCGGTGGGCTGATCATGAGCCACTCCGACGATAGGGGTCTGGTGCTGCCGCCGAAGCTTGCGCCTACAAAGGCCGTGATCGTTCCGATCTATGGCAAGGAGGGCGGCAAGGACGGCGGGAAGGATCGCGTGCTCGAAGCTGCGCATCGCATCGCAAAAGAGGTTGGGGCAAAGGTGGACGACCGCGAAGGCCAGACTCCTGGCGCGAAGTTCTTCCATTGGGAGCGTCGTGGCGTGCCGGTTGTACTCGAATTCGGACCACGCGATCTGGCATCAGGCAGTATCGTACTCAAACGGCGCGACACCGGTGTCAAGCAGCCGATGCCACAAGCCGAACTCGCGGAGAAGCTGCCTGCGCTTCTCAGTGAAATGCAAAAGAACATGTTCGACGCCGCGAAGCAGCGATTGAGAACGAATACAGTGCTGGCCAACTCGATCGGCGAAGTGGAGTCGATCCTCAAGGATGTCACGGCCGAAAAAGGTGGCGGCAAGTTCGTCATGGCGCATGTGAAGGATGATCCGCGCTGCGACCTGCGCGTGAAAGAGTTCAAAGCCACGATCCGCTGTATTCCCCTGGTGGATGAATATGACGGTCCAGGCAAGTGCATCGTCACCGGTGAACAAGTCGATCGGCGTGCGGTGATCGCGAAGGCGTATTAACCAAAAACGATAGGGCAGTCGGGATTTTGCTCCGGGTAGGAATCGCGGAGGATTACCCAGCCAGGTTAGTTATTAGACAACAATGGAAGTTATTGGGCAGGAAGGACTTTGCAGCCAAAGCCACGCACTGTGGCTTTGCACAGAATCCGATGTCTGCACAAAAACTCCGGCGATTTCCTTCCCGCCAATCCGCCTACCACTACTACCCACTTCTACCCACCATACCCAATGTTGACAATGGGTAGGGACAAGTGAGATACTCTGCTCGTCATGGATAAGAGCCTCACCGACCCCATTCTCGATAAAATCCGGTTTCACAAAAGCCGAATCCAGCACCATCAGGGGCGGATTCACTTCCACCAAGAGCGCGCCGACGAATGGGAGACTGTTTTGGCTCAGGTTCAGGCTCTCCAGCGGCAAGAGCAGCCGAGCGGACAGGTGGACCAGTTCACGCTGCCATTGCCCAAACCGAAGGGCGAGCGCGCCGCCAACAGAAATATCCTCGCCCGCGAGCTTCTCGTAGAGCGATGGAAAGAGGGAATCCTGCCAGTGGAAATCCGTCAGCTCGCCAATGCCGAGGGCTTCTCTTGCCCAACCAACTACCCATATAAGCTGCTCGGCAATTTGATTGAGCAGGGACTTGCTTGGAAGGATGCTACGGGCAAGTACTACCCCAAAAAGCGAAAGTGGGCGGCGCTGAAAGCCGGGAAAAAGGAGGATGAACCGGAGGACTAGACGATTTTTGCAATGCAAGTGGGGAGCCAACGTTGGAGACGCGCCTCCCCACTCGCACCCTTCAACGAAGAGGTGGCAGAGCGGTTGAATGCAGTGGCCTGCAAAGCCATAGGTGGGTGCTCTAACACTCACCCGAGGGTTCGAATCCCTCCCTCTTCGCCAAACCTTTGAAAGACCAGGATTGCCGCGCTTCAAGTCTACACTTTCGCAGCTTATTCCAATAGGGGGATTTGCATGATGGGCACACTCTTTCACGAGATGTATGAACTCGGGATTGACCCTGTATTTTGGAGCAAGCGGACTGTGAACTAATTTTGCTGTTGGCGAAAGAATTGTCCCGCATACCCCTTATCCGGAGTACCAAGGGTTTGCTCAAAGATCAATTGGCAAACGCGCATACCCGGCACTAGTCTCACCTTCATAATGCCGTGGTTGCATATTTCCAATTGGATTGGTCCGGGGAAACCCGCATGGATGGTGGGAGCGGTCATGTGGATTCCGATACCCAGTCTTGCTAATGAACTTTTCCCCTCAACTCTGGCCGCGATACGGGAAGATGTCGGTAGCTCTATCGTTTCTTCGGTCCAACCCAATACGAATTCTTGCGGTTTAATTATGTACCCTTCGGCATCCAGTTCTTTTTGGTCTGAAAGATTTTTCAGAACGTCTTTGAAATTGTAGCCCTCTGCTGAAGGACAAATTATCTGCTCAACGCCTTTGATGGGGGCGTCCTTCCAGCAACGAACAAACTTCGAAAGGGTTAAATCGACACTAGTCGAACTATAAGCGTCTACGCCAGGAAGAGGCACAATCTTGATATGCCCAAACTCTAGGGCCGCTTGTATCTCGCGGTCTGTGAGAACCAAATCATCCTCCAACAATGGAGTGATCTAACCTAGTCGTGCTCATCCACGAAATGTGCGAACTCGGAATCGATCCTGTGTTCTGGCCTACTAAAACCTGTTAATCAGCAGTCGTGCCATACAGGCTTGGTTGTCGTAGGGTCGTAGTGTTTATCTGGCCCTCTATCTTTACCCCACGTGGACGGCTGTAACCACATGCACTTATCCACATGGTCCGCTACGCCGCTAGTTGTCCAACTCGCTTGTGTATAGAGGTATACGCGCGCAGTATCTAGTTCCATTTTCTCAATCATCTCCGCAGTCAGCTTTTGTGTGTCGTAGCTGTTAAAAATCCAATCGCCCGGCGCAATGTCGTCGTCTCCGGGGTGGCCGAGCGCGTCCACTCTCGCCTTGAGCGTCTTCTGCACCTCTTCATCATGAAGAGGTGCCTTCGCACCATGAAAATCTAGATAAAATATTCCTGCTTTCATCATGGCATTATGAACATACGTACTCCCACCGTTGTAGTAGTAAAGATCAAGGGAGACTGGCTGGTCTGGTTTTTCTAATGGAAGGTGCAAGGGGTATCCCAACTCCAATTTCAGGTATCCAGGCACAGCTTGAATCACCTTAAATTTCGGCTGATCCGTACTTACGCGTGGTGCAGATTTGTCCTGAGTTATGCGCTGGATACTGGCAGAAAGTCGCTCCATCTTCCCTGAAAGTTCGGCAACATCTGAGGGATGATGTATTTTCCATTGCACCGTCCAGTGATCGAGGCCTATAAAACATACGGCTAGCAAACCAGCTACAGCAGCCATTGCCCACCCTTTAATCTTTATTTTCCACTTACGCAGGGTAACGAGTTCCCATACGAACAAGACCGCGAATAACCATGCGCAGAACAGTACAGCCCTAGCGGGTGACACGTCGGTCACCCCCATCAATGCAAAATATTCGTAGATTGCCGCGAGCACTGCCGCTAATAGGGCCTTGGCGGCAATGAGTTTTGCTGACTCCATGAACCTTACAAACTTGGTCAACTCTTCTGGTCTTAGACCTGAAGAGTTTTCGGCCTCGCCTATCAATTGCTCCTTGACGCGATTGAATACTCTCTGAGCAAGCTTGTCTTCCTGCTTCTGTTTCTTGGTCGGTTCGGCATTTGATTCTTCTGACACGCACACGTCTCCACAATGCCAAGGGCCTACTCTTGGACCCATGAAGGATATGCTTCTCAGGGATCGGGGCCAAAGGCCCCTGCACAAAAACCTTCTCGGCTGCACATAAAGCCTGTCGTTTTAGTGATTTATTGTGCAAAGCCACGCACTGTGGCCTTTTTACCACACCCAAGATCGGTCCGACGGTTGTAATCTACTCATTAAGCAATACATACACAAGCCACCCCCATTTGACACAGGAGCAGACAGTCCGCTCAGCCGTGGAATGCAGTGGAGTAGGACTCCACAGCGGTGCACCGGTTTCGATGCGCATTCTTCCCGCGCCTCCAGGCACGGGCATAGTTTTCCAGCGCGTGGATCTCGACGGTTTTGAAATCGAGGCCATCAGCCGCAACGTGGCCCGCGTCAGCTACGCCACCAGCCTCATGAAAAAAGGCGTGCTGATCTCCACCACCGAGCACCTGCTCTCCTCATTTGTGGGACTGGGTCTCGACAACGCCATTGTAGAGCTCGACAACCTTGAACTCCCAATTCTCGATGGCAGTGCACTTCCGTTTGTGGAGATGATTCAGAAGGCCGGCATCCGCAAACAGCGGCGCCCGCGCAAGTATTTGAAAATTCTTCGCGAAGTGGAGATGCGCGAAGGCAACAAGTTTATCTCCGTCTATCCCGCCGATAATTACTCCGTCTCGTATTCCATCAATTTCCCTCATCCGCTCATCGGCAAGGAAACCTTTCAGGTCGAACTTTCGAACGGAAGCTATCTGCGGAATATTGCCGGCGCCAGAACCTTCGGCTCGCGCGAGGATGAGAAAGCCATGCGCAATATGGGATTGATCCGTGGCGCCTCCCGCGACAACTGCATCGTGCTCACGCGCGACGGAATCGAAAATGGCCCACTCCGTTTTCCCGACGAGTTTGTCAGGCACAAAGTTCTGGACTTAGTGGGCGACCTGGCGCTGCTTGGCAAACCGATCCTGGGCAAGATAGTCGCCGACCGGGCCGGTCACGCCATGCACACGGCGCTGGTCTCGCGCATCCTACGCGACAAAACGCTGTGGGAGGAAGTGACGCTGCCGGAAGAAGCGATCGACGCTGCTACTCCGTATGCGGCCCAGGCGACGGCCGGATCTTCGCTCTGATTCCGAGGAAGTGATGGCGGAAGTGCTCAGACCTAGTCTGCCGGTTCGCAGGGAATCTCGCCAGTCTCAGAGCCATGCTTCTGCTCCTCCTCCAGCAGCCGATGCAGTTCCTCGCGAGTCTGGCTGATGAGGGCGGAAGCGAACTTTCGGGCAGAACTTTGGCGTTCCGCGGACAGATCTTTGACCCGCATGTTCAGCAGCGGGATGTCGTCTTCAAACCAGCGCAAAGTTTTCTGAACCCGGCGAATGCGGTAGGCGGTAGTAAGCATGGCAATGGCTCTCCAATGATCCCATCAGATTGCCACGCGCAGCACGGGCCGCAAGTTACAAGTTGAATACCTGGGGATGAGGCAAGAAGCCTATTCGAGAAGAAGTCTGTTAAAGAGCTTCGGAACTCGAGCCTTGGAGTTTTTGGTTGGAGCAAGGGGGCTGCTGCGCGATTTGCTCGACGAGCCACTGTTCCAGCTGCTCCTGGGATCTCTGGGACACATTGTGAAAGCGTAAGCCGACGTGCCCTTTGACATCAGCCCACGCCACCTCAGAATCCACTTCGAAAACCATTCCGGTTTGGGGCAGCGTGAAGTGCAAACGAGGCCTCCCGTTTTTAGGAATTGCCTGGTGCGAAATGAGGGCTATTCCACCCTCGCTGATATTCGTGCTGGTGGCGTGCAACTCCTTTTCATCCAGCACCATCCGGACCGGCATCTTGACCGGCTGACGGTAGTAGCGACGCCTTTCCCTTTCCATGAAATTCAGCGCTGCCTGAAAACAGCGCGCTGCATTCAGATTATTGATGGGTTTTTGCAGAACAAAATTTACCCCCATGCCAAAAGCTTCCTGCGTAGTGGTTTTCTTGCCATTCAGCACCGCAAAGGTTACAGAATTTTTGTTGCTCGGAGTCGCTCGCAATCCCTGCAGCACTTCCCGTCCGCCCGGCAGGTCATCACAGTCGACAATCACAGCATCGAATTTTTCCGCGAAGAGGATTTCGCTGGCTTTCTTCGCCTCCGGGCAGATTTCAACCTGGATCGAAAGTTTCTCCAGCGTCGGGCGCATCACCCGAACTACTTCGACATCCCGGCTCAGTAGAAGGGATTCCAACGTCATGGTCCAATTCTATTGTTCCTGGCGACCTCACCGAAAGTGACCAAGGTATCGGGCTGAGCGCGAAGAGTTGGACCTGCATAATTTTCCAGTGGAATCCAGCGCGATAAAGCTTGAGACTACTGCGGGACACAGCACGGCCGTGCCGAACCTCGTCTACCTTTCTCTCGGATCAAATGTCGGTGATCGCGAGGCGCAACTGCGCGATGCCCAGGCACGACTGGGTGCCCTGGGTCGGGTTGTGGCCGTTTCGTCCGTTTACGAAACCGAGCCGGTGGAATTCACCGAGCAGCCGTGGTTCTTGAATTGCGCGATCGCGCTCGAAACCAGCTTGGCTCCGCAGCAACTGATGAGCGCAATTCTCAGTACCGAACAACAGATGGGACGTGTGCGCAGGCAAAGCAAGGGCCCGCGCTCCATCGACATTGACATTCTTTTGTTCGGCAACGAAATCATAGAATCACGGGAACTGACCATCCCGCATCCCGCAATGTACCAACGGCGCTTCGTCTTGGAACCCATGGCTGAAATCGCTCCGGAGGTCGTACATCCAATTCTCGAAAAAACAATTCGCGAACTGCTCGATGTGCTGCCACCGGGGCAGGCGGTACGAAAGCTAGAACCGAGACCACGAATTTGACGGATTGACACGGATCAAGACAGAAGAATCAGGGCCGCTGGTGCTCTAGTTTTACTTTTGTTCGGGGCTTATCCGTGAAATCCGTTAAGATCCGTGGCGAGGCCGCGCTACGGCACAATGATGCGGCTTCCAGCCTCCTGCGGGGTGACCAAGGCCGACTGCCTCTCCGGAAATTGCGCAAAGAGAAAATCGATGAAGGCCCGGGACTTGGGCCGGCCCGAGGTGCGTCCGTGCCCCAGCCGAACCAAGAATACCAAAGCTTTGAGCACGTCGGAATCGCGGAGCGTCGAGTATCCCCGTTCCTTCTGCTCTATCTCGCGAAACTGCTTCAGCATCGTTTCCACCTGTGCCGCGACCGCCTGCAGCGCTCGACCAGTCGGCGGCTGCTCGTAGTGCAACCCCGAATTCACCAGCCGTTCGTAGCTCATGCACATCGCCGAGAGCGCGGCCATCAGATCGCGATCATTGAGGCTGCGATCCGCATGAGCCGCTTTGGCCAAGGCATAGCTCAGTCCCATGAGCAAATGCTCGCGCTCGTAAGTAAACTGTTCTGAAATCTCAACCTGCAGGAACAACGACTCTGCCTCAAATTGGTCCGCGGGACGCGGCTTCTCATGCTCTCTAGCCTGCTGCAGATATGGACAGTCGCTCGGGCAATCCAAAGTCACCTCGCGCTGCTCTCCGCAACACTGCGGACAGATGCGGCCGTGTATGGCAGGACAGAAGCGTTTTTCCTTGCGAATCTCGCAGATCGCGCAGCTCAAATCGGAGTTCCTTCCTGAATCATTATGGCATTTAGCACGAGTACGCAAGCGCAGAAGAGTAGAGAAGACTGGGAAGTAACCTTTCGCACGGGTACCGGTTAACTCTTCTGATACGCGTATTTGCGCCGTTTCGGGACGGTCGTCCGTGAAAGAGCATGTAAAAATGCCCCTCCTAGCGTGCTATATATGCGGAACCCGCGTAAAATAAGGGTGTTTTCCACAGGCCCACTGATATAAGATCAAGCCCACTGGAATTAAAATCCAATCTTTTCCCGGAGGAAACATGGCATCAGGTTTGACCAAGACTCAACTCGTCCGTCATCTGGCGGAGAAAGTTGAAATTCCCAATAAGACTGCAGCGGCGTTTCTTGAGCAACTGGCCGACGTGGCTGTAAAAGAAACCAAGAAAAACGGCGTGTTCGTGGTGCCCGGCCTCGGCCGGTTGGTGAAGGCGCATCGCAAAGCTCGCGTGGGCCGCAATCCCCAGACCGGCGAGCCCATCCAGATCAAAGCGAAGACCGTGGTGAAGTTCCGCGTCGCCAAGGCCGCCAAGGACGCGATCGCTCCCAAAAAGCCGTAGCGTTACCGTGGATTTCGATTTTGAAGGCCGGCTTCGGCCGGCCTTGTTTTCTGAATGGCTCTTTGCGCATGCTGAACTGGATCGTCATCGGAATCGGCGATATCACCACCCGGCGCGTTATTCCCGCGATCCAGTCCGATTCCAGAAGTCATTTATATGGCTTGGTCACTCGCGACCCAGCGAAAGCTGCTCCTTACGACACGAGAGTTTGGAGCACTCTCGACGAAGCAATCGCCGATCCCGCAGTGCAGGCGGTTTACGTTGCGACTCCCGTCTTTCTGCACGCGCCGCAGACCATTCAATCTCTTCGCGCGGGTAAGCATGTGCTCTGCGAAAAGCCTATGGCGATGAACGAGGCCGAGGCCCGCTCGATGGTGGAAACAGCGAAAGAAAATGGACTCACTTTCGGCGTTGCCTACTACCGCAGGGCCTATCCAAAGGTCCAGCGCGCAAAACAACTGCTCGATGCCGGCGCCATCGGCAAGCCCGTACTGGCCGAACTCACCTGCCACGAATGGCGGAACGAAGCTGAAAAGGGAAGTCATCGCAGTTGGCTGATCGACCCGGCCCAAGCCGGGGGCGGTCCGCTCTACGACATCGCCTCGCACCGCATCGACGTCGCGAACTTTTTCTTCGGCCAACCGCTGCGGGCCACCGGCCATCTTTCGAATGCAGTTCATCACTACGCCGTGGAAGATAATGCGACGGTGATGATCGACTACGCCGGCGGCGGGCGCGCGATCGTCGATGTTCGCTGGCATTCGAAGGTGAAGCGAGACGAATGCCGCATCCGCGGCACCGAGGGCGAAATGGAATTAAGCCCGCTAAATGGTCCCGATCTAACCTATCCAGGCGGCAAAGAAAGCATCCCAGTGCACGCGAACGTACACTGTCCGATGATCGAAAACTTTGTGGATGCCGTAATCGGCAAGACCCCTCTGCTCTCCAGCGGAGCTTCAGCCTTCTGGACGGATTGGATCACAGAGCAGGCGCAGCGCAAGTGCGAAGTGGATTAAGAAGCAATCCCTCTATTTCCCGTATTCGTTCTTCACCACCTCGCCACCCTTCATCACAAACTTAACTCGCTCCAGCGTCGTCACATCTTTGAGCGGATCGCCATCGCCCGCCACGATATCGGCCCATGCACCGGGTTCCAGGCTCCCCACTTTTCCAGACCATCCCAGCAAATCCGCCGCGTTCACCGTGGCCGCCTGTATAGCCTGCAGCGGCGACAACCCCAACTTCACCATCACTGCAAATTCGTGGGCGTTCAGACCATGGGGATAAACCGCCGCGTCCGTGCCGAACGCGACTTTCACTCCGCTGGCGAATGCGTTTGCGATATTCTGGCGCGCGGCCGGCATCACGGCTTTGGCCTTGATCAGCAGGAAGTCGGGAACGTGGTTTTTTTCGGCATTCTCCAAAAACCAATCGCCCAGATAGAGCGTCGGCACAAGGTAGGTGCCATTCTTCTTCATCTCGGCAATTCCAGCGTCGTCAATGTAAGAGCCGTGCTCGATCGAATCCACTCCCGCCTGCGACGCCCAGAGAATGCCCTGGGCTCCATGGGCATGGGCGGCAACTTTTCGTCCCAATCGGTGGGCGTCGGCCACGATGGCCTTCATCTCTTCCAGCGTGTACTGCGATGCTTGTGGATCGTCGCCTTTGGAGAGCACTCCTCCAGTCGCACAGATCTTGATCAAATCAGAACCGTACTTAATGTTTTCGCGTACCTTGTGCTGCACTGCTGCGATGCCGTCCGCCACTCCATCCGATGTTGCGTGATACTCGAAGGGCAGCAGATTGTTGTCGCAGTGTCCGCCGGTGATGCTCAATGCCGGACCGCTCACCAGCATTCTCGGCCCAGGAACGTCGCCGGCGTTAATCGCGTCGCGCAAGGCCACATCGCTGTATCCCGCCGCGCCCACGTTGCGGACGGTGGTAAAGCCGGCTTGTAACGTGACTCGGGCGTTCTTGGCCCCAATCAAAGCTTCACGCGGAATGGAAAGGCCAAGCCGCTCATATCCGAACTTGGGATCCATGGTGAGATGCGTGTGCGCGTCAATTAAGCCGGGAAGGACGATTGCATTCGAAAGATCGATGAGCACCGCGCCGGCGGGTGCCTTTGTTTCTGCGGATGCTCCGACGCGCACGATCTTCCCGTCTTCAATGACAAGCATCTGATCGGAAAGCAGCTTGCCGGTCTTCACGTCGAGTATGTGCCCGGCATGGATGGCAACAGAGCGCGGATTTTGCTGCGCGAAACTAGGCGCAACAAAAACAAGCATCACAAATACGGCGGAAAGCCGAAAGCCCTTCATCTCTTCTCCCTTGAGTTGTGCGATGGAAACGTACGGAAGAATAACAAATTCCCTGACGAAATCGCGTTTCCATCCTGATTCGGCTTGCTATACACTCATCCACGACGTGAAGCGATCTTTAATTACTACAATGGCTCTATGTGCGCTCTGGGCTACCGGATTGCAGGCTGCGTGGCCTCAGGTGACTGTCGGGTTCGACGAACCGCACAATCCATTAATAATGAGTGTGCCTGACGAGCCGGCCGCGCTGCAGGTGGACCTTCTCCACCTAAAGCTTGAGCAAAACCAGTTGGACAAAAGCGTCAGTCGCAGAAAAGTGCAAGCGTCGGACGCACGTGGGTGGGAGTTCTCAGCCTTCATCTATCCCCTCGACAAAAAGCAGACCGCAGCAGAATTGAGCGAAGAGGCGTTTCTGGGCTTTCATAAAGCAGCAACAGACCACGGATTAAGAGTCGAAGGAATGAAAACCTTCGACCGTGGAGACTTTTCGATGCGCGAATATTTGATTCCGGACTTTCAAGGAAAACCTATCCACCAGAAAAGCGTGTTCGGCTACGCCGTCAGCGGCGATATGGGACTTGATTTTCACATTTCAAAGAGCTCCTATTCTGCCGCTGACGACAAGTTTTTCGATTCGCTGATTAGTGGCGTGCGCCTCATTCACGATTACAAACCCGACAGTACAACCGAATTCGGGTATGGAAGCATTTTCTATCTGCGCCAGGATTGGACCAGAGCATCCGCGCACTATGAAAGATCGCTGCAACTCGAAAGGCAAAACCGCGCCCTGAGTCCAACGCAATGGAACGTCCTGGTGGACAATCTGGGAATGGCGTATGGCATGTCGAGTGAGATATCCAAGGCAAAGGCGATCTTTGAATATGGGACTAAGGAAAATCCTAGCTATCCTATGTTCCGTTACAATCTGGCGTGCGCGGATTCAGAATTGGGCGATCTTGACGGCGCCCTCAACCAGCTAAAATTGGCATTCCAATACAAATCTCATTCCAATCCTGGCGAAGGTATCCCCGACCCAGCCAAAGATGACTCGTTCAAGCGCTATTTGGACGATCCAAGATTCGTCAAGCTCACAAAGGAAATGTGTCCAAGAAGTGCGCAGACAAAGGCTGGCTGGATCTGCCAGTAGCAATCACCGCCGCGATTTCCCGGGCCGGCCCGCCGACCGGAACAGATGGCTCATAACTCAGGACTCGCAGCTCGAAGAGTTCTAACTCTAACCGCCCTCTAGCCCCCAGGCCCGTCGTTCGAGACGTAAGCCTCGAGCGATTCCAACTCACGGCTCAGATCGTCGACGCGCCACTCCAGAAGGTTGCGGATGGAAAGGATCCCCAGCAGCTTGCCGTTGTCGTCCGCGACCGGCAGATGACGAAAGTGCCGCTCCAGCATCGTGGTGAGCGCTTCGCCCGCTCCAGTGGATCGCGTCGCCATCTCAACCGGTGTGGTCATCAGCTCGCGAACCGACGTTGTCTGCGGGTCGGTGCGGCTCAGGGCCATCTTTCGCAGAACGTCGCGTTCTGTGAAAATTCCGGCCACACGAAATTCGGAGTCGACCACCGCAACTGCACCCACGTGATGGTCGAGCATTTTATTAATAGCGTCGGCTACGCTGGCATCAAGCGGAACCGCTGCAATTTCCCGGTCACAAAGGTCCAGCACGCTCATAAAACCTCCTTCGGCTCTCGACCACGCCCCTGAGCCGATCCCTGGTTCAAACTGAATTGTTCAAACTGAAAACGGGATTGTTGCATTATGCTCACGGCCAACATGATGTCAAGCAAATAGAAGCGATTTTACAAATCTTTATTTCAAATCGGAATTTCAATTCGGATACTGCCCGAATTCGCTCTGACCTAAAACCTCGCTCTAGCGCACGGTCGCAACGCCCTGACCGCCTTCACTCTTGAAGACTTTGCCATCTTTCATCACGAATTGCACATTCTCCAGTGCATTAATGTCGTGCGCGGGATCGCCGCTGACCGCGATCACGTCTGCAAATGCTCCAGGCGCAACCACTCCGATCTTTCCATCCATCTCGAGCAGAGCGGCTGCGCGCGACGTTGCGCTCTGGATAGCGACCATCGGTGGCATGCCCAAATCCGTCATTCGTGAAAACTCCTGCGCGATGGGCTCGGTCCACGGAATTCCGCCCATGTCGGTTCCGAAAGCAATCTTTACGCCAGCCTTCATCGCCTTCTTGAAAGACGGCTCATGCAACGAAACCCTAAGGCGATCGCGCTGTCCGCCGGGAGTATCGGCTGGCGCCCAGTCGTGGTAATAGGCGCTGATCGTGGGCACATACCAGGTGCCTTGTTTCAGCATCTGGGCAACGGCGGCATCATCGAGATCGAGGCCATGCTCAATGGAATCGCAGCCGCCATCGAGGGCGCGATGCAGACCAATGCCACCATAGGCATGGCATGCGACCTTCTTGCCCCAGCCGTGAGTTTCGTCGACGATTGCCCGCAACTCCTTGACGGTGAGAGTGGGTTGCGAGACCAGTTCGCCATTTTTTCCGACCCACGAACGATGCGTCATGTAGACCTTGATCCAGTCGGCGCCGTGATCGAGCTGTTCCCGTGCCGCTTTGCGCGCCTCCACCGGGCCGTCGATAAGCTGTGCGCCCTTGGGCATGTCGAGTTCGGGAGCATAGCCTTCGAGCGGATAACCTCCCGTGGTCGAAATGGCGCGAGTCGAGACAAACAGCCGTGGCCCTGGAATATAACCTTTCTCGATAGCCTGCTTGATGCCGATATCTCCATATCCCGCGCCTTCCGTCTCGACATCGCGCAGTGTCGTGAAGCCCTGTTCCAGCGCACGCCGCGCCGCAACTGTCGCCCGTGCCGCCCGCAGGGCAAGGGGTGCGTTCAGGATATTGGCGTCATATCCACCTTGCGCTGGATCTTCCCCCTGCAAAAATATGTGCGTGTGGCAATCGATAAGGCCGGGTAAGACCGTGGCTTTCGACAAGTCGATGACAGCCGCGCCCGCCGGAATCTTGGCGGTCGCTGCATCGCTGACACTCTCGATGCGATTGCCGCGGACGATGATTACCTGAGCCTGCCGCGCCTTGTCGGACTCGCCGTCGATCAGGATACCGGCGCGAATCGCTATGACGGGCTGCTGATTCGGAAGACTGGTAGTCTGAGCCGCGGCAGTCAGGCACAGGGCAAGAAACAGAATCCACTCGAAGCGTTTCACATTGTCTCCTATGAAGTCTCAAGAGAATACTCAAGTTGCAGCATCGCGTCGGAAATCCCGCCGGATGATTGGCGGGAAGGATTTTATACCTTTTGCATCACACTTCGGCAGAGACTCTCACTGGCTGCCGAAAAGCTACCTGCCGGCTTGCGTGTCGATGGCGACTGCGCTGAGTGCCAAAGCCGCGCTGAAGCCCATGACGAAGAGAACCGTGATTCTATTTTGAAGCGCCGTCAGCGGCGTTCGAGAAACGGTTCTTGTGCGCGTCGTCAAGTAGTTGGAGAGCAGCTTTGTCGGCGGCGACTTCATCGATGCAGCCGCAAGCGAAGTGGCCAAGCTCATGGGCATAGATGTACTCCCCCGCGTGGCCATCAGCGCCCTTGCGGAGGGCTTCAGCGTAAAACCAGGTTTCGCGCAGGCGGATATCGGAAATGGCGCCGCGCGAGCTGACGATTACGCCATATCCGAGCGTGAGACGGTGTAGAGCCCTTTGCCAGGCTGCCCTATCACAGACGAGGTAGATACGATGGCCGCGCACGAAGGCGAATTCGCGGATGAGCCGCCGCAATTGGCCGACAGTTTCGTGACAATTGTTGTCGTCGGTGCCGACCATGGTGATGCTGGGCGGCAGACTCAGGTTGCGCGCCGCCTGAGCTCGCAGCGGAGACCGCGCAAGACTTACGAACGCTAGCAAAACAGCAATCAGTAGTTGCAGCCGCTTGCGCTCTCGCGAGAATTCGACGCCGAATTTCGCTGCACGAAATCGTGCGGACGTTGCGAGCGTCTTTATGATCGCCTGCATTTTTTCATCTATCCGGCAGCTCTCGTCTTGTTGACGTACAGCAATATTCCTTTATGTGAAGCACTGAGTAAGTCGCTATAAGCTTGTATTTTCCCCACGACTGATCCTATCGACTACCAGTCGTCGGATCGCGCCAATGAACCGACGCTTCTCCCTAAATGCGCCATTTCCACAGATCGGCAGATCTCACAAAGATGATGAGCGAGGCGGACCGTCGCATCGGCGACGATCCGCCCCAATGCTCAGCCTTTGCTGGCCGATATTACGGAAGAGTTTGCTTCCTTCAGCTTCTGTGCACACTCGTCACAGCACACCTCGACCGTCTTGCCGCCGATCCTGACTTCGATCGGCGTCCCATCTAGTGTGCAATCGCAAGCCGCACAAGTTTTTTCTGCCATAACATTGCTCTCCTTACCCGAGGTCCGGGTAAAAGCAGTAGATAGCGTGGGAGGAAAAGGTCGCTATCGGAATCTTTAGCGATTTGCTTGAAGCTCAGCGATGCAGCGCCGACTGCCTGAACTCCGACGGCGAACGGCCGTACGCCTCGCGAAACGCCGCGCTGAAATGGCTGTGGCTGGAGAAGCCGAGGTCGAGGCTCAGAGTGGTCAGGTCGTCCTGCTGCGCAAGAAGATCGAGAGCCCGCGCCAGTCGCAGCCGCAACTGGTAGCGGTACAAGGGAACGCCTTCCACTTGCTGGAAGACCTGCGTGAGATAAACCGGGGAGCCGTGCACTTCAGCGGCAATCTCAGCCAGCGTCCAGCGCCGTGCCAAATCGCTCGCCAGCGCGAGTTTTGCCCGGTCTACCAGCCGCTGCCTTCCGACGCTGCCGCCCGCGGCGTGTGCGGTGCGTGGTCCCAGTGCTCGCTGCACCAAGGTCAAAGCCAAGCTCTCGGCTTCCAGGGGTTCCGCAATTTTCTGGCGCAGACTGTGCCTTAGCAGCGCCACGAGCGCCTGGGATCGCGGATCGATGCGCAGGCGATGCTGCCGAAACGCCAGCACTCCGCTGTCGCGCAAAAAAGCACGCGGTGCCAGTTCACGTAGCAGCGTTTCGCTGATGATCAGCGCGAGACTAGCATCACCTCCCGGCACAGGGTGGCTGACCCGGTAGCCTTCACGCGCGTTGAAGAACAGCACCTGGTTGGCCTCGGCGACGGCCTGGTCATTCCCCAGATGCCGCACGTAGACACCGCGGTACGGAAACACCAGCTCTGTTGCGTTGGCGCACTCTTCCGGGCTCGGCTGACGGTGGCTGCCCTGGCAGTACACGTCCCGGATCGTAACGGTAGGAGTTTGCAGCAGACACTGAACGGCAAATTCAGACATGGGTTTTACTTCGCTTTTCCAGCACCACAGTCTCAACCCAGAGGCGCTATAAAAATGTATCACGCACGCTTACCAAGGGCGTGGCACAGGCCTGGCAAACAGATCAGTCCCTGTCCCCATAATCCAAGCAAGCGGTTTGCAGGTATCACCATTTCGCTGTCACAGTTTCGCAGAGCAGCAGTTGTTCGATTCCATCGAAGCATCGTTTCCAGCCTTTCTCATGCGCATGCTGAGCAGCTTCGCTGGGCAGGCCTGTTTGCGTCAAGACCACTCTTGTCGAATCGCCGTCTTTAAGAAAAGCGATCGATGTCAGCGTGCTGCCGGGACCCTCTACACCTTCTATCGGAAGGGTTTGCCATTCCCAGCTAAATGCAAGCTCTTCGGCTGATTCAACCTTGCGATAGGTTCCGTGGAACTCAAACAAGTTCCGTTCGTTGTCATCGCTAACGACACTCCATGTGAAATGTCCGCCGGATCTTGGATCTATTGTCGGCTCGTGCTTCCAGTGCACAGGGGCCGCATGCACAAACCATTTCTTGACATGCTCCGGGTCAATCCAGAGATGAGACACCTCGTCGCGCGGCGCGGCGAACCTTCGTTCGACCCGAAGTTCGAAGCTGGGAACACGCTCGCCTTCGGCGCGGATTAAAGCGAGCGACGAGTTTGTACTGCTCGCGTCAACTGTTCTTACGCGAAGAGAATAGAGATTGTTTTCTTCAATCTGTTTCACTTGTCTAAGAAGGGCGTCCAGATCATCCGCCACCGTCAGAAATCGCCCCGACAGGGCGTCGGCGCGTCCCGAAGCTAATTCGAGTACGAGTTGCGCGGGACGACCTACAGGCACGTCGAGACCTTCATCGAAGATGCGCCGAAACCAGGGAAGCCATTTTTGCCCTTCGGGAGAATTGAGCGAATACTCCGACATAGCAGTGCGAACGGTTCCGGGCCCGACGGCGAACATACTGACTCCGTGCGGTTTCGATTCCGCCGCCACCGTTTCTGTAAATCGAATGAGCGCTGTCTTGCTTGTCGTATAGGCGGAGAAATGTGCGATAGGCATCGGGCTGCTGGCGATATTGAGGATCCGACCCCGGTGGCGAGAAATCATTGCGGGAAACACGGCGCGAGTACAAAGAACGGGGCCGCGCAGATTTACATCGATGGCATGCCACCACTCGCCAACACCGGTCTCACAGAAGGGACCGATCGGACCCAGCGTTGCCGCGTTGTTCACCAACAAATCCACCGGTCCTAGCAGGCGCTCGATTGCCGCCATGGTCGTGCAAACTGCCGATGCATCGGTGACATCCATCGCAAACGCCTGGGCAAGACCGCGAGTCTGTTCGATCATCCCGACTGTTTCAAGCAGCTCCGATCGCGAACGCGCGAGTACCGCGACGCACGCGCCAGCAGCGGCAAGAGCCAGTGCGATTGCGCGACCGATGCCGCGGCCGCCGCCGGTCACAACGGCAACTTGTCCTTTTAGCTGTGAAGAGCCCTTATCGATTTGTGGGAGACGCACAACCATTCTCCTTTCCCAAAGCACTGCGGCAGATGTTATCAACTACCCAGGCGTCGGATTCGGCCAAGTGACGGATGATTTTGGCCAATTTAGTGAATCTCGCTTGGCAACCGTGTGTGCAAGGTCGCATAGTTAGGTCGAGAACATGCGCAGAACCGATGGCAAGCCGCCACAGAAGAGCACGCCGCACAAGCTGCGGCGCGTCGTCGTTTTGGCAGTGCCGCCGGTCGACGAACTCGATCTCGTGGGTCCCATCCAAGTGATGAGCGCGGCCAACCGCCTGGCCGGCAAACCCGTTTACAGTGTTGAAATTGCAACCAACGGAAAAGATCTGAAAGTCCAAGGCGCGGGAGGATTGCTCTCGTTTCTCGCAGAAACCAATTACAAGGATCTGAACAAGAACTTTGATTCGATGTTGCTGGTTTGCGGCCTGGGCACGCGCAACGCTCGCGATCCAGAACTTTTTGCATGGCTGAGGGGTATTGCGCCGACGGTGCGCCGGTTAGGGTCGGTTTGTGTCGGCTCCTTTTTGCTTGCCGAAGCCGGATTGCTCAACGGAAGAACAGCGACTTCTCATTGGAAATTCAACAAGGAACTAGCCCTCCGGTATCCCAGGGTGAAGGTTGCATCCGAACCGGTGTGGGTAAAGGATGGAAATATCTATACCTCCGCTGGCATTTCGGCTGCCATCGATTTGGCGCTGGCGTGGGTGGAAGAGGATTGTGGGAATGCAATAGCTGCCGAAGTAGCCCGCGAGCTGGTGCTGTTTCTTCGGCGCCCAGCCAGGCAAGCGCAGCTCAGCGTTTCACTCGCCGCCCAGGCCAAGGAGATGAAATCAATTCAGGAGCTTCAGGTCTGGATTGTCGAACATCTCCATAACGAACTCTCATTGCACCTTCTTGCAGACCGCGTAGCCATGAGCGTTCGCAACTTTGAGCGCGTATTCTCGCGAGAAGTCGGAATGTCGCCGGCCCGTTACGTTCGGAAAGTGCGCATCGAAGCGGCACAACGGATGATTGACCGAAGCGAAAAAGGACTCGAGGAAATTGCCACGGCTTGTGGTTTTTCAAGCGCCGACCTGATGAGGCGTGCCTTTATTCGGATGCTGGGAACAACACCACTCAACCATCGCAGTCCGTTGCATCTGTCACCGTCGGTAGCTCTTTCTCGCGGACTTGGGAAAGCGCGCTCCAACCCTGAGAACAGATAATGGCATTCGTCACTGGGCGTGAGCCGGTTGTGGCGGGCTTACAACAGGGCAAGCAGGTGCTCGCGACATGCCCAGACCGCCATTGATGGACATAAGACTTGGAAGCAAGTTGACTCACCACTCACATAAGCTAACAACTCGCAGCAGTTATGGCATTATAAGTGCGATGTCGAAACCTCGCCGCAGTTCGACCTCTCTCCCGCTGGACGACGCCATCTTCGCTACCAAGCCGCGCAAGGTCGTACCGCATGAGTTTGTGCTCGACGCAATCGCTACGCTGTCGCCCAGAACCCGTCCCATGTTCGGCTGTCTCGCAGTCTATGTTAAGGACAAGATTGTTTTAGTACTGCGAGACAAGCGCGATGGGACAGCAGACAACGGTGTGTGGCTCGCCACTACCACGGAGCACCATGAGAGTCTGCGCCGCGAATTCCCGAACATGCGATCCATTAAGGTGCTGGGGAAGAAGATAACCGGCTGGCAGGTCCTTCCGGCGGATGCTCCGGATTTCGAGGAGGCGGCACTCTACGCCTGCGATCTCATCGTTGCCGAGGATCCCCGAATCGGCAAGGTCCCGGGAGCGCGGCGGACTTCGGCATTGAGAACGAAGAAAACTCTTACAACTTTCTCCAATGAAATCTTGACTGACCTCCGAGAGGTCAAAGGTCTGCGCATTCAGGCGGGCAGCGGCCAGCACCGCTTCATTCGAATCTGGGTTGTGATTGTAAATGACCGTGTCTTTGTCAGATCATGGAGTGTGAAGCCGAACGGCTGGTACCGAACGTTTCTCAAGGACCCTCGAGGCACCATCCAGGTGAAAGATCGTAAAATCACGGTCCACGCCACGCGCATAAGGAGTGAACGTCTCAGAGATGCCGTTAATCGCGCCTACCTGGATAAGTACAAGACGGCAGGCGAGCTTAAGTATGCCAGGGATCTCGGTCAGGCGAAATCCAGAGCCACCACCATCGAGCTCGTTCCGTTGTCACCGACTCATTAAATCCCACCGTCCCGTTTACGTTTGTCCCCTTAGTTCCTACGGTGTCATTGTCAAACAACGCAATCGGTACAGCCGTCATAGTTAGCTCTTGGGCACATCCGGACGATTCCAGCATCCGCCGCCCAGGGCTCGAAACAACGTGGCAGTAGAAATATTGCCATTTTTCAGTTGACAGCCCAGCCCAGACGAAAGTAAAAGTTACGAAACGCAATATTACGAAACTAGCCGTAACTTGCGTTTTTGTCCATCTGTTCGCAAGCACAGCCGTTGCCGAAGCCATGTGTCACATCTCTCATTTCGTGATAGTTGCGTTGTTGCTGCTGGCTTCAGTTCTGCAAGCCAGTCCCGATTCGGTGGAACAGAACTGGACGCATCACGTGCGCATTGGGGCATATGGGCTGCGAAGCGACAACGCCGGCCGGATCGTACGCAGCGCCCAGGAAGATGGCGTGTTCGGCATTGAAGTCGACAACGACATCCCCGGGCGTTATGAGAGCTTTGTGAACCCCGCAGAGAAGCTGCAAGCGATCCGCGCCGTGGCTGAACAAGCGCATGCCGTTGGAAACCGAGCTTTTGTTTACATCGCCGGCACCGAGTGCATTACTGCGAACGCCGACAAAACTCCGCACACCATGACGAAAGACCATCCCGACTGGCTGCAGCGGAAAGTCACCGGAGAACCCGCGGTCTTTGGCGGTGGCACTGCCTTTTGGATTACCAAAGGAGATGAAGATGTTTGGGTCAGCCCTTACGCGCCGGCTTGGCGCAAGACCTACATGGAACGGGTGAGGCAGATTGCCGCCACAGGCATCGATGGAATTTACGTGGACATTCCCTACTGGATGACCCACTTCGAGGGTTGGGAAGACACATGGGCAAGCTTTGACGACTACACCGTGGCAGCCTTTCGAAAAGACAGCGGCCTCGATGCAAAGAAGGATCTGAAGCTGGGAGACTTCTCAGACGGGAATTTTAGAAAGTGGGTCGAGTTCAGAATTCGAACGTTCACCGATTTCATGCAGGAAATTGACCGGAACGCAAAGGCCGTGAATCCGGCCATCATGACGATTCCAGAGATTTACCCCGGCATTGAGGAAGAGGCGGTTCGCGTTGGAGCGGATGTTTACAGTTTGTACGCAGTGGTCGATGCCATTGCCCATGAGTATGAATTCGGCAATGGCGACCATATGGCATCGTCGAGAACGCCGCTGGATTGGTTCAATTATCAAGTAGGAATGCACTCGTTTCGCGCCTTCGCGCAGGGCAAGGCAACCTGGATTTTGAACTACTCGTGGGACGGCGATAAGAAAGTCGATCGGCGTGAGGCCATGATGAATCTGGCCGCGTCAGAAATCATGGCCGGAGCGAATTTTTGGGACGCGCCGGGACATTCCATGGCGGGATCGAACGACCCTGCGACGAGGAAGAAAATTTTTTCATGGGTCAAAGCTCATGAAGATACTTTCTATTTGCCGCGGAAAACGATCGCTCCTATAGGCGTCTACTTTTCTCCCGAGACAAGAAATTACTTCGCCAGCGAATTCATCGCTTCCTACCGCGGAACTCTCATTCTGCTTATGCAGAAGCATCTGGAGTTTCAGGTAGTCACTCCGCGCACTCTCGCGGACTTTCGGGGACCGACTTTGATCCTGCCGGAGGTGCGAGTGATGGCTGATGGCGAAAGAGAATCGCTTCGCAAGTATGTGAATGGCGGTAGAACGCTGGTGATCACAGGAGAAGATGCAACTCAACTTGGCGCGGTTGCAAACGTGGTGCGATTTGGCAAGTGCCCTGGAAAGGATTACTACTCCGCGCTGCAAAAGAATTTCGAGGGATCTAACCCGGATCAAGAGCACGAATTTCTGGACAGCCTGAAAACCGAGACGCCAGTTCGCGTGGTTGCTTCTCCAACGATGGCTACATCGATTGCTGAGGTTGACGGACACACTCATGTATTTTTTGTGAACTTCGCCGGCTTGCGAGGAGGAGTGAATCCGGTTCAGACACCTCAGACCGACGTGCAGGTCACGGTATCTGGCGCGACCCACGGGCGAGGATTCTTTCTTCCATTTCTGGGAGATGTGCAGCCGTTGAATGGAACGGCTGGCGACGCTGGCAATACTTACAAGCTTCCTGCGATCGAGAAGGGGGCAGTGTTTTGGTATGAGCCGTGAGCGTTGAATGCCTGGCCGCCAGGTACGCGTGAAGGAAACGGAGGCTGCTTATGCGACCGACTGGACGACTTCTCTCTCCCATCTTAGTGGTGTGGGTCTTTGCAACCCTGGCGGTCGCGCAAGGTAGTTACCGGGCGCAGCTTCGAGGGGTTGTTTCCGATGCCAGCGGAGCGGTTGTTTCCCATGCCACGGTAACCATCACAGACACAGGAACGAACATCTCGAATGTCACGCACGCCGACGACAAGGGCGAATATTACTTCACCGGGTTGCGGCCATCCACATATTCGGTGAAGGTTCAGGCGCCGGGTTTTGGAGTGGCGGAGCGGACCAATGTGGTGCTCGCCGTCGATCAGGAAAGCACACTCAATTTCACCGTGACTCCGGCGGCTCTGAACCAGAAAATCGTGGTCACCACGACTGCTCCGTTGTTGGATACGGAGAACGCAACGTTGGGGACAGACATCACGAATGAGTACATAAGACAGATCCCTTTGCTGGGCCGCGACTTCTTCGGCTTGACTTTCTTGGCTGGGGGTGTGACCGAGGCCGCTGGGTCGGGCACGCAGGACAACTATCCGACAGGAACCAACTTCGTTTCCAATGGACAACGCAACGCGACTGCGGAGATACGCTTAGACGGGGCCCTGATCAGCGCTCCGGAGCAGGGTGAAGGAGGAAACTCCAACGTCTACTACGAGCCGGTGATCGAGAGCGTGCAGGAGTTCAAAGTCCAGAACAACACCTTCTCGGCCGAATTCGGCAACAACGGTGGCACGGTCGTGAACATGGTTCTGAAAAGTGGAACCAACGCATTCCACGGGAGTGGTTGGTACTTTTTGCAGCGTCCGCAGATGGACGCCCGCGATTTCTTTAATCCCGAGCCTAATCCAAAACCAGATAGCCGCCGCGACCAGGGAGGGTTTTCAATTGGCGGACCAATCCAGAAAAACCGGACGTTCTTCTTCGCTGATTTCGAAAAAGTTCGCAGCAACGCTGCATTCAATAATGTCGCGACTGTGCCAACCACGGCCGAGCGGGGGCTGAACCCGGATTTTTCGGCGACAGCTACGGCCATCTACGACCCGACGAAGCCCATGGTCGCCTGCTCATCTGGATCATGCAGACCTGCTGTACCCGGAAACATTATTCCTGCCAGCGAGGTCGACCCCATCGGGCGGGCTATCCTCAATCTCTACCCGAAGCCAACACTGCCGGGAGAATTCAATAATTTCCTGTTCAGCGGCGTAGCGCACGCGCCGGATTACCAGTTCGATATCAAGATTGACCACCAGATCAACGACAAGCAGCACATCAGCGGCCGCTACAGCCGCGGCGTTTCCAACTATTACACTCCAGAGATTCTGGGAGACAGCTTTGATAATAACGGAACCGGAGACGGAATCGGAGGGAGCCCCACCACCACACAAAACGGATCGTTCGAATATAGCTGGACTGTTAATCCCCGAATTGTCTGGACAAGCCGTGCGGCTGTGGACCGGGTGCACGAAAAGGCGACCTCAAATATTCCGACGATTTCCAGCTTTAATGCGGCACAACAGGCGGCCGGCGCTCCGCAATTGCCGGCTGTGTTTGAGCAGGCCAACGGATTGGACCGGATGCCGGCCTTTTACCTATCGGGTGCGGCCCTCTCATCGGATGCGTCGACTACAGCCGATCTCTTCGATCAGTGCTGCGCGAACACCACCTTTGCGCACACCCTCTACAGTTATTCGTCGCAGTTGGTGATTTCCAGAGGGTCGCACTTGATCAAGATCGGCGGCGAGCAAAGACTTTTCTACAACAACTTCTTCCAGCCGTCGGATCCTACCGGGGCCTTCAACTTTATGGATTACGTCACATCCCCAACTCCGAACAGCGAGTGTAGTCCGAATTCTCCACCGAATGGGTGCATTCCTACAGGAAACCCATTTGCCAGCCTGCTTTTTGGTTACGCGGACAATGTCAATCCTTTCTCTTCGGAACCGACGGCGCTTGTCGTGCTCCCCTCGGTGGCCAACAAGTCCAAGGAGACGGGGTTCTATGTCCAGGACGATTGGAAAGTCACTTCGAAGCTGACGGTGAATCTGGGCCTGCGCTATGAGTGGAGCACGCCCTACAACGAACGCTACAACCGGATCCAATTCAGTAATTTCACGCAAGGCTCCGGCGTCAGCATCAATCTGGCAAGCGCCCCCGCCGGCCTGACGAGTGCGCAGTCCGCGATGCAGGGGATCGGCTTGAACTTGCCATCGTCAGAGGAACTATCGGGCACTACTGAGTTTCCCACGTCCAGCATGAGGAGCGTTCCGGTATACCGCAAGGACATTGGGCCAAGGTTGGGCTTTGCTTACGCGATAGATTTGAAGACGGTGGTGCGCGGCGGGGCGGGCATTTATTTTGGAATGAGTCCGGCCACAAACTTCCAATACCCTGGAACCGCTTTCAGCAAGACGGCAACGATGTTCTTTACCAACAACAATTTTGCATCGCAATACGCGACTTTGGAAAATCCTTTTCCGACCGGCTTCACGGGACCGCAGGGCAAGCAGTATGGTGCGCTTGCCGATTGGGGGTACGCGAACAATAACGATCTGGGCACGACGGCGGCGCGGGACGCCGACATTTACCAGTGGAATCTTGGAGTGCAGCGGGAGTTGCCCAGCCAGATCGTCCTCGGCGTGGATTACGTTGCCGGCCGGAGCACCCATCTGCCCTGGTCCGGCACAAACAACCGGGATTTTATCTCATCGTCGCTGCTGGCGAAGATTTCCGCCGCCGTTACTCCAACCGATCCTACTTGCTCGGCAGATAGTTGCGTCAGTAATTTTCTTCAGACGCAGGTGGCGAATCCGTTTCTCTCTATGTTTAGCCCGCCATGTGCGCACGGCCCGTGCTTCAACGAGCCCAATTCGATATACGCCCCCCCCGATACCACGATCGCACTCGGGTATCTTCTCAATCCCTACCCCCAATTCACGGGAGACTTCGAAGGCCTGATGCTGGAGGAAGCCAGTTCCTGGTACAACGCGATGCAGATCCGCTTCCAGAAGCGAACCACGCACCACATCAGTTTTGAAGGAAGCTACACCGTGTCCAAGTCGACCGACGATTCCTCGGCGGGTCGGAACAATTTCATCGGCTCGCTGAGCACCGGCACGCCGCAGCAACTGGATCTCCTAAATTTGGAACACGCCATCAGCGCCAATGACACGCCGCAGCGGTTGGCGGCCGCCGTGGTCGTGGACCTGCCCGTGGGACGCCATGAATGGATTGGCGGTGATATGAACCGCGCGCTAGACGCCGTGATTGGCGGATGGTCGATTTCCACCCTGATGACGCAACAATCGGGCCAACCTATGGCGATCTCTGATTCCCTGGCGCGGCTTGCGAATGGCAGCCAGCGTCCCAACGTCGTCTGCTCGCAACTCAAGTCTGGCTATAGCCTGAAGGCAGTCGCGCTCAGCTGGCAGAATGCGACGCCGCTCTCATTCTTTAATAGCAACTGCTTTGCCGATCCGGGCGACCAGAATCCGGGCAATGCCCCTCGCTACTTTTCCGGATTGCGCGTCAATGGCATCCACAATTTCGATACGAATCTCAACAAGTCTTTTGTGCCCAAAGAAGGGATGAAGATAGAATTGCGAGCAGAAATCTTCAACTTTTTTAACCATCCCAGGTTCGCAGCGCCGAACACAGCTTTTGAACAGACCGGCTTCGGGACCATTACCGGTGACGCGAATGGGTATCTACCCCGGTACTTTCAGTTTGGTTTGCGGTTCGAGTTCTGACGATGTGCAAGGCTGGACTAGACGAAGAGACGGGCCCTGGTTCACCGCGACTGGAGTCGCTTGCACCACACGCTGGCGTTTGAAACGAGGGTAAAGATTAAGATAGGGGCGTGAAAGAAACCTGGCGATGGTTTGGGCCGCAAGATGGCGTCTCACTCGATCACGTAAAGCAAGCGGGAGCCACGGGGGTTGTTTCCGCATTGCATCACCTCTACCGCGGTGAGGCATGGCCGTTAGAGGAGGTGCTGAAGCGCAAGGCGCAGATCGAGGCCGCGGGACTTGTCTGGTCGGTGGTCGAAAGCATACCCGTACACAATTCCATCAAATTACAGACAGGACCATTTCGGCGCTTCACTGGTGCATGGAAAGATTCGCTGGCGGCGATCGCACGCGCTGGCGTGCCGGTCGTATGCTACAACTTTATGCCCGTGGTTGATTGGACGCGAACGGATTTGCGCTGGCAGCTATCCAGCACGGGATATGCGCTGCGCTTCGATGTCATCGATTTCGCGGTGTATGACTTGTTTATTCTGCGTCGTCCCGCCGCTGAACACGACTATACGCGGGAACGCACAACACAGGCGCGCGTCCGTTACAAGGCAATGCCGGAAAGCCGTCGCAATGAATTGGAGCGCACGATTATTGCGGGGCTGCCGGGCGCTGAAGCTTCCTACAGCCGCTCCGATTTGCAAAGCTTGCTGGCGGAGTACGAGGGCGTCACTGCCAATCAACTGCGCGCTCATCTCATTGCGTTTTTACGGGAGGTCGTACCGGTGGCGGAGGAACTGGGCATCCGCCTTGCGATTCACCCAGACGATCCGCCATGGCCACTATTTGGGTTGCCTCGAGTCGTCTCAACGGCTGCGGATGTGCGATCCATACTTGCCGGCGTTGATACACCGGCCAACGGGTTGACGTTTTGCGTAGGATCCTACGGTGCGCGGGCTGACAACGATCTGACTGCGATGGTGAACGAATTCGCAGCGTGCATTCATTTCGCACATCTCCGACAGGTGGCGCGCGAGCCGGACGGATCGTTTTACGAAGCGGAGCACCTGCGCGGAAGTTCGGATATGACCGGTGTGATCTGTGCCTTGCTCAGAGAAGAGACGCGCCGCAAGCGGCAGAACCGTCCGGATCACGAAATCCCGATGCGTCCCGATCACGGACACTTGTTGGCGGACGATATTTCTCGCGATTCGAATCCAGGTTACTCGCTAGTGGGCAGGCTGAAAGGTCTGGCTGAATTGCGTGGCGTAATCGAAGGCTTGAAGTATGCAATCCCCGAATTGAACTGAATTCTGAATCGTGGTCCAAACGCGGTCTGGAGCAGCTGCGTGAGGAGAAGCATAAATGAAGGAATTTGAGAATCGAGTAGCGATTGTGACTGGAACAACCGGCATCGGCCGGGCGATCGCAAAGCGCCTCGCCGCCGGTGGGTGCAGCGTGTTGGCCTGCGGCATCGAAGCGTCAGCCAACCTTGAGCTACAGCAAGAATCGGAGGCGGACCATCTGACGTTGCGGGTTGAGAGTTGCGACGTCACCCAGCCGGATCAGGTCCGGGCAGTCGTTGCCAAGGCGGTTGCGATGAGCGGCAGGCTGGATATTATCGTCAACGCCGCAGCGATTCATCCCTTTGGCACGGTGGTCGAGACCGATCTTGAAACCTGGAATCGGTGCATGATGGTGAATGTCGGAAGCATTTTTCTGCTGGCACACTTCGGCGTCCCGGAGATGAAAAAAACTGGTGGGGGATCGATCGTGAACCTCTCTTCGGTTCAGGGATATGCATGCCAGAGAGGAGTCGCGGCCTACGCTGCCTCGAAGGGGGCCGTCCACAGCCTGACGCGTGCGCTCGCGCTCGACCACTCAGCGGATCATATTCGCGTCAATTCCATCAGCCCGGGATCGGTTCGCACACCCATGCTCGCGCGCTCCGCGGCGCACTTCGTCCCAGATTTGCCGGAAGAACTCGCATTTGAACGCTTCGGTGCGTCCCATCCGCTTGGACGTGTTGGCACTCCGGAGGAGGTAGCGGAGTTGGCCGCTTTCCTGGCATCAGATAAAGCTGGATTCTGCACGGGTGGCGATTATCTCGTAGACGGGGGATTGCTCGCTGGAATTGGAGTGCAATGATTGACGGAACAATGATCGACGGAGCAATGATCGCTGGAGAAAAGATTGTAAGAGGAACGATCGGGCAGCCCGTCTGTGTGGCGCCAACCGGCGATGCGTGCGGGGAGGGCGCCGTGTGGCATGCAGCGCACGAGGCCCTGTATTGGACCGACATTAATCGCTTCCTGATCCATCGTTTCACGCCTTCAGATTTTTGCGTCCGCACCTGGTTCTTCGACGAACCCGTCACCGCACTAACCTTGACTGACCGGGCTGAAGTGCTGGGTGTCGTTCTGGGCTCAAGCGTGATCTTATGGGAGCCGCGTACGGATGTACGACACGATCCCATTTTCCATCTCGATGGATGGCCCAAGGTTCGCTTGAATGATGCACGGGCAGATCCCCGAGGCTCACTGTGGTTGGGCTCGATGCGCAACAACGTAAACCCCGACGGATCGGCCTGCGCAATTGGAGGACAGGATGGCGCGCTGTTCCGCCTCGATCCGGATGGCAAGTGCAAAATATGGCGGCGAGATCTCGGAATCGCGAACACGCTCGCGTGGAGTCCAGACCATCGTCGTTTCTATTTCGGTGACTCGCTCGCAAACATCGTGTGGGTGCATGACTATGATCCGGCTACAGGCGCGATCACGAAAGAACGGCCTTTCTTTCAAGGCTTCTCAAGGGGTTTGCCCGATGGCTCGACGGTCGACTCTGAAGGCTATCTGTGGAATTGCCGGTTCTTTGGCGGGTGCATCGTGCGGGTTGCGCCCGATGGAAAGATTGATCGCGTAGTGGAGATGCCAGCGAAGAACGTCACGACCTGCACATTTGGGGGAGTGGATCTTAAGACGCTTTACATCACGACTGCCAGACTCGAAGCTCCGGCTGCAGACCGCCTGGCTGGCGGGTTGTACGCGATTCAAATGGAAGTAGCAGGCCAGCCTGAAAACTGTTTCAGAATATTCGGTCTCACACGCTGAGAACGGACTAGATTTCAGCCGTTCTACCACAGAGGAAGAGGCTCTTCTCAAAAGTGGGGGTCAGGCAGAGTGCAACGCTGAAAACGGCTCAGGAATCGGTTCGATACGCCCCAGCAAGAAGATATATCCCGCAATGCCAAGAAAAAGAATTACCGTGCATACAGCGAACGCGGCCGCGAAGGAATGCGTTGCAGAAACAATGTAGCCGGTTACGATGGGCGCAGAAATAGCAGCCATCTGCCCGGAGAAATTAACAATCCCGCTCAGAGTGCCAACACTTTCCCGCGGGGAAATTAAAGAGGGGATTGTCCACGCGACTGGCGCGGCCGCCGCCAAACCGCCCAGGGCAAGACTGATCCAAAGCAGCGCGACGGCCGGACTATGTGCCCGCGCCGCGCCGAGAATCGCTAAACCGAAGCCCATTCCTGCCACCAATACGCTTTGGCGAACGCGGCTCGAATTCCAACCACGCTGAATGAAAACGTCTACCAGCCAGCCACCAACAAGAAGATCGGTGAAAGTGGCCAGCAGCCAGGGTACGCTCGTGTAAAAAACTGAGTGGAGCAAATCGACGTGCAGGGAGAGTGAAAGATAACTCGGCAACCAGTTCAGCAGGAGAAAGAAAGTGTAGTTGTAGGCTCCCCATCCGAGAGCTAGGCCATAGACTTTAGGCTGACGCAAGAGATAGCCGATTGGAGCACCTCTCTCTGCTCTTCCTGCGCCTTCCGGCTGCGCCCCACCCTGGGCGATGAATTCGCGTTCCTGGGCCGAGAGTCCGGCGTCCTCGCTTGGATCGCGATAAATCCAATAGAACAAGACGAAATACAAAAGGCTGATCAACCCTGTAGCAGCGAAGCTCCAGCGCCAGCCAAAATGCAACAGCAATAGGCCGATGAGTGGGACTCCGATTGCCGTGGACAGTTTTGCCGCAGCGTCGGTGATGGCGGTTGCCAGGCTTCTTTCTGCGCGTGTAAACCAGTACCCCATTGCTTTGGCATTCCCTGGAAAGGTCGGGGATTCGCTTATACCCAGAAGGAATCGCGCACCCACAAACCAACCGAGCCCTGGGGCCAGAGCCGCGCTAAAGGAAGCGACGCTCCAAAGAAAGGTGCTGATTCGACCAACACGGCGTACTCCAAGGCGATCGAGCAAAACTCCCGCAGGCATTTGCATCACGGCGTATGTCCAACTGTATGCGCTGGAAAGATAGCCAAAGACAACCAGTGACATTCCGAACGAGACATTCAGTGCCTCGCGCGAAACCGAAAGGTTGATTCGATCGAAAAAATTAACCAGCACTCCGAAGGCAAGCAGAAATGCTATGCGCCATCGCCTGTGAGGTGCGTGGGAAGTATTGGGAGCTATTTGCGGCACAGCATCTCCGGAACCGCGATTTCCTTGCGGCAAGGAGTCTACCCGAAACGGTTCAACAACGGCGGGAGGAGTGATAGCAGCAGGCGGGTCACCAAGGGCAATCACTTCATCCTTCTTCCCGTCGGGATGAAGCCGGTATATTTTGTTAATGGTTTCATCACTGATATAGATATAGAGGAATTCTGCCGGGTCCCACACCGGGCCTTCTGTAAGTCCGAAGCCCTTGGCAACCACGGTCTCGGCAGGAACTCATCTTCTTTGTGCGCGTACCTGGAAGACTGTTCGGTGCGGCCGCCAGCTTCTTAAGGGCCGACTCGCCAGGACAAACGCACTGGGCGGCCGCTCCCAAGGTCAATTGGAATAGTGCGTGAAGATTCCTCGATTTTTAAACGAAGACGATGTGCGGGCGCGGCTGCCTATGCCCGATCTGATCGAGGCCATGGAGAGGGCTTTGGTCGAATTCTCGGCCGGACGGGTGCAACAACCGGTACGCGCGGTCCTCGAATTCGGCGCGGAGCGTTCGCTTTTCGGGTTGATGCCGTCCTACGTGCCATCGCTTCCAGCGCTCGGCGCGAAGCTGGTCACTGTCTGCGCCGCCAACGCGCAGCGCGGTCTGGATACGCACCAGGCGGTGATCGTGATGCTGGATCCGAAAACGGGCATGGCCGAAGCGATTCTCGACGGGCGCTACATCACGGAAGTACGAACCGCCGCGGTTTCGGCGGTTTCGGCGCGGCACCTGGCGCGGAAGGACGTACAAGTATTGGGGATTCTGGGATCGGGAGTGCAGGCTCGCAGTCATTGTGACGCGCTCAGGCTGGTGAGGAATTTTCGTGAAGTCTGGGCGTGGAGCCCGAACGCAGACCGGGTGCGGAAATTCGCCGACGAAACTGGAGTCGTCGCCATGCAGAGCGCCGAAGCGGTGGTGCGCGGAGCGGATGTCGTCGTAGCGGCGACTGCTTCGCCGACCCCGGTAATTCAGAACGAGTGGGTCGGTGACGGGGCACACATCATTGCGGTTGGGGCGTGCGTGCCATGGCAACGGGAACTCGATCCGGCGCTGGTCGGGCGCGCCCGGTTGGTGGTTGACTCACGGGCGGCGGCGCTAAAGGAAGCGGGGGACGTGGTGATGGGAATCAACGAAGGCCGGTGGACCGCGCAGCACATCGCGGCGGAACTCGGCGAGCTTCCCTCCAGAAAGAATGATCGCGAGATCACGGTGTTCAAATCATTGGGACTGGCGGTTGAGGATATCTTTGCGGCGCACATGGTCCTCATGCACCGAGGGTCCACATGATGACATATTGGCTTGCGCGTTGAGTGCGCTTGAAACACCCTCACTAAATAGTTTACAAATCGGGTGACCAAGAGTGTCAGGCGGCTTTTTTCCCTCGAATCTTTGCCCACCTCGCTCGCTGTGCCGCTGCGATTTTTCTGCGGGCTGCCGCTGACATGGTGCGCTTGATAGCAGCAGAAGATGTCGATTTCGCTAAGCCCACCGGCTGCTGCGGCTCCTTGCGAGCCTTCGCCCATCGCGCTTTCTGAGCAAGGCTCATCCGCCTTCGCGCGGAGGCTGACACTGTGCGTCCAGCGCCATTACTATTCGTAGATCTCCCCTGCGTCGATTCAGAGCCACGCAGCGCATCGGCTACACGCTGTAACTTTGCAATCTCCTGTTCAACCTCCGCCAGCATTCTCGTTGTGTCCAAATTGGTCCCCCTGGGTTCGCCGTGGTGCTTTCGCATTTTACAGCTATTTCTCTGAAATTTTACAGGGCTGCTTTTGGGAGCTAACGACATTTCGTTTTTTGTTCGCTATACTTCAACAAATCCCATGACCTTTGCCTCCGTCCTTCGTCACGAACTTGCCGAGCGCGCCTTGAAGTTCGCCCTGTCGGATAATCTGCCTTACGCCTTGAGCTACGGTGTCATGCCGGTAGTCTGCTTCGCTCCTGATGAGAACCAATCGGTTCATGGAAACTTCACTCGGGCAAGCTACAAGGCGATTATTTCGAATCCCATTTGGCGGCAGCGCTTGACCAAGGTTCACACCCAGGCCCGCCGCTCGTTGCCACCCGCTGCAAACGGACGCTGGAGGGAACTTGATTCTTGCATGAGTTCGGACGCGCTCTTGATGAACATCTTTTGTCATCCCGGAGTGGCGCGAGCGGGGAAACCGTTCGCAATGCTCGGTGTCGACTCCGATTCAACGCCGCTCTTTGGGCACAAGGCGCGAGTTCCACTGATCAACGGCAGATTTGATAGAACCGAGGTCGATATGCACCTGGGAAATCTGCTGGTGGAGGCGAAGCTCACAGAAAGTGACTTCCAGCGAGCGGGGAAGAGAGTCCTCATGGTGTATCGTGATTTCCTCGACGTTTTCGACCACGAGCAACTTCCTCAGACGGACAGCCACTATCTCGGTTATCAACTGTTGCGCAATGTTCTGGCGGCGCACGCGATGCAGTGTTCGTTCTGTGTGCTGCTGGACGCTCGCAGACCGGACCTCATCGAAGCCTGGTACGCGGTAATGAAGTGCGTGAAACCAGTGGAATTGCGGGCGGCGTTCAGCGTCTTGACGTGGCAGGAGTTAGCGGAGGCGCTGCCCTCGCGACTCCGGGCATTTCTGGACTCGAAGTATGGTATCGGCGCTCACTAGCAGCCCTTACTAGCCCTGCGAAAGGTTTAACATACGGCGATGCCTATCTCGGTCGCTCAAGCGGAAAAAGCGCGGCGCAACATCGCGGCGGTCGTTTTTCGTACTCCGCTCGTCCGCTGCAATGTGGATGACCCCGCGGATTTGTATCTGAAGCTAGAGAATCTCCAGCCGATCGGCTCGTTCAAGATTCGCGGCGCAGCGAACGTGACGGCGCTGATTCCGCGCGAGCAACTGGATCGTGGAGTCTTAACTGCTTCGGCAGGCAATATGGCGCAAGGTGTGGCGTTCTGCGCGCGACGTTTGGGCATCAAGGCAACGGTCGTTGCTCCCGAGACGGCTCCGGCAACAAAGATTCTCGCGGTGGAACGGATGGGCGGGCGGGTAATCAAGGCTCCCTTCGCGGAATGGTGGCAAACTTTTGAGAAGCGCTCCTACCCGGGCATCGATGCCACCTTTATTCATGCGTTCGATGATCCTCGTGTCATGGCGGGCAACGGTACGATCGCGTTGGAACTGCTGGAAGATCTGCCGGACTTGGACGCGGTGGTGATCCCGTTTGGCGGGGGAGGATTGTCCTGCGGCATTGCGGCGGTATTGCGGGCACTCGCTCCTAAAGTGCGGATTTACGCCGCCGAGATCGAAACCGCTGCTCCGCTGGCCGCGTCCCTGGCGGCGGGCAAGCCGCGCACGGTGGAATACCAGCCCTCCTTCGTCGACGGTATCGGCAGCAAAATGGTATTCCCAAACATGTTCGAACATGCTCGTAAGCTCCTGGACGGTTCTCTGGTTGTGACCTTGAATGAGGCAGCTCGGGCCATGAAGCTCGTGGCGGAGCGGAATCGCATTATCGTTGAGGGTGCCGCCGCGTGTGCTGTGGCTGCCGCTCGGTCGGGCCGCGCCGGGTCCGGAAAGATCGTTGCGATCGTATCCGGCGGGAACATCGATCTGGATAAGTTCGCCCAGCTCGTTACTCAGAACTGATCCATCTTTCGAGAGGAAGCAACCATGCGCAAGGTGATCTTTTCTCTATTTTTTCTGGCGTTATCAACCGCCGCCGCGTCCGGGCAGCAGTACGATCTTGTGCTTGAAGGCGGACGGGTCATGGATCCGGAAACCGGCGTGGATGCGGTGCGCAACGTCGGCATTCGCGACGGAAAGATTGTCCGCGTATCCACCGAAGTGCTGAGCGGACGCCGTGTCATTCAGGCCAAAGGGCTGGTCGTTGCCCCTGGATTCATCGATCTGCACCAGCACGCCCAGAACTTGGAGAGCCAACGCCTGAAGGCACTGGACGGGGTGACCACGGCGTTGGAGCTGGAAATCGGGGCGCCCGACGTCGCTCAGTTTCTAAAAGCCAAGGAAGGCCGCTCGCTGATTCACTACGGTACGGCGGCCAGTTATGTGGCGGCGCGATCTCTGGTGTTCGGGGCGCCATTATCTGGCGGGACCATTCTGCCGAAGAGCGGTCCCGCAACCGATCAGCCCGCCACATCCGAACAAATAGAAGCCATGCAGGAGCGCCTGCGCGCGGAGCTTGACGCCGGCGGCTTGGCCATTGGGATGGGAATCGAGTACGTTCCGGGAGCAACTCGGCTGGAGGTAATTGACATGTTTCGTCTCGCCGCGCAGAGAAGGCTGCCGGTCTACACCCACGCGCGCAGTTCGGGCCGCGTCGAGCCCGGGCCAACCGTTGAGGCGGTCAGCGAGTTGATCGGAGCGGCCGCTGTCACGGGCGCTTCATTGCACATCGTGCACATCAACAGCACCTGCCTGCGCGATGCCATGGAGTGCATCTCTATGATCGAAGGAGCACGCGCGCACGGTTTGGACGTTACCACTGAGGCATATCCCTACATCGCAGGCATGACTTCTGTAAACTCAGCGTTGTTCAACTCCGGCTGGCAGGACAAATTGGGTATCAGCTACAGCAGCCTTATGCTTCCCGACACAGGCGAGCGCCTCACCAAGGAGCGTTTCGACGAACTGCATGGTTCCGCGACTCCGCGCTTTGTAGTGATCTTCTCCAATACTCAGGAAATGGTGGACAAAGTGATTCCCCATCCTCTAGTGATGATCGCCAGTGATGGCCTGGAGGGTCATCCCCGCAACGCCGGAACCTATTCGCGAGTGCTGGCACAATACGTTCGCGAAAAGGGAACGATCACACTGATGGATGCTCTGCGAAAGATGACTCTGATGCCGGCAGAGATGCTGGAGCGTTCGACTCCAGCGGCACGGCAAAAAGGCAGATTGCAGGAAGGCGCCGACGCCGACATCGTTGTGTTCGACGCTGGAACCATCAGGGACCGCTCCACTTTCGAGAAGCCCATGGAGCCGAGTGTGGGCGTGCGCTACTTAGTGGTAGGAGGAACTGTGGTGGTCAACGAAGGCAACATCGTGCCAGATGTGTTCCCTGGCCGTGCGCTGCTAGGGCCGGAAAAACGCTCAGCATCGCACGACTATCCGCAACCGTGATTCCTGATTTCTTGAAGCCTGCGTGTCGTGTTCTTCGTCCCTGGCGAGGGCGAGAGGGAATGAGAGCCATTGTTGCTGATTCAGCGGACTGGGAAAGCCGAGGAAGACATTGTGCTGGTACGGATTGCGAGGCTGGCGGAGGCAACGGCTATCACCGGCGTGATCAACGCCGCCTTCCACCAAGCTGAAGACTTTTTCATAGAGCGCGATCGCATCGACCTCGATAAAGTGCGGTCGCTGCTGAACACGGGGGAATTCCTGGTTTCTGAAAGTGACGGGACGATCACGGGTTGCGTGTATGTCGAAATAAAAGGTGACCGATCGTATCTCGGCTTGCTGGCCGTTGACCCCAAGGCCCAGAAGTCAGGTCTGGGATCGTCGTTGATGAGCGCGGCGGAGAATCATTGCCGAAAGGTAGGCAGCCGCTTCATAGATATCAAGATTGTCAATCTGCGGAAAGAGCTGCCGGACTTCTATCACCGCCGTGGATATGTCGAGACCGGCACCGCGCCATTTACTGCCGGTTTGAGCCCGAGATTGCCCTGCCACTTCGTGAAAATGTCGAAGGCCCTGGCGTAGTTCGGAGATCGACGAGATTCATTCTAAGGGACCAATCTTCACCGCGCGGAAGTAACCTACAACCGGTTCCCAAGGTATACCGCTCCAGATGTTTGTTCTCTCCATAGGTTTCATTATGAATTCCTAAGTCATTCTATTGCAGCCATCAGCAGGAAGGTTTAGCAGCCAACGCCAGCGCCTGCCAACAAAAACTCGCTGCAACCTCGCAATCGCTTGCAAACTTCTAATCATTAGTGAAAATGATGAGCCGCATAAACAAAAGTCACTTGCTTTTGCGTTGGAACTGGGGTAACTACTTAACAACGACGATTGAAAGCCTGCGTACAGCAAGGCTTTCAGGAGCCCAAGGAGCATGATTCCAGAATCTCATCCGTTGCGGCAGCTGTTTGAGGAACTGGTTGGCCGCCACTATGCCGAAGAGATCGGCATCCGCGATCCGCAGGTGGTGAGTTACGTTTCGCATCTGCTGGCGGAGTTCTGCGAAACCGATCAACTATTCAAGATTCACGACGCAACGAACCGCCCGCTCGCCGATCTGGGTGAGATGTTACTAGAGTCAGACCCGATCTACGGTCCCGCTCCCTCGTTCGACCGCGAACGCCAGGTGCGCAAGCACATCGGCGACTATGCCCTGTTCTTCGCCGGAATGTTTCCCGAGAGCATTAACCACTTCCGCCTGCGCCGCCATCGCCTCGAGAATTTTGTGGAGTGGGTGAAGGCGGGCAAAGAAAGCTACTACATCGTCTCGAAGTTCGAACACTTCGAATATGCCAAGGTCGCTCCACTCTTCGCGCAACTCTCGCGGGAGTTCGAAGGCTGCGTTTACGGCCTAAACATGGTGAAGAACGATCTGCAGGAGATGCAACACCCCATCGTTCGCCGCGACACCGAACTGCTGATGTAGGAACTGCTGATGTAGGAACTGCTGACTTAAGCAGGTTGCATCGATAAACCGCTTGGGCCCTCACTTATTTAGGTCTGGCAGGCCACCAATCCGGTAAAAACTGAGAGATGTACTTCCCTGCGTCAACTTGCGAATTCTCCGCAGCGCCCCAAACGCATCTCCCAAGTCGAACGTCTTTTCGTGCTCTGCAATCACCAGAGACATCGCCCATACCAGCGACGAACCAGCGAGCACCGTAAGAGTTTCTTCATAGGAGTGCCGCATCCGGTAGGGGGGATCGAGGAACACAACGTCGGCGACGAAGTGTTCCCGTTGCAGTCGCCAGACCACACCAGGAAGATCATCCCGCAGAATCTTGTATCCCTCCACGACTCCGAGGCTCTGCAAATTTTGCTCGATCAACTTTGCAGCGGCGGCTGACGTCTCCACAAAACAGGCCTGCTTGGCTCCGCGGCTCAGCGCTTCGATTCCCACCGCTCCCGTGCCTGCAAATAGATCCAGCCAGACCGTGCTCTCGAGAACCTCGGGATTGCCTGCGGTCAGAACGTTGAACAAGGTCTCGCGCAAACGGTCCGACGTCGGGCGAATTTCGGTCCCGCGCAAAGAACGCAGAGGACGCCCCCGGTATTTGCCCGAGATCACGCGCATGGCTCTGTACCTTTGAGCTCCGAGTCAATATATCCGAGCATGTAGAATAACTGTAGTAGACGGTACGACTATCCAGTAACCGAAACTAATGAGAAGCTGGTCCATTCATGTCGGTCGCCTGTTCGGAGTCGAGGTTCGCCTTCACCTGACTTTCCTGATCCTCCCCTTATTTGTTTTCTGGACGGAATACACCGTGCACCCGACAGCCAATGGACCACGTGACCTGGCGCTGGTTGGGATTGTTCTGGCCTGCGTTGCGGCCCACGAAATCGGTCACATGCTGGTTGCCCGCCGAGCCGGATTGATTGCCAAAGCCGTCATCCTTCTGCCGCTCAGCGGCGTCACCATTTTCGATGAAACGCGCTCGGAGACACCGCCGACTCCGGCGGCCATCTGGAAGCGTGATGTTCGCATCGCCCTCGCCGGACCCCTGGTGAATCTTTCGTTCGCGATGATTGCGGCGCTCGTGATCTACGCCACGCTTCCCGGCGCGAATCTTTGGCAGTGGCCCTTCTTGCAATCGAGCAACCTGCCGCGCAGCCTGGTTTGGGCCAATCTTTATCTTGCGGGCCTAAATCTTTTGCCGGCTTATCCGCTCGATGGCGGCCGGGTGTTGCGAGCGTTCTTCGCGCGTACCATCGATCCGGCCGCGGCTACTCGCCGTGCCGTTTCCATCAGCCACGCCATGGCAATGGTTCTGATGGTTGCCGGCCTGTTCAGCAATACCTGGCTGACCATGGTGGGTGTCATTATTTTCTCCGCGGCGCAACTCGAGGAACGCGCTGTCATTTTCCAGTCGGTTTTGGACAATGTGCGCCTGGAAGAAGTGATGCTCACAGACTTTGCAACCCTTTCCCCCGCAGACACGCTTGAGGATGCCCTGAATAAAGCAGTGCACTCGCTGCAGGACGATTTTCCGGTGGTCCGAGGCAGCGATATGGTAGGAGTGATCTCCCGCCAGCGCATCCTCGAGGCATTGCGCGCGGAAGGCAACGGCTATGTCCAGGCCGTAATGAATAAGACCTTTGAGATTTCAGTGCGGCAGGAGTCATTAGCTTCCGCCTTCCGCAAGCTCACGTCGCGCAATCTCAGCATCATTCCAGTGATGGAAGATCAGTGGCTGGTGGGAATTGTCACGCTGCAGAATTTAATGCACTCGATGGCTTTGCTTGCGGAAAGCCGCAAGCTGCGGCGGGATGGCTCGAATTCCTAGGCTCACGCGGGCGCACTAAGGCCCGCTATTCTTGACTTCCCATCACCTTGTCGAGGGGCCAAGCAGCACGTTGAGGATGACCGAGAATAACCCAGCCTCGACAATCACGACCGGCACGAACCAAATCATTCGCCATTGCGGGTAGCTTCTCAGGATTGCCACAAATGCCAGTAAATGAATGGTCAAGAGGCCCACAACGGTCAACCAAAACGTCAGCTGATGCCAACGTTTCCTAGATTTGCTGATTATGACCCACAACAGCAAAGCTGTATACGTTACCAACCCGGCCCATCCGCCCGAAATCCTTACGCGGCCCTTAGTGAGGACAATGAATGTTGCAACGACTACCAGGACGAGCAGCGCGATTCCTATGTAGAGAAGACCACGCTCAACAATCTTCCATAGCGTCAATTTGCTCAATGGCATTCCCCGTGACGTGGCAGCCACAATTGCTGATTTTGTGCCGTACGAGTGGAATTCGGCAGTCGGAACTCGGCAGCTGGGAATCTCAAAACAGCCGCACCGCTTTCGCCTGGCGCACCGCCGGAATCCCCTCCAACCTCTTCAGCACATCGTCAGGCACGGGTCCATCGACGTGAACTACGGCGATAGCTTCGCGCGGCTCCGACGATGCTTCTGTGCCGCGCCGCCCCAACGAAAAATCCGCGATGTTGATTTCGCCTTCTCCCAAAATCGTACCCACCTTGCCGATCACGCCCGGAACGTCGCGATTGCGCAAGTAAATCAGATCACGCTCCAGCGGAGCCTCCACGTCAATATCGTCAATGTGCAACAACCGCGGCGCCGTCCCGCGCAGAACGGCGCCCTTGACCATGTGTTCTTCCTTTGAACTCTTAAGGAAGATCGAGAGCACACTCCCGGCACCGCCAGTCGAGACTTTCGACTTGTGAGCTTCGTGTACCCGAAGCCCTCGACTATCCGCCAGGGACGCGGCATTCACCAGATTGGCTTTCTCGTCCAAAGTCTGGTTGAGAATTCCCTTGATGGCAGCGTTGCGAATGAGCTCTGTCTTCCACTCCGCAATATGACCGCTGTAGCGAAGCGAAATTTCTTCAATCGAACCCTCTGAAATCTGCGCCAGAAACGCTCCCATACGCTCCGCCAGAACAATGTAGGGATGCATCTCGGCGTACTCCTCGGCCGAAACCGAAGGCACGTTCACCGCATTCTGTATCACGCCGTGCTTCAGGTATTCCCGCACCTGCTGCGCAATCTGCACCCCCACCGCCTCCTGGGCCTCGAAGGTAGATCCGCCAATGTGAGGCGTGAGAATGACATTCTCCATCGTCAGCAGCGGAGAATTCTTCAAAGGCTCGTCTGCGAAAACGTCGAGCGCCGCGGCGGCGACGTGCCCTTGCTTAAGCGCCTCCGCCAGATCGGCCTCGTTCACCAATTCTCCACGAGCGCAATTCACCAGCCGGACGCCTTTCTTCATCTTCCTGATCGCTGCCTGGCTGATCATCCCCGTAGTCTGCGGAGTCAGACCTACATGCAGCGTGATGTAATCCGCTGCCGCATAAAGCTCGTCCAGGCTCGTCAGTCGGATTCCCTGCTCCTTCGCCACGCTCACGGAAACAAACGGATCATGACCCACGACCTCCATTCCAAATGCCCGTGCCCGCCGCGCCACTTCCACACCAATACGGCCCAGCCCGGCGATGCCCAGCGTCTTGCCTCGCAACTCCGTACCTTGCAGCGATTTCTTCTCCCACCGCCCGGCATGCATCAGAGCATCCGCGCGGCAAAGATGACGCGCCATAGCCAGCATCATGCCCAACGTCTGTTCCGCCACGGCTACGGCGTTTGCCCCCGGAGTGTTCATCACGGCAATGCCCTGGCGCGTGGCCGCCTCCAGGTCGATGTTGTCCACACCGACGCCAGCGCGGCCGATCACGCGCAACTTCCTGGCATGCGAGAGCAGTTCCGCATCCGCCTGCACCGCCGAACGCACGATCAGCGCGTCGGCTGACTCTAGATGGTCCGCGAGTTTGCCGTCCAGTTGGTCAGCGGTGAGGACGCTCCAGCCCGGCTCTTTCAATTCCTCGATAGCCGCGGCCGATATTTTTTCTGCAATCACGATTTTCAAGAGAGATTTAGTCCTTTTGAGCCGATCTATTTGCCCTGACAAAACATTGACATGAAAATGACACCCCGCTGACACCTCTGCCCTACCGTTTTCTTAGACTTATCTCAATTCGGAGCCCATCGGCCCGTCAGGAGATAAAGATATGAAGATTACAAAAATAGTAATTCTAGCTGCGCTTCTCGCGATCGGCATGGCATGCGGCGGCTACAGCTCGAAAGCCACTCCTGCGGTCGCCGGAACCATGCCCGCGATTGCCGAACTCGCTCCCGGGAGCATGAATGCGGGGAGTCCAGCCTTTGTCCTTACGGTCAACGGCACCAACTTCAGCAGCAATGCGAGCATCAATTGGAACGGCGCGGCCCAAACCACCACATACGTCAGTGGAAACCAGATGATGACGAAGATCCCGGCCTCTGCCGTCGCAGCCGCAGGGACAGTCCCGGTTACGGTAACGAATCCTGGCACCACCGGAACGGGTATGTACGGCAGCGGTGGAACACTTGCCGAGACTTCGGCTCCGATGAACTTCACGATCAAGTAGGATGAGGGCCACGTAATGTGGTCCTCACGCCCCCACGAGTTGACGCTTGCCAGTTAGTCCGCGCGCGTACACCTCCTGCGCTGCGCGCACCGCCGAGCCATATTCAACGGCCGTTCCCCTCACGCGAGTGAGAACGTGCTCAAGCGCTCCCAGAATGCCAATCGTGTCCAGATAGTCGTAGTATCCGATGTGGGCGATGCGGAATATCTCACCTTTCATCTCGCCTTGCCCATTCGCCACAACCGCGTCGAAGGACTCGCGAAACTCCTTGACGATCTTTCCGGAATCAATTCCGTGTGGCGGGCGGACCGCCGTAAGCGCAGCCGCGGGCGACGCTGCGAACAGCTTCAATCCAACCGCCTGCACGCCAGCCCGCGTCATCTCGGCGCAGAGCTCGGCATTGTCGACGAGCGCTTCGCGTCCTTTCGCCAGATCGCCATTTCCCATTTCTCGGATAAACTCCAACGCGGCTCCCAGCGCCGCAAACAGCGACGTTGCCGGAGTGTATGCCGATTCGCCCTTCGCAGCCGCCTTGCGCTCCTTGCGCAAATCAAAGTAGTAGCGCGGCGAAGTCGTCGTCTCCATTCGCCGCCATGCTCGCTCGCTCACCGCGCAATAGGCCAACCCCGGCGGGATCATCAGCGCCTTCTGCGATCCGCCGATAATCACATCCACACCCCAGCCATCCACATCGAGATGCGTCGTGCCCAGCCCGGTAATCGCATCCACCACCAGCAAAGTGTCGTCGCCGCCGGCGCGCACCAGCTTCGCAATGCCTTGCACATCATGCTGCGCACCGGTTGAACTTTCCGTCGCCTGGACGAAGATTGCGAGCACCTCGGGAGTAAGTTTCGCGCGAATGTCATTCAACGAGAAAGTCTCGCCATAAGGCGCGCTCAATACTTCCACGTTGCAGCCGAATGCCTTGGCGAGTTCCGTCCAGCGCTCACCGAATTTTCCCGCGGTGAGCACCACCACCTTGTCCCCCGGCGAGGTAAGGTTTGTTACCGACGCTTCCATCACACCGGTGCCGGAGCAAGCCAGGACGAGGACGTCATTCTGCGTGCCGATGAAATCCTTCATGTCAGTAAGTACTCGCTGGAAAAGCGCCCGGAAGTCGGCGGTGCGATGATGCGCCGTAAACGACGCCATCGCAGTTTGCGCCGCCGGAAGCAGCGGCGTGGGGCCGGGAGTAAACAGACGATTCTTGCGCAGCATAAGTTAAGCACCCTTGGAAGTGGAATAGTTTATAAGTCTACTGGAACCGCGCCCGGTGTGCGGTGATTCCGGTCACAATCCGCAGGTTGCTTGTCCGCGCGAGCGTTTTCGCGGGCTGGATCTTCGCGGGCTTCATCAGCGGGATGCGCGTTTCGCTGCCAGGATCTCGGGTTTGGCGATCTCCGGAGACTTCGCTAACAACTCCGCCGCTTTGGCAAAAAGTGCCTTAGCGATCTCGCCATTCAAGTGGGCATTGCGGCCGTTCTCGTCGGCAAATGTATCGAAGATGCCGTATTTTCTCGGCCCCATTTTTATCGCGTACCACGTAACCGTCCCCGGCTCACGTTCAGCCAGAGGCAGCGCCGATTTCAAGAACTCTTCCAACTCTTTTTCTTTGCCGGGCTTCGCTTCCAGTTGGGCCCAGATCGCAAGTTTGCTCATATTGAAGACCTCCTCGGCATGAGATGCACGAGGATCCTCGTTAGTCGCTCTTTACGCTACGGTGTCATCACACTACGCCGCCATCCCGAACGTAGCCGTTCTTCAGGCGGAGTGAAGGATCTCCCCGTACAACAGCCCGGCGCGTTAGCTACGCCGCACTGCTGCCCGAAATTGCTGAAAATTCCGTCGCCATCTCTTCTATATATAATCCCCTGATGAGCCTCATCGAACAGATCCAGAACGACATCACTGCCGCCATGAAGGCGCGCGAGGAGCAGCGCCTCTCGACTCTGCGTATGGTCAAGACCGCGCTCAAGAACCGCGAGATCGAGAAAATGGCTCCCCTCGATGACAAAGAATCTCAAGCCGTCCTCAGCACGCTGATCAAGCAGCGCAAAGAGTCCGTCGAGCAATTCACCAAAGGCGGACGCCAGGAGATGGCCGACAAAGAAGCCGCCGAAATCGTCCTGATCGAAAGCTACCTGCCCAAAGCCGCTGCCGAATCCGAAGTGGTCGCCGGAGTAAAAGCCGTAATCGCCGAGATGGGCTCGCCCACCATGAAAGACATGGGCACGGTGATGAAGAACGCGATGTCACGTTTTTCCGGCGCAGGCATGCGCGTTGACGGGAAGATGGTTAGCGAGGCCGTGAAGCGGGAGTTGGCAGGGAAGTAGTAATGCTCATGTGGGGACAGCCGCCCTCGGCTGTCCGGTTGAGCGCATGTCATTTGCTTCTCTGCAAGTCTCGGTACGCCTCACTCTTTGAGATTCCCCGCTCCTTCGCGACTTTCTTCAGCGCCGCTTTCTCATCGACTTTCTCTTCGGCCATGATTTGCTCGACTCTTTGGCGGACACTCGGATGGCCGGGAGCAGCCGTCCCCAGATCACCTTCTTCAGGCTTCCCGATCAGCAGCGTGATCTCGCCCCTCACTCCGTCGCGCGATTCCAACGTCTCTAGCACTTCGCTCGCGCGCCCGCGCAAAAATTCTTCATGCAGCTTGGTCACTTCCCGCGCGATCACCACATGCCGGTCTTTTCCCAGGACCTCGACAACATCTGCAAGCGCTTCGACAACACGGTGCGGAGCCTCATAAAAAACCTGCGTCCGCGGCGAAGTCTTTATAGCCTCCAACGCCGCCCGCCGCTCCCCGCGCTTTGCAGGAAGAAATCCGCTGAAGCGAAACGAATCCGTCGGCAGACCGCTCGCCACCAGCGCCGCCAAGAAAGCTGACGCACCCGGTATCGGCACCACCGGCAGATGATGTCGGATTGCCAGCGAAATCAGCCGGAAGCCGGGATCGGAGATTCCCGGCATGCCCGCATCCGTCACCAGCGCAACGCTCGCCCCCTCCTGCATTTCCTTCACCAGTTCCGCCGCGCGCGTCATCTCATTGTGCTCGTGATAGCTGATGGTGCGAGTCGTGATGCCGTAGTGGTTGAGCAGTTTCTGTGTCTGCCGCGTGTCCTCGCAGGCGATCACGTCGACTTCCTTCAACACGCGCACCGCGCGCAGCGTAATGTCTTCCAGGTTGCCAATGGGGGTAGCGACGAGATAAAGCGCCGGCCCAGCGATGTGCGCGACACGAACGGGAGTTTCCGAGACGGCAGCAGCGTTATCGGGATCGCGACCCAAGTCTCGCATGCGCGAAGTCTACACCCGGCGCACCGTAACCAGAACCACGCATTCGCCGTTATGCTAGTAGCTCACATCATCGGAGAACTGACGCCTTGACTGCCAATGATTTTCGCCGCCTCGCCCTTGCCCTTCCGGAAACAACCGAAAGTGCGCACATGGACCATCCGGATTTTCGCGTGCACGGAAAGATATTCGCCACTCTAGGCTATCCAGCCAAGGGTTGGGGCATGGTCAAGCTCACGCCGGAACAGCAGCACTATTTCTCGAAGGATTATCCCGACATATTTATCCCGGTGAAGGGGGCTTGGGGACGCCGCGGAGCCACCAGCGTGCATCTGAAGATGGTGAGAAAGGAAGCGCTGCAAAAAGCAATTTCTGCAGCCTGGCGCAATACCGCTCCAAAACGCCTCGCGGAGCAATTCAGGGATGTGTAGCCGGTCCGCCGTTCTATCGCTCTACTGCGATTCCGCGGGGACTTCTGCAGGCGCTGCAGCAGGCTCGCTCAACTCAGCCGCAGATCCCGAAAGCATCTTTTGCAAAAATCCCAGAGGCATCGCGGCGGTCATCACGGCGCGATCGCCTTCCTGCTTCACCTTGAGGCTGTCGAAGAAGGCTTTCACATCAGGATCGGTGCCGTGGGTTCCCACAGACGTCTCGGCGGTATGAGTCAGCGCGACGAACACAGTTACCTTGTCGGCAATGGCCCGCGCGTCGTCCGCACTCTGGGTAAAGGCCTCGGCGCGGAGATGAACCGCGTCTCCCCGCAGGTGAAGCGGGCTGAGAACGCTTCCCGAGACCACCATTGTGGCGGGCCTGGCGAACAGGCCGCTCCATCCAGGGGCGTCGGGTGCCGACGGATCAACACGCGCGATCGTCCACGCCAGACTCGCCAACTGAACGTGCCTGAAATATTGCCGCAACAGCGCCGGACCTCCGAACGGAGAAGCCAGCTTCTTGGACCGGTCAATCATTCCCTGAATCACTGCCGGGTCATCATGATTCGAGGCGGCTACCGAATCCGCACTCAGCACCGCAACGCGCAACATTCTGCCTTCCAGCGGAATCGTGAAGATGTCGACCGAATGATAGTTCTCGACCGATTGTGCCATCTTCCGCAGATAGGCGGTAAGCTGCTCGGCATGAAACTTCCCGACCAGGACTTCGGAAAAACGCGCCTCCCGCGCCGGACCACCGCTTCCGCCGCCCGGCCAATTCCCCGGGTAGTGGATGGCAAAAGCGGCTTCGTCGAGATCGCGCTCGAACTGAAAACCGGTTTCGCGGATGAAGCGCTCGTACTCCGGATCGTGGCTCACCGCGGGAAGCTCTTTGCCCGAGTTCGCCTTCCGGGCCTTGCCGAGGTCGAGATAGAAAAACGCGTCCGCCCCAGGCAGCAAACGGGCAGGCTCGGGCGGCGCAAGCTTCCGCAATTGGACCGCGAGGGTTACCGCCGCAGCAACCACTACAACTGCCAGGGCGGTGGGGAGGGTGCGCCTAATTCGCATGGAATGCGGTCAGGCCTGAAATGATAACACTGCCGGGGAAGGTGAGGCAGAAGTTGCGAGGCGAAAACGGAGTTCGCTGAGTGCAATCGCTGTTAACAACAGTCACTTCCGGCAATTGCCCAAGCGGGAGCAGGCCGCGATCACTTCCCGCAGACTGACTTGCCGGTACTGATCCTTGGATATTATGCTGGCGGGTATTATGCTGGCGCTCGGTTGTCCGGGTTGAAATTCTGTAACGAATCAAGGAGAGATAAGGAGAAATCATGTTCAAAGTCAGTTCGCTTGCTTTTGCAGCTCTGGTAGCTGGCCTTTTATGCTGTGCACCTGTGGCGCAAGCCCAGGTTTCCGTCGGCGTAAACATCGGACCGGCTCCCGTGTGTCCTTATGGGTATTTCGACTATGAACCATATGACTGTGCTCCGTACGGCTACTATGGGCCCGACTGGTTTGTTGGCGGGGTGTTTCTTGGAGCGGGCCCCTGGTTTCACGGCCGTCACGGCTTTTTCGGCCATGTCGACAACCGCTTTGATCCTCATCACGGTTACGTTGGGCCGTTGCCGGAGCGCGGGGCGCAGCGCTTCAACCACTTCCGGGCAAACGAGGCGCGGGATGGGCGAGGCCACGTAGGCGACGCCGGCCATGAAGGGAAGGCGGAACACGCGCTTCCCGGATATCGGGGTGGTGGGCATGGCGGGGGGCGCCGCTAGAGCGCGATCCCTTTAAACGAGAGTGAACATAACCGGGTTGCGCGAAATTTGCCCGTTGTGATAACTTAACTAATTGTCCCGGACATCTGGAAGGGATCAGGGGTATACTTGTGCCTGGAAGGGTACTTGTCCCCGAACGCTGGCGTAGCTCAGTCGGTAGAGCATCTGATTTGTAATCAGAGGGTCAGGGGTTCAAATCCCTTCGCCAGCTCCAGAAAACGAAATTCAGGACCGAATTTCCGGCAGGCAGCCGGACTCTGTACTTGGCGGCGCAACAGGTTTTTCCAACGCACTCCATTCGGAACTATTCCGGCGTGTAGTGATCTTCGCGGCAATCCGTAAGTTGGTTTTCCCTGATTTGCAGAAGCTCAGTTTTATAGAAGCTTTGGCTCGCGCAGGCAAAAGAATAAAGAGTGCAAGTGTGCTGCCGCGCGGTCTGCGGGTTTCCCGAGCGCTTGGCGTGCCCGGATGATATTGCCTGCTGGATGAAGCGCAACGGCTGCATCACCCGGCAGTACTGCACAGGTGGGTGAGTGGTTAAAGCCAACAGACTGTAAATCTGTCCCTCCTAGCGAGGTACGAAGGTTCGAATCCTTCCCTGTGCACCAGATTTGAGCCGTTAAGCGGGCGTGAGTCCTTCGGCTTCGCTCAGGACAGGGCTCCGCGGGAGCCCGCTGGCGAAATCCCGAGCGTTTTTTGCGAGGGATCTGAGTGATTTTTATGAGCCGCTTGGCAATGGCGTTGATTGCGTACTTGGTTCTAGGTGCGCTGGCATATGCCACGCTGAGCGATCCGCGGATCCGGTCGGCAACTTTGGTGATTCTTGGGTTGTTCGCGTTCAAGACCTGGGTGCGCCGGAAAGATGTGATCCATCCGGACGATGAGCGTGAGCCAGACGAGAGCGTACAGCCGACGGTCGAAGGGCGAAAGCCGATGGCAGATTTTGAGCCGATGTAGCTCAGTTGGTAGAGCACTCCCTTGGTAAGGGAGAGGTCACCAGTTCAATCCTGGTCATCGGCTCCATGAGATTGAGGCGCTGACATGCGTGACACCTGGCAAATTCTAAGGTGGGCGTGGGCAGCGGTGATGATCGTCTATTGTTTGCTGGCGATCATAGCTTCTAAGCGCCTGCGTGGTGGAGAGAAGAAGCTCAACCATGTCATTCTGATTATGATGGCAGTTCTGGTCGCGGTTCGGATTTGGACTCGTCACGCGTTTGGCGGTCAGGTTTATCGGTTTGCAGTGCTGTTCGTCGGAGTTGCGGCAGGAATTGCCGCTGTGGTTGTGGCAAAGATGTTGATGTCGCAGGCTCCCGGCGAAAAAGCCGAAGCGGTAGGAAGCGACGACCAATTCAATCGCTGAAGTTGAACTGAGGGCTGACGGCTGATCGCTGACAGCTGATTTACAGGGCGGGAGTAACTCAGTGGTAGAGTCACAGCCTTCCAAGCTGTTGGTCGCGGGTTCGATTCCCGTCTCCCGCTCCAGAGATTTGGTTCAGGTGCAATGAGCTTCGAGCAGGCTGCGATCAAAGTCGAGAAGCCGGAGGAATTTGCGAAGTTGCAAGCCGCTGTGGAACAGGCATTCTTGCCCGAAACAGTAGAGCGCTTCCTGAAACAATTGGATCGCAAAGGGATTCGCGTCCGGGAGTTTGATTCCGTGCTTTCGGCGAGAGCGTTGGAGGATGCCACAGGCGCTGCATCGCGAACAGATTTAAGTGCGTGGCAGTTGTACCAGGAACTGCCGCTTTCGGACCAAGCGCAGATGCGGGAGTTTTACCTGTCGAAGCTCGAGACGGTCGACATCGCGCTGCGGCATAAGTTTAAGAAGTTGTATCAGTATTACTGAGCGCAGCGTCGCTCGCAGAATTGCATAGGTCCTTCGGCGCCAAAGAACGGCGCCTCAGGATGACAAGGTTTGAGCTAGGAGCTAAGAGCTGAATTATGGCGAAAGAGAAATTTGATCGTAACAAGCCGCACTGCAATGTGGGGACGATTGGCCACATCGACCATGGCAAGACCACGTTGACGGCGGCGATCACCAAGGTGTTGCAGAAGCACAATCCGAAGATTGTCTTCCGCTCCTTTGATTCGATTGATAACGCTCCGGAGGAAAAGGCGCGCGGCATCACCATCGCGACGGCGCACGTGGAGTATGAGACGGCGAACCGGCACTACGCGCACGTGGATTGTCCCGGCCACGCCGACTACATCAAGAACATGATCACGGGCGCGGCGCAGATGGATGGCGCGATCCTGGTGGTCGCCGCGACCGATGGTCCGATGCCGCAGACCCGCGAACACGTGCTGCTGGCGCGGCAAGTGGGCGTGCCTTACATTGTGGTGGCGCTGAACAAGTGTGATGCAGTGGATGATCCTGAGCTGCTGGATCTGGTGGAACTGGAAGTGCGGGAGTTGCTGAAGAGCTACAAGTTTCCTGGCGACGATGTGCCGGTGATTCGTCTATCTGCGTTAGGGGCTTTAAACGGAGAAGAGAAGTGGGAGAAGCAGATCGACGCGCTGATGGAGGCGGTGGACAAGAGCGTGCCGCAGCCGGCGCGCGAACTGGATAAGCCCTTCCTGATGCCGATTGAAGATATTTTCTCGATTCAGGGACGCGGCACGGTGGTGACCGGACGAATCGAGCGCGGCAAGGTGAAGGTGGGCGAGGAAGTGGAAATCG
>Ga0116216_10000009_pt1 | contig 229508 bp, 195 predicted proteins | sample Sb_taG_11_FD_89696 | JGI IMG/M metagenome (GOLD analysis project Ga0116216, IMG submission 89696) | Peat soil microbial communities from Weissenstadt, Germany - Sb_50d_3_AS metaG | ecosystem: Environmental > Terrestrial > Soil > Wetlands > Peat | place: Germany: Weissenstadt | collected... | reverse complement strand
GGCGTGCAGTAAGGGCGTGCAGTAAGGGCGTGCAGTAAGGGCGTGCAGTAAGGGCGTGCAGTAAGGGCGTGCAGTAAGGGCGTGCAGTAAGGGCGTGCAGTAAGGGCGTGCAGTAAGGACGCTTAGTCTTTCTGGATCATCATTCCTCTAGCCCTGACGACAGCAGTAAATTTCCTCGATCTGCCAAGCGGTTTGGGCCGGGCTGAGATTGCGCCCACCGTGATAGATGCATAGGAGAGCGCATGAGCATCCGAAAATTGCCTGTGATCGCATTTCTTGCCATGGTTTGCATTTCACGGTGTGCCGCGCAAGAGATCACGATCGCTGCTGCCGCCGATCTCCAGTTTGCGATACAAGATGTTGCTGACCGATTCCAAAAGGAAACGGGAAGAACTGTGAAGTTCATTTACGGTTCGTCGGGCAACTTCTTCCAGCAAATTCAGAATGGTGCACCCTTCGACATATTCTTCTCGGCGAATCTCGATTACGCCAAAAAATTGGAGGCCGCCGGGCTCACCGAGCCGGGAAGCTACTACCAGTATGCCAAGGGCAAGATTGTGATCTGGGTGCCGAAGGATTCGGAGCTCGATGTGAGTTCCGGTTTGCAAGTCCTGATGAACCCTTCTATCAAAAAAATCGCCATTGCAAATCCGCAGCATGCTCCCTATGGGCAGGCTGCTGTCGCCGCGATGCAGAAGGAACACATCTACGACAAAGTGCAGGACAAGCTGGTGCGGGGTGAAAACATTTCCCAAACCGCATCATTCGTGGTCTCTGGATCAGCCGATGTGGGCATCGTCGCGCTTTCGCTCGCCATGTCTCCAAACATGAAAGACAGAGGACGCTACGCCGAAATTTCTTCGGACGAATATCCGCCCATCGAACAGGCATGCGTCATTCTTGGCTCGTCGAAGAACAAGGAAGCGGCAAAACAATTCTTGTCGTTCTTCAAAAGGCCTGCGATTGGCGATGTCTTGAAAAGCTATGGTTTCGACGTGCCGAGTCCTGCGCAATCGAAGTAGGAGATGAGGAGCGACAAGAGCTTCGCCGATCATGCGATCCTGGTAGGCGATGATCAAGGGAGCCGAATATTCGAGGTCACTCTGATCTTTGATGACTCCGGAGCTCGAAGTACATTGCGACCCAGGCCGTAGGTTCTGTCAGCCGGATTGTTCACAGCATCGAGTTGCGGGAAATCCGGATTGGGGGCCCTCCGTCCTCATAGTACGAATTGTTCTCGAGATTGGAAGTCAACCATTTTGAGCAGCGGTGGCCGCGATTTTCCCATGCTATAATCCAGTATTCCCAGTCGCTTAGAGCGTGGAGGACTGTATCGACAAACGTTTTATCCGAACCAATGATCGTATTCGAGCGCGTGAAATTCGCGTAATCGGTGATGAGGGCGAACAGATTGGCGTGATGCCTCCCTTCGAGGCGCTCAAATTGGCCCGCAGCAAAAATCTGGACCTGGTCGAGATTTCGCCGACCGCCCAGCCTCCCGTCTGCCGCATCATGGATTACGGGAAATATCTCTACCAGCAGGAAAAGAAAGATCGCGAAGCCAAGAAGCATCAGAAGACGATCACCGTAAAAGAGGTCAAGTTCCGCATTAATGTGGACGACCACGATTACGAGACCAAAAAGAATCACGTGCTGCGCTTCCTCGACGGAGGAGACAAAGTTAAAGCGACCATCTTCTTTCGGGGACGCGAAATGACGCGCACGGGATTGGGTCGACAGATTCTGGAGCGCCTGATCAAAGACGTGGAACCGCACAGCATTGTGGAGTTCCGCCCCCGGCAAGAGGGAAATACTCTGCACGCGATTTTGGCGCCGAAGAAGACGGCGGCCGAGCGGGAGAAGGAACGAGAACGAGAAGCCAAGCAGAAGGCGAAACAGGAGAGAAAGCTGGCGCAGGAAAAAGAAAAGGCAGCGGAACCGGAAAAAGATAAGCAGTCGGCGTCGGCTGCGGCTGCCGAGGTCTCCGCGGCTCCGAATCCAGTTTCGCAGGCTTAGCAGTTCGCCGAGGACGGGCGCAAATCGCGCTAACGATTCCAGAGTAATTAAAGTTGAATCATGCTGACGGCCAACAGCTGACAGCCGATTCCGAGGACTTATGCCGAAATTGAAATCGCACAAAGGCGCATCGAAGCGCTTCAAGAAAACGGCCAACGGCAAGGTGAAGCGGGGCCATTCCGGTCTGCGTCACATGCTTTCATCCAAGGCCAAGAAACGCAAACGCCATCTGGGCACAGCCACGCTGGTAAGCGACGGCGATCTCCGCAAAGTGAAGCGGATGATTCCCTATCAGTAAGCTAGTGGTCAGTGGTCAGTGGTCATAAAGTCGAAGGGCTTTTCTGACCACTAGCCACTGACCACTGGCCGCTGCTTCAGGCGCGTGAAGAGGTCAGAGATTCCAGCAAAAGCGAATCGTCCCTACCTCCAGCCGCCAGTAACTGGAAAGCAAAAAGGAGAAACACATGCCACGTGTAAAACGCGGAACCAAACGCCGCGCCAAGCGAAAAAAAATATTAGACCGCGCTAGCGGATACTTCCTTACCAAATCAAAACTCTACCGCTCCGCGAAAGAAGCCGTCGAACGCGGCCTTAAATTCGCCTATTCGGGACGCAAGCAGCGCAAGCGGCAGTATCGCTCGCTGTGGATCGTGCGCATCGGCGCGGCCGCCAAACTCAACGGATTGAGCTACAACCAGTTCATCCATGGATTGAAAAAGGCTGGTGTCGAACTCGACCGCAAGATTCTGGCGGACCTGGCCGTGAAGGATGCGGCTGCGTTTAAGAGCCTGGTCGAGCAGGCCAAGGGTGCGCTGGCGTAGTTTCGGCTTCCGGCGGGTAGTTTCGGCAACCGGGAAGGGCATGGCTTCAGCCGTGCCAATCCGATTTCTTAGTTCATAACCTGTCCTTCCGAGCGAAGCGAGGAATCTGCTTTTGAGCTGTGGTGGAAATTCCTTGCCGGGCTAGAGATCCATTTAAGGAATAGGGATCCTTCAGAGAGTTTCGTGCGCGAAAATGGCATACACCGTTTCCAAATTGACGGATTATTCGGCGGCGGCGCTGGAAAAGGCTGCTGCGGAGTGCCTTCGTGCTTGTGCGGACGAGTCTGCGGGCGTTGGGAGCGATGCGGAACTGAAGACATTTCGTGACCGGTGGGTGGGACGTAAGAGCGGGATGCTGACCCAAATCAACGATCTGTGGTTGAAGGGCGCTCCGAAGAATGCCAAGCGCGAGGCTGGAATCCGCGTCAATGAATTGAAGACAAGGATTCAAGAACTAGTGGAGAGAGCACGCGTTGTCCACGTTGACTCTGCTTCTGCCGCGGGGGAGCGGGTTGACATTTCTCTTCCGGGCGTACATCGTCCGATTGGGGCGGAGCATCCGGTCATCAAGACATCGCGCGAGATGGTTGCGATCTTTCAACGACTCGGCTACTCGGTGGCTGAAGGTCCTGTCGTTGAAACCGATTACTACAATTTTGAGTCGCTGAATTTTCCGCCTAACCATCCGGCGCGCGATACGCAGGATACTTTGTTCATCGCGGGTCAGCAGGCGAAAGCGCAACGCGATCGCCTGCTACTGCGGACGCATACTTCTCCGGTGCAGATTCGGACGATGGAGAAGATGCGGCCGCCAATTCGCATCGTGATCCCTGGAATCGTGCATCGTAACGATCCTCCGGATGCGAGCCACTCGCCCATGTTTCATCAGATCGAAGGGCTTGCGGTCGACACGAACATCACCTTCGGCGATTTGAAGGGGACACTCGATCACGCCATGAAAGAATTCTTCGGGTCTAGCGTGAAGACGAGCTTTCGTCCATCATTTTTTCCATTCACCGAGCCGAGTGCGGAGCTGTTTATTTCGTGCATCATCTGCGGCGGCAGCGGGAAGCGCGGGCCAGACGACGCACCTTGCCGTCCTTGCAAGAAAACGGGATGGATCGAGATTCTCGGCTGCGGCATGGTCGATCCAAACGTGTTCGAATTCGTGAAGGATAACGGTTATGACCCGAAGAAAGTTTCCGGCTTTGCGTTTGGAATGGGCGCGGATCGCATCGCGCTGCTGAAGTATGGTGTGGATGACTTGCAATTGTTTTTCCAGGGAGACGTACGATTCTTGCGACAGTTTGCATAGAAGCTCTAAGCCATTAGCTCTTGGCTTTTGGCTCAAATACAAAAAGCGAATGACTCTAGAGGAATTAGAAAACACGCTGCCGAACGGACTGCATGATGCCGAAGTCCGGCGGATGGCAGTTGATTATGAAAAGCGCAAGGTGACCCTGGAAGTTGCCGTGTGGGTCGGTAACATGGACGATCCGCCGGGTCGGCGAGAAGCCTACAAGAGCGGGCGCATCGAGATCTCCGGCTTGCTATTTCTGGTAATGGAGCCCCCGGATCCAGAGTATCCATTCAAAACCTCCGACTTGACAATCGACGGCTGCGATATGAGCAAGAACCTGGACAGCGAACTTCTGCAGTCGTTACCTGCCGATTCGTTTTTTAGAAGCCTCTGGGTGAACGAATGGAATGCGTTTATCCATCTCGCCGCAAAGAGTGCTGATGTGGTGTGGTTGGATGACGGCGCAATCACTTACCGAGCGAGCCAAGAGCTAAGAACCAAGAGCTAAAGGCTGACTTCATGAAACTTTCTCCACAATGGATTCGCGACTTTGTTGAGCTGGCGGTCGATGACCGGCGACTGGCGGAGGATTTGACTGCCGCGGGGATCGCCGTCGAGGGCATCGCCGGTTTCGGTGCGGAAGCCGTGTTTGAGATGGAGATCGGGACGAATCGCCCCGACGCGATGAATCATTATGGTGTGGCGCGGGAGGCGGCGGCTATCTACGATCTGCCACTAAAGGCTCTTGATCCGAGGCTTCCCTCAGGGGCTAAAGCCCCACTATCTTCGGCATCGCACGGCGCGGCTAAAAGCCGCGCCCTTTCAAAGCGAGACAGTGCCGGCCCGACTGAAGTCTTGCCCTTCCCGATCCAAGTCGAAGAGCCGGAGCTTTGTCCTCGTTTTTCGGCGCGGGTGATTCGTGGAACGCACGTCAAACCATCCCCCAAAAAAATCGCGCACCGTTTGCAGTTGCTTGATCAGCGGCCTATCTCGAACGCGGTCGATGCTACCAACTACGTTTTGTGGGAGATGGGCAAGCCGACGCACGTCTTCGACATGGATTTGCTCGAAGGCGGCCGTCTGATTATCCGTCGCGCAAAAAACGGCGAGAGGTTGAAAACGCTCGACGGCGTGGAGCGCACACTCACTTCCGAAGATCTGGTCGTCGCCGACGCAAGAAAGCCCGTTGGGCTTGCCGGAGTGATGGGCGGCTTCGACACCATGATCACGGACAAGACCGAGAATATTTTGATCGAATCGGCATGGTGGGATCCGGTGACGGTGCGAAAAACCTCCCGGCGGCATGGGCTTCACACCGACGCCTCGCACCGCTTCGAGCGCGGCGCGGATTTTGAGTCGACAGTAATGTCATGCGATCTGGTCGCCGGGTTGATTCTCGCGTCGGGAGGCGGAGAACTGATCGGCGAGGCGATCGATGTGGTTTCGAAGAAGATGGACAAGGCGCCGGTGGTGCTTCGCCTTTCAGAAGTGCACCGCATCCTGGGTGGGAACCTAAGCACGGGGGAGATTTTCCGCATCCTGAAGAAGCTGGGGTTCGGGCTGATTCCGGAAGGTCAGGCCGATGCGCAGTTCCATGTACAAGTTCCGAGCTGGCGGCTTGATGTGGAGCGCGAGATCGATGTAATCGAGGAGATCGCGCGCCTGCACGGCTATGACAAATTCAAGAATACTTTGCCGGCCTACAGCGGAGCGGTGGTGGAGCTGCCGCACGCCACCGTGGACGCGACTTTACGCCGGCGTGCGCTGGCGCTGGGCTACAACGAGGCGGTTTCACTGACGTTCATTTCGCATGTGGACGCGGAGAGGTTCTCCTCTGCCTCGGTGCTGGAGTTAGAGAATCCGCTAAGCGAAGAGGCTTCGGTGATGCGGACTTCGATGGCTCCCGGCATGCTGGATATGCTGGCGTGGAATCTGAACCGTGACTCCGAGAATGTACGGCTCTTCGAAATGAGCCACGTATACGAAATGCGCGGTGGAGAACGGTTTGAGCCCGCACGCGCCTGTCTTGGGGCAACGCTCGCGGCGGTGAAAAGGGCTCTGCCCGTAGATGGTTTGCTGGATGTGAGCAAGGGCGACCACGCCGCGAGCGCCGAGGCGTTTCGCTCGTTCAAGGGAGATGTGGAGAATCTGCTCGCTGCATTTGCCGGCAGCGAGTTGAATTTCGACCGGGAGACGGGGGATTATTTTCATCCCGGACGATCGGCGCGGGCGGTGATGGATGGGATGGTGGTAGCGCAATTCGGTCAGATTGCCGAAGAAATCAAAGCGACTCGCAAGCTACGGCAGGACGTTTTCTTGGCAGAGCTTGATCTGGAGCAATTACACACGCGCGGTCTGCGGCCGGTGAAGTTTGTGCCGCTGGCGAAGTATCCCGCAGTCGAGCGCGATTTCTCGTTTGTGTTTCGCGATGAAGTGGAGTTTGAGGCGATGCGGCGGGCGGTGATGGGGCTTCGACTGCCAGAGCTTCGAGAATTCAAACCAGTAGAGACTTTTCGCGGCGGGTCCATTGAAGCGGGAAAATATTCGATTCTTTTGCGGGCCAGGTTGCAATCAGATGAAGGCACGCTGCGCGACGATCAGATTGCACAGTGGTCGGCAGACATCGTGAAGGCACTGCTGGGTTTGGGAGGAGTACAGCGAGCATAGGCAAACACGTTCCTGTTCGACATAGACGTAGGTTCCAGCGGGACGGCAATGCGTGGCGATGCGCGTGAGATCCCTCTCTCCGCCTGAAGAACGGCTCCGCTCGGGATGACGCCAAAGTTATAAATATTTTTCCTGATTTCATTTCTCGTGGTTAGATAGATTTGCGATGAAATATTGCCGATTTCAACTGAACGGGCAGGCTCACTATGGGTTAGTCGAGCCAGTCGCGGGACGCGATTTAATCCTGCGAATTCTCTTAACTCCTCCTGAAGAATCTGATGGCGATGTGGAAGGGTTGCGTACCCGCCGGATAGAACCGATCGCATTGGAAGAAGCTGAGTTGTTGTCTCCGGCGCGCCCGACAAAAATTGTTTGTGTGGGGAGAAATTATCGGGAGCACGCGGCGGAGTTGGGCAGTGAGGTACCGACGGAGCCCCTGCTCTTCTTCAAGCCGAACTCCGCGCTGCTGGCGCCCGGCGGGGTGGTGAAAAGGCCGAAGATTTCGCAGCGCGTGGATTTTGAAGGCGAGCTTTGCGTGGTGATCGGGAAAAGTTGCCATTTACTAGCGGATGATGAAGATGTGCGGCCGTACATCCTCGGGTATACGTGCCTAAATGACATGTCGTTGCGCGACATACAGAGGAAAGACGATCAATGGGCACGTGCCAAGGGTTTCGATACGTCATGTCCGGTGGGACCGGTGGTGGCGGATGGGCTTGATCCCTGGGCCGGGGTGGGCGTTGAGACAAGAGTGAATGGGGCAGTGCGGCAATCGGGAAATACGAGGGAGTTTATTTTCCCACTGGATGTGGTGATTCGTTATATCTCGCAGGCGATGTCGCTGCTGCCGGGGGATCTGATTGCGACCGGGACGCCCGCGGGCGTGGGACCAGTGGTGGCGGGAGATGTCATGGAGATCAGCGTGGAGGGCGTGGGAACCCTGCGGAATTCTGTGGTGGATGAGTGATTGATAAGGAAGCGAGCCGAACGCGAGTGTTGCGTCGCAAATAACGCGACGCTTCGCGCGGCGCGCTCAGATCCTTCGCTGCGCAAAAGCGCTATTCCCGGGATGACAATGTGAACATTTTGTTCTATTGCAGGCGAAAGCGTTCTCGCATCAGGCGTTGCAGACGCGGCTTGTAAAGTAGATCGTAGGCGAGTTCTTTGTCGGGAAACATGGCCAGCGCGGCGCGCTTGGCTCCGGCCGCAAGTTCCGAGGCTTCTTCGACGGTAAGGCTGGGGTCCTGGCTGATCACGGAGCTCACCATGCTCATCATCATCTGCAGGCGCCTAATCAGGCGAGCCTCGTCCTCGGAGTCGGTCGCATTCTGTCCTGCCAAATGTAAATTCTTCTCATGGTCTGCCGGTTCCCCAATATTCATGCTGACCCCTTTGGTACCATAATAACCCAGCGAATGCCAGAATTTGGATGTTGCGACTGGGCGCGGCGTTGCGCCCGTTTTCCAGCATTCTGCGCCGTTCTGAAGAAAAAGCAAACGGCCCGAAAGTGCTGGACCTCGAGCCCACGCGTCATTTGCAACCTTGAAGGCTGGAAAGCCCATCTGCTGAATGTCACTGGTGAACAAGAAGCGTTAGAATCGCAGAGTGGGAAGTCTGAGTGGCGGGTTTCGAGAAGAGGAGATTCTATGGCAGAGCAGCTCAATGCGGCAGAAGAAAAACACCGGCCCGATCCCAACGAAAAACTGGTGAAGGTCTTCGACAGCGAACAGGAGCCGGAGGCGATGGTGGTGAAGGGGTTGCTCGACTCGGCTGGAATTGAAAACGATCTTGCGTCCGCAAGTCTGCTGCAGGACGCGTTTCCGGGTATGGGTGGAATGATTATTCTGGTGCGAGAAGAAGATGCCGAAAGGGCCCGGCAATTAATCGCAGAGTCGCGGCAGGCTTCCCTGTCTGGCGATTCCGCGGACGATGACGATGCTACTGAAGAGTTGCCAGCCAAGGTGTGACGGTGTATCCATCAAGGTAGAAAGTTACCGCGCCATTCACGTCGGTGCGGTAGACGTGAATGCCGGCGGCTTGCAGCCGCTTGAGAACACTGAGTTTGGGCAGCCCAAACGACGTTCGAAAGCCGACTGAGATCACGGCAAAGCTCGGCTTCACCGCCTCCAGAATTTCTGGCGTGGTGGAGGTCGCGCTGCCATGATGCCCCACCTTCAACAGGTCCGCACGCGGATGGTGCAGGCTCGCGATGCGGCGCTCGACCGCTTTCTCAGCGTCGCCCTCGAGTAATACGGAAGTCGCACCATAGCTGATTTGCAGGACCATGGAATCGTTGTTCTTGGGCTCGAGGCCGACCGGCCAATCCTGCGGTGGAAAAAGCACATCGACGTGGGCTCCGCCTAGATCAAATTTGTCTCCCTCCCAGTGCCGTACAACTTTGATTCCGAGAGCGTGCGCCTCGGAGATTAAGTTTTCGAGAGCTCGGCTCGGTGGCATCAACCCGATCCATAATTCTTTCGGGCGGAAATCTTTCAGCACCGAGGCCATGCCGCCGATGTGGTCAGAGTGTCCGTGCGAAATCGCCACGGCATCAAGGCGGGAGACGCCGCGCGTCCACAGATAAGGCGCGACAACATCTTCGCCAAAATCAAACTGCGAACCGCCGCCCCAGATGGGCCCGCCGGCGTCAATCAGCAAAGTTTTGCCTTCGGGCATCACTAAGAAGATGGCATCGCCTTCGCCGACGTCAATCGATGTTACCTCCAAAACTCCTTGTCGCGTTCTAGGTTTTGGAGGGATGAACGCCAACGTCAAGGATGCCAGAAGAAGTGCGGCAAGCCCGGCGGCGCTAAGCAGCGCGCGCCTGCGCGCGAATACCATCGCGAGAATCAAGGCCGTTGAAGCTGCAAAAAAGATCAGCAGAGACGGCGTGGCAACGCGAAAATCGGCCAGCCGCAGGCCTCCCAAGCCGTGAACCGTGCCCGTGATGCCTTGCAGCGCGAGGCTGGTGAGCATCGCCGGAACTTTTGCGAGCAGGGGAGAAATGTAGCTCAGGCTGACCGTCAGCACGGCAGTGGGCATGAGAATCTGCGTGAGGGGAACGACAGCAATGTTGGCGGGAAGGCCAATTGTCGTGGCGCGGTGAAAGTAATACGCCATGGGCAGCGCCAAACCCATTTGCATGATTGCCGATACCAGCAATAACTCAAACGCACCCAGGTGAACAATCGTCATACAGCGCACCAGCCGCAACGACCACGGCATGCCGAAAAAGCGTCCAAGGCGACCCGCGATCAAACGCAGATCAACGCGGAACTGCCCGACGCGCGGCGGCAACGACGGTCCGGGATCCTCCGCGTCCCAGCGTGCCAGCGCCCGGCGGTAAATTTGCGATGTCCGCTCAACGATCGGCATTCCGATCGCGGCTACGATGAGCACACAAACAAATGTCATCTGAAAGCTGGCGGTGAAGAGTTGCCGTGGATCAAATACGAGCACGCCGAGAGCGGCCGTCCCGAGCGCGTTCACCATGCATCGATCGCGGTATAGTAAGCGGGTGCCGAGGTAGATCGAGCACATCAGCGTCGCGCGCCACACAGGCGCGCCCACTTCCGTGAGAAACGCATAGGCAACGCAGAACAGAATCGTCAGAAGAGTTGCGGGAATATCGGAGAGGCGCATGCGGCGCAGCGTCCAGAAGACCACAAACGCCAGGATGGTCACATTCATTCCGGAAACCACGAGGATGTGATAAGTGCCCGAGCGCTGGAAATCCACTCGCGTGTCGCGGTCGATAAAAGCCTCTTCCCCAATGACCATGGCATCGATCAGCGCGGCTTGCGGCGGCGGCCATAGCACACGAATCTTGGCAATAACGCTCGAGTGAATGCGGGTTCGCCAGAGTTCTACTCGATTGCCGGTGAAGCCGGGCAGCACTTGCACATCCTCAGCTTGGGCCGATCCTAGAGCCGCAATACCCTTTGCGGCAAGGTAGCCCTGATAGTCGAAGGCGCCCGGGTTGCGGAAATTTCGCGGCAGCTTCAACTTAACTGGAAGGCGGATGCATTCGCCGTAGCGGAGCACGCGAAGCGTGGGCGTGGTCCGCAGTCCGCCTCGTACGAGGGCTGAGCCGTTCGCATTCAGGCTGTAGATCCCGAGGCGTACGCCGGCAAGAACTGGAATATGCTTGCCATATTCGTCAATGATCTCTTCAGTTTCTACATCGAGGCTCTGACTGACTTCGTTTAGATTTCCCTCGCGCAACCTTCCTTCTCGCGTGACGTGCGCCGTCATCACGACTTGCTGGCCATCGCAGAACGGTTGAAGGCTGGTGTCGAGAAGACTGGTCGGGCCTCGCAACTGTATATGCAGGGCTCCCGCGAGAAAGAACACAGCCAGAGCCAAGGCTGCGCCAAGCCATTTACGTCTGCCGACGAAGTACAGCCCCGCCGCGAGAAATGCCATCCCGGCCGTCACCCACCAAGAAGCTGGACGCCATAGGTGAGCGCCCGCAACTATGCCGGTGGCATAGGCGACGGCAGCCCAGAACATCGGCTGTCGCGCCGGCTTGAGTTGGAATGCAGAAGGAAATGACGAAGGTCGGGACTGATCAATCAGAGGCAAGGGCGGCATGCGTCGGCCGTTATGAGCAGAATGAACTCACCTCAGCGGCGAAAGCCGCCGTAAAAAGCACCCTGTTATCGCAGCGCTGAATGCTGCGCCCCCAAACAGTTATGTATCACCGCACTAGTTGCATGACGCTCTCGACATGAAAGGTTTGAGGAAACAAGTCGATCAGATGCGCCTCCTCGACTCGATACCCGGACTCCGCCAGCGGTGCCAGATCGCGGGCAAGGGTCGAGGGATCGCACGAGACATAGGTCACGCGTGGCGCGTTTGCACTTGCGAGCAAACGCGTCACACGCTCTCCTAAACCGCTACGAGGTGGGTCTACCACAATCAGGTCAGGATGAAGCAACTGGGGGAGTGTATCGCTAGGCCGTCCCTGATCTCCGAACTCACTCAGGTATTGCTCGGCTGTGGCCCGAACCGCCTTTCCATTGACTGGTAGATTGTATTGAAGGTCGTTGGCCGCTGTCTGTGACGTCTCGACGGAAATGATGTGACGGAAGCTACAGGCCAAGGCTGTGGAAAACAGTCCCACGCCAGCGTAGAGATCGAGAGCCAACTCACCGGAGCGACCTGCCGTGACGATTTTGATTAATTCGTCGGTGAGAAAGCGGTTGCTCTGAAAGAACGCTCCGGCACCCACGCGGTAAACTGCGTTTCCAGTCTGATATGTCAGCTCCGAGGCCCCAACGGCGACCAGCGGCTCCTGCACGCCTTTTTGGACCTCGCGCAAGGCCACCACGCCCGCAATCTCTGGCATCGTCGCGCACAAATCTTCGGCCCAGGCTCGCACGGGGGCGCGTCGTGCCTCAGGGGCGCATAAGAACTCGAGCAGGATTTGCGTGTCGTCGGAGTTGGCGAAGAACTCAGCCTCGCGCACGCCTTCGACTGCCTTGCCGGACCGTCCCGCTTGCCATAGTGCGGCGATGCCGCGATTGATTAGTGGTGAACTGATGGGGCAGTCTTCGACCGGAAGCAGCTCATGCGATGCAAATTTGAAATATCCGGCCGCAAATTCCGGGCGTGTCCGCACCTGCAAGCGCGAGCGATTGCGATAGTTCCAGGGTGGTGAGGGATGCACCTGAATTTCGCACTGCAGCTCGAGCTTGGCAATGCGCCGGAGGTTTTCACGCAGGATTTCTTTTTTGGTCTCGAGTTGATGCTCGTAGCCGGCGTGCTGATAATGGCATCCGCCACAGCGTGAATAGTAAGGACATGCGGGCTGGACTCGGTGTGGCGAGGGTTCTACGATTGCGCTGGCGTGTGCGCGGGCGAAGCCGGGCTTCTCTTCGGTAAGAACGGCTTCGATTTTCTCTCCGGCAAGCACGAAGGGAACGAAAACGGCCTTGCCGCGTCCGCGGTCTTTATTACTTGGCCCCGCAGGAAGGCGAGCGAGTCCATCGCCGCCGTAGATCAGCTTCTCAATGTTTAGGAGCAAGAGTTGATTCTACGGCATAGGTGAGGAGCAAAACCGGATTGCGGATTTCTCAATTGCTCAGGCTTATCTAACGGGTCCACTCTAAGCCGTAGTTGGTGTAATGGGGATTTAACGCCAATCTGCCCCAGAGCCGCTGCGCTACCACTGTCATCCCCTCGGGAAAAAACCCGTGAAAAGAAGACGAGTGGGGTTTCTGCGCTCGTTCACGCAACTCCCGGCGTGACTACCTCTCGTTTTGCTGGCAGAAGCGCTAACAGGACAACTCCGATCACAAGGAATACGATCACATCCGTGAAGTTCCTGTGGACGCCGTGGATCCACGCTTCCACGGTTTGAATGGCCATCACAGCGCCATGGGAGATGTTCCACCAAGCTGCTAGAGCAATCATCGAGCGATGCTCAGATGGTCTCCTTGCGGCCATGAGTAGAAAGACCCCGACCGGAATAAAAAAGCTCAGAAACATCGGATGGATCTCACTCTTCCGCTCCAAAAGCCAGCTGGAATGCTGCAGATCCGTATATAGAAAATAAATTTGGGCCAGATTGAACAGCCCCACGATCACCAGGACGATCTGTGTTAGGCGTTCTCTTTTCACATTGACCTCATTATTTTGAGCGACCGGTTACGACGTACGGGCAATCTCCCCTGACCAAGTCCACGCCTGCCAAATGATGACCGAGGTGCATACAGTTTCGATCGTCGCGAAGAACAGGTAACAAGGAAGAGCGGGCGTCCTGCCCCATCCGGCCAGAGGCGGAACGAAGGTCAGGAAACCGTTTACAAGAGTCAAAATTGTGCCAGCGATGATATTCGCCAGCCGGTTCGCTCTAAACGGAAGTAGTCGAGACGCCACAATCATGGCGATGGGTATTTCCATGTAGACCGATGAAGCCAGCAGAACCCATGGTGGGAAATGTGGGGCGTCGGATAGATTTGGCGAGCCAACAATAGCAAACAGGGCAGTACAGTCCGCGTACAGGTAGTTCAATAACGCAAAGAGCCAGAATAGAGACAACCGCTCCTTTGTGTCATGCATGTCAGCCTCCTATGGAAGAGCAATGCAGGATCTGAGTTGCGCTCCTGCGCTCTGTATTGTGCCTTTGAGCACTTTGGGAATACGGGCGAGATCATCAAAAAGATGCAAGGTACGAGGGAGTATCCGAAAATTTCTGTGATTCAGATAAACTCATGCGAGGTTTGGCCAACCAGCTGTTGTAACGCGATTGCACAAGTATTCGCTTTTCGTTCGCGTTCGGGGGAGGGGGGATGATAGGTGATGACGAGTGTTAACTTTGATGTTTCGCCGATCATCGTTGTCTTCCCATATCCTTCCGTAGACTGTTCTCATACCTGGCAACACCAATCTGGCAACTGCATCTCTTGCGTCTTTTTTGGGCACTCATCCGTATTACGAGTATGGTGGGGGCGGCCGCACTATCGCTGGAGGGGCTTGTGGCAGTCGATGCGGATGTGGTCCGCCTTCGCCGAGGCGACCTGAACGCTCTCTCGGAACTGATGACCCGGTACCAGAATCGCCTGTATCGGTACCTGCTGCGCATCGTGCGGCAGCCCGCCGAGGCGGAAGACCTGTTCCAGCAAACCTGGTTGAGAGTGGTCGAGAAGATTCGTTCCTTTGATGCCAGCCGCAATTTTGACGCCTGGCTGTTCACCCTGGCGCGCAACCTGGCGATCGATCACTTGCGCCGGATTCGTCCGCAGAGCCTGGACGAGCCGCTCGCCAACAGCTGGCATAGCGAAACCGCGGCGGACCGGATTCCGTGTAATGACCATACGCCCCTCGATCACGCGCTCGCGGCCGAGCGCCGAACGGAGATCAGCGAAGCGATGGCGGGGCTGCCGATGATGTATCGCGAAGTCCTCACCCTGCGGTTTGAAGATGAGATGAAGATTGAGGAAATCGCGCAGGTTACCGCGGTTCCGGTTTCAACGGCGAAGTCGCGGCTGCGGCGTTCGCTGGAACAATTGCGTTACGCGCTCGAAGCGCGCTATCCCGGAGGTACATGGCAATGAGCGAGCACGACAAGATTCGAGAACTGCTGGCGCTGGCTGCAGCCGACGCGCTGACCAGCGCGGAAGAAAAGCAGGTTGCGGAGCATGTGCGCTCGTGCGTCTCCTGCTCGAACGAATTAGAGGCATGGCGGCCCATCGCGACCGAACTCCGCCGATTGCCGACGCCGCAGCCTTCTTCGTGGCTGGTGCAGGCCACGCTGGCGCGTGCGGAGGCGAAGCTCACCGAACAGGCCGAGCACGATTGGAACCGCCGCGTAATGATTGTTGTCGTGACTTTTGCGTGGTTGCTGACGATTGCGAGCTGGCCGGTTTTCCACGTTGTGAGCGGACGTTTCGGGAGATTGCTCGAGCCGCAATTCAGCCATACGTGGATCAGTTTTGCCGCGTTCACCGCGCTAGGGTGGCTCGCGGGAGGGGTGGCCGCAGTGATGCTGGCAATCCGGCAGCGCGGCGAAAGGAGGCCGGCATGAGCCGCTTCACCAAGGAATTGCGCGTGATTCCAAAGGCAGCGTGGATCGTTGCATGTTTCGTCAATTTGTGCTTCACACTGCCGATGTTCCTCTCCGTGGCACCAACGGATCCGGTAGTAGGCAAATGGCCACGCTGGGGACAAGCGCTGTGCTTGTGCGCGATGTTCCTGTTCATGGTGGCTTGGTTTGCGCTGATCGGATACATCTACGGCGACGCGAAGCGGCGGCAGATGCGGTACGTAATGTGGACGCTGCTGGCGATCTTCGTTCCGAATGCGATTGGGATGATCTTGTACTTCATCCTCCGCGACCCTCTGCCGAAGCCGTGCCCCGGCTGCGGGCATAGCGAAAAGGCAAAATTCCCATTCTGTCCGCGCTGCGGCACTTTGCTGCAGCCAACGTGCCCGAAATGTGATAAGCCCGTTGAGCCCACTTGGGCGAATTGCGCGTATTGCGGACAGCAACTGCCCGAGCCGGCGACGCGAGCTATACAAAATCCCTCTGTGGCGACGTGACGCCGTGCGCCTTCGCGCGGTTTGCGGTTCGAGATTGACTGGTTTCGCTTCCTCCGTTTGTTCGACGCTGGTGGATTGATACTTGACGAAGACAGGCGTTTACACTACCTAACTTGGATTCACGGTCACAGCGCTCTTCCCGCCGCCGCGCCCGACGCCCACGCCCACTGAAAATTGAAACCGCCGAGGTGGCCGGTCACGTCCACGACTTCGCCGATGAAGAAGAGGCCTGAGACTTTTCGGCTCTCCATTGTCTTGGCTGAGAGTTCGTCGGTGTCGACGCCGCCTGCCGTCACCTCGGCTTTTTCATAGCCTTCAGTTCCGCATGGTGAGATGGACCACGCATGAGCCTGCTTTTCAAAATCATCGATGGCGTGACTCGTCCAGGACGTTGGAGCGTGAAAATCGAGCCATCGATCCGCGAGACGATGGGGGAGATGTTTTCGCAATTCTGCTCGAAGTGTGGCCAGGTTTCTCGGCGTTTTGGAATCGCTAAACGCAGCGGTAACTTCGCTGCTGGGTGCGAGATCGATCAGGATGGGCTGCGGCTTTTTCCAATACGAAGAAATCTGCAGGATGGCGGGGCCACTCAGGCCGCGATGCGTGATCAGCATCTTCTCGCGGAATTGCTGCCCGCCACATGACGCGATTACATCGGCTGAAACACCGGCGAGATCGCAGTAGCGCGAACCATCGCGGGCGGTCAGCACGAGCGGCACGAGTCCCGGCCAAGGATCGCGGATCGCAAGTCCGAACTGCCGCGCCAGATCGTAGCCGAATGATGTTGCGCCGATCTTCGGGACCGAAAGGCCTCCGGTGGCGACGACCAAGGCTGCGGCACGGAATTCCGCATTCTCCGCGCGCACGACAAACTCGCTCGTGCGCTCAACCTGGTGAATCTTCGTATCAAGGAAGAAGCTGACGCCCGCATCTTTGCATTCGGCTTCGAGCATTCCCAGAATGTCGCGCGCCGAACGGTCACAGAAAAGTTGGCCTAGCTTTTTCTCGTGGTAGGGAATGCCATGCTTTTTCACGAGCGCAATGAAATCGTCGGGCGTATAGCGCGCCAGTGCTGACTTGGCAAAGTGCGGATTCGCCGAGATAAAATTTCCTGGCTGACAATAGAGGTTGGTGAAGTTGCAGCGTCCGCCTCCCGAGATCAAAACCTTCTTCCCCATCTTGTCAGAGCGCTCGAGCACGGCGACTCGGCGGCCGCGCTTGCCAGCTTCAATGGCGCACATCAATCCCGCCGCGCCGCCGCGGAGAATCAGTGCATCGAAAGAATGAATCATGGGGCTGAAGCCCATTTTTTTATTTGGGTCTTTGCGCAGGCTTGAAGGCCCGCTCCACCCGTTTCCTTCACATATAAAACAAGCTCAGGCGCGGCAGGCCGTATTTTTCCAGAAGTCGCTTGTGGACGTATTGTTTTTGCAGTTGTTCGATCTGCGCCGCTGCCATCTTGCGGCGGTAAGGCGCAAGTTCACGATCAGCCTGGGCGCGCACCGCAACAATTTCTTCGTCGGGCGTCGCTGCGAGCAGCAGGGCAAAAAGCTTTTCCTCGAGCACTGTGAGATAACGCTCCAAGTCTTCAAGTCGTGAGGACGTTTTCTTACCTTCGGTTTCCTGCGCCAGCTTGCGCAGCGATGCAGCAGCATCGTGGGCAACTGCACGAACAGAGATTCCCGCAACGTTCGGAAGCTTTGCGTCTTCCAGTAGATCGGCATTGCGGCGGAGAAAGGCTGCGATTGCTGCCGGCTCAAACCCTTGCTGCGCGGCCGATTTCTTCGTCGGCAGTTCCCCAGGCGCGGTGCCCACCGCAGCTTCCTTCATCTCTTCGGCCGCCGCAAGAACTTCCTGCGAACAATACGCCAGGCTGTTTACCTTCTTACTCTTTGAGGGACGCTGATCGTAGCGATCAAAGGCAGCATCGATGCCGCGCAGCGCAGCCTCGAGGGGAATGCCCGCGTCCTTCCAAGTCTCGATCAACGCCCAATCCAGCGTAGTCAGCAGCAAGCCACCGCCGCGCCGACGCAAGAACTGCTCCTCAATTTCGGTGAAGTAGTTGAAGTAGTTAAATTGATCTTCCACAGCGGATTCAGCGGGTAGACCGGGGATTGGAAGAGGTACGCCCACTGCCGACGCCCTTCTCTCTGGCGGGTACTTGTGCAGCCTTGGGCGTGAGTCCGGGACGCGCCGCCACATTTCGCTCCCAGATAATTCGCAGGCCTTCTAGCGTAAGAAAATCATCCACATTCTTAATGTATTTCGATCCCGTACCAATCATCGGCCCGAGGCCGCCCGTGGCGATCACGGTTGTCTCCGTGCCCAATTCATCGAGCAGCAATTCGAGAATGCCGTCGACCAGCCCGAGATAACCATAGTAAAGTCCGGACTGCAGGCTGCCCACAGTGTTGGTTCCGATTACGCGTGCGGGCTTGCGGATCTCAACCCGCGGCAGGCGCGCGGTGCGCTGAAAGAGCGCGTCGGCGGAGATGCCGATGCCGGGACAGATCACTCCGCCCAGATACTCGCCCTTCGCGGAAACGCAATCGAATGTTGTCGCGGTGCCGAAGTCCACAATCACACATGGGCCACCGTACTTTTCAAAAGCGGCAACGGCATTCACGATACGATCCGCGCCAACTTCAGCAGGGTTGTCGTAGTGCACGGGCATCCCGGTTTTCACGCCCGGTTCGATTAACAGTGGTTTGGAATTGAAGTAGCGCTCACAAACCTGCCGCAGCACAGGATCCAGCGGGGGGACGACCGAGGAGATCACGATGCCGTGAATCCCAGAAGCCTCCAGGCTCGCCATGGAAAACAAATTGCGAAATAAGACGCCGTACTCGTCCACCGTGCTGCCCTGACGCGTCGCAACGCGCCAGTTGGCCACCAGTCGCTCATAGCGCGGAGACCCCTCGGCGTCTCCGTCGGGATGCACCTTTGCAACTCGGGCAAAGACTCCCAGCACCGTGTTCGTGTTGCCGACATCAAGAACGAAAAGCATGATTGTGTGTCTCGGGAACTCGGCTATTGGCACTCAACACTTAGCACCTAACAGCGGTTTCTCGTTGTTTAAATGCCAAGTGCCAAATGCTGGTGTTTCATCTTTCTCTCACTGTGCCACTCAAAACTCTCTGCAAGCCGTACGCAGTGCGAACTTGCAGAAAGCCGCGTTCATCCAGGCCCTCGGTAGTTCCTTCGACTATCGGTCCACTGTCTTCGATGCGAATCTGCTTGCCTCGCACCCACGACGATTGCTGGGCGAAGCGCTGCAGAATCGACTGGCGCGCGTCCGGCTCTTCGATCAGCAGACGATATTCCTGGTCGAGCGATTTTAACAAAGCGGCCGCCACTTCCACTCGCGACCATTCGCTGCCCGTCGCCAGCCGCAGCGAGATCGCCTCGCCCTCCAGTTCCTTGGGAAAGTTTGCCTGGTTCACGTTGATGCCGATGCCCACGACGACATAACGCACCTGGGTGGCTTCGGAGTTCATCTCGGTGAGAATGCCGCAAACTTTTTTCCCCTCGATCAGCACATCATTGGGCCATTTCAAGTCAGTATTCACGCGCGAGTCAACTTGCGCGATGGCCGCGCGCACCGCCAATCCCGCCGCCAGCGCCAGCACCAATACCTCGGAAGGCGGCAGCGGAGGCCGCAGCACCACCGAACAGTAAATGCCAGCCGAGCGCGCCGACTCCCAGGAATTCGATCCGCGCCCGCGCCCCGCCGTCTGCTCCTCGGCGAGAAACACACTCCCCTCGGCGATGCCCGCCGCAGCCGCCGCCATCGCCGCTGTGTTGGTCGAGCCGATCTTGTAGAAGTGATGAAGGTGAGCGTCGAAGATGGTGCCGCGCAGCAATGGAACCAGAATGTCAGGCAGCAGAAGATCCGGAACCGATTTCAGTTGATATCCCGTTGCCGGATGTCCCGCCACATCCACGCCTAGCCCGCGCAACTGCTGAATCAGGCGCCAGACCTCGGAGCGGTTCGAAGAAATCTCCCGTGCGATCTTCGTTCCGCTCACCACCACGGTGGCGTGCTCCATCAATAAGCGCACGATGCGGCCCAGGCGAACGTCGACCGCTCGTTCCTGCGCCACCGGCGGGTGGCCTCGCGAAGGTTTGCCCCTGCGAATTGGCGCGTTCTTCTTCATGCAGGAATTATGCGGGAATCAGCGGGAAACAACAATGACGACTACCCCACCTTTTGCAGGACTGATAGACTTGCCGGCATGATTACCGGAGCACACATCCTCTTCTACAGCAAAAACGCAGAGGCAGACCGCGCTTTCTTCCGCGACGTTCTGGGATTCAAATCGGTCGACGCGGGCGAAGGCTGGCTGATCTTTGCCCTGCCTCCCGCCGAGGCTGGAATTCATCCGGTCGAAGGTGAGAGCCGGCAGCAAAGTGGTGGCGCGCATTCGCTGATGGGCACCGAGTTTTACCTAATGTGCGACGATCTCAAAGCAGAAATCAAGAAACTGCAAGCAAAAAAGATAAGCTGTTCGCCAGTCGAGAACGCGGGATAGGGAAGCAAGACCACGTTGCGTCTGCCCAGTGGCGGTGAGCTGGGCCTATACCAGCCGAGGCATGCAACGGCCATCGATCTGAAGAGCAAATAGCCGATAAGGAAGCGAGCCGAACGCGCGATTATTGCGTCGCAAAGAACCCTTCGGTCGCTTCCGCTCTCTCAGGGCAGGCTGCGACGCTTCACGCGGCTCGCCCAGATCCGTCGCTGCGCAAAGAACGCTTGCTCGGGATGACATTCAAGAGCGCCGATAATCACTGGGTCGTCTCGCTGAAGACCACCACAGGATGCCCCAGGCCAAACGGGCCCTGGGCCGTGACGTGTACCGGACCGGGCGATGACGGCAGGGTAAGCGTGACTGCAGCATTGCCGTTCGTATCGGTCGTCACGATTGAACTGGAGAGCGTGCCGCCATCGGTGGTGAAGTAGATATCAGCGCCCTGGTTCGTGCCTCCCGACGAACCAGCATTCAGAGCTACGGACAACGCCAGCTGAGTTCCACTCGCGCCGGTCTGACCATCTCCCGTCTTGGCCAAGGTCGCCGGAGGATTGCCGACGAGAATCCAGCCGTCCTGGGTCTGCGTCACCGTACTGGTATCGCTGCTGGTGATGCTGAAGTGATAGAAACCCGGAGTGCTGCCCGCCGTGATAGTGACTGTTCCGGTCTGATTGGGCGTGAGGCTGGGCTGCGTCAAGGCCACGCTGATGCCAGAATCGGACTGCTGCGACGTGAGCGTCACATTCGCCGAGCCGCCGATGATTTTCGGCTGCAGAGTGACGGTGCCGTTCGCGGGAACCATTATGACATCTGGATTCAAGTCCCATTCGGAAGCGGGAGTCTGCGCCATCGTGCCACTGATCACGAGCAGCGTCGCAGAGTACGGCGCAAAGCTTACCACAGAAGACCATGCGTGCGAAGAGGAGGCCACAATGGCCGTAGGCGCGCTCGCAGCCAGCGTGTAGCTCACCACACTCGTCGGCGTGAATCCGTTTAGCGCAAATTGTGTGGTCACCGTATTTTGTGGATTTTTGTTCAGTGCCAGCAGCGTCAGGGTTGTTCCTGTTGAGTTGAGCGCGGCGTAGCTGCTGAACAAGCTTGGGTCGGCATCGTTCGTATCAGAGACCGACGTGGTCCCGAAGCCGTGATGGGCGCCGTCATAGTTCGTAAATAATTTCAAAGTCAGGTAGTTGGGATTCGACGGGCTGGGCGCGGTCCATCGCGATGCCAGGTAGACGCGCTCCCGTCCAAGAATGCCGTAGGCATCGGCGTCACCGAGAGCGGTGGAGAAGTCGGAAGCGCTGACGATTTCCGCGCTCCACTCGGTTACGCTGAGCGGCGTGCCGGGATAGACCGTATTCACCAGCGCTCGCATGCGCGGAATCCGGAAGGGGATAGTCCGGTTCGGTTGAATTGATGTGGCCCACGGCTGGTTGATGGAACTGGACTCGCTCACATAAGTCGGGTCCCAGTAGTCACGATAAATGCGCGTTGCCAATGCCTGTTTCTGCGCGGTGGTAAAACTCGAAGTGCTGGGCGTATCGGGATAGGCGTGAATATCGAAGACATCGAGCGAGCGCGTGCCCGCAATCTGATCCTGCCAATAAACTTCGTTTAGCCACCACGGAAGGAAATCGATTCCGGCGTGCGCGCCTTTGTCGTTGTTGTTCTGGCCGTTCCAATAGAACCACCAGCAACAGCTCACCGGGCCCAGACGAATCGCAGCCGGGTCCCAGGTTTTTAGCGCGCGGGCTTCCGCGAGATAGGTATCACGCAGCTCGTTATAACCGGACGGAGTGGGATGGATATCGAAGTGAGTGCTGCCCCAGATATCGATCTCGTTGTCCATGTCATAAAAATGAGGCGCGCTGCCGAAAGCCGTTGCCAGCGCCGCCGCCCACTGGTTGCGATAGACGCTTCCGGCGGGGTCGCTGCTGCCCGGCTGATCGAGCAAGGGCACATACGCATCGTTGGGATCGGCGGTGAGTTCGGTAGCGCAATCCGTCTTAAGGCCATCGCCGGCGTCGGAGTTGTACGGATCCAGGTTGCACTGCGCTCCATACTTGGCGACGGAGAAACTCCAGTGGCCGTTATTGTTCTCGGCAGTCTTCGCGACCCAGGGCAGCATCACCATCGTCATCAGGGGGTTGCCGCCCGCGGCTTTTACGTCCTGGATGAATTTGGAAGAGTCGCTATCTCCGATTTCCGTATAGTTGAAGTCCTCAAAATACCAATCGTTGTCGGCATTGTCCGTTTGTGTCTGCCAGTTGTAGGTTGACGTCGCATTGCCGCCCCAGCGCACCACGCTCAAACCGCTGTCCGTGATGGTCGAGGCGTTCTGGGGATACGCGCCGCCGTAAACGTAGGGGCTGATGAGATGACGGTCGGTGAGAACATCCACGGTAACGTGCACTGACGCCGATGAGGATGTAGAAGAGGAGGAGGGCGTTGCGAAAACCTGGCTGGAGTTTGTGCTCTCACCAGCCGAGTTCACGGCGGAAAGCACATAGTAATAGGTTGTACCGTTTGTCAGCCCGGTATCCGTGTCGATGGTACCGGTTGGAGCCGCTACCTGCGTGTATGGCCCGCCCGAGGTGGTTCCGCGCTTGACGTGATAGCCGGTGGCTCCTGAGCTTGCATTCCAGTTCAAAACGATCTGCTGATTGCCGGCGGTTGCCGTCAAGCCCGTAGGAGCCATAGGAATCGCCGCTGCGGCCGTCGAGGGCGTGGCGGACACTTCGCTGGAATTCGTGCTCTCGCCTGTTGTGTTGACTGCCGAGACGACGTAGTAGTACGTGGTACCGTTCGTCAGCCCGGCATTTGTGTAGTTGGTAGTAGTGGGCGCGGCGATCTGAGAGTAAGGTCCGCCGTGCGTGTTCGATCGCTTGATGTGGTAGCTTGTAGCGCCGCTGCTGGCATTCCAGGCAAGGCTAACCTGCTGGTTACTGGCGATCGCGGTCAACCCCGCAGGCGTCGAAGGAGCAGCGCCCTGTGGAGTACTGCCTCCGCCAGAGCCGGAGCCAGAGCCAGAGGAGGTGCTGCTGATCCCGTTGCAGGCGAGCGTAAAACTCAGAGCTAATGCCGCGAGGGAGGCGAATATCCAGTCGAAGCAGAGCAGCCTGTTCCGGATTCCCATAGCAGAATGCTATCCGAGCAGGCCGATGTGTCAGAGACCCGAAGGTGTCGCTAACCGGCCTGTCCGGTTCGCGGGAAAACATGCGCAAACGGACAAGGGGAAAGCAGGTTCAGGCGGGCACGACCCGCAGGCTCATATCCGCAGCCTGCGGCGAGTGGGTGAGCAGGCCAACTGAAATGAAATCGACGCCCGTCTCAGCGTAGGCGCGAACATTTTCAAGACGGATTCCGCCCGAGCACTCTAACGGGACGGGATGTTCAAGTTTCGCACAACGTTCTACGGCGCGGCGGACGTCTTCTATCGGCATGTTGTCCAGCAGAATCGCTTCCGCTCCATTGCTCAGTGCATCTTCCAGTTCGCCGAGAGTGCGCACTTCTACCTCGATGGGCTGCGAACCCCGCCGGTTGCGGATGGCGCGCTCCAAAGCTTGCGCGACTCCGCCAGCAAGGGCGATGTGATTGTTCTTGATCAGCACTCCGTCGGAGAGATCGAGGCGGTGATTCTGTCCGCCGCCGCAGCGCACAGCATACTTGTCGATCACCCGCAGCCCCGGCGCGGTCTTGCGCGTATCGAGAATCCGCGCTTTCGTGCCGGAAGCAGCGTCCACGAACTTCCGCGTGAGGGTGGCGATTCCGCTCATGCGTTGCACAAAATTCAGGATCACTCGCTCACATGAAAGAATCACCCGCGCATTGTGCCGGATCACCGCAACCGACTGCCCTTTGCGCAGCCGTACACCGTCAAAAATCTCGGGATGCGTGGTCACTTCGTAGTGCGAAGTCACGGCGCCATCGAGCGCGGCGTAAACATCGAGGATGCGCCCCACGCAGCCGATACCGGCGAGAATGCAATCTTGCTTCGCCAGTATGGTGGCCGAAGCGCGTTGGTTGGGATCGATACAAGCGTAGCTGGTGGCATCGCGCGTGGCCCGGTCTTCAAGTAGCGCGTTCTCCAGGATTGCCGTGATGCGTCGGCTGTTAAAGTCCATAACTACTTGCAGCCTAGCTCATGCAGTTTACTTTTCGTCTTGTCGATCAGCACGATAAGTTCCTCTGCCCGCCGGCGCAGCCCTTCTACGACATTTGACGGGGCCTTCGCCAGAAATTGCTCGTTGTTCAACTGCCGCTGATTATTGGCGAACTCCCTCTCGATCTTCTCCAGTTCCTTCTTCAAGCGCTCGCACTCAGCGGCGACGTCGATCTTTCTCTCGTACACGACACGTACGTCGAAACGCGACGTTCCGCGTGAAGGGGCTTGCCGGGCCCGCCACTCTTCGACATTCGTAATGCTGCCCACATTCGCCAGCCGTTTGATCGCATCCTCATTCTGCATGATCGAGATGCCGGTGCCTGCGTCGTGGACAAACAACTCAATCGGAACCTTGACCCTGGCTTCCACCTTCAGGTCCAGGCGAAGTTGGCGCACGCTAACGATCAGATCCTGCAGCACGGCCATCTGGGTCTCAGCGGCGAGATCGACTTGATTTTCGTTCACTTGCGGGTACGATGCTAATGCAACTGATTGCAAATGTGGCTTGCCATCATAAATCGCTTGCCAGATTTCCTCCGTGATGAACGGCATGAAAGGATGCAGAAGGCGCAATGCCGCATCGAACAAATTAACCAGGTTGCCGCAGGCGGTGCGTGCCTCGTCACCCACTGTCGAGATCAATCGGTGTTTGATCAGTTCGAGATACCAGTCACAGAACTCGCCCCAGAAAAAATCATAGATGCGATTTGCTGCTTCGTGGAAGCGGTAGGTCTCGAGGGAATCGTTTACTTCTTCGGTCACCCGATTGAAGCGGGAAAGAATCCAGCGATCTTCGAGAGTGGCTGTGTGAAAGCCGACAATGCCTGCGGCCGGGCGAGAACTGTCGGGACTTTGTCCCGGCTGGACAGCCCCTTCGGCTTCGCTCAGGGCAGGCGAGGGCGACTGTCCCCACGCGAAGCCTAGCCGGTCTACATTCATGAACATGAACCGCGCGGCATTCCAGATTTTATTGGCGAAGGCGCGATAACCCTCCGTCCGGCTCTCGTTGAATGCAATGTCGGTTCCTGGCGCGGCCATGGCTGCAAGAGTAAAACGAGTCGCATCCGTTCCAAAACGTTCGATGACTTCCAGCGGATCGACTACGTTGCCCTTGGTTTTCGACATTTTCTGCCGCTCGGCGTCGCGCACCAGCGCGTGAATATAAACCTGCCGGAAGGGCACGCTGTCATTCTTCTTGTCTGCCCAGCCGCTTGCTCGCTTAATTGCCGGATCCTGCTCGTGCTCCTGCATGAAGTGGCAGCCGAACATGATCATGCGCGCTACCCAGAAGAACAGAATTTCGTACGCGGTGATCAGCAACGTGGTGGGATAAAAAACCGCCTGATCGCGCGTCTTTTCCGGCCAGCCCAAAGTTGTGAACGGCAGCAGTCCCGACGAGAACCAGGTGTCGAGCACATCGGACACCTGCTCCAGCTTTGTGCTTCCGCATTTGGTGCACGTCAGCGGAGCTTCGCGCGCCACGATCACATGCTTGCAGTTGTCACACGTCCAAGCTGGAATGCGATGTCCCCACCACAACTGGCGCGAGATGCACCAGTCGTAGATATTGTTCATCCAGTTCAGATAAATCTGTTTGTAGTTCTCGGGGACAATCGTGATCTCGCCGCTCTCGACCGCTTCGATCGCCTTCTGCGCAAGCGGCTTGATCTTGATAAACCACTGCTCCGACAAGCGCGGCTCAACCACCGTCCCACAGCGATCGCATTTTCCCAGCGCCAAGGTGTAATCTTTTTCTCCTGCGAGAAATCCCTGCTCCTGCAAATCCGCGAGCACACGTTTGCGCGCTTCGTATCTATCTAAACCCAAGTACGCTCCGGCGTTCTGGTTCATGTGCGCGTGCTCATCCATTACGTCGATCTGCGGCAGGTTGTGGCGCTTTCCCGCCTGAAAATCGTTGGGATCGTGGGCCGGTGTGACCTTTACCGCGCCGGTGCCGAACTCCGGCTGAGCAAGTTCATCCGTAATGATAGGGATCTCGCGATGCATCAGGGGCAGAAGAGCTTTCTTACCGTGCAGATGCGTATAGCGTTCGTCCTTCGCATTCACCGCGATCGCCGTGTCGCCGAGCATCGTTTCCGGCCGCGTCGTGGCGACGGTGATGAACTCATCCGTTCCCACAATTGGGTAGCGAATCTCCCACAACTTTCCGGCGACCTCTTCGTGTTTTACTTCGAGATCGGAGATCGCCGTCTCGCAACGGGGACACCAGTTCACGATGTATTTGCCGCGATAGATCAGGCCTTCTTCATACAGCCGGACGAATACTTCGCGCACCGCGTGCGAAAGATTCTCGTCCATGGTGAAGTATTCGCGGTCCCAATCGACCGAAGCACCGAGGCGCTTCATCTGGTCGAAAATCGCGCCGCCGTAGAGCTTTTTCCACTCCCACACGCGCTCGATAAATTTCTCGCGCCCCAGATCGCGGCGCTTCTTGCCTTCTTTGGCGAATTGCCGCTCGACCATCATCTGCGTAGCGATGCCGGCATGATCGGTCCCCGGCAGCCAAAGCGTGATAAAGCCGCGCATGCGATGCCAGCGCACGATGATATCCATCTGGGTCTGGTTGAGCATGTGGCCCATGTGCAGGCGGCCAGTCACGTTAGGTGGCGGCAATAACAAGGTAAATACCGGACGCGCCTCCCCCGCTGGCGGCGTGGACACAGAAAAAAGTTTCTCGTAAACCCAGTATTCGGCCCAGCGCGTTTCAATCGCGCCAGGCTCGTAGGATTTTGGCAGTTCATGCGGCATGAGCGTGTGCTGTAACTCGTGTGGGGACAGCCGCCCCCGGCTGTCCAGCCGGGCACCGCCCGGCAGTTTTCGCAGCAGAAGGAAGAACTTCTGATCTTACAGGTCAGAGAAAAGAAGGGTCAAACTTGCGTGGGGACAAAAACCGAAGCCCCCCGGGATGAGGGCCGAACCCCCGCCCAAGCGGAACTCGGACGGGGGCCCTCCATGTAGTGACCACTTGTCCAGGCCATCAAGACTTGAGCCTAGCTGGCCTTCTCGTGCGGCATCGACGAGCCAACCTGGATATGCGCGGTGGCGGTGACGTTGATTCCGGTCACGGCGTAGGTGAAGTAAGATCCGGCTGGACTCGTCTCCACTGCCTCTGGTGAGGTACTGGTCGAGCCGGCGGTTATGGTAGCGGGATCTGGGCTAAACCATGAAGACGAGCCACCCTGTGCGTTCCTTCCATAGATCTTGACGTCGTCCGAGACAGCGGACGAGATTGTAAAGGTGAAAGTGTGCCCATCGGTGAAAGTTCCCGAGGCAGTTCCCTCGGTCACGTTGACTGATCCCATACAAACCTCCTTGAGATAGACTTTTGAAATTTTTACTTCTCCTGCATCAAAGCCTGGTAACGAGAGTTGTCATGCAGATTATCCAGTTCCGGGGTTTTGCTGACCACCGACCTGGAGTAACCGGCAGCCAGAGCTTTGCTTAACCACTCTAAAGCGGTCCCGGTTTCGCGCAACTGGTTGTACACCACCGCGGCCTGGAAAAGCAACTCTTTATCGTTTTTGCCGACCAGCGCGCGATCCAGATAATCGAGCGCGCGCACCCGATCGCCCAGCATAGCCCAATACGCGGCCAAGTCGCTTAAAACCGACGTATCGCGGGGATTGGTTCTAAGCTTCTGCTCGGCCATAGAGATTGCCTTCTTGGTAGCCTCCGTCGCATCCGATTTCTTGCCTCCATAATAAAAATAGTCGCCGAGGTTTCCCCAGGTCTGGTAATCGCTGTCGTCGAGTTTGAGGGCCTCCTGAGTGGTCCTTGCCGCCTGATCAAATTTGCGCAGTCGAAAATAGGCAACTCCTAAGTTGTCGTAGGCTGAGCGCGACGGGCGGATGGCAATGGATTTCTCGAAGGCACGCGTAGCTTCTTCGTCTTTTCCTTCGTAGAGCAAAGCCGCGCCTAGGTTGCTGTTGTCTCTATAGTTGTTCGGCCTGAGCGAGGCGGCCCTCTCAAACATGGCCTGGGCTTTTTCGTATTCGGCTTGATTGATATAGAAGACTCCGAGAGCGCTGTAACCTCGCCAGTATTCCGGACGAATGCTGATCCTTCGCTTATAAGTCTCTTCAGCCTTGTCGAGTTGGTTCAAGCTTTGATAGGCCTCTGCAAGGTGCCAATACGCTGCATCATTGGTGGGATCTAGTTGCACAGCCTGTTGAAATTGTTCGGCGGCTTTTTCAAATTGCCCGGTCCCATTTTCGATCGTTCCGAGACAGACGTGGCCCTCCGCACCAGCGTTGCCTAATTCGATCGCTTTGGCGCAGGCCTGTTGCGCCGAGTCGATCCAGCGTTTCTGCTTGGTCGCGTCATAAAGCCACCAATAGGTTTCACCCAGGCCGGCTTCCGCCGGTCCGTAATGCGGATCGAGCTTGAGCGCCTGTTTGAAAACGATCTCGGCGCTAGTCAGCGATTCGCGCTCGCCGCTGTGGCCAAGATAGCCCAACCCTTGCACAAAATATTGATAGGCTTCGGGCATGGTTGTGGCGTGGGCGCCGAGGGCTTGCCGTTCTTCGGTGCGCAGGTTGATGTGCAGGGCGTCAGCCACGCCGCTGGTGAGTTTGTCTTCGATGGTGAACAGGTCTGAAATCGGCGCGGTAATTGCGTCTCCAGCCAGGTTCTTGTCGGTGCTGGTGTCGATCAGGTTATAGGCGGCGCGAACCAGGTCACCATCTTGTTTGAGAGACACAGCAAGGCCCAGATTTGCGCCGAACTCTTTTTTGGCGTCCGCGAGCGTGGCGATTTTCTTATCCTCCAGTGCGCGCGGAGAAATAATTTCCAGATCGTGATTCGCGCTCAACTGGGAAAGCTTGGCCGAAACATCCTCGAGCAGTCCTTTGCCGAACGCCGTTAGTTTCGGATCGTCGGCAATGCTGGCTAAAGGCATGATCGCGATACTCTTTTTTTCAGGAACCAAAGAAGCCGCCTGCAGCAGCGCCGATCTTCTGGCGGTAGCCGCGAAGCGGCGCATTAGCCGCGGTGCAAACCCACCAACCACAACGATCGCCAGCAAGATCGCCGCCGTCGCCGCTAACCGCAACTTTCTCTTCGTGGGCCACGCTGCAGCCACGCGCGCCGATTTAAGACTTTTGCCCGCATCCACATCGCGTTTCAACAGCAGCAGGTCGGCGTGAATCTCCGCCGCGGTCTGGTAGCGCAGCTCCCGATTCTTGACCAGCGCCTTGTCGATGATCTCCTGCAACCGGTGCGGGAGTCCGGGCATGGACTCGTTCAGCGAAAGCGGCGCCTGGCCCAAAATCGCGTGCACAGTCACGGCCCACGTGGGTCCAGAGAAGGCCTGCTTGCCCGTGGCCATTTCGTAGAGCAGCACGCCGAATGAGAAAATATCAGTGCGGACATCGAGCGGCTCGCCGCGCGCCTGCTCGGGCGACATATAAGCCACCGTGCCGATGGCCGCGCCCGTGTGCGTGAGTTGAGCGCTCATCGACATGGTGGGGCTGCTGCTGGAACTGGCTAAATCCGGCAGCGTGAGTTTGGCCAAGCCGAAGTCGAGAATCTTCGCCTGATCCCGCGTGGTAATAAAAATGTTTGCGGGCTTGATGTCGCGGTGCATGATGCCTTTGGCATGCGCGGCTTGCAGAGCGTCCGCGATCTGCAATCCCCAGTCGAGCAAGGTAGGCAGCGGAACCGGCTGGTCCCCGATGCGCTCCCGCAAGGTTTGCCCCTCGAGCAGTTGCATGGCGATGAAGGGGCGGCCCTTATCTTCATCGATTTCATAGATCGTACAGATATTGGGATGATCGAGCGCTGAGGCGGTACGGGCCTCGCGTTTGAAGCGCTCGAGCGCGTGCGCGTCGACTGCAGAGTTTTCTGGAAGGAACTTCAGAGCGACCATGCGGCCCAGACGGATGTCCTCGGCCTTGTATACGACTCCCATACCGCCCGCGCCCAATTTTTCCAGGACGCGATAGTGCGAGACAGTCAGGTCGCTCATGAACGCACAGCACTCCAAGCTAATGCTGACAGCAGGAATGGTACTCAGAATGTAAAGAAGGTTGCAATACCACAGGTGAGCTATTTCGCGCGCGTGCGTGTAAAAGCGTAGCCCTACTTTTTCTGGGCCATTTTACGGGAAATCTCTTCCATGAGCTTGGGGCGAAGATCGGCGAGGACGCTGTCCACGATGCTGGCGACATCGGAGGAGTTGCGGCTCGTTTCGGCGGTTGTGGAGGCTTGTAAGGAGTGTTCTGCTCCAGCGGCCACCGCGGCCGCGGTTTCTTCCGAAGCTGACTGGGACGCTCCGAAGTCTGTGGACTGAGTTTCCTTGGGATCGGCCTGCGCTACTTCCGGGCCTTTGCTGGTGTCGCGAATTTGACGCCAAGTCGCCCATGCGGCTGCAGTGCTCTTCAGGGTTTCGGTGTCCAGTTTCGGTTCGTTATCCTGTTCTGCCTCTGGTTCGACAGCCTCTGGTTCGACAGCCTCTGGTTCGACAGCGCCCGCGAGGGGGGCGTAAGCCCTCGAAGGTAATGCTTCTACACCCTCAGTTATGGGGGCTGACGGCAATTCCTGTGGAGCCGCCAAGTACACTCCGGCAGGTTGCGGTTGTGCCGCCAGGTCAGCAAACGGTGTGTCGGCAGAGATTGTTTCTGCAGATACTGCGTTGGCAGGATCTGGGTTCTGGATCGCGTCGACTGGCACCGGATTCGTCTGGGCGAAATCAGCGGCCGGAATTTTCTCTAGCGGCGCTGACTCTGGGGACGCTGACTCTGACGTGACAGTGGCGGTCTCAGACTGCGGCATTGTGGTGATCGGAGACTCTTCGATGCTGGCTCTCTCAGTACTTCTCTCGGTACTGGACAAAGAAGAGGCGGGAGCCGTCGCCTCTGACTGCGCGAAAGGCGACGATTCAGATTCAGCCGGCGCAGCAATTTCGACAGGCTCAGGTGCGGGCGTGGGCTCAGGAACAGGATTCGAAATTTCCGCAACTTGCTCTTGCACTGCGGATTCTGCAGGAGCAGAGGAATGCGCGACGGATACGGACGTGGATCGCTCCTCCGCCAGGGTTGCTACGGCTGCCAGGTAGGGTTCCGCGGCCGTATATGCCTTCTGCATTTCCTGCTCCAGCGATAACCCTGCTTCTTGCGTATCCAGGGCAACCGCCACTGCTGTCCAACGGGAAGCACCTACGCTCGCGGCCGCAACAGATTCAGCCGTGGCCGCTATGGTCACGGGCAGGTCGTTCGCGTCATCTCCTTCCGATCCTTGCTGGTCAGATCCTAGTTGGTCAGATCTTTGTTGGTCAGATCTTTCCTGTTCTGTTTTTTCCTGGTCCAGTCTCTCGTGGCCATTTCGCGGAAGGTCGATCCCAGGCGCTGCCAATTCAGAGAGCCTGCTCTCCTCTTTTTTGCTCTCTTCTGAGCTTTCTTCTGAAACCGCCTTCTCCCCTTGTGTAGCGGCCGAAGCACCATCATCGTAAATCTGCAGCGCCGGAGTCTCGGCTTCAACTTTATTTTCGGGAACGAGTTCCGCCTGACTCGCGGCTTCAGCACGCTGATCGTGCTCGAGTGCCACGGCGGCAGCCATCTGCATCTTCGCGACCGCTGCCGCTATGGCCGCAACCTCTTCCGGAGTGACATCGCCTGGCAAGCTCGAAGGCGCCAGCGCTGCCACGTCTACGCTTGTTTCCTCGGCGTCCGCGGACAGATGCTGCTTCATCTCCGCGGTCTTCTCCGCCGTGGTTTCTACCACTGTACGGAGGTCCCGATTCAGTGCGTTATAAATAAGAGACTCATCCGCAACCTTCTCGTCCGCGACTTTCTCTTCCGCTGTCGTTTTCTTATGAGGAAAACCGATCCGGCTCTTCCATCCATTTTCTTTGATCGCGGCATCGCCTCGACTACTTTCTTCAACCGCAGCCATCGCCCGCGCAAATCTTCCGGGCTTGGAGGGTTCGGCCCGGGGCACCACCTTATCTTCCAATTTTGACAGCGCGCTCAACAACTCGCTGGCTTCGAAGGGTTTGACGATATAGCCTTCCGCCCGCACTCGCTGCGCTTCTTCCGGCTTGAAAGGCTCCAGCTTGCCTACCGTCAGCAAAACCGGAATCCGGGCCGTATCCGGCGTCTCCTTGAGGCGCTGGCACACCTCCAGGCCGCTGTAGCCGGGCATATATACATCCAGGATGGCAAGATCGGGTTTCAGTTCTGCGATTTTCTTGAGCGCGGCAGAGCCGTTATTGACGGCGATCACCTCGTAACCCGCGTCCGCGAGGATCTTGCGCCCCATGTTTTGGGCGGTCACGCTGTCGTCGGCAAGCAGTATCTTCCGGGCCAAGAAATTCCTCTGATCAGGGGAGATATCGCGAAGGTAACCTGCCCGTAGGAGTAAGTCAACGATCCAAGGTCAGGTAACACGTTACCAGTGGTCAGCACCAACCGGGGACAGGGGTTGACTGCGATTCGGTAAGCCAACCGGCGGAGAACGATAGCAGGAAAACTATGATGAACCGGTCGCTGAGAAATGACGAACTCGCATTGCCACCCTAGAACGATATGATCTTCTTCAATCCTGTCTTTTTCTTTTTCTTGCTGCTGGAAATGTCCTGATCGCTGGCTAAGTTAGAGGCGGAACTCGAACTCGCCGCAGGATCGCTGGCGTTCGCCACCTGGCCAGAGGACGCCGGGGCCTGCTGAATCTCATTGACTTGCACCGGCGGAGGCGCCGGCGCATCTCCCGTCTGCGCGCTTTGCGCGACCGCATTCGGCTTTAACTCGTTCGGATCCGGCGGCGCCGTTGCTTTCAACTCATTCGGATCGGGCGCCGCATTCGGCTTCAGCTCGTTTGGATCAGGCGTCGTCGCAGCGGGCCGGGCAAAAGGATCTCCTTTAGCGGTCGTAGGCGCGGGCGCATCCGACCTGGGGGCCGGATCGCTCGCACCAGGAGTTTCACCAGGCTTCAGCGTTTCCACGCTCAAACCGTGTTCCGCGGCAGGAAGTCCCATTGCCTGCCGCATACTCTCGCCTGCCAGTTGATTGGCTGAGACGGGCGTGGGATCGACCAGAGTCGGCTCACCAATCTTCGCCGCCACCGACACGTCGGGACCCTTCTTAACCACGCTCATGAGCCGGTCCATCGTACCGGCTTCGCGCCGGCTTTCCTCTTCCGCCCGGTTCTGCGCGACCGCGGCCTTCGTCGGGCGCGGCACGGGCTGATGCAACGCCGCCAGCCGCTTCTTTGCGTCCGTTTCCCGGTCCATCAGCGGATAGCGCGTAATGATTTGCGAATAGGACGCCGCTGCGTTCTTGGTCAGCACCGTGATGATGCTTGCCTTCGCCGTTTCTCCCGCGCAGCCCGGTGGTAGAGCCACCCCCTGCGGACTCACACTCGTACAATTGGGTCTCGACCGAACCTGCGCAATCTGGCCCTCGTAGTCCTGCCCGAGATAAAACAACGCTTCATCCGCCCGGCTGTAGAGCGGATATTTCTCCACCAGGGAGCGCAACCGCGCAATCGAGGCGGGATAGGAACCTCGCAGATAATAGAACTTGCCAATTTCGAACTCGCGATCCGCCAACACTTCCTGCACTTCGAGCAGACGCAGCTTTCCTTCCTTCACCAGCTTGGGATTGTCAGGATACTGCATGATCAAATTCCGGTACTCATCCTCTGCCCGCTTGGCGTGGGTGTAGTCGCGGTCTGCTTTCTCCATCTGCTGGTATTGGATGTTGGCGATCTTCAACTGCGCCTCGGCCGCTTCCGGCATATTGGGGAAGAAAGTCTCGAAGTCGCGGTATTCCTGCTCGGCTTGCGCCAGAGACGCTGTGCCACCTTCCGCGTACCAGGAGTCGCCCACTGCCAGCTTCGCGCGCGCGATATACTCCGAATCCGGATAAGTGTTGATCAAGGTCTGCAGCGTCATGCGCGCCACGTCGAAGCGGTTGTGCTTCATCGCATCCATGGCCTTGTCGAACAAGACCTTATCGGGCTGCTTCGAGCCCACATTGGCCAACGGATTCACCGACTTCTTATTCGTGCATGCTGCCGTAATCATCAGCACCACGCCCAGGGTCGCAATGAATGAACTTCGACGTAACATAAAACCTCGAATTTGATTTGTGTTGGGACAGCCGCCGCTTCGACAAGCTCTCAGCTGTCCACCGAGCATCGCTCGGCTCTTTCTCCGCCGTGCTCGATGGCCTTAAACCTTCACCAGCGCCGCGTCCGTCGCCGCCTTCAGCAGCGCCTCCGCATTCTTTCTTGGATCGCCAGTACCGAACACGGCGTTGCCCGCCACTAATATTTCTGCACCCGCCCGCACCACATCGCCCACGGTGTCGAGCGCCACGCCGCCATCTACTTCGATGCGGTAGATGAGCCGGCGTTGGCTGCGAATCTCCGATAACTGTCCTATTTTGTGCAGCGCTCCCGGAATAAACTTCTGTCCGCCGAAGCCCGGATTCACCGACATCACCAGAACATAATCGACGATGTCAAGCACTTCCTCAAGCACACTCACCGGCGTAGCCGGATTAATCACCACACCCGCCAAACAATCATGGCTCTTGATCAGATGCAACGTTCGGTTCAAGTGCCGGACAGCTTCCTGGTGTACCGAAATCCAATCCGCCCCCGCCTCGGCAAACGCCGGAATGAATTCGTCCGGATTCTCAATCATCAGGTGGCAATCAAGCGGCAAATCCGTTACTCGACGCAGCGACGTTACCACTGGAGGCCCAATCGTCAGGTTGGGAACGAAGTGTCCATCCATAATATCCACATGGATGACACTTGCGCCGCCTTCGCTCGCGGCGCGCACCTGCTCACCGAGACGGGCAAAGTCCGCCGAAAGAATCGAAGGTGCCAGTTCAATCAAAGGTGGTCTCGAGAACCCGAGATCTTGCGGTCGGAATCCTCCTAGGAGTTTACCATCCCAAACGACGCCGCAGGCACAGATTGTAGCCTGCCGTGGAGGCGCCACGGTGGGCTCTGGGCACGTCCGTCGACGGTGCTACCCCTCTATTGTAACTTGGCGAACTCCGACTTGGCCTCTTTCAGGGTCGGGATATCGGGATCGGCATCCTTCCACAACGTCAGGAAATCCTGATACGCTGCCTTTGCTTTCGCCTTGTCACCCGCAAGCGCATAAGCGCGGCCCAATTCCAGATGGGCCAGCGCTCCGGTGGCACAGTTCCAGACAATGCCGGGATGGTCGACGATCTTCTGGAATTCCGCGGTCGCACCTTCCTGACCTGCAGCCAGGTAAGCCTCGCCGCGAAGATAAGTCGGATACAGGCAGGAGCTATTGGAGTTGCCGACGGTCAAACCGTATTCCAGATTCGCGGTGTTTCTCACCTGCGTTATCGCGGTCGCCGGATCTTTGGCGTTTATTGCCACCTGCGCCGCAATTGCGGGCAGCCAATAGGACTGCACGATTGTGTGTATCGGGTATCGCTTGGCCAATTCCTGGGCCAGCGCGTTCGCCCTCGCCGTCTCGCCAGCCCGAGCAAGAATTAGCGCCGCAAGCTGCTGCGCGTTCTGGCTGTCGGGAGCAAGAGCCAAGCCGGCGGCTGTTTCCCGCTTCGCTTCCTCCAGATTGCCGAAGATCGCCTCTCGCCACGCGCTATAGAGCTGCCAGATTGCCGCCGACTCCTTGTTATCCGCACGCACGGCGGCTTCTACGGCGCGGCGCGTTAACTCCCGCGCTTTGACGACATGTCCGGCATAAGCTTCCGTATCGGATTCCAGAGCCAGAATCTCATGCTGAAGTTCCGGCCTCCCCTCAAACCATGCTGCCTGTTCAGCCATCCCCTTGGGATTCTTTTCGACGAACTCAACCGCGTAGAGAACCATATGCAACGTATCGTCATCGAGCTTGCGGGCCATAGTCTGCTGATAGAGCTGACGAGCCTCATCGAAGCGGTCAAGACTGACCTGGAATGCGAGAAGGTCCTCGACCGCGATCACATTATCCGGATTCAGACGCACGGCATCGCGCGTCTGGTCAATCCCCTGTTCCATCTTGCCTTCGATGGCGTACAGCGCGCTCAGGTTCGTGTAAGCAGTTTCGTCGCGTGGATAGTTCTCCTCCCACTCCCGGAAGGTTTCGATGGCTTTGTCCAGTTCTCCCGTTGCCGCCATGTAATACATCGACGTGATATGCAGCTTTTCTCGTTCGCTGGCGCGGTCGCGCAAGGCAAACGCCTTGCTCAAATAGTCCACGCCACGCGTGGGCTGGCCGAGGTTGCCATACATAATGCCCACGCCCTCGATCGCACTTGCGAAGTTGGGATCCAGATCGATGGCATGCTGATAAGAAGGAAGAGCGGCAGCCGATCCCTTCTCGTGCTCGATCTTCCGGCCAATGCTGACCGCCTTGAGCGCTTCCAGCGAGGGCGTAGTTTCCTGCGCCAGCGGAGCATCAAACTTCTGCACCGAAGCCAGCGATTCGCCCAACTGGGCTCGCAGCTTTCCGGCAGCCTCGCCCAGAACATCGAGCACCTTCTCCTTGCCGGGCGCCGTGGCCTGTTCCTGCGCCAGCGTGTCTCCATTCAGGCAATTCACAGCCTTAAGGCCTATCACAAATTGACTACCCAGGCTGGCGATGGATCCCGCTATATAAGCCTTGCTGTCGGCGCGCTGGCACAACTCGCGCGCCACGTCCGGGGTGAGCGGAGTGTTGACTGGCCGTGTCATCAACCTCAGCGTGGCCGCCACTTTTTCGTCGGAAAGCACATTCAGAAACGGCGATTGCCGCAGCGAAACACTCAGCGCCTGCTTGAGCGCGTCGTCAAATACCGGATCGCCGGTCGAATTGGCAAAGTCACCCACCACAATCGTGTCCTTCTCGGTGAGCTTGGGCGCGGGACCATGCGCGTAGAAGTATCCGGCGATCCCCACCGCAATCACCACCACCAGAGCCACGGCCCCAACGATCCATCCTAGTTTCGATCGTGCGGCGACGGTGGGGCCCGCTCCCGACCCCGCGGCCGCCGGCCCTTTCCCGCTCGAATCCGGTCTTACGGCCGATGCCCCTGCCGGGCTCTCCGCGTCTCCAGCCGCGACCGCCGAGGTACCGCTCGAATCCACTTCCCGCTTCAGACGCTTCAAATCCGCCCGCATGTCTGAAGCATGCTGGTAGCGCAGATCGCGGTCTTTCTCCAAAGCTTTGTTGATGATGCGTTCCAACTCGCCCGGCAAATCGGGATTCAGCCGCACCGGCGCGACCGGCGCCTTATGCAGGATCGATTCGAACAGCAGCGCCGTGGTGTCTCCACGAAACGGCAGCGTCCCGGTCGCCATCTCATACAAGACGGCTCCAAACGAGAACAGATCGGTGCGCGAATCGAGCGGCTTGCCTCGCGCCTGCTCGGGCGACATATAAGCCACCGTGCCCACAGTCGATCCGGCGTCGGTCAACTGGTCCGCACCCGTGCTGGTCTGCGTCTGGGTGGCATCTCCCGGCGCCGCCGTCACTTTGGCCAGCCCGAAGTCGAGAATCTTGCCGTGCTCCCGGCTGGTCACAAAAATGTTGGCGGGCTTGATGTCCCGGTGCACGATACCCCTGGTGTGTGCGGCATCAAGCGCATCCGTCACGTCCAGCGCAACTCGCAGCAGCGTCTCCAGGTCCATGGGCGCGTTGTTGATGGTGTGCTTCAGCGTCAAGCCATCCAGATACTCCATCACAATGTAGGCGCGGCCGTCAGCCTCGCCGATGTCGTAGATGGTGCAGATGTTGGGGTGGTTCAGCGCCGACGCCGCCTGCGCCTCCCGCTGAAACCGGCTTAACGCCTGCGGATCGCGAGCCACGCTTTCGGGAAGGAACTTGAGTGCAACGAAGCGGTGCAGCCGCGTGTCCTCGGCTTTATACACCACTCCCATGCCGCCGCCGCCCAGCTTTTCTAGAATGCGATAGTGAGAGATGGTTTCGCCGATCATGAGTGGCCGAACATTTGCAGCGCTCGCGAAGTGGCACCATGGTAGAGTGCCGCCGCGCGGGAGTCAATTTCCTCTTTGACCTCACCAGACATGACGGTCCCGCGGCTCAAGTCATAGCCCACCCCATCCCATGGTACCCTCGTCGAGCATGTCCGCCGCGCCCCAATTCACGACCGCCGCCTACGGAATGTCCGCAATGGCAGCTTGGGGCACCAGCGATTTTCTCGGTGGATACTTTACCCGCCGCGCCAATGCATTTGTCTTCACGGCTGTCGTAAACCTCGGCGGGCTGCTTCTGGTAGGTGCATTGGCCTTGGCCAGCCACACAACATTCCCTTCGGAACGGAGCGCAGCATGGGCTCTGGCAGGCGGCGTCTCTGGAGGCGCTTCTCTCGCCATCTTCTATCGCGCTCTTTCTTCAGGAAGAATGGGATTGACCGCACCGGTAGCCGCAGTCTTGAGCGCTGCGATCCCGACGATTTTCTCCATGCTCACCGAAGGCTTTCCCGGCAGGATTCCAATTGTCGGCTTCGTCTTCGCCGTCATCGGACTCTGGCTGATCACGCGCGCGGAAGACGGCAGCACTCCCCAAGGCATCGGACAAGCTGTGCTCGCAGGCATCGGCTTTGCCGGTTTCTATCTCTGCATCCGCCAGGCGGGCAGCGGCTCACCCTTATGGCTCGCGTCGCTCACCCGGGCCGGAGGATTGATCGTCACCGGCTTGATCGTCCCGATGCAGGGAAATTTTCGGGATATCACGGCGTCGGGTGTGCGCTGGGGCGTGCTCACCGGTGGCATCGATTCCCTGGGGACCATTCTTTTTGTTCTCGCCAGCCAAACTGGACGCCTCGACGAAGCGGTCGTGATCTCGTCGCTCTATCCCGCAGTCACGGTACTGCTCGCCCGCATCGTCCTGAAAGAACACTTCACGCGCTGGAGGTTCGTCGGACTGCTGGCCGCGCTGACCGCCGTGCCAATGATTGCAGCGCGATGATCGAGACGAGATGGTTGCGTGGATATAGCGATTTCCTCCGGCTCTGCACTGATCATGATCAGTACGAATTAGACGTTATCCGTGAAATCCGTGAAATCCGTGGCAGACAGTTTCAATCCTCTGCTAACATCCGCATCGTGCCGCTCGTCGAAATCCGCAATCTTATAAAGATTTATTCGCAGGCAGAATCTGCCTTGGGCAGGAAGTCCGGAACTACGCATGAAGTCCGCGCCGTCGACGAGGTCTCGCTCGAGATTCACGCTGGCGAAACCCTCGGTCTGGTCGGCGAATCGGGTTCGGGTAAGAGCACGCTGGGACGACTGATCCTGCGCCTTATCGAGCCTACGTCGGGCAGCATTCGGTTCGAAGGCCGCGACCTTCTCGCCGCTAGCCGCGGCGAAATGCGCCGCCTGCGCCGCGATATGCAGATCATTTTTCAGGATCCCTTCGCCTCACTCGATCCCCGCTTCCGCGTCGAAGACATCATCGCCGAACCGTTAATTATTCACGGAAGCGCAAGCACTGAGGGTGCCGCATCTTTCGCGGTTTCTGCCGCGGTTTCTGCGAAAGGTGGGACGACGAAAGCCGCCCGCCGCGCCCGCGTTGTCGAACTTCTTCGCGCGGTCGGACTCGACGAATCCATCCTGCCGCGCTTTCCCCACGAATTCAGTGGAGGTCAACGCCAGCGCATTGGCATCGCCCGCGCTCTGGCGCTGCGTCCCAAATTCATCGTGGCCGACGAACCGGTCTCGGCCCTTGATGTCAGCGTAGGCGCTCAAATCGTCAACCTGCTGGCGGAACTCCAGCGCGATTTCGGCCTGACCTATCTTTTCATTTCGCACTCGATGCCCGTCGTTCGTTATCTCTCGACTCGCATCGCCGTGATGTATCGCGGGAAAATTGTGGAAGTGGGATCGAGAGAACAAATCACCGCACGCCCCCAGCATCCCTACACGCGCAGCCTGCTCGAAGCCACGCCGGAGGTCGCAGTCTAAGTTGATGGGAAGCTGTGAAAGGTTTATGTGGGGACAGCCGCCCCCGGCTGTCCGCCGAGCGCAGCTCGGCCGCCTTCAACTCAGCCTCCACAACTCGCTGTGCCATACTTTTCATATGTCCCGCGTTGAACCCAGCCGCGCTCGCGATCTAATCGAACTGATCCTCGGCTACGGGACGATAGTCGCCGTCATCTGGACGCCCGAGCACCTGCAGCGCATTCTCTCTCCCCTCGTGCTCGTGTTGACTCTGGCGGTGGTGCTTGCGCGCCGCCAAAGCCGCGATGAACTTGGCCTTGGCTGGCATGGCCTGCTCCCGTCATTGTGGATCTTGCCCGCAGCAATCGCGCTCACGGGGTTCAGCATGTTGGTCGCCGCGAAAAGCGGCACACTGCATCCACTATACAAAGGAGACTTCGCTCATATCTTTGGGTACGTTCTCTGGACGATCTATCAGCAATTCCTTCTGCAGGATTATTTCATGGACCGCCTGCTGCGCCTGCTTTCTAGCGAAGCTGCCGCTTTAACGCTCGCCGGTACGCTCTTCGCCGCGGCACATCTGCCCAACCTCGTGCTCACCATGGCGACGCTGGTGTGGGGAATAATTTCATGCGCACTCTTCCGTCGCTATCGCAATCTTTGGGCAATCGGCCTGGCCCAGGGACTGCTCGGCCTCTGCTTCGCCATCTGCGTTCCGGATACGCTTCATCACCACCTGCGCGTTGGATTGGGATACTTGCGTTATCACGGGACGCAACCGGGTCCGTGAAAGGGCTGCCGAAGGAGGCGGAATTGCTGGCCACGGGTTGGTGGTGTTATCGACTGGTTTCGCCAATCGAGGAGCCATTTATGCCAGCGGCGCGCCTATAATGTTCGAGTTGGAACGCCTAACACTGTATGCGGTGTTGGGGAGCAAAAATGTGGATTGAATTGCGAACTCGCGCCACTATCTTGATACTTGGGGCCGTGTGCCTTGGTTCGTTGCCAGCATCTGCGCAGGACTTGCAGGGTCGCTTTTATGCGGAAAAGGACGGCTACATAGTCGGTGAGCCTGTACTGTTTAATGTGGAGATGAACAACTCGGGGAAGGAAGTCGTCTACGTCAACGCGAAAACTTCGGGCAAATGTCTAGCCAGTTACGAATTCGTAGTCAGCGGAGCCGGTGCGGCTTGCGGCGCTCGATGGGATCCTGGGTGCCAAGATGAGGAGTCGGTACTCGAACCGGGCGAGTCTTTCAGAGGCCAATGGCCCCTCGATTCCTGGTATCAGTTCGAACGGGAGGGGAAATACCAGGTGACCGCGACACGGCATATACCTGTGCGTTCAGATCGCGGGGAGGTCCACGATTTCACCTTTGTCTCAAAATTCGAAGTCAATCTGGAACCAGCGGACTCGACACGTGTGCAAAGAACCCTCCAGGAGTTCGAGCGTAACTTGCATAGTAGCGATCCTGATGTCCGGCATGCGGCCCTGGACGTGCTTGCTACAACATCCCCCAATTACTTCGAGACGACTGCGTTGAGGCTCTCACGAGATGAAGACCCATTTGTTGTCATGCATGCAGTTGAGGCGCTCGGACGGCTAGATACGCCTCACGCCAGGGCGGCACTGGCCGACGTAATCGCTCCCGGCAAATCGACCAAGGAATCCGCTCCTGACAAGGCCGTCACGTATTACGGACTTGCTCGTATCCGTGCCATAGAGGCCTTAGGACAGAGCGGGGACGTAAGCTATCTAGGCCTGATCGAGCGTTATGTGGATGATCCCAACGAGTATGTCCAGCTTGCTGCCATGGTCGGCATTGCGCAGCTTGGCAAGTCGGAAGCGGTTCCTCAGCTACAGCGCTTTTTTTTCAGCACTGATCCCGTAACCCGCAAAAACGCTGCTTACGCTCTGCGGTACTCCACGGTGCCTAATGCTGTCGAGATTCTCATCAATGCCATCACGGACAAAGATTCGAATGTGCGAGAACGAGCGATTACGAGTTTAAAAGAGCTCACGGGGCAGTCGTTCGAAGGCAGTGCGGCAGCCGGGGGATCCCCTGAAAACATACAAAACGAGTGGCGCAGTTGGTGGCGAGCTCACAAAGACAAGTTCACAGTTCCCGAACTCCAATTCCTCTGCCACATGAAGTAGCCTCGCGCCTCCGAAATAGAAGATCCGCGGCAGCGCTCAGTTCGTTTGATGCGAGATGACCGCTTCGTCGCCATCCGATTCAACGGTGGTGGTTCATTGGCGTAATATCGCCATTTCACCAGCAGCCGGTTCGCTAGCGCCCATTTGGCCATTTGAGACGTGACGCCGGCCCTGCTGCTAAAACCAGATCCCCCAAATCCAATCCACGCTGGCATGGGTAATCGTCGAGGCAGGCACTCGCCGCTGCTCCCGCCACGCGCGGCCGTAGAAAATGCCCGCAATGGTCGCCAGCAGCACATAGGGCCAGTTGAAATGTGTAGACCGTTTGTTGAAGTGCGAGAGCCCAAACAGCACAGACGCGAGAACCAGAGCCGCGTGCCTTCCCACGCGCGGCTCCAGCAAGTTCTGCACCCAGGCGCGAAAGAAAAGTTCTTCGGGCACGGCGGTAAAGAAAAATATCTCCACCCATCGCAAGAGTGCGCTGCCGATTCCTGGCAGGTTGCGATGTGGATGGATGAAGCCGAGCGCCAGTCCCAGCACGATAACCACAGGAGCAAAAAAAACGAGTTCCCGCAGACCGGTTTTCCAGTCGCTCCATCGCAAATGGAAATCGTAACCCGTGCCGCTCGCCCGCCGGATCGCCAGAAATCCGTATAGGCCTGCATCCACCAGAAACAGTTCATTAAGAGCTCGTAACCCGTTCGGCCATGCGCTGTCGAACCAGCGCAAGTCGACAGCCAGCCCCAGCACCAACAGAATGAACCAGTCGCGCCAATCTCCTCGCTGCTCGGGATCGGCCTCTGCCGCGCTCATTAGCAGCCACGCAATCGCAACGGGTAATCCTGCATAGAGTGCAAACCACGTCCAGCGAAACATGTGCTGCGAAATCGAAATCAATAAATAAGGTGCGACGAGTAAAGCGGGGACACACACGCGCACCGCCGCAGGCCAACGCCCCACAACGCGAGCAACCCGCTCCGCGATACAGCCGAACAGCACTGCCGGAGCCAGTTCCAACCCAAACGCCGCAATCGCGAGAGGCGTCATGTTCTGCATGGCTCGATCTTAACGTGCAGGCCCTTGTCTCGCCGCCGCCTCCCGGCTAGAATTCTTCGCATCTTGTTCTTCGTTTCTCCGTTGCTCGTTTGCAGGAGGCAACCATATGGCCGCCGCCCCGCTCCAGCCTTTGTCTGCGCCCATTCCCGCGCCTGAGCGCGCTGTACTTTCCCAAGGTGCGCGCATCGTCGACACTTTCATTGCACCATCGAAAACTTTCGCCGACCTGCGCCGCAGCGCAGCCTGGTGGGCGCCGTTTCTGCTCATGGTGGTGGTCTCCACTGTGTTTGTTTATTCTGCGGGCCAGAAAATCGGCTTCCGCAAGATCATGGAAAACCAGATGCAGTCTCAGCCCAAGGCCCAGGCGCGTTTAGAAAACCTGCCGGCCGATCAGCGTGAACTGCGGTTGGAGCGGGGAGCAAAGTTCACAGAAATCATCTCCTACGTATTTCCGGCGGTTACACTCCTGATCTGGCTGATTATCACCACGGCACTGTTCGCAACTTTTAAGTTGGCCGCAGGCGCGGATGTTTCCTATAAAGTCTCGCTTGCCATTGTCATTTATTCCGCGCTGCCGCTTATGTTGAAGACGCTGCTGGCCCTGCTCTCTGTCGCAGCCGGCATAAGCCCGGATTCGTTTTCCTTTCGGAATCCAGTCGCCACCAATCCCGGCTATTTCATGAATCCGGCGGACAACGTATTCCTATACGGCGTGGCCTCCGCGGTGGACATTTTTATGATCTGGACTCTAGCCCTCACTGCAATCGGATTCGCCTGCGTGAGCAAAGTGAAGCGGGGAACGTCGTTTGCCATTGTCTTTGGATGGTGGGTGGTATTTACATTGGCGGGGGCAGCCCTTGGCGCTGCATTTGCGTAGACTGCCGCACCTGCGTCAGCCGAATGCTTACGTCCGGCCGCTCTTGACGTCCTAATACGAGCGGGCTTGAAACCGTTTACCATCGAGCGCCGCAACAGTTGCTCGGTCACTTAGGAGGGTACTTGTGAAACAGACACTTGCACTTTTTGTTTCGTTGGCCTGCGCAGCTTCCTGCCATGCACAGGCGCAGACCGGAACCTCGTCCCCGTCGACGCCTATTAAGGATCCAGTAACGGCCTCACTGCGCATGCTACTGCCACGCTCGCGCAACAATATTCTCGGGGCCATCACCGCGATGCCCGCCGACAAATTCAATTACAAGCCGACGCCTGACCAGATGACCTTTGCGCATCTCGTCGTCCACATCATTGGCTCCGATAATAACGGGTGTGCCAAAGCAGCCGACGTTCCCGCTCCCAAAGTCGAAGAAGTTAAAGAAACCGATCCTAAGGACAAGTTACTAGCGGCGGCCACCGCCTCCTTCGATTTTTGCGGCGAAGCGCTGGGCAAGATGGACGACTCCAAGCTGGGCGATAGCGTGGAACTCTTCGGCGGGCACCAGTTTCCCCGCGCCATGGCCGCGCTTGGCCTGGCCAGCGGTTGGGCCGACCACTACGCTGCCGCCGCCCAATATCTGCGACTGAATGGTATTTTGCCGCCCTCGGCGCAGCCGAAAAAATAGAGCTGGGGCCGTTGAGACCAGCGCAAATGATTTGTCATCCCGAGCGCAGCGGAGGGATCTTGGTGTTTGCCGGAGACAGTCACACGCACAGCGCAGGCGGAAACCAAGGTCCCTCGCTGCGCTCGGGATGACACGTTTGTTTCAGGCTGACTAGACAGTTATTTAATCTGTACCAGTTCGCCTACTGGCCCCGCCGAAGAGCTTGCCGGTGCAGGATGCTGCGGGGCGCGCCATCCATCGAAGATCGAAACCTGGTGGACGCATGAAACCGTGCAATTCGGCGCGCAACCTTTCTCCGTGAGGTATTCGCGGCGCATATCGTCGCGCGTGTAGGTCGCGAGCGGCACTCCGGGGTAGCCGCGTTGCTGCGAACAGTAATGCACCAAACCATCTTCGCAAATGTAGAGATAGCGCGCGCCGGCGCGGCAGCGCCAATCGTTGGGCAGGCCTCGCGCAATGTTGTCCTGGAAGGCGTTGATGCGCGTGAAACTGCGCTTCTCCATCGACTTCATCTCATGATAGATGCGGCGCTCTTCCCCACCCAGCGGCTGCAATTGGCCGCTGCCATCATGAATGATTCCGACGGTCGAACTGAATCCGAGTTCAATGGCCCGCTTGCCAATGGTCAGCGCGTCCTGCGGATTTGAAATGCCGCCGCCCACCACGGAATTAATATTCACATGAAACTCGGCAAAGGCAGCGAGGAATTGCAACTTCTTGTCGAGAACCTTCAGACTTTTCTTCGACACTTCATCGGGATTCACGTTGTCAATGGAGATCTGCAGCCACTCGAGGCCGGCGCGGTTCAGGCGCTGAATCCGGTCGGGAACCAGGAAATATCCGTTGGTGATCAATCCGGCGATCATGCCGTTCGAACGGATGCGGCGGATCACATCATCCAGTTCGGGATGCAGCAGCGGCTCACCTCCGGAAATCGTGACCACTGCCGTCCCCAGCTCGCCGAGCTTGTCAATGCGCCGAAACATTTCCTCCGTCGGCACCGGCTTCGAAAAATCGTCAAACTCATTGCAGTACGTGCAACTCAGATTACACCGCCGCACGGGAATAATGTGCGCCAGCAGGGGATGATCGCTCGAAGCCAGCGCGCGGGCAGACATGGCTGCTCCGCGCAGGTTGCGGTGCAAGGCTTTGGCGCGGCGGCGCAGGATTGTTAGAGCTGAAGGCATGGGCTGAATGTATCTATTACAGCATGGATGCGAAATAAGTGCAGGATTCGCAACATTGTTCGGCGAATTTGGCGGGGCGAACGACGCAAATGGACTGGTATGCGCATACGTGAAATCAGCTTGCAAAACCGCTTCGTGGCGATCATAATTTGCCGCCGAGGAGGTATTAAGCATGTTGAAAGCTTGGGGTATCTCTCTCGTCCTGGTATTGCTCGCAATGAGCAACACTGACACGTCGCAGCCCGACTGGGCGCTGAACGCGACCACCATTGAAGCGTGCAGTTGCCCGATGTTCTGCCAGTGCTACTTCAACCCCAAACCTGCCGCCCACCACGAACAGGGCGCGGCAGCCCACTATTGCAAGTTTAATAATGCCTACAAGGTGAATCGCGGACACTATGGCTCGGTCAACCTGGACGGCGCGAAGTTCTGGATAACTGGCGATCTGGGTGCCGATTTTTCTCAGGGAAAAACCGACTGGGCGCTGGTTACGTTTGACAAGGCGATGTCCAAAGAACAGCAGACCGCCCTCGGGGCGATCCTTCCGCATGTCTTCCCAGTGAAGTGGAACTCGTTCCAAACCGCGGAGGGGAACATTGACACCTGGGAATACAACAAGGACGAGGCGCACGCCACGATCGATGGCGGAAAAACTGCAGAAGTAAAGCTGCACCGATTTCCAGGAAATACTGACGACCCGGTGGTGATCCATAACTTGAAATATTGGGGCACACCACGAAATGACGGTTTTGTCATGATGCCAAGTGACTTCGAAGGCTACAAGACAGGGCCAAAAACATTCGAGTATAAGGGCACGAACGGGTTCATGCTTACGCTCGATATTGCGTCAGCCGATGTGAAACAATAGAAGAATCGCAAAACGCCGACACCAACTACGCCGGAGAATCTTAGGATTCTCCGGCTTCGTTGTCTTCGACACGCGCAGAATTTCAACGCGCTCGCCTGTTTCATCCGCTCTGCAATTCGTGCCCCGCTTTGCGCAGTAAATTCTTGGCCCAGTCCGCGTGCTCCTGCGGGATTAGAACGTAATCCGTGTTATAGGTCGAGATGGCAAAGATGGGGATCCCATTGTTAGAGAGCGGTTCGATGAAGGAGAGTAGAATTCCGGTTTGCGAGAATGGAAAGGGGCCTTCGAGCTTTAGGCAGATCCAGCGCAGCCCGGGATCGAAATCTTTTGGGACACTTTCTGCCGGACAGACGATGGAAAGTTCGTCGGCAGTTCGCGTAATCGATGTGAATTCGCCCCTCATGGCCCAGTCGGGGATGCTCGAGTCTGGCGCAAGGCGCACGATTGCATAAGATCCTGGGAGTTGCCGGAATTTCAGCTGGTGGCGTTTGGGTTGTTGTTCGTCGCCGTTCGTAAGTCGCATAGCGCCTCACACCTAAATGGTTCAATTGTCCATTTTCGTGGATACATTTCGCAGGTAAGAGTGCCGCGCTGCAAAAACGGCCGAGCTTTGCTCGGCTGGACAGCCGGGGGCGGCTGTCCCCACATGGGACGTTAACCTTCCACCGCCTTGCGCACCGCTGCCTTCGCTAGCAACCGCGTGGAATCCAACGTGGGCAGCGGTGAAGACTCTGGCGTTACGAGGAGCGGAATTTCAGTGCAGCCAAGCACGACGGCATCGCAACCCTCATCCTTCAACGAGCGGATTACCTCCACGTAGTACGCAAGCGAGCGCGGCAGGAATTGAGCCTTGACCAGTTCGTCCATGATGATCTGGTCGATGCGTTCGCGCTGCTCGGCTCTGGGAGCGCGATGCTCGATGCCAGCAGCTTTCAGTACTTCGCGGTAGACCGGGCCCTCCATCAGGTAGCGCGTGCCGAGCACTGCGAGACGCTTGAATTGGCGGCGCTGCGCCTCTTTCGCGACTTCTCTTGCGATATGCAGCCAGGGACGTGGCGATCGGTGTTCGACTAAATCAAAAGCCTGGTGAATAGTATTGTCGGGACAAATGAGAAAATCGGCGCGAGCACGAGCCAGCTTTTCCGCCGAAGAAAGCATGAGCTCAGCCACGCCGGCCCAATCACCCACGCCAACGCACTGCATGTACTTCGCCAGCGAGTGAGAGTGCAGCGACACTTCGGGGTGATCGTGCTTGCCCAGGATTTGCGAGCCTTCGAGCGAGATGCAGCGGTAACAGAGCGCAGCTCCCTCGGTACTGCAGGCGACGATGCCGATGTGGAGGGACATTCAGTTCTCAGTTCTCAGTTCTCAGTTCTCAGAAAAGGCTACGCTGAGCCATGATTTGAAGGCAAGAGTGTTTCAGTCCACAATCGCCGATCGGAAATTAGAAATTGGAAGTGGGCAGTTATCTCGCGGCTGCGGCGTCGAAAAGATTCAAGAACTCTAACTTCTTTTCCGCTGGCAGGAATGAGGCTTCGAACGAATTGCGGGCCAGTTCGCGGAGGTGCTCATCGGTGAATCCGAATGTCTGCTGTGCAAGCTGGTATTCGCGCGCGAGCGTGGTGCTGAACATGGCAGGGTCATCACTGTTGAGCGTGATCATCACGCCATGGTCGAAGTAACTCTTCGCGGGATGCTCGTTCAGATTCGGACAGAGTCCGGTGCGCAAGTTACTGGTCAGGCAGATTTCCACCGGGACCTGCCGCTGTGCGAGTTCTTCCACCAGATCAGGATCGTGAAACGCGGTCAGCCCATGTCCGATGCGCTCGGCATGCAGGTTCAGGGCACCCCAAACCGATTCCGGCGGCCCGGTCTCGCCTGCGTGTGCCGTAAGCCGCATGCCATGATCCTCTGCCCACGCGTAGCAGTCGCGAAAAAGCTCGGGCGGAGCTTTCTGCTCGTCGCCGCCAATGCCTACGCCGACCACACTGCGATCGTGGTAGCGGACGGCAAGCTCAAAAACCTTCTGCGCAGCTTCAGCGCCAAGTTGCCGGACCGCGTCGAAAATCCAAGGCAGCGAAATCCCGAAGTCGCGCTCACCGCGCGCGCGACCGCGATCCAGTCCTTCAAAGATGGCAGCAAAATCCTGCTTGCGCCATAGGCAAACCCCGACCGAGATATAAACCTCGGCGTGCAGAACATTTTCTTCTCTCAGATGTTGCATCAGCCGATGGGTGATGATCTCGTAATCTTCGGGCGTCCGCAGATGCTCCGTGATGTTCTTGAAGGCCAGCAGAAAACCGGAAAAATCGGCATAGCGGTAAATTTGGTCAACCTCGGCGAGCGAAACGCGTTCGCCACGGCGCGCGCGAAGTTCAAGCAGCGTGGCCGGCTCAATCGCGCCCTCGAGATGCAGATGGAGTTCAGCCTTCGGCAAAAGTCGAAGAAAACTACTCGGCGGCCGATTGGATACGGAGGACACGACCTCTCGATTGTAGATTCTTCCAGCTTTTTTTGCATAGGCAGCGCAAGCAAAGTCGCAAGTCGGGAATGTGATGGCGTGATTACTTTAGTTGCAACTGGTCTGCCAACTATTTGCACTCCCCCTATTGCTAATTCGGGGGAATTTCTCCTAGCATGCAGAGTGAAAGCCGGCCTGCGGGGTTGGTGATGACGGTAACCGATATTTGAACCAATGCTGAATGAACGGGGGCTCGACTCGAACTAGGATCCGGTGTGCGATGCTCCGCCATGCGGAGATGCCTAAAGGGTCTCGGCGGGTTCCCAACGTCTATCTGACGGTTCATTCTCGGCCCGTCACACGGCACAGTGGGTCGGCTTGATGTTTTATGTGTGGCGCGGACGCCCTCGTCCGCGAAAGCCCGCGGTAGCATCTGCAGCCATCGACACTTCTGAATTCCCTGCTAAACTGATTCTCGTAGCAAATCGCTTGTTTCCCGCATCTAACTGAACTGTGTATCCGCAATTAGTGCATTTCGGGAAATTCTTTTTGCCGACCTATGGCTTCCTGGTTTCCATGGGAGTTCTGCTCGGCCTATGGATCAGTGTGCGCAACTCCGAGCGCCTCGGGATCGACGGCGATAAGGCATGGAACTTTGGAATTCTAGTCGTGCTCTCCGGAATTATCGGCGCCAAGTTGCTCTATATCATTAATGAGTGGAGCTACTACTCGGCGCATCCTTCAGAAATTTTCACGGTAGCAACGCTGCAGGCCGGAGGAGTTTTTTCCGGCGGATTGCTTGCGGCGTTTCTGGCTGCATGGTGGTACGTGCGCAAGTATCATATGCCGGCGCTCGGAACCTGCGACGCTTTCGCGCCCGGACTGGCTGTGGGCCACGCGATCGGACGGCTGGGCTGCTTTGCCGCGGGATGCTGCTACGGCAAAGAGACGCATCATTTCTGGGGGGTGACGTTTACGAATCCGCTGGCGAATCAGATTACCGGCACTCCTTTGAACGTGCCGCTGGAACCAACGCAATTGTTCGAGGCAGCGGTCGAGTTCGCCAATTTCTTTTTCCTAATGTGGTTGTTGAAGCGCAGAAAATTCGATGGCCAGGTGTTCGGGGCATTCCTCTTTATCTACGGCGTAGCGCGCTTCTTCCTTGAATTCCTGCGCGATGATCCGGGACGAGGATCGGTATTCGGAGGGGCGATGTCAGGGACTCAATTGATTGCGATAGGGTTGGTCATCGGCGGCGGCCTGATCTGGTGGCTGCGACCGGGAGCGAAGAACGTGCCAGCTCAGCCGATCGGGGCCACGCGATAATCCTTTCAAAGCCGCGATTGAGCTGCATTGCCCCTGAGTGGTCCGTTTTCCACATACTCTCGTCTTGACTCCGTGCTAGTGATAACCTTATTGCCGCATGAGAAAAATCACACGCCGTCGATTCGGCAAAACCTTTGCTGGCGCCGCCGCAGCTGCCTTTGCCGGCGCTTCCTTCCCCAAGATCGCGTTAGCGCAAATGCCTACACCGGGCGCCCTCCGATTCCCACCCAATTTCATGTGGGGTTGCGCCACGGCTTCCTATCAGATTGAGGGTGCTGTACTCGAAGACGGACGCAAACCCTCGGTCTGGGATACCTTTTCACACACGCCGGGCAAAACTTTTCAGGGTGAAACCGGCGATGTCGCGGATGATTCCTACCACCTCTACAAAGAGGACGTGAAGTTACTGAAGAGCTTGGGCGCGAAATGTTATCGCTTCTCCATTTCGTGGTCACGCGTCTTTCCCGATGGCACCGGCCAGCCGAACGAAAAAGGCCTCGATTACTACCAGCGCGTAGTCGACGAACTGCTCAAGAACAACATCGCTCCCTACATCACGCTCTTCCACTGGGACCTGCCGCAGGCTTTGCCCGGAGGCTGGCAGTCACGCGACACTTCGAAAGCGTTCGGCGATTACGCAGGTTTTATTTCCCGCCATCTTTCCGATCGCGTCGGCCACCTTTTCACCACCAATGAGTTCATCTGCTTCACTGACAAAGGCTACAAGGACGGAAAGTTTGCGCCGGGCCTGAAACTGCCTGACGACCAGGTAAATCAGATTCGCCATCACGGTATCTTGGCGCACGGCATGGCAGTGCAAGCGATTCGGGCAAATTCCAAACCGGGCACGCAGATCGGTCTTGCGGAAAATGCAGTGGTCTACGTGCCGGTGATCGAGGATTCCGAGCAGATCGAAGCTGCGCGCAAAGCCACCCGCGAGGAAAATGCACAATTCCTGACAGCGGTGTTGGAAGGCAAGTACACCGACGGCTATCTGCAACGCGAAGGCGCGAATGCTCCCAAGGTCGAGGCCGGGGACATGAAAATCATCGGCAGCCCGCTCGATTTCGTTGGCCTCAACGTATACACGCCCGAGTATGTGCGCGCCGACTCCTCACCGGCCGGCTACACAATAGAGAAGCGCCAGACCTCCTATCCGCGTATGGCTTCGGACTGGCTTTATATCGGGCCTGAGGTGATTTACTGGGCGGTTCGCAACGTCAGCGAAATTTGGAAGCCGCGCGCACTCTACATCACTGAGAACGGTTGCTCCGCCGATGATGTCGTGACCGCTGACGGCCGGATTGAGGACACCGACCGGATTATGTATCTGCGCAATCATCTGACGCACCTGCATCGCGCAGCTTCCGAAGGGTATCCGATCAAGGGTTATTTTTATGGAGTCTGATGGATAACTTCGAATGGGCGGACGGTTACAGCAAGCGCTTCGGCCTTCACTATGTAGACTTCAAAACCCAGACGCGCACGCCGAAGCTAAGTGCGGAGTGGTATCGGGAAGTGATTGCGCGGAATGCGGTCGAGTAATGGCGTGCGGCGTCAGCTACCTGGGCCGAGCTTTACTGCGCGTGAATCCAATTGTTGAACGCGAGGCCCAATCCGTCCTGATTGAAGCCAACTCGTGTCCGAACGATTCCCCATCACGATCCCTGTTGCGCCGGACGATGTGGGCAAGCGTCTCGATCAGTTCCTCGCCTCGCGCCTGGGGCACGTCAGCCGCGCACGCGTGCAGCAGCTTATTTCCGAAGAAAAAGTCTTAGTGAACGATGTCGCAGCAAAGACTTCTCTGAAGCTGCGCGGCGGCGAGATCGTTAAAGTTCTAGGGAATACGCAGAGGCCGCCGCTCAAGGCCGTCGCTGAAGATATTCCCCTCGACATCGTTTACGAAGACGAAGATCTCGCGGTCATCAACAAGCCTGCAGGAATGATGGTGCACGCCGGCGCGGGCGCGACCGACGATGCGCGCAATCGTGGGACGCTCGTGAATGCGCTGCTCCATCATCTAGAAAGTTTGTCGAGCGCCGGCGGCGACTTGCGGCCGGGAATTGTGCATCGTCTGGATAAAGAGACCAGCGGATTAATTGTGGTCGCAAGAAATGACGAGGCGCATCGCAAGCTGAGCGCGCAGTTTGCCGCGCGCGAGGTGAAAAAGAAATACGTGGCTCTGGTGCACGGCTGGGTGAAGAAAGATTCTGGAACGATCTCGCAGGGCATCAGCCGCGACCGCGTCCGGCGCACGCGGATGACGACGCGGCTTGAGGGCGGGCGCGTGGCGGTGACGCACTATCGCGTCGTCCGGCGTCTTGATACGGAGTTTGGAAAATTTACGCTGCTCGATGTAAAGATCGATACCGGCCGCACGCACCAGATCCGGGTGCACGTGGCGGCGATGGGAAATCCCGTCGTGGGCGATACGATCTATGGCGCCCCGAGACAGGCACGTGGCAAATCGGCGGCGATCAGTTTGCCGCGAAATTTTCTGCACTCCGCCGCACTGGAATTCCGCCATCCGCGAACCGGCGAGACGATCGCTCTGAAGAGCGAACTGCCGCGGGAGTTGAGAGAGTTCTTGAGAAATGTGGAGGAGGACTAGGCGACTGCCATCGAGCTGCGCTCGACTGGACAGCTGGGGGATGCTGTCCCCACATTCTAAGGCCTGACAGAACTCAGGGCGGCCAGGCTGTGCCATTGCGGATATAATAAACATCAAATGAGGGGCTTTTGCTGTAGAAACGTCTTTCCCGGAATTTCGGCCGTGTGCGCGGCGATTGTGCTGGTCGCGGCAGCATTACCCAAGGCCGCAGTCGCACAGGCAGAAACTGCACCGGCGGCGCAGTCCTCACCCCAATCGTCGCCGCAATCCGCGGCGCAGTCATCGTCTAGTCCATCCGTGACAGCTCCGGCAGAAACGCAGCAGACCGCGCCGCAGAGTTCCTTAAACAAGAATTCCGACGATTCGGCCACCGAATCCGGTGATATCCCACGAATTAAAGTTGGCATCAACGAAGTGAATGTGGTCTTCACGGTGACTGACAAGCACGGTAAACGCGTGACTGATTTGAAGCAAAACGATTTCCACATCGTCGATGATCGCAAGCCCGCAGTCGAGATCCGGAGCTTTCGCGCAGAGGCGAATTTGCCGCTGCAGGTGGGCTTGCTGATCGATGCCAGCAATTCAGTGCGCGACCGCTTCAAGTTTGAGCAGGAGTCGGCGATTGAATTCCTGAATCAAACGGTGCGGCGAAGCTACGATCAGGCCATGGTCGTTGGCTTTGACGCCACTCCGGAAGTTACCCAGGATTTTACTGACGATACCCAAAAGCTGGGGCACGGCGTGCGCGAGTTGCGGCCCGGTGGCGGTACTGCTTTGTATGACGCGCTTTACTACGCGTGCCGCGACAAGCTGCTCAAGAAAGCGCAATCGGGGCCAACGCGGCGGGCCATCATCTTGCTGAGCGACGGCGAGGACAATTTGAGCCACGTCACTCGTGAAGAAGCGATTGAGATGGCACAGCGGGCCGACGTGATTGTGTATACGATCAGCACGAATGTGACAGGCAGCCACGGACCGGGCGACAAGGTGCTGGAAAGGATCGCGGATGCGACCGGAGGGCGGGCGTTTTTTCCCTTTCAGATTCGTGATGTAGCCAATGCGTTTGCCGAAATTCAAGATGAACTGCGTAGCCAGTATGCCGTTTCCTATAAGCCGGCGAACTTCAAGGCGGACGGTCACTTTCGTACGATCGAGATTGTAGCTAATGACCGGAAGACCTTCCGGGTGAGAGCCAGGCGCGGATACTTCGCACCGACCTCGCAGTAGGCAAACCGGCTTCCGACTTCCGACTTCCGACGCTTGGCCTACGGGTTTCGGATTTGGTCAGCTAAGATCGCTCCTCTTCACGAGCAAGTTGATGCCAGGATATTCGGGAACGCCACTGCCGAAGAAATTGGGGATCAAGGAGGGGTTTCGCGTGCAGTTGGCGAATGCTCCGCCGGACGTGCGTGTGGAGTTGCGCGAGTCGTTGGCGGGATGCGACCTCGCAGAGCCGCAGCGGCGAAGCACCCTCGATTTCGCGATGATCTTTACCAAGTCTCGAGCGCAATTGACCAGTGAGTTTTCGCGGATCTCAAAATTGCTCGCCCCCGCAGGAATGCTCTGGGTCAGTTGGCCAAAGAAGAGTTCAGGAGTAGCGACGGACTTGGACGAAAACCTGGTGCGCGGAATCGGACTCGACGCGGGCCTGGTGGACGTGAAAGTATGTGCCGTTACAGAAGTATGGTCAGGGCTGAAGTTCGTGCGCCGAGTTAAGGACCGAAAAGCAATCGGCACCCAACGCAGAAAGCCCTCGGCAACAGCCCGTTGACTGTCCCGAGGGTTCTGGTCCCGCAACCCTTTTTTTGAAGCCACTGTCGAGCCCGCGCGCCGGCGATGAAGCCGGTTAGCTCCCCCGGCGAACGTGGCTCGAAAGTCTATGCTGTTCTGGCGCCCATCAAGAGGTGCGCCACAAAGGAAATGACTGCGAACAAAAGCAACAGGTGAATCAGTCCGCTGGCCACATGGAACATCAAGAATCCGCCGGCCCACAAAATCAGCAGCAGCAGAGCAATCACAAGGAAGGGTCCGAGTCTCATTACCGCCTCCTAAACGAATTATTCAAACTCAAATCTTCCGCCAAGCTACCCATCGTTTATATGGCGGGCGGCAAAAAGGCGATATCGGCAGAAAACTGTAAATCCCGAAAACGTTGCTGGTAGGGACAAACTGCAGAATAAGGAGCCCGCATGGTGCGAGTGGGGTTGATTGGATTTGGATTGGCGGGGCAGGCGTTTCACGCGCCTGTAATCCGCGGCGTCCCGGGGATGGAATTGGCTTGCATCCTGGAGCGCAGGGGAACGCGGGCGCGGGAGAAATATCCTGATGTGCGAGTCGTGCGAACGCTCGAAGAATTGTTGGCGGATAAGACCATCCAACTCTGCGTGATCGCGACCCCCAACGATTCGCACTTTGATTTGGCGAAGGCATGCCTGTTGGCGGGCCGCGATGTTGTGGTAGACAAGCCGTTCGCGCCGACACTCGCTGAATCCGAGAAATTGGTTCGGCTTGCGTCTGAGCGGGGACGTTTGATCACCGTCTACCAGGATCGTCGATGGGATGGCGATTTTCAGACTGTGAAGAAGATTATCGAGTCGGGCAGACTTGGGACAGTTGTGGAGTATGAGTGTCGATTCGATCGATTTCGTCTTGAGCCGAAAGCGAATGCGTGGCGGGAACGGGCAAACCAGCCCGGGGCTGGCGTTCTGTTTGACCTGGGCCCGCATGTGCTCGATCAGGCCTTAGTCTTGTTTGGCGAGCCGGGGGCCGTTACCGCATCCGCGTTCTGCGAGCGGGAAACGTCACAGGTGGATGATTCGTTCGATGTTTGCCTGGAGTATCCCGGGTTGCGGGCCATGGGCCGGGCACGCATCCTCGCCTTTGCGCCGGGACCACACTTTCTGATTCATGGAACCAAGGGATCGTTTGTGAAATATGGATTGGATCCGCAGGAGGCACGGTTGCGTGGAGAGAATTCTCCCCACGGCACCGATTGGGGTGCGGACTGGGGAGTAGAAGCGGAAGAATTGTGGGGAACATTAAGTCTGGTGGGCGAGCCCAGCGTGAAAGTGAAAACGGAACGCGGCGATTATCGCGATTTCTACGCCAATGTGCGGGACGCGATTGAAAAGAAAGCGCAGTTTGAGGTGACGCCGCAACAGGCACTGCGCACGATGCGGGCGGTGATGCTGGCCCACAAGAGCAGCCACGAGCGGCGAACGGTGGCGTGGGAAGAGGCGGTGGAGTAAGTATCTGCCGGAATCCACGGCGCCTACACGAAATCGCGCCGCACCGGATGGTCCACGATGATGGCTCGGCCATCTGTGAGGGCCTTGACCGAATGGCGGGCATTCGCCTGCACGATGGCAACCACGCCCGGTCGCACGACCTCCACTACACCTTCGATGGTCACCTCGAGTTCGCCCTCGATCACTTCATACACTTCTTCTTCAGGATGGAAGTGCTCGTGGATCGACGCTCCGCGAGTGAAGTCATAGTGCGCGAATGTCATGTTCGCTGAATGGAAGTAGCGTCCATGCCAGCCGGGCAACCGCTCAATGACGTCAAGGTTGCGAGTATCCACAAAAGGCATACGGCCTCTCGAAACATCGTAGCATGCTGGTCAGCGTCCGGGACGAAATCGACGGCCTGGGTGATCTTTCAGGAAGGCTTCATGTGGCTGTGATATTGATCCTACTTGTCCTGCGCGGGCGTCAAATCCGCAACGCCGCGCTGGTAGCATCTTGTCCAAGGCCCTTGAGTGAGATACCACGTCTTATGGATATCGCTGCCATGCATGGTCGCCGCCACGGTGGCTCTTTCGTCCTTGGCACTCCATGCCCAAACTCTCGACCACTCTGCTCACGCGTCATCCAAAAGTCTTACCGAGGATCAATATTCCACCTCGTCTTCCCGGGCCATATCCGGAACCGTATTCGATCCCTCGGGAGCCGCGATCGCCAATGCGCAGTTGTCGCTGCTCAGCTCGGGCGACAAATTAGTGGCGCAGACGGCGACAGATAGCTCCGGCTCCTTTCGCATCGATCGCGTCGCACCTGGCAACTACACGCTGGACTTTCAGGCGGGGGGTTTCCGCGAGACCCGCGTCAGCGTAAACCTAGGCGCAAAACGTCAGTCTCCCATTCGCGTTGTGATGCAGATCGCAGTCCTCAACCAAAGCGTCACTGTTGCCACCGGAGATTCCGTTCCGCTCGTCAGCACTGAGAATTCTGCCAATCAAAATGCAAATACCATCGACCGCAACGCGCTGGACCGCGTCCCGGTCTTCGATCAGGATTACATCACCACGATGTCGCGCTTTCTCGACGACAATGCCACAGGAACTAACGGCGTCACGCTGGTGGTGAACGGAATCGAGGCTAATGGACCCGGGGTCACTCCCTCCGCCGTGCAGGAAGTAAAAATAAACAACAATCCTTACTCCTCGCGCTTCTCGCGTCCCGGCCGCGCTCGCCTGGAAATCGTCACCAAGAGCGGTACGGCAAATTATCATGGCTCGTTAAATTTCCTGTTTCGCGATTCAATCTTCGATGCGACAAACGCATTCGCTCTGGTTAAGCCTCCCGAGCGCCGCCAATATTACGAAGGATCTGTCACCGGACCGATAGGTCACAGCAAGCACAGCAGCTTTCTATTGGCGCTCGATGAAGACTTGTTGGACCAGCAGGCGGTCGTCGATCCTACTGCCCTGGCTTCGGCGGAAGCACTCGGCTTCGGTACGGTCCCTCAGACGGTCGCCAATCCTACGCACCATTTCTTTGGTTCTGGACGCATCTTTCACGACTTCTCCAATGGCGATCAGTTCTGGATCGGATACTCGTACGAACATCGATCGGTGGAAAATCAGAACGTTGGCGGAACAACACTTCCGAGCGCCGGGGTTGACACCCATTTTCTTGAACACGAGATCAACGTGAGTGATCTTCACCAGTTTTCGCCGCACTGGCTGAACCAGATAAGATTCCTGGTCGGCCACTTCGACAATTCTGTTTCGAGTATCGATGCCGCTCCTCAACTCGCCGTATCCGGACTCTTCACCGCCGGCGGGGCGCAAGCCGATTCGCGCCGCACCGAATATCACTTCGACGGCACCGACTTCTTTACCTACGCCAACGGTAAGCATCAGCTCAGCTTCGGTGTCGATATACCGGACATCAGCCGCCGCGGCCTTGACGATTTCACTAATCGTGCGGGCACGTATACATTCGCCAGCACCGCCGATTTCACTGCCGCCATTCCAACGACCTATCTGCTCCAAACAGGGCAGGGGCATGTTGTCTTTTTGGAGAAAGTTATTTCAGGATTTTTTGAAGACAACATCCGTGTGAAGCCGAATTTTTCTGTTTACGTCGGCGTTCGCTACTACTGGCAGAATTATTTTCACGACGAGCCCCATAACTTCGCTCCGCGCCTCAGCTTCGCCTACGCTCCCACCGCCGACGGCAGGACAGTCATTCGTGGAGGCGCCGGCGTTTTCTACGATCGCACCGGCCCGAGCCCCATCGGCGATCTCCTTCACTTCAACGGTGTGAACCTGCTGCGCTTCATCGTCGATCTACCTTTGGCTTCCTATCCCATTAGTCCTGCGGTCCTAGCCGAGGTCCCCACCAGTGTGGTCACGCTCGATTCACACGCCCGTACCCCTTACGCCCTCCAATTCAGCATCGGAGTCGATCGCCAAGTCACTGCGAAAAGTACGTTCAGCGCGGTCTACATCGGCAATCGCGGCATTGATGTTTTCCGCTCCATCGACGCCAACGCCCCGGTGCTTGTAAAAGCGAATTACGTGGCGCCGGATCCAAATCTCGGCCAGACTCGCCAGATTCAGTCTGAGGGATATCTCAAAGGCAACGCGCTCGAACTCACTTTCCGCGGCAAGCCCAGCAAATATTTTGCCGGACAAATTCAATACACGCTCAGCCGCACCTACAACAACACCAGCGGCATCACGTTTTTCCCGGCCAACAGCTACAATCCCGGTGCCGACTGGGGACGCTCCGACAATGACCGTCTCCATAAGTTCGATTTGCTCGCTTCCAGCCAGCCGACTCGTTTCTTCACCGTTGGCGCCTCCCTCTCGCTCTATTCCGGCAAGCCCGTCGACATTACTACCGGCGCCGACAACAACCACGACGGCATCATCAACGATCGTCCCCCCGGCGTCAGCCGCAATACCATGAATGGTCCCGGTACCATTAATCTCGATCTGAATCTTTCTCACGACTTCCCGCTCTCGAAGCGCAAGAAAGAAAACAGAGTCTTGTCCGTGGCGCTAAATTCTTTTAATGTCCTCAACCATCCCAATTACCTCACCTACATCGGAACAATCTCGTCTCCGCTATTCGGTCAGCCAGTCGCCGCTCAACCACCCCGCCGCATGCAGTTAGATGTGCAATTCAAGTTTTGATGAGATTGTGTGAAGGGCTGCTCCCTCAGGGCAGGCTCTGCCCGCCAAGGCGTGCGGCAGACATCTCACGACAGCAAACGGGAGTGCCATCGCAGATTCCTGGCGGGAGTTTCTGGTTGCATCGAAAAAGCGACGGTGCCGCGCATCACTTTCTGCAGTGCCGCCTGGAATTTCTCCATCTCTTCATGGGTACCGACTGTGATGCGAGTGCAGGTGGGCAGGACGGGCCAGACGCGGCCGATGAAAACATTTTGCTGGGCCATGGCGTCGATCACCTGTTTGGCCGGGCGTTTAGTGTCAAGCAAAAAGCAGTTCGACTCCGAAGCAGTGTAGGAGTATCCGTTGCGGTCGAGCCACTGAAAAGTTTCCTGGCGGATGGTGGCGTTTATACGTTTGCGCTCGGGAACGAGGCGTGTGTCTTTGAGGCTTGCCGTGGCGGCCACAACGGCGGTGATGGGCATGAAGTTCCAGCCGGCGGCGTTCATGACTTTTTCGAGCAGATCGGGACGGGCGATCGCGAATCCGCAGCGCAGCCCGGCCATGCCGTAGGTTTTCGAGAAGGTGCGAAGCACAACGACGTCCTTGCCGGCCTTGACTAGATCGAGCGTCGATGGCGCATCGCAGAAGTGAATGTAGGCTTCATCAACCATCACGATCGAACCCTTGGGTTTGTTTTCAACCAGGTACTCAACATCGGCGTGCGGAGTGAGCGTGCCCGTAGGATTGTTGGGATTGCAAATGTAAAAGAGTCCAGCGTTCGGCGCAGCTGCGATCATGGCCTTGACGTCATGAGCATAGGTTTTGGTCAGAGGAACTTTGACCACGCGTGCCTGCGTCGCCGCGGCCGCATGCATCCCAGCTTCGTAACCCGGATCGGCGGTGACGTAGCTCTTCTGCGGCGAGGTGAAGGCGACAACCCCGAAGTGCAGCGGCGGGGTTGAACCGGGAAATACGTGCACCCACTCCGGGTTGAGGCCTTCCAGTTGCGCGAAGGTGTGAACCAGGTCGTCGGTGAGATTATCGCAGTAGCGGCCGCCTTGGGGAATGATGGCGGACATGGCATCCCGCGCCGATTGGCCTGGGCCGAGCGGATTCTCGTTCGAGTCGATAAACACGCCATCCGTGGTGAATGGTCTGTGCGCCGCAGCGGCGGCGAGCATTGGCTCGGTGACCATGTGAAAGGCGGTGGCTGCGGCTGAGAGTTGTAGAAACGAGCGGCGAGAGAAAGGCGAAAGATTTTGGGATGGCACGGCGCACCTCCGGTTAATCCAACCAGATAAAGACAGCGTCATACAGGCTAAATCTTTTTCGCGCCAAGCGATAGGGGATCCGGCGAATTTCAGAGACAAGCCAAACAAAGGCAGGTTTGCGCCAGACGCAACGCTATTGTGGCAGCGGTACACAGCGGGCGTTTTAGATGCAAGTTCTTTCACACTTTCGCGACCAGTGGAAACGGGTATAGAGTGGACGCCGCGTTTGGAAGGTCGGGGAGCTGAAAGAAAGCCCGGAAAGGAAGGTAACTTGACCTGTTTTCGGGATCTCATTCCAAGGCTCTCCCCGAACGCAGCGCGCTAGGTCCAGTTCGTATTGCATATTATGCGAAAGGAGAAAACACAATGAACAAGAGTGTGCTGAAAGGCGCAGGACTCGTTGTCCTGTTCGTTGGTATCTCTGTCCTGTGTTGGGCGTGGGTGTTTCCCGGCAGGATGACTGGTGGTGGCAGCGTGTTCGTCACGCCTGATAACATGGAAGTGAACGCAAATGGTGGGACCGATACATTCCGAGTGACGCACGGTTTCGAGATCCACTGCGGGTCCGATAGCGATCCCGCCGGGCCAGGGCCCAACAACCTCGAGATAAACTGGCCGGGCCACCAGTTCCACATGAAAAATCTCACGCTGGGCCATTGTGAATGCAACCACAACCTTCTGTCTCCTCATCCACCCTCGGCAGGGTTCAACGAGTTTATCGGTGCGGGGACGGGAAGCCTAGACGGTGTAGATGGCGCCTCCATCTCGTTCGACTTTACTGATCAAGGCGAGCCCGGCACAGACGACACGGAGTCCATGATCATATTGGACCCCGACCACTTGCCTGTGCTCAGCTTTGGCACCACGAAGCTAACGTTCGGCAACCAGCAAGCTCACAGCGGTTCTGGAGTACCTGCTTGTAACAAATAGCCATGCGCGGAGAAATTAGTTCAGATGGCAACCACTCGGCAGCACTGTCGAGACAAGAAATAGAATCAACCTTAGTTCGGAAGAATTCAGGAGACTTGCCACATTCTTCGTAAACACGCGGGCCAGCTCGAAAAGGGCTGGCCTTTTGTGTCACCGGGCAGCAGTGCCGTTCCAGACGCGCCATCAGAAGCTACTGCGGCAGCGGCTCCCTCGGCGTGGCGTAGTACCCTGCACGGGTCTGGATTTTGTAGTTCTGTTTGTTCTTGATTTCCAGCTTACGATAGCTACCGTCCAGTACGGTGTTAATGGGAGTGTAGCCCAAGTTGTACTGGCTGCGCAGTTCGGCGGCGATCTGGTCAAAGGCCTCCCGCAGCTTGTCGAACTTGTTGCCCACATTGATGACGCGACCTCCGGTCGCCTCGGTGAGCTTGTGCATTTCGCCCTCGCCGGAGTAACCCACCTGAAACGAACCGTAAAAGCCCCGGTCAGCGCACAGCAATACATACACGATGGCATCGGCCTTCTGAGCCGCTTCGATGGCGTCTCTTATTTTGAGCCGGCTGCCTTCATCTTCTCCGTCAGTCAAAAGGATCATAGCCTTGCGGCCAACTTCCTTGGCCAGCATGTCATGCGCGGATAGATAAACCGCATCATAGAGAACAGTCCCAGCCTGATTGCCGGTCGGCACGGGATTTCCCGCGCCCGGCACTGGGTTCACGTAGCCGGTATTAATTTTGACTTTGTTGAGGGCAGCCTGCAGCCGGTGGACGTCACGGGTGTAGTCCTGCACCAGCTCCGCATCCACGTTGAAGTCGATCACGTACGCTTCGTCTTTATCGGTAAGAATCTGACGGAGAAACGCTCCGCCGACTTGTTTCTCCATGTCGAGGACGTTGCGCTGGCTGCCCGACGAATCAATGAGGATGCCGAGGGTGAGCGGCAGGTTCGTTTCCGCGGCGAAATACTTTATCGTTTGTGGCTTACCGTCTTCCAAGACCTCGAAGTCGTCCTTAGTCAGATTGGGGATGAGGGCGCCGTGCTTGTCTTTCACATTGAAGAAAAGACCGACGACGTTGACGTTTACTTTCAGAGTTTCGGCGGGCCCCTGCTGGTCCTCGGGTTTTTGGGCATCGGCAGGTTTCTGGCCTGCCGGGCTTTGCGTATCAGACTTAGGGCCTGGCGGAATCGAAGAACCCGGATCTTGGGCCGAGGCGCGCAGCGCACCAACCGACAAGGCTGTGCAGCAGAGGATCAGGAGAAACAGGACGGGCGCAGTCAATGCCGTGATAAATCTTTCGTAAGCCGACAACTTTGTCATGCGATGATTCCCTCTAAGGGTTTTTGTTAGTCTAATCCCAGGAGTTAGATGCACCAAATGGTAAGGTTCGGGCATCCCAAGCAGAGGAGGGTGATCTTTTCTGGCAGGGATCGAGACATATGGGACGGACGGCTCTAAAAATAATTGTAAAATTGGGAACGGACGGTATTTGTGACCGCTGAAAAGACATCCAGGGAAAAGAAGCGCTGGAGTAGGCTGAACCGGCTGGCATTGGCGCTCGTCTTCGTTTTGGCATTACTTGGCGGATGTCTTGGGGTTTTGGAAACCGGGGCGCAGACCGCTGGCATCCAAACGCAGTCGTCCTCAACTCAGTCGCCCCAAACTCAGTCAGCCCAAACTCAGTCAGCCCCAGACGTTCCAGACGCCCCCTCAGCGGTGCAACCGCCGTCGGAAGCCCCGGCGCCACCGCCTCCGGCGCGTCCGCCGGAGGAAAAAAAGCCCGCGCCCGTCGAGAGAAATCCGTGGACCAACCAGCCCGTTAACAAGACCGAAACCGAGCCCGGCAGCGAGCCCGCCGAAGAAACGTCCGCTCCGCCTCCAATGCCACCCGTGAAAACTGTAACGCCCGGTACCTCAAACAAGCCTGGCTCGAACCCGCAGGATCAGCTTTACACGTTAGTGGTTCACAGCAACTTTGTGCAGGTTCCGGTTACCGTGAAATTCAAAGACGGGCGCCCGGTTGATGGACTCCTCTCTACGGACTTCGCCGTATACGAGAACGGAGTCAAACAGAAACTCACCTTCTTCAGCGCGGACCCCTTCGCGCTGTCGGTCGCCATCGTTCTCGATCTGGGCATGCCCGATGCGGCCGTACAGGAAGTGAACCAGACGTTCTCGGCGCTGGTGGGCGCTTTTGCTCCGTATGATGATGTGGCGCTCTACACCTACAGCAGCACCGTGAGCCAAGTCAGCGATTTCACGGGAGCCAAGCAAAAGCTGGTCGCCCTCCTGAATCAGATGAAGAGCGTTCGCGGAAGCAACAACGGCGTGCCGGTGACGAGCGGTCCCATGCAATCGGGCCCCATTATTAACGGCATTCCGGTGGGGCAGCCGACGCAGCCCGTAAATACGCCGCCGAAAGAGGCGCACGTGCTGAATGATGCCATTCTTCAGGCGGCGCTCGACCTGCGCAAACGCGACCGGACCCGCCGAAAGATCATCTTCGTAATCAGCGATGGCCGCGAATACGGCAGCAAAGCGAGCTACAGCGATGTACTTCGGGTGCTACTGTCGAATGAAATTCAGGTAAGGGCGGTCGCAGTATCAAGCGCGGCTCTGCCACTCTACGACAGGCTGGAGCGGCTACGCTTGCCAAAACAGGGATACGACAACATCCTGCCGAAATATACCTACGCTACCGGCGCAGGCCAGCCGTACGCCAAGCTTACGCGCAACACGATCGAGGATGCGTACGCCGATGCCATGAGTGAGGCGCGCAACCAGTACACCCTGGGTTACACCCCAGCACCGCCCAAGACTCTAACCAGATCAGCCAAACGCGAGATCGAAGTGCGAGTAGATCATCCCGGACTCACGATTGAAGCCAAGGATGGATACTATCCAGCACCGGCAGCACGGTGAGTCCCGACTGTTTCCCACCCCCGGTCCACAGTTCCCCGTATCCTGCCCCGGCGGGGGTCACCTGAGTAACCTGCCTGAATTCGCCGTGTGTGATATAAAAGCCCGAAGCCCCCATAGGGATATTTTTGGCGCTGGGCGCGCGCGATGGTGCGCAGCCTGCGCTTTTTGAGGAAAGCCTTGAGTTTCATCAACTTCGCAGCCCGCGAGATTAATTGCAAGATCGTATACTACGGCGCAGGGCTGGGTGGCAAAACTACGAATCTGCAGGTGATCTACCAGAAGACTGCGGAGCAGCAGAAGGGCAAGATGATTTCGCTTGCTACTGAAACTGAACGCACACTTTTCTTCGATTTCCTGCCTCTCGACTTGGGATCGGTGCGGGGTTTCAAGACGCGAATCCATCTTTATACCGTGCCCGGCCAGGTGTTCTACGATGCCAGCCGCAAGCTGATTCTGCGCGGTGTCGATGGCATCGTCTTCGTCGCCGACTCGCAGGAACAACGCATGGACGCCAACGTGGAAGCTCTCGACAACCTGATGTCGAACCTGAAAGAGCACGGCTACGACTTCAATAAGATTCCCTACGTCCTGCAGCTCAACAAGCGTGATCTGCCAAACATTCTGACCGTGGAATCGCTCAGCAAAGAACTGCGCAAGAAGAATGAGGCGGTCGTCGAAGCGGTAGCCTTCCAGGGCAGCGGGGTTTTTGAGACGCTAAAGGAAATCGCCAAGCAGGTGCTGACGGAGTTGAAGGCCGGCGGGTAGGAGAGCAGTTCTCAGTTCTCAGTTCTCAGTTCTCAGTTCTCAGTTCTCGGTTTCCGGTTTCTAGTTCCGTTTTCATTTCCTGCCTTCAGTTCCCCAACTCTGGTGTCTTGCATACGTGAAAGAGCGGAAGCCTCAGCGCCGCATAAGCTGTTTGAGAATCGGTCGGGCGTCAGCCCTACTGGGACGGTTGCGTTGACTCTAAGTCGACAAACCGCCTAAGATGCACGCGCACCCCGCGACTCGGTGACGATCGCGATCTGAACACGTCCTAAATGTGCTGGAGGATCCATGAAATTTCCTTTCCGGTCGCTCGTCTTCCTCATCTTCATCTTGGCCACTACTGCGGCCTTTGCGCAAAGCGATCAGATCACTCCCAACGAAAACCTGGCCGCAGAGGGGATTCCGAAGATCCCTGCCGCATTGGCCGAAAGCGCCAGTCGCTACAGCGACTATCGCACCGCCGCCTTTAACAGTTGGCACCCAAGTCGCCGCGAGATGCTGATCGAAACCCGTTTCGGCGACACCAACCAGGTACATCAAGTGAGGTTCCCAGGCGGTGCGCGCATTCAGCTTACGTTTTTCCCTGACCGAATTGCCTTCGCGTCGTACCAGCCGGTGAATGGCGGCTCCTTCCTCTTTCTCAAAGACGTAGGCGGAGGTGAATTCTTCCAGGTGTATCGGTACGATCTCGCGACCGGCGATATTACTCTGCTCACCGATGGCAAGTCGCGGAACACGGGCCCGCGCTGGTCCTATCAGGGAGACCGCATCGCGTATGGCTCGACGAAGCGCACGGGAAACGACGTCGACATTTGGGTGGTGAACGACAATGACCCCGCCAGTGCACGCATAGTGGCGCAGATGGAAGGGGGAGGCTGGGCCATTTCTGACTGGTCGACAGACGGTAAGCAGTTGTTGGCGACTAATCAAATCTCCGCCGCGGAGACGTATGTCTGGCTGGTTGATGTATCCTCCGGCAAGAAAGAATTACTCACGCCGAAAACCGGCGGAGAAACCGTGGCGTACAGCAATGCCCACTTCGCCAAGGATGGGAAGGGCGTCTACTTTACCAGCGATCAGGACTCCGAGTTTCAGCGGCTCGTTTATCTCGACCTCGCCAGCCGCAAGACTGCTGTGTTGACTCCTTCCTTGAATTGGGATGTGGAGGAGTTCGACCTTTCCAGCGACGGGAACTGGATTGCCTTCGTGTCCAACGAAGACGGCATCAGCGTCCTGCATGTCTTCGATGCGAAAACCAAAAAAGAGGTGCCAGTGCCCAAGCTGCCAGTGGGCGTGTTATTTGGCATCCAATGGCGCAAGAATAGCCGTGAGGTTGGCTTCTCGCTCAGTTCCGCCAGCCGCACCTATGACGCTTATTCGGTCGACGTAGCGTCGGGAAAGATCGAGCGCTGGACTACGAGCGAGACGGGCGGCCTCAACACTTCAGGATTCGCGGAGCCGCAACTGATTCACTGGAAGTCATGGGACGACCGCTCCATCTCGGGATTTCTGTACAAGCCGCCGGCAAAATTCACCGACAAACATCCCGTCATCATCGACATTCACGGGGGGCCGGAAGGTCAGGTGCGTCCCGACTTTCTGGGACGCGATAACTACTTCATCAATGAGTTGGGCATCGTCATGATCTTTCCCAACGTACGCGGGTCGACCGGATACGGAAAGACCTTTCAAAAACTCGACAACGGATTTCTACGCGAGGGCTCGTACAAGGATATCAATTCTCTTATAGATTGGATTCAGACGCAGCCGGACTTGGATTCAGGCAAAGTCATGATTACGGGCGGAAGTTACGGCGGTTTCATGACGCTGGCCGTGGCCACCAACTATAACGACCGCATCTGCTGCTCGGTGGATGTGGTAGGCCCCTCGAATCTGGTGACTTTTCTTGAGCACACGTCGGGCTACCGCAAGGACCTGCGGCGGGTGGAGTACGGCGATGAACGCGACCCGAAAATGCGCGAGTTCCTGGAATCGATTGCTCCCGCCAACAAGGCAAAGAACATTACCAAGCCGTTGTTCGTGATCGCGGGGCAGAATGATCCGCGCGTGCCCGCCAGCGAGTCGGCGCAGATGGTAGCGGTGGTGCGGAAAAACGGCACGCCGGTGTGGTGGCTTCTCGGCAAGGACGAAGGCCACGGCTTCGCCAAGAAGAAAAACCGTGACTTCGAGTTCTACGCCACGATTGAGTTCGTGAAGGAGTACTTACTGAAATAGGCGGAGGCGAACCCGCCGGCAAATCACGACGGTTCGGCGGACAAGGGATAGCATGTTACTGTACCCTGAACCGCACATCCGATCCCACGTGGCAAGGTCTAGTGATAGGTGAGGACGCCCCATGATTGGCTGACCCGGCCTGACGTCCAGTCAGCAGTTCGTCTAAAATGGCAGCCGCACAACAGTCGCAGGTTATCCGATCCTTCGTTGAAAAAGGCCATCATGCACAGACTATGTTCGTTATGGGCGTTGCTGTCTTTTTTACCTCTGTTAGTGCAACCCTCCTCTGCTCAGAATTTTTCCCTGCACGGCATCGACGTCAGCGATCTCGACCGCAAAGCTGATCCCTGCAACGACTTTTTTGAATTCTCCAACGGCACCTGGCGAACGAACAATCCAATTCCCGCTTCGATGACGCATTGGAGCAAGCGCTGGGCCGCCGGTGAGACATCGAAAGAAAAACTGAAAGATATTCTCGAAGCGGCTGCCGCGGACAAGAATGCGCCTAAAGGCAGCAACGAACAAATCATCGGCGACTATTACGGCGCTTGTATGGATGAGTCCCGCGTAAACGCCCGCGGCATGGAACCTTTAAAGCCGTGGTTTGCCCGAATCGACGCCGCCAGCAACATTCAAGAGCTGCAGCACATCATGGCCGATATGCACGACATCATGGTGGACCATCCTTTTGCATTCGGCAGCCAGCAGGATCCGCACAAACCCGCGTGGGTGCTGGCCGATATTGCCGCTAGCGGACTTGGTTTGCCGGATCGCGATTATTACTTGAAACCGGAAGCGCGCTTCAAGGAGGCGCGGGAGAAATATGCTGTCCACATCGCAGCAATGTTCAGGCTCGCAGGATCGGACGACAAAACTGCCGGCGACGCGGCCCAGACCATCGTGGCGATGGAAAGCAAGCTCGCCCAGGCTTGGCTCGAGAAGGCAGCCCTGCGCGATCCCGTGGCCACCGACCATAACACCACGTTCGCGCAATTGCAGGCGATGGCCCCGCACATTGACTGGGTGGAATATTTCAAGCACCAGCAGATTCCCCAAGATGTCGACATGAACGTCGACCAGCCCAAGTTTATGCAGGAACTCGACCGGCGGATGAGCGAGGAGCCAATCGCAAACTGGAAGGTTTATCTGAAATGGCATTTGCTGGATACGACCGCGCCGTATCTCTCCGCGCCTTTCGTGGAGGAGGACTTTTCTTTCAACGGAAAATATCTGAGCGGCGCCACCGAGAATAAGCCACGTTGGAAGCGCTGCGCCGAATCCACCGACCAATTTCTGGGCGATGCCTTAGGTCAGAAGTATGTCGAGAAATATTTCCCGCCGGAGGCCAAGGAGCGCGTACAGGAAATGGTGCGGAACCTGCTGGCGGCGATGCGCGACGACATCCTAAGCCGGCCCTGGATGAGTGACGACACCAAAGAAAAAGCGATGGCCAAGATCGCAACCTTTAATCCGAAAATCGGCTATCCCGATAAATGGAAGGATTACAGCCACCTCGAGATTCGGCGCGATGCGTTCTTCGAAGACGTTCTGGCGGGCCGCCATTTTGTCGAAGAGGACGATCGCCAGTTGATCGGCAAGCCCGTGGATCGCGGCCGCTGGGGTATGACGCCGCCCACTTCCAATGCCTATTACAACCCGCTGCTAAATGAAATTGTTTTTCCCGCCGGAATTCTGCAGCCCCCGGCCTTCGATTCCAAGGCGGTCGACGCGGTGAATTATGGCGCTATCGGAGTTGTCATTGGCCACGAGATTTCTCACGGCTTCGACGACGAGGGCGCACAGTACGATTATCTTGGCCGCCTGCGCAATTGGTGGACCGACTCCGACTTGAAACAATTCCAGGCTCGCGCGGCGTGCGTGGCCGATCAATTCGATAACTACTTTATCGAACCAGGCGTTCACCATAACGGGAAGCTGGTGCTGGGCGAAAGCATTGGTGACCTGGGCGGTGCCAAAGTCGCTTTGCTTGCCTATAGGAAGTCTCTGGAGGGGAAACCGCGTCCGCCGGATATCGACGGCTTTACTCCGGAGCAACAGTTCTTTATTGCCTGGGGCCAGTTCCGCGGCGATGCGATCCGCATCGAGTCACAGCGCCTGATGATGCAGACCGACCCGCATCCCGTCGCAAAGTATCGCGTGATCGGCCCCCTCTCGAACCTGCCGGAATTCCAAAGAGCATGGAGCTGCAAAGCTGACGCGGCGATGGTGCGGCCGGAGGAAAAAAGATGTGACGTATGGTGACGCGGCCCGAGCCGCTCAAACGCCGTTGCCCGATTTCGCAAAGTATTTCGATCAAACACCAAAAAAACTGATGTACTTCGCCTTTATGACGGCTATTCTAAAGTTTCGACTCTTGGCGACGGAGGTCAGAAGGTTGGACGATGAACGATCACTCCACCGAAAAGCCCGACTGGAAATTCCACGGCCTGCGTATTATTCGCAGCGGCGAACTCGACGGCAACACGCCGCAAACGCCGGGCATGACCCGCGCCGAAGCCATCTCGCACGCCCGAGTCGGCGCGCAAAAGGTCTGGGCTGGAACGGTGGTGGTTCACCCCAATGCCAGGACCGGCCCGCATCATCACGGCGAGCTGGAAACCGTGATCTACGTCGTGCGTGGCCGTGCCCGTTTTCGCTGGGGAGATCATTTGGAGTTCGTTGACGAAGCGGGCCCGGGAGACTTAGTGTACGTTCCTCCCTATGTTCCTCACCAGGAGCTGAACGCGCGCAAAGATCAGCCGGTCGAGGCAGTAATCGTGCGCAGTGGCCAGGAACCCATTGTCGTTAACCTGGACATTCCCAGTCCCGAGGACGTTCCTGACACATCGCAGCCCGATCCATTTCACTCGCCGCCGGGGAAGAATTTTCAGTAATTTTCAGACTCGGGTGACTGCCTGATTCCTTCGAGCATCCAAGTTTGGAGAGCAGGATACCAACCACGAAGGGCCAAACTTCGATCTAAGGATGCATGTGGCAACACAGCCCAATTCGGCTTCGGGAGGCGCGGAAGTCGATCACCTTTGGTGATTTGGATCGGAATACAGTAGGGGTTAAAGTTAGCTAATTCATGCACCTCCAATTGAAGTCGGGACTGCTAGCCCTCGGTTTTGCCGCTCTGGGGTGGGCGTCGTGCTGCTTTGGACAGTCTCGCCAGCAGACTCTGATCCCTGGTGGGGAACACCCGCCGACAGCCTCATCTGACGGTCAACCATCGGCTTCGTTGTCCGGAACTGTCACGGGAACAGTTGTGGATCAGAGCGGAGCCATTATCCCTGGAGCCCGCGTAACCCTGACGCGCGAGGATCCCACAAATGTAAATCGCTCAAAGGTAGATCCACCGAAACAGGCTCGAACAAAACAGGATCCACCTGGAGAAGACCAACCCTCCAGCGAGGAAGTGCTATCCGGCCTGGATGGGCAGTTTTCTTTCACCAATGTCGTTCCCGGACCTTTCCATCTGACCATTAAATCGGCCGGCCTCGCGACGCAAACCTATTCCGGAATCCTGCATCCGGGCGAGACCGACACCATCCCGCAGCTCGCATTACCCGTTGCCTCTAATTTTACAGAGGTCGAGGTTGGATTAACGCGCAGCGAAGTTGCCGAAGAAGCGGAGGAGCAGCTCAAGGTCGAAGAGAAGCAGCGTGTCCTGGGCGTTGTCCCAAATTTTTATGTCAGCTACCTTCCCCACGCAGCTCCGCTCACCTCGAAACAAAAGTTCAAGCTGGCCGCGAGATCGGTGATAGATCCGTTTACGTTTGTAGTAGTGGCAGGCTCGGCGGGAGTGGAGCAGTGGCAAAATCACTTCATCGGATATGGACAAGGCGCCGAAGGCTATGCGAAGCGCTTTGGCGCCGGCTATGCCGACACGGTTTCGGGAACATTCATCGGAGGCGCCATCCTGCCTTCGCTTCTCAAGCAGGATCCTCGTTACTTTTACAAAGGGACGGGCAGCGTGCAATCACGATTTCTGTATGCCATTGCCGCGTCCCTGATCTGCAAGGGAGACAGTGGACGATGGCAGCTAAACTACTCGAATATTCTCGGAAACTTGGCTGCGGGCGGAATCTCGAACCTGTACTATCCGTCCCAGGACCGCGACGGTGCCGAACTGACTTTCGAGAATGCAGCCATCGGAATCGGCTCCAATGCTGTCACTAATCTGCTTCAAGAATTTGTCATCAGAAAGCTGACCCCGAAGCTTCCCAGCCGGGAAGCTTCCAAACCACAGAGCGCCACCAGCAGCAACCCGCTCTAAAGTCCCGCTTGCCAACAAAGAAGATTGAAACGACTCGCGTCTCATACTTCTTACTTCAGGCCAGTGATCAAATCTCGAGAAGCGATACGATTATTGCCCGAGCTTTCATTGTCCGAGCTTTGCTTCCTCTACGGTCTGCCCACGAAAGTGGCGCTCGTAATCGAGAAACCAAATGAGAAACGCAAAGAAGAGCATCGGGAGAATAAGCCAGATCTTAATCGTAGCGAAGTCAGCCAAAATCGTTGCGCCCCCGACGACTGCCAACACATTGCGCAAGGAATCAAGAGCGGCCTCCCGATGGAGATTCTTTCCCCAAGCTGCCAGGGCCTTCCAGATGCCGATTATTTTCTTCATGTTACCCCTCGATTATGCAGATGACTTTTGATGAGTCGGGCTAAACGGCCTGAGGGTAAGCCGCATAGGGTGTCTCAAGTCAGACGAGATCCCCTCCCCATCCTTGAGTCATCCCCTAGGCCAGTAGAAACCCGGCGTGTACGGAATAGTTGTGCGCCCCCGATGGGTGATAAGTGCTGACGCCTGTTGCGCCGATAACTCGAGGGTCATGCCCAAAGTCTAGTATCTTGACGCAATCTGGCGATGTCCTTGATCGGCGCATTCCCGAAGAAGCGGCTGTATTCCCGGCTGAACTGCGAAGCACTTAGATAGCCCACGCGCTGACTCGCCGTACCCGCGTCCATCATTGTAGATAACATAAGACGCCTCGCCTCCTGCAGGCGCAGCACCTTTTGATAGTGCAGCGGGCTCATCGAAGTAACGGACTTAAAGTGTTCGTGGAAAGAGGATACGCTCATGTGCACCAGACCGGCCAAGTCTTCAACCTTCATGGGTTGAGAGAAGTTGGTGCGAAGCCAGTAAATGGCTTTCGCAACCCGGTCCACGCTGGACTCGGCAAAGCCCATTTGAGCTATGCGAACCCCAATCGGGCTGCGAAGCAGCCGGATCAAAATCTCATCCACGACGAGGGGAGCGAGTAGTTCAGCGTCGCCGGGTTTCCCCAGGCATTCCATCAATCTGGCTGCGGCGTTCACGATGCTCACGTCGGCCGGAGTTACGTAAACGGCGCGCCTCTCTTTCTCTTGCACTGGCGGCAGACCGTGCGGATACACCTTCAACACCAGATCGGCAATCCTGCGCGGCTCGAGGTCCAGCTTGAGAGCAAGGTACGGTTCGGAGTAGCTGGCTTGCGTGATCTGGGAAGCAACTGGCAGAGCCACGGAAAATACGATCATGCGCGAAGCGTCGTACTCGTACACATCTTGTCCCACGATGACGGTCTTCGCTCCTTGCGCGACTATGCACAACGAGGGCAATCGGACGGAATGAAAACATTCGGTGTTGATTCGTGAATAGCGACTCGCGTGCAAACCGGGGACGCGTAGCTCGAAACTGGCGTCATAAGGAGCATAGGCGGCTATCAGGCGGGCCAAGTTGGCCATGTCGGATTCGTTCGCATCCGGTTCATTGGCCACATGCCGTAGGGACACGACTTTGCCGTTGGTCTTCACGTCTTCCAGAATACCTCTTTTGGTGAGGTGAGGAGCGTTCCGTCTGGCCTCAGGCTTCTTTGCAGTTTATCTCGCGTGAGCGGCGCGGCGTTTCGGCTTTTCGTTTTCCTTTGCCGCGACGATGTCTCCCAAGCCACCGATCGCAATCGGCTCCTGATCCGGAAATTGAGCCACAAGAGTCAGGCTGCCTCCAACCGCCTCCACATAATTTCTCAGAGTGGAAAGCAACAAGTCGCTTCGCCTCTCCAGACGAGAGACCCCATCCTGACCCATATTGAGTGTGCGTGCCACAGTTTTTTGTGTTTTGTTGACGGCATGCCTGAGTTCTCGTAGAGACAGTTCGCGCGCTACCAATGCGCGGGTACGAGCCTCGATCTTTTCCCGCCTCTTTGCGCTGATCTCCTTGAGTTTCTGCTCTAAAGTCTTCATTGCTGCCTGGGCCCCTTCCTGGACGCTTTTGGCTTTAGGGACCTAAGGTGCCTGTCAAACCTCGCGTCCGCCACTTTGATGAGTTGCCGGTAAAACCGTTTCTGACTGCCTCCCGACTTGTCTCCTGCAACGAGCAATATGCCTTTTTGCTCGGGATCGAAAGCAAGCCAAACTCCATCTGCCGCTTTGAACCTCAGCTCCTTCATATTGTCGTGCTTTGATCCATGAAGAGTATCGGCGGTGGAGCGCTTGAGTTGTGGTCCGAATTTCTTCAGTAAACTAGCGTTCGCCAGCAGTTCGTCCTGGATCTCCGGCTCAAGCGCATTAAATTCCAGCTCGAATTCCGCGTGGAAATATATCTGCCACGGCACCTTCACATTATGGCTTTGGCGTCATATGTTGTCAAATATATATTTATCGGAAAGAGGTAGTTGAAAGAGCCGGTCAGACTGCGAGAGCGGTTTTGTTCGCACCGGAGGACACATTCGCGGCCGCTCGGAGGCCGGTCATCTGCTTAGCTCTACAACCATTATGGCGCTTATTGCGTCGGCACGAGGACGGCGACGTCAAGCTTTGAATAGTACTTCTTCACGTCTCTGGCCCCGTACTTCTCGCGGAATCTGTCGACCACGGACGTCACTCGCGCGGCGTCGGTGACAGGAACGGCCTGACATTCAGCTTCTGCGCCCCGCGCGTCAATCCGAATCACCCGGTTCTTGAGCACGTTCTTGTACCACTGTGTGTCTGACCCCTGTACCGGCAGTAGGTACAGTTTCTCGTCGTCCAATACGAACCAGACTGGGATCGAGATGGTGCGTCCTGACTTCCTGCCGGTGACACTGATGTTAATTTCGCGATACCGGGAAAGGCGGTCTCTTAGAGAGTCGTTCCGCGCTGGCATGTGCACCTCCTGCTCCTGACTACTAGCCTAAGACTACTTGCTTTCAGGCCTTAGAAAACAGCTCCTTCGCGATCATGATGGCGCTCATTGCGTTGGGCCAGCCTGAATAAAACGCGAGATGAGTGATTGCCTCGATCAGTTCCTGCTCTTTCACACCGTTTTCTACCGCTTTGCCGAGATGAAATCGCAACTGGTCCGAACGATTCAATGCAATCAGTGCGGCCACGGTTACAAGGCTGCGATCTCGCGGTTATAATTCCTTGCGTTCCCAGATGTCGTCGAAAAGCACCCGGTCAGTCAGTTCGACCAACTTGGGGGCAAAGTTGCCGATCATGTTCTCTGCTGCTTTTGATTGTTTACTCATAATATTTTCCTGTAATTTTGGCTCGGCTATTCAGCGGCCCACCAGTCTTTGCAGCTCCTCGGGGTACCGAGCACCTTGGACCGTGATCTTTGATGCGGCATTGTCGATTTGGTGGAGATCTTCAGCCGTAAGCTCGAGGGCAGCGGCTCCAATGTTTTCTTCCAGCCGATGCAGCTTCGTTGTGCCGGGGATGGGAACGATCCAGGGCTTCTGCGCCAGCAGCCAGGCCAGAGCGATCTGCGCAGGAGTCGCCTTCTTCTGCCTGGCGATGGCCCCGACCAGATCGACAACCGCCTGATTCGCCTTTCGGTTCTCCGGCGAGAAGCGAGGGACGATGTTGCGGAAATCACTTTTATCGAACTTCGTGTCTTGGCTGATCTTGCCCGTGAGGAAGCCTTTACCAAGAGGGCTGAACGGAACGAACCCGATCCCGAGTTCCTCAAGCGTCGGCAACACTCCCGCTTCAGGCTCTCTCCACCAAAGCGAATATTCGCTCTGGAGCGCGGTGACTGGCTGAACGGCATGTGCACGGCGGATCGTCTGCACGCCCGCTTCCGAAAGGCCGAAGTGCTTCACCTTGCCTTGCTGAATCAGGTCCTTCACCGCTCCCGCGACGTCTTCGATCGGCACATCCGGATCAACACGGTGCTGATAGAGCAGATCGATAGCATCAACTCTTAGCCGCTTGAGCGAAGCGTTGGCGACGTCTTTGATATGCTCGGGCCGGCTATCCAGCCCGGCCTGTTTGCCAGTGCTCGGATCAAGTTTGAACCCGAACTTGGTAGCGATCACCACTTTCCCACGGAACGGAGCGAGGGCTTCCCCCACGAGTTCTTCATTTGTAAACGGGCCATAGACCTCGGCAGTGTCAAAGAATGTGACGCCGCGTTCCACGGCTGCCCGGATGACCGAGATCATCTCCTGCTTGTCACCGGCCGGGCCGTAGCCAAAGCTCATTCCCATGCAGCCTAACCCGATGGCCGAGACTTCCAAGTTGCTTTTTCCCAGCTTGCGCTTTTGCATTTTCTCTCCTGATTGTTTGTCCGGATCTGCGAATTTCGTCTGAATTCAGCAAGACTAAGAATAGCTTCCCGAAGCTTGGACCTCTTGCCTATTTCGATGAAGTTCTTGCCAAATTCTCCGAACTTCCCCGGTGAAGCATTCTGGCCTGGGAGCCTTCCGGCCTGAGAGAGCGGACAGCGGAGGTAGTTTCTTGGGGAATCAGTATCGGGGATGGTGAGGGATTCGACTTAAAGCACACGTAACGTCGAAACATCGAGATTACACAAAACGATAGGGTCTCAAGCGGAATCGTCAGTCGCCGACAGGTGCCAGACACTCCAACGTTGAGAAGCTTCCCGTAACGTTACTCAGGAAGTCGCATGAGAGCCATGAGTCATCCGGGGCGCGATCGGGGTTACCAGCAAATGCTCTGTCCGTTTCATCATTTTCCAGTCGTACTCGTAGGCGGTTCCACAATCAGCGCAAATCTGATAGTGACAGCCATTGTCATCGACACGCGGCCATGAGAATCGGTGCGAACAGCCGATAAGCATCTTCCAAAAATTCATTGTCCAACCCCTTAATCGCACTGTCTCCACGCTGAGGATGTCGCTCTTGCAGATGACATGTCGGCGCACTTTTCGATCTGGCCAGGTTGACGTCAGCGGGCTTCGCTCTTTAGAGGAAGCTTTATAATTTGCTGGACTGCTACGTGGCGGCAGATTCATTCTGAAAGCGGTGCTGTTTGCTTTCAACTTACGAATGGGCACTCCCACAACAGTTACCTCGCCAATTGTTCGAATGCGTTTCCGTCTGGACGAATCAAGTGAAGATCGCATGTTTGAAGCGCTTTCCATCAGAAGTGAATCAACCGCTTCGGGTCATAGCTGAAATCGACCAGGCCGTCGCGGTAGTCAATCTTGATGTCGAGCATGCGAAGCATGGTGAAACCCAGTGACCCTGACACCTCGGTGCCGAGATCGTCGCTCACTCCGCTTAAATCAAAGGCGAGTATCTCCTGATTTTCCTGCCGTAAGTGACCAAATTGCAGGACGGCTTTACTGGCGCTGTAAAGTTTACTCACCGATCCATTAAGACCTTTTAGAACCGCGTGGGGCTCCCCATAAACCTTGGTCACCTCACGGGCGACTGTCGGCGAAATCGTATTATCCAGCGAGCCAGTATCGAGCAGAAACAGCTTCACCGGGGCATCTCCGACCTTTGTGCGAACCAGCAGGTCGTGCCCAAACCGGTAGACCGACGTGTAAGATTTCATTTCGGGCGCGATGTAACGACCTGTCAAGCCGGATGTTGCAGGCTGCCCCAGTTGTACACCCTTAGTGGCCTCGTCATCTTGTTTCGGACCATTGTCTGGGCCGGCATTTGCGGTGGCGCGTGAAATCTGCTGTTGCTCCGTGTCGCTCGGACGCTTCGGCAACTCTCTCAGATGGAGGGTTTCGATCGGAAAGTCAATGTCAACCAGAAAATCCTCAAACATGTCGGCGCCGATCAACCCGTCCCGGCCTAACACTGACCGGGCATCAGCAACCCTGACCATGCAATCCTGGAACTCAAGGCCGGCAACTCGAATCGAATGAACCATCGCCAAATAACCCTGCATATCTCCACGGTCACCGATTCCACGGATGCGCGCCTCTCCAAGTTTCGCGAGTCCTGCCTTGTCAGCTATTTCCCTGTTGATAAGGATTCCACTCGCTCCGGTATCGAGTAATAGAGTGCTCCCTTCTCCATTGATTGCAACGGAGAGCCCGTAACCGCGCAAATGCTCAGGATCAATGAGCATTCGAACCATTCGGATATCCGAGGAGTTAACTTTGCTTACCAAGGTGCAGGCTCGGCCCGCCCTGGGGGAGGACGGATCCTGCTGGAAACTCGTGAGTCCGGCTTCACTATGAGAGGCGGACGCTTCCGCGACGACGCCTTCCGTACTGGGGAGACGATCTGAGTGCCTTCGGATCGTGCTCCGGAAATTCTCGATGTCGGGATCGTTGGGATCGAGTTGGTACGCTTTGTCGATCAGGAGTCTCGCCGAATCATTCATCGAAAGCGCCCATCGAACGCGAGCCAGGCCCAGATAAACACGCGAGTTGCGGTGACCTGCGTTGAGCACCTCCACCCACTCTCTCTCAGCATCGGAAATCCTCCCCTGGCGGAAATAAATCTCCCCCAAAACAGTGTGCAGAGGCCACGCATCGGCCAACGTCAATCCCTTGCTGACGGTATCGGAAGCCTGCTGCACGTCCTTCTTCTTCAGATAGACGCGTGCAATGCCGGCCCATGCGTCCGGCGACTTTGGCCGTTCCTGAAGCAGTTGCTGGTATTTTTGCAAGGCGGCATCGTACTCACCATCGCGAAGGAAAGCTTTTGCCTCTCCCAAGGGATCGGGAGACTTCGAATCTGCGGGGGAAGAATGCGTAACCGCAGCAGTGGGTGCTGTTCGGTCGTTATCCGCTGACTGTGCCTTCACAAAGGAGCCACCAAAAAGCAGGCACAGCGGACACAGGATCGCGGACAGACGCATGCGTACTCCTACGAATCACACTCCGCTTCTTTGAGGTACAAGAAGCCGAGGTACAACAAACGGCATGATTGTACATCGCCTGATTCGCATCTAATAGTCGGTTTACCTCGACCGTCAAATTGCTTTAATCTGACCGGTCATGTTTCGACGCTTCTCTCTTCTGGTATTGCTTCTCTGCGCGGTCACGGCATCTACTGTCGCGAAAGCGCCTTCCGCGCAGGCCGATGCTTACGCGATCGTTCACATATACCCGCACGATTCCCGGGCGTTCACCCAGGGACTGATTTACGTGGACGGTCACCTGTATGAAAGCACGGGCCTCAACGGCAGGTCATCGTTGCGCATGGTGGATTTATCCACTGGAAGGGTTCTCCAGAATTACGACCTGCCCGCGGAATATTTTGGCGAAGGGCTGACTGATTGGGGCAGCACCTTGATTCAGTTAACCTGGAAAGCGCATAAAGGCTTTGTCTACGATCACTTCAGCTTCTCGCTGCTGCGAACCTTCCCCTACGAAGGCGAAGGCTGGGGACTGACTCATGACAAAACCCAACTGATTATGAGTGACGGTACATCGTACCTCCGCTTTCTCGACCCCAAGTCATTTAGAGAGACTGCGCGCATTCAGGTCACTGATTATGATCATCCCGTGGAGAACCTCAACGAACTCGAGTACGTTCACGGGGAAATCTACGCCAACATTTGGCAGACCGATAAAATCGCCCGAATCTCGCCGCGTACCGGCAAGGTTCTCGGATGGATCGATTTAGGTGGAATCATCGATAAGGGCGAACTTGAAGGCTCTGATGCGGTACTGAACGGTATCGCTTATGACTCAAACGGAGATCGACTTTTCGTCACCGGAAAGCTGTGGCCGAAATTGTTTGAAATCAAAGTCGCGGCACATCTGTAGATTTAAAGGCCGCTGCCCGTTGCAATGTCGTGGACAACTCGCGGCACATGAGGTGCGCTCGAAGCGGTCGGCAACGCTTCGCCTTTTTTGTCTTCGGCGTTCCGGTCGAAGTCAGCCGATGACAGCGAGCAGCCGGGCGAGAAGCAGAATTGACAATCCAATCGCAGCCAGGCTATTGGCACGAACCGCGCGATAGCTTGCCGCCCAAGGGAAGAGCAATACCTCAAAAACTGGCATGAACTTTTCTGGCCAGAACAGGCCGGCCACTCCGAAGGCCAGACACAACTGCACTAAAAGGCATATCCCTAAATTAGTCATGACTGTTTCGAGCAAACGATTCTTTCCTATTTGAACGCGTCAGAGCTGTTCAGGGGGAGATTACGAAAGTATCGCGGAGATGCAGGGTCAGCAAGAAAAAAATTGAGAAATTATTTTCGTTTGCTCAATCCCCGAAGCCGATGCCGATGGCGCGGGCGGCGCGCACCAGTTCGCCCCTGGGGTCAACGGATTTGAGATGGCCGATGGCATGGGCAACGTCGACCGAAACAATGCAATCGCCGTGCAGAGCTACCATCATGCCGAAACCTCCGGCGGCGATCAGGTCGACAGCAGCCACGCCGAAGCGTGTGGCCAGGATGCGATCAAAGGGCGAGGGTGAGCCACCACGCTGAATGTGCCCCAGGACGCTGACGCGCACCTCCTTATTCGAGCTGTTGGCGATGGCATTGCCAATCAGGTTACCGATAGAGCTGGCTCGCCGGTTCTCTTTGAACTCCACCGGATTCCTCACACCTTCGGCCACCACGACTATGGTGAAGTCCTTCCCGATTTTTTCACGCTCGGCAATGTGCCGGCACACATGCTCGATGGTGAACGGAATCTCCGGGATGAGAATGACATGAGCGCCGCCCGCGATGCCGGCCTCGAGTGCGATCCAACCGCAGTCGCGGCCCATCACCTCAACCACCATCACGCGATGATGCGAAGCGGCGGTGGAGTGAATTTTATCGATGGCGTCGGTAGCAGTGTGTAGCGCGGTATCGAAGCCGAAGGTCACTTCGGTCGCCGAGAGGTCGTTATCGATGGTCTTCGGCACGCCGACGATCTTCATCCCTTTCTGAAAGAGCTCGTAACCGATCTTCTGCGATCCATCGCCGCCGATCGTGATAATGGCGTCGATGCCCAGCTTGGCGGCGTTGGCGATGATCTGTTCGGAGATATCGCGCGAAACTTCGTTGCCATTTTCGACGGTCTTGTAGTGGAAGGGATCGCCGCGGTTGGTAGTGCCGAGGATAGTCCCGCCACGGGGCAAAATGCCGCTGACGTGCTTGAGCGTAAGCTCAAAAGCCTTCTCAGGCCAGATGATGCCATCAAAGCCGTCGGGAATGCCAATGACCTTCCATCCGTATTTGATAATGGCGGCCTTGGTGGCGGCGCGAATCACCGCGTTGAGCCCGGGGGCGTCGCCGCCTCCGGTGCCGATGCCGATACAGCGAATGTCTGACATAAGGTCGGTTGGTCGTTCTTCGTCGTTAGTCGTTCTGCGCGGGAACGCCTTTACGATCATACTTGGGGCTCTGAGGATGGCAACTTACGAGTGGACGTGGAACTTTCTGTCAGCGATACCAAGGCATCTTCATTTCCAAGACCAACCCCTTGAACCATGCTACCGTTCGAATATCCGGAGTAAGTCTGACTGTCGCCCTTGACCTTCTTTTTAAGCCAGCTTAAGCTAGATTGATGAAGTCTACAAAAAATGCATCTCCAGCCGAAATCGGAGCTTTCGAAGCCAAGAACGCTTTGGGCAGGCTGCTAGACCGCGCGGAGCGCGGCGAGGAGATCGTTATCACCCGGCACGGCAAGCCGGTAGCTCGCCTCGTCCCGAATGACTGGCATTCGAACCGTGATCAGGCTCAGGCTGCTTTCGATCAGCTGCGCAAACGTGCGCGACAATTAGCTCGCGAGAATCCCGAGTCGGAGCCCTTCGACTGGGAAGAAATGAAAAAGCTTCGTGATGAAGGCCGCCCGTGAACTGGGCGGGGGCAGAGAGCAACAGCACTCAGTTGCGCCATTCGAATGAGCTTCGTTCTTGATGCTTCCATTACGCTGGCTTGGATTTACGCAAATGAAACCACAGATCCGGTGTTGCGCGTGTTCGATCTGCTCAAAGTAGAGGGAGCCTGGGTTCCTGCCCTGTGGCGTTGGGAAGTGGCAAATGCTCTGCAAATGAACGTAAGGCGCGGCCGTCACGGTGAACATTTCCGCGACAATGCTTTGGCCGCTCTCACCCTGTTCTCGATCAGAACAGATGTTGTATCCGAGCAGCAAGCCTGGGGCAAACCTGTTGTATTGGCCGAGCGCCACAAGTTGACGGTGTATGACGCTGCGTATCTCGAGCTGGCGTTGAGGCGAAGGCTGCCGTTTGCTACGTTGGATAAGGATCTCCGCTCCGCAGCAAGTACCGAGAAAGTCGAGTTGCTGGGAGCCTGAAGAGCCAGCCCCGTTGTGTCTACTACCGCATCAAAAACCCGACTTCTCACAAAGGAAGCGAGAAGCCGGGCGCCCGGCGTTTATAGAAGTCTGCCCGCTCTAGTCAATGAGTTCGACGATGAAGAGTGCACCAGTTGCGGAGCTGCCCGTAGTCCCGAAGAACTCCACCACCAGGGTCTGGTTCGCGGACCATGAAAACCCTGTGCTGCTGGTGGACGCCCCGGGACCGGCGTATACGATGGCCTGCGAAGAGTCGTATATCGGAGAAAACCCCACCCAGCTACCCGTCGTGGATCCTGTGTTCATAACCGTGATCCCATAGGTTGCTCCCTCAGTGTTAGGGCTAGCAGAGCCGGACGCCCCGATGTTCACGCCGTTTAGGGTTAGCCCCGAATCGAGCCCATCGTGCAGAGCGAAGCCCGTCGTGATCCTGATGGCCTTGACCGGTTGGCACGGTGTTTGCCGGGATTGTGCAGCTGTAGATTGTCCGCCAGTTGCCGCTACCGACCAACGTGGCCGTGGGACCGGCGGAGCATAGAAGGCTTGAGGCCGAACTGCTTAGGGTTCCTGCTATCGTGAAGAACACTACACACACGAACGCGCGATGTGATGCTTTCATCTGCATTTCCTCTTGTAGAATTATTCTGCCTGGGAAAGCGGCGGCGAAGGCCGAAGCCGTCATCGGGTCAGAACGCCCCTTGTAGCCGCCGCAGCCCTGTGAAAATCACCCGTCTCACGCGCCTTTACAACTTCGTAAAACGTAAATGCATCCCGCCCTTCGCGCACGCGAGGTCCTACTTCTCCCGCGAGGCGAAAAATGCTGCTACCATCCTCGATTGCCGAGGCTATTCGCCCTAGGGCGATACTGTTATCGTTACCGGCGTGCTAAAGATGCTACCGATCGAAGCCGTGACGGTGGCCGTCCCGGGAGTCGTATTTCCGCTCACAATTTGAACCAGCCCAGCAGATACCGTGATAAGGCTCGAATTGCTCGGAGTCCAGGTTGCAACCTGGGTAATGTCAGCAGGGCCGTTGCATGTCGTCGCCTCCGCCGTCAATTGCTGGCTCGGCTGATTGGAGGTCAAGGTCGGTACGCTACTCGGCGTTATCTTAATCGATTCGATGCAGCCGACTGTAACCGTCACAGATTGCGTACCGCTTATGCTCGAATTCTGATTGGCAGTCGCGGTGACGGTCGCCGTTCCGACGCTCACCGACGTCACCAGGCCAGAAGAAGAAATCGTCGCCACTGAGGTGGGAGTTACGCTCCACGAAACCGACGGATTGGTGGTCGTGCTGCCGTCGTTATTCGTTCCGGTCACATTCATTTGTATAGTGTTATCGGTGCTGCCGGTCTCGATCGTTGGCGTCGCCGGCCCCACCGCAATTGAGGTCAGCGTCGGGTTCTGGAAGAAGCCCTTACAAGCAACGCCCAGGGCGAGGACAAGGAGCACGGCGATGGCGCTCATCCATCGGAGTTGATGTTTCGCGGATGACATAATAATTGATACTCCTTGGGGGACGTGCCCTTCCGTCGAACTCTGTTCAGAAGCCGCTTGCTCTGCAACCCTGATTTCGTATCGGATGCGATCTGCCGTTATGCGCGATGTGTTATTACGCGAAAGACGCGCCCAGCTGTCTGCTCTAGGATACGATTTTAACGCGACAGTGATTGTAAAAAATTGTAGCAGAGAAGATTTCGAACCGCGCCAGTCCCTGCACTTTCGTGCACTGATCCGAACCAGCGCGGCCAATCCCACGCTTGCGGTAAGAACGCAAAAGAGTTGACAACCTTGCAGGCAAAATTGGCCAGTGCGGGAAGTCCAGCACTGGCCATGGGATCGATATACGAATCTACTTACCTTCACTTATGCTCTTCTTTCGGAGGCGGTTCCTTCTTCGGAGGAGCGCTGGGTTTTGCCGGCTTCGGCGCGGCCGCTGGCTTGGGAGCAGGCGCCGGCCTGGCGGCCGCCTTCGGTGCGCTTTCCCTGGGAGCTGCACTCGGCTTGGGAGCGCTTTCGTGTTTCGGCGCGGCTGCCGGCTTTGGCGCAGGCTTAGGAGTAGCTTTAGGTGCGCTCTCCCGCGCCTTGGGTTCGGGATGCGGCGCACTCTCCTTCGGCGCACTCTCAGTGCGCGGTTTGCCTTCGGGATGAGCGGTCTCGGCTTTGGGCGCGCTCTCCTTACGAGGAGCACTCGCGTGCGAACTTGGTGCGGGAGCCTTCGCCGGGTGGCTTTCGCTCGGATGAGACTCCTTCGCCGCAGGTGCAGGATGAGCTGCGCCCGGTCGCTCACTTTCCGGACGATTGGCCTCCGGACGATTGGCGCCCTCGGGCTTGTTGTTGCTCTTTGGTGCCGGACGGTTGGCTGCCTTTGCTGCGCCGGCGGGCGCCGCGTGATTCTCAGCGGGACGATTTGCCGCAGCACCTTTTTCCGCAGGACGAGTTTCGGCGGGACGCGCCGCAGCACCTTTGTTCCCACCCGGCCCCGAAGCTCTCGCTTCCTTAGGCGAAATCGTCGGAGCGTGATACGGAGCGCCGGCAGCCTTGGCCGTTACGACGCCTTTTCCGCTAAACTCGCCGGGCTTGGCCGTCGCGGCTACTGCAGGACGGCCGTGATTGTTCGAGGCGAATAGCGCTTTGTTCTGGCTGGCGGCGTGTGCGTGCTGGACCTGCGCTGCCACCGGAGGAGTATGAGTCTCGTGCGCGAACTGTTCTTCCTGCGCGGTTGGACGGGCCTGCACTCCGCCCTGGCCGCCGTTAAAGGCTACATGGGATTCGTTGTTCACGATGACTGTCTTGTTGACGTAAACGTTGGTGATGCTGACGGTGTTCACGTGCACGACGGCGGTGTTATAGAAGAAAGATCCGCCACGCCATTCGCCGCCGCCAAAGCCGACGCCGCCGTATCCAAAGCCGTAGTTAACGCCGCCGTAGAAACCGACATGCGGTCCCCAGTAGCCGCCATTCCATGCGTAGACGCCGTCGTTCCAACCCCAGTAGCCGGGGGTCCACAGCAGGCCCGGCTCTGGCACTTCAACCCACGTGCCGGGAACCCAGTAATAGCCGTCATCGTCGTCCCATGCCCAATATCCGGGAGTCCACATAAGACCCTCTCGAGGGCAGATGGGCTGTTCGTAAACCGGCAGCGCGGGCGGTTCGATCCGGACGGAAATATCGACGCCGACAGCGAATTGCGCCGCTGATTGGGACGAAAGGAGTATCGGAATCGCTGAGAGCAGAAGTGCGAACGCCAGCAAGCGAACTGCACGGGGGTGTTTCATTTGTGTTTTCCTCATGCCTGCTGGGCTTGCCTGAAGAAGGCAGCGCCAGCGAGGCGAATTTAGCTCAAGAAAATATTCCGCCGAAATACCGCAACCGGCACTTTTGACCCGATTTTCGCTCTTCCCCATAAACACCGCAGGTTGAAGTAGTTCATGGGCCAATAAGTTGTTTGGATTGTAAAGTTTTATTACCGGCCTGCCAAGTCCCTCGCCCGCGCGTTAGAAGGAAGCAGAGAAAGGGAATGGCCGGTGTCTCAAAAACCAGCGGCCAGGTGAGCGTTGCGTCTAGATTGTTACCGTCCCTTGTCGCGCGTGTCTTCTTGGGGCGGATGCTTTGGCGCCTTAGCCGGCTTCGCCTTGGACTCGTTCTGCGGATGCGACTCATTCTGTGGACGCGCGTTCTCTGCCCGCGGCGCGCTCTCCGTGTGTGTAGGCGGCATAAGCGGCCGATTGGCGGCATTGGCACGATTCGCTTCCGAGGCCGACGCACGCGCTTCCCGCGGAGAGATCGCGGGCGCGTGATACGGCGCCCCGGCGGCCCTGGCCGCTACCACACCATGTCCGCTGAATTCGCCGGGACGGGCCGTGGCAGCGACTGCAGGCGCACCGTGGTTCTCCGAGGCAAACATCGCGCGATTCTGGCTGGCTGCATGTTCATGCTCGGTCTGCGCTGCAAGAAGGGCCTGGTGAGGTTCACGGGCGGCAGATTCTTCCGCCGGAGTGGGACGAGCCGCGACTCCGCCTTCGCCGCCGTTGAATGCGACGTGAGATTCGTTGTTCACGATGACCGTGCGGTTGACGTACACGTTGGCGATGTGGACGGTGTCCACATGCATCACCGCGGTGTTGTAGAAGAAAGCCCCGCCGCGCCATTCTCCGCCGACAAAGCCGACGCCGCCGTATCCGAAGCCGTAATTAATGCCGCCATAGAAGCCGATATGAGGTCCCCAATAGCCGGCATGCCACGCATAGACCCCGCCGCCCCAGCCCCAATATCCGGGAGTCCAAAGCATGCCGACGGGCGCAACCACCCAGGTGCCGGGCACCCAGTAGTAACCATCATCATCGCCCCACGCCCAATAACCGGGCGTCCACAGATAACCTGGACCGGGACAGATCGGCTGCTCGTAAACCGGCAGCGCCGGCGGACCAACGCGAACTGAAATCCCGATTGCGATCTGTGCGGAGGATGGAGAAGAAAGGGCTGCTGGAATGATCAGCAACAGAAGTCCGAAAACTATGAAACGAACTGCACGGTGAAGTCTCATCGTGTTTTCCTCCTGGCCCGATGCTTGCGTCGAAACCGCGCAACGCTGATCGGGCGAAGTCGTTTGGCTGTCGTTTCGCTTAATGAAACGCGCCACTTGTGTAAACACGATTGGGAGGAAGATGTTGCTGGCGCAGAAGTTTCCTGGAATGTGAAGGATAACCGCTAGTTCGTTCGCTTTGCGCGGGTGATGCGTTCGTCGATGGGCTTGCGGCCGGCGAATCCTTCTTCTGTGCCGTGCCAGTGCGTGATTGATGGTTCACCCATCTTCCAGCAGAGCAGAACGACGCGGCCTTCGACTTCGCAGGGGAAATCGAGCAGGCCGATGTCGATATCTTTGACTTGAACACCGATGGAGTCGATCTCCGCGAGGGCGTCTTTGGCGCGCTGCTCGGCCTTGGCGCGCTCAGCCTTACGGCGGGCGGTAGCAACAACATCGACGTGTGTGCCGCCGTTGAGGAAGATGCGGTGCGTGAGGGTCTGCATCTCCGCTTCGACTTCTTCCATCACCTTCTTGCCGTTAATGGCGGTGCGCAGGAGAGACTCCAGCACGGGAAGCAGCGACAACGCTTCTTCGAGATTGAAGGTTCGGCTTGACATGGGACACTTCTATTCTACCGCATACGCAAGACGGTAGTGTGAATCAAATTAGGCCTGAGGTGAGAGCCTGCACCCAAGGCCTCTGGCTATCGCACCTGCGTCAATCATTTCTGCGTCAATCGTTTCTAGGTTAATCGATCAAATCAATTCGAACGGTCATGAGCTGCGTTCCGAAGAGGCGCACCGCCCTCGCATTCGAGGCGCTTCCTGGCAAGCGAGTGGCCAGCCAGCGCTGGCGCTCACGCGGATCGTCGTCGGAGAGTAGATGTGCACTTCCGGCATGCCAGCGCACTCGCAGTCCGTCGCGCAATTTCAGCCGCACCAGCGGGTTATGCGCAATATTGAGGACGTATCCAGCTTTCATGCCATGCTCCGCCACGAGCCAGAACTGCTCACCCACTCGTCCGTCGCCCACCGGCGTGCTACGTCGCTTTCCGGTCTTGCGGCCGATGGTTTCAAGAATGGCATATCCTGGCAGCGCCAGACCAATAGCAAACACAAGCTTGATTGGCGGATTGAATAAGTATTTCTGAAGTGTATGAACAATCCGTTGTTTCATCTTCGTGTCCGCAACGCGCCGCGATGAAGCTCCAGTTCGTCCCCGATTTCATTCCGTATCGTTAGACTGCCAACAGCCTCTGCTATTTCGGCAACGGCTTAATCATCTCGACATCCAGCGTAAGTGTGATTTCATCGCCGACAATGCCTGGCCGGCCGCTGACTCCGAAATCCTGGCGATTGATCTTGGTAGTCGCGGAAGCGCCCATACGAAGGTTGCCCCACGGATCCTTCATTGGAGCAGTCGGCCCGTCCACGTCGAGAGCAACTTCTTTGGTGACGCCGTGAATCGTGAGATCGCCCGTGACCTTCAGTTTGCCGTCTCCAGCGCCCTCGACCTTCTTCGACACAAAAGTGATGGTGGGATATTTCTGCACGTCGAGGAAGTTCGGACTCCGCAGATCGTTGTCCCGCATGTCGACGCGGGTGTCCACAGAAGCCGCGTCGATGTTGGCTTGGATCGAAGACTTGCCGGGATTTGCAGGATCGTATTTCACCATGCCGCTCACCTTGGTGAATGCGCCGCGAACCGTGGAAACTCCCAGATGGCGCACGGAAAACTGCGCCGACGAGTGCGGAGGATCAAGCTGCCACGTGTCTTGCGCAGCAGCGGTTAGAGTGAGAAGGAGCGCGATGGCGAGGGCTGACAGAGTACGCGACATGAAATTGGAGTTCTCCTGACTGGTTGATATGAGGGGACAAGTCTAACAAATTTAGGAGGTCGCCGTACGCCGCAGACAGACCGATTTTCACTGGGTGACGACCAAGGCTTCACGCGCACTATTGCGATCTGCCATTTGAGGGGTCGGGGGAATTGGCGGTGTTTAGATCAACTTGTAGTTCCTTCGCTAAGGGAATGCCGGGCGGATAGCAGTTGCCGTCGTGGTTGTAGTTGGAACAGCGCGCGGCCACATCTTTCCGCTGCGGGGATTGCGCGTATTGCCAGACTTCCGCAAAGCTGATGCCGCTCTGGGCGGGGCTTGGAGGCATTTTCGGCAAAGCACAGCCGGGTGCGGGCGGGCAAGCGTCGTTGATCGCCCAATAAACGATCTCGCGTCCGGCGGCGCTCTTGCGAATGTCTTCAGCAGTGACGACGTTGTCGTCGTCTTTCGCCGCAATGCCGGAGCAGTAGACGCCAGCGCGGAAACCGGCGGCGATGACACCGTCGACCCAAGAGTAGATATAACTCTTCTGCTCGGGCAGCATGCGTCCACCTTGTTCCTGGTCGAGGAAGATGATGGCCTGTGCGGGAAAACCTTCGCGGTGCGCGGCAGCGGCGGCGGTTTGCGCATCGGAGTTGCCGAGCTTCGTTGCGTTGGGAACCGATTTCAATTCGGCGTAGAGGCGTCCGTTGAAGAGCAAAAGGAATCCGAGACCGGCGGATTCGATGGCGGCGCGCTGGCCGGTCCAGGTGTTTGTTGTCTCGCCCGGAGGATGGTTGAGCCAGTAGCCGGTGTAGGAGAAAGTTTGGCGCAGGGCTCGCAGATTGGCGTCGCCGGGGTAGGTGTTACGGTCGAAGCCAAGGTACGTGGTTTGCGCAGTCAGCGATGCGGGGAAGAAAGATAATGCAAGGGCGGCGGCGAGGAACAGGAATCTCACGCCTTGATCTTAATCGAGCGAACCTCAGCGGCTGAAGCCTCCTCTATCCCGGCGGCTTAATCGGCACGAGTAGAACTCGTGCCCTTCCCGATTTTCTTCTCCCGTGCATTCGACAATCTCGGCGACGAAATCCTTTTCCTGACGGCTAACTTCTATCCCCCGATATGCACCATCGTCCTCGAAGCCGGCACGAAGTCCGGTTCGCCGATGTGATGACGCTCTTCCTTTTTCTGAACCACGCCGCGGATGAAATCTTCCAACTCCTCATCACTCGCACCGCGGCGCATTTGCGCGTGCAGATCATGATCCCACACCGAAAATAAGCAGGTGCGGATTTTGCCGTCACTGGTGATGCGGATGCGGCTGCAATGTCCGCAGAAGGGATGGGAGACCGGCGCGATGATGCCGATTTCACCGACGCCGTCGTCGAAGCGGTAGCGACGCGCAGTCTCCGAGCGCGCGTGAGGGATTTCTACCAGCGGGCGATATTCCGCCATGCGGGCCAGGATTTCGTCGAGCGTGACCACCGTGGTGGGAGACCAGGTGCGGCCTTCTTCGAGCGGCATGAATTCGATGAAGCGTACCGTGACTCCTTCTTCGCGGGCGAACATGCCGAAGGGGATGATCTGATCTTCGTTGAAGCCGCGCATCAGCACACAATTCACTTTCAGCGGCCAGAGTCCGGCGCGGCGCGCGGCGCGGATGCCGGCGAGCACGTGATCGTATCCGTTGGGCACGCGGGTGATGCGGGCGAAGCGGTCGGGATCGACGGCGTCCATGGAAACGGTGACGCGAGTCAGGCCCGCCGCCTTGAGCGGCTGCGCGAGATCGGCGAGGAGGTGGCCGTTCGTGGTGAGTGCGATATCGAGCGGGTCAGCGTTGTTGCCATTTGGTCTGCGAAGATCGGCGAGAGCGCGGACGAAATTGACAGCGCCATTGCGCAGAAGCGGCTCGCCCCCCGTAAGACGAATTTTGGAGACGCCCATTCCGACGAGCACGCGCGCCATGCGCAGGTAGTCGGCAAACGGCAGGTCGCCGTAAAGCGCGCCCTCGTTGCCGGTGCGGCAGTAGACACACTTGTAGTTACAGCGGTCGGTGATAGAGATCCGTAGGTCCGCGATGGGGCGTCCGAATTTGTCGGTGAGAACCAAGCTGCTAGCTCCTAGCTTTTGGCTCTTAGCTACCCCGCGGCGTTGGCGTGCTCGGCGCGGTTGAGATGAGAGCTAAAGGCTAAGAGCTACTTTGGGTGCAAGACGGACACCTCCTTCGACAAGCTCAGGGCGAGCTCTGTCCCTCAACTCTTTCCCACGCCACCAGGCGTAGGTGTCCCCGAAGGCCGGTCGGAAACTCTTTTCATTATAGAGCGTACGGATAGGCAAAAGGTTTCAGGGTTTCGAGCTTCCCAACGCTGTTTCGATTGCTGCCTCTGCCAGCGGTGCCATGATCTTATATCCCGGCGCGTTCGGATGCAGGCCATCGTTGGCCAGTTCCTTCTTCATGAGCCCCTTGTCGTCGACCAGGGCGTGGAAGTAGTCAAGATAAAGGAAGCCCGCCGCGGCGCAGTAATTCTTTAACCAGCCGTTCAATTCCAGAATTTTCTCCGGCGGGCGTTGCGCAAAGAAATCCTGCGCGCGAGGAGTGTAGTTGTGCACCGGCAGGATCGAAGAGTAGATCAGCTTGATGCCGTGCGTGCGGGCAAGCTCGGCGAGAGACGCATAGTTCGCTTCGATGTCTTCGAGCCGCATCGGTCCGGTATTTCCAGCGATGTCATTGGTGCCCGCCAAAATGACAACCACTTTGGGATGAAGCTCGATCACATCCTGCCGAAAACGGACCAGCATCTGCGGTGTGGTCTGTCCTCCGATGCCGCGATTGATGTAAGGCTTGCCGGGAAAATATTCGTCGAGCTTCCAGATGTCGGTGATGGAGTCTCCGAAAAACACTACGCGGTTCTCTCCGGACGCAAGAGGCTTGAGCCCGGCATTGGCATCGCGGTAGCGCGTAAGCTGCCCGAAGTCATCAGTGAATACCGCAATGCGCGACGCCCGGTATTGATCGAGGCCCGCGAACCCGGTGGAGGGGATGCTGGGCACCGCTTGCTGGGCGAACCCAAAAACGACGGCTGTTAGGACGGACAGGAATGCGGCGATTCGTAGTAGTGATTTCAATGCTGTGCTTACCCCCGAAACAGAATACTCTACGGGGGAACCTGGCCGGCGCTGCGGAAGAGAGTCGCTACCTCCTGGGGGAGAGTTTCCTCAAGTTTGCGAGCCAGCCATTCCTGTAGCTCTGACTTTTGTAGCGGTTGCAGGAATTGAAACGCGAGACCAACCAGTTTTCCTTCACCGCGCCAGCACACCTTAGTCTCCGCGAACACTCGACTGGAACGGTCGGGCAGACTGAAGCGCACACGTAAGGGCACATCGGCGTCCAGAGTCGTGGGACATCTGATCGCAATTCCGCCCTCGCTAATGTTCACAGTTTGACATAAAAGTTCCTTAGGCCCCTGCGCGTCCACGTAAACAGGAATTGCTACGGGGCAACGGAAATAGCGCCGCCTTTCCCTTACAACCAGTCCGTATGCCGCCCGCAGTATGGGGCTGATTGTAGCGACGCTCAGGGGCCGCTGCAGCACAAACGTCGAATCTGGCCTGGCGCCGGCTTCCTGCGCTGGATCCCCTGATGTAATGGTGAAGGTGACAGCGGTGTGATTTGCGCGCGAGAAGCGGAGATGTCCCATCACCAGCCGGGCCTCCTCTCCGAGCCGGAGGTCTACAATTACGGCCTCGAATTTTTGACGGTCCAAGAGGTTGTTTGCGGCAACCGCTTGATCGCAAATCTCCGGGCGGATCGCGAGAGGCCGCAGCGATTCCACAATGGACTCCGTAACTTGCGCCTCTCTGCACATAACGAGCGCGGTTGCGGCGGCCTCTAGCGTTGCGGGGTCGCTCATTCATCGCCCTCTTTCGTGGGCTGGCTGACGGGACGATCCGGTCGCCCAGCGCGGAATCTGTGAAACAGCGTTACCATTAGCGCTCCGCAGGCCGAACTAAATATCGTAAGTCCTACCAGCAGTATGTAGTTCAGGTCCGTACTCCTCTTGCCCGCTCAAAAAGCGACGCTTCAAGCCACCTAACAGGCATACAAATCTTCTATTTCTGCGGGTTGACTGTCAACCAAAATTACCACGATGACTACCTTATGTTACTAAATATAATACCGTAGTTACTAACTTATTAACTTAGTAAGTTAATCATGACCGCCGGGTGCCGGATTAGAAGTTACAGAGGCAGACGGTCTGCCGAAATGTCGGCACTTCAAATACGGCCTCCCGGATATCTGCGATCGGTGTATCACTCGGCCATGGCGACGTGCAACCGCTACATTCGACTGCCGTTAACTATCGGGCTATCACCCTTTTAGGGGACTATCGCCGGCGTAGCAAATCGGTTATTCTCAACTCACTGCAGTGAATCCCTCAAAGGGAGCGTGCATGGCTGATCTAGATGCGGTTCTAGAGCAGTTGAAGCGAGAGCGGAAACGGGCAGAGGGCGAGCTGAAGGAGTTGGGAAAAGTGATCACAGCCTTGAGCCGAATAGGCACAAAGAGTTCGCAAGCAGGCTCAGGGTCGAGCGCGAAACGCCAACTGTCGGCGGCAGCCCGAGAGCGCATCGCGGCAGCGCAAAGAGCGCGCTGGGCGAAGGTGCGTGCGCAGTCTAAAAAACCGTCATAAGCAGCACGACGACAACCAAGGGGGCATTCAGCGTTCCGGTGCAGTCGCGGGTGGGGAGGGCCAGGTTCCCCACCAACTGCACCGGCTTTGCGGCGATTCAAGCCGAGACGCTGATGCCTCCGCTTGCAGGCGTGGTGCTTGAAGAAGTGCCGTTTGACGTTGTGGACGAGCCAGTTGACGTCGAAGAGGTCGCACCCAGCAAGTTGAGAACAACCTCTTCGTTGCTGTTGGCATTCAGGTTAAACGAAATCTGCTGCGGGTTGGAGCCTTGGGTGCCGGCACTGATCGAGACCTGTTCTTCTCCAGTGCTGTTTGGATTGCCGATGGTGATGGTGATCTGCTCTGGCGTGGAGTTGTTGCCCCCGCTGCCAAGGTTGAGAATAATTTCGGGGCCGCCGCCGGATGTGGGGTTGCTGCTTGTCGGAGCCACCGGAGTCCCCGTGTTGCCGCCGCTGAGATTAAGGATAATCGCGGGGCCGTTGCTGGGATCGGTACTGGGCGGGTTCGACGGTCCCGGTGGCGCGTTCTTGAACGTGCTTTGTAGCGCGCTGAAGGCCTGCTGGGCGCCAGCCAAGTCTCCCGATTGCAAAGCCTGTCCAACGGCTGTGAAATCCTGCTCGCGCTGGCTGAGGAAAAACGGATCGCCGCTTTTGAAGGGGCCGCTCTGTCCGAGCGAAACAATGTTGTTGTAGGCGGTCTGCGCGCTGGCCAGGTTGCCGGATGCGAGCGCTTGCCCGAGTTGTTGCTGATCGCTTCCCCGGGTTTGATAGTATTGGTTCAGTTGCTGGTACAGCGAGCTATTGGAAACGGCTGATGTCGACATGAGTCTCTCCTCAGAAATCGGTGATCTGACAAGCATCGCTGCTTAGCGCTTGCCATCCAAAGGCCAGATCGGCCTCCATAAAAATAAACTTTAGAAAAGGTTTCCCGATGAACCGTTTTTCTGGGAATTGATCTGGTCAAACGCTATTACCAATGGGCAGGGAGGAGTGGCGCAGACTATTTTTGCTGCCGGGGAAGTCGGGGGGGGTGAGCGTCACATTAATCTGCTTTCATTTCGATCTGTAGCGGAGGTAGGGCCGGCACATCTGGATGCTGGGGGTCTCGCCATACTACGTTAAAGCACTCGCCCTAACCATCGCCCATCCCCAGCAAATACCATCGCACCTTCTCTCCTTGCTTCATGTATAGGCCGGGAACATTGCCAAAGATGAAGCCGTTGATGGCGCAAAACTGTCCCGCGGGTTTACCTCCCATTTCGTCCGGCCTTGCAGGGTAGCCTTAGAGTCGGACTACTCTGATTTTTGCTCCGCAATCCATTTATCTGTACGGGCTTCCAGAAGGTCGAGAGGGAGCGTTCCACCGTTGAGCATCTCGTCGTGGAACTTGCGGATGTCGAATTTAGGGCCCAGTTCTTTCTGGGCACGAACGCGCAGTTCGCTGATCTTCAGTTGTCCGAGTTTGTAGCTGAGGGCTTGTGCGGGCCACGCGATATAACGGTCCGTCTCGGACTGAATCGTGGGCTCGTCCACGGCGCCGGACTTTCGCATGAAGTCCACGACTTGATCGCGCGTCCATCCCTTCGCGTGGATACCAGTGTCGACAACCAGACGTACGGCGCGGAAGAGCTCGGAGGACAGGCGACCGTAGTCAGAAACGGGATCCTGATAGAAGCCGACTTCTTTGCCGAGCTGCTCGGCGTACAGCGCCCAGCCCTCGATGTATGCGTTAAAACCCAGCCCATGCAGCCGGAATTTCGGCAATCCGGTGAGTTGCTGCTGGACGGATAGCTGCATGTGATGTCCGGGAACTCCTTCGTGGTAGGCGATGGCTTCATCATCAATGAGCGAGCGCTCGGCAAAGTTGGATGTGGCCACAACCACACGGCCCGGCCGCTTTCCGTCGGGAGTTCCGGTGACGTAATGGGTTGCCGCCGCCGCTTGGAAGGCGGGTATCGCTTCAACAGTGACTGGCGACTTGGGAAGAAGGGTGAAGATCTGCGGAAGTTTCGGCTCCATCTGCGAAATGTAGTGGCGGAAATCGTCGAGGATCTGATCGGCTGAAGTCGGAATGTATTTGGGATTCGTCTTTAAAGAGGCGCGGAACGAGGCGAGGTCGGCGAAGCCTTCCCTCTTGGCGATGGCAGTCATCTCGGCCTGGATGCGTTCCATCTCACGGAGGCCCAGTTGATGAATCTCCTCTGGCGACATGTGAGTGGTGGTTCGGCCGTAAATATCGTTTTCGTAGCGCTTCTCGCCATCGGCAAGAGAGGTAATCGAAAGAACGCTGCGGCCTTGCGGAGCGTATTCCGTGCGCAGGAATGCAGCAAAAGTTTTGTAGGCCGGGATAACGTCAGTATTGATGGCATCGGTGATCTGCTGGGTCAAACGTTTCTGGTCTTCAGCGGAAAGGCTAGCTGGATATTTTTTGGTCGGCAGGAGAAAAGGCTCGGAGTCGATGATTCCCTGACACTGCACGGGAAGCTTTTCGATAAGAAAACGCACGGGCATCAACTTGTCTCTCATGCCGGCGCGAAGCACTTCCGTGGTCTGGCTCAGGACGCGCGGAATCTGGTGGAGACGCGAAATGTAATCCTCGTAGTGCTTGACGGAATCGAACGGAACGGAAAGCGGGAGATCGGCCAGGCTGGTATGGACGCCATTCTGCTGATTGATGGGCATCTCATATTCTTTGAGATCGAAATCGGCGATGCGTTGCTGCAGCACGCGGATGAGCAGGTCGTGAGAGAGCTGATCCTGATCGGAAAAGCCCAAAGTGGGGATGGCGTCGAGCCGGGCAAGGAATTCCTGATTGGTCTTATTGCCCTGAAAGATAGCATCGAGCGAGTGCTCGGCGAGCTTGTCGTTATAGCGATAGTCGCCGTAGGAAGTGGCTCGCTCCGGAAAGTTGCGCAGGTCGGATTCATATTGCTCGTCGAAAAGGGTGTTCTGAGCGGACACTCGATCAGCAACCGGTTTGAGTTCCTGCGCATTCAGGTTCTGGGCGGAGACAAACGTAGAGGCGGCGGCAAGAAAAAACAGGCTCTGGAGTAGGCTCATATCGTAGGCAGAGTACCAGAGAAATAAGACGGACGCGCGAAGAAATAGGCGCGACCCTACGCGACCCTAATGTCGGCATTGCGCATGTCTTCCTCACGCCACTGTCTCACGGCCACTGTCCAGTTAAAGTCCTTCGTCGAGGTGTGAGATTGTTTGGTAGTGGCTCAGATTGAATTCATTCTCCTACGAGGCCGTCATCCCGAAACGCGGCGCACTTCAGCCGCGTGAGGGATCTCCCATAGATACGGCCAGTGGGAGATCCTTCGTTCCGCCTGAAAAACGGCTGCACTCAGGATGACCCCGAACTATAGGCCGAAAAATTCAAATTGAGCCACTACCGATTGTTTGGACTGGTAGAAAGTCGTATAAACTGACTGCGAAAAACTGATTGGAGACTCATGGATGTGCACTTAGTGGACGGGACCTATGAATTGTTCCGGCATTTTTTTGCCGTGCCGTCTGCAACAGATGAGCACGGCCAGGAAATCGGAGCAGTGCGTGGGGTTCTGACTTCCGTTTTGTCCATGATCGAAAGCGGTGCGACTTATCTCGGGGTTGCCACTGATCACATGGTCGAATCATTCCGAAACGATCTATATCCCGGGTATAAAACCAGCGAAGGTGTTCCGCCAGAGTTGCTCTCGCAGTTCCCGATTCTCGAGGAAGCGCTCACGGCGATGGGAGTGGTGGTGTGGCCCATGGTCTACTACGAGGCGGATGACGCGCTGGCCTCCGCCGCCGCAAAGGCCGCACAAGATGATCGCGTGACGCAGGTGTTCATCTGTACGCCCGACAAAGATCTGAGTCAGTGCGTGGTGGGCTCGCGAGTGGTTCAATTGGACCGCAGGCGCGACATCTTGCGCGATGAAGCCGGTGTCGTGGCTAAGTTCGGAGTAAAGCCTCAATCGATTCCGGACTACCTGGCTGTGGTCGGCGACAGCGCCGATGGCTTCCCAGGGTTGTCTGGATGGGGAGCAAAGGCAGCGGCGCTTACCTTATCTCAGTATCCCCACCTTGAAGACATCCCCAAAGATTGGCAAGTATGGCATCCGTCAATCCGGAGGGCTCGCGTGCTCTCCGAATCGTTATTCAACACATGGAACGACGCCCTGTTGTTCCGCACCCTGGCAACCCTCCGATTGGATGTCCCCGTCTTTGATACAGTCGAGGACCTTCGCTGGAAGGGAGCGGGGTCGAATTTTGAGGGATACTGCCAGCGAATGAAGGCCCGAGATCTGCTTCGCCGCGTCACGTCGGCAGCATCGACGAGACGCCAGGATTTGCAGGCCGCTCCAAGATCAGTCTGATTGTTTTCGGCTGGCTGGCGGAACGATTCCATTCATTCGCAGGTACTCCACCATCTGGCCGTAATGATCAAAGGCGTGGGCGACGGCAAAGGTAGCCAAGTGCAGGCGGGCCGACTTGCTGCCCTCCGCCGTCTGCAACATGTTCGTTGCAGTCAACGTAGACGCGGCCTTGTGACCGAGGGCAAAAGAATCCTTCAGGAACTTAATGATGTCGGCTTTCGTCTTCAACTTTTCAGGACCCTTCCCGTCGTTGAAATCTGCCGGGAGCGGCGTATCGCCCGTAATCGCCGAATATAAGAAATCGTTGGAAGCAGCGACATGCTTGACCTGCAAAGCAAACGTGCGCACGCCTTTGTAGTCGCTCCCTGGAATGTTCAAACTCTCCGGAGAGAAGTTGAATTTATCTTCCGGCATGGCTTCGGCAGCATCCACAATTTGCTTTTCGATGGTGCTGATTTCGCGGTCCACGTTTGAAGCTATGGTGGGCGGCTGCGGCAACTGTTGCGCCTGAGGCGCGTTCGTGGCTGCGGCGTCCTTTGCGCCTTTTCCCAAGGCAGCTACGGTAAAGACGAGCGCCGCCAACAGTAAGAAGGGTAGCGTTGGTTTCATTCCAGTGACTCCTTTCATTTGCTTGGACCGAAGAAACTCTAGAAAGTCAACCTTGGACGAAATCTGTTTCGCCGTAGTCCCGAACAGATCTCAGCGGATCATCCTTCACGCAAAGCCACAATGGGATTTATCCTGGCTGCCCGGCGCGCCGGAAAATAGCTGGCCAGAAGTGCGACTGCAAGCAAAAGCAAAGGCACGACCAGAAACACAGACGGATCATGCGGACGCACTTCATAAAGCACACTAGCCATCATCGACGCGGTGGATGCAGACAAGACCACGCCGGCCACAATTCCGACAGTTGCGAGCACGGCACCCTTTTGTAGAAACAGTTTCAGGACATCGTCGCGTCTGGCTCCCAAAGCCATGCGAAGTCCGATCTCGCGCGATCTTTGGCCGACCATATAAGCCAGCAAGCCATAAATTCCGATGGAAGCCAGAAGCAGCGCCAGCCCGGCGAATCCGCTGACCAGATCAGCAGAAAAACGGCGGGGAGCGACCGAGGCATCGAGCACATCGTTCATGGAAGAAACATTGAAGACCGGCAAGCCGGAATCAATGCTTTGGATTTCATGACGAATCTGTGGCTCGAGAACGGTTGCCGGCAAGGCCGTCCGTAAAACAACGCTGAGCCCTCTATCCGTGCTTTGATACATCGAAACGTAGATATGAGGAATACCGTCGATGTCGAGGCCGTCACTCTTGATGTCCCTAATAATGCCGACGACGGTCATCCACGGCTGTTTTGGATCTTGTCCGAATCGAAGCCGGTGGCCAAGCGGATCACGATCTGCCCAGTAACGGCGAGCGGTGGTTTCATCAATGATGGCCACGGGTTGCTTGCCTTCTTCATCGCCTTCAGTAAAAGAACGGCCGCGCAACAGTGGAGCCTGCATCACCTTAAAATAATCAGGACTTATCCGAATTCTCTCGGCGCGCAGATCCTGAGAGGACTCGACCGGATGGTCCTCAATGGCCAGGGCATCAATCGCTTGTGCATCATTAACACTCAGATTGGTGGTGGGTAGATCTGAGGTGAGCGCGGCCAGGTCGACTCCCGGAATAGCCCTCATGCGCCGCAGTAACTCGCGATTAAAAATAATTTTCGGGGGATTGCCGAGATAAGGATCTGCCTTCGGATCATTTGGAATCGGAAGCCAAACGTTGGCTGCAATGACGTGGCTGGGGTTGAACCCCGGATTTTCCTGCAGCAGATCGTGCAGAGTACGCAGCAGCAAGCCGGCTCCAACCATCAGCATCACTGCAAATGCCAGTTCAGAGACGATCAGAACATCCCGCAGGCGCCCGGTCTTCGTGCTGTAGCCGGAGCCTCGACCGCCCTCGCGAATTGCTGAAGAGAGCGCGACTTTCGCCGAGTGAAGCGCCGGGGCAAGTCCAAAAACCAGGCCGGTGAGAATCGAAATCAGCAAAGCAAACGCCAGCACCACCCAATCAATTCTTACCTCGCTGAGCCGGGGAATGTTCGATGGCACAAAGCGCAGAATGAAACCCATGGTGCCAACTGCAGTCATAACCCCTGCCAACCCACCGATAACCGAGAGAAGCACGGACTCGGTCAACATCTGGCGAATCATCCGGCCCCGGGTCGCACCCAAAGCCAGCCGCACCGCCATTTCTTGTTCTCGTCCCGAAGCGCGCGCCAGCAGGAGATTGGCAATGTTCAACGACACGATGAAAACGATCAGGATCACTGCGCCCTGTAACACCAGCAGCATGGGACGAACGTTGCCCACCAAAGTTTCCTGCAACGGTTTAATTTCGATCGTCCATTTGGATTGCGCCGGATAATCCGTTGGAAAGTCGTGGCGCAATTGATTCGCCATGGCAGTGAGGCGCGCCTGCGCCTGCCCCAAAGTTATTCCTGGCTTGAGACGCCCGAGTGCCGCGGGCATAAAGCGCGTACCGCGCGATGGCGTCGGAACGGGATCGGCGCTGAATCCGGCGGTTAGAAATACTTCCACATTCCCGGAAACGGTTGGTCCAGGATGGCGAAATTCGGGCGGGAGAACACCGACGATGGTATAGGGATCGTTGTCGAGGTGAAGGGTGCGACCCAGAACATCGGGATCAGCGCCGTAGGACCGTCGCCATAGGCCATCACTGATTACGGCTGCGGGGGCGAAACCGAGCGCGAAGTCCTGGGGACCGAACAATCGTCCAATTTGCGGAGTCGCGCCCAGCATCGAAAAGTAGTTGGGATGGGAAACGACAAACTCGAGGCGCTCCGGATGGCTGGCGCCCGTCAGATTCACGCTACCACCGCCGATTGTGCTCACGTCGTCAAATACGCCGGCTCGATCTCTGAGGTCTTCGAGTTCGGGCACCGAAAACAGAACGTCCCGCATTCCTATCCCTGGGTTATTGAAGAATATTCTTACCAATCGGTCAGGATTGCGGTACGGAAGAGAGCGTAGCAACACGGCATTCACGATGCTGAAAATCGCTGTATTCGCTCCGACTCCCAGAGCCAGAGTCAGGACCGCCACCACCGTAAATGTGGGCTTCTTGCGCAGTGTGCGCAAACCGAAACGAACATCCTGCAAGACGCTCTCGACCACTGCCCCAAATCTTGGCAGACCACGAGCCTCACGATGATGCTGTTTGGCCTGCTCCAAACCGCCGAAGCGGATCATTGCGGAGCGCCGTGCTTCTTCTGCCGGCATGCCCCGCTTCAGGTTTTCTTCGATCGCAAGCTCGATATGAGCTGCCATCTCGGCTTCCAGCTCTCGATCCACATGCGCGTTGGCGAAAGAAGATCGCAGCCGATGGACAAATTGTTGTAGCCACGCAATCATTTCCTGCCGCCTTCCTCCAGGGCCAGCACCCTGCTCATCACACTGGACAGCCGCTCCCAGTAAACTGCGTCCGCGGCGAGCTGTTTGCGCCCTTTTTTTGTAATCGAATAAAACTTGGCCTTGCGATTATTGTCGGAGGTGCCCCACTGGGCAGAGATCCATCCTCGCTCTTGCAGCCTCACCAGAGAGGCATAAATCGTGCCCTGATTCAGAAGGATTTCTTCGCCACTCACCTGCTCAATCCGCCGGGCGATGCCATAGCCATGCAACGCTCCCATGGCCGCTAGAGTTTGCAGCACCATCAGGTCCAAAGTTCCTTGCAATAGATCAAGTTTCGGTTCGGGCATCCGCTCTCCTGTGTTAATCCCACATCAGCATGCCACACCTTCTGTGGAAAGGCAACAGGAGAATTTTTGGCCTGTTCTTACGATGGCAAGAAAATATGGCGGGGAGTCTCTGGCGCCGCATCCGTGTATTGAGGAACGGTTCCGTCCAAAGATCAAAGACGCGAATCGTTTCGACCTGCCAGGGCGTCAGTCCGCACAGTGGCAGGCGGATCGCTGCAGCGTTTTTCGTTCTGGACGCTGGCACGAACGTGGAAGAGCGGCCCTTTGAGGGCCGCGTGGGTCGCGCGCAATCGAGTCGGCTTTAGCCGCGGTGGTCGTCTTCTTATGCGGTCCCAACGAACCCGTCCACGGGGGCTGAAGCCTGGTTTCTTTTGGGGTACTTTACGCGGCGCTTAAGTCGCCGCTCTTCCACGGTGCTGCGAGCGTCCTTCTCCCACGACGGTGCGCGAGCTTGTGCTGGAAGAGGGGCCCTTCGAGGGCCGCGTATGTCGCGTTTCTCTGCGTGGAGATCGCTGACAGCGTTTTTCGTTCTGGACGCTGGTACGGCCGCGACCTGGTGACCGGATCCGAAAATGCAATTAATGCCGAAAGACCGGCTATTGACGAACAGCGCTGGAATTCGCTGTCTTCGCTTCGAGCTGCTGAGCTTCGAGCCGCTGGATTGTCGCCCGGAGCCAGGCGCCCAGCGCATCCTCAATCTCCTGTTGCGTCCCGGTGCGGTACAAAGACTCGAGAGTTTCTCCGCCCGGTTTCAACGGGATATGAATACAAGGGGTTTGTTCCTTCCGCGCGTTCTCCGGGACGAATTGCATCAAGAGGCATTCGCTGCACGGCTCGCGGTCTTTTGAGTTAAAGTTCATGCAGGTCGGGGAATCCTCGAAAATAAAGCGTGCCCGCCAGGATTCGCGCGGCAATCTTCCATAACCGCCTTGCTCGAGGAACTCCAGTTCGAACTTCAGCACATCCAGCAGGTCGCGATTATCGGTCGGCATAGACTCATCCTCACCGTTAGTGTGGTCCTGCGCGGAAGGTGACGCCGTGACCGGCATCACAGTCTGCCGTGAGGGCCATCACGCCTCCGCACGATTCGATTCTGGCGGATACTCTTTTGAAAAGAATCGCGTACCGACAGCTGTGACCTGGGTCACAGAACCTCATCTCTCAAAAAGTTCAATATTGCAACATCTTTGGATGTATTCTCGTTGCGATGTTGCAACCAAATTTCGACTGGAGCTTGTAAGGTTATGAAAATTGACTTCAAAGTGTTTACTCCTGCAACAGTATTGACTGTTCTTCTAAGCCTTTCGTTACCGGCGGGCGCACAAGACGCATCAGCTCTCTACAAATCAAAATGTGCCGGCTGCCATGGTGCTGACGGTACCGGGTCGGCGATGGGGAAGAAATTGGGCGCCCATGACTTCACAACTGCCGACGTGCAGAAAATGTCGGACGCAGAGCTCACAGATATCATCACCAACGGCAAGAACAAAATGCCGAAGTACGGGTCTCTAAAGCCGGAAGAAATTAAGGGACTGGTGGCTTACATCCGCACACTGAAGAAATAGTCCCCCGTTACTGTTAGCGTGGTTCTTCAAGAGATTGTTACAGGCGGCAGATTGCCCGCGGCACGGGTGGAGTGTGCTCACACCGCGGACCATGAGAACTTAAGAGTCTAAGACACTAAAAGGGAGCAATGGTTTCAAATGAATCTGCGAGAGCGCATCCGAGACTGGTCGCAGCCAATCTACTTCCTGGGACAAAATCCCATCACGCTTACCGGCACCGTGATCACGACGAGCACCGCGCTTACCACCATCGCCTTCTGGTTCTATGAGATTTTCCTCCCAGGGCCACCGCATCCTTATATCGGCCTTCTCGTCTTTCTGATCCTCCCTGGCATTTTTGTACTTGGCCTGCTCTTGATTCCCCTTGGTATCTGGCTCAAGCAGCGAAGGATGCTCGGGAGCGGAACACTGCCGGAAGTCTACCCAGCGATCGACTTGGGGCTGCCCGTGGTGCGGCGCACTGTGGAGTGGGTCGCCTTTGCTACCATGGTCAATCTTTTGATCACTGGGACGGCATCGTACCGCGGCGTGCAGTACATGGATTCGACGAGTTTCTGTGGGACGACTTGTCACACCGTGATGGCCCCTGAATACGCGGCCTATCAGAATTCTCCGCACTCGCGTGTGGAATGCGTCGAGTGCCATATTGGGCCCGGAGCGGGATGGTTTGTGCGGTCGAAGCTCTCCGGTTTGCGGCAGGTCGCTGCGGTAACCTTCCACACCTATTCGCGGCCTATTCCTTCGCCCGTAAAGTACCTTCGCCCCGCACGTGAAACCTGTGAGCAGTGTCACTGGCCACAGCGCTTTACGGGCGACAAGTTCCTGGTGAATACCAGCTACAAGGACGACGAAAAAAACACGCCCCAGACCGATGTGCTGCTCCTGAAAGTAGGAGGACGCACTTGGCAGGGTTCGGTCGGCATCCACGGGCACCACCTCGCTGACACAACGCGCATCCGCTACATCTCAACCGACGCCGAGCGGCAGACGATCCCGGTCGTGTATTACACCGACGATCAGGGGAAGACCACCGAATTCATTTCCACTGACGCAAAGCCCACCCAACAGCAGTTGGACAAGGGAGAACATCGCACGATGGATTGTGTGGATTGCCACAACCGGCCCACGCACGAATTCGACTTGCCCGAAAACGCAGTCGACAAGCAAATGTCTCTCGGGCGCATCAGCCCAGACCTGCCCTATATCAAGAAGAAGGCGGTTGAGGTTCTCAAAGTTAATTATCCTTCCCGCGACGTAGCGCGGCAGACGATCGCCGCCGAACTGAACAACTTTTATCGCACGAATTACCCGCAGATCTATCAGACACGGCGAACGCTGGTGCAGCAAGCCGGCGATGAGGTAGCGGCGATCTATCTGCGCAACATCTTCCCTGACATGCGTGTAACTTGGGGAGTTCATCCGAACAATCTCGGGCACAACGATTCTCCGGGTTGCTTCCGCTGCCATGACGGCAGCCACACCAGTGCCGACGGCCAGACCATCACCAACGACTGTTCGGCGTGTCACGAGGTCTTGGCTGCGGGAGAAGAAAATCCGAAGGTGCTGACCGATCTGGGAATGAAGTGAGCCTCGGGATCAAACGGATCCGGGAGCCTGCTGAGACTTCTGGCTGCAATCTTGCACGGCATAATTAGGCCGACGTAACAAAGTCGCCGATCGTACCTTCGACTCATGGTCTTTCGCGTGCGTAGCTTACAAGCAAATGTGATATGAATCACGGAACTTTCGCCTCAAAGCCTTCAAGATTGCTAAGGATAGACAGGTTTCGAACTGGGAGTCTGGGATTGCGTAGAAGAATACGACACAGGGTGGACGCGGGAGGAAGGCTCGGTCTTGTCTTTTTGATCTTGCTTTTCCTGGCCGGTCTTCTGTCAGTCTCAGCGTCCGCGCACGCCCGCGCCAGGGCACAAGCGAAGTCGCCCCAACCCCTCAAGCAGGATGAAAGCTGCCTCGCCTGCCACGGCCAGCCGGGAATGACATCGGGCAGCGGCAAAAGCATCTCGATTGACCCCGCGAAGCACGCGGCCAGCGTCCACGGCATTTTGGGCTGCGTTGACTGTCACACCAGCATCAAGGACTATCCGCACCCCGCCAAAGTGGCAAAAGTAAAATGCGCGACTTGCCACGCCGACGAGGCGTCCCATCTACTGAATAGCGTTCATACCGCGCTCGGCGACGCAGCGTGCGAATCTTGCCACGGCAATCACCACGAAGTGGCGCCTGCGGCCCAATTGGCGCCGGCAAAGTGCGCACAGTGCCACAACGATGAGGTGAAGGAGTTCCGGCAAAGTATCCACGGACAGGCGGCTGCCGCAGGTGATCCGGACGCACCAAGTTGCATGTCCTGCCATGGGCCGGTGCATCAGATTCAGACCTCGAGCGATGCGGCCTCAACCGTGGCCAAGAAGAACCTTCCTGACACGTGTGCGGCTTGTCACAGCAACCAGCAGTTCCTCGCGCGCCACAAGATTCCATTCGCGCATCCCGTGGAACTCTATCGGCAAAGCGTGCATGGGCGTGCCGTGGCGGATGGCGACGGGGCTGCGGCAACTTGCTCGGATTGTCACGGGAGCCACGGAATCCTGCCCTCGCAAGATGCGCGCTCCAGGGTCAACCACTTCAACATCCCGGTGACGTGTGGACAGTGCCACGCCGATATTGCCAAGACGTATCTCGCAAGCGTGCACGGACAAGCCATGAAAGCCGGCGAACAGGGGGCACCGGTGTGCAGCGATTGCCACGGGGAGCACTTGATTCTGGCGCCGAAAGAGCAGGGCTCGCTGGTGAATGCCTCCCGGGTGTCGATGACCACCTGCGGGCGATGCCATAGCGATGAGCGGCTGGCGCTGCGCTACAATCTGCCCCCTGATCGTGTGCCGTCCTTCGCCGACAGCTACCACGGCCTTGCCTTGCGCGGCGGATCCCAGATTGTTGCCAACTGCGCTTCCTGCCACGGGGTGCACAACATCTTTCGCTCGACCGATCCGCGCTCCACGGTGAATGCTGCGAACCTTTCGAAAACGTGCGGAAATTGCCATGCTGGCGCAGGTGACCATTTCGTCATCGGATCGGTGCACGTGCGAACTACCACTGGCCCCGCGCATCCAGTGGTCAAATGGATCCGTTGGACTTATTTGGCCCTGATTCCGCTGACTCTTGGTTTCATGATCGTACATAACCTGCTGGACTTTCTGGCCAAGCTTATCCGCCGGCACCCACGGCACGAAACCGGCGCACAAGTTTCCCGCATGAATCGAAACTTCCGCATTGCCCACTGGGGCGTGATCCTTAGCTTCCCGACGCTGGTTTTTACGGGATTCGCGCTGAAGTATCCGGAGGCATGGTGGGCGCGGCCGTTGCTGCTCTGGGAGGGTCACCTCGCGTTTCGCGGCATCGTGCATCGCACTGCGGCGGTGGTGCTCGTCGCAGCCACCGTCTACCATGTGATTCACCTCGCGGTAGTTCGGCGGGACCGGATGTTCCTGAAAGCGATGCTGCCGGAATTCAAAGACGCGACGGATTTAGTGCAGGTGCTGCTGTACAACCTGGGACTGACGAAAATCGAACCGCGTTTCGCGAAATTCAACTACGCGGAGAAGGTGGAATATTGGGCGTTTATGTGGGGCACGGTGGTGATGACGGTCTCCGGATGTCTGCTGTGGTTCAATAACTTCACGCTGCACTATTTCCCTAAGTGGGTGTCGGACGCGGCCACAGCGGTGCATTATTACGAGGCGCTGCTCGCCACCTTCTCCATCCTGCTGTGGCACTTCTACATGGTGATGTTCGACCCTCTGGTTTACCCGATGGATACCGCCTGGCTCAATGGCAAGGTTCCGGCCGATCATTACCGACATTCCCGCCCGGCGTATTACCGAGCCTTGGAACGAGCTCACTTGGTCGAGTTGCCCACCGACCCTGCCGATAGCGGCGAGGAGCAGAGTGCTGCCGAAACTCCAACCGTTGACCCGTCAGCGATGGCCGATAAGTCGGTAGAAAGTACCAAATCCTAAGCTTCTGATCCAGGTGTATAAAAGTGCCTGCACAAGCCGTAGCCAGTTCGGCCACACGGAGAGACGAACGCGAGTTGCGCGATGCCCGCTTCGCCATGTGTCTCTCCCTGGCTCTTGGTTTGGCAATGTTGATCGGCAAGACCACAGTCTATTTCATGACGCATTCGGCCGCGATTTTTTCCGATGCCGCCGAATCGGTCGTCCACGTGATCGCGGTGGGCTTTGCTAGTTTTAGTCTTCGGCTCAGCGCAAGATCGGCATCCCCTCAATTCCTCTACGGTTACGAACGGATCACGTTCTTCTCCGCTGGATTTGAGGGAGCCATGATTATCGTGGCCGCGATCGCCATTCTCTACGAGTCGATCCGGAAGTGGATTGCAGGGCTACAGCTGGAACACCTCGGAGCGGGCGCATTGCTGATCCTGATCGCTGGACTAGTTAATGCGGGTCTCGGCTACTACCTCGTGCGGACGGGCCGGTGCACGAATTCACTCATTCTCGAAGCCGACGGCAAACACGTTTTGACCGATAGCTGGACCAGCTTTGGCGTCGTCGCAGGGTTGGGGCTGGTACTACTGACGCACTGGAAACCGTTCGATCCTCTGGTGGCCATCTTTGTCGCCCTCAATATCCTGTGGTCGGGAGGCCGCTTAGTCTGGCATTCGGCAGTCGGACTGATGGATTATTCTGATCCGAAAGCCGGCCGGAAAATTCGGGATAAACTGGATGCCCTTTGCTCGGAACTCAGCGTTCAATATCATGGCGTGCGCTTCCGAACCACCGGATACCGCCAGATCATCGAAGTACACTTGTTGTTTCCGCGCATGACATCGGTTAGCGAAGCCCACCGCTTGGCAACAATTCTGGAAGAACGCCTGCCGACCGACCTGGGAGTGCCCGCCGAGGTCATCACTCACCTGGAGTGCTTGGAAGACCATGCCGATGTTCACCACGATCAACACTACACCGGAAAACCGGAATAGTCTCCACGCGATGCCAGGAAACGGTAAATCGCTGTCGCATCAGAGCAGTCTTCTTCTACGCCGTAATAAGTGACTCCAACGCAACGCGATTGGGGATCACTAAGGTAGAACCGCTCTGCTGGATAAGACGCTGCTTCTTGAAACCTGCGAAGAGCCGGCTGACGGTCTCTCGCGAAGTACCGATCATCTGCCCGATCTCTTCATGAGTCAAGGCCAGCTTTACTTGGCTGGGGTTCTTCGCCGCAATGTTCTGATCGAGCCATCCCACCATCAGCCGGGCCAGTTTTTCGGTGGCCGAGTCAGAAAGAATAAGGTCACGGATCTCGCGGCAGGTGGAGGCATAGTCCGCGCTGATATGCTGGGTCACCCACAGGGCAAGTTCGCCGTGGAGGCGCATGAGGCGCAGCAAATCGCACTGCCGCAGGAAGCTGATCTCACTTGGCTCCTGAGTTTCAGCCGTAGCTTCATACGAGCGCCCGGAAACTACCGCGGCCACTCCCAACGGGCACCCAGGTTCGACCATTCGCAGAATCAGCGTTCTGCCGTCGCTGCCACAAATGGAGAGCTTTACCCGGCCCCGGCGCACGATAAATACTCCCCGGGGAGCTTGCCCTTCCGCGAACAGTACCGCGCCCGTGGGGTAGGTGGTGGTGATGGCTTCCTGTTCCAAGGTGTGGGCTACGACTGGGGGAAGATCGCAAAAGGTCTTGTCGGCTAGTGCCGCTTTCTGAATGTTATTTATGATATGTGTGGCCATATTGCCTCCCGTCTCACAGCCTTACATGGGCAAGTCCCTCACCATTCTCGACGCGCTCGGGGTCGGATTTGCGAATATACATTAAGTGCAACAAAACAAACGGTTTAACATTATTTTCCCGAAACCAGCGATGCCTGCGGCCCTATCCTCGGCCGGGTTGAACTGCGTCCTTTCCCACAGCGTTGTGTGATCTCCATCACCGGTTGACTGGTTGTAGAGCACGAATCCTTGGTCGGATCAAGCATCTGCCCTCGCTTATCCCAAGGTCGTGTGGATCGTATTCAGCAGGGCCGTCCTGCTAAAAGGCTTTTCGAGGAGGGTCACGCCCGGCTTCAACACCTCGCGATTCGCCATGAGTTCGCCGGTGTAACCCGACATGTATACGATTTTCAACTCCGGATGGGAGGCGCTCAGGCGTTCCGCCAGCTCCGGGCCGCTCATATGCCGCATCACCACGTCCGTAAGCAACAGGTCAATCGGACTGGGATGAGACGCCAGCCATTCGAGTGCAGACTTGCCGTCATCCGCTTCGACCACCGTATAGCCGTGTTCCTGCAGGAGTTGCCGGGTCAAGCCGCGCATGATTTCATCATCCTCCACGAGCAGGACCGTAGTTCCCTGCCGTTTCGGGCTGATCGCTTCGACTTCCTGTTTGGACGGGACGCCTATCTTGTGCTCCGCGCTGGGGAGATAGATCTTGAACGTCGTCCCCTGTCCCAGTTCGCTGTAGACGAGGATCTGCCCCGCGCTCTGTTTGACGATGCCATACACCGTGGCCAGGCCCAACCCGGTTCCTTTACCCGCTTCCTTAGTAGTGAAAAAGGGCTCGAAGATGCGCGATACCGTCGCCTCGTCCATGCCGGTGCCGGTATCACTCACCGCAAGCAGGACATATTTCCCAGCTGCCATGGCTTGATGCTGTTCGGCAAAATCCTCGTCAAACTTCACGGTGCCGGTCTCGAGAATAAACTTGCCGCCACGGGGCATGGCATCGCGCGCGTTCACTGCGAGGTTGACCACGATCTGGTCGAGTTGGCCGGGGTCCGCCTCCACCACGGCCGCGGGCGATCGTGGAACGATTAGAATCTCAACATCGTCCCCCAGCAGTGGGCGCAGCAGTTTGCTGATCTCCCGCAAGCGTTCGTTCAGATCGAGGAGGCGAGGCTGGATGGCGGACGTCCGGCTGAAGGCCAGCATTTGCTTGGTCAATGCCGTGCCTCGCTCAATCGCTTTCCTGATGTTTTCAACGTAGACCGAAGTCTCGGCGGCGGGATCGATGCGGTCGCGCAGGAATTCCGTGCAAGCGTTAATGATGCCGAGGATATTGTTAAAGTCGTGTGCCACCCCGCCTGCCAGACGGCCGATCGCTTCCATCTTCTGGGCTTGACGAAGCTGGCCCTCAGCCTTTTTCTGGCCCGTGATGTCGCGCGCAATTGCCGATGCTCCAACGATCTCACCAATGGCATTGCGCAGGGGAGACACAGAAATGGACATATCCAGGCGGCGTCCATCTTTGGTCTTCCGCACAGATTCGTAATGCTCGATGCTTCCTCCGCCAGCGATCTTCTCGAGAATCTCCGAGAGTTCGTCCGGACGGTCATCCGGCGTGAGCATGGATATGCTCTTTCCGATGACCTCTTCGGGAGTGTATCCATAGATACGCTCCGCACCCCGGTTCCAACTCGTAATGGTTCCGCTCAGATCTTTGCTGAGAATGGCGTCTTCGGACGAGTCAATGATAGAGGCCAGCTTCGACCTGTAGTCCCCTAGCTGTTCGGCCGTTCTCCGATACAGTTCTTCATTCGCCCTGCGCAGTTCCTCCGCGATTCTCTTGCGGTCCGTAATGTCGCGGATGGCGCTCAGCACGAACTGTCCCTTCTCCGTGGAGACGGGACTCAGACTGATTTCCACGGGAAATTCCGAACCATTGCGCCGCCTTCCGGACAGTTCCAGCTCTGCCCCCATCCGGCGCGTCTTCGGCGTTCGCGCGAAGGTTTCGCGATGATGGTGGTGCTGCTGACGATAGCTTTCCGGAACCAGCATCTCGACCTTCTGTCCAATCAATTCGTCGCGCTCGTAGCCAAATAGCTCTTGTGCCTGGGAATTTACTTGCACGATGGTTCCGCTGTGGTCAACGGCGATGATGGCATCCGGCAGGGTCTCCAACAGGTCCGTGGAAAAGAGAGCGTCAGCCATGGTGATGACCGATACTGAGGAAACCGGCTTGCCGAGATTGGAGTGAGGCGGCAACATACACAACTCCACAGTTTCAAACTATCGGTACATAAAATTTAGTCCGAACATGCATGCCTGTAAAGACGCCGGCGAAATGGGGTACACTCGGGGTGCAAAAGAGGAGATCATGGATGAAAGGCAATTCAAAAGTAATCAAAGAATTGAATGATGCGCTGCGAGAAGAATTGACCGCGATCAACCAGTATTTTCTGCACGCGGAGATGTGCGAAAACTGGGGCTACAAGAAGCTCGCCGACTACATCAAGAAGCAATCCATCGATGAGATGAAGCACGCCGAAGTGCTGATCGAGAGGGTGTTGTTTCTCGACGGAACCCCTTCCATGGAACCCCTGAAGCTGACGGTTGGCGGAACCGTGCTCCATATGATTGAGAGCGACCTGGCGCTTGAGCTTGGGGCGGTGAAGCAGTACAACGCCGCGGTGCAGATCGCAACCGAGGAGAAAGACAACGGCAGCCGCGACCTGCTGGTCAAGCTGCTGAAAGATGAAGAGGAGCATGTGGACTGGCTTGAGGCTCAACTTCACCAGATCAAAGAAGTGGGCTACGAGCGCTACCTTTCCTTGCAGACGGGCAGCTTCGAGGAGAAGTCGTAGTCGCCGGTTCAAGCGCTCTTGAACCAATCCAACAATTCGGGCTTCATGGGAATCGCTCGCTCGGACAATGACGAGAGAATATGTGACTTACTGCACCGCACTGAGAGTCATTTGTCACTGAATCAAAAAGCAATTCGTGCTAGGGTTTGCTCCAGCCTGAGCTCCCGGCATTCGGGAAACATCCTCAACACACCGAGGGCCCCCGCTAGAACCTGTTGTTATCCCTGATAACGAAAAGGAGCACTCCCATGTTTGCACGTATTCTCGATTACGAAGTGAAACTGGAAAAGAAAGAAGAGTTCGTGAAGGTCATCAAGAACGAAGTCCTGCCCATCCTCCAGAAGCAGACCGGCTTCCAGGAGGTTCTGCCCTTTTTCCCCGAGAAGATGAAAGATGAGAGGGTATACACCATCAGCCTCTGGACGACCAAGGCGGATGCCGAGCGCTATGAGAGAGAGTTCTATCCCAAGGTGCTGGACATCCTGAAGCCATTCCTGACCACACCGGTGAAGGTGAACTATTACAAACTCGAGACCACACTCTGCGAGCACTTCGTCGAGGCGCTGGCCGCCTGAGACAAAGAACAAACAACGTTAAGCTGAAACCCCAGGGCAAGGGCTCTGGGGTTTGGCGTTCTTGTAAGCCTGCGCAGCCTCGCCACTTTCACCTTCTCCGCGGCGCACCTCAGTTCATGTTTCGCCATTTCTGAGTTAGTCCAATCTAAGCAGACCGCTCGCTAGGTGCTCAGCTGAGTGATCTCTAGGCAGCAGGATTGTTGTTTGTCTCCGCCGAACTTCCGTAACCACTATTCAAATACGAACGGGCTCAACTTTTCGCGCAATCTGTCGATGACAACCGTAGCCCCATTCTCTACTTATGTTCAACTTTCTGGGAACCATGCTCCGGCACCAGTGGCTCAGGCGTTTGCTCTTGCCCCTGCTTCTAGTCACAACGATTTGCGCCAACCGCCTTCTTTTCGCTCTATCCACTGCAAGCGATTCCCAGGAATCGTCGAATCTCACCTACCACAGCTCTGTTTCTGAAGTACGTCTCGTGTTTTTCGCCACCGACGAACACAATCGTCCCGTTGAAGCGCTTCAGCAGGACGACGTTGCGGTGATCGACAATGAGACGGTGATTCGAGACTTCCGCTCCTTCGGCCCGGCTGCCTTGGTCAAACTCGACGTCACGGTGCTGATGGATTTCAGTGAATCCGTCCTGCCGCAGCTTCAACAGGAGATCACGAATGTTCTACAACTGATTGCGCAGTGGCCGTGGAATCCCACGGACAATGTATCGGTTCTGTCATTCAGCGGTACGGAAGTACACCTCCTCTGCACGGGAGATTGTCGCAGTTGGTTTACTGCCGATCGGGTTGCGTCCTCAGCCAGAGGGGGCCCGACACCGCTCTTTGATGCTATTGACACTGCGCGTAACCTTCTCAACCAGCGCGCTGGGCAGCCAGAGGTTTGGCCGGTCATCATCCTCTTTTCCGATGGTGACGATACGATCAGCAAAGCATCATTGCGCGAGGTGTTGGAAAAAATACTGGCAAACGGCGTGCAAGTTTATGCCATCGACGTTAACAATCCGGAGCAACCGTCAAACGGAACCGCAACGCTCCAAAAGATTGCCGACGACTCCGGCGGCCGCCGTATCCGTCTCGGCGAAGGCGCGCTCAGGATCCTCAACGACGTGATCGCTGATTTGCATTCCGCCCGCGTGGTGACGTACGTGCTGCCGGAGTCTAACTCAGATTTCCATTCGATTCGCATGCTCCCCACCCGCGATCTCAGTTTGCAATTCCGCAGCCGCCGCGGCTACTACATCACACGGCCAACGCTCATTAGGAGGACGGTCCCATGAAACGGTCACTTTCGCTGGTTTTCTTGTTCTGCAGTCTGCCGGGTTTGCCGGCCGCGCAAATTTCAATCTATCAGCACGGTACAGTGGTGAGGATGCACATGGGCGACTGCGTTCTGGCTCCGCGCGGATTCATGATGGCATTTGGCGCCCCGGCCGGCCCGCCGAGCCAGGACTCCTGCCCCGAGTACACTCTCGTATCCAACACCGTCGTTTTTGTCATCGTTGGAAAGTCATCCACCCAGCTCATTCCGCTCACTGAAACCATCGACTTCCGTTTGCAAAAAAACGAGCTTGCGGTCCGGGTTGATGACGCCAGACGCGAAACGAAGTTCACGATCAAGGATATGATCACGCGCTCTGAGTGGGACCGCATACAGCGGCATATTGACGAACGAATGAGAACAACAGAAGTTCACGAGGCAGAGCGGTAAGCCTCGGGAAGGAGGCACTCTTTTCGGCTCCCTGCTTCATTTCGCGTTGTGACCCCAAAATGTTAATGGTTGCCAGACAAGGTTCCGAATTTCATGGGCCACTGCGCTCATCAGGATTCTCGTGTTCTTCAATAAATGGTCTAGACTGAGGTCCTCGCGATTACGAAGGTCCTCAGAAAGATCCACAATGATGGCTGCCAAGCGGGGCTCCGATATCGTGCTGTAGGTGGAAAACCAAACACCAGCCAGAAAGACTTCCCCATCCCTCCTTTTCCCTGTCTCATTGACCTGCAGATGTGTCGATGAGTGCTATGGCGATTTATCGCCAACTACGCAAATTTCCCAGTCGGCGAGGACACGGAAATAGCATTATTTGAGCGATGTGATCGCTTGCAGGTCAGGCCACCCGTAGGATACTTCAGACAGCGTCACGCCGCCGATTTGGATCTCTTTGGTCGTAACGATCTGCGCGCCCGATCTCACGTAGAAGTGTCTCGAAGGATTCTTCTCCAGTACCCAAACGATCATGCTTGTGAAGCCTCCGCTCAACAGCGATTCTGCAAGCTCTTTGAGAAGATCTGTTCCGATCCCTTGTCGTTGCGCCTGCTCTAACAGGTAGATTGCATACAACTCGGCATCGTATGTCTGGAGTGGCTCACGAATCGCCCCTCCGCTGATAAAACCCACTATCTCTCCGTCCAGATCGGCGATATAGACCCGTATGTCACGGGTGAGCCATTCTCGCCACAGGAGCACACGCCCTGCCTCGTTCAAAGTGGCGAGGTGTTCCTCGGGGACGATGCCTGCGTAGGTCGTCCGCCAGCTTTGCACATGCACGTGCGAGATTGCGACTGCATCGTGCTCCGTTGCGGTGCGAATCGAGATCATTATGCCCACACTAATCTTGCTGATACGATTTCGGCAACCGCCGATATGACCGAGTGACCGGGCTACCCGGACGTAACTGTTGCAAACGGCGATAGCGCTCATCGACCGGGCTTTTGTGTGCTTCAGTGTTTCCCGCGGCATAGTCGTCGTTAACTTCATCTGCAGAGGATTCAGGGACAAAATCGCCAAGCCACTCACAGGCCTCATCGTGACTCGGGCGATTGGCGTCATGGAGTACGGCCTGATGCAAGAAAAAGCCGCCCTAGACATCGGGCGGCTTGCTGTTGGTTGCGACGGGATGCGTGAGGGCCGATGCTTACTTCATGCTGCTCAGCTTTGACAGTTCCTTGACGGTCTCCTTGTCGTCGTAGACCCCGGCATTCACAATGTACGGGGTCCCCTTGGCGCTCAAGTGATAGGTGATCTTGCGGGCCGGCTCGCTCTCGCCGGGCTTCGGCCACCAGTACTCGTTCCAAGTGCCGGAAGGCGAAGCCTGCACGGTCTTGCAGTAGGCATCCGAGTCTGGGTAGATGCTTTTCCCCGTTTTCGCATCCTTAACCGAGGAGAGCTCTTGGCCTATCATCTCCGGCTTGATCGGGTGAGCTGCCATGATCTTCTTGCTGCAGTCCTGGATGAAGATATAAGTGTCCTTCCATACCCATGGACCTTGCTTCTGGTTGAACTGCGCCAAGTCGCCGGTCTTCGACAGGGCGCTGGCTGCTTCCCTTACCTTGGCGATGACTTCCTGGGCGGTTGCATTGTCCTGCCCAACCGCGACAGTGCACAGGGCGACGTTAAGGAAAGCCACCGCCACGCCGGCGAAAATCTTGCTGCTCTTCATGCGGAATCTCCTCTCTGATCAACAAACGGCACCCAGTCTACACCCATCTCCTCCGTTCGCAGAATTGCGAAATGATTTTCATCTGGAGTCGGGGGCATATTATCGACGAACCGCAAACTATGCGATTGGCGATTGCTGTCGAAACATCCCCGTTACACTCATCGACCTTGGGGCTGGGGCAGCGTAGGTCTTGTGCCCTGTTTATCCACCCAATAAGTGATCGCAACGATCAATTGTTTGCGTTTCCCTTTCCGTCTGAGATGCGCTATCAATCTGGCAGCTCCGAGAGGCAATCCAATGTCCCACCCGAATAGCCAGCCATGGCGAAATTTGCGTTCCCACGGCTTCCGAGCCAGCGACCTCGACAGGCTCCTCAACGCTCTCCGCGCACTGGATCGCACGGTGGTCGAGATTTCCATGCACATTTACAAAGTCCCTCCGCGCGATCGGACAGCCATGCGCAAACAACATCGCTGCCTGCACGACACCATCCGAGAACGCCTTCCCCGATTCCTGTCCTAGCGCCCGCGGGGAACCTAACTGTCGTAATCACGGAGATAGTTGACGAGAACAGGCTGATTGCAACAGTTACTTCAGGTTTGCCCGTGATCCGCTCGGAGTCGGTAAACGGTAGCCGACTTGAATAGTCTGGTCTGTCGTCCCGGCCAGCTACGCATTTTTTAGTAGGACCCTCTGGTCCCGTCCGTCTTTACCAGAAACCCTGATGGCTCTGCCATCCCCTGTAGATTTTTTCTCCGGCTCAGTACTCAAAAACTCCTTCGTGCACGTGATGGCGACGAAGCAATTCCGCCGTTCTTCCTCCATCTCCGGACTCGAGTTGCCTCTTTTCACCTAATTTCTATTGATTAAGGAAAATCGACAGGCGACTTGTCCTTTGCGTTGTCGCGGGACGAACCCGGGGCAGTAACGTTTAGGCCGGCGGCGGGCGGGTTCAGGTTGGTGGGGACTTTGCGTTTGAGGCGTGAACAAAAAACCCTCTCCCCGGTCATCGGGGAGAGGGCCGTTGCTGTCGGAACGTGTTTTAGTCGTCCGAGTCAGTGGTGGTGGGTGCCGGTTTGTTGAAGTCGCTCGGTGGGCGAACTGCCCTCTCGCCCGGATAGGGCCGCGCAAACCCGGTGGACAGGTACCAGTTCAGATGGTTAACGGTGTCCGGGTCTTCAGAGTCGGGCTTGGTCAGTTTTCCGGCGAAGATCTGCGCCTTCTTCTGGAGCCAAGCTGCCCTCAGGGCCTTGACCTTAGGGCTGCTCGCTGGGTCAGCCGAGCTCGCGGTAACGCCATCGTTCAGCGGGACCTGGTTGGGCACATGCGTCCACGGCTTGAAGTTGTCCGCGGGCGGCGTGCCATTGACGAAAGCCGTCCTCATCGGCGAGGCGACGAGGTCGAACTGGTTCATGGTCGGCAGACCGAGGATTTGCTCGATCGTCCGAGTCATGTTGACCTGCGTGTAGTAGGTGTGGTCGGTGGCGCCATTCTGCACGGCGTATGGGCTGACGATATAGCCTGGGCTGCGGTGACCATCGATGTGGTCGACGCCGTTCTGAGCGTCGTCCTCCTCGATGAAGATCGCCGACGTGGACCAGATGTTGCTGTGGCTGATGTAGTCGATAATGCGCCCAACGGCCAGGTCGTTATCGGCTTGTTCGGCCTGCGGGGTCGGCGGGCCGCCGGTGTGGTCGCACATGATCCACAGCTGTTCCATCGCGGGCACTGTACCCTTCGCTACGTCCTTATTGAAGTCCTGCAGCCACAGATCGACGCGGAACTGGTCGGGGATGCCCAGGTCGAAATATGGGAAGTTCTTGACCATGTGTTTAGCCACGGCCGGGATAGAGGACTCTGCCTGGATCGTGTTCTGGAAGTACAGCGTCTTCTCGCCCTTGGTCCCAGGTAGTGCGCAACCCGGCCCTCCCTCGAAGCACTGCGAGTCGGCGTAAAAATCGCTCCAGCTCGGTTCGCTGGTCACCCCGCTCGGCTGTAGGTACGTATTGTTCTCGATGTATTCGCCGTAGATCTTCACCGGCAGACCGGCGGCCTCCGCTTCCGAGAAGAGGAAGCCTTTTTTCTGATAGGCGAGTGCATCGCCGGCGTTCCCGCCTGGATAGCTGCGGACCCAGTCCGGCGACTGGATGTCGTCGGCGTAGGGCGCCATGCCCTCCTGGATCCATTGGTGACCGTCTGCTGACTGGCGGCTCGGGTTGTAGAAATTGTCCAAGAGAGGGAAGCGAGTCACCAGCGCGTGCGCGTTCGGCGTGATCGGGGTGCCTCCGGCTGCTGAGCCGTCGCCGAACACGGCCAAGGAGGGGTCGCCATCGCCGGCGGCCACGTCGCCCAGGATCTGATCATAGGTGCGGTTTTCACGGACGATCAGGAACACGTGCTTGATCAGCGACGGATCGCCGATCTTTTCAGGGATTGCAACCGGCTTGGTACTCGGCTTGCCACCGCTTGCAGACTGGATATTTACCGCCAGATCCCAGTGGTTGTTCTGGAAAACCTGCTTCGACATTGTCGCCAGGGTCGCGCTATCCGGCAGCGGGACGATGCTCACGGTGCCATTGTCCTGGTGAGTATTGTAGCCGCAGACCCCGTGGTCGCACTCCTGCGAATAACGCGTACCGATGCCCTTGTCGTTGGCAACGAGGAGCACATTATTGGCCCTGTCCAGCACGACCGAGGCCGGCGCATAGGCTACCGGAATCATGCCAAGGACGGGATTGGTCGCGCCCCCTTTGATGTTGACCACCGCGATCGCGTTGGCATGGTAGAGCGCGACGTAGGCAAGACTATCCTTGGTATCGACGGCAATCGAGCTCGGCGCGGCGCCATAGGCTGGTTGGCCTGCACCGGGCACTCCGATCGGCAGCCAAAGGTTGATCGTCCACGCCACTTCGTTGGTGGTTGTGTCGATAACCGAGATAGTGTCGCTATAGGTATTGGCGACTAACAGGTACCGTGCCCCGTAGAACGCCATCCCGGTCGGGTGCAGACCGGTCTCGATGGTAGCGGTGACTGTCAGCGAAGCCAGGTCAACCACAGAAACTGTGCCGGTGACCGCGGCGCCAACATTCGGGTCAGCGACGATTTCAGTGCCGGCGGAGTTGATCTGGAAGTCCGCCTCTGTAGCGATGCGGCCACCCTCGTTGCTGACGTAGGCGGTCGTACCGGTGGCGTTGATCACGATGCTGTGCGGCGCGTTGCCGACGCGGATCTGCGTACCCTGCACCGGCGGGTTTGCGGTCAGGTTTATCTGAGTGAGCGTGTCGTTCTGGTTCAGCAGGGCATAGGCGCTCTTGCCATCGGCTGAGAGCGCGACGCCACCGGGATAAGAAGTGTACGAACTATAGAACGAGCCGCAGGCGTTGCCATAAGAGGCCGGCGGGCTGTTCGGAAAGCAGGTGATGAAGGAATTGTTCGGCGGCACGCTGACTTGGGCGTCGTCTTCCAGCAAGCCCGCTGGAGTGACCTTGGCGATGGTGACATTGCTACTGTCCTGGCTGAACACCAGGTACTTGCCGTCCGCCGAGTAGGTTATGCCGCTATAACTGCCGCTCGGATCCAGTCCGAACGTAATGTAGTTCTGCAGGACAACGCCCGTGACGGTGTCGAACACCTCGACGGCTCCGTTACCATCGCTCGTCGACGTACCCAAAGTGAGGACGGCGGCGGTATGAGTGTTGATATTGGGGTTTAGCGCGACGGCTTTGGCGCGGACCCGGATGCCGAGGTCGACTTGCATGCCGGCTGGGGTGATGATCTGGCCATCGCTGACGACCCACGAGCCGTTCGGCTGCGGGCCAGTGACGTAGGTCGGGTACGGCACGGACTGAGCAGCGGCGAGCCCCGGAAGGCTCAGCCCCGCCGCCAGCAGGCCGGTGAGTGGACACAGACGATCGAGTCGAGACTTCCTTCGAGACTTATTTCGAACCTTAATTCGAGACATATATCGTTTTCTCCTTGGGATTTTTTTCATCACGCAACGTTAGTGGAAGGGACTTATAGCGGTACTCATCTTGTTCCCCAATCTCCAACAGGGCTTGGCACAAGCACTGAGTGAAGGGAGGCGACCAGTCTAGTTTTGGGAAAACACACCACGACGACGCCGAGATTACATTTTTGTCATCTTGGCTCTGAAGTGACGCCGAAGCCGAGACATTAGGGTGGAGTACAACTAGATCTCTTTGCACGGTGTGGTCGCGAATCTAACAGACGACTTGTGACGGCTTTATTACGATCATGTGAAATTTCCGTTACATTGTCAGAACTTTGTCTCGCGGATGGTGACGCGCGCAGCTCCGTCCTAGGCAGACTCTTCGTGGGTGAGTTATGCCAACAACTTGATCCCTAGGGACGGGTTCTGAGCGTAATCGACTGTTTGACAACAGTTACTCTTCCGATCTGACGGGCCGCGCTCTGTGTTAAGCTCGACGGCGCTTGCTTCGGAGGCGTAAATGCGTCGGTTTTACCCGGTAATCTTTTTTGCTACCGTCTTCATTTCTGCGCTGCGCGCACAAGACAAACAGTTCACAGATGATTGGACAAAGGGCGCAAGCTCTCCCGGCAGTATTCTGACACTCAAGGAAACGGGCCGGAATGTTATCAACGGACACACGGTCGTCTCGTATCGAATTTTTGCGTCCGGACTGCCCAAAGGCCAGCATTTCACGTTGTGGACATGGAACTTGGGAAGCGAGCCATCGGCTGTAGCCGACGCATTTATCAACCCCGAGGGATTGATTGTCAGTCGCTTGGGCGATCCAAAACAGAAAGAGGATCCGATCGACATAAGGGCTTTCGCAGGTCGTGGCGAGCGAAAGCGGTTTGCCCTTACGTCGGATGATTGGACACTGCAGACGTTCGCCGAAGCCGTCCCCTTTCCCATCGAGCAGACTTCGAACGGGTGCCGGTTGTCTGTCGAGATGTCTGCTCCGCACTATGTGGGGGTCATTGTTCGCGCTTCAGGATTTCAGCCAAATGAAGCGCTCACCATCGACCTAGCATCTGGTCCTGAAGGCAGAAGACAACAGGCCACTGCCACACCCGACGGCACATACAATGCGGCGATTTTCCCAACGGTCAAGGGTCAGAAATCGGGCAAGGGCGGCGTGGCAATCACTACTCCGAAATGCAGCGTGGCAGTGCAATTTCCTTGGGGCGAAGGCAGCTATAAAATTCAATAACCGGCAATTGGTGGAAAATCCCGGTTACACTCATCGCCCCGTGCGCCGTGTTTCCAGTGATGGGTTGCTTCCGCCCAACAACGATTCGGGCGATACCCCCGTCTAGTTCCGACCTGTCGCAGACTCTGTTAAACATCGACGAGTGCGCGCAGGGGCCCCAGCCAGGGTTCGTAGCGTCGCCAGCGCGCGACGGAGGTGCGATAGATCGGCTGCCGAGCTTGCCACTTGCTGGGGGTGTTCACAGCCCGCGGATTCGATTCGGGGCGCAGGCACGCGTCGTGCCACGCCAGGCCGCAGGCTGCCATGATCCGCCGGATGACTGGTTCGGGCGCGCGGGTCAGGTCCTCGTAATCGACTTCGATGAAGCGATCCGCCGGCAGCACGCTCCGCCAATGGTCGATAAGCCGCTGGTAGTCGCGGAAATACGCGACGAGTTCGGCACCTCCGGTCGGAAACGCCAGGCTCGGATGGAAATTAGTTTGATGAATCGACAACGCCGTGTCGATTGCAGCGCGGCGGCAATGGATGATGATTGCCCGCGGGAATGCCACGTGGAAAAGCCCGGCCCAGAGAAAGTTGAACGGCATCTTGTCGGTCACTCGCGCGGCCGTCGGCGCGATCGCGCGCAGCACGCCGAGATAGTCTGCCGCCGCCTTGGCCAAGAATTCCGAGACCATATTCTCCGAGATCATGAACTCCGAGACCAGATTCTCCGTAGGAACAAACGGCGTCTCAATCCCGGCCGTAGCGTTCCCGGCCGAAGAAGAGCGGTGCCACTCCGCCCCGCGCTGGTTCCAGAAATGCAACTCGCCGCCCGCCCCAACCTCGGGATGCATGGAGACGATCTGCTCGACGAGAGTTGTGCCCGACCGCGGCATGCCGAGGATCAGCACCGGTGTCGCATCCGAGCTGCCAAGTTCGGACGCCCGCGCGATCCATTCGGGTGTGCAGCGGGCAATCAGGCGGTCGATCTCGACGGAGAACGCGGCCGAATCGAACGACGCAAAGCCGCGGCGCACGGCGTCTGCGGCATCGCAATGCTGCATAGCCAAGGCATAGTTGCCGAGGTCTTCCGCAGCCTTGCCGATCGCGAGGTGAAGCCGCAGGAGTTGCCCCGCTTCGAGCCCCGGCGTGGCCAGGGCGGCTTGCATCCCCTGAAGCAGACCGTCGTCGCCGCGTGTAACGGGGCGACACCGGACCAGGTCGTAGTAGCTTCCCGCCAGCAGCGGCGCGATCGCGATCGCGCGTTCGAAGCATGCACGAGCCTCGTCGAAACGGCCGAACTCAGCGAGCAGATTGCCGAGCAAATCATACGCCATGGCGTTCCTCGGATCGGCTACCAGCGTCTCTCGCAGCATCTGTTCGGCTTCCTGATTGCGATCCTCGATCAGCAGCGCCCGCGCCTTGCCAAGGCGGCCGAAGCTGGTCTTACCTCCGGTCGCCGCCGCGCGGCGAAAACAGCCGATTGCCTTATCGCGATGACCCAGTGTATAGGCCAGGGCGCCGGCGCGGAACCACGCCTCGGTCAGGGATGGGAGCAGCTTCGTGGCACGGTTGTACGCAGCGATTGCCCCGCCGATGTTGCCCAGCTTCTCCAAGGCAATTCCCAGGCGGAAATATGCATCGTCGTAACGCGGATTGCTCGCGACGGCCCGCTGCAATGCCGCGATGGCATCCGGTACGCGGCCGACCTCGAGGCACGCGAGGCCGAGATCGTGCTGGATGATGGGATTGGACGGCTGCAGCAGCGCTGCATCGCGCAACGGCGCGATCGCATCGGCTGGTCGCCCGGCCCTTAGGAACTGAGTGGCCAACGCAAGCAGAGGCGCCACCTGCTGCGGCGTGACTGGGTTTGGAGACTGGGACATGGAGCGTACCTAGCGTGGAAGCTGTAGCGTGGCCATCGAAATCGCCAGCGCAAATTTTCACCGACCATGATCTGCCAACGGAACCACAAACTCTTGCATGTTACCAACGCAAGATAAACGGTTTGTAAATAACGTTTAGGCGCCGCTTGCCAATAAGTTGTTTAACGGTTTGTCACCGTTATCGCCTTGGTCCCTCCTCCATTCCTGAAGGCACACTGCTCATGGAAATAGTGCGCTGTTGAGTATTGAGGACGTTCGACCGGCGAACGGTACAATGCGGCAAAGGCCTAAATACTGAGTAAATCCCATGGAGCCGCGGAACTCCACAACTTTGTATCTCGTTCTGACATGCCTTTGTTTGCGAGCCAACGTTCCCTGCCGGGGGCAGAATTCGGAGATTGCAGCCGACGCCTCCTCGGCGGTGGCGGCAATTGTTAGAAGCGTCACAGTCATTCCTCAAGCGAATAGTCTCACGATCGAGGTCGCCCTCAGCACACCGTATGTCCCAGAGGGAGTTCGACTGACGACTCCACATCGCCTGGTTTTTGACTTTCCCGGATATAAACTTCAAGGTGAAAACCGGCGTGTTCCGGTTAACAAAGGACCGGTGCAACAACTGCGCCTGTCGCTGTTTCAAGTTCAGCCACCCGTCACGCGCCTCGTGATCGATTCGAAAGACCCATTGAACTTTGAGGTAAGGCCGGCTGCTGGCAAAGTCGTAATTGAGATTGATTTTCCGAACGCTCCCTCCTCTCGCTCTTCAACGCATCCGTCGATGCCGGCGGAAAAGCCAATGTCAAGCGGGGTGCAGAATCATTCGCTACGGGAGATCCCAGTTCCCGTCGCAGGATCACGACCGAGCGCCTACAGCCTTCAGGCGAGAGCAAGAGCGCTAAAGCTGGAAGATCTGCAATCTTTGGAAGAGCGGGCACAAGCTGGCGATCCTGAGGCAGAAACCACACTTGCTCTTGCCTACCATGATGCTGGTGACCCCAAGGCCCAATTCCGACTTGGAAAGTTGCTCGCCGGAAACAGCCAATCTCCGGACGACCGAGTTTCCGCATACAAATGGCTACTGCTGGCTCAATCTTCGATCAAAGAAAGCTCAACAGTCTTGGGCGAGCTAAGAAAATCCATGAGCGAACAGGAGGTCGCCAAAGCCGAGCATGTAGTGGACAATTGGCAGGACGGCGCATGCCGAGAGCCTGCAATCAAATCAACCGAAACCGTGATTCGTGCGATTCGTGTTCTGTCCACGATCTTCCGACACTTGTCCCCTCCGCTAAAAACGGTGGGCTAAATCCGAGATTCAAAGACGCACAACTTAAATGGCGCGCTTCGTCTTGTTGGGTCATTCTTCCGTGATGAAACTAGAACACTATCCCAATGAACGCGCCGGGCCCGTTGTGCTTATTTCACGCGCTGATAGCAAAACACGACATCTCTTACCAGCGGTTCGACCGAGCTGACAACCGGCGTATCGAGAACGTCGTTGAGCCCGGAGGAAACGGTATCGGGAAGCTTATCGTTGGAGAGCAAATATCCTCCTGGTCTTAACATGGTGGCGATGTTGGCGCGAGCCAGCGCCTGCTCAAACTCTCCGTAATAGACAAAAATGTTGGTTCCAATCACCAGATCGAAGGTCTGTTCGGGTGGCAAAGTAAGACGCTGGTAGACGATATTCATATCGAGGGGAGTGACCTCGCGCACGATCTTCGGCGACATCTTCACAGCCCGGCTGCGCAGAACATTGACGCTCTGCGGCACCGGGATGGGCGCGACCGGACTTCCGATTTTGTCTCCGAGTTGCTGCCAGTAGGCAATAAAGTTCTTGCGAAAGTAGTCGCTCATCGGGCGCGCTGTGTTCCACGCCAGTTGCACGACGTAGGGACGTCCCCGGGCTGCATTCTTGCGCGCGTGCTCGATGTGCAGGTTCACATCCTGACTGATGTCAAGCGTGTATATCGCGATTTTGTCAGGATCGGCGATGCCTAAGCGAACCAACGAATCCAGCACAGCAAAAGGCTGGGTGGTTTGCGGCGGATAAAAGTCTGAACCGGCTTCTTTGTTAGTGAAGTCCAGTCCTGGACCCACGATGGCGACGCGATGCACACTGCCGAGACCGAGCAATCCCTTCTCGAGCATGCTGCGGAAGTGCACGTCCAATGAATAATCGGGCCAAAGGTTCGTGTCGAGCGAAATGCCGCGGTCTTGGAAAAGCTGGAAGCGACGGTCATCTTTTGGCTGCGCGTGATATTTCAGATAGTCATCCCGCATACGGGCCAGGTTATCGAGCAGGTACTTCTTGAGCGTGGCGCGCTGTTGCGGCGTACTCAGGGAAAAGCCACGCTTCTCCAGGAAGGTGCGCATCTCCATCATGCGCTCGGCTGGATGGGGCGCGGCCATACCAGCCATTAGGTCTCGGGCACGATTCTCGGCAAAGGCGTTTACCAGCGGGCTCTGCCCGTAGCGGACCAGGTAATCATCGTCAATACGATATTCTTTCGTGAACGTCACGCCGAAACGCATCAGGTTTGTGAGCGTATCTTCCGTCCCGCGGTCGAGGCGTTGTCGGATGGCGAGATCTTGGGCCCGTACCCAGGTGGACCATCGAGCGGCGTCGAGCGGACCTGCAGACTTGAGATCCGGGGGCAGCGCGTCGCTCATGGCTTTGAGAACCGGCTGCGCAGCCTGAAACGAAATAAATTCTGTCGTGGCCGCTGATTGCGAGAGCGATCTCAGACCACACCCAAGGACCATCGCAAGCACGATGGTCTTTCTTTTTGCAAACCTGCATCTCTGAAGATTGACCATAACGCTGTTACGCATCCTGCGAAATGAACGTTAGCATAGGTCGAAACAAAGAAGTTGTAAGCTCCGAGCAGCTCCGGTGTGATCTACGTCACATTCGCCTGTGATGCGGTATGCTGTCCTCCCCTTGCTGCAACCATTAAGGTTGGAAGGTAAATGTTGGCTCTGGGCAAACCCTGAATCACTGGCGTTGCCTGTCAGTGAGGAAGGCCCAGATCGAGGGGAAAACGACAAATGCCAAATGAACCAGTCAAACCAGCCACTGAGGGGTCCGCTTGGCGAGCGCAGCAGGTCTACGCCATGGCGGTTGTCTGTCTGCTCATAGGCCTGGCAATCGGTTACTTGTTCCGAGGGTCGCAGTCGCCCGCAGTGCCGCCGCGAGGGACAGCCAGTGCAAATGCGCCCTCCCCTGAGCCCTCACCTGCAAACGCCATGGCCGGCCATATGCCCAGCCTTGAAGAGATGAAACAGATGGCCGACAAGAAGGCAGAGCCGCTACTCGAAAAGCTGAAGAGCGATCCGAACAATAGCGATCTGCTGGTGGAGATTGGAAAAATCTATAATTCTACCCACCAGTTCAAGGACGCGGCCGGCTACTATAACAGGGCGTTGCAGGTCGATCCCAAGAACGTTGCCATTCGTACCGAGATGGCTTCGTGCCTGTATTATAGCGGCGATGTAGACGGGGCGATCAGCCAACTTCAGCAGTCGCTCAGCAACGACCCCAAGGACGCCAACTCTCTTTTCAACCTCGGGATGATCATGTGGCAGGGAAAGAAAGATAGCAAGGGAGCGGTGGCAGTCTGGCAACAGCTGCTGAAGTCGAATCCGCAATTGAGTGCAGATCGCAAAGCCACAGTACAGAAACTGATGGCTGACGTGCAGATGCATGGCAAGAGCTAGCGCCCAAAGCAAAACACGCGTGCTCGCCGCGGTTTGCGAGGGCAAAAGAGATTTGGATATTAAGGAGCAATGGACAAATGACGGACAAAAATAGAGCAGACTTGAGTCAGCAGTGGACAAGCGTGCAGGCATATGTATTGGCAGTGATCTGCCTGCTGGTGGGAATCGCTAGCGGCTGGTTCCTCCGCGGATCCCAGAGTCCGGCCGCCGCGACTCAAAGCGTCGTCGCCTCCGCACCACCTGCTGGGAGCGCAGAATCCAGCGCCCAAACTCCGACTCCGGCTGAGATGCAGAAAATGGCAGACACGCAAGCTGGACCGCTGATCGAGAAGCTCAAGGCTGACCCAAACAACGCCGCACTTCTCGCGGATATTGGGAACCTATATTACGACGCTCACGTCTTTCCCACTGCCATCGATTATTATCAGCGAGCTTTGAAATCAGAACCAGCCAACACAGGTGTTCGTACCGACATGGGGACGGCGTATTGGTTTAGTGGCGACGCCGATTCCGCTATCGCGGAATTTCAGAAATCGCTTTCTTACGAACCGAATAAAGCCAACACGCTATTCAATCTCGGCATCGTCGAGTGGCAGGGCAAGATGGATATCGATAAAGCAGTAGCCACCTGGCAGAAGTTGTTAGACACCAATCCGAACTATGGAAACAAAGACAAGGTTTTAGAGCTGATGGCACAGGCTAAGAAACACTCCGGCCTCAAGCCAGGCGCCCCCGCGCAATCGCAGTAGCAAAGCGAGCACTGCGGTTTTCACATTAATCCATCGCTCCAAACCCTTCTGATCTCGTTTTTCCGCGCCTTCCGATGGCTTCGCTCGGGCTATCTCTTTGCGTCCTCTGACGGGTTGCCCGTGCGGCATTCGCAAGTGCCAGCGAAGTGGAAGGGATTTGCGAGAGCGCAGGAATTACTCTCCGGGATTTTAGCGTCGACGAGGTAAAGGCACCGCTCATTGCACCACTCAACACGCTCGTGGGTGTCATCTGACAGGCGCGGCGCCGAGTTTCAAGTTTGCTGCACGGCCCGCGAACTATTGCAGAATCACGTCGCACTCACTGCGCCCGGCCTTTAGGGGCCCCGGGCTTGGCTGGGGCAGTCCCCGCCAGTTTATGTGCCACTCCATGACAAACCAGGCTGCAAGAGTTCGAGGCCCGGCTGTAACGGATAGGGGTTGCCCCGTTCGGGGCCACCACGCTGAGGTCGAAGTTCATCAAGCGTTCCCCTGAACCGTTGCCTGACTGCGACCCCATACCGTGCGCTGTGTGGCAGACCGAGCAAGAGAAGCCGTCTTTAATGTGACGCGCGTGTTCACTGAAGCTGGTATTGCCGAGCACGCGGCTAAGATCATGACACTTCGCGCACAAGGCGTAGGGTCCACCATTGACGCCACCGGCCGCGCTGGTATTGGGACTTTGAAACAGATTCGTGATCAGCTGGCCCGGCGCCGGCGCCTGACTGAACTCATATCGGCGCTCCAGGATATGGGCAAACGTTGAGCCGTGCGGGCCATTGGGCCCGCGCCCGCCAAATTCCCGGTTGTCGTCGCTGTTGTGGCAGTCCGTGCACAGGACGCGGACTCCCATGCTTCGTCCCGGGGTGCTGCCATCGAGGTTCAGCATGTTAAACCGCAAGCTGGGCTGCGGGAACGGGCTGCTACGATCGTGCATCACAGGATGGCTCGACGTCGCGATAGCACTGAACTGCGGAATAACGTTCAGCGGATCACCCGTGGAAACTGCCCGCATGGGAGCGTACCCGAACGTTGCACTTACCACCTTCCCCGTGCTGGAACCATGGCACCGCAAACAATTCTCATACTGGTTGACCGCTGGATTAAGAATAGAAACACCATCGACCGCGCTGATCCCTACCACCCGGCCCTGCGAAGGCCGCATCCCAGGTGCCCCGCCGAAAACCGGGACGTGGCTGGAGGAATGCGCGTTATGGCAATCGACACAGGTGGCGTGCCGATTCTGATTCAATAACGCGGCTTCATTGGCCTGGTGTGGATGCGTCTCCTGGGGTAACGTATGGCCGATCTTTGGTAAAGACATTTCAGCCAGGATATTGGGCGCGGCGGGAGATACATTGGAATTGCCGGCGTGACAAACGATACAGGCCTGGTCGGAGGATGCGCGCAGCAAGGAAGCCGGACTCTTAGCGTTATGCGACGTGTGGCACGATAAACACCCGTTCTGTGCAACCGTGGAATAAGGGCCCAGGGTCACCCGCTTCTCAACAGTCTCCACCGCTCCGGGGAAGACGCCCGCTGAAACTTGAGCCGCGACCCGGTTGCTCGCCGTGGCGTGAATGCCCGTTTTCCAGCCCTCCAGCGGATTAGCGTGATCGGTCAGCCTTCCGCCGACCTGCGTGCCGGAGGTTGTCCGACCGGACTGGGCGGCGGCAACAGCCATGCCCATCCCCGTACCACTGGGAATGGTGCTATGACACGCCAGGCACAGCGCGCTGCTGGAATTGTTGATCACAAGAAAATTTGAGTTGGGATCGATATTCTGCACATGCGGGTTGTGACAACTGGTGCATTCGACGTTGCCGTTGATGAGCGTGACAGCTCCGGTGGTATCAGCCGTGGAGGGCGGAGTGGCCGTTAGCGACGGGACCAGGTCGGCCGGGTTAGCCTTCAGCGGAAGCACAAAGCTGAAAGGATGCACCGTTTGCAAGTTGGTCCCCAATACGTCGGAAGCGTTCATACTTCCAACCATCGGCACTTGGCCCCAGGGTTGCAGAGTCCCCGGTGCCACGGTGCCATCATGGCAGCTCAAACAAAGGGTGCTGTCAGAACCCAGAGGTGGGGAGGGGTTGGTTTGATTCACCATAGTGCTGCTGGTGTAAACCTGGTAGGACTGAACACTGGAGAGTTTCTGGCTCCACAGCGGAACTGGCAACGTCGCGCCTATACTCGAATGCGGAGCATGGCAATACAGGCACGGGGCAGATATCGTTCCGGTGACTGGGGAAGGGCTTCCGGGCGACAAATTATGGGAGCCCAGTACATCTGCGCTGATCTGCGCCTGCGCCGCCAAGCTGGCAGTCAACGCCACAATTACCGAGGCCGCAAATAGTTTCGACTTCACTGCCCGACTCCCCCGGCCTGCTTCGTCAGTCCGAAGTAATGAAAAACCTGAACCCGGTGATTGTAAGAATCCACTACAAAGACGCGGTCGTTCAGGTCGATGAATAATCCCGTGGGCAGCTGAAACTCTCCCAGCCCCGTGCCCCGCTGCCCGAAGTAGTACAAGAGATTTCCCTGACGATCGAAAACCTGGACCAGCCCGCTCAAACCTTCCACAACATAAAGATGTCCTTCGGAATCCACGCCGATTCCTTTGGGACGAAACATTTCGCCGTGGCCCTCCCCAATGCTCCCGATGGCGTAGCGGAAGCCTCCGGAACGATCCAGCACCTGGACGCGGAAGTTCATGGCATCGACGACGATCAATTCGTCACCGTGCAGACGTAACTCCGTCGGAAAGTTAAATTCTCCATCGCCCGTACCGTTGTGGCCAATTGTCTGCAGAACATTTCCCTGCATGTCGAGCACAAAGATCTGGTTGCGCAGGGTGTCGGTCACATAGATACGCTGTGCAACGGAATCTACCGCAATCCCGGTGGGCCGCTTGAAGTAACCCTCCCCGCCCTTCAAGCTGCCGATCACGCGATCGAACTTTCCGCTGGGATCGAAAACGAAGATCTTGCCCGACTCCGAATCTGTGGCGTAGATTTTGTCCGCGGCATCGACCGCGACGCATTGCGGCTTATCCAGGCCGTCCTTTTCCTTCAATCGCGAAATGAACTTGTACTTCTGTTGCGCGAAGTCAAAAATGTGAATGCCGCCCGCCGCGGGGTCCGTTACGATGATTCTGTCTTTTGAATCCGACACCACTCCGTAGGGACCGAGGAGCATATGAAAATCTGGGGCGCCCGCCACAAAGTCGAGCACGCGGTTCCAGAAGCTACGCTTGGTTCTAACTTCGAGTTCGGAGCTGAAGGCGCGTTCGTAAACCAGCTTGCGTCCGCCCTCTAGTTCCAGTTGAGGCACGGTCACGCGGCCTTCTGATTTTGGTTTGGACCGTGCTGCCGCAGGGGAAATCAGCGCCAGCACCACCGCGCCGGCCACCAGAATTTTGCTGACCTGTTTTCCGCCCAGAGCCGCGCTCAGAAGATATTGAACCATCGCTTTATGCCGAAGTAATACGAGCCTACCATGGTTGGCGGGGTCCCGGAGGCGCTGAATCCCTGATCCAATTTGAGCCAACCCGCCTGGAAATCTAGTTTTCGCAGGCGGTACACCATAAGTATGTTGAAGTTTTCGTCGCTGTTGCGGGAACCGAGCGCGTTGCTTTGTGTGTCGCTCAGGGCTTTCGAAAAGATTCCGGAAATAGTGAGGCCACGAATCGGGGTGGATGCAACTCCGGCCGAGTAAGATTTGCCACTATAGAGCACCAGTGCCGCCGGATTCACAACGGGCAGCGGTACCGGCGTCGCCACCAAGCCTGCCCCTGTCAGGAGCGCGTTCCCACTGGACTTGGTGTAGGAACCGCTGATGCTGAACACCGGGAAACTGAGAGAGGTCGAGTAGCTTTGGTTCGTGGTAGTAGACCCGGAAAGCTCATTCAGCGAGCTCTTCCCGCCGCTTGCAAAAGCGCTCCAATAAGACTTACGCCCGAACTTGCGGCCGACGCTGCCGGAGTAGCCCTGGTTGGAGCCTGTATATGCGGCCAGCGCGGTTTGCGTGTCCTGCGCATAACTGAAAGCTCCCGAAAAGGTCCAGCGCTGGATGCGATGGGTGTAGGCAACCGAACCGCTCAGGCCACGCATGGCCTGGTTCGTGGTATTGATCGAGGTTTGCGTGAGCCCCACCGTTCCCGTGAACTGCCCGCCAAGAAGGTCGTGAAAATAAGTCACTCCTCCGTAGTAGGAATCTGATACCAGCGATTGTCCCAGGAAACTTTGCTGCTGGCGATCGGCGAAGGCGTGGAGGTGCAGATCCAGCTTGGGTATGTCGTAGCTGGCATAGTTGTTCAGGCCCAGACTGTTGGTGGAGTATTTTTGTGAAATGTCTTGTGGCGGCAGGCCGACAGCGAGCAGCGAACTCAAGAGTGAGCCTTCCAGGTTATCCGTGTAGTAGAGACTCGTGCCCAGACTCAGGTTCGTGATGGGGGCGATGTTGGCGCTGCTGTTCGCGGTGTCGATGGTGGTGGTGTAGGTAGAGCCTTCCGAACTTGCACTGAGTGCTGATCTGCTGACTCCGGCTGAAAATTCACCACTCAACGGCAGAGCATGTCCGACGCCGAAAGAAAGCGAATTGTCGTGGGAATTTTCCTGTTGCGCCGCCTCTCCCGAGAGGAACTGCGGCGTTGAGGAGTTCGACCCAGTGTACTGATAGCCGCCACTCAAAGAGAAGCCCGCAATCCGATACGATGACATGGCGGAGAACGCGTCCTGATGCTCGTTGCCATTTGCGTTTGCGCCGTAAATCGAATAGGAATTGCTTCCGTCGGAGAAGCTGAAATGAAGGTTGGGTAAGCCATCCAGATTTACGCCCCAGTTAACGGCAATATTGTCGCTATCCCCGTGAGTGGTGTAGTTGGGCAACCCTGGAATGGCAAAGTTCCCGCTGCTGTTGTAAATCTTGGAGTAGGAGATGGAGCCGGGGAAATGGCTTCCCGTAAAGATACCCGCGCTGCCGTTCACGCCACCGGCTGAGGTAATCGACTGAAAGTCGGAGTTGAGCCGCGATTGACCGTAAAACGGTTGAACATCGAAAGAGAGAAAATTGGGATTGTAGTACGAGCCGGACAAGTCGGCGATGCCGGAGGGACTCAGACTGTGGTCGGAGCCCGCTAGATTGGAGTAGTCGCCGGTATAGCCGAACGAGATGGTACTGTTCAGCCTCATGTTGGCCTCGCCGACAACGACTTGCGCCGGTGCGGGCACCACCATCGCCAGTAAAACTACGACCGGAATGAGTGCAGATCGTCCCACGTCTGAGGCAACTCCTTATTATGGGGATGGCAATCCCCGTGCCAGCTTAAACTTCTATCTATGCCTATGATTACTAAAGAGCTAAATCATGTGCGGAGACGGACATCGGGCGGTTTTTGGGGAAAAGCACGCTCTCGGTGGGGCGAAAAACCCGATTTGGAACACGTCCGGTCGTATTAGCTTTTCCAGCGATCGGGACACACTATTAAGAAGATGCTCCGAGGCTAGAGATTTTCGGGAGCTAGAGCTTTTCGATCTTGGCATGCTTGCTCAGCTTGGCGGCAAAAGCGGAACGAAGTTGCTCAGTCTTTTGCTCTGCCAAGTGCTTGCGCACCGAATCCTTTACCTCGGCAAAGGTCCGCATTCCGGCGGGAATATGAGCGTTGAGCCGCAGAATGGTGCAATCGTTGGCGTCAAACTTAACCAGATCGCTGACTTGGTTGGGTTGCATGGCGGACAGAGCCTTCACCACCTCGGGAGGCAGTTTCGAACTGTCCGAAGCCTTGTGGTCGCCCATCATCACGCGGAAGTCATCGTCGGAAATCTTTTCGGCCAACAATCCGAATTCGTCGTAGCTCTTGGTGGCCTTGGCCTGACGCAGCGCATCATCGGCACGTTTATGCGCTTCCTTCAACTGGTCGGCGCTCGGGTTCTGAGGCGGCAGAATGGAAATGCTCTGGAAGGCGAATGATTCAGGAACGCGAAAGCGCTCAGGATTTTTGTCGAAGAAAGCCTTGGCCTCGGCCACGGAGACAACCGATTTATTCGCCACCTCAACCTTGAGAAGATCATCGATCAGCAACGAGCGCTCGATCTGGGTCCGAACTAATTTCCGGTCGCCGTGGAACTCCTCCTGCACGAACTGCTGATACTCCGCCGGGGAATTGAATTTCTTGCGGAAATCCGCAGTGGCACGCTCCATGCGCGCCGGAGGCACGGTCATGTTGCGGCGCTTCGCCTCCTGGTATACCAATTCTTCGAAGACCATCATCTGCGCTGCGCCCTGGCGGATATCCGCCTCCATCGACTGGGGAACGCCGCCGTTATGCTGGCGCGCGTAGGGAAACAGCGCGACCATCTCGCGGGCCAGGTCGCGGTCGGTGAGCACCGCGCCATTCACCCGAAGCAGCGGCTTGCCCACCGGCTGAAAGGTAGGGCCGTCACTCTCTGCCTTTGGCACCAGCGCCGGAGCGTGAGAGGCAACTTGAGCTGAAGCCGTCGCCGATATTGTGAGCAACGCTGCCAGCACCACGCGGATTGAGAATTGGGATTTCATGACTTCCTCATTCTAAAAAGAAGGGGGAGGAACCTTCCTCCCCCAGCATAACAAACAGACTAGACGGTCGGCACGTTCATCAAGCCGTGCGATTCGTTCGACTCGCCACCATGGCAGTTGCGGCAGAATTGCGCTACCGCGTTGCCACCGGCCGTGGGGGTGTACTGGCCACGGATGAAGAACATCGTTTGGAAGTTGCCGTTTGCGTTGGCGTAAACGGTCATGCTGTGCTGATCGTGACAGGTCGTGCAGGTGACCGCGTTTACTGTGGTCCCGAAAGTAGACAGCGGGTTTCCGCCGCCGACCCAGATGGAAGCCGGGTAGTTCTTAAGGAACGCAGTTCCGTTAGGCCCGGTCATCGAGATCGGAGTGGCAGTTGCGCCACCGCCGGTGCAATCCCAGTTGTACGGGGCGCCGCAGCCAACAACAGCCGAGCCACCCACCGGGTGATCGTTGTTGTAAGCCGCGCCAGCGGTCGGAGCTGCTTTGGCGAGCAGTGTTGGAGCCGTTCCGCCCACGATGGGCAGAGTCTCAACCGTGTGTCCCTGCATCATGCCAACAGTGGTCAGAACGCCGTCATGGCAGCTCAGGCAGAACAGGATGACCGTGTTGGCATCATGAGCGCTGGTGATCGTGCCACTTGCCGGCAGGGTGACTGGATACCTCGCCGCGCCGTCGCCGCTGAAGTCAAAGGTTTTACCGAAGAGAGGGGTTAGGTCCTGGCCCCACAGAGCATACATACCGTTCTGGGGATCAGCAGTAGTCGCTTTGCCGTTGCCGAGCGAGCCACTGTGCGGAGCGTGGCACATAACGCAGCCACGGCCGTAGCCATTGTGGGCCCCGAGGACGTCGGTCTGTGCCATCGCTACGCCGATGGAAGCCACGACTACGAGGATTACCATTGCGATTTTCTTCATTTTGAAAAGCCTCCTAATTAGGGTGCTAGATAAAACTGCTGTACGCGTAGTGGAACGTGCAATCGCCCAGCCAGCAGCGTATCCGCCGTAAGTCTAAGATTATAAATATGTTAGCTAGTTAATCTGGCGCGAAAACCGGGCGATTTAGGGGAAAAGCACCCTCTGGGTGGGGGTAAAGACCCAGTTTCAAACACTTTCCGCGGTTGGTCAGAATCTTCCTTTGCCGCGCGAATCGGGCAGTGAAAGTGGCTCCGCCAAAGTGGAAGCGTTCGAGCGGACGTAGGCATCCGCCTGAGCGACCATCATTGAGACCAGAACGGGGAGGCCTGACACAGGAAACTGCCGCAAACGGCGTCCGCGCCGCCTTCTGAACAGCGAGCTGAAGCGTTGCCTAATTTTTCTTCACCGCCGCATTCGCGGTGGGTAAAGGCTGCTCTGCTGCCGGCGGCTTCTGCGAAGCGGCCGCGCCGGCGGGCTTCTGCTCTGCGCCTTCCCGGCGCGCCTTCTCAGCAGCGGCCTCAGCGTCAGTTATGTAACGGAACATCTGGACCCGGCCGGGGAAAGTCTCAGAGACGATGACTCGGTTCAGCTTGTCGATCGCGATTCCCCAAGCGCCCATGAACTGGCCGGGATAGTATCCATGGTCGCCGATGTAAATAAGCAGGCGACCCTGGCTGTCAAAAACTTTGACTTTGTCCTGGGCATCGTCGACCACCCAGATGTGGTTATCGCTATCGATCGCAATGCCCTTGGGCCGCTCCAGATCCGCTGGCCCGTCGCCGTTCTTGCCGAACATGCTGATGAAGCCACCATCGGCGTCGAAGATCTCAACGCGGTTGTTAAAGGTGTCAGTGACATACAGATTCGCTTCGCTATCGACGGCCACGCATTCGGGAAGAGAGAAAGTTCCGGGATCAGTCTGATTGTGTTTCTTGCTGGGCTTGCCGATCTGACGCAATAGCTTGAAGGTGTCGGCGTCGAAGACATCGACGACGTCCAGGCCGGCATCGGCCACGTACAGGAACCGGTTCTCCCGATCAAGAGCAATGCCGCCGGGACGAACCAACACCTCCGTTCCGACAACCGCTTCCGCCTCGTGCTTCGGGTTGAAGACGAGCACGTGATGCAGCTTGGCGTCGCTGACGAAGAGGCGATCATTGTCATCCAGCGCCACGCCCACGATCAGAGCGAAGTTTGCCTGCTTGCCGTTGCCGATCAGTTGGACATTCTTGGTCTCGGGATCGAAAATGAAGACCGCGCCCACGGCTTGGTCGGCCGCATAGATTTTGCCCTTTGAATCCACGCCTACTCCGTAGGTGCGAATCAGCTGAAAGGGAAGGTCGGTAACTTTGATGTCGTCGGCGTTCTGCTGCCCGGCCAGGCGATCCATCCATTTTTGCTTGGGCTTCTCTTTGGCAAACATTTTGGAATCGATTTTTTCCCCGGTGAAGAGATCGAGGAACTTGACCCTCGTGATTGCCGGGGGATTCGGCCAAATGATCTTGCTGATATCAAAATAGGCCTTCACCCGCTGGTCACCCGGCTTGACCGGGGCCGCGGCGGGCTTCTTCTTGTCCGCACGGAGCGGCACAGGTGAAGCCAACGCAAAGAGCATTGCCAGCAAGCTGATCAGGGCTGTGGTGAGTCTCCATGTCCGAGGCAAATATGTTCGAGGCGAAGTCCGAGGCGAATTTGTCCGATGTTTCAACATGTCACTGCCCTCCAACCTTCACGTCCGTCAGATCCAATCCATTCGCGTGGCAGGTCTTGCAGAAGTTCATATTGTTCTTTTGGTCCTTCACCAGCATTCCTTCCTCATTGCCGGAGTGCGCTTGATGACAGGTCAGACAATTGATGGGGATCGTCGCCTTGGTCTTCGGATTCATTACGTCGACAACCGCGTGCTGCGCGGTCGGATGTCCCATGCCGTACTTGAGCGGCAAAATCGTGACCTTGTTGAAGTAGTTCTCCGGCAGCTTCACCTTGCCGTCAAAAATCGTGACCAGATGTTGGCCTTCCACTGTCTTTGGATCAGCGTCAGGACCGTGGCACTCGAGGCACAGCGCGTTGGTGGTGCTCGCCCGCAGCAGGTGCAGGTTTTCGCCGCCATGCGGTTCGTGACAGGTTCCACATCCTTGCTGGAACGCCGGTTGGTGGTGCACGCGCTTCTTGGCGAGATCGGCAATGTCACTGTGGCAGCCCAGGCAGATATCCACCGCATTGGTCTTGGGAAGTCCCGGCTGCCGGCTAGCGTGAGGGCTATGGCAACCGGTGCAATCGCCCGCCGCTCCCGGATGTTGCACCTTTGCCTTCTCGATGAGCTCTGTCTTGTCGGAATGGCAAGTTACGCAAAGCGACTTGGCGTCGGCCTGTGTCAGCACGACTTTCCCATCCTTGGCCGGCGCGTGGCAGACTTCACACTGCTTGTCGGCGAAGGGCGGGTGCATGAATTTTGCCATCAACTTGGGAGCGTCTGACTGATGAGGGTCATGGCAGGTGAGGCAATCCGCCTTGTCGAAGGGCTGATTCTGGTGCGCCTTTTGCAGTTCTGCGCTCTTAGCATCGTGGCAGTCGAGGCAGAGGGCCGGTGTGGACTTCGTCAAATGAAAATCAAACTCTACCTTCCCCACTTCGCCAGTCTTATGGGTAACGTGGCAGGTGTCGCAACCCATGTCGAGGGCTGCGTGCCGGCTGCCCTTTGCCGGAACATTCAAGCCGGTCTGGTGGCAGCTCAGGCAAAGGTTCTCTTTCTGGTCACCGGAGACTGGCTTCAGCAACTGATTCTTATTATCCGAGCTGTGGGGGTCGTGGCACTTGAGGCAGTCCCGAACCGCTGGACTGTGCACCGTACCTTTGATATCAGCCGCCTTCTTTTCGGCGTGGCAGGTCAGGCATAAACCATAAGGGGTCGTGGTGATCAACTTCACCCGGGTTACATCCTTATTGGTTCGGATTTCATGACAACTGGTGCAACCCATCGCAATCGCAGAGTGGACCGCCTTACCTTTCGTCTTGTCCTCGTGGCAGGCAATGCAGGTGGAAGGATCAGCTTTCGGATCGAGTGGTACCGGATGTTGAACCGCCTGGGCCGTCCCGGCGAGTATGACCGAAAGGGCAAACAATCCAAACAGCCTGAATCGCGTTGCGATTTTGAAGTGCGTGTTGGAGCAGGTCAGAGTCACTCAGACAATACCTTGTCCGCAATTGTGCACGAATTCGGCCTTAAGCGCCAATCTGCCAAAATCTTGTGTACTCATCGTACAGATATGAAAACAGATAGCTTGTCAGGTTTTGGAGAATCTCTTGCAAAGTTGCAACTGTTGAGAAAGTCATCAAAATGAGGATTCTCCCACAGTGGCACTGGTGAAATGACTCAAGTATTTCTGGCGTGGGCCACCCAAGTGTTGTGATCTTTGTCACGCAAGAGGTTCCTTCGCGTTGGGAGCTTCCGGTGCGACGTTCCAATCTCTGCGACAAAAATTCCTGCGCACAACTCGGGCCCCGCGGCATCATGCTGCGCCAAATTCCTTCGCAACCTCACGGAGCATGTGTGATATAGCTCACAGCGAGTATGGATTAACGAGCAGTTTGTCTCCCTTATCCCCGCAATTTCAATAACTTCGCTTGAGTTTCCGACAATGGCGGGAAACGTGCTTTCCCTAGTTGGGGAAGGGGAAATATATGGGGGCAAGCATTCACTCCGTACATCGGAAAATCTGGCAGACGCTCGGCGCGATTAAGACCGGCGTCATTCTACTGATTCTGGTTGTCATTCTCTCAGCGGCTGGAACAGTGATTCTGCAGCGCCCTGCGACCGATGTCGATGAGATGCAGCGCGCCTATTCGCCACAAGTGCTGCGTCTGCTCGACGGGTTAAGCCTGACCGATGTGTTTCATGCCTGGTGGTTCATATTGCTTCTCAGCTTGGTGAGTCTCAGCATCATCTCGGCTTCTATTCAGCGCTTCCCCAATGCCTGGAGATTTTTTTCGCGTCCTTATAAGAGTCCGGACGAGAGTTTCCGCAAAGCCCTCCCCCACCATAAGTTGATTCCGATTCAAGATGAAGAAGCAGCCTTGAGCGTCACCGATCGGGTGTTGCAGAAAGCTGGTTTCAGGCCGGAGCGAATTGTTCGCGAAAACAGTTTTTCTCTTTTCGGCGAACGTAATCGCATTTCTGAATTGGCGGTATACATCGTGCATGCCAGCTTGCTCCTTATTTTTCTTGGAGGCATCGCCGATGCGTTGTTCGGCTGGCGCGGATTCGTCACCCTCACGCGCGGGCAGCAGACAAGCCAGGTGGACCCACAGAAAGGCAGCAGACGGACTCTGCCGTTTGCCGTCCGCTGTGACGGCGCGGGTCAGGAGAACTATGCCGATGGCAGTCCGAAACGCTGGTGGTCCGATCTGGCAGTTCTGAAGGATGGGCAAGTAATCCAGCGCAAGCAGATCGTGGTCAACGATCCGCTGGTTTATAACGGAATTCGCTTTTACCAGGCAAGCTACGGCAGAACCGGAAAGATTGACCGGCTGATTCTCAACGCTACTCAGCGCTATGGCCAGGGCTCCAAGGAAATCGCGATTGGATTGGGCGAGACCCTCCCTTTGGATGCGGATACTACAGTTCGGCTCGCCGAGTTCATTCCCGACTATGTGGTGGGCGATGGACAGGTTTACGCCCGCTCCAACGACTTGGAGAATCCAGCCGCCCATCTGGTAGTGGAATCCAAGAAATCGGGCCAGCCCCTCAACGTCTGGCTGCCGCCAATTCCAGGGCTTGAGCAGAACGCATCTTCACCCTATTCATTCGAAGGCAAGGACATACAGATGGCTTATTTCACCGGCCTAGAGGTTTCGCATGAGCCTGGGCAGTGGGCGGTCTGGGCCGGCGTGGTCGTGATGGGTCTTGGTCTGGCTCTGGTCTTCTACTTCGTTCACGTACGGGTGTGGGCTGTGCCGGTGCGCGACGCACGCGGCCAGCTAAAACTTTGGATCGGCGGAACGGCCAACAAGAATAAAGATGTGTTTGAGCACCGCTTTCGCGAACTGGTTGAACAAGTCGAATCCGAACTCAAAATCTCAGTGCAGGCAGACGCCGAGGCGCCTGTTAGTGCACTCGCCGGCAGGTGAGACCCGGCACGGAGGATGTGTTATGGCACAAGTCGCAAGAGTTGAACAGCAACCAGCAGCGACAGGTTCCACGTTGGTGGTAATGGTGGGATTGGGCGTCGCGTTCCTGTTATTCATGGCATTTCTGAACGTGGTCAAGAGCGGTAATCTGCTCAACGATTCCAACCTGCTCTACGCGGCGCTCATTTTCTACGTCGGCGCGGGAACGCTTTACCTGGCATTCGGAATCACCGGCACTCCTTCCTACATTCGCTTCGCGTCCCTGTCCACCTGGGTGGGATTGCTGGCCACCACCGGCGCGGTGGCGCGCCGCTGGTATGAGGCAGGACATCCGCCGTTCGCCAGCATCTACGAAATGCTACTCATGTTCGTGTGGACGCTCGCCGTGCTCACATTGGTTGCCGAAAAAAAATATGGAGTGAAGGTCATCGGAACGGTGACCATGCCGGTGGCAATCGTCGGCGTTGTGCTGATGCAGTTGCTGCGGACTGAAGTGCATCCGCTGGTGCCAGCGCTGCAATCGACCTGGCTGCACGTGCACGTAACCCTGGCCATGCTGGCCTATGCAGCCTGTGCACTCAGCTTCGCCCTGGCTATGATGTTCTTGATCCAGGACAAAATGAAGACCGAAACATTTCTGGCGGCGACGAGCCTGTTTACCGTCGCCACCTATGTGGGCGTGCTGACTCGCTTCGAAAAATGGGGAGGCCTCAGCGTCGTAGCGTGGAACCCGGAAGAAAAATCGGAAGTATTCTTGTCCAAGGGCGTACGGCTTTTCGTGGTGATTCCTGATCTCGGCTGGATGCTCCTGCTTGTGTTAGCGGCGGTGGCCGCACCTTCGGTCCTTTACTTGATCTGGCGCAAGACTCACGATGTGCGCCTGCTCGACACGGCCAATAAGGCCGTTTTTCTGAGCATCCTGCTCCAGGTAATGGCCTTATTGTTTTTCGTTTTACGTGCCCGCGATGGCCGCTATACTTCGCTCGACGCTGATGGTTTGTTCCAAACCAGTCTGGCAGCGAGCCCTTTCATACTATCCGGCATCGTGGGCGGAATCTTTGTCTCCCTACTCTATCTCTTGCTGCTGTGGCGGCGGGATGACCTGCAACGGATGCTGCCTAGCGCGGACGAACTCGACCGCATCACCTACAAGACCATCGCGATCGCATTTCCCTTACTCACCCTGATGATCGCGGCGGGCGCCTACTGGGCCAATCGCACCTGGGGCTCTTACTGGAGCTGGGATCCCAAAGAAACCTGGGCGGCGATTACGTGGCTGGTGTATGCCGGCTATTTGCACATGCGAATCACCCGCGGGTGGCGAGGACGGCTCGCTGCTTACTTCGCCATCCTGGGCTTCGCTGTGGTGATGTTCACTTTCTTTGGAGTCACCTATTTGCTTCCCGGGCTCCATGCTTATGCCTAGCCACCTTAAATCTACGGCGACTGAGACGTCGCCTGAAATCTCCCACACAACGGCTGTGTCGCGCAGGCCGGGGAAAGCCGAGTACATTATGTCCGCAGAATCGTCGCAGAAAGAAGATTTTCGATTGAGCTCCGTGCGCGTCAACTGGCAGCTCAAAGCAATCTTGCCGATAGGCTTCGTGCTGCTGGCAGGACTGTTACTCTTCACTCTTGCGACGGTATCTTTACGGGATCCGGAACGCCACGCCGTACTGATCGTTGCAGGAGCGGGCGCTGTTGCCATCTGCGCCGTGTCAATGTTCGTGCTGGCTTACTTAATTCAGCGTCCCATGGTCGAATTGCAGGAGAAAATGGAGCAGGTGAGCGAGGGCAACCTGGATGTTGCAGTCAGCTTTTCCAAGCGCAACGACGAAATCGGAGACCTCGGCCATAACTTCAATCACATGATGCTGCAGTTGCGCGAGAGCCGGGAAGAGATCGAGCGCCTGCATCGCACGCAGATATCTCGTGCCGAGCACCTGGCGACGCTCGGCGAGTTGGCCACAGGTTTAGCCCACGAAATTCGCAATCCTCTGGCCGGAATCGCAGGGGTGATTGAAATCGTCGGCCGCGATCTGCCTGCGACCAGTCCGGCCCGGGCGGTCGTGAAAGATGTTCGCCTGGAAATCACGCGCATCAGCCGCACACTGACCGATCTTCTGGAAACCGCGCGGCCTCGACGGCCGGAGATTCGCCGCAGTAACCTCAACACTACTGTGGAACATGCCGTGATGCTGGCTCGACAGCAGGTGCTCTCCAAACCAATCAAGATCGAACTGCAAAAGCAGCCCGATCTGCCTGAAGTTGAGCACGACAGCGATCAAATCCATCAGGTGCTTCTGAACCTGCTGTTGAATGGGGTCCAGGCCATGGAGGGAGCTGGCACGGTGCGGGTTGAGATCGGCTCGCGGGAAGGTTACGCCAGTGTGGTTGTCAGCGACACGGGTCGTGGCATCTCTGCTCAGAATCTACCGAATATTTTCCGGCCTTTCTACACTACCAAGGGTAATGGCACAGGCCTTGGCTTGTCTCTCGCTCGCCGTATCGTCGAAGATCATCATGGTCGCATCGAAGTCAACAGCGTAGTAGGGTCTGGAAGCAAGTTCATCGTGCTGCTGCCCTTTCAGATGCCCAATGTTATAACTGCAGCCTCCTAAATCCTGTCCCGCCCGACGAGTTGCGAGAGCAGTTTCCCTCCCTTTCGTAGTAAATTAAACACCGATGCCTGCCGAGAAAATCATGGTCGTCGACGACGAGCGCCTGGTGCGCTGGTCGCTGCGCCAGAAGTGCGAAGAGTGGGGATACCACGTGATCGAGGCCGATGCCGGCGTCCCGGCGCTGAAGCTCGCGCAACACGAATCGCCCGATCTCGTCCTGCTCGACGTGCGCATGCCTGACCTCACCGGCATCGAGGTGCTGGATCAACTTAAGAAAAGCGGCGACGCCCGCGCCGTCATCATGATCACCGCCGATCCTCAACTCGATGATGTCAAAGCTGCACTCAAGCTCGGAGCTTATGACTTTGTGGGCAAGCCGGTCGATTTCGATGAGCTTCACGTCACCATCAAGAACGCGCTCGAGGCCACCAGCCTTCGCACCGAGGTCCAAACCCTGCGAAGTGAGGTGCGCCGCGGAGCCGGCTACGAGAGCGTAGTCAGCGTTTCCTCGAAGATGATCGAACTGATGAACTTCGTGCGCAAAGTCGCGGCCAGCGAAGCTACTACGATTCTGATTCAAGGGGAAAGCGGCACTGGCAAGGACCTCATCGCCAAAGCCATCCACTACGAAAGCTCGCGCCAGGAAAAACCATTCGTAGCGATCAACTGTTCAGCCATTCCAGAAACGCTGATGGAGGCCGAGCTCTTCGGCCACGAAAAAGGCGCGTTTACCGACGCCAAACAGATGAAGAAAGGGTTGTTCGAGGCCGCTGACGGCGGTACGCTTTTTCTCGACGAGATCGGCGAACTCTCTCCGCTGCTGCAAGCGAAGTTGCTGCGCGTGCTGGAAGACCAGGTCATCCGCCGCGTGGGCGGCATCAAAGACATGCAGGTGGATGTACGCGTGATCGCCGCCTCCAACCGCGATCTCGAAAAGGCAGTGCGCGAAGGTCAGTTTCGTCAGGATCTGTACTATCGGCTAGCCATTATCGCGATCTTCATTCCACCGTTGCGCGATCGAAAAGAAGACATCCTGCCTCTGGTGGATTTCTTCATCGACCGCTACAACCGCAGGTTCAAGAAATCAATTCGTGGCATTACGGATGACACTCGCCGCCTTATTCTCAGTCATAACTGGCCGGGCAACGTGCGCGAGCTGAAAAACACCATCGAGCGCGGCATGATCCTGGAGGAGGAACCGCTATTGCGTCCGTTGTATCTGCCATTTTCCGTCGGCGAATCGGGCGGCCGCACCGTCTTTGAGCGAACTTCACCCGCCGACGGCGGACAGCCATTGCCCAACGGCCGAAGCCTGCCCCGGCTATATATCCCGGAAGGCGGAACATCTTTGGAAGAGGTCGAGCACGCGATGGTCGAGTTGGCCATGCGTCAAGCCAACGGCAACCAGACCCACGCCGCCAAGCTGCTCGACATCAGCCGCGACGCCCTGCGCTACAAGCTAAAGAAATTCGGCCTGATCCGCGGTGATGAAGAAGGTGCGCAGGCCGGCGTGGCTGAGGAGTAGTGAAGACCGTCGATCTCTTAGAGAATCACTGGAAGAAATTGCGGACCGGAAACTTAATTTCATCAGTTCACAGAATTGACCGAATCTGGAGTAAGCAGGACAACTTCGCATCCCGAAACGCTCGAACACGTCAGGATTGCGCGCCGCACGAGACGGGCGAAACTGCCCTCAGGAAAACTTATCTGGAACTTTGCCTCTGATAGCGCCTTGCCAACGGACTTAAGTTTTTCTGAACCGCTTATGAACTGCACATCTTCCACCTTCGGGCCGGGGCTGAAGAGCAGAAAGAATTCTGCCGTCGCCGATCCTGGGACCAGCCGTTTGAGCTTGACGCTGCGCAACTGGCTCAATTCACTGCCGCTCGGATCGCCGCTAAGCTGCTGCAGCGCTGTGCCGGTCAGGTGTTCGAGACGGTGGCGGATTTCCTCTTCTCCATCGCCAAAAGCACGAGCCCCAGGTGAGGCTAGGGCCAGACGATACATGTGGATTGCATTCTCCGTTCTTTTTTCCTGCTCGTATATCTGGCCCAGGTGATTGCCGACGACCTCCGATTGCGATAGCAGCCACGCCGCGTAGATGTAGCCTTCCGCCTGATCAAGATTCCCGAGACGAAAATGTACCCATCCCAAAGTATCCCAGAACATACCGATCTTCTGCGTGCACTTCAGATCTTCGGGAAGAAGGTTGGAAAGTTCTACATCGAGGGATTCCTTCTCCTGCTTGTCGACTGCCTGCCGTGCGTATTCCAAAGCTTTGGATAGACTGGCGTTGGCGTCGGCAAGTTCGTAACCGATATCGTTCAGAATCTCCGGCTTTGCGTCGGCTGCCACAACTTTTTCTAGAATCGCGGTGCCCTTGACGATCTGCCCGGCTTGCAAGTATGCGGTCCCGAGAAGATTTTCGGCGGCGGGCGAAGGGTCGCTTTTCGCGGCCGTTTCAAGATAGGGCAAGGACTCGGCGTAGCGCTTCTGCTGCACGAGCATCGACCCTAATTCAGTGTTCGCCCGGAGATCCTCCGGGGCGATTTTCAACACCTCACGCCAGGCATCCATAGCTACGTCGGCGCGGCGCAAATGCTCAAGCGCGATAGCGTAGGTCCTGCGCGCCACCACCTGTTTGGGGTCGGAGTCGATGGCTTTGCGAAAAACGTCGAGAGCGGAATCGCTCTGCCCCGATGTCATGTACACAATTCCCAACATCAGCCAAGCCCGCGTAAACTTTGGATCCAATTCCACGGCCCGCTTGAATGCGGTCATGGCAGCCGGACGATCACCTAGTCCTAGGGCATTGCGGCCATCACCTTCCGACTGGGTCGCATCGGGAGAGAGGCTCGGCGGCAATTCCGCAATACCGCTCATGAACTCGCGCAAACGTGCTACACCGGAAGCATCCGGAATAAACGACCCGTTCGGGATGACTGGCGGGTTTAGAACAACCGACGCGCCGTACGCCGCCGTCTGAACGTATTGGTTCACGTCGTTCTGTAGGTTCTTGAGAAAACTTCTATAGTCATCGAACTCGGCGGCCGGAACTTCGTGCAGCTTAATCAGCAGCCGGCGCTTCGCGATCAGCACACCCTGATCCCGGGAATAAGAGGCGTGGTATTCCGCGAAGTCGTACTTCAGATCCACATGGGAGGGCGTCTGCGGCGTATAGCCCTTGGGCAGCTCCACTTTGGAATCTGACACCGTCTCCATGGTAGGTCCAAGCCAGATCGGATACTTTGCATCGTCCCTGACTGGCGGCATGAAGAACGGCAATCCAGGAACGGTAAAGTGATGATCGCCCTTCCAGTCGGGATATTCTTTGCGGTTGTAGGAATAAGAAAAATGAAAAGGTTCCCCGATCGCTTCGGGTGCACTTGCGCTGACGTCGCTCACGGTTCCCGAATAACCGAGCCCGTACGAAATTTGCTGCACCAGATCTTTCCACTGGGGTTGCGGCACCTGACGGAAGGCCGCACGCATCAAAACCTCGCTGTCCCCTCGAGTCGTGTCCTCAACTTTCGCGTCGAACGTGCCGTCGTCGCTGAGCCTGCCATCGATTGTGAAGGCCTGCGTGCTGGGGACAGGCGGATCGGCGGGCGTGGTCAGCAGCTGTATCGACCTCTCTCCCAACATAACCAACGCCTGCTTGTCGCGCAGACGTGTAACCAGATAGCCGGAAGGCGCAACCTCTATGGTGGTGTCGAGCCAGATAGCTTCTTTGTCTTTGCTCTGCGGCAGGTAGCCAATAATGTGGTCGAATTGCGCCGGCGACGGAACCTCGGGATCGAGTCTCCAACTGGAATTGATGAGCGCAGGATAGAGGGTAATGCCCGAAGCCTGAAGCAAAGAAGCCAGTAGCGTGTGCTTGTCTTTGCAGTCGCCGTAGCTATTGGTGAGGACATCGTCGGCGGCGTGCGGTTGATATCGTCCGATGCCAAACGCTATTCCAATATAGCGGTACCGCAAGCTCACGAAGCTGTAAAGCGAGCGCAGCTTTGCAGCATCATCCGTCATGCCCTTAGTGAGTTCCGCAGCTTTGGCGCGGATGGCCGGGGCAGGTTCGATGCGGTCTTTTTGCAGGTTCCAGTACCAGCGGCCTACTTCTTCCCAGCTTTGAAAGCTGCTGATTTGGACGTCGGGTGGAGGAAGTCGCCCGAGCGCTGCTTCCGTTTGTTTTTTCTCATCGCTCCCCGGCTCCTTGCTGTTTTGCAGTTTAGGGTAGGTCCAGACATAAATTCGGGAACCCGCTTCAGTGGCGATGGTTTGCGTCGCTTGCGGTCCCTTCGCTTTGACCGCGCGCTCGGCGGGGACACAGATCTCCAAGCGCTCGCCAAGCACAATGCCGTCGTGGTGAAAACTGTATTGGAACCAGAACTGCCCCGGAATCAACGACTTCGTGGCGTGCCAGTGGGCCTCATATTCGAGAATGTCGCCCTTGCCCAACCCTTTCACGGCAACGTGTTTCTCCCTCAGATCGCTATAGAAAGGAGCACTGCGCGTGATTTCTGAGTCCAAATCCTGCACATTGTCCGCCGGCGTTATCGTTATGGTGCCGTCGGGCTTGCGCACACGCACGTAATCGATCTCGACAGTCTGCGTGGCGGACTGATATGGAAAGTTCAGCAGGCCCCACTGTTGCACGCCAGCGTCGGTCTGCACGCGTACCCGGCTGGTTTGCTCACGGGTAAGGTTCCCGTCGTTGTCGAAGGCAACCTTGGTCGATAACTGTTCAATGACAGAGGCCTCTTGGGAATAATCGTCCCTGGCGGGGCCGTGAGGCGGTGACGTTTGCGCGCGGCCAGCCACAAACGGCATCAGCACAAAAGCAAGAGAAAGGGCGCACCAGCGACGGATCATAACTTGCCTGTATTTATCGTTGGTGTGCGTGAAAAACGCAAGCTATAAATCGCGGCTGGCCCAACAAGCGCCCAACAAATTCCGCACGCCCAGTGTGACATCTAACCTTGTCCACAGCCCGTCACCTGCGCAATCATGGCCGAGGCCGTGACGCTTGGCACAAGCCAACTCGCCGCGCCCCGAAGTCGTTTGTTTCAAAGATCTCAGTCCAAGCAGCCTTGGGAAGGAATGCATCTCGCTCGGCGTTGGCCATGTCTTCGCTACTACTCTTTACAAAGACTTACTGGGATATGGTGCCGACAAGCGCCGCTTGAGGCGTTTGCAAGTGGAACAGCCGCCGCAAAGCAGCCGTCATTTTTTCCTGCTCCACCTTTTCTGGAAGTTCCTTGAGTTCACGGGCCAGGGACCCTGCGACCCTCTGCGTCATACGGGACATGACTGCGTCTAACATTTCATCCTGGTCCTTGGAAAAAGGCCCGTTCTCTTGTCGGAAGGAATCCAGTTCTTGCCGGCAAATCTCGTCCAGCCGCTGGCGCAGTGCAACAATGGTTGGCACCACACGCTCCGCCATCAGCTTGCGGCGGAAGCCTTGCGCCTCGGCTTGCAGAATCTTCTGTGCTTCGGCGGCGGCAGTTTCACGCTCACCCGTATTGTGGTCTACCACGTTTTCCAGGTCGTCAAGGTCATAGAGGAAAACACCCTTCACTTCGCGCACCGCGGAGTCAATGTCACGCGGCATCGCAATGTCCACGATCACCAGCGGCCGATCCTTGCGCCCGCGAAGCATGAGCTCGGCTTCCTCGCGGCTCAAAATCGTGTGCGGACAGGAGGTCGAACTGATGATGATGTCGGCCTCAGCCATGTGCTGCCAGCGCTCTTCAAAAGAGATCGCCTGTCCACCCAGCTTCGTGGCCAACTCAGCGGCGTGCTCGAGTGTGCGGTTGATCACTTTGACGGAGCTGGCGCCGCGGTTGAGCAACCCGCGGGCTGAGAGCTCACACATTTTGCCCGCGCCCAGGAGCAACACTTTCTTGTTTTCCAGCGTCCCGAAAATCTGGCGTGTGAGTTCCACAGCGGCGTAAGGAATCGAGACCGCCGCGTTGCCAATCGCCGTTTCGCTCCGCACTCGCTTCGAGACCGTGAGCGCCTTCTGCATCACAGCATCCAGGAACCTGCCGGTTACCCCAACCTTCTGCGCCTGCTGCCAAGCCTGTTTCACTTGGGAGATGACCTGCGGCTCGCCGACCACCATCGAGTCAAGGCTCGAAGCGACCCGGAAGATGTGCAAGAGCGCCGCTTCGTCCAGCAAGCGGTAGAAGTGCTTCCACTCGCACAGCTTGAGTCCATATTCCGCGCCAAGCAGCCGCATCACCGAGTTGGCTGCCAAGGTAACGTCGTTCACCCACAGCAGGAACTCGGTGCGGTTACAGGTGGCCAATACAATAACTTCGTCGATTCCTTCGGCCCGCGACAATTGCACCAGGACTTGGTAACGGCGGTCTTCGCTGATCCAGAAACGCTCCCGAACCCCGACTGGGGCTGTGCGGTAGTTCAGGCCAACGACCATCAGAGTGGGTTCCAAAGCGTTAACTCCTCCCCGCTACTCTTATGAAAAGCACTCTGCGGGCCAAACGGAGCTTTTCCTGGGAACGAGAGATTTGCCTTTTTTATCTTATAGTTAGGATGGTTTATTGTTGAAACAGCGGGATTTGGGGGTGGTGGCTGCGGAGTCTCACCCGCGATTGGGGTGAATTGACGCGCCGATTCCAGAGCCGGCTCCGTCATTTGCCAATCGAACGCGGGCATAAAAGCCGCCTTGGAATCCAACTTTCTGATAGGCGGGATATAACGCTGGCCTCGTTTCTTTTGGCCCCTTGGAAAGTTCATTTGACCACTGAGACACCGAGGCAAACACAGGATCGCCAGGTAGCGCTCGACTCACGGCGGGATCGCATGAGTGCTTTTGCGCCGACCAAGTTCGCGTGAACTTTTCTCTTGGCGCTCATCTCTTGGCGCTAATCACGCGCCAAAGCGCGGTACCCGCCAAAGTTCAGTAGAGTTTGTCACATCTCCTGGTGACACTAATCACTTTAGGAAGTTGGTCTTCCGAGAAATTTTCATCATCTGTTCACGCCAGCTCAAAGTTCCAGTCACACACTCCTGCTATACGACAAGAGGAAGTTCTTTCCTCGCTGGACCCCGCTCTTGCGGTATCCCCGGCGAAATCCCAGGTGAGCACCAGGCTCTCGATCACAAAGAATCATAAGAAAAAAGAAGAGAGGAAGAAGTATGCATACCAAAGAATGGATGAAGTCGAGTTGCGCTTCGCTGTTGGTGGCTGCATTGACGATGCAGCCAGCCTCCACCCTAGCCCAAAACGCAAAGAGTGACGGAGTTGCAGCCCAGAACAAACTTGTCGAGATCGCTCCGAGATCAAGCGCTGAAGTCGCCCGCTACACCCGTAGCATCGACGCCGCACCTGTTCTCACCCATGCTCAGAAACTCGCTCTGCTGCAGAACAATATCAAGTACGTCTTCGTTCTCTTCCAGGAGAACCGTTCTTTTGATTTCCACTTCGGCACCTACCCTGGAGCCCGTGGATTGTTCTCTCAACCCGCCTCCCAAACGCCTGGCCTTGTGCAGCCGATCGTTCTGACGAACGGCACGGTCAGCACCATCTCGCCGTTCCTGATGCCAACTTCGATCACCAACGTCCTTGGCGCCACGGTGCCTCTGTACCCTGAGGACACGGATTCGGTGAATCACGGCCACACCGCCATCGCCGCTAAGCTGAATCTGAACTCCAGCAACGTTGCCCAGAATGATCGCTATGCCTTCACTGAGGAAGGCCTCTCCGGGACACTGACCTGCACTTCAGAGACTTCGTGCACTTACAGCGGACCGCCTCCGTCGGAGGCCCAGGTGCAAAGGGGCGAACTGATCGTCAGCCACATCGACTGCAATACCGTTCCATTTCTGTGGAATTACGCGGATCGCTTCACGATTTTCGACAACTTCTTCGACACCGTGATCGGACCTTCCACGCCCAATGCCCTCGCCATGTTCTCAGGCCAGTCAGGCGTAACCCAGTGGGTGAAGCATCCACAGTTGGGCCTCAATATCAACACGACCAACGCGGCCTTGCCGGTAGTCGGCGATCCACAACCTTTCTGGGGCTCCGCTCTGGACGTCTTTACTCCCACGGGGAAGAAACAACCCACAGAGGGCGGAGGTTCTGCGAGCACCAACCCTGCTTCCAACCAGACCTATGCCAGTTTGGGGCTCTCGTTCATGGGAAACCAAATTGAGAGCATCACGGCCAATGACTCGAACCCCGCGTTCGATCTTCTGGACGTGCAAGCGGACATCAAGAAGATCGCCGGCAGCACGCACGGACCGGTGAATTGGGCCTGGTATGAGGAAGGCTATGATCACGAGCCGACCGATCCCGCCGGCGTAACCACCAATGTCACCTATGTCGCCCATCACGATGCGCCACAGTACTTCGGCTATGAGGCCAACAACCCGAACGAGACTGCAGCGCACATGAAGGGCCTCGGCGACTTCTTCACCGCGCTCAATGCGACCGCCCTGTCCGGCACCGGAAGCGGCGGAGTCTATTACGTCCGCGGCGGATTTGGCAACATTGATGGCCTCATTCCCCGCTCACCCAGCCCGGCCGTGCAAGCCGCTTTCACTGGCAACGACGATCACCCAGGCTACTCCGACGCGCAGATCAGCGAAGCCCTTCTGGGCGACACGATCAATGCGATCGCAGCCAGCCCGTACTGGTCGCAGAGCGCCATTATCATTACTTACGATGAATCGGATGGTCTCTACGATCACACGCAACCGGCAATTCGTTCCTTCGATCCCAACGGCGTCGCTCTCGATCAGGGTCCGCGCATTCCCGCGATCGTGATCTCGCCCTATGGTGTCGTACACGGAATCTCCCATGAAGCTACCGAGCATGGCTCGATCATCAAATTCATTGATGAGCTCTTTAATCTGACTCCGCTTGCCGAACTTCCCGACGAAGCGGCGGCTCGCGCTCTGGGCAAGAAGACCTATGGCCAGAAGTACCTTGGACCCTCCGACGCACTCACTCCCGGCGTCGGTGACATGTTCAGCGCGTTTGACAATGGCCGCTTAACCGGTCAAGTGCCGCCATTGCCAGCTCAGTACGCGATGATTCCACACTCTCAATTCGCCCTGCCCCACTTCGGTGGACAAGGTTGCCGCATTCTGCAGATCGTTCCGACCGACGTAGTCGCGGGCGGAGTACTGGATCCGGCACCTCAGGACGTCAATCCCCGGCCGGGCGCCAACCCTGGTGTTCCGTTCGAGGGTGGCTGGCCGTCGAACTAAGGGATCTTTCAACCACTTACTCCGGCGGCCGGATTCTTTCCGGTCGCCGGATTTTTTGCACGCCTCAGCTAATGTTCTTGGAGGAGCAGAACTCGAATGAGCAGGATTTCAGTAATTCTATTTGTATGCCTTGTGGCTACAACCACCACGCCGGCACACGCTGGGGCAACACTGAATAAAGTTAAGGTTGGTGCTTCGTTGCCCTGTGGTGTCAATATCGAAGAGCCCGAATGGTCCACACAGGACGCGCATGGAAATCACGCACTTCTCGACCTGGATATATGCAAGGCGGTAGCCGTCGCGGTGCTTGGGGCAAATGCGAAATTCACCGTCAAGTCGTATCGCGACGAAGAGGATGCGCTGAAGGGCTTGAAATCGGGCGAGATCGCCCTTCTTGCCAGCGGATCTCCGAATTTCCTCAACTCTGCAAACACAGGCTTCGGCTTCGCGCGGCCCATTTTTTATGACTACCAGGGATTTCTGGTGAATAAGGCGATGGGAATCACTTCCCCAGAGGATTTAGCGGGGAAGAAAGTCTGCTTCCTTGGCGGCACTGAGATCGAATATCAACTGGGAAGTTACATGACGCGCCAGAAGATCAAGTGGCTGCCTTTTCCTTTTCAGGAAGAGGGCGAGATGGAGGCGGCACTCATCACCGGCAACTGCGCCGCCGTTACTGCTGACGTCTCGCAACTGGCCTACGAGCGGATCGCTTTTAAAGGCATGGCAAAGAATTTCGAAATTTTGCCAGACGTCATCGCCAAAGATCCGTTGGCGCCGACCTATCTGCTCGATGATCCGCAATGGGCCACGATTGTGAACTGGACGGTCGAGGCTTTGATTCAGGCAGAGGAGAGCGGAGTCATGCAGTCGAATGTCGAGGAGATGAAGAAGAGTGACGATCTGGTGATCGGACGTTTGCTCGGCAGCCGGCGCGGCTACGGTCAATTGATTGGGCTCGACGATGCCTGGGCTGCCCGCGTCATCGAGGCGGTGGGAAACTACGGCGAGATGTTCGAGCGCAACCTCGGCTCAGGCTCAGCGATGAAATTGCCGCGCGGCCCAAACCAGCTGTGGACCGAAGGCGGCCTTATGTACGCGCTGCCCATGCGCTGACTTGCTCGTCGCAGTTGGGCGGTAACACCGAGTTCAGTGCGCCACTCGCGCCGGCACACTGTCTTTCTCTTTCGAAGCGTTCGTGCCGGGTTGGTAGACGCAAAAAGGCTCCTCACTGAGATAGTTGCCGGTGGCGGCAAAAGCTCGTGCGCGGCAACCCATGCAAACATTGCGGAACTCGCAGCAGCCGCACTTTCCCTGCAGGTTGTTCACATCGCGCAGTTCATTGAATACCACCGAGTTCTCCCAGATCTCGGCGAACGGCTGTTTCTTCAGATCACCCGCCAGTGCCGGCAAATATCCGCAGGGATAGACTTCGCCTTGATTCGAGATGAAACAAACGGCAGTTCCGGCCAAGCACCCTTTGGTCATGGCGTTCATGTCGGAAGGATGAGTTCCAGGATGCCCCACGGCCTTTCCTATGCCCTGAGGTTTGAGCTCGATGCCGGTTGAGCCAGGCATCGTCATATCTGTGGGGCCAATCCTCGGCGACTCCGAGCCGAGCGGGCCCTTGTTTGGGGTGCTCTGCGTTGCTTCCTCCGCACATTGTGCAGCCTGAGCGGCCGCCGCGGCAGAACGGTGCTCCGCCGCCCGCCGCTGGCGAACCACGCGGAAGTAGTGTGGCGCACAGGTGGCTTTAAGCTCGATGCCACCTTCCAGCGACTGGTCGTAGAACCAGTTCAGCATCCGCTCATACTCTTCCGGCGGAACCATCTGTTCGGCGGCGATATCCACACCGCAACCCACCGGCACCAGCAAGAATGTGTGCAGTGCGTCCGCTCCGATCGACTTCGCCAGTGCGAGCACTTGTGGAAGCTGATGGGCATTGTGGCGTGCGATCGTAGTGTTGATCTGCACCGACATGCCGAGATCTTTCAGATTGCGGAAACCGGTGATGGCGGCATCGAAAGCGCCGGGAATGCCGCGGAAAGTGTCGTGCGTGAGCGCATCGGCACCGTCCAGACTGATGGCAACCCGCCGCACGCCGCTATCGACAATCTTCTGCGCGACTTGTTTCGTAACCAGCGTGCCATTCGTGGCCAGCGCCACGCGCAGGCCTTTGTCCGTGCCATAACGCGCCAACTGGAAAATGTCCGAACGGAAGAGCGGTTCCCCACCGCTCAGCACCAGGATAGGCGTGGACACCGCCGCAATCTGATCGATGATCGCCTCTGCCGCTTCGGTCGTAAGATCGGAGGGAGAACTCAGCTCCGTAGCGCTGGCCCGGCAATGGATGCAGCGCAGATTACAACCCTTGGTCAACTCCCAGAAAATCAGTCGTGGCTTGTTTTGGATTGCTTGACCTGAATGGTGCCCGTCGTCTTTTAACGTAACCATTTGCGATTACCCCCCACTTGAACGCTTTCGTCCACCCACGGGGCAACGATAAAAGGGAACGCGTCTGCCTGCGGTGACTCTCATCACCCGGAATTGTGATCTCAGTCACGTAACCTGAATACCCTTGATTGTGGGGGGATGATTGTGGGGCTGTGGGGATGGGATCGATTCTCCCCAGCCGGTTGTAGGCATGCAATTCCGCCTGCACTCATACAAGCAACTGGCGAGGGGCCACGGCTAGTTATGGTTTGCGATGCTCCGCAACGCTGATGTGTTGCGGATCACCATGGTCGAGCCTTTCGATTGCACGATCTGGCGCTTCTTTAGCTCCGCAAAAAGCCGGGTAACCGTCTCTCGCGAAGTTCCGATCATCTGCGCGATTTCCTCGTGGGTAAGCCGAATCTTCAACCGGGGCTCCGGTTTGGCGCCTTCTCCATTCTTGGAGCTCCATTCCAAAAGCAGCGTCGCCAGCTTCTCGGCGGCGGAGTGCGATAGCCCGAGCGAGCGCACTTCCTTGCAAGCATTGTGATATTTTTCGCCTAATTGCTCTGCCACTTTGAAGCAGGCCTCCACATCTTCCTTCAGAAACCGCAGAAAATCATCGCGCTTGACGAAATTGACCTGGCAGGGGTCAATCGTTTCCGCGGTCACTTCATAAGGTTTACCCGAGATGGTGGCGCTCAGCCCCAGCACTTCCCCAGGCTCGGCCAGCTTCACAATCATGGTTCTGCCGCTAGGGGAGTTAATGGAGAGCTTTACACTGCCTTTGCAGATCACGAAGATGCCTCTTGGCACCTGCCCTTCCACAAACAGCACAGCCCCCTGGGGATAAGCGGTCGCAAACTTGATGTTCTCGAAGTTCTGCAGTGCGGTGGGGGGCAAATCGCAAAAAATCCGATCAGCGCGCAACTTGCAGGTAAGGCAGCTTTCCACGATCTCCATTCCGTATGGCGAGAGCATACCAGCCTCCTTGGTCTGAAATCAGTGTCGGTCCGGATCAGGCGCTTGGCTGTGCTGCCGGGCACACGCTGATGTGATGTCCCTCACATTCAGGCTGTTGTGATCTACATCACATGCGTCTGTGATCTGCCTTGCTGCGTTCAGCTCTGGCGTCGTCCATGCTTATGCAGTCGAATGGAAACAAAGGAAATACATAAATTTTATGCGTAAGAAGGCAGGCAGTTCATCATGAAGCGCAAGTTCAAGACTATGGATGCAAACGAGGCGGTCGCCTATGTCGCCTACCGGGTTAACGAGGTCATCGCCATCTATCCCATCACCCCTTCCTCGAACATGGGCGAGTGGGCGGACGAGTGGTCATCGCAGGGAATCCAGAACATCTGGGGTACGGTGCCCCACGTAATGGAAATGCAGAGCGAGGGCGGCGCCGCCGGCGCGGTCCATGGCGCGCTGCAGACCGGTTCGCTAGCCACCACGTTCACTGCCTCCCAAGGTCTCCTGCTCATGATCCCGAACATGAACAAGATTGCAGGAGAACTTGCTCCCACGGCCTTCCATGTTTCGGCGCGCACGTTAGCCACTCACGCGCTCTCGATTTTCGGCGACCACTCGGATGTTATGTCGTGCCGCATGACCGGCTTCGCCATGCTGTGCTCGAATTCTGTGCAGGAAGCCATGGACACGGCCCTGATCGCGCACGCGGCCGCACTCGAATCGCGCATTCCTTTCTTGCATTTCTTCGATGGCTTCCGCACCTCGCACGAGGTCAACAAGATCGAAATGCTCACGGAAGACGATATGCGCGCGCTCATCAACATGGATCGCATCTTCGAACATCGCCAGCGTGCGCTTTCGCCCGATCACCCGGTCCTGCGCGGTACTGCACAGAATCCCGATGTGTTCTTCCAGATGCGCGAGCGGGCAAACTCCTACTATGACGCTTGCCCCAAAGTGGTTCAATCCGTAATGAACAAGTTCGCCGAGGTAGTGGGTCGCTCCTATCACCTGTGTGACTACGTAGGCGCGCCGGATGCCGAGCGCGTAATCGTTATGATGGGCTCAGGCGCCGAGGTCGCTCACGAAACTATCGAGCATCTCAATGCTCAGGGCGAAAAGCTTGGACTGCTGAAAGTCCGCTTGTACCGTCCCTTCCCGGTGCAGGCGTTCCTGGAAACCTTGCCAGCCAGCGTGCGGAAGATCGCCGTCCTCGATCGCACCAAGGAATCTGGAGCCATTGGCGAACCGCTCTATCTTGATGTCGTGAACGCGCTTCATGAAGGAGTGAAAGCCGGTTACAGCCCTCGGCAAACTCCGCCTGCGGTGGTGGGCGGACGCTACGGGCTCTCCTCGAAGGAGTTCACTCCGGCCATGGTCAAGGCGATCTACGACAACCTGAAAGCGGATCAGCCCGATCACCAAATAAAAGATCACTTCACTATCGGCATCCAGGATGACGTTAGCAACACCAGTTTGTCTTACAACAACGAGTTCTCCACCGAGCCGGACAATGTTGTCCGGGCAATGTTTTACGGCTTGGGCGCAGACGGCACGGTCGGCGCCAACAAGAATTCGATCAAGATCATCGGCGAGAACACTGACAACTATGCCCAGGGCTATTTCGTCTACGATTCTAAAAAGTCCGGAGCAGTCACCATTTCTCACCTTCGCTTCGGACCGCAGCCCATTCGCTCCAGTTATCTCGTCTCAAGCGCCAACTTCGTCGCCTGTCATCAATGGATATTCCTTGAGCGCTATGACATGCTCAGCGCCTTGGTTCCGGGCGGCACGTTCCTGCTCAACAGTCCGTTCAGCGCCGATGAAGTTTGGAACCATCTCCCACGCGTAGTGCAGGAGCAGATTATCGCCAAGCGAGCGAAGTTTTACGTGATCGATGCCTATCAAGTGGCGCGCGACACCGGCATGGGCAGCCGCATGAATACGATTTTGCAGGTGTGCTTCTTCGCCATTTCTAAAGTCCTGCCGCCGGACCAGGCGATTGAAGCGATTCGCAAGTCGATTCGCGACACCTACGGCAAGAAGGGCGATCAGATCGTGCAGCAGAACATGAAGGCCGTCGATGAGACTCTGGCGCACTTGTTCGAAGTGAAAGTCCCAGCCGAACTGACCAGCTCGATTGAGATGCCTCCGCCGTTCTCACCTTCAGCGCCGCAGTTCGAGCGCGATGTTCTGGGCATGATCTACGCAGGACGCGGCGATGAGTTGCCGGTCAGCGCATTTCCTGTGGATGGTACCTTCCCCACCGGAACCGCGAAGTGGGAGAAGCGCAACCTGGCGCTCGAAATCCCTGCGTGGGATCAGAAGATCTGCATCCAGTGCGGAAAGTGCGCCATGGTTTGCCCGCATTCGGTCATCCGCATCAAGGTCTACGACTCCAAAGAATTACAAGGGTCCCCGGCAACATTCAAATCCACTGTGACCCGCGACAAAGAGTGGCAAGGTCTCAATTACACGATTCAGGTCGCGCCGGAAGACTGCACCGGATGCGGCATCTGCGTGGAAGTTTGCCCCGTCAAGAACAAGGCCGAAACCCGTCTTAAAGCGATCAACATGGTGCCGCAGCCTCCGTTGCGCGTGCCCGAGCGCGAAAACTGGGATTTCTTCCTGAAGATTCCGGAACTTGACCGTCGCAATATTAAAGTCAGTAACATCCGTCAGCAGCAAATTCAGGAGCCGTTGTTCGAGTTCTCCGGCGCCTGCGCCGGTTGCGGCGAAACTCCATATCTCAAGCTGATGTCACAGTTGTTTGGCGACCGTGCCATCATCGCAAACGCCACGGGATGCTCGTCGATTTACGGCGGCAATCTCCCGACCACACCCTGGACCAAGAATGCAGCCGGCCGCGGCCCCGCCTGGTCCAACTCTCTTTTCGAAGACAACGCCGAGTTCGGCCTGGGCTTCCGTCTCTCTATCGACAAGCAGACCGAGTTCGCGCAAGAGTTAGTCCGGCGCGTGGCGGGAATGATCGGAGAAGAACTCGCGACCGCACTTCTCACGTCCCCACAGAAAGATGAAGCAGATATCTATGAACAACGCCAGCGCGTAGATCTGCTGAAAGAGAAACTTCAAGGCGTGGATTCCGCTGACGCTCGGCAACTTCTTTCCGTCGCCGACCTGCTGGTCAAGAAAAGCATTTGGATTGTTGGTGGAGACGGTTGGGCCTATGACATCGGCTATGGCGGCCTGGATCACGTGTTGGCCAGCGGGCGCAACGTCAACGTGCTGGTGCTCGATACCGAGGTCTACTCCAACACCGGAGGTCAAGCATCGAAATCCACACCGCGCGCCGCAGTGGCGAAATTTGCTGCTGGTGGCAAGCCCGGCCCCAAGAAAGATCTGGGACTGATCGCCATGAGTTACGGCAACATTTATGTCGCGAGTGTAGCCATGGGCGCGAAAGACGAGCACACGCTAAAGGCCTTTTTGGAAGCCGAGGCCTATAACGGGCCCAGCCTTATCATCGCCTATTCGCACTGCATCGCTCATGGCATCAATATGACCACCGCAATGTCAAATCAGAAAGCGGCCGTCGATGCCGGACAGTGGCTGCTCTATCGCTATCACCCAGATCGGGCTGCTCAGGGCGAGAATCCGCTGATCCTCGATTCGCGGACGCCAACACGCAAGGTTGCGGATTTCATGCAGATGGAAACACGCTTCAAGATGCTCACCAAGAGCCGGCCGGAAGAAGCCAAGGAACTTTGGCATCAGGCACAGCATGACGCCGAAACTCGCTTTCGCCTTTATGAGTACATGGCGCAGCGGAAATCTGACAATGAACCGGCAACGACCAAGTAAAGCGCAGACGGAGACGCAGGAGAAATCATGATTGACCTCAAGACCACGTATCTGGGTTTGCAGCTTCGTACACCTTTGGTCGCTTCAGCATCACCGCTGTCGCAAGAGATCGGTGGCATTCGCCATCTCGAGGATGCAGGCGCCTCTGCGGTTGTGTTGTATTCGCTGTTCGAAGAGCAGTTGCGGCAGGAAAGCATCGAGCTTGAGCAACATCTGGAGGAAGGAACGAACAGTTTCGCGGAGGCAGCAAGTTTTTTCCCCCAGCCCGATGAGTTCCGGATGGGACCCGAGGGATATCTGAACCACATTCATCAGGCCAAGAAGGCAGTATCGGTGCCGATCATCGCGAGCCTCAACTGCACTTCCGCGGGCGGATGGACGCAGTACGCAAAGCTCATCGAGCAGGCGGGCGCAGATGCGCTGGAATGTAACATCTATTCGATCCCCACCGATCCCGATCTCGCTTCAAGTGCGGTAGAGCAGCAGTACCTCGACATTCTCAAGGCCGTAAAGTCAGTGGTGACAATTCCCGTCGCGGTCAAGCTCAGCCCTTTTTTCAGCAATATGGCGAATATGGCGAGGCGATTTGACGAAGCTGGCGCGAATGGACTGGTGCTGTTCAATCGCTTCTATCAACCCGACATTAACCTTGACGAACTGGAAATCCAACCGAACGTGTTGCTCAGCACTCCACAAGCGCTGCGGCTTCCGCTGACCTGGATCGGTATCCTTTACGGTCGCCTTCATGCCAGCCTTGCTGCGACTAGCGGTGTGCATGGCCCCGAGGACGTGGTTAAGCTGCTAATGGTCGGTGCCGACGTCACTATGCTCTGCTCCACGCTGTTGAGAAACGGAATCAACCATCTTCGGCACATCGAGGCGGGCCTGTTGGACTGGATGGAAAAGCACGAATACGAATCCGTTCAGCAAATGAAAGGCAGCATGAGTCAGATCCACTGCCCCAATCCCTCAGCCTTCGAGCGCGCGCAGTACATGAAGGCGGTCAAGAGTATCCGGCATGTTGCGCTCACCGGCCACGAAGCCTGGAGAATTCTCAGCGGAAGCTGAAGGTTTTTTCGCAGACCGATTCGGAGAAGGGCACGACTCTCCAAGCTGTAGAAAGGCTCAACGGTCACCTGAGCCTGAGCGACTTTGGGTGGCGCAGCGCTTCAGCGCTGCGGTCAATTGCACTGCTCTGATTCCGGCTTTAGCCGCTGAGGCTGCCGGCGCTTCTGCCGCGCGACCCCGGCAAATTTCTGACATCTTTCCTCTCTGTCCTTCTACGCAAAGGGCATGAGTTTGTGGTATGGAACGCGTAGAAAAAACCGTTTTCATCCCGCGATAGACAAGCAGCGCGGGCACGAGCCAGTGCTCGTGCCCCGACTCGCATCTGTGTCCCGGGCACAGATGCTCCAACTGAAGTTCTACTTCGCTTGCAGAGACTCGATGTATTCGGTAAGGTTCGCCACGCGTTGCTGGACCTCAGCCTCGTGTCCACTGCTTATGCTGCGAAACAACGGTCCCCAAACTGGCATCTCTTTGGACCCGTGCGCGGGAAGGTCGGACGTGCCACGGAGGATAGAGCTGACTTTCGGAGCGGGATATTTCCCTCCGTTGTTCTTGCTCAGCAGGGTAAGGTCGGCGGGAGGAGTCTTTAGCGCGCTGGCGGCAGGACCTCCGCCCTTGCCATCCGTTCCATGGCAAACGGCGCAGTATGACGTGTACATTTCCTTGCCGGATGCGGCCGATGTTGGCTTGACGGTGACATGCTTGATGGTTGTCTTCGTTTGGTCCTGCGTCTGATCCTGCGCGACGGCCATGCAGTTGAAAGCAATCAGGGCAGGAACTATCAAAATCAGTTTCTTTCTCGACATTGCGTTTTCTCCTTGATTAAACCAATGCTTCTTCTCTGAACTCTAAACGCGCTTGGAAGCCCAACCGGCTGCGTTGCTGCCGGCAGTAACGGCGACAAGAAGGATGAGCATCTTTTCATTTTCAACTTATTATTGGTCACCCACTCCACCATGGCTGTGACCAAGAGCACAGTCGATTGTACCCGCCCGAATCGTACACCTCCTCGATCTTCGGTACAAAATTTCATAAACCCCTTCGTCGCTCCGGGGTGTAGCACGGAAGCTGTGCACCCCTCACATACATCCGTGATGTTCGTCACATTCAACTGCGCCCTGGCCAAGCATAATTACTGACAGTTTTGTGGACAGTTCTAACCACTTCAAGTGGGGAGTTTCCATGGCAAAAGGACGTGTTTCCATCGTTGTCGAGCACTGTAAATCCTGCGGCTTCTGCGTGGAGTTTTGTCCGTCCCACGTGCTCGCGCTCTCTTCCGCTTTCAATTCCAAGGGTTACCATCCACCGCATGTCGTGCATCCGGAAAAGTGCAGTGGTTGTGACTTGTGCGGAATGTACTGCCCTGACTTCGCTATTTTCGCGACCAAGGTCGCACCCACCGGAGGGGACAAATGAAGGCCGATCCTCGCGGAGTACTGACTGGCACTCACTTCATCGACGGCGATCACGCCTGCTGCGAAGGCGCGCTGTCCGCCGGGGCTCGATTCGCCGCCGGATATCCCATCACCCCTTCCACCGAAGTGGTGGAGCGCTTCGCCTCTCGTGTTCCTACCGTAGGCGGGACGTTTATCCAGATGGAAGACGAACTCGCGGCCTCGATCACGTTGCAGGGCGCCGTGTGGGCAGGGGCTAAAGCTTTTACTGTCACCTCCGGTCCGGGCTTCTCATTGATGATGGAACACATCGGCTACGCGGCCATGACCGAAACTCCTTGTGTGTTTGTGGATGTGCAGCGCGGAGGACCGTCGACCGGCCTGCCCACGCTTCCCGCGCAAGCCGACATGATGCAGGCACGTTGGGGCTCGCATGGTGACTACGAAATCATCGCCCTCTGCCCCAATTCTCCGCAGGAGTGTTTTGACCTGACCATCAAGGCCTTCAACCTGGCCGAAGAATTCCGCGTGCCCGTGATGTTCATGATGGACGAAGTTGTGGGGCACATGACCGAGAAGGTGGTGATCCCCGCCGCTGACCAGATCGATATCACGCCACGCCGCCATACTCGCAAGTCAGTGGAAGAATACCTGCCCTATGGCACCAACGGCGACGGAGTGCCTGAAATGGCGCACGCCGGCGAAGGCTATAACTTCCACATCACGGGCTTGACCCATGACGAACACGGCTATCCCAACATGACTCCCGCGGTGCAGGACAAGCTGGTTCGCCGCCTGCAAAACAAAATTCGGGACGCCGCCGACCGCATCTGCTTGTTTGAAGAAGACCAACTCGAGGGAGCGGACGTAGTGGTCGTCTCCTACGGAATCACTTCCCGGGTGGCGCAACGCGCCATCGAGTCCGCTCGCGAACTGGGTTTACGCGTTGGCAAGTTACGCCTGATCACCGCCTGGCCTTTCCCGGAGAAAAAGATCCGCGAACTCACGGCGAAGGTAAAAGCATTCGTCGTACCGGAACTCAATCTGGGGCAGATGGTGCGAGAAGTGGAACGAGCCGCCGCCGGTCAGTCAAAAACATTCGCCGTATCGCATGCCGGCGGCGGAGTTCATAAACCCGAAGACATCCTCAAGGTAATCGTGGAGGCCAGCAGATGTCAGACAGCTTGATCGATATTGGGAATGGAGTCGTGAATCCCGTCGAGCCCTTCCTGCGCACGGATCGCATGCCGCACATCTGGTGCCCAGGATGCGGCATCGGCACCACCGTGAACTCTTTCGCCCGCGCCCTCATCGATTCCAAGATCGATTTGGGATCGCTGGCCCTGGTCTCCGGAATTGGCTGCACTGGCCGCGTGGCGGGCTACGTCAAGCTCGATTCCTTCCACACCACGCACGGCCGCGCTATTCCGTTCGCCACCGGACTTAAACTGGCAAACCCAAAACTGAATGTCGTTGTGTATTCCGGCGACGGCGATCTTTCAGCCATCGGTGGAAATCATCTGATCCATGCCGCACGCCGCAACATCGATCTAAAGGTCATCTGCGTAAACAATCTGATCTACGCCATGACCGGCGGCCAGAGCGCGCCCACCACTCCGGATCATTCGACTACGTCCACCAATCCCTACGGCACGTTCGAGCCATCGTTCAATTTGCCCCATCTGGTCGAAGCCGCCGGCGCAGTTTACGTTGCACGCTGGACCACGTTCCACGTGCGGCAACTGTCGCGCTCCATCAGCGAGGCGTTTAAAAAGAAAGGCTTCTCCTTTATTGAAGTCATCTCGCCCTGCCCCACGCTGTATCAGCGCCGCAACAAGCTGGGTGATGGCCTCGACACCATGAAGTATTACAAGGAGAAGAGCAGAGTCCGGCATGGAGCGCCCACCAGCGAGGTCGGCCTCACCATGACCGGCGAAATCATCGTGGGCAAGTTCGTAGACCGCGACCGCCCCGATTACCAGGCCATGATGCGCGCTCAATACTGCGAATCGCTCGGCGAAAGATTCGTGGAGCAAGAGGAGATGGTATGCAGCTAACGGAGATTCGCGTTGCAGGTTTCGGCGGCCAGGGCGTAATCCTCTCGGCCATTCTTCTCGGCAAAGCGGCTTCGATTTATCAAGGCGCTTACGCCACCATGACACAAAACTTCGGCCCGGAAGCCCGCGGCGGCGCCTGCAGCGCTCAGCTCGTCCTTTCCGATTCGCCGGTGTTGTATCCCTACATCACTCAGCCGGATATCCTCGTCGTAATGTCGCAAGAGGCGTATGTGCGCTTCGTCCCCGAGCTGAAGGACGGCGGCATCCTGATTGTCGAGCAGGACCTGGTGCGAGTTTCCGATCTCAACAAGGAAGTTCAGGTCTACAGCATCCCGGCAACCCGCATTGCCGAAGAACTCGGCAAACGCATGGTATTGAATTCCGTCATGGTGGGGTTCTTCACCGCAGTTACGCACCTGCTGGATACCGACGCCGTACGCAAAGCCGTCGCCGACTCCGTTCCGAAAAGCTTCCTTGATCTGAACCTCAAGGCGTTCGAAAAGGGACTGGAATACGGAGCCATCGCGTTAACCACCCCCGCCAGCGCAAGGGACGCTGAGCTGCAAGTCGAGTACGCGCCGGAGTAAGCTATCCCAGATCGTGAGTTCGCCAGGGCACGGCTTCACAGGCTGCATGAAAAACTCCGGAATGCAGGCAGTAACGTGGAAGAGCGGCGCTTCAGCGCCGCGTAAAGCGTCCAGAATCATTGCGGGCTTCAGCCCTGGCAGCTGTTGCATTCTTCATCCTTCCCTGTTGCAAGATTCATCTTTGCTGTCGTAGCCCGTAAGTATTTGATTGCAAAGGTCACTCACTTCGGCTCCCTCAAAACACTGCAAACACGAGCTTTTTCCGTGCTGCGATTAACATCACAGGACTGTTCACAATCTCATCGCACCAGGCCACGTAAAAAAATTGCTTCTCGTCCATCCGCTTGATTTCGCATGAGATCCCCGTCGGCAGTGCGCTTCCTTGCAATCCGCTTCGTAGTGGCATGGCGATTGCCTTTAGAAAAGTGTGAGTGGCTCGCAAGAAGAAAGACAAGACAACGACGGCCCTCCGACGAGGTGACTTATGACAGTCCTACTGGTTCTCTTCACATTCATAACCTTTTTACTGATTGATCATTTTCGCAGCCGCCGCGCAGTTGTCCAACCCGCATTGCAAATGTCCACCGCAAAACAGGACGCAGTGACCGCACCACGTCTTCAGCCCGCCCTGGTCGGCGGCTTCGCAGTCCCGGAGAATTTGCGCTACCACCCCGGCCATACCTGGGCGTTGAGCGAGAGCCCCAGCCTGGTGCGCGTCGGCATGGATGATTTCGCCTCCAAGCTGACCGGCAAGCTGGAGAGCATCAAGCTGCCGCAACGCGGCCAGTGGATTCGTCAGGGCCAGAAGATCTGCACACTCTATCGCGATGACGCTGCAGTCGACATGGTTTCACCCATCGAGGGCACCGTGTCTGACATCAACCAGGCGCTAGCGGCCGATCCTAAGCTCGCACTCCGCGATCCGTACGGCGAAGGCTGGCTGGTAACGGTACAGGCCCCCGACGCCAAGACCAGTTTCCGCAACCTGCTGGGCGGCCCGCTCGCCCGCTGGTGGACCGAAGAGTCTGCAAGCCGCCTGCAACGCCGCATGCCGATGGCCGTCGCCGGCGCATACGCCCAGGATGGCGGAGTAGCCGTGGACAATCCCACAGCCGAGATTCCAGCGAAGGCATGGCTGCCGATCGCCAAAGAGTTCTTCCTGTCCTAACTACACCTCGCGGCCAGCGAGGCGAACCAGCCTCGCCCGGTCGTCGAAGCGAGGACCGCAGAAACACCCGCCGCCCGGATCCTAGGCTGAAAGGCCAAGATACCGGGCGGCCGGCTTTGTTCTCCAGCAATCAGGGCTAATGCGGAATTAGAGTCTTGCCGATCTAACCACTGGGAGTGTATTTGCGGCATGTCGACGTTTGCGGCATCGGGGTCAACAAAAGATAGTCCCCCCCATGGATGCAATTGCGATGAGCACGCACGAGAAGCGAAACTCATCCAGTCCTCGCTGCTGCCCACCCATGGACTCTGCCACCAGGCCGTCGAGATCGCATTCCGCTTCATGCCCTTCTCCGAAGTGGGGGGCGACTTTCTCGACTTCTTCTGCTTGCCAGATGGCTTCATCGGCATTTATCTCGGGGACGTGGTCGGCAAAGGCTTGCCGGCGGCCATGTACGCCGCGTTAGTGACTGGAACTCTGCGTGGCATTCACAAGAGCGGCACCGACACCGCCAGCGTTCTCACCTGCTTGAACGAGCGCCTCCTGCAGCGTCCTCTCCCTGGCCGCTTTTGCTCGACCCTGTACGCGCTCTTCAATCCCGCCACGCGCGAGCTAATCTTCTCCAACGCCGGAATGCCAATGCCCCTGCTCGTCTCGGGAACCGCTTGCCAGCAGTTGGGCGAAGGTGGATTACCCGTGGGAATGTTCCCAGGCGCCGCTTACGGACGGCACGTCGTGCCACTCTGCCCCGGAGACAGCGTTCTGTTCGCGACCGACGGCCTTCATGAATTGCGCAACCCGGACGGAATCGAATTCGGCGCCACCCAAATCGAAAGCACTTGGGCACAATGTGGTTACAAGTCGGCCACCGAGTCGGGGGATTTTGTCTTCGCGCATCAGCTTGCCTTTTCCAACGGCACTCCGCCCCATGATGATGTTACGGCCGTTGTCCTGAAAGTGCTGCCTTAGCAGGCTGCGAAACAATCTTGCAGTTGCCGCACAGCGCGCTTTCCTTGAGGTCGATCCACTCCACGGCGTGGGATGAGGCCATGACGCAGCGGTAGTCATCGCAATGCGTCAGGTTCAGCGTGTGCCCGAGTTCATGAACCGCTTCTTTTATGATCCGCTGGCGAAATAGTTCCGGGTCGGGTGGAAGGCCATAGAACTCCTGGCGCAGCCGGTGCGTCGAGAGCACCGAGCAGGGGCCACCCATCTGCGCCTCGCCAAAAACAAAAGTAAGAATCGGAATATACAGATCGACGGCAGCGATGCCCAGCATTCGCCAGGAGTCGGCGCTAAGGAAACTTTGCATGCGCTGCAGGATTTCCGAAGAGTGGTACTGCTGCCGCTCCCCGTGGAAAGCGAACCCCGGATCGAGACGCACAGGCAGCACTTTGCAGGGGACGCAAAGAATTTCTTCGATGGCTGGACCCAAATCCTTCAGCAGCCCGTCATCCACGTTCCCGATCGGCAACAGTTGCAGCAGCTTCATCGCGTGCCTTCATCGGGTGATTTCATCGGCCTTCAGTAAATCGGGCTTTGACGGATCGGTCTTCAAGGAAGCGCGGCTCCAGCCGTACTTCTTCAACTTGTGATAAAGCGTAACCCGGTCGATGTCGAGAATGTCGGCGGCATGGCTCTGATTGCCTCCACACTCTTCGACCACGCGCAGAATGTGGGCCCTTTCCATGTCCTCAAGAGTCTTGCTCGACGCCGTAGAGACGCCCTGCGGTTTGAAGATGAAATCCTGTTCGTGGAGCTCCGGCTCCTGTCCCACCACCATGGCGCGCTCCACCGCATTCTCCAGTTCGCGAACATTGCCCAGCCAGGGCTGTTGCTGCAACTGGTTCATGGCTGCAGCCGAAACCCGGGTAATGCGTTTGTTCATAGCCAGAGAGAATTTGCGCACGAAGTGATCGACCAGCACGGGGATATCCTCCCTGCGCTCGCGCAGTGCGGGCAATTCGATGCGGAAAACGTTCAGCCGGTAGAAAAGATCGGGGCGGAACTTACCTTCCTCGATCAGTTTTTCCAGATCTTTGTTGGTGGCGGCGATGCAGCGGAAGTCGACCTTGATGATTTGATTGCCGCCCACTCGGGTGATTTCGCGCTCCTGCAGTACACGCAGCAAGTCGGTCTGGGTCTTGAGGGTGATGTCGCCGATCTCGTCCAGGAAAACCGTCCCGCCCTCGGCAATTTCGAATTTCCCTTTCTTGCGGTACTGCGCACCGGTGAAGGCGCCTTTCTCGTGGCCGAAGAGTTCGCTTTCTAGAAGGGTTTCAGTCAGGGCGCCGCAGTGAATCACGACCAGGGGATGAAATCTTCTCGGGCTGGCCTGATGGATCGCACGCGCCACCAGTTCCTTCCCAGTACCACTCTCACCCATGACCAGCACCGTGGCGTCCGTAGGACCAACGGTTTCGATGGCGTCGAAGATCTTGCGCATGGGGGCGCTTTGCCCGATCAGTTCTCCCGGGCGCGCGATCTCAGCAACGGTCTCGCGCAGAAGCACGTTCTCCTGCACGGTCCGCTTATGTGCCAGAGCGTTCTTCACCAGGTGTGCGATCTCATCCGGATCTAGCGGCTTGGTCACGTAGTCATAGGCGCCGTTTTTCAGCGCAGCTACGGCGGTCTCGACCGAAGCATAGCCGGTCATAATGATCACGATCAGTTCCGGATCGATTTCGTGCATGCGGCGCTGCAGTTCGATCCCGTCGGTGCCGTGCATTTTGATATCCACCAGCGCCGCATCCCAGCGTTGCTCCGCCAGCCGTGTGAGCGCATCGCCAGCGTTTTCTGCCGTCGCCACTTCATAGCCTTCTTCTCGGAACCATTTACCCAACGAGTCGCGCACGCTCAGTTCGTCGTCCACAATTAGCAGTTTTCCCTGGGTGTTCACGTCAATCACCTCACCTTCATTGTGGTGTCGCCGACGGCAGGCAACGAAGCCTCAGTCGCTTGATTTGGCAGGGTTATGGTGAACGCCGTACCCCGGCCCAGCTCCGATTCGACTTCGATGCGCCCGTTATGCCTCTCGACAATGCCGCGGCTGATCGCTAAACCCAACCCGACTCCGCGTCCATTCTCTTTTGTCGTCATAAAAGGCTCGAAAATCTGCGGTAATACATCGGGAGCGATGCCCGCTCCGTCATCGCGTACTCGGATCTCGATTCCTGTCCCATCGTGACTCAGCTGAGTTTCGAGCCATAGATTGCCGCCTCTGGGCATGGCATCGATTGCATTCATGATCAAGGCCAGAAGAACTTGTTCGATCTGTGCGGGATCGCAGGACACACGCGGCAAGTCTTCCGCAAGTTTTAGTTGCAGCTCGATCCCAACGTGTTCCAGCTGATGCCGCACCAGCAGCAGGCAACGATCAATCACTTCCTGTAGATTCGTCGACTGCAGGTTCATGGGTGAGGTGCGGGAAAGAGTCAGCAGATTTTTGACTAGCTCGCCGCAGCGCCGGCTTTCTGCTGCGATGAGATCCAGACATTGCATTGCCTCCTCGCGCTTTTCATGCTCCGCCTGGCCCGTCCCTACCCACTTTCGTAGCAGCTTGGCATAGGTCAGAATGCCGGAGAGCGGGTTGTTTACTTCGTGCGCCACCACCGCCGCCATCTTGCCCATGGAGGCCATCTTTTCCACATGCAGCATGTGCTCGTGGGCACGCTGGAGTTCCTTCGTCTTCTGCACCACGCGATCTTCAAGGGTCTTTGCCCAAGTGACGATTTCTTCATTCGCGGCACGCAGCTGCAGGCTCATGCCGTTGAAGGAATGAGCCAAGTCCCCCACTTCGTCGTGGGATCGCACTTCGATCTGGTAACCGAGCCGGCCTTGAGAAAGATGCTCCGTACCGTTCTTGAGCGCCTTGATGGGTTTGCCGACCACTCGCCACACGAACAACCAGCTCAATACCACCACAATCAGCATTGCCCCCGCCGTGTAAGACAGCATACGGGTGGTGCTGACCGCAAGTTGCGCGTCGGCTTGCGCCAGCGAAAGGTTGGTATCCAGCACGCCCAGAACCTGCTGGCTGGCTGGATGCGCGTGGCAGGCAGCGTTCGAGCAACTGGGTTGATTTTCGATGGGGGTGATAATGCCCAGCACACGATGGCCGCCGCCATTGCGATAAATGCGAAAGCGGTCGGGGCGATTCAGGCGTGTCAGGGGCTGCGATTGATTGTGACAGCCATAGCAGGCCTCTGCCGTCTTGTCGAGGACGTGGCTGACTTCCGCAGGATCCGTGGAGTAACTGATCCGCCCCTCCTGGTCAAGAATGCGCACCTTGATCATTCCAGGTTCATCCGCCATGGTTTGAATCGCGTGGTAGAGCCCCTCGCGGTCGTTGCGCAGCATGTAGTAAGTGGTGCTGCGCTTGATTACGTCACTGACCCGCTCGGCGTTGGCCAGCGTGGCGGCTTCCAGGTGTTGGCGGTGCAATCGGATATTCAAATATCCGAGGAGGGCAAAGATGACGACCATGACCGCCAACAGAGACCCGATCAGTTTCGCGCTGATGCTGCGAGTCAGCCGCTTCCATCCCAAATCGTCGCGAGTTGGCTCAATCTCCCGCATGGCCTAATACCGGAGTAGCAACCAGAGGCTCGGGTTTGGTTCGTTGACGCCGCTGCACTGCTTGCCCTTCCTCAGGAAAGATAGGGAGGTACTTCACCGCCAACCCGAACAGGGCGAAGCCCATCGCGATAATCATCAGGGTCACGGAGAACTCCGTCCACTTCGGCATGTAGTGATGCCCGACGTACGTCTCAAAACCTATAAGACTGACATTGAGGCGGTTGGTGATGAAGCCGAGCAGGCTGATGACGGAAGCTAGATACAAGCCGTTCGGCGATAGCCTGACTTTCCTGAAGCTGAGCATGGTGATTGGAATCACGAAGGCCAGCATCAGTTCGAGCCATAAGAAATACGCTTCGTAGCTAGGCCTAGTGATCTCCCTGAGCAGGCCGCGACGGAAGTAGTCTTCGAAGCGCAGCAGGGCGTTAACCCAGAGAGCAACCAGCAGAGCGCCGCCAAGGGTGACCAAGACCGGGAGTTCAAGGTGACGGCCAAAGGCCTTCGCACTCTGCGTGGACTCGAAAATGGTCATGGCTAAACCAACCGCAACCGCCGAGGCGAAGAAAAGGAACGGCAGCGCCGGCGTATACCAGAAGGGATGCAATTTGCTCGGCATGATTAAATACAGCGATCCGAGCGAACTCTGGTGCAGGGTGGAAAGCAAGATGCCCAGAACGATGAGTACGGGATAGATTTTCTTAATCCACCTGATGGGAGCTTGGAGATCGAAGCGTTCGAACACGTTGGGAAGGAATTCAAAAAAGAGCACCGTGGTGTAGGTCATCACGCACATGCCCACCTCGAACATTACAGAGTGCGGATTCATGTAGATGAGCTGATGCCAGATGTACCAGGGACGGCCAAGATCGAACAACAGTCCAACGATGAAGAGTAAGTAGCCGAGGAATGCCGTCAACACTGCCGGACGTACAACACTGTGCAGGCGTTCAACATTGAATAGGTAGACCGCGCCGACAATGCAGAATCCGCCGGCCGCCAGCATGACCCCGCACAGGCAGTCGAAGCCGATCCACAGTCCCCAGGGAAACTGGTCGGTCATGTTTGAAACCGCACCCAAGCCACGAAAATAGCGAACGAATGAGGAGTACAGCCCCAGACTCATGATGACAATGAATACAACTCTCCAGAAGGTCAGCTTGATCTTCATCGCTCACGCCCGTTCTTCTTCTCTTCGGCCTCAGCTTCGGCCACTTCCTCGCGGCGGTGTGAAATCCAATAAATGCCTCCCAACACCAACGACCACGCCGGGATAAAGTCTGGAACCCACGACATCACACGCCCGGTATATTCCGGCATTGGAGTGTCGCCGATTTTTTCGGAGGCTGGATAGCCGTACTCTTCAACTTTCATGCTGGAAAGAATAAGGACGCAGGTCCCGCCAACCTCATTGAGGCCGTAAATACGAGGCAGATAGGTCGATGGATTTTGACGGATACGGTCTTGCGCTTCCTTAATCAGGTCGTCGCGATCCCCGAACTTGGTGGCGCCGGTCGGACAGATCTCGGCGCATGCCGTCTGCTTGCCGGCAACCACACGGTCCGGACACATAATGCACTTGCGGACCCTGGGATTCAGCGATCCCCATTCGTACTTGGGCTGGCTGAATGCGCAGGCCACCATGCAATACCGGCAACCAATGCACTTCCAGACGTCGTATACGACCGGCCCTTCCTTTGTCTTGTGAAAAGCGCCCACCGGACAGGCCGACGCGCAAGCGGGATGCTCGCAGTGCATGCACAGGCGCCGCATGAATTTGTCGTTCTTTGTCATTACGACCGTGTATTTATGTTCGGATTGCACCGACTCAGCGGCCACTGTGTCGTCGTAGGGCAGCTTGTTCTGCTGCGCGCAGGCGCTTTCACACTGTTTGCAGCCAATGCACATGGTTGCGTCATAGAGCAGGGCCTTATTCATGGAAATTGCTCCTCGTTGCCCCCAAGCGGGACTTCCGTTCCAGTGGAATGAAGTACGAGGTAACAGGACGCTGTTGCGGAGCGGACTTGGGAACCGTACGGAACACCTTTGGCGGAGTGACTGAGAAAAAAGGGCCGGGTCCGGAGTGGTGAGCATCCGGACCCGGACGGGCTGTTCTATCTTGCAGAGCGAAGAGAGGGGGAGATTGCCGGCTGGCAGCCGATCGGCCGGGTTTGTATCCCTTCTGCCGATTTGAGCCGGACATCTTCATACCCACCCTCACACCGCCAGCCGCTGACGGGCAAGCCATGACGGCGGCGTCGCGCAAAGAGGAACAGCCAATGACCACGACTATTTCTGCAAGCTACGAACGTACTGCACAACCATCTTCACCTGATCAGGAGGCAGGCTCTTCACCGTGCCGGGATGCTTCGCCTTCTCCGCAACGGACTTGGCCAGGTCGTCGTCGGAGGCCTTTTTTGCGTCGTCCGAAATCAGACTTGGAATCTTGGCTGCGGGCTTGCCTGCCGCGTCCGCCCCGTGGCAGGCTGCGCATTTTGCTTTGTAGATAGTCGCTCCGTCATCGGCAGCCCACGACAGATTGGGGATCAGCATGAACAGTGCGATTGCGATTGTTACTACCAGCATGACTAACTTTGTCGTCTTCATGATTCCGTATTGTCTCCTTATGAAGTTTGCAACCTGCGAAAGCAGCGCCTCTTCCATCGTGGAGATTGTGTTGCAAAAGTAATCACCGAAACACAACCCTTCCTTGCACGATGTAAGAGAACTCAGCAACTCCATCGCTGCCTAGTTGAGAGTTTCAACAATTGGGGATAGAAGCGCAGTGACCCAGGTCACGATAAATGGTGATTCCGGCCGAAGGGTGGGGGAGTTCAACAAACCAGTTGGCCATCCTTGGGGGGGAACTGCGGCCACGCGCTTACGCAACCGAGAGGCGGGAGCCGCGAGAAGCCGATGTCCTCGGCTCTAAGCGAAGCCGTCCGGCTGACTTACAGCGCCAATGTGCGCCTGGTTATCGATGAACAGGCGGCCTGCGGTGAGCGCTTTGCGGTCAATTTCCAGCAGGTCGATTTTTTTCACCTTGTCCTCGAGGACGCTCAAGGCTGTTCCGGGAGCGAGACATTCGGTTTCTTCCAGCAGAGCTCCCATCATGACTATGTTAGCTACCTTGGTCGAACCAAGTTTGTCGGCGACCTCCGCAGCAGGAATCGCGACCACCTGCACTCCGGTCGCAACCAGGTCAGCGGGAACGGTGGCGCCGTTATAGAGGATGAGTCCGCCGCTCGCTACCTCGGGTGCAAACTTTCGCAGCGAATACTCATTCATGGCCACGAGCACATCGGGGCAAGAGACCAGGGGCGACCCGATCCGTTCTTTCGACAAGCACACATGGCAGTGCGCGCTGCCCGAGCGCATCTCCGGCCCATACGACGGCAACCAACTAACTTCCAGCGCTTCCCGCATTCCCATTTCGATCAGCAACTGCCCCAGCAGCAGTACGCCTTGTCCTCCGAAACCCGCGATTTTGATCTTAACCTCTTTGAAGTGATGGCCGTGTTTCGGTTCGGAAGCGTTGCGCACTTCCGCTTTCGGAGTAAGGTCGAGCACGTCAGACACAGTGCGTTGCGGCGGCTCATTGCCCGCAGGAATGTCCGGCCGGCGATCGCGGAAAACATTCAGCGGAAAAGTGGGTATCATTTTCTCGTAAACCCAGCGTCGCGCTTCCACCGGATCTTTGCCCCAAATCGTGGGACAGGGTGACAAGATTTCGACAAACGAGAAGCCCGCGCCATCCCGCTGGATCTCGAGCGCTTTGCGGATCGCGCGCCGCGCTTTCATAATGTTCTTGTTGTCCGAAAGGGCCACGCGTTCGATGTATGCCGGCGCTTCCAGTGTGGCCAGAAGTTCCGCCATGTGCAACGGGAAGCCTTCATTCGCCGGCCGCCGGCCCCACGGAGAAGTGGTGCTCTTCTGTCCGACCAGGGTAGTGGGCGCCATCTGCCCCCCTGTCATGCCATAGATTCCGTTGTTTACGAAAAAGACCGTGATCTTCTCCCCTCGGTTGGCTGCATGCACGATCTCAGCCGTGCCGATTGCCGCCAAGTCGCCGTCTCCTTGATAGGAAATGACAACCTTATCGGGACAAGATCGTTTGATTGCCGTGGCCGAAGCCGGCGCGCGGCCATGCGCAACCTGCACATTGCCCACATCAAAATAGTAGTAGGCAAACACCGAGCACCCTACGGGACTCACAAAGATCGTCTTGTCCTGCAGCCCCAGTTCCTGCAGCGCCTCGGCGATCAGCTTGTGCGCCACACCGTGCCCGCAGCCCGGACAGTAGTGGGTCTGGTGTTTCAGTTCTGATTTGCGTTCGTACAGGTCATAAAACAGCGGCGACTTGGAGTGGACGACTTCGTATCCGTCATCGTTAACTTCGCGGCCAACGTCGGACTTAACGTCGGGATCCACTGCGCTGACCACGCTCTCGTTTGTCATTTTCGTTGTCCTTATTCGAAGCAACTCCTCGCACAACTGGGTTCAGACCGCCGCATTCAGACCGCCACGGTCATGCGTGTTAACACTTGTTGCTGCAGCTCCGCGACTGACGGCACATTGCCTCCGACTCGACCGTAGAACTCCACCGGAACCTTGCCGTTTAGCGCCAGGCGAACGTCTTCCACCATCTGCCCATTGCTCAATTCCACGACCAGCACTTTCTGCACCTTCGCCGCCGCTTTCGCCAGAGCGCTCGAAGGATACGGCCACAGCGTGATGGGGCGGAACAGCCCAGCTTTCAAGCCTTCCTTGCGCAGCGCTTCAATCGTCGAAAGCAACACGCGGGACACAATGCCATACCCAACCAGCAGCACCTCGGCATCCTCGGTGTGGCAGAGTTCATAACGCGGCTCGGCTTCCTGCGCTCGGATGTACTTGGCCTCCATCTTGCGCTGGTGTTCTTCCAATTCATCGGTTTCGAGATAAATAGAACTGATCAAGTTGGCGCGAGTCTCTGGAGTTCCCTTTACCGCCCACGGTTTTTCGGGTGGGCGAATCTCACGATATTCAAGATCGAGCGGTTCCATCATTTGCCCGACGAAACCGTCAGTCAGCACAACCGCCGGATTCCGGTACTTGTCGGCGAGATCGAATGCCAGCATGGTCAGGTCGGCCATCTCCTGGACTGATGCGGGAGCCAGCACGATATTGCGGTAGTTGCCGTGGCCTCCGCCCTTCACCATGGCGAAATAGTCGCTTTGTTCGGGCGCGATGTTGCCCAGGCCCGGTCCGCCACGCATTACATCCACGATCACGCAGGGCAGTTCCGCCCCGGCTAGATAAGACATACCTTCCTGCATCAGGCTGAGACCAGGTCCCGAGGATCCAGTCATGACCCTGACTCCTGCGGCCGCTGCCCCGTAAACCATGTTGATAGCGGCGACTTCGCTCTCCGCTTGCAGGAAAGTCCCGCCGATCTGAGGAAAGTAGAGTGCGGCAGCCTCGGCAATTTCGCTGGCCGGAGTAATCGGATACCCGTAGTACGCTCGGCATCCGGCGAGGATCGCGCCCTTCACCACCGCGACGTTTCCTTTACAGAGCTGCCGCATGTTCGCCTCCTTGTACCGCTGCAAACGCCTTTCCCTTGCCCTTTATGCGGTAGACCGTAATCGCGCCCGGCTCCGGACAGCAATAAAAGCAGATGCCACAACCGGTGCAGTCCTGTCCTGTGTAGTGCGCCGGGTGAGCTCCATAAGAATTCAGCTCCGGTACAAGTTCCAGGCACTTGGGTGGACAGGACTCCACACATAGCCCGCATCCCTTGCACTCTTCGACGTCGACTGTGACTTTACCGCGCGCCTGGCCTGCCATTTTTCACCTCGCAACCACCGTTTCCGCGGCTAGAGGCCGCTGCAGCCATTTGGTTTTCTCGCAGAACTCATAAAGTTCTTCCCGGAATTTGGGATGTGCAATGTCGATCAACGCCTGCGCCCGTTCGCGGATGGTCTTGCCGTGCAGATACGCGACTCCGTATTCTGTAACAACATAACGGATGAGCCCGCGCGAAGTAACCACACCCGCGCCGGGGCTCAGCATGGGCACAATCCGGGAAATCGCGCCATCTTTGGCAGTCGACGAAATGGCGATGATCGGCTTGCCCCCCTTGGAGCGCGATGCTCCGCGCAGGAAGTCCACTTGCCCGCCAATGCCGCTATAGAACTGGCTTCCGATCGAATCGGAGCACACCTGGCCGGTAAGATCGATCTGCAGCGCTGAGTTGATCGCCACCATGTTGTCGTTGCGGGCAATGAGTATGGGGTCGTTGCTGTAGGCGGTTGGATGGAACTCGAATATCGGATTGTTGTCGACGAAGTCGAACAACCGCCTCGTGCCAATGGCAAATCCCAGGATGATCTTCCGCGGCTTGAAGTTCTTACGCGCCCCCGTGATCACGCCCGCTTCGATCAAAGGAATCACGCCGTCCGACACCAGTTCGCTGTGAACCGCGAGATCCTTGCGATCCATGAGGCACGGCAGCACCGCATCCGGGATGCCGCCAATGCCCGTCTGCAGTACAGACCCGTCGTCAATCAAACCTGCGACTTGGCGGGCAATGGCCTTATGCATCTCGGTGGCTTGGGGCAGCTTCATGGGGCACAGAGGCCGGGAGGAATCCACGACCGTATCAAGCTCGCTCACATGAATGAAACTGTCTCCGAAGGTGCGCGGCATCTGATCGTTGATCTGCGCCACCACGTAGCGGGCGCACTTGGCTGCAGTGAGCGACGTATCCACACCCACGCCGAAGCTGCAGAAGCCGTGCGGGTCGGGAGGCGAGAGTTCCAGCAGGGCCACATCAATGGGCATGGCGCCGCTCTCGAACAGCCCTTCAATCTCGCTCAGGTAGATCGGCGTGTAGTCGGCCCGGCCGTCGTTGATGGCCTCGCGCACATTGGGGCCGATAAACATGGCGTTATGCCGGAAGTGCCCTGCCATCTCGGGAGCCACATAAGGGGCCGCTCCCATAGTCATCATGTGAACGATTTCCACGTCCTGCACAAAGGGCGCGCGGCGCATCAGCGCCTCTACCAGAGTCTCAGGTTCGGCGCAGCCCGGCTGAATGTAGACCCGCATTCCCGACTGCACACAACGCAACGCCTCATCGGGCGTTTTCAACTTTAGCTTGTAATCGAGTTCCCAGGACATCTTTACTTCCCCCCATGCAGCGAGGTTTATCTTTTCCGCCATCGCTTCTCCGCCCCCAAATGGCCGCTCGTAAGCGGTTTGCGACCTGATAGATGGCGGGGTCATTCGCTGCCCCTCGTAACTATTACTACTTATTTTCGACCTCCGGTCCTGATCCAGCTATGGCACAGGGCACGGCTAGCTGTGACCGGCGTCACAGTGAAATGAGCAGGAATGTAAAGCAGGTGGAAGAGCGGCGCTTCAGCGCCGCGTAGAGCCTTCAGAACCGGCGCGGGCTTTAGCCCCTGAGGGTCCCTCCGTTTCACTTTCCTAATTTATGAGACGGATCAGACATTTCCGCGGCCTCTAAAGCCGTGCCCTTCACGAGACTGTTGGTGAGACAGTCTGTTGTAGCCTCAGATCCGAAGTGTGAGTATCGAACTCTACCGCAGCCGGCTTGGTTCCCTCTCACGGTCGGTGACCAGTTCGGGATGCAGGCGGCGAAATGTTTCAGCCACATGGCAATTCCAGCAGACCGGCCAGTGGGTCGCGAACACCTCAGGAAGCTGCTCCGGCCGCAATTCCCTCCACTCAACAGTTTTGTGGTCTGCGTCGAGCAGTGCCGGCGCGTGATCCAGGTGTCGGAGTTCGCCGAAAGTCTTGTGACAGAACACACACTTCTTCCCTTCATACCACTTGGAAACGATATTCCAGACCAGACAGTTCTCCGGATCGACTTCGATCTGTTGCAGGCATTCCTGGCCGCAATCCTGCCGCTCCGGCCAGCGAGAGCATTGCTTCAGGTGCAGGGTTGGCTCGGTGAGAAAGGCACCGATCGCAGCCTCGCCGGCCGCTACGTCGACCGCTGCAGCTTTGTGAGTTTCCGGGCAGGTGATGAGGCGCTTCCCCCGGTATTCAAAGTAAGCCCGCACGCCTGGAATGGCGCGGAACACGAACAATCCCACCGCGATCGCAAGAACAGCAATAACAACCAGAATCGTTCCCGTCATACAGCACCTCGCAGGCGGCAAGCCTCTCGTACAGCTTTCCTGGCGCCTGCCGCGCTCCCGAGCAGATTTTAGTATGGCGCGAAGCGGGTGAAGTTGCCGTAGCTGCCATCACTCCACTGTGTGACTGGCGTCACTCCGGTCTCAGCGCCTTCCGCCTGCGACCTCCAGCGGCGCGTGAGAAGTGCGCAGATGCATCTTGACCGCCACAGAAAGGCGACGGATACCCTCTCGTATCAACTCCGGCTCGGAATGAGAAAAGTTCAACCTCATGTGGCGGCAGCCATCAGCAAGGTCGTTCCCATAAAAACAGTCGCCAGGAACGAAGGCAACGTTCTCGGCCAATGCCGCCCGGAACAGTAATCGGCAGTCGGTTCCTTCGGGCATCGTAACCCAGAGAAACAGGCCACCCTTGGGATGCGTCCAGGTAACCTCCGCAGGAAAGAATTCCTGCAGCGCTTGCAGCATCACGTCGCGCCGCTCACGATATACCTGGCGAATGCGCTTGACGTGCTGGTCGAGGAAGCCATCCTTCGCCACCTCGTAGGCCACCATCTGGTTGAAGGTTGCGGTATGCAAGTCCGCCGCCTGTTTGAGCATCACCAACTTGCTGACCACATCCGGAGGAGCGACAATCCAGGCCAGGCGGATTCCCGGCGCCAGAGTCTTGGAGAACGTGCTCAGGTAGATGACATTGCCCAGCGTGAAACCGTTGTCGCGGCGCAAGTTCTCGCGATCGAGTACCACCAGCGGCGCCAGGTGTTCTCCTTCGTAGCGCAACTGCCCGTAAGGATCGTCTTCAATGATGGGGATGCCGTACTTATCGGCCAGAAATATCAACTGATGCCGCCGCCCCTCGGAGAGCGTCACTCCGGCCGGGTTCTGGAAGTTGGGCAGGATGTACATGAACTTCGGGCTCAGGCGCAGCGAGCTCTCCAGTTGGTCGGTGCGCAGCCCGTCATCATCGATCGGGACTGTAAGAAACTGTGCGCCATAGACACTGAAAGCTTGCAGCGCACCCAGGTACGTGGGAGCCTCTACCAGCACACGGTCCCCGGAATTGATCAGCAGTTTGCCAATCAGATCGAGGGCCTGTTGCGAGCCGGAGGTAATGAGTACATTCTCCGCCTTGGCCAGAATGCCGTAGCGGGCCATGTTCTTTGCGATCATCTCGCGCAGCGGTTCGTAGCCTTCAGTAGCGCTGTATTGCAGGGCCTGCGCACCGTGCTCTTCCAGAACGGTGTGACAAGCTTCTTCAAACCGCTGCACCGGGAACACTTCGGGAGCGGGAAGGCCTCCGCCAAACGAAATCATTTCGGGCTGCTGCGTGACCTTCAGAAGCTCTCGGATCGTAGAGCTTTTGATTCGAAGCGTCCGCAACGCATACCGCGACTTCCATACGGTTGACATGAATACCTTCCTCCCGGATTTTCAGCCTTACACTGTCACCGGCTCCGTCCGCCCCTCCGCCCGGCGCAGCTGAACATCGGCTTCGTTTTCCTGAGCATCGACGACCGCAATCGCGGCTACTGCCACGATGTCTTCCACTTGGGCATTCCGGAGCAAAACGTGTACCGGACGGCTCATTCCCATCAGGATCGGACCAATTGTCTCCGCCCCTCCGATCGTCGCGAGCAGCTTGTACGCGGTGTTGGCCGAGGCGAGGTCGGGGAAGATCAGGACGTTAGCGCCGCCCTTCAGCGTGCTGAACGGATACGATTTTTCGATCACTTCCGGTGACAGCGCGTCGTCGGCGGTAATTTCTCCGTCCACAATCAGTGTTGGATCAGCATAGTGCAGCAACTCCACAGCTTTCCGCACCTTGGTGCAGATGGGATGGTCGACGTTGCCAAAGCTGGAGAACGAAAGCATGGCAACCCGCGGCACGATGTCGAAACGCCGCGCCATCTGCGCCGTGCACAGCGCGATCTCCACAAGGTTTTCCGCGGTGGGTTCGATGTTCACGCTCGTGTCCGCCAGGAAGTAAACCTCACCCTTGCGCGTGATCATGGCGTAGCAGCCGGAGACCCTGTGCAGGCCTTCCCGCATGCGCACGATTTGCAGGGCCGGACGAATAGTATCGGGAAATGGTTGGCTGACGCCGGAGACCAGCGCATCCGCATCTCCCATATGCACCATCATCGAACCGAATACATTATGGTCGTTGATGAGAGCGCGTGCCTCGCTCAGGGTTACGCCTCGGCGCTGCCGCAAGCGGAACAGTTCCTGAATGTAGACCTCGCGCAGTGCCGATGCCGTCGGGTCGACAATCCTGATGCCCTCGAGGTTCAGGCCCAGTTCCTCTGCCCGGGCATGAATCGTGGCGAGATCGCCCAGCAGAATGGGCTTGGCGATTTTTTCTTCGGCCAGAGAGTGAGCGGCGCGGAGGATCTTCTCATTCTCGCCCTCCGGAAATACAACCTGCTTGGGATGCGCCTGCGCCTTGTGGATCATGGTGCGCGAGATCTCGTGGGCCTTGCCGAGCCTGCGCTCCAGTTGCTCGCGGTAAACGGCAAGATCGACGGGCTCCTGCGCCACACCGCTGCGCATCGCGGCCTCGGCCACGGCGGAGGCTTCCCATACCAGCACGCGTGGATCGAACAGCGTCGGAATCAGGTAGTCACGGCCAAAGCTCAGCCTTTCCACGCCAAAAGCCCGGCACACTGAATCCGGCACGTCTTCTTTAGCGAGCGCGGCCAGCGCCCGGGTAGCCGCCAGTTTCATCTCTTCGTTGATGGCGGTGGCACGCACATCCAGCGCGCCCCGGAAAATGAAAGGGAAGCCGAGTACGTTGTTGACCTGGTTGGGATAGTCGGAGCGACCAGTTGCCATGATGATGTCACTGCGGCAGGCCTTGGCCTCCTCGTAGGTGATCTCGGGATCGGGATTCGCCATAGCAAACACGATCGGATCCGGAGCCATCGAGCGCACCATATCCTGCGTGACCGCGCCCTTCACCGACAATCCCACAAACACATCGGCGCCCCGCATCGCGTCCGCCAGAGTACGGCAGTCCGTCTGCTGAGCGAAGCGCTCCTTGTACTTGTTCATGCCTTCTTTGCGGCCACGGAACACAACGCCCTTGGTGTCGCAGAAAATAATGTTCTCGTGCTTCACGCCCAGCCGTACATAGTGTTCGGCGGTGGCAACGCCCGCTGCGCCGGCGCCATTAAAGACAACCCGCACGTTGGCGATATTTTTTTCCACAATCTCCAACGCATTCAGCAGCGCGGCTCCCGTGATGATCGCCGTGCCATGCTGGTCGTCGTGGAACACCGGAATCTTCATCGTCTTGCGCAGCGTTTCCTCGATGTAGAAGCACTCCGGGGCCTTGATGTCCTCGAGATTGATGCCGCCGAAGGTGAGTTCGAGAAGCTGGCAGACCTTGATGATCTCATCCGGATCATGCGTGTTGATTTCGATGTCGAAGACGTTCACATCGGCAAACCGCTTGAACAACACGGCCTTGCCTTCCATGACCGGCTTGCCCGCCAGCGCTCCAATATCGCCCAGGCCGAGCACCGCGGTTCCGTTGGTGACGACCGCAACCAGATTGCCGCGCCCCGTATAGTTGAACGCGTCGTGCGGATTCTTCTCGATGGCCAGACAAGGCTGGGCCACACCCGGCGTGTAGGCCAGGCTGAGATCGCGCTGCGTACGGCAGGGCTTGGTGGGAGTGATTTCGATCTTTCCCGGCTGCGGGTTGCTGTGGTAATCCAAAGCTTGTTGCTTGGTAATAATCATTGCTTCCTCCCTAGTCTTTTTTCTGATCTGTTATGGCACACAGCTACTCATGCAGCACGTCCGATCGCGCTCACGGCAAACGGCACTATTCCTTTGGGCTCCGCCGCCACACGGGCACATTCGGGTTCCACTTGTGGACATCTTTGTTGAAGTCCCGGCCCTGCGGCTGTCCAGTTGCGACGACAGCGAGTTCGCCCGCCGGAGACTGCAACAGTTCCGCAACATACTTTTCAACCTGTTCGCGGATCTTCGGATCATTCAACGCCGCCAGCAGTTCAGGCTTGTCGACGTGCGTGAAACCACCGCACACCGGACATTTCACCAGATTGTCATTTACCATTTGCTGCTCCCTGGAAAGAAATTTCTCTCGCGTCGGTCTGCACCGCGCTCCCTGTTCTCATTACAGCCTTGGAGGGGTTTGGCGGACAGTGACAAGCGTCTCGGGGTTAAGTGACCGAGATCACATCCTCGATTTACTCTGCGACGATTTGCTCTGTGACGATTTGCTCTGTGACGCAGTTACCCCTCGACAAGATGAAAGCGCAGAAAGGCCAGAAAAAGAATGCGCCTGGGGCACTTCACCATTGGCCGGTCGTCAGATAGTCGTGAATCGACTTGGCGGCGCGGCGGCCGGCGCCCATGGCGAGAATGACCGTAGCGGCTCCAGTCACGATATCGCCGCCGGCAAAGACACCCTCGCGGGTAGTGCGCTGCGTCTCGGAATTGGCCTGAATGTAGCCGCGTTTGTCTGTACCCAGGCCCGGCGTGGTGCTCTGCACGATGGGATTCGCCGTAGTCCCGATCGCCATGACCGCTACCGACAGCGGCAAATCAAACTCCGAGCCCTTGATCGGCACCGGCCGCCTGCGGCCGGAAGAGTCCGGCTCGCCCAATTCCATGCGCACACATCGTGCCGCCGTCAGCCAGCCCTTGCCATCGGAAAGAAATTCCACAGGCGCGGTCAGCATCTGGAAATCGACGCCCTCCTGCCGGGCGTGGTGAACTTCCTCGGCTCGCGCCGGCATCTCTGCATCGCTGCGGCGGTAGATGACATAGGCTTTGCGCGCCCCCAGCCGCAGCGCCGAGCGGATCGCGTCCAGCGCGGTGTTTCCGCCTCCGATCACCGCAACATCCTTGCCGTGCAGGTCGAGCATCGGCTCGTCGTAGGTGGGAAATTTGTACGCCTTCATCAGGTTAATGCGTGTGAGAAACTCATTCGCTGAGTAGACGCCGTTCAGATGTTCGCCGGGAATGCGCATGAACTGCGGCAGCCCTGCGCCGGTGCCGATGTAGACCGCGTCGAATCCTTCTTCGTGCATAAGTTCATCGATCGTCACCGTTCGGCCCACGACAACGTCGGTCTCGAACTCCACACCCATCTCCCGCATGTAGTTGAGTTGCTCGCGAATAATCTGCTTGGGCAGGCGGAACTCGGGGATTCCATAGACCAGCACTCCGCCCAGTTCGTGCAGCGCTTCGAACACGCGCACCTTGTGGCCCTTCTGAATCAAGTCGCCGGCAACGGTGAGGCCCGACGGCCCGCTGCCCACGACCGCAACTTTCTTTCCTGTCGGCTGCACATTAGGAAGCACATGCGTGCCCATGCGCTGCTCGTAATCCGCGACAAAGCGCTCCAGATAGCCAATCCCGAGCGGCTTCACTTTTTTCGAAAGCAGGCATTTGCCTTCACAGTGATCTTCCTGCGGACAAACTCGTCCGGTGATCGCCGGCAGCACGTTGTCTTCGCGAATCTTCGCCGCCGCGCCCAGAAAGTCGCCGGCCACAATCAGCTCCACGAACTCCTTCACCTTCACTCCCACCGGGCAGTTGTCGGTGCAGGTCGGCTTGGCACATTCCAGACAGCGTAGCGCTTCCTGCCGCGCCAGTTCCGGACTGTAGCCGAGATTGACTTCGCTGAAATTCTTGTTCCGCTCGTCAGCCGGCTGCTCGGGCATCAGTTGCCTCGGAACCTTGATGCGCTCTTTCATGGAAAGTGGATTGAGAGTCTTCTTCGCAACCGGGCTCACCTCTTGCCTCCTGGCGCAATTGCGCACGGTTCCTGAATTTCGCGGGTGTGAATTTCGCAAGCTTGGGTTTCGCGACCTTGGGTTTCCTGAACCGCGGGTTTCTCTGCAGTCGCTCGCTGGAACTCCGCCAGTGACCTCTGCTCCGCGTCGTGGTACATCCCGTTACGCTGCACCAGCACTTCAAAATTCACTTTGTGCGCATCGAACTCGGGTCCGTCCACGCAGGCGAATTCGCTCTTGCCATCGATCAGCACGCGGCAGCCGCCGCACATCCCCGTGCCGTCGATCATGATCGGGTTCAGGCTGACCACGGTGCGAATGTTTTCTTTGCGCGTCATCTCCGCTACGGCTCTCATCATTGGGATCGGTCCGATTGCCAGCACGAGGTCAATGCGGGTGCCGTTCTCGATCAGCTGGCGAAGTTTGTCGGTAACAAAGCCCTTATCGGCATAGCTGCCGTCGTCGGTGGTGATCATGAGCGCATCGCTGACCGCGCGCAGCTCCTGTTCCAGAATTACCAACTCCCTGTTGCGCCCACCGATGATCGCGATCACGCGGTTGCCCGCGCGCTTGAACGCCGCCGCCGAGGGATACGCCATAGCCGTGCCGACCCCTCCGCCTATTACAACAACGGTGCCGAACTTCTCGATTTCCGAGGGCTTTCCCAGCGGCCCGACCACGTCGAGAATGTGATCGCCGGTTTTCAGCGAATTCAGCAGGTGCGTAGTTTTTCCGGCCGACTGCACCACAATGCTGATCGTGCCCCGGGCTGGGTCCGAGTTCTCGATGGTCAGGGGAATCCGCTCGCCTTCCTCGTAAATACGCAGAATCACGAACTGGCCGGGTTTCTGTTTGCGGGCGATGCGAGGAGCTTCGAGGATGAACCGCTTAATTCCGGGGGCGATAAATTGTGCGTGAATGATCTTGAACACGAGTGCTCCGCTAGCGAATCACTCTTTGATTGTGGGTGGAAGCGGCTGGAGGTGGCAGTGAGCGAAATCACAGACCATTGTGAGCAGGGCTGGGCACGTTACTTCCGGAACATGGCTGAATCGGCGGCGCGTTATTGGGAGCGGTCCGCGAAGTCACGCAGCAGCGCTCAATTCACGAAGTGTGTACGAGCAGATTGTCGTCGTGATGCGTTGTTGTGGGCTTGCTTCCGTGCTCATCACTAGCATCCAACGCCGCAACAACAATTAGGGTTGCATCATCGCTGAATTGAGACGCGCAAAAGCTTCTAACCTCCGTCAGCAAGGTCGCCTTCAACGCAGATGCCGATTCCCCCGCATGAGCCCGCATCAGGCGGATGAGCCGTTCCTCCCCGAACTCTTCGCCATCTCTTCCTGAAGCTTCCGTAATACCATCGGTGAACAGCAACAGGCGGTCGCCTGCCGCAAGTCGGGCCACCGAATCCTCATACTTCCAATCCGGAAATACTCCGAGCAGCGCCCCGCCATTCTCCAGTTCTTTCGACTCTCCGCGTGCGCCCATGAGGATGGGACACGGATGGCCTGCGTTTGTGTATTGCAGCAGGTTGTGTTCCGCATCAAGCACGCCGTAAAACAGCGTCACGAATTTGCCTGATGCGATGTTGGCGCATAGAACTGAGTTGACCCGTGTACACAACGAAGATGGAGAAGAAGCCTCAGACGCGAAGGCTCGTACGCTCGCTTGCACATTCGCCATAAGCAGTGCCGCCGAGACGCTTTTGCCCACCACGTCGGCAATGCAGATCCCCAGCTTCGTGGCGCTGAGCTTGATGACATCGAAATAGTCCCCGCCCACCACCCGCGCGGGTTCCCATGCGCCGTCAATTTCGAAGCCCGCAATATGCGGCATCTCCTTGGGCAGAAGGGATTGCTGAATCTCCCGCGCCTGCTGCAGTTCCTGTCCCTGCAGGTCACGCTCTGCCACCTCAACTTCGATCTTCCGCTGCAGTTCGCGATTCTGAAGCTCCAATCGTGATCGTGTCGTCCGGTAAAGCTGCGAGGACATGCCGAAGATCACAGTGGCGACGAGAGGCATTTTCCAGCCCGACTCCAGGAACTGCCATAAGGATTGCCCTCGCGTTTTTAGCAGATGATATTCGACGAGGTTGACGACCATGACGAAAATCGGACTCAGGACGAGGAGGAAGGCGGCGAAGATCAGCCATCGGCGCGGCGGACGACATTGGCCACAAAAGGAATCCAACCGATCTTGCAGTGCGACGGTGAAGTTACAGAGGCAAAGGGTATAGACGAGTAGCGGTCCAACCGCGGCACGGATTCCCACAGCCCACAAAGCCGCATAGATGGCCACTGCCACAGCAATGTACGATTGCTGTTGGTGAAAAAACACAACTAGCTTGGGACGGATCAACTGCCTCTTAGCGGTCACCGCAAACCCTTCCCCATCGTCAAACGGCCGGGCTCAGGCCCCGGTGGGCACGGTCAGGACCGGGCAGGTTGCGTGCGCCACGACCCGGTGCACAGTCGACCAAGGCAGGTGCGCTGTGCCAGCGGCAGGACGCGCTCCCAGTACGATCAGATCGGCTTCGCGTTCGGCCGCCGTCTTCACGATGCATTGCCAGGCAGAACCAAATTCCATCACGATTTCCGGCGCGTACGCCAGCGCCGCATCCTTCGGCACTACTGCCTGCAACTGCCGGACGCCATCCTCAATCGGCCCTAGACGGTCCTCCAGGTTGTACTGCTCAATGACGTGCATCAGCGTGAGCCGCCCCTCAAATTCTTCGGCTAGCGCAACCGCGACTGGCGCAACCGTTAATGACTGGGGAGTGAAGTTCGTGGCATAAACGATGTGCCGCAGCTCCAGTTCGACGGGAGCCAGTTCTCTGCCTTTGCTGTGAAATTCCGGCAGCTTGGCCCGGCCGCAGATCCCTGGTCCGACGGTCAGAACCGGGCAGGGCACGTGCCGCAGAATGTCCTCGGCCACCGAGCCCAGTAGCAGCGTTCCCAATCCCGTGCGGCCGTGGGTTCCGACCACGATCAGGTCGATTCCGTTTTCCGCGACGATGATGTTCAGGTTCGCCGCCACCCGCCCATGCCGCACATAGGTCAGGTGCGGAATTTCACCGAGGCGACTCGCGACTTGCTGGATCTTCGCCTGCGCCTCCGTATGGGCATCCTCGTAGACAGTGCCCACTGAGACGTAGTCGACACCGCCGGTCATGAGTAGCAGATTCGTGTCGGAGAGAACGTGCGCGATGTGCAACGTGCTCCCGAAATGGCGGCAGATCGCAGTCGCGTAGGGAAGCGCCAACTCCGAGGTGGCCGAGAAGTCCGTGGCATACAGGACGTTCTTCACCGGGATCGCGCCACCGTGTTTCTTGGTTTCAGGTATTTCTTGCTTGCATTCTAGGACTGACATACGATACCTCCGCAGTCCAATTCGTAATGACTCTTCACCATCCTCAACCGACTAACGAGAAGATGACTGTGATGGTGGTCTCCACCTCGACGGGTTGCCCGTTCAGAAGGTAAGGCCGATAACGCCATTGTTTAACAGCCTGAATAGCCGCCGGGACCAGCATGGGATGTCCACTCACCAACTGCAAATCCTGGATGTTGCCTTCCTTGTCGATGATGGCCTTGAGTAAAACGTTCCCCTGAATCCTGGCGGACCTTGCTAGCGGCGGATATGGCGGCTCCACTTTATGGATCAGCAACCCGCTCGTTACGCCCTGCGAGATACGAATCCGTTGCGGCACCACTGGCTGCAACTTGGGTATGTACGCGAGATTCGAGGTAGCATTGACGATGCCTCCGATCACTCCATTGAGTTGACCGCCCGGAATCCCACCCGGTACGCCTCCTACCACGCCACCTGTGCTAGGCATCGGCGGCGGCGCTTCTTCTTCTTTGATCATCTGCACTTTCTCCGGAATCTTAGTTGGCGTCCGGAGCTGTCCGCCGGAGAGCAGGTCACTTTGAATCTGCTTTATTATCTTTGTGGCCTGCTGCGCCGCTGGCGGGGGTGGAGGCGGCGGTGGCGGGGCTACCAGAAACGTCAGCAATTGCGCCGTCGGCAGTTGCTGCGTGTAATACAGGGGCAATAGAATCAACCCTATAATCACCAGGCACTGCAAAACAAACGATCCCAGCGTCGCCCATGTCTGCCGGCGCTTCTGCCCTTCATACCGCAGCAAGCTGTCTGAGAACATCGGCCGGATCTGCACCGGAGCGGTCATTAGGCGCTCTAGAGCGGAATCCGCCACAGCCGGCCGCTGCACCTGCGGGGCTTCTTTAACTTCCGGCTCCCGAATTTCGATCGTGCCTTTCATCGCGCCCTCCCCATTGCACCCTCGACCGTACGATTCCGCTCTGGGGCAACTCTCAACCTTCCCCATAGTGATTTTCGATCTCGAACTGCTAAACACGCGATGATCAGCATCACCGCTGCGTGTGATTGGAATCACGCAGAGATAGCACGCCGCCCGGATTTCTCCGTACAGAGCCTCTGTCCACGCAAGACAGCCGTCCTAAGCGATCATCGATCTCGAGCGCCCGTGAAGCTTCGCGCTCCAATTTGCTTTGGCATTTTCACAGCCCAAATGCGATGTCTCGCTTGCGGCGGCGCACCCCATCGTGACGACGGTCACTCTCAGTCCGTGATCCCGCTCACATCACTTTGAGGACCGGAATAGTAAGGTCGATGGTAGATACGTGCGCCAATTGCATCGTCCGAGGCAATTGCTCATTGACGCATACAGGAGGCACTTATGTCAGCGCTTGCGCAGATAAGCGATCAGAAGCAGAGCATCGGATTCAAGCACGTTTTGATTGCCACAGATTTTTCGGATGCCTCAGAGCGGGCACTCGCGTACGCCCTTGCAATTGCGCGGCGATATGGATCCACTGTCTCCGTCGTGCATGCAATTCCACCGGAGCCGCGTGATCCAATCCCGCTAGAACCATTACCGCGGGAACTGAACCGCCGCTGGCTCGAAGCAGAAGTGCAGATGAAGCACTGCGGCGAGAAAGCACCAATGAATGATCTAAAACATCACCTGCTGCTTAAACAAGGTGCAGTGTGGGACGTTCTCGCCTCCGTGATTCAACGGGAGAATGTAGATCTGATGGTGCTGGGCACCCGTGGACGGGGAGGACTGAAGAAGCTCGCACTTGGTTCTGTTGCAGAAGAGGTTCTGCGCCTGGCTCCGTGCCCGGTGCTCACCATTGGTCCACATGTCCCGCCTGCAGGTTCGGGCACGGTCGAGTTCAGGCGGATCCTGTTCACAACCGATTTCGGACCAGCTTCCGCCAAGGCTTTTCCGTATGCTCTATCGCTGGCGGAAGACTATCAGGCAAAGCTCGTACTTCTGCACATGGTGCCGCCAATGCCGGTTACTGTTCCTGGCCCTGCCTCCTACGGCCCATCTGCTTATGCTGCTGAACAATTTATAGCGTGGCAGCGAACCATGCGAGACGAGAGTGTAAGAAAACTGAAGGAACTGATTCCAACCACCGCGAATCTAGCGGCGAGGCCAGAATATGTGGCCGCAACGGATTTTCTGCCGGAAGGGATCTTGGACACTGCAACCATACATACAATCGAGTTGATCGTCATGGGTGCGAATCGAACGTCCTCTCCATGGGTGGCCGCCCATATACCGTGGGCTCTCACCCATGAGGTTATATACCGTGCCAACTGCCCCGTCTTGACAGTTAGTAACTGAGAGCAATGGAAACCAGAGCCAATAAAGACGAGGGCTTTAGAGGGTGCGTGAGAACTGAATTTTTGGCGAAGACGTGGTACCCGACCGCCGCATTCCAGTCCCGACAGGGACGGCATGTGATAGCCCCGCACGTAAGTGCGGGGGTAAGTGGGAAAGTGGAGCGAGTCCCGTTGGGACGGCACGAGTTCTCACGCACACTCTTTAGCCCCTGAGGGACCTTGACTTGCTGCTCCGTACTATTTATGAGATGGTTTCCAATTTCTTATGTCCTCCCGACCCGTGGTGATCTGAATCACGGGCACTAATGATGCTGCGCACAGCGGCCCTCGGCCGCAAATGGGATAGTGAAGCAAACCGTTTGGAGGTGCTTTATGAAAACCCTCGAAGCCGGCAAGCGGATCGTGCTCAAAAACATTTTGTTCGCTACAGATTTCTCTGCTTATTCCAACGCAGCGCTGCCATATGCCTCGGCAATCGCCCGTCAGTACGGGGCGAGACTATACGGCGCCCACATCGTGCCTTCGGAAGATTACCTCGTCACCGCGCCAGATTTGTGGCCGGCTCATATTCAAGAAGAGAAACAATTGCAGCAGGAAATAACAGCCCGTCTTGACGAACAGCTCCGAGGCGTGCCGCACGAGACACTTTTCGGGACAGGCGATGTCTGGAAAACCCTCTCCCGGATGCTCGGCGAGTATGACATCGATCTGCTTGTGGTTGGCACTCATGGCCGCACGGCCGTCCGCAAGCTGTTGATGGGTTCGGTCGCTGAGAAGATATTCCGGCAGGCTACCTGTCCCGTTCTGATTGTGGGACCAAACGTGCCCGGTATGAAGATCGGCCAAAGCCAATTTCAGCGAATTCTGTTCGCAACAGATTTTAGTAAGGAATCTTTGGCTGCCTTGCCCTATGCCTTTTCCCTGGCTGAGGAAGATCAGTCACAACTAGCATTGCTGCACGTCGTCGGGCAACCCTCCGAGACCATCCCGGACCTGGAGGAAGTTACGGCATCGCTGGTGCGCCGTCTCAAGGAACTAGCGCCAACTGAAGCCCAGCCATGGTGCCATATGGAATTTCTGGTCGAGTTCGGCCACCTCCGGCAGTTCGCTACGCCTGCGGAGCGGATTCTGGAAGTTGCCCGAGATCGGGCGGCAGACTTGATTGTTCTCGGCGTGCGACCGACGCATCGAGCGGTGACTGCGGTAACGCACCTGGCCCATACCACGGCCCAATATATGGTGGCGCACGCTCCGTGTCCCGTGCTCACGATTCGCGGTTGAACTGAAGGACAGTACCCGAAGCTCGAGGCCTGAAGTAAATGCAAAGCTCGCCGATGGTCTATCATTGACCAGCGGTTTTCGCCGCGGCAAGGTTGAGTGGTGAGGAGCTTTTGTGAATTCACTTGAGGCTGATCTCGCGGAACAGGCACCGAATCAAAAGAAAGGGACAACACCCCAGAAATACGGCCTGGACGCAATGTTCGGTCCGGATTCGGTGGCTGTCATCGGCGCGACCGATCGTCCCGGCACGGTAGGTCGAACCGTTTTGGAGAACCTGCTGCATGGCTTTCAAGGTGCCGTGTACCCCGTCAACACCAAGCATGAGGAATTGCTGGGGGTCAAAGCCTACAAGAGCATTCGCGACACCCCCGGCCACGTGGACTTGGCTGTAGTTGCCACCCCCGCAGCAACGGTCCCGCAACTCATCGGAGAGTGCGTGGATGCCGGCGTCAAATCCGCGGTCGTGATTTCTGCTGGATTCAAGGAACGTGGTGCGGAAGGCATTGCCCTCGAACAGCAGATTCAAGAGCAGTTGCGCCGCGGTTCCATGCGCTTGATTGGACCAAACTGCTTGGGCATCATGAACCCGGCGGTCGGATTGAACGCCACGTTCGCCAAAGAAGCGCCAAAGGCGGGCAACGTCGCGTTTCTGGGTCAGAGCGGAGCTCTGCTGACGGCAGTTCTCGATTGGAGCCACCGCGAACAAGTAAGCTTCAGCGCCATTGTTTCGACCGGTTCGATGCTGGATGTTGGGTGGGGCGACTTGATCTACCACTTCGGCGACGACCCGCACACCAAAAGCATCCTGCTCTACATGGAATCCGTGGGCGATGCGCGGTCGTTCCTGTCCGCGGCCCGCGAAGTTGCACTCACCAAGCCCATCATCGTGATTAAAGCCGGGCGTTCGCAAGAGGCCTCGCGCGCGGCCGCCTCACATACGGGAGCGCTCACCGGTAGCGACGAAGTCCTGGATGCAGCCTTCCGCCGCTCCGGAGTTCTGCGGGTGCACCATATCGCGGACCTTTTCTATATGGCGGAAGTACTCGGCAGGCAACCCCGCCCCAAAGGTCCACGCCTCACAATCCTTACTAACGCTGGTGGACCCGCTGTCCTCGCCACCGACGAGCTAGTGGAAAATGGCGGAGAGCTGGCTGATCTTTCCTCGGAGAGTTTGCGTCGCCTGGATGAATTCCTGCCAGCCCACTGGAGTCATAACAATCCCATTGACGTTCTCGGCGACGCTGATTCTGAGCGTTATGCTCGCGCCCTCGAAATTGCCTCCCAAGACCCCAACAGTGATGGCCTCCTGGTGGTGCTAGCCCCGCAAGGAATGACCGACCCTTTGCAGATTGCAGAACGTTTGAAGCCCTATGCCAAGGGCAGCGGCAAGCCGGTCCTCGCAAGCTGGATGGGAGGAAACAGCATTGCCTCCGGCGAGGCTGCTTTGAATTCAGCGGGCATTCCAACCTTTCCTTTTCCCGATACCGCAGCGCGCGCCTTCACCTACATGTGGCGGTATACCTACAATCTGCGCGGACTCTACCAAACTCCCACGCTTACTGAAGAGTCTGAGATGACGAGCGCGTCCCGCAATCAGGTCGAGCAAATCATCCAGAATGTACGAGGCCAGGGTCGCGTTTTGCTCACCGAGCCTGAATCCAAGCAATTGTTGTCGCTTTACGGCATTCCCACGGTTGAAACGCGCATCGCGGCCGGCGAAGACGAGGCGGCTCGGCTTGCCTCGGAAATTGGCTTTCCGGTTGTCTTGAAGGTTTTTTCCGAAACCATCACGCATAAGACGGATGTTGGCGGAGTCAAACTGAACTTACAAGACGAAGCCTCGGTGCGTGCTGCTTATCGCGCCATCCGGTCCTCGGTAACGGAGAAAGCTGGCCCGGACAAGTTCTCAGGCGTCACAGTGCAGCGGATGGTAAGGCTGGATGGCTACGAATTGATTCTAGGTAGCAGCATAGACCCACAGTTTGGGCCGGTCATATTATTTGGCTCGGGCGGCCAGCTGGTCGAAGTGTATCGCGACCGCGCCCTGGCGCTTCCTCCACTGAACACGACGCTCGCGCAGAGAATGATGGAGCAGACACGAGTGTTCGCCGCGCTTAAGGGAGTCCGTGGACGCATGCCGGTCAATCTCGCCGCTCTGGAGCAACTGCTGGTCCGGTTCAGTCAGCTCGTTCTCGAACAGCGGTGGATTGCGGAAATTGACATCAATCCGCTGCTGGCTTCACCGGAACGCCTTCTGGCCCTCGATGCCAGAATCGTGCTGCACGGTCCCACCGTAACTCTCGATCAGTTGCCCAAGCCCGCCATCCGTCCATATCCTTTGCAGTATGTTTGGTCCTGGACCATGAAGGACGGAAATCCAGTGAGCATCCGCCCGATCCGCCCCGAAGACGAACCGCTCATGGTCAAGTTTCACGAGACGCTCTCCGATCGAAGCGTTTATTTGCGTTACTTCTGTTCCCTCAGCCTGAGCCGGCGGGTGGCGCATGAGCGACTCCTGCGCATTTGTTTCGGCGATTACGACCGGGAAATGGCTCTGGTCGCTGAGCTCACCGATCCAGTCACGGGAGAGCGCAGGATCATCGCCGTCGGGCGTATGAACAAACTTCATGCCGGGAATGAAGCAGAAGTTGCTGTGCTGGTTTCAGACCAATATCAGAAACTTGGTTTGGGGAACGAACTGCTGCGCCGTGTCGTCCAGATCGCCCGAGATGAAAAGTTAAGCCGAGTGTCGGCCGAAATGTTGACTGACAATGTGGCGATGCAGGTCATCATGAAGCATCTTGGATTTCGTGTTCGCACCAGTGACGATCTGACTTCGCTCCGGGCCTTCCTGGACCTCTAATCGATTCGCGCGATTGTGTATTTTGATGCGGAACGCACGCAGCACTCACATCGGCGCCGCTTCACAGAGTGCTGAAAAGACTCTGCTACGGCGGGCCTGTAGTTGTCCCAGAGTTAGTTTTTCAGTTTCCTCGTTGTAATCCCGCTTGCGATCTGACTCCCTATGTCGCGTCAGCCTGGCCCACGCTAAGCGATTGACGCGCAGGTGGCGTTGTTCCCAGCGCCATTCCCATCTAACTGCACATTCCCATTTAAGGACGTCCGAGATTATTTCTCACCAAATGTGAGCAGTTTTGGACAGCAGTGGCGTTATGCTCGCTCTTATTATCCGTGGTTCACCATCGTTTTCGGCCGCATAGCCTCGAACTTGTGAAATCAGGAGGAAAGCATTTCATGTGGATGAAACGCAGAGTTCTATTTTTCGGTCTGCTCTCCTTCTTATGTCTGTTCTGCTCGGCCTCCCGCATGAGTCAAGCCCAGCAGCCGGCGGGAGAAAAGAACCTTCAATCTGGTGGCGCATCCAGCAGCCCGGCAAAAGAAAAAGAAAAGACCGCTGCATCGTCGGCTGAAGATTCAAAATATGTAGGTTCGGACACATGCAAGACATGTCACGAAGATCTCTACAACAGTTGGGCGAAGACGCCGCACTGGAAGACCACGCTGGATAAGAAAGCAGGCCCCTCCCATCAAGGTTGCGAAGGCTGCCATGGGCCGGGCGCCGATCACGTTGCCGGCGGCGGGGACAAAAGCAAAATCTTCATCTTCGAAAACGCATCCGCGAAGGAAGCTAATTCGCGCTGTTTGACCTGCCACGCCGGAGCGCATCCCAACTTCGAGCGCTCTGCACATGGCCACGCCAAAGTCAGCTGCACCGACTGTCACAGTGCACATGCCTTTAAGAGCGAAGCCAATCTACTCAAAGTCTCGCAGCCTCAGCTCTGCTACTCGTGCCACACCGACGTGAAGCCGGCGTTCGCGCAACCCTTCCATCACAAAGTGGATGAGGGCTTGCTGGCCTGCAGCGATTGTCACGATCCGCATGGCACCTTCAAAGGCAAGCAGTTGAAGTCGACCGCCGATCAAAACGCGATCTGCACCAAATGCCATTCCGAGACCGCGGGTCCATTTGCCTTTGAGCATCCCGTGGTTAAAGCCGAGGGTTGCATCGCCTGCCACTCTCCGCACGGATCCCCCAACCCGCGGCTGCTGAACGTCAGCAATGTAAACACGCTCTGCCTGCAGTGCCACTCGGCAACCAACTTAAAAGCATTTCCCAACGCCGTGTCCGAGCAGGGCGGGCCGGTACACAACCAGGCTGCGCAGTACACACCCTGTACCAACTGCCACAGTCAAATTCACGGCTCCAATGCGACCTTCAACTTTTTCAGGTGACAGATCTTCTCGGATAGAGGTAACCCATGAAGTATTTTCGCCCTCATCGCGCGGCCGCCAGATGGCTTCGGCCCGCTCTCGTTGCATGTCGCACCGGGCTAACCCTGGCGCCCCTCTTGTTATCCGCCAGCGCCCAGACGCAAGACCCCCAGCCGAAAGAAACCACTGCGGATGGCTATACCATCCACCAGTCCTTCGATCTGGGCGGCCGCGTCGTCAATTCCTCGGGTAGCGGCGCGATGTATGACACTCTGGTCAATCTGCAGAGCGGACCACGCATTCTGGGCCAGACGTTTGACATGCGCGCTGTGGCGAATACATACCATCCCCTCTTCGATGACTTGATGGAAAGCAGCAGCGGCTATGGTGGCGATCCCTACGATGTGACTACGTTGCGCATGTCCAAAGGCAAAGTTTACAGATTCCAGGGACTTTTCCGCCGCGACCGCCAGTACTTCGATTACGATCTGCTCGATAACCCGCTGGTCCCGGCTGGCGTTACCTCGAACGGCTACACCTTTCCTCAAGTTACAAGTTCGCCACACTCGTTCAACACGGTGCGCCGGATGACGGATGTGGGCCTGACGTTATTCCCCATTTCAAAGCTCAGTTTCCGCACCGGATATTCGCACAACACCGATGAAGGTCCGAGCTATAGCTCGCAACATAATGGAGCCGAGGCGCTCTACCTGCAGAATTGGAGGAACAGCACCGACACTTGGATGGGAGCTATGGACTGGAAACCGATTCCGAAGACGATGCTCACCTACGAAGAGAATGTGACGCATTACAAAGGCGACACAAACTGGGGATTGGCCGGATTGGGCCTACAACTCGCTAATGGACTGCCCGTCACCCTGGGCTTTGACAATCAAGTGCCACCGAGCTGCGGAGATGGAAATCCGCCCATCGTCAGTAGTTCAACCACACCACCTACCGCCAACGCTACCTGCAGTGGATACCTTCAGTATTCCCGTGTTGCACCAACTCGCACTCTTATGCCAACCGAAGAGTTCCGCTTTCAGAGTTCGAGTATCAAGAACGTTCAGATGAATGGCGAAGTGCGCTACACGGGAGGCACGATGAACCTTCCCGACTACAACGAATTATTCGTTGGCCTCGACAATATGGGGAAGCGTGTCTTCAACACGACCGGCTACGCGAACGGAAAGAGAATCGATGTGTCCGCGGACTTCGGCATCCTCTGGCAGATTTCGGAGAAATTCAGTCTGGCCGACCAGTACGACTTTGTGGATTTCCGCGAACCTGCTCTTGCCAATCTTAACGAGGTCGATTTTCTCGGTACTTCCATGCTGCTGCCTCCGGGCCCGGCTCAACCGCCTTCGCCAACCTTCGCTCCAACGTTCATGGGCATGAAGACAAAAACCAACACCCTGACTGCGACCTGGGAGCCGTTCTCGACGGCGAGCATCTCGCTCGGTTATCGCTATCAGGAGCGCGATATCACCTGGGTCATGCCCCTTTCCACCGATGCCTTGCCCAACGGAACCTCCTACACGTTCCCCATCTTTGAGAACGCAGGGATACTCGGTGTCGCTTTGCAACCCACTCGCCAATGGCGGCTCAACGCCAAGTTCGAAGCGTCGTATGACGACCGGGCCTATACCCAGATCAGCCCGCGCCAGCTTTATCACTACCATATCCAGTCGCGCTACAAACCGAAAGAGTGGGCCACCATCGCCGGAACCTTCAATGATCTCGAACGAAGAGACAACATCACTCTCGTCAATCATCTCGACCACATCCGGAGCGTATCTCTGGGGGCGGCGATCATGCCGAATCCGCGCTTTGGGTTCGATCTTAACTACGGCTACGGAGACGTCTTCTCGCGAACCACCTTTTGCTACGCAGCAACTCCCGCTCCAACGGGACTAGGTGCGGGCGCTGCTCCTGCGGACTGCGGCACCAACACCAATCTCGGCACCGGCTACTATGATGCTCCCTCGGAATACGGATCGTTCGGTTTCAGTTTTGTCCCGGTCAAGACGCTACGCGCCGGCGTCGGTTACCAGATCAGTGCCGTCGACGGCACCACCGAATTTCTGAACCCCCGCCAGGTTCCCGGATCGCTCCAGTCCCAATACCAGTCGCCGTTTATCAACTTCGCCTGGACGTTTCACCCGGGATGGACCTGGAAGGGAGGCTGGAACTATTACGGATACGGCGAAGATGGCCCCGTCGGACCCACGTCGCCGCGAACCTTTCATGCCGACATTCTTACCCTTGCTCTGCACTACGAGTTCTGATCATGACCGAAGATGTCGCAAGTGACGCGCCCCCCAGTCCGCGGATCTCGTTTGCCTTGAGGGAGGACATCACGTTTGCGAACTTGTCCAGCAACTGCGGGGAGCCTGGTTCTTATCATCGCGGAGAGATACCGCAAATTTCAGCAGGTCTTTGCGTTCGATTTCCTCGATGAATTCTTTCGGGCAGGACTCGGTGAAATAGCGCGTTGGTCGGAGTCAATCTGGAGGGATTACTTCGGGATTGCCCGGTTCTTACCGGGAGGGAAAGCATAGAACAGCTCTACACTTCGCGATAAGTGGGGAGGTATTTCTCTCGACGCCGCGGTTTGTAAGCAATGCGATCATTGCACACCGACCCATTCAGTTTGCAATTTTGGCGATTGGTTCAACGTCTGCATGACCACACAATACTGTTCTGTCTTCTCGCGCAATGCGCGCAATTGCTCGGTCGTCGCCTGAGGAGCGACAATTTCAAATCGGGTATGAATGCGCTGAAAGCCGACCGGCACGTCCTTCGAGATACCGAGCGTGCCCCGAAGGTCCAAATCTCCTTCGACCGTTACCTCAATCCGTTCGATCGGTATTCCCATGGCCGCGGCAACCATCTGGCAGGTGATTTGCGCGCAGGCCGACAGAGCTCCAAGTAGCATATCGCCGGAACAAGCTGCCGTGCCCGCGCCTCCTACACCCGCGTGTGCTTGGGCCTGATACATAGCACGTCCGATGGCGACCGAGCATGCAATCGGGGTCTCAGTTTGGCCACCTCTCGCTTTGAGCGTGATTCGAGAACTGTCGGGATCGTTGCGATATTGTTCCTTCAGCGGTTTTTGAACCGACTTAAGATCCATATTGGTCTCCAAAACTGATCCTGGGTAATCGTAGACAGCTCCTGTAGCCCAGCGATTTGCCCTCTTGTACCAAATCTACCCACTTGCTAGCATGCGTTCTACGGAGGTTAGCACATGCCCAAGTTCGTGATCGAGAGAGAAATACCTGGAGCCGGAAATCTATCCGATGCTGAACTACAGGAGGTTTCTCGAAAGTCCGTGGCTGTTCTCAAGGGATTGGGTGCTGAGATTCAGTGGTTGCAAAGCTATGTCACGGGCGACAAGGTCTATTGTGTCTACCTCGCTCCCGACGAGGCAATGATCCGAGAACACGCAAAACGAGTAGGCCTGCCGGCGAATCGTATCTCCGCCGTGCGTCGGCTGATTGACCCTACCACGGCAGAGTAAACCTGAATCATTAACCACCTTCTCTCGTCTCGTTTGCGTGCCGCGTTCAATGGGCTCAGTCCTGAGACTTGCAACCTACCGCTGACCAGAGGTGTTTCTGAGGACATCCTCAATAGCCTTTTCGACCGGCATTACCCACCCCTCCAGCCACACGGTTCGTCCCATCGTGGTAGTCAGAGCCCGTCGTGCCGGGTCCAGACCTCTTTCAAGTTTCGCCTGTTCCGCAGGTGTGAGTGGAGCGCCAATGCTCTCGCGCAGTGCCGCCGACGCGCCTGCCAGCCGTAACGACCGATCCGGTTCCGATTGCGCCGCTGCACAGCACGCGAAGGATTCCAGCAGACGCGCGACCCCCCGCTTGTGTTCGAGCGATTGGAAGACTCTTATGCTTTCCCGGTAGAGCGAATCTGCCGCGCTGTAGTCTCCTTGCTCCCGAGCGAGGTTCCCCAAATCGGCAAGTGAGCCGGCAATTCCCCATCGGTCGTTGAGCTCACGAAAAGTCGCCAAACTCTGTTCATACAGCGATCGCGCCGCTTCAGAATCGCCCTGGTCACGCGCCACATCTCCCTGGTGGTTGAGCGCCCAGGCGGCACCTGTTCTGTCCCCCAGTTCCCGAAAGATCGATAGACACTCCTCGTAGAGCGAGCGCGCGTGTGTGTAGTTCTCCTCTAGTTTGACCACATTCGCAAGATTGCTAAGTGCGCGAGCAACCGCTAGAGCATCGTGCAATTCTCTCCATTTCGCCAGACTCTCTTCGAAGAGCGCGCGCGAAGCCGCCAGGTCGCCACGGTCGCGTGCAGTGACTGCCAGGGCATTAAGCGACACCGCGATGCCTCGCTTGTCCTCTAATAACCGTCCGATCTCCAAGCTCTCCTTAAGAAGTACGTCGGCGACAGCGTAGTCCCCCTGCTCCCCTGCCAGGACTCCTGCGGCAAAAAGCGCGCGTAGGCGCGCATTGGTTGGTGCCGCGGCCGCTCGCAGTTTCAGCAGTTTTCCGAGTTGGTCTCGGCCTTCCGCTAGATACTCCCGCATCTCCCAGAAGCGGAAAAGTGCTGCACCCAGGCGCAAACCCCATTCTGCATCGCCTGTTTCTGTGAGCCACTCCAGGGCCGTGCGAAAGTTGTCATGTTCCAACTCGAACCGGTCTAGCCATTCAGTCTGGTCGGCGGCAGTGTTCTCGGCAGCCCCCTCTTCCGCCAGCACCATGCAGTAGGCGGCATGGGCTCGCCTGGTTTGCATTTCTTCTCCGCTCTCCGACATTTTTCCCAGCCCATACTCGCGAATCGTTTCCAGCATCACAAAGCGCGGCTCCCCGTCCGCTTGCTCTATCTGCCGTACCAGGCTCTTGTCCACCATCGATGCCATCCCATCGAGCACATCCAATTCCAGATCTTGTTTCGTGTCGCACACCGATTCCACTGCTTCCAAAGTGCACCCACTTACGAAAACAGAAAGCCTTCTGAATAGCTTCTGCTCAGGCGCGCTCAGCAGGTCATAGCTCCAATCAATTGCTTGCCGAATGGTCTGCTGTCGGGCAGGCAGGTCCCTTGCGCCACCAGTCAACAACTGCAGGCGGCTCGCCAGCCGCGTCCTCATGGCCGACGGCGAAAGGAGCTTGGTGCGGGCAGCTGCAAGCTCGATGGCGAGCGGCAGCCCATCCAGACGCGAGCAGATCTCCACCACAGCAGCCGCGTTGCCTTCGTTGAGTCTGAAATCCGGCTTGACGGCTGCAGCGCGTTTTATGAACAGGGATATCGCCGAATACTGCAACAGTACTTCGAGGGGAGGTAAGGATTTGGCAGCCGGCAGTGCGAGCGGTGGCACGGGGAACTCGTGTTCGTCGTACACGTGTAGCACAGCGCGACTGGTCACCAGAAGCTTCAGATGGGGCGCCACGGCCATCAGTTCGGCCAGCATCGGTGCTGCCGCAACCATATGCTCGAAGTTGTCAATCAGCAGAAGCATTTGTGCGCTCAGAGAATTCTGCAAGTATTTCTTCAATGTCTCAAGCTGCGTCTGACCTCCTGTTTCCCGAACGCCCAGCGTCTGCGCGATTACGATGGCGATCGAACTCGGATCGCTAACCCCCGCGAGTGGCACAAAATAAACGCCTGACGGGAAGTGCTTCACCACGTCCCGTGCCACCTCCAGCGCGAGACGCGATTTGCCGATTCCGCCCGGTCCCGTCACGGTTACGAGACGCACATCTCGTCGCAGCAACAATTCTTTGGCAGCGGCCAGCTCCTTATCGCGTCCGACGAATGCGCTCCCCGGGTTCGGCAGATTGCTTGGACGAGTCGCGGGTTGCCGCTGCTGAAGATCCAAGAGGCGGTCTCGTATTGCCGCGAGGTCGCGCGCCAGGTCGCCGGTTGAGAAGTAGCGTTTCTCGGGCTCTTTCGCTAGACAGCGTTCAACCACCCAACAGAGTGGCGGGGGAGCCTCGGGATTTAGTGAGCCCATCGGTTCGGGCTGTTCGCGGAGAATAGCTACCAGTGTCTCCGCTGCCGTGCTTCTCCGAAAGGCGCGCTTTCCGGTCACGATCTCGTAGAGCACCAAGCCGAACGAGAACTGGTCTGACCGGAAATCCGACCGCCGGCCGTCGGCCTGCTCCGGGGACATGTATCCCACTGTTCCTAGAACCAGCCCCGATGGAGTCAGGGACGTGGTGCACAAATCCGATGGCGCTACCTTGGGCGATGTGAGCTTCGCTAAGCCAAAGTCGAGGATCTTGACCAATCCCTCGTGAGAGACCATCAGATTCTCGGGCTTTAAGTCCCTATGCGTGATGCCAGCTTCATGAGCCTTAGCCAGGCCCTCAGCGACCTGCACCGCAATTTCAATTGCCTTTCGAATTGGCAGCAAGCTTGAGACGAGCAGCTCCCGCAGCGTCTTCCCCTCTACGAGCTCCATCGCGATGTAGGGACTGCTACCGTCCCGTCCGAGTTCGTAGATGGTAACGATATTCGGGTGGTTGAGGGCAGAAGCCGAGCGTGCTTCCTGCTCGAAGCGGTGCAGCCGATCATTATCGGAGAATGCGGGGCGCAGAATCTTGATCGCAACATTACGATCGAGGTGCGTATCGCGCGCTCGATACACTTCGCCCATCCCGCCGGCGCCCAGCTGCTCAACGATCTCATACTTCCCAATCTTCGTGCCGGAAGAGAGAGTGCGCGGCGGGGTCAGTTGCAGAATATCCGGCGCGGCTGCACCCAGGAACTGGCTTCCGGCCTCCTCGTGCGAATTGATTAAAGACTCCACTTCGCCGCGCAGATCGGCATCCCCGCGACACGATGAGTCAAGATAGGCTTGCCGTTTCTCGGGCTCCAGCCGCAGCACTTGCTCCAGGATTTCTTTGGTCCGTTCCCAGCGTTCTAAACTCATGTACTGGATCTCCGGGAAATCTCCCGATGCAGCCAGGCACGGGCCGCGGTCCAATCGCGCTGCACGGTCGCGGTTCCAATCCCCATTACCTCAGAGGTTTCCTCCAACGAAAGGCCGGCGAAGAAACGCAACTCAACTACATGACTCTGCCGCGGATCGATCTCAGCCAGGCTATTCAGCGCATCATTCAGCGCAACGACATCGACGTCTTTGCGCTGGGGCAGGGCCTCCACATCGCCGAGTGTGAGCATGCAGACGCCGCTTCCTCGTTTTGAGGCACGATGGCGGCGAGCGTAATCCACCAGGATCTGGCGCATGAGTTGGGCCGCAATTGCGAAAAAATGCGCGCGGCCCTCCCACTGCGGGAAATCCTGCCCGACCAGTCGCAAATAAGCCTCATGCACGAGCGCTGAACTCTGCAGAGTATGCTCGGCCCGCTCATTCCTCAAATGTCGGTGAGCCAGACGGCGTAATTCCTCATAGACCAAGGGCAGGAGCGCGTCCAAGGCCTCGCGGTTGCCATCCCGCCAGCGCTGCAAGAGCTGCGTGATCTGACTCGGAGGCCGATGCGCCACGGATTCGCCCCGCGTGGGAAGTACTTGGGTGAGTAGCCTATCCGTTCCCATTTCGCCTGTCAAACGCTGAGAACGGGGGGCTGTCTCATTATTAAGACTTATTTCTCCGCTCCGGTGATCAAATCCGCCAATGTTTTTCGCCCTTATACGTAGGGGGCTTATGAATCCTCCCAACCAGAATCAAGTAATTTCCTCGCAAGAAACACAAGGAGAGTCACAACATGAAGAAGATACCGTTTGTCGCTTCAAAAATGTCCGTGCTGTTGGTTGTCTTTCTGGCCCTTACGTCTTTGGCCTTGGCTCAGCACGAAATGCAGCCAGCGGGACAGAGAGACCACAGTAAGCTCGTTGAGATTGTTCGAAAGGCCACGACGCAGTACCTGGATATCAACAACGCCATTGCAGCTGGATACGGCCCGTTCCTCGGCTGCGTTACCGGCCAAGACCATGGCGCGATGGGCGTGCACTACGTGAACGGCACACTCCTCAGCGCGGGCGAGATCGATGCTTCACACCCTCAGGCCCTAATCTACGAGCCGTCGAAGGAGGGCAAGATGCGGCTGGTCGGCGTTGAGTTCATCGTGTTTGCTGAACCCTGGCTGACCAAGAACAACAACACTCCACCGGTGTTGGAGGGGCAAGTTTTCCAATACGTCGATAGCCCCAATCGGTTCAATATACCTGCCTTTTTTGAGCTTCACGTCTGGGCTTGGCGGGACAACCCCCAGGGGGCGTTTGTGGACTGGAACAACCATGTGACTTGCGCAGACGAGTAAATTTCCAGGGCGATGTTTGCTCACGATTTGCTATCTCCCAACCACGGAGCAACGTTGTCCATTCATCGTGAAGTGCGCGAGAACTAAAGGAAACGAATTCTGTCGGGAGCCAGATCTCGCACGGTAAGGCTGACTGATGGGACGGAGGCGAAGCATCTGATTGAATGGCCGGTGGCCTTCGCCGGCCGTCCCCGGCAGCCTCGCGAGGAAGCACCTGGGTGAGTAGCCCATTCCTTCCCATTTCAGCGATCAAACGAGAAAGGAAGAGCTGTCCCGTTTTTAAGAACTATTTTCTCCACCGATGATCAAATCCGACAATGCATTTCGCCGCTATGTATAGAGGGATTTTTCGACGGCCCACGCGAAAAAGGCCGAAAGGAGAATAACAATGAGAAGAAATCACAGAGTTCCGGGAAGCAAAGGGTTGTTGGCAGCTCTGCTTATGAGCCTGTTCCTTGTTGGGATATCGCATGCCCAGGTAGGCCTCTCATCCTATGTCCTGAAGTTCACTTTGACAGCTCAGACCCGCTGGGGCGAAAGTATTCTCCAGCCGGGTGACTACACGATTACCATCGAATCCATCGCTCCCCCAGGGTTCGCTGTCATCCGCACCCGCGAGGGTCGTTCTGTGGCAATCGTTATGAGCAGACTCCACAGCGAGAAGACAAGCACTGAGAGAAGTGCGATCCTCATGAAAGAAAAGGACGGACAACTCTGCGTGCATTCTCTGGTGCTCGCGGACTTAAGAATGGTCCTGATCTACGATCCCGCCTTGGCGCGTGAAGTGGTCCAAGAGGCTCGGGCCAGCCAGACGGTACCGGTGATGTGGGCCAAAAAATAGGAGCGGCGTTGAGAAGTAATATCAGGAGGCGGGGTTCGTGCTGGTACGATGGAATTTCGGCTAGTCCCCGCCTCGACGATCTCTGGCGGAACCGCCGAATACTCTGGATCGAACAACCTCGGAATTGACTCCTGCCACATCGCACCCAGCACAAGGAGCGCATACTGATGTCCCGCTCTGCTCTTACGCCGTCTCCCTCTTTGCTAGGCGTTCGAGTCCACGCTCTTTGGTTTCAAGTTCCCGGATCTTGAACTTCTGAATTTTCCCGGTCACCGTCATCGGGAACACGTCCACAAACCGGATATGCTGAGGAACCTTGAAGTAAGCGATCTGGCCTTCACAAAACTTGCGGACCTCGTCCTCCGTGGCACTCTCGCCTGCTTTCAATCGTATCCATGCGAGCACGACTTCACCCAGGCGCTCGTCTGGGATCCCGACCACCTGTACTTCGGCCACTTTTGGATGCGTGTACAAGAACTCTTCCACTTCCCGCGGATAAATATTCTCTCCGCCGCGGATGATCATGTCCTTCGCTCGGCCGGTGAGGTGAATGTATCCGTCCTCGCGCATCACACCGATATCTCCCGTATGTAGCCAACCCTCGCGATCCACTACCCGCGCCGTCGCCTCAGGCTCGCCGTCATAACCCTTCATCACCATGTATCCGCGTGCGCAGACCTCCCCACGCTCGCCGGTCGGCACCGTGCTGTCATCCCGTGGTGACACGATCTTCATTTCCGTGCACGGCAGCGCCTTACCAACCGTCGAGACTCGGATCTCCACCGGATCATCCACTGCCGACATCGTTACCACAGGAGTGCTCTCCGTCTGACCGTAGGCGATTGTCAACTCCGGGCAGTGCATCTCTGTCATCACCCGCTTCATCACCTCTACGGGGCATGGTGCACCTGCCATCATCCCTGTGCGCAGACTCGTCAGATTGAAGTTCTTGAATTCGGGGAGACCCAATTCGGATATGAACATGGCGGGTACGCCATAAAGCGATGTGGCACTCTCCGCCTCTACTGCCTCGAGAGTGGCGCGCGCATCAAAAGTCCAATGGGGGAGGATCATCGCCGCTCCTCTCGCCAGTGCCGCCATCGTCCCGATTACGCACCCAAAACAGTGGTACATCGGAACGGGAACGCAGATGCGATCTTGGTTCGTGTAACGCATACCTTGCGCCAGCAACCTGCCGTTGTTGATCTGATTGCGATGCGTCAGCATCACTCCTTTGGGCATGCCGGTGGTACCCGAGGTGTACTGGATATTGGCAACGTCCTCTGGTTGGATCGATACAGGTACTTCGAACTTAGATCCCAGAAAGTCGTTCCACACCGCCGTCCCGAATCGAACCACGTGTTCGAGCGGCAGCGCTTGACGGTGTCGCGCCTCTTCGAGGATCTGCGCATACTCCGCACGGCTGTCGCGTTCCCACAGAAATAGCGCCTTCATTTGCGACTTGCGAAGCGTGAATGCCAGTTCATGTGCACGATAAGCCGGATTCACATTCACCAGGATCGCTCCTGCACGGGCGCAACCCAGATGGACCATCACCCACTCGACGCAGTTGGTGGACCACAGGCCCACGCGGTCTCCGGGCTTGATCCCGAGCGACCACAACCCGCGCGCAACGCAATCCGCCAAATCGCGTAATTCGTGCCAGTTGTACCGCTTCGATTGATGACGGGACACTAGGGCCAGACAGTCGCCCGAATGTTGTACAGTCTGATCAAGCACCTGCCCAATCGTCTTTTCCCAGAGCGGTTCACCCGGCCCAGACCGGTAGCTCAACATCTTGTTGCCTCCGGACGTGGGAATCTGGTACTGCAATGGGCTCTTGGGCACGCAGAAGTCTAGGCCTCGTCCACATACTCCAAGACGCGTCAACATCGCGGCGGCCACTTCTCACTGCTCAAGCAAATATGCAATGAGACTCGAATCGGCTTCGCCACCTCGGCTATTCGTACCGCAGAGCCTCAATGGGATCAAGGCGCGAGGCGCGGACGGCTGGCACCATTCCGCTCACCAGCCCTACGGCAGTGAGGATCAGCGTGGCCACGATCAGAGTGCCCGGAGCAATGACCAGGCGGACGTCGCCGCCTTCCGCGTTCTTCGCCATCGCGCTGTATAGGGTGAGCCTTCCGACGGAAATCGAAACCCCATAGGCGAGGATGATTCCCAGCGCGCCGCCGATGAAAGTGATGGTCAGAGATTCGGCCAGGAACTGAAGCAGGATGTGACTCCTGCGCGCACCCAGCGCCTTTTCCACACCAATCTCGCGAGTGCGCTGCGTTACAGAAACCAGCATAATGTTCATGAGGCCAACTCCGCCAATGCCCAACGTAAGCGTACCGATGAAACCGAGCAGAATCTTCAGGCCGATCGTAATCATTTCGAACTGATGGACCTGTTCCATGAGATTGAACACATACAGGGCACGCCGGTCGGTGGGGTTGAATTTATGTTCTATGGCCAGCACGGAGCGCACCGTGTGCTCCAGATCTTCGTAGGCAGGGGTCTCATAGTTGAACCAGATGGAGCCGAGGTAGTGCGTGTCCTTAACGTCGCTCATGGTGGTGAAGGGGATGTAAATGATGCGGTTAATGTTGTCGTCGCCGGCCTGCATCTTGGGGCTTAGAATCCCGACAACTTCCACGCTAAGGCCATCGATGCGGATTCGTTCGCCCAACGCGTTGCGACCGGAGAAAAGCTTTTCTTTGGCCTCGGAGCCAATGACGGCGACGCGGGCGTGCTGTATCTCATCTTCCGGGTTGTAGAAGCGGCCCTGCGCCAGTTTGAGCGCGCGGATGGAAAAGACGTTGGGATAGTTGCCCGTGACGTTGAAGTTGAACGTCCGCGTCTCATACTGGATGTTGGCCTGCTTGTCGGCTTCTGGGGTGATCTGAGCGATTTGAGGAATGTTGGTGGTCAGCGTGTCCACATCGTCGAGCGTAAAGCGTAGGAGCACGCCGGCTTTCTGGCCGCCCGCCTGCATCGAGCTGCGGCCAGGCACCAGGATCATCAGCTTGGTCCCGAAGTTGGCGAAGATGTTGGCGCAGGCCTGCCCGAAGCCGTTGCCGTAAGACAGCAGCATCACAACCGTGGCTATGCCCCAAGCCATGCCGAGCATTGTGAGGGTGGTACGTCGGCGGTTGTGCCGCATGGCGCCGTAGGCTTCCTGGAGCAAATCACGGAACATCCCTGTTAACCCCCGGTCGAACTCCTTAGTTCTTAAAGTGAATCTCGGTTTTGACCACTACCCCGCCCTTCATCACGAACTTCACTCGCTCAAGCTCTGTGATGTCCTGCATAGGATCACCGGAGACCGCCACAAGATCGGCGAGCTTACCTGCTTCAATAGCGCCGATTCTATCCTGCCAACCCAATAGTTCTGCCGCGTCCGATGTGGCGGCACGGATAATATCCAGCGGAGGCATTCCCAGCTCGCGCAGCGACGCGAACATGGTCGCCGTTGCCTGGCCGCGAGTCTTGCCCGGATAGTCGAACCACATGTCTGACCCGATGGCGAACTTCACTCCGGACTTTAAAACTTTCTGTACGCGAAGCGGAGCTTCTCTGTTCGAAAGTTCCTCATATTGCGCAAACCCTTGCTCGTACTCTGGCGAAAGAACAACCGATTTCTGCGCAAGCGCCCGCAACCGGCCACCCGCGAAAGTCTCAGTTAGGTCGAAAAAGATTCCTTTGTCCTTCATCTGTTTGAGCATTTGGTCGGTGACGGCATCGCCGTGCTCGATGGAGTCCACGCCTGCATCTATCGACGTTTGAATGCCGGCCTCGGTCGTGGCATGCACTGCAACCTTCACCTTCGAACGATGCGCCTCCTCCACGATAGCTTTCATCTCTTCCGTAGTTACAAAACGGGGCTCATCGTCGGCGACAACCTTGATGAAATCAGCGCCATAAAGCAGATTCTCGCGGACGGCTCGGCGTGCCTCATCTGGACTGTCCACCGGAAAAAACTCGAGATCGACGATTTTCTTGGCGATCGCGGGATTGAGGCGCACCGCCTGACCGCCCGGTGGAGTGAGCTTGCGGCAGGAGGCCCGGATCCGCGGTCCCGGCACCCAGCCCGCGTCGATGGCATCGCGAAGCGCCGCATCGCCATCTTCGCCGGAGTGGCCTACGTTACGAACGGTCGTGAAACCGCCCTCCAGATCCTCGCGGGCCATGCGGGCGCCAAGGAGAGCACGTTGGGAAGCGCTCGCGCCAGCGACCGCGTCCAAAATGTTGTTGCTCGGATTGACCGCCGCTGAGGCGGCCATGAGCAGATGAGCGTGGGAATCGATCAGCCCAGGAAGCACAGTGTCCTTACTGAGATCGACGGTGACCGCGTCCTTCGGTAGATGAGCCTGTAAGTCGGCGAATGCAGCGACCTCCTTTATCTTGCCGTCTTCCACCAGGATGCCTTGGCCAGCGAGGTATTTTCCAGTGCGCACGTCGAGAATACGACCGGCCTTGATCAGCGTGGGCTTCGGAGGTGTTGTCGGTACTTGCGCGCGCACCAGCGTGGCGATGGAGAGCAACGAAATGGCCGTTAAGAGTTTTCTCAACACGGACTCTCCCCTTCGACTTAAGCTTAACCTGGCCCTCTTAACCTGGTCTTAAACTCCAGGTTCTACTCCTGCCGGAGCGCTTCCACCGGCTGGAGCATGGCGGCCTTGCGCGCGGGATAGAGTCCCGCAACTACGCCCGCCAGCGTCAAGCAGCCGATCGCGAGCATCGCCGACGCCGGCACCAGCTTGGGAGGATCAAAATTCCCCGGCGATGGCTGCGTACCCAGCAACGCCATCAGCCCGCCAGCCAGCCCCATTCCGATCAGTCCGCTCAGTAAGGTAAGAAGAATTCCTTCCAGAAAAAACTGGAGCAGAATGCTGCGGTGGGTGGCTCCCAGAGCCTTGCGCAATCCGATCTCACGAGTACGCTCGCTGACCGCCACCAGCATGATGTTGATGACGCCAATGGCGCCCAGGACCAGCGTCACCAGTCCCACCGTGCCCAGGAACATGTTCATGGCGTCGAAAATCTTGCCCATCATCTCGGCCTGCTCAACCGTGTCCAGGTTTTCGAAGGCGTCTTCATCGTGGTAGTCGAAACCGTGATTACGGGCGATGATCTTGTGCACTTCTTTCCGTGCCAGCATGTGCTCCGCCGGCACGCGCGGCTGATAGTTGATGAGGGAGATGGAGTTTTGATGATTTTCACCCTTGAGCGGGAAGAAGGTGGCCATCACCTGGAAGGGAATGTAACCGCGCATGTTGGTAAGGTTGTCGTCACCCCGGCCGATACGCTTCACCGTGCCGATCACTTCAAACCTTACGTCATTGAGCAGGATGGCTGCGCCCAGCGCGGGTCGCCCGGAGAAGAGGTTCCGCGTCAGTTCGTCGCCGAGCACGATGACGTTGCGTCTTTGAGCTTCGTCTAGGCCATTCAGCCAGCGCCCCTGCTGGATAGGAAGATACCGGATCCCATCGTATTGCGGTTCCACGCCGACTATCTGCCCATTGGCGCTGGCGAATTCGCTCACCGCGTGCATATCATCGCGAGAGAGGACGGGCGAAGCATTGCGAACGTGGGGAGCTTCCGCGCGGATGTCCACATAGTCCTGGTAGGTAAGCAGGTAATTGCGGGCGGAGTTCATACTGCCGGCAACCACGGGGGCGCGGCCGGGAAAAATGAACATAATGTTTTCTCCGAATTCGGCCAGCCCACGCTTGTTTCCCGAGCGGAATCCTTCGCCCAAATCGACCAGCAGCAGCAACGATCCCACACCCCAGGCAACGCCGAACATGGTGAGGAACGAGCGCAGCTTGTGCGCCCACAGAGTGCGGAAGATTTGCGCGAAGATGTCCAGGATCATCCGCATAATCACAGACATTGTACCTTTCCCGATCTCTAGCGAAGACAATTTTCCCGGAGCGGTTCAGGTTTGTCGGACTCAACAACCACGAGTCTCAAGCTGCAATGATCGAAATCGTACCCACATCTACATCGGAACCAGCTAGGCATCTCCGTCTTTTCCTTCGTCTCAGAGGGGCGGCATTCAAGCCGCCACCCCAACATCCTTGTTGGGGGGGCGCGTTCCTTTCCGCTTGGAGCGCGGCAGAGATGAAATCCAGATGGCTAGAAGCATCTCGGCGAGAGGCTCTCAAGTGGGGCATATTTCTCGCGGTGGGAGCGGGTATCGAAATCTTTCCTGGAAAAGCCTTCGTAGCCTTCTGCAAAAAGCGCTATCAGATGAAACCTAATCCTTAAAAGAGTGGGCAGGTGCGCGGTCTGTTTAGGCTGGCGAGTGGCCCAAGCTTCTGATCTCGGCGGCGTCACCACAGCGGGGTGCCCTGTCCTTCGCGTACTTTGCGAAGGGCGGGAGTCGGAAATGCCGCGCCAAGTGGGTTTGATCACGCCGCCACAACAAATCAAAATAGCGCGGGCAGCATCGCCACCCACCCCTTCGACAAGCTCAGGGCAGGCTCTTGCAAAAAAAACGCAAGGATGGGGCACCCTCCGTGGGAGTGCTGCACACAAACATCGTTAGAGGTGGCCCACCCGCCTTTCAATGCGCTTCATGCAACTTTTCCTTTCTGAGCAATAGGCTCACTCTTGGCTTGCATTGATTTGACCAGGTCAGCCGCTGACGCTCCCTCGAGCGACAATCCATAGCCAACTTCTCGCACGATGCGCTCCTTCAACGGTTGAATGAAGTGGATGCGTGTGTTTCGGCGGGTCACCTCCGGAGCCTTCAGGTACAGCTCGGCCAATTCCCGCGCCCGACTGAGCGCCTTACCGTTCGGCACAACCTCGGCAACCACTCCCCATTCGCGTGCAGTACGCGCCGTGAGCGGCTGTGGATTGAGCAGGAACGCCTCCGCTCGTCCCGCTCCAGCGCGATAACTCCACGTGGTGAAAATTCCGTCGCCGGGCGCAACGCCCTGGGAGAAGTGGGCCACATCCTGGAAAGTCGCGCCATCTGCCGCCACAATTACACTGGCAAGTAGCGCGTAGTCTGAATGCACGTGAGCACGTCCCTCGATTGCCGCGATGACTGGGACGCGTATGTTGGCGATGTTTTCCAACACCTGAACACCTTCGTCGTGAACCTGGCTCCAAACGCCGGGATCGGCGGCGTTGCCGAAGGAGGACCAGTCGACATCAGTAATGAACTCCCCACCGGCGCCCGTAAGGATTACGATCTTGTTCGCGCGATCTTGCGAAATCCGGTAGAACCCATCGACAAATTCCGTGTGAGATTGCGCGGTCATAATGCACGGCCCGCCGTTGGTGTGGACTTCAGCAACCAGCACGCCTTTGTCATCTCGTGTCAGCTTTAGGTTGTGATAAGCATTGAAGTAGTCACTCTGAAATTGCATCGTATTCTCCTTTCTGTGTTGCAGCGTTGTTATTGCGAGATCAGCACGTGCCATCAGGTGGCGACAACGAGGCCGCCTGCGGCCCGAATGACCTCCCCGGTGATCCAAGCTGCTTCGTCTGATGCGAGGAATACCGCGAGCGGGGCAATATCACTGACGTGTCCGAGCCGGCCGAGCGGCGTCTTCGCGGCTAGAACGGCGCCGGCACCACCATCAAAGGTCCCCGCAGCTACATTTCCTTCGGTTTCTGTATGACCGGGAGCGATGGCGTTGACCCGGATCTTGCGTGGCGCCAGTTCAAGAGCCAATCCCCTGGTCAGTGTTTCGATGGCGCCTTTCGTGGAAGCGTACAGCAGAGCTCCCGGCACCGGATGCGAGCCGACGATAGAGCTGAGGTTAATGATGCTACCGCCGTCGGCCCCGAACCGCTTGATCGCCTCCTGCACGGTGAGAATCACCCCGAGAACGTTGATGTTGTAGTGGAGGTGAAAGCTTTGCTTGGTGATCTCCGCGAAGGCGCCGAAGCGGAATACGCCGGCGTTGTTGACCAAAACGTCCAGTCTTCCGAACGCGGAATGCACTCCCTCGAATAACCGCGCGACATCTGCGGCCTTGGACACGTCGGCCCCGATCGCGATCGCCTCACCCCCGTTGTCGGTGATCGCCTGAGCGACGCGCTCGGCGCCTTCCCGGTCGGAGGAATAGTTCACGGCCACGCGCGCGCCCTCAGCTCCCAAGGCCGTTGCAATCCCAGCGCCTATGCCCTTGGACGCGCCCGTCACTACTGCCACTTTATTAGACAGTCTGCTCATATTCACCATTGGTTATTGATCCGACTCCCCGTCCCCCCGAACGTGCATCACTGCCGCGAGACCTGCCGATTCTTGCCATAGCTGCGATGAAAGAGTAAATCGACGAAAAGGGCTGGGCCCGCGCAGTTCAGTGTTTTGTAAGCTGATGACTCATCGGCGAGCGCTAGATAAAATTTGGCTTCGGCGGCGCGCACACCGAGTCAAACCAACGACTGATGTACACCTCGGCATGAGCTTCACCGCAGTAGTGCCTGGCTCCGGCTGCGTTGGCGGTTTCAGAATTCCACCGGTACACCGTAAGCTCGGAATCTCCACACCGAATCACGAACCAGTGGATGGGGCTAGTGGTCACCAGTCCACAGACTTCACATCTAAATTCCTTCAGAGATGTCACGCGCGCGCCGTTCCGTATATCAGTGGTTTGTCATCACTCCGCGATCGAGGCGGGTCGCAAATTTGGTGTCAGAATCGTCATTTCGCCGACTTGCTCCCTTTTCACGGTACCACGCAGGTGGGCGTGATCCATCATCCAAACCTCGGGAATGATTTCGCCGACCAGTTGTCCATGACAGAAAAGCCGCACCACCGAACTCTCAGAGACGACAATTCCCACGGCTTTGGTAACTGCGCTCATGTTGGCGGCGGCAATGTGACGGCTGCCGAGTCCCAACGGCACGTCCACTTCTGTGACCACAGCATCGAGATAGCGGCACGCGGAAACGAAATTCCCTGCGCGACTTACCACGAACCCGCCGTCGAGTTGCGCCAATTCTTTGATGGTTCCGCGGAGATTGAGATTGGTGACGTGCCGCGAAGACTCCGGATGCCCGAGCAACGGATCCAAAATCAACGGCCTGGATTTCGCGAGCACTGCCTTCTCATCCCCGAGCGTAAATAACGTGCCAATGCGCCTTCCCTCCCGACCCTCGCGAGCAATTTCGACTGCGAGCTCAATCAGGGACTCTAGAACGTCAGGATCGTATTCCGTTACTTGGCAAAGAATACTCTCAAACATCCATCGGACTCCTCGCTTCTGATAGACGCCACGGACAGACGGCACGGATGCACTCTGTTTTGGATGAAGTACTCACAGGGAGGATTCAGACAGGAGTTGCGCCGCGATTGTTCTGGACTGGAGTTCTCGATCAGGAACGCGAAGTGACAGCAGTGGGCTCTTTACGGACGATGGGAGCGACCGTGGTTCCCAGAAGCTCGATCGACCTTAACATCTTCTGAATCGTTGGCTACCATTCATGGAACTACCTGTTTGCGCCATCAATAATCGGTTAACACACCACAGGGCATTGAAAGCGCTGGACCAATAAGGATGCAACGCTGGGGTGGGAGTGGAACGACTTGGCGACTCGGATCGAACCCTCGGTTCGTGAAGATGACTATGACGCCTCCGTCGCCATCGTCGAAGATCACCTCATCGAGAGGCTGCTGACCGCGAGGGTTGATCTGAAGAAGATCCAGTCCGCGGCGAAGATGCTCTATCTCCAACGATTTCTAGTCACAGTGATCTTGAGGCTGAGGCTCGGACGGCCTTGCGTTTGTTGCTTCCTGCTACCTCAGTCATGCAGCGTTGGCTTCAAGGCCAAGGCCCGAGCCGCCTAGCGCGAGACACGTTTCCGCGAAACTCCGCTTTACTTTTGGGGTTAGTTATCACATCATTGTCTCACTGCGGCGTCCTTTCCCGCATGTTTTCCGAATGGAAAGGGTGGGGATCATGGACAGCGACCGCTCGCGTTTGGAAGTAGTCTCAAAACACAATCGGGTGGGCTACGCCCTCCCGATCGTTGCTGTGGCGATCTTTCCGAAACAGGAAGCGGCTGCGTGTTAGCCACTCTGCAGCGACGTCTTCTTCTAATCCTCACTATCGGGTTGTTCCTCACGCTTGGTGTGGTTGCGTACACCTGCCGAGCCGCCCTTGGTTATGACAGACTGAACGATCAGGTTCAGACAACCCACGAAGTGAAGGAAGAGTTGAGTGCCGTTCTTCGCCTTGTGGTGGATGCAGAAACAGGCCAGCGTGGATACCTAATCACGGATGATCCAGTCTACTTGGAACCTTATCAAGAAGCGACCTCGCAGATCGACGCCCGACTGGCTAGACTTGACAGTCTCACGAAAAACAGCGCCCCTCAGCAGCAGCGGATGCGTGAGCTTCGACGGATCGAACAAGAGGAGCTTACCGTTCTGCAGCAAACTATCCAACTAGACAAAGAAGGCCGGGACATGGAAGCGGGCCAGCTTATGCTTTCCGGCGTTGGCAGACAGCGGATGGACGAGCTTCGCCATATCGTAGCTGATATGGAGAAAGAGGAAGATCGGCTGCTTGCGATACGGGTGACTCTCGCCAACCGCGGCCAATGGGCCACAGTGCTGGCTTCGTTGGCAATCGCAGTCCTGTCCATCGTCGTGTATGTGTTGGTTGTGAGAGTGATGCGAGCCGCCGCAAGAAGCAAAGAACAAGCTCGCACTGAAGTGGAAAAGCGGCTTCTCGCGGAAGAACAACTTCGCTCCGAGTCAGAAGCAGCTCGTGAGCGTGAGCGCGCGGAGGCGAAGTTCCGGGGACTCCTGGAGGCGGCGCCAGACGCAATGCTTGTGGTGAATCCTTTGGGCAAGATTGTCCTAGCTAATGCCCAGGTGGAGAAGTTGTTCGGCTATCGACGTGAACAGTTACTAGGTCAAGAAATTGAGATGCTGGTGCCGGAGCGTTTTCGCCGCAGGCATCTGGGAAACCGAACCGGTTTTTTTGGCGAACCGCGGGTGCGCTCCATGGGTGCGGGCCTGGAGCTATTTGGTCTGCACCGGAATGGCCAAGAATTTCCAGTGGAGATTAGCCTCAGTCCGTTGCAGACGGACGAGGGCACGCTGGTTACGAGTGCCATCCGTGACATTAGCGAGAGGAAACGGACGGAAGAGAGTTTACGTCTCCTTTCTGGCCGCCTGCTGCACCTGCAAGATCAGGAAAGGCGGCGTATCGCGCGCGAGTTGCACGACAGCGCTGGGCAGGTACTCGCTGCCCTGGGCATGAACCTGTCGTTAGTGGAGTCCGAAAACGGCAACATCGCTCCCCGCGCTGCCAAGGCAATCCGGGAAAGCGTCGGTCTTGTCCAGGAACTGTCGCGAGAACTGCGCACCATCTCTCATTTGCTGCATCCACCACTGCTGGATGAAGTTGGGCTCGCCTCGGGTCTTCGTTCGTACCTAGATGGGTTTACAGAACGCAGCAAGATCATAGTCGACTTGGAGCTCCCAGAGGATTTGGGGCGTCTCCCGCAGGATTCGGAAACCGCCATTTTCCGGATCGTTCAGGAGTGCCTCACGAACATTCACCGTCATTCGGAAAGCCCAGTCGCCAGAATTCGTATTAGCCGTTTCGACGGTCAAGTCAGCCTGGAAGTGGAGGACAAAGGTAAAGGCATACCCCAAGAGAAGCGGAATACCATGGACTCAGGGGGTACACCGGGAGTCGGAATCCGGGGAATGCGCGAGAGACTCCGGCAACTGGGCGGCACTTTGGAAATCAATTCTAACGGCAACGGAACGGTTGTAACAGCCCGGCTACCGGTTGTCAGCACTTCTTTGGTCGCCGCCTGAAGGGGACGTTGTGAAAGACCACCAAGAAGAATGGTTATAGCTGTGCCAGCAGGCATCGGTCGAGCAGGACCGTGAGAAACTGCTCCAGCTTGTTCGCCGGATCAACTAGCTATTGGAAGCTAAAGACAAGCGTTTGCAGCCATGCGGTCTGAAGCCAGTCTCCGAAGGCAACGGCATCTTTCAGATTGCCTACAATGAGATGTTGCTTATCACCAGGGCAGAGTTGTTGAAGAATCGCGGGTACGAGGTCAGTTCTGTACTCGGCAACGACGATGCCCAGCGCGCTCTCGCCAACCACGAAAGATACCGTCTCTTCATAGTCGGACATGCAGCACCGAGAGAAACGCGAGAAGAGAGGGTCCGGTGGTTGAAGGGGAAATTTCCCCACACAAGAATCCTGGCGCTAAATCCGCCGCAGCAGGCGGATCTAGCCGAGGCAGATGACAATCTTGTCATGAACGGCCCAGAAGAGTGGCTTTCGATAGTTGCAAACTCACCTGGATAACGCCCGCAGAGTCACGTAAGAAAACTCTTTAGACGTGATCTCGTATCAGGCGGATTTGCTGTCTTAAGCATTTCAGCTTTGGTTTTTTTCCCTTTGGCTAGCGCCGTCATCTCGTCCTGTTGTTCGGGAGCGGCTAGATCGGGTGCAATGGCAGAAAATCTTTTGGCGTTAGCTTCGGTCATTGCGACCTCAACTAGAGCGGCAATGATACGCTGACGCCTATCCGTCATTGGCAAATGCATCGCGCTCTCATGTCTTATGCCGCGCGTCTCCCTCGTCGCCGCAGCAGAGGGCCTTATCTCGACGCTTAAAGCGAAGACGCCGAAGCACAAGTCGCCATAGCAGTTGCTTTTAAAAGAGTGTCGCCTGTTCGGCGCAACAAAGCCGAATGCGCAAGTGCGCTCTTCCGCCAGCGACGACAGTTTCCACTCAGTCCTCGCGAATATCGCCGATTTGCCTTGCCTCCGGTTGCGTTTCAACGCTGTGGAGGCGCGTCACGAACGACAGACGGCGGTGTGGCGGTACTTGTTTCCGTCTGGACTAGAGGCCCTGCCAGAGGGGCGCCATTCTTGACCAAATCGGTCTTGATTTCAACTTTCTGACTAGCAAGCGGGTTGATGTTCGTCTCAAAAGTTTGGTAGCCCGGAAGGGCGATTCTGATCTGATGGGTTCCCGGCGCCACTAGCATCCCTCGACCCATGCCCTCAAACTCCCCGACGTGTCCCACGAAAAGGCCGTCCAGAAAAACTGCGGCCCTTGAGGGGTTGACCGCGATCTTCACTGTCGCCGGCACATCAGGAAGCGGTCCCGTAGGGGCCTTCTCCATGGCCACGCGAACGACCTCCTTCTGTCCGGGCTGGACCAGAATTCGTTCTGTGAAGTCTTGGTAACCGTCCTGGCGCACTGTAATTACGTGTTTGCCTGGTAGAAGAAGAACCTTCTTCGATCCCTTGAGTTCTTTCAGATACCCAACGTACGCTCCGTCAACCCAGACCCCAGAAGTCTTCTCGACCTGGGATTTTCCTTCAAATTGAATCTCTCCCATCACATCGTTTTCAGCGTACACCGGGACGGGTAGAAGCAAAGCAGAAACCAAAAGCAATACCCACAGTAATGGATCTACTCTTCGGAATGCTTTTTTCATAGTGACCTCCATAGTCCTTCGATTGCCTTTAGGAAGTAGTCGCAGGTTCTGCATCGCGCGCTCTTAATAGTCTTATGCCGCGCGTCTTCCTCGCCCGGCGGTTAAACCATCGAGCGGAGCAAATAGAAAACGCAAATCGAGCAAATGCTCGACAATCTGTAGCAGGTTCGCGGGCGATTCGCTCTTGGACACAAACGCATCTACCCATTTCAGAGCGCTCTCGGGTAGCCCATCATCTGCGGAGAGCAGAGCGATTGGAACATCGGGTACGCCAGCTTTCATGTGCTCTGCGACGACGTCCCCATTCATTCCAAGCATGTGGTAGTCGAGAAGCACCAAATCGACGGGATGGGAGGCGAACAGTTGCAAAGCCTCTGCACCGCTGGTGGCGACCAGGACCTTGCACCCCGCTTCCTCAAACAGCATCTTGCAACCTTCGAGGCCATTCCATTCGTCATCGACACACAGAATTAGAGGTTTTCGCGGCATGGCACTCCTCCGATTTTCGCCGGACAAGCATATGAAGAACTTTGCCTTGGCGTCGTTTTTCCGGAGCAGCGCCTCCATGTTCAGAGCACGATCTGTGCCAAACTCGCAAAGCACAGCAGAGCAGGGCCTTAGATCTGGGAAGAACGTGGGAGTGTAAACACTACCTAGTAACGACGGACACCGAAACGTAAGAATATCGCCTTGGCGAGTGACAGAAACTCTTCCGGAGCCGGAAAGTTGGGATGCAGCCATTCTGTATCAACACTTGCGGGTCATTGCGCATCTGAATGTCAGCATAAAACGTACCCGTTGGTTTTAGAAACGGGTTTTTGAGTGGGGATTCGTATGCCTGTCAGGTCGGTGCTAGTCGTTGATGACAACCCGATCGTTCGTCGGATGCTTTGCGAACTCTTCACCCGCGAGGGAGACTTTGACGTATGCGGAGAGGCTGAAAACGGAAGGGAGGCAATCGAAAAGGCTCAACTGCTCCGCCCTAACTTAATTGTGACGGACCTTTCAATGCCGGTCATGAACGGATGGGAAGAAACCCGTGTGCTGAAGAAGCTCATGCCCGCTATACCGGTGATTATTTTCACTGCTCACAGCGATCCTTTTGTTGAGAAAGAAGCTCGCGCGGCAGGGGTATACGCCGTTGTCTCCAAATCTGAAGCTGGCCAGTGAGGCAGATCCGCGTGGTTGGGAATGTAAGGGCCCTCAGGCTCGATACTTGATCCTTCACGCGCTAGGTTTGTGCATAATAACGGCCGCATCTGACTGGTGCGGCCGGAGGGGAAGCGCTGCGGATTGGGTTAGTTCGAGGCGACACGCCGCGTGGCGCCTCGAACTTCTCTAAGCTAGAAGCGAACGCGAGCGCCCACCTCGATCTGCCGGTTGCCGCCGGGTTGTTCCTGCGCTGAGCCGCTATTCAGAGCGCCGAAACCGGACGCGCCTTCGAAGAGAGCCACGGCGGAATTGCCAATCGGATCCAACCACTGGTTGTGGTTCAAAACGTTAGCGAACACCCCTTGGAATTCCAGACTGACACCCTCCGTCACTCGGAAGTTCTTCTTGATGCTGAAGTCCATATTCCAATAGGCCAGGCCGCTGACAATGCCCGTGCCACCATCCCGGTTATCTAACCCCAGAATGGGATTACGGAAGCCGTTAATCGCTGCCGTGCCGTTGGCGAACATATTCACCGGCAACCCGCTTGAGGGCCGGTTGTAGTAGGCGTGACAGCATTTGACAGGTCCAATCGGCACGGCATTTTCATCGCCAAAGAAGTTGCTGTTATCCCCGGCGCCATATTCCTGACCGCCTCCGGTCGTGGTCAGCATCTCGACCGGAGAGCCGCTGCCCGTGGTGAAGATCGACGAGAACGTCCATCCGCCCAGCGCCCGTCCCACGAGTCCATGCTGCCCCTTATAAAAGGGCGGCTGGTACACAAGGAACGTGTTGTAGACGAACTTGCGGTTAAAGACCTGTTGGCCGTACATCGTATAGGGGTTGAAGGGATCGTCCGGCGTGAATTCACTGGTGGCCTGGACCAGCGCCGCCGTGCCCAGGGCCTTGGACCAGGTGAAGTTCGTCTGCATCGTCAATCCCCTCCAGTCCGCCATCTTGACGGAGGCGAAGCCGCCGTTGTAGTTCCCGAAGCCCGTGCTGGCGTTGACAGCAACGCCTGAGGTCATCTGGGGTCCAAGAGGTCCTGTAGTTGTGTTCATCATGCTGTGCGGGAAGTTGAACGGGCCGCTGTCCAAATCGCTCCACAGGCTCCACACCTGAGCATTAGAGAGAGCACCGGTGGCATTGGGGTTCCCCGCCCCGGAAGCAGCCCCTTCATTGAAGACCACAGCCGCGGTGCAACTGCTAAACCCCTTGCAGTATCCTGTAGGTGAGTTCTTCAGCGCCGCTTCGAAGAACGGCTGCGGGGTCACCGCCGCCGCGTTGGCCGCGCAACCGCCGCCGGCCAGACCGGTTACGCCGCCGCAGTATTGCAGCACCACATTCTTATAGGCCTGGGCGAATTGCTGGCCGCCCATGGTCATCATGTAGGGCACCGCGTTCAGGTTAATGGGTTGGTACTCATGGGTGATTCTGCGCCCGATGTAGCCCACTTCCAATGTGACCTTACGGGACAACTGGCGTTGAATCGTCAAGTCGAACGAGTCCACCTGGTTGGGCCGGAAGTTCGGATCCAGAGACTCGGCGGTAGCGGCTGAAATGGCATTGTATCCAGGGAAATCCGGTTGCGGCAGCGTCGAACTGGGCTGCTGTAGTGGGGCAGTCATGCCATCCACGCCTATGCGGAAAGCCGTCGCCGGCGTGGCTGTGTTTCCTGTATTTCCGCACTTGCCGTTACTGAAGGCACTACCGACGCACTGCACCGGCTGCATGAGGCCCGTACCCAGCAGGGGCACCAGCACCAGATCCACTCCGTTCAAGCGCCCGTAAACGCGCCCGTAGCCGCCGCGAATGACGGTATCTTCGTGGCCGAACATCTTCCCGGCCAGCGAATCGCCATCGAAGTGTGGGTTCCAAGCCGCAGCCATACGCGGGCTGAACGAGCCGTAGAATGGGTTGTACGGATACTTACGCCCATTCTCGGTATTGCCTACCAAGGCAAAGCCGATTTCAGGATTGTAGACTTGGCCCTGCAGCGCAGCGCGCTTGCGATTCGCCAGGTAGGATTCCGCCGAGATTAGCTGGTCTGACTGGTCCACCAACTCAATCTGCTTGCCATTCGCTTCCACCGGCGGCATCTCCAGCGTCCAGCCCAAACCGTAAGTCAGGGTGAACGTCGGTTTCATGTGCCAGGTGTCGCTAAAATATGTGTTGTAGTAGGGGATGGTGCTCTGGTCGAATGCCGGTGTCAGGGGAGGATTCAACATCAGATTTGAGCCACTGCGGGTGAAGACCGTCTGGGCGATGGAAACGATGCCCAGCGCCGCCGCGGTAAGGGAGGGGCATCTGGGGATATTGGGATCATTGCAAATCGATACATTGGACGCAAGTTCCGATCCGGAGTCCCCGTTGCCCAACTCATACACCGGTTGGAAGTTGATGCCGCCGCCATTATCAGTGCGCGAATGAAAGTCCCAATTGTGCTGATAGGTACCCCCAAACTGGAACAGGTGATTGCCTTTCAACATGGAAATGTCGTCGCGAATCATCTGATCGTGGCCATCCCAGATTCGGTTGCGGGTGTTCTGCGTGTTTACGTTGTAGGGTCCCAAATCCTGCTGTTCGCCGGCGGTTTGGCCGCTATAAATTTCAAGGGCTCCCCCCAGCGTGGCGGTCTGCGGCGTATCTCCGTGCCGGGCGTATGCCCACCAGTTACGCAGGAAACTATAGTGGAAATCGTTGGTGGTGTTGGTGCTGATGTTGGTGGTCAGCGCCGCTACCAACATATGAGATTGCAGCGGACCCTGGGATATGGAAGCCGGAACACCCTTGGTATCGCCGGGGAAGAAGCCGCCGATGTCGATCTGATTATCGTTGCTAGAGGTCAGCTTGTTCCAACGATAGCTCGACATGAAGTGCCACTTGGCCCCAAAATCGTGGTCCACGCGCCCCACGGCGAAGTTGCTGGTAGTGGGCAGGGCAACGTTGGCCGTAAAGCCCAGTTCGTTGGCCCCGTCGCATTCGTTCAGCGTGCAGGCCGCATTCGACTGGGGTTCGTAGGTCTTCCATATCTGCTGAACAAGGGGGTTGATGCCAATCCCACGAGGATCGGCGCTTTTTAGGCTGAAAACCTGGCCCGTGGTAGGGTCGGTTATGTTTCCCGCTATCAAAGCCGGCGAGGGAACGAGCCTATTGATGGTTTCGGAGTTGGGGAAACGGAAACCTTCGTAATTGGCAAAGAAGTAAGTCTTGCCCCCGAGAATCTCTTTCGGGATAAGCGGGCCGCCGATCGCTGCGCCGAAGCGGCTGTAATGGAAGCTGGGCAGCGGAACATGGTTGAAGTCGTTCTGCCAACTGTTCGATGACCAGTTGTTGTCTTTATAATATTCGTATCCCGTGCCGTGCCAGGCATTGGTTCCGCGCTTGGTGACCACCTTCACTTCGGAACCCGCGGAACTGTTGAAATCGGCGGTCTGGCCCGCGGTGTTTACCTTGAACTCCTCGACGCTATCCTGCGGCGTGGGCAGCACGCCCGTGGGCCCGCCGCCCTGTGCTACTCCCAGGTTAGCCTGAGTGGCCACACCGCCGGTCGGGTCGCCCGCCATGCTGGTGAAGTACACGTTCTGGCTGCCGTCCATGTCGCTGCTGTTGTTGCCGCCGTCCAGCGAGAAGTAGCTCTGATCGAGTACCGCGCCCGCCACGCTACCATCCGGACTCACGCCGGGCTGCAACTCGACGAAGGTGCTGACGTCGCGGCCCAGGCTCGGCAGGTTGTCTAAGGTGAGACTCGTGATGGTGTTGCCTACGGTGGCATTCATGGTCTGCAGTTCGTTGCCAACGGCAGTCACCTCTACCACCACATTCGTTCCACCCACCTGCAACGCCAGATTGAGCGTAAGGCTGGCCCCGACTTTTACCTCCTGGTTCTCGGTCTTGGTGGTCGAAAATCCCGCTTTGCTGACTGCAATGCTGTAGATGCCCGGGTTAACGTCCACATAGATGTACCGCCCATCTTTGTTGGTGGTAGCGGTTCGCGCAATGTTGGTCGACATATCGGTTAGCGTGACAGCCGCACCCGGCATCACCGCGCCGGTCGGATCAGTTACGGAGCCGGCGACTGTGCCGGTTGAGGTTGACTGCGCCCACGCAGGCAGAGAGTTGCTCACACAAACCACCAAAAGCAGAACCAGAGCCAACTTCACGCTTCGGATGTTCATTGTTTTCTCCGACTAAGAGATTGAGTGTCGCGACTGACCGAGAAAAATAGATGGAGTCGCTAACCACTTCCACTGTGTTGAGTGTTTGCAATTAGCGAACCGGAGCGGAGTCGTCGAGTTTTCAATCGGTTACATCAATGAGCAGATCTGCGGTTATGAAATGCGGGATGCCAACTAGACAGTCCTCACAGCATATATCGTGCGCTTGATGTTGCGTGTCTGTTAAGACTGTCACTGCGTCCTGTCGGGCTACATCAAACAGGAAAGGAATTTCCAAAAGTCCAGATTTCCGGAGATTCTTTTCAAGATTGACTCGGGGGAGTCGAAGATACATACTGGTTGGTATGTTAGTAGCACGCAAGAATCCGAAGCGTAGAGCGACCAGGCTGCGAGATCCTGAGCGCACGCGGGAGCGCTTGCTGCAGGCGGCATCCCGCGAGATCTACAGATCGGGTTTCCAGAGTGCCAGCCTGGACACCATTCTGGCCGTAGCTGGGGTCACCAAGGGCGCACTGTACTACTACTTCAAAAGCAAGCAAGCCTTGGGATACGCCGTCGTCGAAGAGGTCATCGCCCCCGACGTCCACGGCAAATGGGTGCGGCCTCTCCAGAGCGTCAAGGACCCTATCGACGCTTTGATCGGCGCTGTTCAAGGTATACCCGTTCGGCCCGAGGATGTAAGGGGTGGCTGCCGGCTGAACAATCTGGCGCAGGAAATGTCTCCTCTTGACGCGGGATTCCGGAAACGGCTGGCGATAATCTTCGATGGCTGGCGCGAGGCCGTTGCCTCCGTTTTGCGAGAGGGCCAGACCCACGGAAGGGTTTGCCGCGACGTGGAACCCACTGAAGCGGCTGGCTTACTGATCGCGATGGTCGAAGGCTATGGCTCGCTGGCAAAGAATGCTCAGGATCCGAGAGTGATGAAAGCCGGGATCAGAAACATCGTGGACTGGCTGCGGTCCCTGCGCCCGCCGGGCAACCGCAAGCGGGTCTGATCGCATCGGTTCTTATGGACACTGTTTACATACCAACCGGTTTGTAGGTTTGGGCCACAAACCAAAAAGACTAAAAAGGAGAATGGACATGGCAAGGATCGGAGTATCACGGCGGAAGGCGCTCGAAGCGGGAGCTTGCGCACTGGTTGGAGCGGCGGCATTCTCGGTGACGGCAAGCGCGCGCGCAGGAGGGGGGCAGATCACGACAGCCGAAGAAATCGTTCGGAGTTGGTACAAGACCTGGGAGGTGGAGAAGAAAGACTGGGGCCCATTTGACGTCCTGCTGGCCGACAACTTTACCTTCTCGAGCGCGGCCGGCGACGACCACATCAGTAAGAGCGCTTTCAAAACGAATTGCTGGGATACGCAGATTAATTTTATCGGACAGTTTGACCTGGAGCGGGTGGTCGCAAGTGGCAACGAGGCGTTTGCGAAGTATCTTTGCCACACGAAAAACGGTAAATCATTCCGGAATGTGGAGTATTTCCGGCTCAAAGACGGGAAGGTGGAGGCAATAGAGTGCTATTTCGGCGGGAAAGATACCTTTCCGTCTGCAGTAAGTAGCGGGATGTGACGCCGTATCAGCCGCCAAGGTAAATGCTCGCAATCGCGCAAGCCAATCCCACTCGGGGAGCCGCGTTACCGGCTCACCGGTGTTCCTTGTCAGTGCCGATGAAGATACAGTCAAGTCTGTTTAGGAGAAACGATGAACCGAAGGCGATTTACCGCAGGTGCTCTTCTGATGTTCGCCCTGATTTTTGCCATTGTGACGCCTGGGCACGTGCAGGGGCAAAACAAGAAGGATCCTTATCCCAGCATGGCTCCGCTTGATCAATATCTAATGGCGGATCGAAATGCCGAGATTGCCATGGCTCGTAGCGCGGCGCCGGAGGCCATCTCGCGCGACGCCGAAATCTTGGTCCTCGGACGGCATGGCTACGAAACCGCAGTCGAAGGAAAGAATGGTTTCGTATGCCTTGTGGAACGAGGGTGGATGTCCCCATTCGATGGTGAATTTTCTGTTAATTTTTGGAACCCTAAACTTCGAGGTCCGCTCTGCTTCAATCCGCCGGCCGCCCGCTCCATCCTGCCGATGACCTACAAAAGAACGGAAATGGTATTGGCTGGTCAATCCAAAGCTCAGATCATGGGCGGCATCAAGACATTCATAAAACAAGAACTGCCACCCCTGGAGCCTGGAGCCATGTCCTACATGATGTCGAAAGAACAGCACCTAAACGATGGCGCTCACCCCAGCTGGATGGCTCACCTGATGTTTTACACTCCGCTCATGGACAGTGCCGTTTGGGGTGCAGATCTGTCTAAGTCGCCCGTCATGCTGAATCCACAGTTCCACGGTGATCCGGAACCAATCGACGTATTCATGATTTCCGCGGGCTGGTGGTCGGATGGAACGCCGGACCCAGTCAGATCGGAGTAGCAATGCGAGTGAGTGTGACCGGTGTGTTCTCAAGAGTCATGAGTTGGCGGCAAACAGCTGCACTCTTTATTTTGCGCTTTGGGAAGGATCAAGTAACGCAAGTGCTCCCCTACGGAGCCCTGAATTCGATGTAAACCTCCGGTCTGCCTCAACTGATGTCAGCCCGTGGAAAGGTGAGAGTGCCCATGAAAAAGGAGGTCGAGAAAGGAAAAAGGACAGTCTCGCAGTACGGGAGGCTTCTCCTGGGCGCGTTGCTTTTGTTCCCCTCAACTGCGCTTGGACAAGCGCAAGTGCTGGCAAAGCCAGATCCCGCCACAATCCAACCGTTCCAAATGCATGTTCCCGACCGCGTTCTCATTGATCTTCGGCACCGTTTGGCGGAGACCAAGTGGCCCGATCAACTTCCGGGCACGACTTGGGAATACGGCGCCGACATCAAGAAGGTCCGAGAGCTGGCGGATTATTGGGAGAACAATTACGACTGGCGTGCACAAGAAGCAAAGATCAACCGCTTTGACCAGTTCACCACGGAAATTGATGGACAGCAGATTTATTTTATCCATGAGCGCTCGCCACGCCCCGACGCAATACCGTTGATGTTGATTCATGGCTGGCCCGGCTCAATCGTCGAATTTTCCGCACTGATCGGGCCGCTGACCCATCCCAATGACAGCCATAGTCCGGCATTTGACGTCGTCATTCCTTCGCTTCCTGGATTTGGATTCTCCGGACCCACCACAACTCGGCGCTGGGGCCCAGAGCGCATGGCGAACGCCCTGGTCGTTCTGATGGATCGTTTAGGTTATTCCCGCTATGGCATCCAAGGCGGCGACTGGGGTTCGTTAATAGCCCGTGACATGGCTTACCAAGCGCCCGCGCACGTGATCGGTCTTCACTTGAACCTTATTACCGCAGACCCGCCGAACCCGGAAGCAGTTAAGCAAATGAGCGATGCGGAGCGGAAACGCTTTTTGTTCTTTTCCCGAGAAGAGAGCAGCTTTTTTTTCCTCCAGGCCAGTGAACCGCAGACTCTTGCCTACGCCCTGACTGACTCCCCGGCCGGGTGGTTGGCTTGGATGATAGCTAAATTTCAACTGCTTACCGACAACAACGGCGATTTTCTCACGACCGTGGATCGCGATACATTCTTGACCAATGTCACCCTCTACTGGGTTACAGACACGGTCGGCTCCGCCATGCGAATCTATCGCGAGAATCGGCTCACCGGGGAAGAAGCGGCGCGAACGCCACGCCTGGAGACTCCTGTGGCGTATGCGGATTTTCCGAAGGAGGTAGCTGTCCCTCCGTTTCGCTGGATTACGCAGACATACAACGTAGTACAAAGGACGGAGATGCCGAGGGGCGGACACTTTGCGGCTCTGGAACAGCCCGATCTCCTGCTTGACGATATACGGAAGTTCTTTGCAAAGGTCGATCAGAAATAAGCTGAAACTGCGCTCTGATACGAAATGGAACGGTGGACCCAGTCAGATGGGAGCAATGCGGGGTAATGGAGGTCTCTTGGATAACGGCAATCTGCACATTCAGGAAGTCGCTAAGGATGCGTGCGAAGAAATGCTACTGCCACTCCCGGCACGTACGCTTGCGATGGGGAAATCTGCGCGGATTGCGATCAGAGCCAAGGGGAGAATTCTCTTCATCGATGCGGCGGACGTTATCGCGGTGGAAGCCAAAGGAAACTATGTCTTGTTATTGCATACTTCAAGTTCGTACACGCTGCGAGAGTCTATCTCGACCATGGAGGAAAAGCTCAATCTGCACGGGTTTGTGCGGATTCATCGATCTGTGCTGGTGAACGCGGCATTGGTTGAAGAGATCCATCCATTGTCGGCGGGCGATTATGTGCTCCGGGTGCGGGGAGGAAGGGAGTTCACAGCCACTCGTACTTACAAGAAGAATCTGCGACTCCTGGCGCAGTTGTGGATCGGTATCGAGAATTTTGCTGCCGAGTAGGAGCTGTTATCGGTCTTACTGTCCGCGCGGCAAAGGTAGCCGTTGAGGCGTACGAATGCGTAGCTTGGGAATCCTGCAATTGGACTTTGTAACGATCTACACGAAAAACCTGGCTAGCTCGCGCGAATTCTATGTGGAGCGACTCGAATTCCCCGATCATCCGTGAGGTCCCCAACGAATTTTTCCAAATCGAAGTCGCTGGAGTGCCTATCTGCGTCGATCTGGATACGACGCAGCCCCACCAGAACAACCTGGGCGTTGTTGTTAGTGATCTGGCCGCGACCGAGACCGCGTTGCGCGAACGGAATCTCACTGTGAGCTCTGGCCATAACGCTGAGTCGCAGGGACGCTGGCTGGGTATCAAAAGATCCCGACGGGAATGAAATTATCTTTCTTGTTCGAGAACCCAGCAGAGAGCACTAGAATCCGAAAGCCTAACGCCGGTTCTTGCGGCCAGTGGTTGTTGGAAAGGAAACAGATGAAGCATCGGATTTTGGCGATGTTCACGAGCCTCGACGGGTTATATTGAAGGGCCCGACGGCAAACTGGTTCCTCCACACCGGTGCCAAGGTGTATTACGCACATGCGCACATAGTGAATATTTCAAGGAGCCGTCCATTCAGAGCGTGATCTCAAACCTGAATTGCAGATCGGGCTAAGGGCTCCGGGAAAAGTGCGCTACTGGGAGTAGCACGCTTCTAGCGGTTCGGAACAGGTTGTCGCCAACCCGGAAACTAATCGGCGCCTCGTGGTTCATAACCGGGCTTGGGGAAGATGTCGCAGCCCGATGGCAGCGGAGCTAGGGACCGGTAGTGGTGCAGTTTAATTGTCATCCTGAGCAAGCGTTCTTTGCGCAGCGAAGAGCCTGTCCCGACCTTGCCGAGGGAATCTGGGCGAGCCGCGCGATGTGTCGCGTTTTTGCGACACAATAATCGCGCGTTTGGCTCGCTTCCCTACCAAACTGCACCACTACCCAAAATTTCTAGGACGATTTGTCGAATTCCGGTCCGACCGTTCGACTATCTCGTGAAGGCAGGGCAACCGGCCCGCCCGAAGACCGTTACAAGAGGAAGACCGTTACAGGAGAAGGAGAAATCACGACACAGTATTTGGTCGCTATTCACCACTCCGACGACTACGACCCGTCCGTCGAGACCGAAGCGACGATCAGCGAGATCCACGCGCTCAACCGCGAGATGATTGCTGCCGGTGCCAGGAAGTTCGCCGCTGGCGTCTCCGCGGCCAGCAGCGCGAGGTCGCTACGGGCGCAGCCCGATGGTAAGGTTCTGATCACCGACGGGCCGTACCTGGAGACCGGGGAGCACATAGGCGGTTTTTGGGTGCTGGAAGCCGCTAATCTGGATGATGCACTGGCGTGGGGGCGCAAGGCTGCCGTCGCCTGTCGGGCGCCGGTCGAGGTACGCGCGATCTTTCAAAAACCAGCGCCACCCGCCGGGTGGTCGGCAAAATTTAAAGGGGATCAAATGAGAAATGTAGTCTACGCAATCAACATTACCCTAGATGGCTGCTGCGACCACACCAAACACGTTCCTGATGAAGGGGTAATGGAATACTACACGCGCCTCTTGCGAGATGATGTTGACCTGCTCGTCTTTGGGCGTAAAACCTATCAATTGATGGTTCCTTATTGGCCTGATATCGCAAAAAGCCAGTCTGAGACAAAAGCGGAGAACGAATTTGCTCAAGCATTTGACTCCAAGAAACTTGTTGTCTTCTCGCGATCATTGGATAGCGTCGAAGGAAAAAATACGAGAATTGTTCGTACGAACCTTCACGACGAAATACTTAAATTGAAACAAGAACAAGGCAAAAGTATTTTGGTCGGCGGTGTAGATGTTCCTTCACAACTGACGGAGCTTGGCCTGATTGACGAATATCGTTTTGTCGTTATGCCAATCATTGCTGGAGAAGGGAGACGGTTGTTAGAAGGTGTCAACCTGCCGGAGAAATGCCAATTAAAACTTGTTGAGTCAAAGACTTTTAAATCAGGATGTGTTGCGCTTCG